>Ga0163223_100004_pt1 | contig 229370 bp, 201 predicted proteins | sample MSEWel2016_02_17_2_FD_113147 | JGI IMG/M metagenome (GOLD analysis project Ga0163223, IMG submission 113147) | Subsurface microbial communities from deep shales in West Virginia, USA - MSEEL Well Study Marcellus 5H_2016_02_17 ...
ACACGCAGTAAAAGAGTTTACTGTGGTTGCCGATGCAGCAATGATAAGCACTACCAACATTCAGGCGCTTTTGTCAAATAACATCAACTACATTGTTGGAGCAAGGCTGGGCAATTTATCCAAACCGAAAGGACAAGTATGAGATGGAAAAGCAAATTGAGAAGGCTCGGGCTATTCTCGAAACTCCCTCAAAAGGTAAAAAGGTAAAGTTTATCAAAACCACGGGGGAGCAGGCAGTGCTTAATCAGGCCTTGATTTGGGTTTGAAGTTTTTTTTAGATGATTATTGGTTGGTGTTTAGCGGTTTGCGAGTATTATAAAATATCTAATTATGAAAGGATGGCGAAAACAACTCACCGCAATAGTTGGAGCTGATTTGCAAGGAATTATTTTTTTTAGCTTCTGACTTATCCTTCCAGGAAATATTGGGTTTCTTTAAGTTGAGCTTCAAATTTTTCAACATCAGGGATGCCTAGTCTTTTCCCTTTAGCATTTAACAGTCCCTCTTTTTTTAAGGCCGAAATAACACGAATTACCTGATCGGTTGAAGTGCCGGCAAAGTCTGCAATGTCCTTGCGTGAAAGCGTTATGTTGATGAAACTATCAGTTTGACCGAATTTTTGCATGATAAACAACAAGCCATTGATCACTTTTTCGCGAACGGTCATCTGTGCAAACCGTTTGGCATTGGCTTCGCTTTTTTGAAGCTGATCCGCGTAAAAAAGCATAAAGTCGAACATTAACGGTGGTGTTTTGTGTAACATTTCTATCAACACATCGGTCGAGAAGTTACACAAAATAGAGTCAGTCAAAGCGCTTGCGCTGATGTCGTATACGTAATTGGTTCCAAAACCGCGGTGGCCAACAATCTCACCGTTTTTGGAAAAACGAATAATCTGCGAATTCTTGTTGGCTGTTTGTTTAAAAACTTTTACACAGCCTTCGTAAATAAAATATAGCCCGCTGACGGGAGCTCCCTCGAGAATAAATTGCTGCTTTTTATTGCACGGGAATGTGTTTTTCTGCTTGAGGTAGGGCTGTATAGCTTCAGTATGAATGTGCTTTTTAATCAAGCAATTCTCGTTGGTGCAGGAACGACAAGTATAATTTTTTAGATTCATTGGTTTGTATTAATGATCCAGGAATGTTAGTAAGTGTTGACGATATTTATAAAAATTAGAATGCTTCACTACTGTATGACGTTCACGAGGACGTTTTAGTTTAATATGAGCCAAGTCGCCTACTTTGGCGTAAGGGCCGGAGGTCATCATAATTACCCGGTCCGACAGAAAAATCGCCTCGTCCACATCATGCGTAACCATAATAGCTGTAATTTTTTCTTTGGACCACACATCAATCAGAACGTCCTGCAGCTCCACACGAGTCATTGAGTCGAGCATTCCAAATGGCTCATCAAGTAATAAAACTTTTGGCTTTAAAGCAAATGCCCGGGCAATTCCAACACGTTGCTTCATGCCCTGCGACAAATCGATCGCCTTTTTATGAAAGGCATCTGCCAAACCGACTTTACTCAGGTAGTATTTACAAATGTCGTTTCGTTGGGCTTTTGTGGCATGCGGAAAAACTTGCTTCACTCCGATCATCACATTTTCAATCGCCGTCATCCAGGGAAGCAGGCTGGGCGACTGAAAAACAACTGCCCGGTCTGGACCTGCTCCGTTGATTGGCACATCGTCAAGCAAAACCTGACCTGCTGTAATCTCATTCAGGCCTGCGACCATGGTTAATAAGGTTGATTTTCCGCAGCCCGAATGGCCGATGATCGATATGAATTCTTCTTCTTTGACTTGTAGCTGAAAATCTTCCAGCACTACAAAATCGCCTGTTGGTGTTGGATAAGCTTTTTTCAGGTCTTTACACTCCAACATGACCTTGGTATCGGTTACAATTTCCATCTTTATCAGTATTTGAAGTGTTAAACAATCGCCTTTTTCTGCCTGGGTAGTTGGGGTTCAATCTGTGGTAGATGATATACTTTTTTGTTTGAAGCAGATCGAAATTTACCCAATTCCATTAAGTAGCTATTAATTGCATTGCGTTCCTTCTTGAAATTCTCATCAGCATTAATTGTGGCTTTATCTCGCGGACGTTTGAATTCGATTGGGAAAACGGTTCCCAAAGTAGCTTTTGGTCCCGGTTTCAATGGGATTACCCGGTCGGCCAATAAAATTATTTCCTGGCGCCCAACACGGAAAGTCGATTGGGTTGAAGCATAATATTCACCATATGCTTCGTGGGTACTTAATAACTGATCCGACTTGTTGATCTGTCCGGTTTCGCCCCAGATGCGCACATCCTGAAGAGACATTTTGAAGCCAAACTTGTCGGTTTTGTACCCTGCAATTAAACGTGCACGGTGTTCGGTGAAAAATCTCTTGTTTTAGTATTTCGGCGCTGGGAATTCCTAACTTTTTTGCGTCGCTGACAATGAGCCCTTCTTTTTTGAGCGCCGAGATGACACGAATTACCTGCTCCTCCGTGGTTTTTGCAAAATCGGCTACTTCTTTTCGTTGATCGTCGATTTATAGAATTTTATTCAATTCCGATAAATACATACCCCTCCTCAATTTTCACCGGGAAGGTTTTCAGCTGGTATTCTTCATCCGTCAGGCATTTGCCATCTTCCAGCGAAAAGGTTTTTTTATGAAACGGACACGCCACTTTCGGATGTCCTTCACTGTCGCCCGTCAGTCCGCGCGAAATAGCCATTTCGCCTTTGTGTGGGCATTGGTTTTGAGTGGCAAACCAACGCCCTTCGTTGGTAAAGTTGAAAACTGCAATTTGCTCTCCGTTAACGAGTACTGCAGCTCCTCCATTTCTAGGAAAATCCTCCACTGCAGCGGCCTTCACCCATTCTTTGATTTCGGTTTGTTCTTTTACTTTCATGATTGTTATGCTTTTGCAGGGATTTTTTGATCCCGTAGTGGTACAAATTTGATGTTATTGTCGATTTCGTCTGAATTCACGAAATGACGGAATTTATTTCTTAATTCCGGAGTGCGGACAACTTCAGTCCATTCGCATTTGTAGTGAGATATCAGCTCGGCCATTTCCTCTTCCAGCTTGTTCCCTATGCCAAGTGAGTCTTTCACCACCACATCTTTCAAGTAGCCCAATCCGCCTTCCAGGCTAGCCAGCCATTTGGATGTCCGGGTTAATGGTTCGGCTGTTTTAATGTAGTACATCAGGAAGCGATCGAGGTATTTAACCACTATTTCCTTGTCGATATCGGATGCCAGCAGGTCAGCATGGCGTGGATTGGCTCCTCCGTTGCCACACACGAACAAGTTCCAGCCTTTTTCGGTGGCGATGATTCCAAAATCTTTACCGCGAGCTTCGGCACATTCGCGCACACAGCCCGAGACGCCACCTTTTAGTTTGTGCGGAGAACGCAATCCTTTGTAGCGGTCTTCAACCTCAATGGCAAACGAAACCGAATCGTGCATTCCGTAGCGACACCAAGTCGATCCCACACAGCTTTTAACAGTCCGCAGCGATTTTCCGTAGGCATGACCACTTTCAAAGCCGGCATCAATCAGTTCCTCCCAAATGGCGGGTAGCTGATCTACCCGGGCACCAAATAAGTCAATTCGTTGTCCTCCGGTAATCTTGGTATACAGATCGTATTTTTTCGCTACCTGTCCAATGACAATCAATTTCTCAGGAGTAATCTCACCACCTGGAATTCGGGGAACGACAGAATAAACTCCGCGTTGCTGAATGTTTGCCAAAAAGCGGTCGTTGGTATCCTGAATTGTATCTTGCTTTGTGATCAAATCATTCCAGATGCTTGCCAGCAAAGAAGCCACAACCGGCTTACATGTTTCGCAACCTGAGCCTTTGCCATAAGCAAGAATCAACTCATTGTAGCTTTTGAATTCATTAATTTTAATCAAATCATATAGTTCCTGACGGGTATAATCGAAATGCTCGCAGATGGTTTTTCGCACCTCCCGACCTTGCGATTTCATATAGTGTGTCAGCAAATCGTCAAGCATTGGAGCGCAGCCACCACACCCGGTTCCGGCTTTGGTACACTTTTTAATTTTTGGCACCGATTCAGCACCATCGGTTTCAATGGCGCTGAGTATATCGCCTTTGGTAATGTTTTCGCACGAACAAATAGCAGCGGTGTCGGGTAGGTCGCCAACCCCAATTCCCGCGGCACCTTCTCCACCGCGTGCTCCAAGTATAAAGTCCTCAGGATTTTCAGGCAAGGCTATTTTGTTATTGACGACCTGTTTCAGCATGTTGTATTCTTCGGCTTCACCAACCAAAATACCGCCCAGCAGATACTTGCCATCTTCCGAAATGTTCAGGCGTTTGTATATACCACGTGATTTGTTTTCGTAAACGATGGTTTTAATTTTATCGCTTTCAACCAGTGCTTCACCAAAACTGGCAACGTCAGTTCCAATTAATTTCAATTTAGATGAAAGGTCGAAGCCTAAGAACTCCTGCGATTGTCCACCAATATTATTTACCAAAATTTCGGCCATCTCGTAGCAAGGAGCAACTAGCCCCCACACCATATTGTGCACCACAACACATTCGCCAATTGCGAAAATCGAAGGATCGGCGGTTTCCATTTTGCTGTTCACCACGATTCCTCCTCGTTGGTGCACTTCCAGTCCTGCACTTCTGGCCAATTCGTCTCGTGGGCGAATTCCTGCAGAAATAACCAACAGGTCAGCATCCAGCGAGGATCCATCGGCAAATTGCAAGCCTTCCAGTTTGCCATTGCCTGTAATCTTCTCGGTACTTTTATTGAGTAGCACTTCCAGGTCAAAATTTTCCAGTTTCGATTTCAAAATATTAGCGCCCTGAGGGTCCAACTGACGCGGCATCAAGCGGGATGCAAATTCAATAATACTGGTCGGCAGGCCGTCGTCCAATACTGCTTTTGCAGCTTCTAAACCAAGCAATCCACCACCAATTACTGCAGCTTTACTGGCCTTTGGAATATATTTCTTGATTTTGTCGATATCGTCAAACGTGCGGTATACAAAGACTCCCTCTTTTTCAATACCCTCAATTGGTGGGACAAATGCCGATGATCCGGTGGCCAATACCAGGATATCATAGGAATAAGTCTTTTCTTTTTCAGAGCTTACCGTTTTGGCTTCTCTGTCAATGGCGGTTACTTTTTCATTGGTCAACAAGTCAATATTGTGCTCATCGTACCACCCGGCAGGTGCCAGCAGCAGCTCATCAGGAACCGTTCCGGTGTAGTACGATGTAAGGTGAACCCGATCGTAAGCCGGGTGTGGTTCTTCGCCAAAAACAACCAGCTCATACTGCTCTTTTAAAAGGGAAGAGGCAAACTTTTCGCAAAATTTGTAGCCGGTCATTCCGTTTCCAATTAATACAATTCTTTTCCTCATTTTTGGCTATATTAAATTCTTGAATTTTTTCAATAAGGTGTAGAGATCCCCGGGAACCAGTTTTGGGTTCTCGTTTTCTCTTTAAAATCAGTACGGTAAATGCGATTAATATCCTTTTGTCAGGAAGTCAACTTTTCAGCTTAGTTCACGTTTAATCATTAAAATCTTTTTCTCATGCACAGTGAATCTTTTCAAAATGCAACGGAGGCGTTGAAAGCCGCCCATTTGCAAGATCCCAATATTGAACTTGTCGGTTCTGACCAAGTCCCGGCAGAGTGGTTGTACACCCGGCGGCTGCTTGCTTGTTTGACGCAAGTTTACCCCGATGCTTCGGAAGCGTTGACCATTGCAACCTACTGTCAGCATTTGCATCGATGGGAAGTTAAGCGATCTGAATACCCCGAGGGGCGGATTGGCTACTTCCAGTGGCGCAACTTTTTGGGCGATTACCAAGCTGACAGAGCCAAGGCTATTCTGAAAGCCAGTGGCTACTCTGACGATTTTATTTCGGAGGTGGTTGACATCCTGAAGAAGCTGAACATTCATCGGTTGGATGAAGCACAAAAACTGGAGGATGTGGTTTGTCTTGTTTTCCTTGAGCATTACATGAATGATTTTATGCATGGAAAGTCGGATGCGCAACTGGTTCAGATTGTGCAAAAAACCTGGGGTAAAATGTCTGATCATGGTCATCATGTTGCTTTACAGTTAAATTTGCCTGAGCCAACCCGACGGGTTGTCGCGCAAGCCTTGGGTTAAATTGAAAACAGGTTAAATCGGTTTTCAGAAATTGAGAAAACCAATAATTTGCCAGAGATTACCTCACCGTATCCGGTGATTATTTTGATCACTTCGTTGGCCTGAAGGCTGCCGGTAATGCCGGGCAAAACGCCCACCAGTCCAATATCGTCTGGTTGATAAATCCCGTCCTTAGGAACGGTTGGGAAGAGCTGGCTAAAAGCGGGTCCGTTTTGATAGTTGAACACGGTAACTTGCCCTTCGTAGTTCATTACCGAGGCAAAAGCCAGCGGTTTGCTGAGTCGTTGTGTTTTGCTGCCCAAGAGTTGGCGGGTGGCGAAATTATCTGAGCAATCTGCTATTACATCGTATGATTCAAGCAGCTTGGTTGCATTTTCTTTATTTAGTCGGGTGTCGTATAATTCAATTTCAATGGCCGGATATAAATCAGTTAGCCGCTCTGCCGCCATTTCAATCTTCTTTTTACCAACTTGCGAAGAAGTGTACAGCACTTGCCGTTGTAAGTTAGAGAGGCTGACAACATCATCGTCCACCATACCAATGGTGCCAACACCTGCAGCCGCCAGGTAAATCAGCACAGGGCTTCCCAATCCTCCGGCGCCAATCACCAGCACCCGAGAATTTTTTAGCTTTTGCTGTCCTGCTTCACCAATTTCGGCTAGCGAAAGGTGACGGGAAAAGCGGCTATATTCTTCTGTGGTTAGCTTCTTCATCTCATTATATTTTTAATTTTTAGCGGTATTCGATGGAACTCGCTTATAATGATCCTCTTTTTTGTAAAAACCTTTACATGCTCGTTTCATTCGGCGTGTTGGTGTTCGTGTTTATGATGATGTGGGTGTGAAGGGGAGCTGCAATCGCAGTTTTGTCCCCATTCGCTGCTTCCATCGGTATAAAATTCGTGTTTCCAAATAGGCACTTCATACTTTACCCGATCGATTATGTAACGGTTGGCCTCGTATGCCGCAGCCCGGTGTGCCGATGCGGTAATAACCACTACGGCACATCCGGAAATATCAACATGTCCGACACGGTGCACACAGATCGCCTTGTTCAGGTCCCATTTTTTATGGGTATCGGTTAAAATCTCTTCAATCATTTTCTCGGCCATGGGCTCGTATGCCTCGTACTCCAAATGAGTAACTGCTTTGCCTTTGTTATTGTCGCGCACTTCGCCACTGAACAAAACCACAGCACCTGAGTTCGGATCGCGAAAGTCATCGAACAAGTTGGCGTAATTGATGGGTGTATGTTGAATGTGCTTCATTGATTAGTCATTATATTGTCATTGATAGTCATTTGTTTGTCACTCACGGATTACTGTGACTGTCCGCTGCCAACTTTTCTTTAGCCACCACTTGATGGTGGAATCAGGTAAACCGGCTCATCGCTTGTTTTTATTTGAGTATGCGGTACAAACTTTTCGTTGACTGCGATCCGGCAATTGTCCAAAATCTCATTGGCTTCAGGGTTTAGTTTTTTTAGTTTTTGAATGACTGACTGGTACGATGCCGGAAGTTTCAATTGTACTTCCATCTGCGGCGCGAAAAACTTTCGCAGTCCGGCAAAGCATGTAATTTGAATTTGTGTTTCCATTGTTATCCTCCTATATTTCTCATTGACAATTGGCTGCCATGAAACCTGACCGGTTGTTTTAGCAGTAGCAATTGCTGTAATTTTTGGGTTAATACTTCAGGTTTTTGAATAAAGGGTGCTAATTTTTCGCCACGGGCATTGCTTAGGCATCCGTAGAAATAGCCTCGGCTGTCCATTCGCAAGCGATTGCAATCATGACAAAAAGGTGTTGACTCGTTGGCAATAATTCCAAATGTTCGGTTTTCTCCAGCCGACCAGTAGCGTGCTGTTTCCGATTGTTTTCGGGGCAATTTCGAAATTCCGTAATGCTGATCAATGGTCTCCAGTATCTCTTTTTCGGAAAAGAACAAGTTGTTGTTTCCTTCGAACAGATGCCCCATTTTCATCAGCTCGAGGTACCGGATTTTAACGCCCAGTTGAGCGGCATAATCTAACAGCGGAATAATCTGTGATTCATTCCTCCCACGCATGATGACAGCATTCAGCTTCACATGAAATCCGGCATGTAAAGCTGCTTCAATGCCGTCAAAAACCCGTTGGGCTTGATGATGTCTGGCTATTTTTTTGAATAGTTCCAGGTCAATAGCGTCAATCGAAATGTTGATTGACTGAAGTCCGGCTTCCTTCAACTGGCTGGCTGTTTGCTTCAAGTAATAACCATTTGTTGTCAGGCGTATATCCTCAATTCCGAGCTTTCTTATTTTACTAATCAGCTCAAAAAGGCCCATGTACAGCAGCGGTTCGCCACCCGTTAAGCGGATGCTTTTTAGGTTGACCAACTTATGAACGGCACCAATCATTGATGCAAACTCATCGGTGCTTAGCTGCTCTTCTTTGGGAGCAGAAATGACAGCCATTCCTGAAGCCGCCGTGTCGTCGCTGACGCAGTATTCGCAAGAGAAATTGCAGGTGTTTAGTAAGCTCACCCGTAGTTTCTCAAAACGTCTTCCGATATGGTCTTCAATTTTTTGCATCAATCTATTTTTAGCTTGTTAATTCAGTTATTTCTAGTTCGCTAAAGGCTGTTTTCGGGGTTTCACAAACCGGGCAACGGTAGTGCTCCGGTAATTCATTAAATGCGGTACCCGCTTCAATCTTGGTTAATAAATCGCCATATCGCTCGTCATATACAGTGCGGCATTCGGGGCATTGGTGCACGATTTTATATGTGCGCCTGGGAGATTCCTGCCTGTTTAGGTGGCGCGTTTGGCTTTGCACAAACGACTGCGCATAGTATTTTTTTGAAATGTCATTTAGCTTTTCCGGCAGCTCATCCTTACTTAGGTTACCGGCATATTCCAGGTAATGGTTATTGTTTGGATTGAAATCATAAGCATATTCAATGCTGTATTTTCGGGTGAAATCGTACTTGCCCAAAAAAGACAATCGGCCTTTAATTCGGATGACAACCGAAGTAAATTTTTCTCCCGGCTGGGTCTGAATTCCAAATGACAATCCATAAGTTCGGATGTCAAATTTGTCGAACGCTGAAACCAGGTATCGTTTTAGTTTAAATGCTTTCTCATCCAATAATGGCAAGTGCCAATTCAGTTCAAACGAAGAGTGGCGCATGTTAATCCCGAATCGCCCTATCAGTTCTTCCCAGTGTATTTTATCTTTAGTTTCAATATCTTTTATCAGAAGTGTTTTCCAGGGTGTGAAGCTTATTTTCACCACATTTGTTCGCTGGCAGAGCTGACAAACTTCCTTTAAAAATTGAATAGGATAGTTGTTGTTTCGCCAGTAAAACCCGGCCCAATACTGATCCTTACCATCTATTTTATTTAAGCCTTCGTAGTAAGGAAAAAATCCGATTGGGAGGTCAATTTTTTTCGTGTTTTCGAGTGTGCTTTTCAGTAACGGTGAACTTGCGAGTGCATTCAACAAGGCGTCAACTGTTTCTAGCTTGTCCCGAATAATTAACTGCTCCAGTGTTTGGGCGAATGTTGCAATGTCATCTGTGAAAATTAGTGCGGGCCAAACTTGTGGGTCTTTGTTCGGGTTTAAACTCAGGTGCAAAAGCCAATAGTTTGGTGTTTCGGATGCTACAAAATTGAGGTGCCCATAAAAAAGTGGCACCATATTTTGTTTTGGGTCAACGATGTTTATTCGCAGAAAATGGTCGTAGGTAAACTGATCGATGATTTTCAGGTAAATACCGGAATATATCCACGATGTTGAAGGTAAAATGTCGACACAAGAATAAGATGAAACTAAATTTTGAATTCCGGATGTGCGTTTGTGAATGGAAACACCACTTCTGTTCAGCTGTTCGGGTTGAAAATTCGTTGGCAGATAAAACAGAATATCTTGCCGTGATCCAAAATGAACATGGTTGTTCCCGGCCTTTTCTGCTACCAACAGTATTTCGTATAGCAGGGCGGGAGAGAGCACTCCTCCTTTATTTAAAATTCGATATAGTTCTTTTGTTTCACTCATGTTCTTCTTAGTTGATCGCAACCAATTTTTGTTCTTCTTTCAATATTTTTTGAATTTCCGGGCGACAGCTTCCACAGCCCAAGCCGGCACTGGTGTGCTCACAGACCGCATCCATATTATTAGCGCCTTCCCGGATAACTTTTTGAATATTTCCTACCCCCACATTGTTGCAGGAGCAAAGCAGTTTGCCAACGACCGGTTCAACAGGTTTACCTGTACGCAGCAGTTTATTTCGTAATCCGGCTAATTCGGTTTTTTTAATGATCAGCTTTTTGAATTCAGCAAATTCAGCTTTGTCTCCCATCAAAATTGCACCCATCAATACGTCATCTTTTACAATGCACTTTTTATAATACCGGGTGGCTTTATCAATAAAAATCACTTCCTCATAATCTTTCGAGCCATCAGGTATTCGGGTAAGTCCGATTGAGCATAGGTCAATTCCGGGGAATTTTAAAATATTCATGGATTCGGTTCCGTGGTATTCGCTCATTGGATTGCCATTGATATGGTCGGCTAAAACTTTCGCCTGATCTTCGGCGGCGGCAGTAATTCCAAAGAGGTTACCGTTCAGTTCTGCAATTTCGCCAATGGCATAAATAGAGTGGCAGCTGGTTTGCAAGTGCTCGTTAATCAAAATTCCACGGCGGGTATTCACAACATCTTTGGCATACTCGATATTTGGCTTGGTGCCTATGGCGAAAACTACTGCATCAAACGAAATACGTTTCCCACTTTTAAACGAGACCAGATATCGATTTTTCGGATCGGCTGAAAGTTGGCTGACTTCATCGTTAAAGAGAATGTTCATTCCTTTTTCTTCCAGAATTTCACGAAGCAAACTGCCGGATTCATTATCGAGTTGACGGTCCATCAGGCGTGGGTTGCGATTAGCTAAGGAGACTTTAACATCTAATTCCAACATTGAAGCGGCCATTTCCAGTCCCAGCAATCCTCCACCTACGACCAGTACCTGGTCGGTTGGCTTTACGTTGTCTTTAAAACGATCGGCATCGTGTTTGTCTCGAATGGTAAATACTCTCGGATGTTGCATCCATTCCGGCTTGGCAACATTTGGGCATGAACCGGTTGCCAAAATCAGCTTATCGTAACTGATGCTTTTTCCGTCGGAGCAAAATATGGTCTTGTCTTTTGAATCAATTTTTTCAAGTGTTACACTGGCTTCCAATTTGATGTTTAAACGTTCGATTTCCTCATCACTTGTCTTTTGCAGCGCTTCCCAACTCAACGTTCCAGCAATGTAATCGGGCAATAACACCCGGTTGTAAAAAGGGTGATTTTCTTTGGAAATGACGATAATTTCGTCAGTTGTATTTTTTTTACGATAGCTTCTAATGAATTGAATGGCAGCAGCTCCTGCACCTGCCACAACAATTTGTTCCCGGGGTTTGCTGTATTTTGAAATAGCGACAGTGGTGAATTTAAAATCCGGTTCCTTCGATTTTGGGTCGACCAGGTCATTGGTAATATTGTTGGTTCGAGCATTGATACCCGACAGCACTTTTCCCCAGTGCATGGGAAGGAAAACAACGCCTTGGCGAATTTCGTCGGTTACTTTTGCCGGAACCTGAACTTTTCCATTTCGACCTTCAACGACGACAATATCATCGTTCTTAATATCGTGCAAGTCTGCGTCAATCGGATTGACTTCCAGATAGGAATGCTCAATGTGCTGCTTCAACTTTTGTACTTTGCCGGTTTTGGTCATCGTGTGCCATTGGTCGCGAACACGGCCGGTTGTCAAAATCAGGGGGAACTCTTTGCTTGGTTCTTCCGATTCGTTTTGAGGTTGAACGGCAAACAAATTTGCTTTTTGATTTGGGGTGTAAAATTTCTTATCCTTAAACAGACGTTCGGTTCCATTGCCGTTTATGAAAGGCCATTGAGCTGTTCCGTGCGTTTGAAGGTGATCGTAAGTTAATGATTCGAAAGAAAGGTTTGTTCCAGCGGTCAGCTGTTTGAACTCGTCAAAAACTTCGTTGGCACTTCTAAAGTTGAATCCTGAATAGCCCATTTTTCGAGCCACACGACAAATAATTTCGTAGTCGGGCAATGCTTCGCCGGGTGCCTTTACTACTTGGTTGATGTAATTAATGCGTCGCTCTGAGTTGGTCATCGTACCATCTTTCTCCAGCCAGCCCGCTGCCGGCAGCACCACATCGGCAAATGGCAAGGTGTCCGATTTGTCGGAAATGTCCTGAACCACCACAAACTTAGCGTTTTGCAATGCCTTTTCAACTTTATTGGCATTGGGCAGGCTAACCATGGGGTTGGTACAAATGATCCAGATTGCCTTTAGTTTTCCACTTTCCAAAGCATCGATCATTTCGGTAGCGCTGTAACCAACTTTTGCAGGAACTTTATCCACCCCCCAAAAATCTGCTACTTCTTTTCGGTGAGCTTCATTATCCAGATTACGATGTGCCGGCAGTAAGTTGCACATACCGCCTACTTCGCGTCCTCCCATGGCATTGGGTTGCCCGGTTAGTGAAAATGGTCCGGAACCAGGTTTGCCAATTTGGCCTGTAATCAACGACAAGTTGATCAATGATAAATTTTTATTGACCCCAATCACACTTTGATTTAAACCCATGGCCCACATCGAAATGTAGCCTTTGGATTCTCCGATATATTTGGCTGCTAAACGGATGTCTTTTACAGGAACACCACAAATTTGTGCTGATTCCTCCACGGTGTGTTTCATTACCTGCTGTTGGTATTCGTCAAAGCCATTTACATACTTGCGCACGAAATCCCAATCCAACAACCCATCTTCAATCAGGCAACGCCCAATGGCATTGTTGAGGTACACATCGGTGCCCGGTTTAAGTTGCAGATGAAGGTCAGCTGATTCGCAACTTTGGGTCCGGCGAGGGTCAGCTACAATGATTTTAACATCCGGGCTAGCGGCCTTTCGAGCTTCTATCCGGCGAAATAAAATGGGGTGACACCAGGCCGGGTTAGCTCCGGTAATGTAAAAACAGTCTGCAAGGTCAATATCTTCATAAGAGGCAGGTACCGCGTCTTCGCCCAATTGCATTTTATAGCCTACCACGGCCGAGCTCATGCAAAGGCGGGAGTTGGTATCAATATTATTGGTGCCCCAAAAACCTTTGGCCAATTTGGTGGCCACGTAATATTCTTCGGTCAGGCATTGGCCCGAAACGTAGAATCCAACTGAATCCGGGCCGAATTTTTTGATTAACGATTTGAAAACGGTAGCAACACGATCAACAGCTTCAGGCCATTCTACTTTGCGCAGTGGATGCCCTTTTCCTAACCGCATTTGAGGGTACAGCAAGCGGTCGGATTGGTTGTTTACCACATAATGCAGGTTCAACCCTTTGGAGCACAATTTACCCCGGTTGACCGGATGATCAAGATCACCTTTCACCTTAACCTTTCCGTCGGGCAGCCGGTTTACGAGTACTCCACAGCCTACACCGCAATATGAGCATGTTGATTTGTATTCTCCTACCTTCATCGGCATTCATATTTTTTGATTGTATTTTGAGTGTTGCTGTATGCATAGGCAGGATTAACTTTTAGTTTTTCTTTGAAATCCATCAGTTCTTGCATTTCTGTCTGGGCTTCCAGTTCCGCTTCCTCAGAAAAACGAATGAAAAAGGCGATGAGCGAAATACCAACGACAATCATCCCGATAATGAAAAGCGCCTGGGGATAGGATATCCCTTCCATTTTGAATAGGAATCCTGCAGCAACAGCCCCGGCATTTCCGCCGGCTCCAACAATTCCGGAAATGGTACCTACAGCCTTTTTATTGATGAATGGCACGACAGAAAATGTTGCCCCCTCTGACATTTGAACAAAGAGGCTAAACAGAATCATTGATCCAATCGCAAGCGGCAGGACGGTCATTTTGCTGAACAGCATGATTGCGAATCCTTCGATTAGCAGCGTAAAAAATAGAAAGTAGACCCGTCCTCTTAGTCCAAACTTGATTCCTGATTTGTCGCCTAATATTCCCCCAACTGAACGAGCAAATATGTTCATCAGTCCAAACAAGCCGGCTATTAATCCTGCTGTTTTTACATCCAAACTAAAATAGTCGACATAATAGAGTGACGCGATATTATTGATGGTTAGTTCAATTCCAAAGCAAGCTCCATAAATTATAAACAAGCCCCATACGCGGTAATCTTTTAGCGCATTCAAAAAGGCACCTTTGTCGGCTTTTTTCTTAAACTCGAAATTAGGGTCTTTTTTTCGAAGATCTTTTATATTGCCTTCCGGAGTATCGGTCGTGTATTTATAGTAGACAATTCCCATGATGATCATAAATATCCCGGGGGCAATCATGGCCAGTCTCCATGCCTGACTTTCTATAAATCCGAATCCTAATAAGGCTGCAAAAATTATGGGCATCACCATTTGGGTTACACCGCCACCCAGGTTTCCCCAGCCGGCAGTTGTAGCATTGGCTGTTCCAACCACGTTGGGAGCAAACATGAGGGAAGTATGGAATTGGGTAATCACAAACGAGGCGCCTATGACGCCAATCATCAGTCGGAAAATCAACAGTGAGGTGTAGTCATTGCTCAGTCCCACCAGCATGACAGGAATTGATCCGAGAATGAGCAGCCAGGTGTACGTAATTCGTGGTCCGATTTTATCGGCAAGCCAACCAATAAACAGGCGGGCAAAAATGGTAATCATTACCGATGAAATGATGATGTTTCCGATTTGCGACTTCGAAAGAAGCAGTTCTTCTCGGATAACAGCCATTAAAGGGGCAACTCCGAACCAGCCGAAAAAGCATAAAAAGAATGAGAACCAAGTGATGTGGAATGTTCTCATCTGAACGGTCTTTAAACTGAATAAGTTAATCTTTGCCGCTTTTTGTGATTTTGAATTTCCCATACTCTTCGATTTTAATCATTAAAGATCGTTTTGTCTTAAAACGTTTGTTCAAAGAAATGGAAAGAATACTACCATTTTGTTATTTTATCTGTTAATAAAACATTAAATTGATGTTTTTGCTTGTAATATGATGTAATAAAGCTACATAAAACATGGTCAAAATACATAAAAAACAATGCTTTATTGTGGAGCTTTATTTAGATAAACACCACTAATGTGTTGTAAATAAGCTGGGAACGATTATCTTTTATCATTCTGTGTGTTTCTATTTGATTTGCTTAAGGGTTTTATTTTGTCATTTTGATTGTAATGTTAATTGAATATTAACAAAAAGGTTGTTTCTCAATTGAGAACTGTCGCCTACTCAGCATACTAAGCGAGGCAATTCAAAACTTCATTTTAAGATGATTGGGGAATACCCTATAAAAGGTTATTATAGTGGAGCTTGCAGGCGATGTTACACTCTGAAAAAGTCTGGTGTTTTCCTATAGCCTTATTCTTTTATGCGCACCCTATAGAATCGGCTTGGAGGTGTAGCGGTACGCGGACGGATTTCATAGTCTATTAATCGTCTGTTTGATTACGAGCAGTGTCTTTTACTTTAATATCCATTAGATGTTAATTCAAGACTTCTCACATTCACCGTAGTAATTATGCTATTTTGAAATAGAGAAATAGAAACTAGAGCCTTTACCTTCTTCACTTTTCACCCAAATACGACCACCATGTTTTTCAACAAATTCTTTACAAAGAATCAACCCTAAACCGGTTCCCTTTTCATTCTCGGTCCCCATTGAAGATATATTTTCATCAATCCGAAATAATTTCTTTAGTATCTCTTCAGACATCCCTTTGCCATTATCAGCTACTTCAACAATTACTTCATTCTCATTTTCCGTAGTAGAAATATCAATTTTTCCATTTGCAAAAGTAAACTTTAGCGCATTTGAAATCAGATTGCGTAAAATGGTACTAAGCATCGCCAAATCAGCAAAGACATATAGACTTTCAGGAATATCACTATTTATAGTAATCCTTTTGCTTTGAGCGTTAAGAGTGAAAATTTCAACTGTTTTATTTATCGTTTCGCGTAGTGACAGCTTTTTAGGAGTGAATTCCATTCTGCCTGTTTCTGATCGCGACCACTCCATCAGATTGGTAAGTAGCTCAATTGCTTTCTTTGAGGATTGTAAAATAAAGGTTGATAATGTTTCAACTTCATCAAGATCCTTTGCGTTTACATTTTCCGCAAGTAGTTCGCTTAAACCAGCAATTGCAGAAAGAGGGCTTTTTAAATCATGGGCAATGATGGAGAAAAACTTATCTTTCATCGAATTTAATTCGCGAAGCTGAGCTTCACTTTCTTTCAGCTTATTTTCAGCTTTTCTAATTGAGGTAATGTCTTGGTTGAGGCCAAAAGTCTTTATTGTTTTTCCTTTGTCATTTTTAATAACTGCAAATCGAACAGCAACATAGCCCATTTCGCCATTTGCGTACAGCATACGGTGTTCTATTTGGCATGTATGTTCAGTATCTGTGGTATTCACTGCTTTCTCGATCTCCTGAGCAACTAGGTAACGATCATCCGGATAAATAAATCTATTGGCATATTCTTCTGGTGTCATGGTATTACCACCGACCTCCTGACTGCTGGTTTTGAAAATGGAATAAAATGTATCGTTAAAATGAAATAAGTTCTCTTCCATGTTCAGTTCCCAGGGACCTAAACGAGCAATTTTTAAAGCAATATTCAGTTGAATCTGATGATCACGAATGGCTTGTTCTGATCGTTTCCGATAGGTGATATCCTGGACTGTACCTATTAATGATTTTGGTTTCCGGTTTTCATCGAAAACAAGCTTGCCGATGCCGTGAACCCAGCGGGTTTCACTATCCGATCTTCGAATGATTCGATATTCCGTGTTAAATTGTTTTTGTTTATCTATAATCACATCGCGGAGGTAATTTAGGATATACTCCCGGTCATCGGGATGCAAAACGGTCTCCCATTCATGATTAATTTTTTTATCAATACTTCGCTCAAATCCATAAATATCTTCCAGTACTTCTGATAATTCCAGGTATTTCTCTTCTATATTATACTTGAACGAACCAATATTTGCTGCTTGTTGTGATTCTCTGAAAAAGAGTTCGTTTTCGGCTAAACTCTCTTCCATATTCTTTCTGTCAGTAATATCACGGGCGATACCAATTAAAGAGCTTATTTCACCATCGGACGTGACAAGTGGGGATGTGCTGGCTGAATGCCACCTCCAACTCCCATTTTTATGTTTTACCCGATATTCAACTCCGCTAAATTTTTTTCCGGTTGAGAAATGCTCAGCCATCTTCGTTTTTAAGCTTCCAATATCATTCGGATGGATGAGTGGAATGAAGGAAGTACCGATAATCTCATCAACATCGTGTCCCATGATTTCTTTCCAATTTGGGGAAATATAGGTGAAAACAGCATCTTTGGAGATCGAAAAAACAATGTCGGCGGCATACTCTACCATGGACCGAAAGCGCTCTTCGCTTATTTGTAGTTTCTCTAGCGCTTGCTTCTTTTCACTAATATCAATCACAGTTAAAACTGTTCTCATACTTGATTTAATTAGTGACGCAGAAAAAAGAGCTGAACGAAGTTTTTTTTCCCGGGTAAAAAAGACGGCTTCATATTCAATCGGAACATCGGGGCTACCAAGCTTTCTTTTTCGGTTGTATTCCTTTAATCGTTCGATTTCCTCAGGAGGCATTTTATCGGTCCATTTAGTGCCTGTCAGTTCATCTTTTGTATAACCACTTAATTTACAAAAGGCCTCGTTTACCATTGTAATTTCAGCATCGGCTTCAAACACCACTATGGCAGCGGAACAGTTTTCAAATATCTCACGATAAAGGCTATCGTTCGTTCGAAAGTCATTCTCACCAGGAATTCGATCCTTATTGTGTTTTTTATTTTGCATGTTCGAGATACAAATCTTTTTACTGCAGAAAAAACGTTAAGAATTAACAAAATATTATTTGAAATAGGTAATCATTCTAATGACAAGGCCAAACGAACCTTTCAAAAAAGGTACACTTTGTGCTGATTTAAAATACCATTCGTCCTTTTACGTTTGCACTGATGACGCTATGCTTTCAGCTGAAGCTGAAGTAAAATGTTGTTGTTGGTAATATCTGACTTCAATCTATCTACAAGGTATTGTTACCTCCCAGCGCTCTTGCAGTACGAATAAACAGCTTTGCCTTTAAGCCTGTTTTTTTTCAATAACATACGAACATACTTAAAAAACAAGACTTCGCAAATAGTTGACTGGCAAATTAGTTATGAATATAATTGATCTAAACATAGCCACACTTTCCCGAGAGCTATCGGAAAATGTTTAAAGTACAGATTTTTGTCAATAGGTAAAACGACGCATGCCTGATCGTTTTTCAGGGATAGCGCTCTTGGTAATTCATTGGAGACCGACGGAGGGGAGAGGCACTGTAGAACTTTCTTTGTCCGTTAATCGAGTACTTAATTGTGTTAAGCGCTTTTATTTCTATTGAATTTTTTCGGGACGGTTAATTATAATACGTTGTCTTCTGCTGTGGCCTTAGCATCCATGCTACGACCAATAATTAAGCCAATTAGCATTCCGAAAGAAACACCATAAGCAATGCCTAATGACCGCTCAAAATCCGATAAAAACACAATTCCCAAAAGAATTCCGAAAGACGATCCTAAGCCTATCCCCAGGTTGGTGTAATACCCTTTAGAAATTAAAGAGAAGGTATCCTTTAAATATTTTTCAAATTTACGGAGTGCTTTCTGAAGGTATTTTTTGCTATTTCCTGAGGTTGAGTCTAAATTCAAACGATCAAGTTCCGTTTCTATGGATTGAATTTCATCTTTAGAGAATTCTCTGCTTTTCAATTTGCTTAGCACATGAGCAAATTTCTCATAAACCTTTCGTTCAGCTTTATTCGTTGTTTTGGTTTTTAAACGTTCAAAAAAGTTATAGGCTTCTTGTAATGTCATAATTTCTAATGTTTTCCTGGTTAGTGGCTCAAAGCAATAATTATTACATGTTAGACTTATCTTTTTTTTTAAAGGCCTCAAAATCGCACTCTTTTATGTGTTTAAGCTTTCCAGATCAGTCATTAACTCTTCCAGTTTTTTAAATACCCTCCCATAAACAATGTTTAAATCCCATTGGTAAATGCGACCGCCAAAAAATGTCAATAAACCCAGAATTACACTTAGAACAATGATTCCTACTAATGGGATTCCGAAGATCAGGTACATGTCAGGAAACCGGTTTAGAACCTCACTCAAAAGTCGTTCGCCTAGTGCGATACCCTCAGCATCTTTAAACCAAAAGCCTAAAATAAGCGACATAAATATAACCGGGTATAAAACCCTTGATATTCGTTTGTTGACTGCTACCTGCTTTTTAATCCACTGATCAAATTCTTTGAGGTATTGATAGCTGTTTTCACCTTTATCGATACGCTCTAACCCATTCAGCAAGCTTTTATTAATAATAACAAGTACGGTAAGTGTTACAAAAAAGATAGCGCCCGTTAAGGGTATTCCCACAAAATAGGATACAATTAAAAAGACAAAAGAGAATACAACAATTGCAATTAAATTAATGCGAAACATTCGTTTGAATTTATCAATGATATGAATTGACTTTTTGTTGTACAGATCGTTTATCTTTGGCGCAACTAAGGCATCACTTTTTAGAAAGCCTTCTTTCCAGATGTTTTCAATTGATTTTTCCATCTAATATTTTTTTTAGTCTGGTTTTAATTCGTTGAACACGGACACCAATATTATTGGGGTTTGTTCCTATAATATCGGCAATTTCCTGATAGGATTTTTCTTCCAGATAAAGCATAATAATAGCTCTGTCAATTTCTGATAGTTTCCGAATAGCCGTATATAGCAGATCGAGAGATTCGTCTGAAAATGCATAGTTATCTTCAGTTTCTTCAGTCGGTAAAGAGTCCGATACAAAATGCTGCCTGTTATTTTTCTTTTTCTTCAGTAAGGTCAAGCAAACGTTTAGCGAAATTCGGTAAACCCAGGTACTCCATTCCGATTGCTCGCGAAAGTTATCTTTACTCCTCCAAATTTGTAAGCAAACTTCTTGATAATAATCTTCGAAATCTTCTTGCGAATTCGTATACGCCCGACATAACTTGATGATTATTCCGGCAAACGGCAAAATAAATGTGTTATAAAAATCGCTACTCAATGTTGTTTTTATTTAGTTGGTGGCATAAATCAAAGATTATTACATGCGAGCTAAATTTTTATGAGCACGGTTATGTCGTGCAAATTATCCAACAAAGCGTTTCTCATTTGCCGTTAAGAAAAGAGTATTCCGGCTCACGTTTTCCCTTGATCCACTGGAATACCATTGGCATCAATAAGTTGGATTTGCTGCCGGGGATAAACAGGGATAATTTTGTTTTTGTATTCCGCTTTGTTGATTTCAGCCGAAATTTTTAGCAGAAGATCAGTTTTCCATTTTCTTCGTTCGCGTGCGCCAACCAAATAGCGGACAATTATGTTGGTCCATGAGTCACTTGCCGCAACAAATATTTCCGGCTTTTCGGACACCTCTTCATTTAGGCCCGCTTTATGCAAAATATTAGAATAACGTTTGGCCGGTTCGCGCATATATTTCCCGATTACGTCGTTAGCTGTTTTATCGAGCACTTCTATGGCAAACGGAATATCCGATTCGTTGGCTATAACCACATCCAGTTCGTCCCATACAAAAGGAAAATCGCCGGTGAGATTAATAACAGTTCCGGTCAGAATTTCATTATTTGGGAAGGTTACAAGTCGCCCGGTTGACTGTTCCGCGCTTACAAAGCCCGGTTGATAAGGTGAGCCAATTTCCCATACCGTGGTCGAAAGGAAATCAATCCGATACACATCGCCAAAAACATCGCCCACCCGAATTCGATCACCCACTTTGTAATATCTGCGAAAGGTGTTGAGCAACCAACCCGTAAAACTTTCAATTGGAGTTTGCAATGCCCAGGATAAAGCCAGGCCAATAAGACCGAATGAACCGATAAGTGCGCGAATATCTCCTGCCACAATACTAAAAACCACACCAATGGCCAATACCCAAATAGCAATGGAAACAAGAGTAGTAATTCCCTCAATATTTTTTAAACGTCTGAATGATCGGCGCAAAATCGTTTTTATAAGCCGAATGAGCAACCATGCCAGTATCAGACAGATGATGGCAATCAGTATTTTTGGAAGGTTTACGATAAAGCTGTTCCACATATTCTGAATTGCCCAAATGGCTTCGTCTGCTGCTTTTTCGGTTTCGGTGCTGGAGTTTTTTACCACCTCAGTTGATAAAATTTCAGTAGTGTCGGGTTGGTTGGTAAGCGCTTGTTCTTCCATGGATGCCAGATCACCTCCCGAAAACAGAAGAAGTATAAAACCTGTAACGGCAACTGCCAAAATGGTGGACTGTCTGAATTTTTTTAAACGATTTTCTGCTCCTTTTACTTCTGCGCTTTTTGTAACTCCACGTTTTTCCCTCCGTTGACTCTTACTATCTATGAACTCAGTTTTGGAGTCCTCATCGGATTTGTCCCAACTTGTTTTGCGGCTATTTCTTTTTTTGAAGTTCATTTTGATGCCTGTTTCCTATGGTTTGTGCATGCGATTGCACGGCGTTATGTTATAAAAACAGGGGCAATTTGTAAAGGTTCATAATCAGCTTTCAAAGCGAAAAATAACGCCGTTTAATTGTGTGAACAGCCCTCTGGTTCGTGAATTTGAACTATGCATTATGCGATTACCGATAATTTAATTTCACTCAAAATAACGGTTACCCCGGTTTTATGAACACAACCGTTTAATATTCACGGTCCTGAGTGTGTAGCTGATTTACCATGTTGCTTTGAATTGGCACAAATCCTTTCTCTCGGGTATAGTCTCTCGGCGATCGGTAATGAAATAGTTGTCAGCAGATATTTTTTGATTGTACACTATTAAGAAATGCTTCTCAGCGCAATAGGCTCGTTTGTTGTTATTACAAACGACTCGCGGCGAGCCACTTGTCGCCGCGTGCGCTAAGAGAAGGGGTAGTGGTTTGCCAAATACACTTAAAAAATCCGGTTGTAATTTGAAATTTAATGTCTTTATTTCTGTAGATGATTTTTGATTATGCTCTAAATGGTTAATTTCTTTTCGAACAGATACACGGTTTAGATTTATGGAAATAATGTAAATTCTCTGCATCAAGGCTCATCTTATGTTTCCACAATCCTAAGCGAATGAGTTGTTTATTTATCTTTAATTCATTTTTAATATTTTATAGACCTCGGTATTTATTTTGATCAGGTACAAGCCATCTTGAAAATTTGACATCTGAATTTCATCTCCCTTTCCTTCCAACAATAGAACTCCCGTAGATGAAAAGACTTGAAATTCGCTCTCGCTAGACAAAAACAGCCGATCCGTTACCGGGTTAGGATATACGCGTAACTTTCCGGCATCATTTAAAGCAATGTTGTCAGTTGTATCACCGAGAGAAATTTCAACACTGATGTTGTCGTTGGTCGGGACAATATGGATCTCATGTAAAGGACTCCATTCACTGCCATTTTTTGTTCTGGCCTTAACGGTTGTATTCTTATCTATGGTCATATTCTGGTTGGATATCGCACTGGCTGAAACGGAAGCCGTCAAGTCCCATGTTCGTGGATCGGAACCATCAATCGTGTAATAAATAACTCCCTCAGTCCCGTCAAGTTGAATGCTCAGTCTTGTGTTTTTCCCGACATTCAAACTATCTGAACGTACTTCAACACCTTTTACAAAATATTTTGGTGGTTGTAAATAAGAATAATAGCCACTCTCCTGCAGCTTTGCAACAAAATCTTCTCCTCGTCCTCTTAAATCATTTCTAACAGCCAGCCGGGCTGCGTCCCATTCATGATCCCGGTCCATCGGGTCTGTGCTCCGCTCATCACCCCACCGGGCCGATTCGCAGACAACAGCTTTATAGATATAATTGGTAAGATCATCCCAATGGGCAATGACACGATCGTCTGTCAATACGCCGTCGTTAAAAAAATATTGATAGACTAAATCATTAAAACGCATCCTGAAATCGACACTCGTCCAGAATGCCTGAAACCCATTATCGCCGGTATTCAGAGATTTGATCATATTCGACACGCTCGGCGCTCCGGTCCTTCTGCTTCCTCCGCCAAAAGCATCCTCTACATCCCAGGGGATCCAGACCACCGGCCCGGCCGGATTATTACTGTTCCCATAATAATACTGGGGACCATCGCCGGGATTGGCATAGCCATACACTAGGAAACAGGCGATGCTCTGATCGATCATGACCCAGTTTTTCATTTCAGCGTAGGGCATTTGACTATAATCTTTCGAAGTCGCTTCAAAAAAACGTGATTTACTTTGCCCCGGCTCACCAGACCGGTCATCGCTTGCGTTAGGCTCTTTCCCTTTTGCAAAAAAATAGTCCTCGTTTTCGCCGCCCAGATTATTGGCTAAAAAGTTGTCATCCGGTCGTTCACACGGATTATACAAACCCCAGTATTTGCCGTTAAGATAAAGGTGGACAAAGGTGCCGTGTGACCCGAAACCAGACATCAATATTTGTAAATCCCGTCCTAATTGGTCGCGGGTGTATACCGTTTTCTCACGATCCCAGGTGGAGCCCCACCCCTTGTTGTGACCCGACCGCAGGATGATTTTATCGTATTTGCCACAGGCTGTTTCACTTCCATGTGGTGCATCTGCAAATATTTCGTTCTTTAATTTTCCGGCACCATAGGTTTTTTTAAAATTCAGGGTAAACGATTGCTTGTGGTCGTAAGTGCCTTGGTTCCACCGACCGCCGCCGCCCTGTATTTTAATTCCGCAGTTCTCCTGCCAGTTTTTATATTTGTCTCCCTTGTATCCTTCCGGATAAATCATTTCAATCGAACATTCCCGTTCAAAATAATCGCTTCTGTTAGTCAAATTAGATCCCCAATGAATGCCGGTTTGACCCCACAAATCTTCTTTTTTCATCACAATCGACAAGGTAGGAATGTCTTTCAACCCTTCGATAATTTGATTCCCGTATTCAGGAGAATCAACAATTTCCGGATCCATCTCCTCCGTCCAGAACACTTTCCCGGTTTCTTCTGGTGAATAGTCAAAACCATAGTCTTCCAGCATGGTGTTTTTTTGATGCTTCACCTGCTCCGGGAAGATGAACGTATGGGTTTTAATTTTTGAATCCTCATAATTCGATGCATAAGCAAAAGTCCGAACCATTGTTGTTTTAATGATGGTTATCGGTCCGGAATAAATTTGCCCGTTTGTGCCGGAAGGTTTACTCCCATCCAGTGTATAACGAATTGTGGCTCCCGGTGTCTCGCTCGATAATTCAAGTTGAAAGCTATTTGTATAAAACCCACGCTTAAAACTATAATCAACGGCATCGGTAGCAGTTTGTGCATTCACCAAAGTGGAACACAGCAGGAACAATATTACAAGTATCTTATGCATAATTCACTGTCATTTAATAATTATTGCCACCCTTTAATAACTAGTCAGTTGTGGAGTTTCATCCAATTATCTTTTAAAGTTAATTCCTTCGTAGGTAACAAAAAAATAAATTGTTTACTCCCGGAAAAATAACCATGAAAATAGTTGAGTAAACCCCTGACATAGCAGTCTCTTACAGGAAATTGCCACATCTCGAAGTAAGAATAATGATACCCAGAAGTGGAGTCAGAAAAGTAGCTAATTGGTGTCTGTTTTTCATGAACAATCAGGCACGAGTAAAGTTTTTTGTTGTATTTATACTAACCTTTAGGCGATTTGTATTCCTCTTCAACAGGTTTATATTTCTTGGGCTAAAATAGACCGGGAGTGGTCAGAAAAACATCGTGCCGGATCCTTTTTAGGGTAAAGGTAGCATCTGCCGTTCCTGAAACGAGTTCAGAATGACCGAACCATGGTGGGTGGTTTTGACGTCGTCCACTTCACCCAAGGTAAAAAAGTAAGTTGAAGTTGGGCCGAGCGCTGGTTTCTGCACCAATAAAAAAGCCTCATTTACTAGGTAAACAAGGCTTTCAATATTTTTGGTTGAGGTAATTTATTCAATAACGGTCACCCATCCGTATGGATCAGGGGCATCGCCATCTTGTATGGCCCGAAGCTTTTCGTATAGTTTGGTACTCCAGGTACCGGGCTCATTTCCGTAGAGGTATTCTTTATCCTCGTCGGCATCGTAAACTCGCTTGATTGGAGAAATGACCGCAGCCGTACCGCAGGCTCCAACTTCTTCAAAGGTTTCCAACTCTTCAACAGGCACCTGCCGGCGCTCAACTTTCAAGCCCATATCTTCGGCAATTTGTATAATGCTTTTGTTGGTAATTGAAGGCAAAATTGATTCTGACTTCGGCGTGATATAGGTATTATTCTTGATTCCGAAAAAGTTAGCCGGTCCACATTCGTCGAGGTATTTCTTTTCGCGGGCATCCAGGTAAAGTACGGCAGAATAGCCTTCGGCTTTAGCCTTTTTGCCGGCTGTTAAGCTTGCCGCATAGTTTCCACCCACTTTGTATTTTCCTGTTCCCAGTGGTGCCGCACGATCAAACTGCCGCATAATCAGCAAGTCGGTTGGTTTGAATCCTTCGGGGAAATAGGGTCCCACGGGCATTACAAAAACAATAAATAAGTACTCCTGCGAAGGGCGCACACCAATTTCGGGGCCAACACCAATCAGCAGCGGGCGAATATACAAGGAGGCACCGCTTCCGTATGGAGGAACAAATTCGATATTCTTTTTTACCGCCAGTTTAACGGCTTCCTTAAAGGTTTCGATAGGAACATGAGGCATCAGAATGCCGTCGCTCGAGTGTTGCATGCGCTTGGCATTTTCATCCATCCGAAATACACGGACTTTACCATCTTTCCCTTTAAAGGCTTTCAATCCTTCAAAGGCTTCCTGGCCATAATGCAACGACGTAGCAGCCATGTGTATATTAAGGTATTCGGAATCGCTCAGTTGCAGTTCGCCCCACTCGCCATTTTTATAATAGCAACGAACATTCAGGTTAGTTTTGCGGTATCCAAAGCCAATCGTTTTCCAATCTTGAATTTCCATAGTTTTATTGTTTGCCAATCAGGTTTTTTTAGAAACCCTAAAATAAAGAAAAAATGGTCAATCGGGGATGTCAATTGATTCATTTCAACGGTTAAATAAATGTTTTACACACATGTTCAAAAACAGGCTATTAGCAATCCTTTATTCTTTTCGCGCTTAAGCTATTAATTTGACAACTGTAACGAACCGTCAATTATGAATTAACAGAAAGCTTTAAAAAGTATCCGTTGTGCTTTCGGATATTCAGCACCTGATTTTTGTCAAAAATAAGATATTGTCCTTTAATTCCCATCAGTTTACCAACAATCTCTGCTTGTTTATCGAAAGTTACACTTTTTACCTTTTCAGGATAAGCCGTTACCGGGTAGTGAAGCTCAAGTATTTCGTTTTCGTCGGAGAAGTATTGCTGCAGTTCGGCAGGTATCAGCTTCAATGCTTTTTGTTTTTCTTCTTCCAGTTTAATCGATTCATTAAGCTGATTTTGCAACATGGCCCGCCAGTTGGTTTTATCGGTAAAGTGTTTTTTTAGTAACACTTCGATGATGCCTGCAATGTGCCGGTTTGGTGTTTTGGCCAAGCGAATGGCCCGGCTTGCTCCCTGGTCGATCCAGCGCGTTGGTACTTGATGATGACGGGTAACGCCGACTTTCAATTCGCTCGAAACAGCTAAATACACATAGTGGTCAATCAGGTCGTGCTCTTCGGCCCACTTGATATCGCGAGCTACACCGTATTGTGCTCGCGACAATTCCGGACGCATGACATCCGCTCCTGCCTCGGGTACTGTTTGATAGCAATTGTAGCAAAAACCCTGACTAAACGAGGTCTTGGTTTTCTTTCCGCATGAAATACAATTGATTTGTCCGTCAAAACTAAACTGAATGTGTTGGCCAATGAGTGCATTCATATTCACCAGCTCATCACCAATTGGCAATTGATATTGAATTGGATCATCCAACTCGGTTCTCATTTTTAGTATGTTCCCTTGGTATTCCATTTTCAGGCCATTTATGCTTTAGTGAACAATGTCAAAACATCACGTATTTTCTTTAGTTCAAAAAATCGATCACTTTTGATGTCTTCCGGGTTCATTTGTTCGAGAACCCAAGTGGTATAATAAGGCACATGAACGGCTGTTCCTCCCAGGTTAATCACCGGGAGCACATCCGATTTTAAGGAGTTGCCGATCATCATAAAGTGGCGGGCTTCAATATCCAGGTGATTTAGAAGAGCCTGGTAATTGGCCTCTTTTTTATGGCTCATCACCTCAATATGATGAAAATAGTTGAGTAAGCCCGACTTTTTCAACTTCCGCTCCTGATCGAGTAAATCGCCTTTGGTAGCCAATACCAACCGATAGTTTGGCGCAAGCTCTTCCAGCACATCGCGAATACCATCCAATAAAACAACGTCTTTGTTGAGCATGGTTTTGCCAATGTCGACTATGGCCTCCACCTCTTCCGGGCGTACTTTTTTATCCGAAATTAACAAGGATGTTTCAACCAACGACAAGATGAAGGCTTTAATTCCGTAGCCATAAATCTCCATGTTCTGAACCTCAACCTTGAAAAGCTGTTCCATGATCTGCTCGCGGGCTTGATACGCTTTCAGCAACTCACAAAATTGCTGTTCGGCTTCGCGAAAGAAATTTTCATTTTCCCAAAGGGTATCGTCGGCATCAAAAGCGATAACCTGAATATCTTGAAAGCTCATGATTCGAATCTACTAAATCAAACTTAAAATCTGCACAAACACAATTAACAACACCATCGCAATTGGGTAAACCGTTGCATAAGCTACTGACGGAGCATCGGTATCGGTCATTCCGTCGATGGCTGCCAGGCCGGGCGTACTGGTCATACTACCGGTTAAGGTTCCAAGCAGGGTTAGGATATTCATTTTTAGTGCATAGCGTGCAATAATGGTTGTTATAATCATGGGTACCAGGGTGATGATGATTCCATATACAAATAGCTCAACGCCATATTGCTGGAAGGTTTCTACCAGGCTCGATCCGGCTCCGGTACCCACTGCGGCCAGAAAAAACAACAAACCAAATTGCCGAAGTAGTTGATTGGCAGCACCGGTCATTGTCCACATAATAGGGCCGGTTTTACCGGTACGTCCTAAAATAAGGGCTGTCAGTAAAATACCGCCTGTTAGTCCTAAGCTAAAGGAGAATGAGCCAAAGTTGACGCTTAACTTACCAACCAGGATTCCCAAAATAATTCCGGTTGCAATTGGGAAGAAATCGGTGTCTGACAAACGACGGTCGTCATCGCCAAAAATACGGGCGACCTGCTCCATGCTTTCTTTATGGCAAGCAACAATGAGCTTATCGCCAAATTGTAATTTTGAAGATGGGCTTGGGGAAATATTAATTCCCGAACGACGAATCCGGGTGATCGTTGCATTGTAGGTATTCAGAATATTGAGTTGCCCCAGGGTTTTATTCACAATCTCTTTGTTGGTCACCAAAAATGAGCGTACATCATAGTGGGTGCTCAGTGGAATTTCGGTCGTTGTTTCCGGGCCAATCAACAACTGAACACGGCTCAAGGCTTCTTCGGTTCCAACAGCTTTAATGACGTCTCCTTTTTGCAGCATCGTATCCCGTGAAGGGGTAATCGCTGTATCTCCGTGCATGACACGCGAAACAACCGCTTTAGTCATAAACCGAATACGCAGTCCGCCAATGGTTTTACCAACGACATTTTCATTTTCAACCACAAAATTTTTGCGCATGATTTCGGGGTAACCGGCTGACATTTCCTTTTTGTATTGAGCTTCTGCATCCTTGATATTCACCCGAAGAAAACGAGGTAATAAGCTGACAAATAAAATGACGCCAATAACCCCAAACGGGTAGCCAATACCATAACCAATAGACGCCAGTGGAGAACCGGTTGTATCGATAGCAGCTGCTAATCCGGGAGTACTGGTTAAAGCCCCGGTTAGCAAGCCAATGCACAGGCTTTTATCAATTCCCATAAAGTGGAAAACACCAAAGGTAATCAGGCTGGAAGTGAAAATTAGTAAACTGGCCAGCACCGCCAATTCACGACCGTTCTTTTTAAACGAGCCAAAAAATCCGGGACCCGCCTGAATTCCAATGGTAAAGATAAATAATACCAACCCCAGATATTGAAAGTCCTTGGGAATGATGACTCCAAAGTGTCCGAAAACCAAGGCGACAAAAATTACGGCAGAGACATCGAGTGATATCCCTTTTATTTTTATCCGGCCAATGATGAAACCGATTAAAATGATCAGGAAAAGTGCAAAATAGCTGTTACTAAACAAACCCATGGCATTTGATTTTTAAGGCTACAAAAGTATAAACTTTTTGCCTCAACGTCTTTAAATGCCACTATAAATAGGATGATTAACTATTCTTTTAACAGAAAGGAAAAATCGTCGCCAGCCTTTAGCTCGTATGGTGTTTCTCCCTGAATAAAAATACGGGTCGACCGTTTGCCAATCAACTCCAGCTTATTGTCTTCCAGTTTCAGCATGGTTCCTTCGCGTAAACCCACTACGTAAACATTGGGATTGATCTCCAAGAACTCGGATATCCGCTGTTCGCGGGTTTCGCCACCGTGTCCTTCAGGATTCGCATCGAGGTAGTGTGGGTTAATTTGAAATGAAACCAGGTTGATGGTGTTAAATCCCTTGGGATCAATAATGGGCATGTCGTTGGTTGTGCGTAGCGATGGGCAAGCCACATTCGATCCGGCACTCCAACCCATGTAAGGTGTTCCGGCTTTCACTTTCTCGCGAATCGGATCCATCAAATCCTGATCGTGCAACATACGAACCAACTGCCAGGTATTTCCCCCGCCAATCACAATGGCTGTAGCTTCTTCAACTGCTTTTACGGGATTTTTGAAGTGATGAATACCAACGACTTCGTGGCCTATTTCCTGCAAGCTTTCATTTACTTTTTGCTCATATTCGTCAAACGAAAAGCTAACGGCCGCATAGGGAATGAATAAGGCTTTTACTTTTCGATCGCCTAAAAACTGCTGGATCTGCTTTTGGGGATACCCCAGGTAGGGTTCTCCGGGCATTGTTGAGTTGCTAAGAAGTAATAATTTCATCCGGTTAAAATTTTCAAGTTTTTTAAAACTTACTTTAAAATTTGAGAACGGATGGAACCGCTCCGCTCTCACATAAACTTTTTTAATCATCGTTGTTTGTGAATTTTTGATTAAAAAAGCTCATGTTCGTTTCATACGTTTATTCCTATTTGTATGATCCGAAACATCATTGATTCAATATTTCTAACAAGCCAACTAAAATAGGAAAATCAAAAAGAATAAAACAGGAAATTTATCAGCAGCCTGGTTTAAAAGGAAAATAAGGCTAACCCAATTGAAAATGGGTATAATTCAGGCCCTTTGTCGGTGACAAATAATGGTTGAAGATCAAGCGTTGCATATAAGTTGACAAAGCGGTAGCCGATTTTGACCATGCCCGAAAAACGAAAATCGTGGATATAAAAATCATCCGGTGTTTTCAGCTTTTCCTTTTTCCCGTTTTCACGGTACTTCACTTTTGTATGCGAACTCAATCGCTTTTGAAGAACCACTCCGGTAGCCAGATAAATTCGATTTCCATATTGTTTTAAAGGAACCTGAAATTCAACCAATAATGGAACACTCAGGTAGGTTGACGACAGCTTCGATTTTTGCTTCGAATCATAAAACTGTTCGATTGGCTCAATGCGATAGCCTCCCTTTTCAATACTTGTTTTTTTATCGAGAAAGTAAGTTTGAATTTCCAGACCCAATCCGGTTACCAGTCCAATCGTATTGCGGGTTCGCTGCAAGCTTTTCGAAAACTGGATCAGGTTCAGATTCAAGACGGTAGATCGCAGTAAGTTGACATCTAGAAAACCGGCATCCTCTTCAGGATACATCGAATAATCTTCATTGGTAAACCCATTTAAGCCCAGATAAATTCCCGACCAATGACCTTTGAATTCATCGTCCCAGTAATTAAAGCCATCCGTTACTACACCATGTGGTTGAATAATATTGGGCTGGTGGCGTGACATGGATTGCTTAACCTGCAATGTATCTGTTGATTGTGCGCTGACTAAAAATACGCAAGCCACTAATGATAATATCAGAGCAAATTGTTTCATTATAATCGTTTGCTTTTTGTAGGGGTCATGTGGAACTCGCTTAAACGATCCTTCAGTGTGGGCGGATTTTTTTACGTGCTCGATTCATGACTTATTTCCTCAAACAAAGTTAAGCATGAAAATTGAAAAAAGAAGCCTGCTCGTAGCAGGCTTATCTATTTTCTGAAAATTGTAATTAAAAGTTAACCAGGCCAATTCCGATAGAGAAGGGAAAAAGCTCCGGTCCTTTATCTTCTTTGAAGAAGGTCGACAGGCTATATGTGGCAAACAAGCTGATATCTTTTAGCCCAATCCGCCCGGCAAGTGAATACTTAAATGGATTGATGTTGAAACTTCCACGATCTTTGCTCTTGGTGTGGTCGGTTTTATACTTGGTGTGCGAGCCAATATTTAAGCCACCAATTACGCCACCCTGAATAAACAGGTAATTGCTTCGCCGGTTGACCGGAACTTGAAATTCGAGTAATAGCGGAATAGTCAGATACGAAACCGTCAGTTTTGACTTGTCAAATCCGTCAGGGTCAATTGGCTGAGGCTCAATCACTCCACTCACTTTTTCTATGGTAATAGGATTATCAAAGCGATAGTTGTTCATCGACCAGCCCATGCCTGTTACCAGTCCAATCCGATTCTCTTTTAAGGCAATATTATATTCTACGAAGTTAATATTCACTTCGAGCGATTTTGGCTGATCGAGCTCCATGAATTCATCGACTCCGAGGTAATTTGTATCGTAAAAGCCATTTACGCCTAGTTCAAAACCAGCCCAGTGGCCGTCAAAATTGTTATGTTTCCAGTTGTCTTTATCCTTATCTTCATCTTCCAAAAAGCGGTCACGGTGCATGTTAATGTTCGTTTGTCCATCTCGCTCTATAATCTCAATATTCCGCTTTCCAAAACGAATGTGTGTCGTATCGTTATCGTCATTATCATCAATATAAATCCGATCTCTAAATAGTCCCACTTCAGTTCTGCCGGGTCCTTCTTTTACTTCAACTACTTTTCCTACTTTGGTGGTGTCTTGTGCAACTAGTGCCCCAGCAAAAAAGAAGATTAACAGGGTTGTTGTTACTGCTCTTTTCATCATATTCAAGTTTATCTGTTTTTACAAGTGATCTGGATGACTTCCTTTTTTTTTGAAAGCCTTGCGAAACATGTTTTGCTTTGTTCCCGGTAGTAGGACGGGCTGCTATTTGGAAAAGTTACAGATGGGATTAATCTTTTTTTAGCGGAATTGAAAAAGCGAACAACCGGGTATTCAGACTGATTTCGGATAGTTTTCCTTTTCCATTTTTTTCGTAGTCTACCCGTTCATTACTGACAGTTGAAACGGCATCTAATCCTGCGGTTATGATATTACCCAAACTCAATGATTCATTTTTGTCTTTATTCAATACTTTCTCAGCCAGGTATTCGTCTATACTCAGATAATCAGGTGCATTCGACTCTTGATGCTTCTTCATTTCAACCAGCGCAATTGCTTGCGGATTGTTGTGTTTAAGCTGAATACTTTTAGGCTTTAAAGTTGCAGGAATGGTTTCCCTGATGAAGATTAATTGATTTGATTGCTTTTCAACAGGAGTTGTGATGGTTGGTTGAATGCCCGGAATCGGCTTGATGACTTCGCGTTCTTTTTTGGGTTGCTGATTTTCAGACTCATTCAAAACAATCGGTGCTTGATTCGGAGTGGCGACCTCTTCTTTTTCGAAATCCGGCTGTTGTTCTTTGGCCAACTGAACCGGTTGTTGATTTGTAGTTGAATAATTCCAAATAGCATAAACAGAAAAGGAAAGGAGCAAAACAGCTGCAACGCGACTTGCCCAAAGCATTAAAACCTTTGTGTTTGATTTTTTGTAAAGCCGTTCCTTGTCAGTGAAAACAATATTGGGTTCAACTTGAAGTTTCGTTTTCAGGAATTGGTCAAAATAAAGCTCTTTTTTAGGATTGCTGGTAATTTCATGAATAAACGCTTTTTCATCTTCTATACTCAAGTCGTTTTCCATCAGGGCAATTGCCCGATAATCAAATTCGGAAGATTCAGTCAGCGCATTTTTTTTCAGAGCTTCTTTTCTTGGTAAAACCGTTAAATCGGGCTCCAGCTTTTTAATGGACGAAACCGCTTTTAGTTCTTCATGAAGATCAGGATTGTCATTCAGAAAATCTAAAAACGCATCAACCTGATTATCCGGCAAGTTACCATCAAGATAATCTAAAAAGTAGATCTCGTAATTTGTGCGGTCAATATTCATAGTTTAAACAAGCACATCTAATTTGCCAATATAATTCTTCAAAAACACCCGGGCGCGGTAAATATAAACCTTCACCTGGGATTCATTCAGAGCGGTTAATTCGCTAATCTCTTTGTAGGAATAACCTTCATAGTCGCGCAACATCAGGACCGATCGCTGATCCTCCGGCAGCAAGCGAATGGCCTGATTCAGCACTTCGCCAATATCGGAATATTGCTGATTGTGCCCTTCATCCGGCAGTTGCAGATCATCGTAACGTTTTTGACGCTGATCTTTTCGGATTACATCAATTGTTCGATGGTAAGCCGTAGAAAATAGATATGATTTTATTTTGGCTGAATCAACCGTTCGCTTATGCATCCAAAGCTTTTCGAAACTGTCCTGAACAATATCTCGTGCCTTTTCCTGGTCTTTGATATTCTTCAGAACAAATCGAAAAACTCCATCTGCATAAAGATTTACTGCTTGGTTATATTCTTCAACCGTCATACTTATTTGGGTCGTTACACCTTTATGACGGTTAAGGTTTTATTTTGTTACAGCAAGTAACTGACTAAGTTGTTTTTTTGACTGAGAAAGCTGAATGGCCCGTTGCAGTGTTTCATCGATATCTTTAATAATCGGGAAGAATCCTTCCTCCCCGATAATATTGCGGGCGATGTAGGCTTTTATTTGAGTTTCAATAATTTTTCCGCTTTTTGCCAAGCCCTTTCGATCAGTTTCCAAGCCTTCTTCGCTGGCATACACTAAAAACTGATCCAAAATTTTAGCATCATCCAGATAATTGTTAAACTCTTTCGCCGTTTTAAGTTCATTTAATAGTTCCCGGTTATTATCGCTATACTGGTACGAAAAATGATAAACCAATGCTTTTTGCGTAATCTTCGAATAGTAATCGGAATAGCCGGATGTATCGGCAGCCACGAAATAGTCGGGCATCACGCCACCACCACCATAAACAGTACGCCCACCTATCGTTTCATACTTCAGGGAGTCGGCGAATTGAATACTATCAGCCACTTGAAATTCACCATGCTCGGCTCGGTCCACAATGTCGTGGTAGTAATCCAGCTGGTCGCCTTCAACATAGGGCTTTTGAATACACCGACCACTTGGGGTGTAGTAACGGGCAACAGTTAACCGGAGTGCTGAACCATCGCGAAAAGGAATTTGCTCTTGCACCAGTCCTTTTCCGAAAGAACGACGGCCAACAACTAATCCACGGTCGTTATCCTGAATAGCTCCCGCAAAGATTTCGCTGGCCGAAGCCGAATATTCATCAATTAAAACAATGATTTCTTTGTCTAAAGCAACACCCGATTTCGTGGCGTTGTAGGTTTTACGAGGCTGTGAATTTCCTTCGGTATAAACAATTAGTTTTCCTTTGTCCAAAAATTCGTTGACCATATTGACCACTGCCATCAGGTAGCCTCCGGGGTTTCCGCGTAAATCAACAATAATTTTTTGTGCTCCGGAAGTGGTTAGTTTTTCAACAGCTTCAACAAACTCTTCATGTGTCTTCTCTGCAAAGCGGTTTACTTTTACGAAACCGGTTACATCGTCAATCATATAACTTACGTCAATGCTGTAAATTGGAATGTCGCCGCGTGTGATTTCAAAATCGATCAGTTCGGGAATTCCCCGACGTTTGATGCCGACAGCTACTTTGGTTCCTTTTTCGCCACGAAGAACATTCAACACATCTGTATTATTGATGTTAACGCCTGCAATGACTGAATCGTTGACTGTCACAATTCGGTCGCCTGCTAAAATGCCCAATTGATAAGAGGGGCCACCGGAAACAACATCAACCACTTGCACGGTATCGTTGTGGATCGAAAACTGTACACCGATTCCTCCAAAGTTTCCTTGCATCTCTTCATGAACTTCTTGCATGTCTTTTGCAGGAATGTAGGCCGTATGCGGGTCTAAATTTTTCAGCAGTTCGGGAATTGTCTTTTCAACCAACTCGTTCGTCGAGACTGAGTCGACATATGCTTCATTTATTAATTCAACAATGGTGCTCAACTTGTTGGCTCGCTGAGGAAGGAAATTTTGTGATGACGGTGCCTGTATTTTGGTCAAACTATTGCCAAGTACAATACCAATAATTACTGAAACAGCAATTAAAACCGGCATGTAAATATTTGTCTTTTTTATATTCATTGACTTTTATTTATTCATCAGTTACAACCTGAACGACCTCAATATCAGCTCGCTTCAGTAAGTTGATGCCATCCTCCAACCGGTAACTATCGGTAAACACAACACGTTTGATTCCGGCTTGAATAATCAGCTTGGCGCATTCGAGGCAAGGAGATGACGTAACGTACATAGTGCCTCCCTCGCTGCTGTTACTCGATTTTGCAACCTTTGTAATTGCATTGGCCTCGGCATGAAGTACGTATGGTTTTGTCTTATTATTGTCGTCTTCACAAATATTTTCGAAGCCAGACGGCGTTCCATTATAGCCATCGGAAATGATCATTTTGTCTTTCACCAAAAGTGCACCAACCTGGCGTCGCTCGCAATACGAATTTTGAGCCCAAATAGTGGCCATCTTCAAATAACGTTGATCAAGCAAAAACTGTTTATTTTCCATCGAATGAAGTGATTAATTGGCAAAAGTAATAAATCATCAGTCTTAAGTTGCCGAATGCATTACAAAAAAACGTTCACCTCTAAAAAGAAATGAACGTTTTCATGATATTTTTTACGCACCGTTTTTAGACGTGCATGTATTTTTCTACCGTGTTTAAAAGGTCTTTTGATTTGATGGGCTTTGCCAGATAATCGTCGCAACCGGCATCCAGTGCCTTTTCCCGATCATCAGACATGGCGAAGGCGGTTTGCGCTACAATTGGCAAGTCGGGGCGTTTTGCTTTCATGATTTTAGTTGCTTCATAGCCATTCATCTCGGGCATTTGAAGGTCCATCAATACTAAATCAATTTCTTCCTTATTAAAGATTTCAATTGCTTCCTTTCCATTTTTAGCCCAATAAATTTTCGCCTTAATTTTGCTTAAAACAGCACTCAGGTATAAAAAATTGGATTCAACGTCTTCTGCAATAAGTATTTTAGGGTTATCTATTATTGTCATGGTTGTATAGTTATTCTTGTTTGTTATAACCAAAGATATCGAAAGATTTATTTAAATGCCATAGTTTATCTTATTTTTTAAATCAGTAAGTAGAATTAAATATCAATCTTACTGCTTCCGAATACAAACGGAGAACCAAAATTAATTCCTACGGATCGACTCTCACAATAGAAACCGGGAAGTGACCTGAAACTCATTTACTGCTCGCTAAAAACTCTCCTTTTGGTTAATTTAAATTCTGGATATTTGCAGTAAAAGTATATACTATACTTAAGAAGTTCAAAAAAAACCACCAACGAGTGCTCTCCTCTTCAAGTTATTTATTTACTTTTAATGGCAACAGCAGAAATTAAAAATAGTTAACCTGGCAATTGCATGGAATCGGAAAATAGCGGGACGACGGCAAAGGAGCAAATTAATATCAGAGAGTTTTTCGAAATCGCAGAACTGCAAAAGCTACAAGACTTATTCGCAGAGGTGCACCAGATTGCGTCGCTAATAACTTATCCTGATGGTACTCCGATTACGCAAGCCTCTAATTTTTCCAGCTTATGCTCGGATGTGATCCGGCAAACAGAAAAAGGGGCTCGTAATTGTTTTCGATCGGATTCTGTTATAGGACGTTACAATGCCGATGGGCCAACTGTTCGGAGATGCTTGAGTGCCGGATTATGGGACGGCGGAGTGAGTGTAAACGTTGGGGATAAACATGTTGCAAACTGGTTAATTGGGCAGGTTAAAGGAGACGATTTTGAAGAAGACAGCATTGCCAGATATGCCGATGAAATTGGTGTTGACCGGGGAAGGTTCATCCGCGCTTATCGTGATGTTACTGTTATGAGTGAATCCAAATTCCGGAAAATTGCGGAACTACTCTACGTCTACGTAAATCAACTGACAGAAAAGATTCATACCAAACAACTCTTAGTTCAGGCAAATAATCAGTTTGAACAGATTACCAAAAGCCTGCCTGATATTATCTGGATGGGAGAATGGAATACTGATACCGGCGGGATAGTGCATTCGTATATTTCAGATGTTGCCGACGAGCTTCTTGTACTTCCCAAAGGTACAATAAACAATAGTTTCGATAAATATTTCTCATATCTACCACCAGAATATAAAGAAAATCTAAATGTCGCTATTTCAAAAGCACTACAAAATCAGGAGAAAGAGTATTCCATTATTTATGAGATAAAAAAAGGTAATGGGGAACTTTCATGGTTCGAAACTACAGGGAAGGGCTATAAACACGGAAGCGCAGTAAGAATTGTTGGGGTTACGAAGGACATTACGGAAAGTAAAAAGATAAAACAACAATTAAAAGAAAATGAAGAACGATACCGGGAGCTAACTGAGCATCTTCCTTCGGGGGTCGCAGTGTATCGACCGATAGACGATGGCAACGATTTTGTTTTTGTTGATTTTAATTCATCAGCTGAAAAAATAACAAGTACCTCGAAAGAAAATATTATTGGCAAAAAGCTTTCTGAACGATTCCCCAACATGGCAGAGTCTCCTCTGTTCATAGCTGTCAGGGAAGTATACGAAACAGGCGAAGAGGTTCATCTTGATCCTATTTGTTATTCAGACAGTGTGGAGGGCAGGTGGCGCGAAAACTCAATTTATAAGTTACCAAGCGGCGAAATAGTAGCTATTTTTAAAGATGTGACTGCTCTTAAAAAAGCACAAGACAAACTGAAACGAAAGAATAAGAAATTAAAAGAAGCAAAGAAATTAGCCAAACAAAGTGCTCATCGTTTTAAGGCATTGCATGATGCATCATTTGGGGGAATAGCCATCCACGATAAAGGCGTTATTCTGGATTGTAATTTCGGACTTTCGAAACTTTCGGGCTATTCGCATGAAGAATTAGTTGGCATGAATGGTTTATCGCTAATTGCTGAGGAAGCCCGGGAGTTAGTCATGAATAATATTATTGAAGGGTATGAAGAATCATACGAGGTAATCGCTATTAAAAAGAATGGTGAACGATACCCGGTGAGGTTAGAAGGAAGAATGATTCATTACAAAGGCAAAAAAGTAAGAGTTGTTGAATTCAGGGATATAACAGAGAAGAAAAGACTCGAAAAGGAACAAATAAGAAGAGAAAAGCTACTAAATGAAACAGGGCGAATAGCGAAAATTGGAGGTTGGGAACTTGATCTTGCAACCATGCAATCCTATTACTCACACGAAGCCAAGCGGATATATGGGCTACCTGTTGAAGATGAACCTCCGAAAGGAATTGAGGGGTTGAAAAATTATCCATTAGAAAGGCAAAAGACAATTAAACAAGTCTTAAAACAAGCAGTAGATACCGGTAAGCCCTACGATCTGGAAACTCCATTTATTAGCGAAAAAGGTGAAGAAAAATGGGTTCGGACAATTGGACTGGCGGAGAAAGAAGATGGAAAGGTTGTCCGACTGTATGGAACAATACAGGATATTACAGATCAAATTAAACAAGAACAGCGAAACTTGAGACTCAGCGAAGCTATTGAGCAAAGCCCTGTATGCATAGTCGTAACAGACCTGGAAGGAAGAATTGAATATGTGAATCCGACATTTCAGAAAGTTACTGGATTTAACCAAGAAGAAGTGATCGGGGAAAAAACGAACATGTTATCATCGGGCTATCATGATTCTCAATTTTACAAGAATTTGTGGAATACCTTATTGTCCGGTAAGAGTTGGCAGGGTGAGTTTTGTAATAAAAGGAAGAATGGAAATTTGTATTGGGAAAGTGCACGTATTTCTCCTATAAAAGACAAAAATGGCAAAACGCTCAGCTACCTGGCAATAAAAGAAGATATTACAGTCACAAAACAAATGATTTGTGATTTAAAAGAATCGAAAGAAAAGGCTGAGCAATCTGATCGATTGAAATCGGCATTTCTGGCCAACATGAGTCATGAAATCAGAACCCCGATGAATAGTATCCTTGGCTTTATCGAGCTGATACAAATGCCTAACTTAAATGATGATGATCGAGCTGAATTTTCGAAGGTTATTAATGAAAGCGGGGAGCGACTTCTGGATACGATAAATGATTTAATCGAATATTCTAAGATTGAAGCAGGCGACATTCCTCTTGTTAGTGAGGAATTTAGGCTCGCTGGAGTTTTTGAGTTTCAACTTAATTTTTTTGAACTAATTGCGAGAAAAAAAGGCTTGGATATTTCTCTGAATATTTCGGAGGAGCTGCAAAGCACAATGGTAAGAACAGATAGAAATAAGCTGAATTCTATTCTAACAAACCTCATAAATAATGCCATTAAGTTTACCAACCAGGGAAAGGTAAGTTTTGGTTTCGAACTGGATCAAAATCAGGTAAAATGCTATGTGTCTGATACAGGGAATGGCATTCCTAAAGAGAAGATCGACGCGATTTTTGAGCGTTTCATCCAGGCTGACTTGAATTTGGCAAGGAAATACGAAGGATCCGGACTCGGCTTGGCAATTTGCAAGGGATATTTGGATAAGATGGGTGGAACAATCTGGGTAGAATCAGAGGTCGGGAAAGGAAGTACGTTTTACTTCACGGTTAACTTATGACAATGGAATTCCTTAATTAAACATGCGGTACTTCAATCCAAACACATAACTAAATTGATCCATCCTCGTCGCGTTATGAAGCTGCTAACGACTATTGTTGTAAGTCGACATCAATAAATAGTGCAATGAGATCAACCTGAAACGGAAAAGCAATCGCTGAAAGTCAGGACATCGTCAATGTGGAAGGAAACAGCTATTTCCCAATTGAATCATTAAACAAAGAATATTTAAAAGATGGTGACACCCAGAAGGCTTGCCACCGGAAAGGAACTGCCTCTTACGATGACCGGGCAATTGATGGTAAGGTAAATCAGGATATCGCTTGGTTACGCGGAGCCGTTCGGCATAGCAAACAGCATCAAAGGACGTGTCGCGCTTTGGAAAGGTGTACAAGTGATCAGTGATTAAGTTCAAATAAACATATAAACCAACTCAAATACATTTTGTTGTTTGTTATAAACGAAGACAATCTAAATGAGTAATAATTCTATGTTTACTGAAATATCGACAGACGAGTTGGTGGCTTTATTGTCATCTCCCAAAGCAAAATTTATTGACATCCGTCCGGTTGACGCCTACAATGGCTGGCAGCTTCAAAATGAACCGCGAGGTGGTCACATCGAAGGTGCAAAAACTCTGCCTGCGAAGTGGGCCAATTACATTGATTGGATTGAAATAGTCCGGTCAAAAGGAATTCTGCCCGAACATGAAATAGTGTTGTATGGCTATTCAAAAGATAAAATAGAAGAGATTGCAACCCGCTTTCAAAAGTCGGGGTACAACCAAATTAAAATTTACAAACATTTTCAGGATGAGTGGTCGCCAAACACTGAATTACCGATGGATTTTCTTCCACGTTTCGAAAATTTAGTGCCCGCCAGTTTCGTAAACGAGATCATTTCAGGCGAAAGACCATTGGAGTACGAAGGGAAAAAAGTGGTGATTGTTCATGCTCATTATCGCAACCGCGATGCTTATTTGAGTGGTCACATTCCCGGTGCGATCGATATGGATACGCTTGCCCTTGAAGCCACGGAAACCTGGAATCGCCGGTCGCCGGAAGAATTGGAGCAAGCCTTGCTTCAACATGGAATAACGTCAGACACACTGGTTATTTCATACGGAAAATTCATGTTTCCGGATAATGATGATGAATTTCCGGGTAGCGCAGCCGGCGACATCGGAGCCATCCGCAATGCCTTCATCATGATGTATGCAGGCGTGAAAGATGTTCGGGTACTAAATGGTGGATTTCAATCCTGGGAAGATGCGGCATACGAAATCGCCACCGATGATGTTCCCAAAACTCCGGTTGAAAACTTCGGGGTAAACATTCCTGTAAAATCTGAACTTGCCGTTGACGTTCCGGAAGCGAAAGAAATGCTAGCCTCTTCAACAGCCGATTTGGTTTGCGTTAGAAGTTGGCCCGAGTATATTGGCGAAGTAAGCGGTTACAATTATATCGAAAAAAAGGGCCGTATTCCCGGGGCTATTTTTGGCAACTGCGGTTCCGATGCCTATCACATGGAAAACTATCGTCATGTGGATCATACAACTCGCGAATTTCATGAAGTAGCGGAGATTTGGAAACAGGTGGACATTACCCCGGATAAACACCTGGCCTTTTATTGTGGTACCGGATGGCGCGGTAGTGAAGCCTGGTTTAATGCCTGGCTGATGGGCTGGCCTCGTGTTTCGGTATTCGACGGTGGTTGGTTCGAATGGAGCAATGATCCTGAGAATCCGTATGAAACAGGAATACCTGAAAACTGGAATGCTGAAATTTATTCTTAACCCATGGAACAACAAACACTTATTTCCGAAATTGGTGCCGACACGTTAAACGGCCTTTCTGCAAATCCGAAATACCTTCTGTCGAAATATTTTTACGATGATCAGGGAAGTTCTATTTTTCAGGATATCATGCAAATGTCGGAATATTACCTCACTGATTGTGAATTTGAAATTTTCTCAACGCACAGAAAGCAAATTACCAATGCGTTTAAAGATGGTGTTCAAGGATTTGATTTGATCGAATTAGGATCTGGTGATGGATTGAAAACAAAAGTCCTCTTACAGTTCCTCATGGATAGTTCGGTTAGCTTTCGTTACATTCCGATAGACATTAGTCATAAAGCCAATGTGGAACTGGTAAGCAGTTTAGAAAAAGAACTTCCGTTGTTGAACGTCAGCGCCCAAACCGGCGACTATTTTCAGGAAGTGAAAAAGTTAAATGGCCACTCCGGCTTACGCAAGGTGATTTTATTTTTGGGGTCGAACATTGGAAATTTTTCGGAGGAAGAGATTGATCTCTTTTTCAGTCAACTCTCCGGTCTCTGTCATCAGGGAGACCGGGTACTCATCGGTTTCGATCTGAAAAAATCACCCGATGTGATTATGAACGCATACAATGATCCCCACGGACACACCGAAAAATTCAACCTCAACCATTTGCTACGGCTGAATAAAGAACTCAATGCTAATTTCAATCCAGCCAATTTTGAGCATCATACCGAATACAATCCGGAAACAGGAAGAGTGAAAAGTTTTTTGGTCTCCAAAACGAAACAAACAGTGTCGGTCGGCGACCTGGATAAAGATTTTCATTTCAATCCATGGGAAACTATTTTCATGGAATTGTCCCAAAAATTCGATTGCCAGGGTATTGAAAAGTTGGCTCAAGACCATGGTTTTAAAGTGGTAGAAAACTTTACCGATAAACGGAATTATTTTGTAGACTCACTTTGGCAAAAAATTTAAGCTCGAAATTATGGAACAAACAGACAGTTGGCAAAAGCTATCCATCTCCTTTAATGACGATTTAAAAAAGATCCTGCATCGGCAGCGCATTGCAGCTCAATTTATCGCCTTGGTTGGCCGATATCTTATTCCTGAGAAGCCCGACAAAAGCAATATTAATATGCAGTATATTCCCAAAAAACAGATTTTTCTGGGAAGTCAATTAGCTCGCGGAATATTCGTTGGTCTGCAACTACACCAATTAAAACTGCAAATTCTGGATGAAAATTTGTCACTGCTCAGTGAAATTTCACTGGTAGGGAGATCATTTGAAACTTCATTCTTTGAATTAAAGACAGAGCTTCAAAAGCTCGGAGTAGAAGTTAGTCAGTTAAAAACGAAACAGCCCTACCAACTCGATATGGATTTGCTGAAAGATGGCTTCTGTAGTCATGCTCACTTGGCTGAAATGGTTGAGGAAAGCATCCGATATCGGCATAATGCAGAGGTGGTCATGAAGGAATTTGCCTCAACCTTTTCAACTGTTGAACCGGTGCGTATCTGGCCTCATCATTTTGATACCGGTACTTTTGCCACGCTGGCACAAAATGAAAAGGGAGAAGCTTCGAAAACCATCGGGCTTGGCTGGGCTATTCCCGACGGTATGGTTGAGGAGCCCTATTTCTATCTAAGTTTTTCGTCTGAAAAATCGAATAACCTTTCGGACGGATTAAAAGAATTACCCAATGGGAAATGGATGACTCCCGATTGGAATGGCGCCGTTTTACCGTTAAGTGAAATCCTTAGTCAGCCAACTGCGAATGAACAATACGTTGGAGTCAAGTCCTTTTTTGAAAATGGTATTGATCAACTCCTAAAACGTATTTAACTCGATAACCAGTAAACCGAGAGAAAACCAATCCAGTTGTTAGGATTCGCAAAATCAACAATTGTTTAGTGGAAAAGGATGGAACCAACCAGACGGCAAGTTCATTGACCATGCCCATCTCATATGGGAAACAAGGTGGAAAAGCATAATGAATTGCTAGATGAGAATGAGCTTTTGTTTCTTCTCCCTTCTTTTATGTTTTAAAACTTTCGGGCTTTTTTTATAGAAGTTTTGTTTTATCTTATTGGAAACAAAGTATAAAGAACGTGGAAGAACGAGAAAAAAAGAAAAAAACAAAACCTATTTATGTCGTGTCAGGAGGGAAAGGATTAGCCGGAAACAACATGGTTCAGTCAGTTCTGATTCAATATCCGAACAACGATGTTCCGGTTATTATTGTTCCTAATGTGTCGGACGAAAAAAAGCTGAGGGAGATTGTATCTAAGGCAAAAAAGGATGGAGGTTTGATTACCCATACCATGGTTAATTCCGATTTAAGAAAAAGCCTGATCAGACAAGCAAAGGAAGAGGGTGTCAAGCAGATTGATTTTATGGGTGAGCTGGCCGATTACCTGGATAGCACACTGGGCATTCCTTCGTTGAAATCACCCGGCCTTTTTCGCGAAATTAACCAGCGGTACTTCGATCGTATTGATGCGATTGAGTTTACGTTGAATCAGGATGATGGAATGAGTCCGGAGCGCTTAAACAAAGCTGAAATTATTTTGTGCGGAGTCTCGCGATCGGGTAAAACACCGTTGAGTGTGTACTTGTCGATGTATGGATGGAAAGTAGCAAACGTTCCCTTAGTGAATGGAATTAAGCCACCCCGGGAGTTATTTGAGGTTGATCCGAAAAGGGTATTTGGTTTACATATTAGCCCGCAGCATCTGATTGCCCACCGAATAAAGCGATTGAAAAGTTTACCGCGTCATGACAGCTCAAAATACACCGACGAAAAGTTGGTGAAGAACGAAATTCGGAACGCTTCATTTGTATTCAAAAAGGGTGGGTTTACGGTCATTCACGTATCAAGCAAACCGGTTGAATCCAGCGCTAATGAAATCCTGAATATTATGAATGAACGTTTTGAATACGGTGGACGAAAAATTACGTCTCCCTATCAGGATGCGGCGAATCCGGTTGGACTTAATGAGAACATTGAACACAATACAAACTTTGAGGCATCATCAGAAGGCGACCCAAAGGAATAGCTTGTTTGCAGCGGGCACAAAGTCCGAAATTCTCATCGTCAATTTTTGTTAATACACTGTTGAGTTTGAAGAGTTTTTCTTCTGCTTTCCGCAAAGCGGCTTCTGCAACACTTTTATTGTTGATGGCATCCATTCTGGAAATTCGACCGATCGCATTCTCGGGAACAATGGGTTGAGTGTTTTCCTTGTAGTCAATAATGTATTGGCGGGTTTTTTCAATTTCCCTCAGAATTTTGACTCGAATTTCCTCTTTGTTCAATTTATCCATTTGATTTTTTATCTCTCGCAATTTATCCAAATTTGACTACTTCACAAACCACGATTAACGATACAAATAATTTTTATGCAGTGGTATGTTGCGTGTGCAACACGCTGATAGACTGGCGGGTTTACTCTTGTGCCAATAGTCGAAATATTCAAATCCATTGAAACAACGTGATTGAATGTTGAGAAATAGTTTTACAACATGTTTGGATTGAACCTAAATTAGGAGAAACAGGATATCCTGATCCCGAAAAACAATTTAAATTTTTAAATTTGCTCTGCCTAAATCACAGAGCATTGGGATGCTTTTTAAATAAACCTAAAATAATACATGATGGAACCGACTAATAAACTGCGCTTTAGCACAACTTATTTTTATGCTATTGTTTATAATTCCGGATTTTCCGGTTCTTTTAAGTCTAAATTCTCCCCTAGCTCCGTTAACAAATTGAAATTACCTTAAATAATAATAAATAATTTAAAACTATCCTTAATTAACTTAATTATGCAAGAGAGTAAGAAGAATTATGTAGTGCCAATTTTTATGATGATTTTACTTTTTGGTATGATCTCATTTGTTACCAACTTGGCAGCACCGATGGGTATCGTGCTGAAAAATCAGTTCAATGTTTCTAATAGTTTGGGAATGCTTGGAAACCTGGCAAACTTTATCGCCTATGCTGTTATGGGTATTCCCGGAGGTATTTTACTTCAAAAAGTTGGATATAAAAAAACAGCGCTTATTGCTGTCGCGGTTGGGTTCGTAGGGGTCGGCATTCAATACCTTTCAGGACATGCCGAAAGTTTTGCCGTGTATTTGTTAGGTGCCTTCATCGCGGGATTCTCCATGTGTTTGTTAAACATTGTGGTAAACCCGATGCTAAATAAACTTGGAGGAGAAGGTAACAAGGGAAACCAGCTTATCCAGGTGGGTGGTTCTTTCAACTCAGTTATGGCTACATTTACCCCGGTATTTGTAGGTATTCTTATTGGTGAAGCAACAAAAGCTTCTATTCCCGATGTATATCCGATCCTGTACATTGCCATGGCTGTTTTTGCTCTGGTATTCTTTATTCTTCGATTAACACGAATTCCTGAACCACATGCTGACCAACCAAAAGAAGCACTGGGCGGCCTTATGTCCGGAGCTTTAAAATTCCGTCATTTCGTTTTGGGAGCCATAGGTATTTTTGTATATGTAGGAATTGAGGTTGGAACTCCGGGGATTGCCAATTTATACATGACAACTCCTACTGAAGACCAAGCTGAAACAATTATTGCTGAATATGAGAAACAACAATCCGATGCAGCTTACCTTGAAGAAATCACAGCTCTTGATGTTAAAAATGCGAGCGTTGATGGATATCGTATGCAAGTTGTGAGTGAAATAGCTTACGAAAGTTCAAACAGAATTATTGACGGGAGAGATACGCCGGGATTAGGAATTGGAGCCGGAATTGCCGGTGGAATTGTCGGATTTTACTGGCTGTTGATGTTGGTTGGTCGTTTGACTGGTGCTGCAGTTGGAAGCACTGTTTCCAGTAGAAAGATGCTAGGTTTTACTTCATTTCTTGGAATCGTTTTGATTGTGTTGGCAATTTTCTGGCCGGAGGGAACATTGATCTCAATGCCGGCATTTCAATCAGGAACCGCGGGTTTGAGTTTTGGCCTTGTTCCTGTTCCAATTAAATTCTTATTCATTGCATTGGTCGGACTCTGTACCTCAATCATGTGGGGAAGTATCTTTAACCTTGCGGTTGAAGGACTCGGTAAATATTTGGCTGCTGCTTCAGGGATTTTTATGGTGCTCGTAGCTGGTGGAGGTATTCTTCCTGCAATTCAAGGATGGTTGGCTGATGTGGCGGATTATCAGGCGAGTTACTGGTTGATTGTGGTTTGTTTTGGATATCTGTTATTTTATGCAGTTATTGGAAGCAAAAACATTAATACAGATATTCCGGTTGATTAAGTAGTTACTGTAGACTTTAGAAATTAAAAATTATAACGAGATGAAAAAAGTTACAATAGGTGTTGATATTGGTGGAACGAATACGGCAATTGGTGTGGTTGACAGCAAGGGCCAGGTTATGGTTAAAGACTCAATTTTAACACCATCGCATGGAGATATTGACAAATACATCAATGAATTGACTGTTGCGATTCAAGAGTTGATTAAGTCGGTGAAACTGATGAATGACGATATTGAAATTTTAGGAATTGGTATCGGTGCTCCAAATGGCAATTATTACAACGGGACGATTGAATATGCTCCAAACCTTTCTTTTAAAGGAGTTGTTCAATTCGTTAAACTTATGCGTAAAAGTTTCCCCGAAATGAAAGCTTTAGCGCTGACTAATGATGCGAATGCAGCGGCTATTGGCGAAATGATTTATGGTGGAGCGAAGGGCATGAAAAACTTCGTCATGTACACACTAGGAACCGGTGTGGGAAGTGGCGTAGTTGTTAATGGTGACTTGGTTTACGGACATGATGGTTTCGCAGGAGAGTGCGGACACACAACCTTGATACCCGGTGGTCGTTTGTGCGGTTGCACTGCTAAAGGACACTTGGAAGCCTATTGCTCTGCACCAGGCATGAAGCGTACCGCTTTTGAAATTATGGCTCGCGACAATGCCGGAGATAGCTTGTTGGCTGATAAATCGTTTAATGAGTTGAACTCTAAAATGATTTTTGATGCTGCAGAGAAAGGAGATAAAGTGGCCTTAGAGGTTTTTGAACAAACCGGGAAATGGTTGGGACAAGGATTAGCGGATACTGTTCATCACTTGAGTCCTGAGGCAATTTTCTTATTTGGTGGGCCAACAGCGGCAGGTGATTACATTTTTAAACCAACAAAAGCTAGCCTGGAGGAACATTTATTGCCAATCTTTAATGGTAAGATTAAAGTTTTACCTTCAGAGTTAAGACCCGGAGACGCCGCAATTGTTGGTGCTAGTGCTTTAGTTTGGAAGGAAGTTGAATAGTACGATTGATCAAATCGATATATAAAAAACGGGTGCTCAATTGGGCACCCGTTTTTTATATAATATCTTTCTGAAAAAGATGTGCAATGTCAGCAATGGTAGTATCTAAATTGAGGTAATGAAAATCAATTGTTTTTTGAATTTTATCCCCGTTGTAACGGTTGATCCGGTTAGATCCGGATATCGCTTCTTTGGTAATTTGCGGGCGTTTTCCCGAGAAAAAACTGGCTACCCGCGCAGCACGCCAGGCTACTTGTAGAATCATATCGGAAGCGAAAGTTCTTGGGCGCGGCTTTTGCAAATTGTCAGCTATTTTATTAAAAAAATTCTGATAACTCATATTGCCGGCATTCAGGATGAAACGTTGGTTTTTGGTCTTGTTAAAATTGCTGTCGTCCATGAGCCGAACCATTGCTGCAGCAACATCACGAACATCAACAAACCCGGTTTCTCCCTTGGTGTAATATTTTAATCCTTTCCCAATTGCTTGAAAAAGCTTGGGGCTGCCAATATCCCAGTTACCCGGCCCGAGAATTATCGATGGGTTCACAATCACCGCGTCAAGCCCTTCTTCGATACCGCGCCAAACTTCCATCTCCGAAAAAAACTTGCTCAGGCTATAGCCCGATTTTTGTTTCGAAGGAATCCAATAAGTTTCTTCGTTTATTTCGCTACCATCCTGCGTTCTTCCCAGGGCCGCAATAGAGCTGATGTGGCCGAACTTTCTAACCTTATTGTGGATGGCTGCATTAATCAGGTTGGCGGTTCCTTTTACGTTATTATTGAGCATGCTGTCGCGGTCGTTGGCATGAAAAGATACGATAGCTGCACAATGATAAACTTCAGTAGCTCCAACAAGCAAATTTTCCAGACTGTGGTAATCCAAGATGTCTCCTTCGACCCACTCAATTTGGCTAAATAGTTCTTCGGACTGATCGCTGTAGTACGAAAAAACTTTCTTCACCCATTTAACATTGCTGGTAGGGCGTTTTAAAACGCGCACCTTTTTACCTGAACTAAGCAGGTTAAACAGCAAATGGGATCCAACCAATCCGGTACCTCCTGTCACAAAAATCATAGCGTAATTTTGCCTAAAGATAAAACATTAAAGAATCTGTGAAAATTGATGATATTGTAGAATGGTGATTATTTTCTAATTTTAGAATATGAATGACGAAAAAGGTATATTTTTTGAAACCAAAGAAGATTCTAATCGGCGGAGAATGAGAGAATCGCAGATGCGGAGTTCTCACGAGCGGTTTATTTTTTTTCTTCAATTATGCAGCGAAATGCGTTTGTTTGATATAAAAGAAGTTCACCCAAATCGTCTAAAAAATAACTTTATCATCGAATGAGACTCCAAAAAGGGAAATAACTTTTAGGACTTCCAGGGAGTTACTGCTTTGGCTCCAAAAACCTTTCCTTTAATATTTTTAATGTGCACTTTCATAATGCCAACATTAACAACGGCAGGCTTGCTAAACTTAAATTCGCGGTCGCTGTATTGAGCCATTACAAGCTTGAGCAGGCGGTATTTTTCATTGTAATCGTCAACAATTTCAATTGCTCCTTCAACAACCACCGATTTTGATTTAACACGATAGCTGCATCCAACACTCACATCTTGCCAGGCAAGCTCTTCGCCCAATGTCCAGTTAATGCAGATGCTCGGGTTTTTTTTAATCGTTTCCCACATGCGGCCTTCCTGTGCCGAATGCAAGATGATGGTGTCATTCTCCAAGGCGAAATTCATCGGCAATACATACGGCTGGTCATTATCAGACATGGCAACAAAGCAGGTCTTGCATGCTCTTATTACTTCGTCGATCTCTTCTCGATTTTCGATAAACAGGGTTCTCATATCTTTTCTTTAACGGGTAATGGTTCGGTTTCCAAGTTGAATGGAAAGGTGTTTTTCCACTTTTTTTAGGTTGAGATATTGATTCTGAATTGTCATGACTTTCTCCATGTCGTTCTCAGTTGCTGCCAGCTGAATGCCTTTTTCCAGATCCGAAAGCATGTTTTTCACCTTTCGCAGTTTATATTCCTGAACGATTTTCGGAACCAGTAAATCGAGAATTTCATCTTCGGCTTCAACAAAAGCACCACCTCTCGCCCAACGTTTGCTTTCAGTGTATTTTTCTGAAATCAAATCACTGGCCATTTGACTGATTCGCTGATCCTGGTGATGGGTAAAAAACTGGCTTGGATTAAATTTCTTGTTGTCCAGATTCTCCCTGAAAAAGTCCAGAAATTGATTGATTAGCTCGTTATCTGAATACAGGCCATCATTCTCCAGTTCGCTGAGCACAAAATGTCCAACTGAAATAGAGAACTTTTCTTCAGGGTTTTCGCCTTCTTCTTCAAAAACTTCAGTGTGAAAGTATTTCATCAATATTCGCAAAATCTCTCGTTCTTCAATTTCGCACAGGTTTTTGATAACCTTCGGAGTAGGAGGTGGCGCGGGTTGTCGTTGTTGAGCTGCTTTATCGCGATATTCTTTCCGGCGATTCTCTTCCGACTCCTTTTGCATCATCTTGCGCATTTCGGTATACAAGATGTTCTCTTCAACATCCATTAAGCTACTGCATTCTTTGATGTATAGAGAACGGGTGATTGCGTCGGGAACTACCGATATCGAATGGACGATATTGTTAATCAGCCGGGCTTTGCTTACCGGATCGTTATCAGCATCTTTCAATAACAAATTTGTTTTGAAACGAATGAAATCCGTTTGGTTTTTATCGATGTATTCCTGAAGTTCCGTTGAGCTCATCGATCTGGAAAAAGAGTCAGGATCTTCACCTTGGGGAAGTAGCAAAACTTTGACATTCAACCCTTCTTCCAGCACCAGATCAATTCCTCGGAGTGAGGCCTTAATTCCGGCTTCGTCACCATCGTAAATAATGGTGATATTAGGTGAAAAACGCTTGATTAATCGAATTTGATCAGAAGTTAATGCCGTTCCTGACGAGGCAACCACATTCTCAATCCCAGCCTGATGAAAGGCCAACACATCGGTGTATCCTTCAACCAAATAGCACTTATCTTGCTTCGTGATCTCACGTTTGGCCTGAAAGATACCGTACAGCACCCGGCTTTTGTGATAAATGTCCGACTCTGGCGAGTTCAGGTATTTGGCTATTTTTTTATCATCCTTCAGTGTTCGTCCACCAAAAGCAATCACCCGGCCGGCTACGTTATGAATCGGAAACATCACCCGACCGGCAAAGCGGTCGCGCACCCAATCGTCGCGCTTGATAGTCAGCCCCGTTTTTTCGAGGAATTCCATCTGGTATCCTTGTCTTTGTGCCGCTTGGGTAAACTTATCTTTCCCATCCGGGCAATAGCCCAGCTCGAACTTTTTAATGATGTTATCCTGCAACTGCCGCTCGCGCAAGTAGCTGAGTCCAATAGTTCGACCCTCGTTTTCTTCCCACACAAATCGGGTAAAATATTTCTGGGCAAAGGCCGAAACAATCATCATACTTTCGCGCTCATCTTTGAGCTGCTTCTGTGCTTCCGTTTCTTCCTCTTCTTTGACATCAATATGGTATTTTTTGGCCAACCACTTCAGCGCTTCAGGGTACGAAAGGGATTCGTGCTCCATGATAAAGTTAACCGAATTGCCTCCTTTTCCGCAGCCAAAACACTTAAAAATACCTTTGGCAGGAGATACCATAAACGATGGAGTTTTCTCGTTGTGAAACGGGCATAACCCAAGCTGGTTGGTTCCCCGCCGCTTTAAACTTACAAACTCCGAGACTACTTCTGTAATCTCTGCGGCATCCATTATGCGGTCAACTGTTGACTGGTCGATCATAGCCACAAAAGTAGGAAAATAGAGTTGAATTGATGAGGCCTGTTGAAAAGTAATTGGATTTCAAATTACGTGGATGCGAAGTGTACTACCTTTCGTTTTTCAGCTTGAATAAATTATCTTTAAAACAAAAAAACCCGATATTCATGAAAAAGAGATTAGTGATATTGACCGGTGCCGGAATGAGCCAGGAAAGTGGGATTCGTACTTTTCGGGATATGGGAGGTTTATGGGAAGAATATGATGTCACAGAGGTGGCCACTCCAGAGGCATGGCACAGAAATCCGGAATTGGTTATGAAATTTTACAACGATCGGCGAAAGCAGCTATACGAATGCGAACCAAATCCGGGACATGTCGGTTTAGCAGAACTGGAAGCCGATTTTGACGTGCAAATTATTACTCAGAATATTGACGATTTGCACGAGCGGGCGGGAAGCTCAAAAGTACTGCACTTACATGGCGAATTAAAAAAGGTGAGAAGTACACGTTACGATGACTTAATTTATGATTTAGATGGCTGGGAGTTGAAGTTTGGCGACACCTGTGAAGAAGGCTTTCAGCTTCGGCCACATATTGTGTGGTTTGGCGAAATGGTTCCGGCTATGGATGAGGCCATGCCACTGGTAAAGGAAGCCGATATTTTTGTGGTGGTCGGTACTTCGCTCAATGTATATCCGGCTGCCGGATTGATTCATTATACGCAAGATGGAGTTCCAATTTTTGTCGTTGATCCGGAGCGTCCGCCGGTTCACCGAAATGGAATTGAGTTTATTGAGGAAAAAGCTGGACATGGTGTATCTATTCTGAAAGAGAAACTTAAAAAATTGAAATAACGTGAGAAGAATTTTACTTGTAGTACTATTTGCCCTGACGGTTTTTGCGCTTCGGGCACAACGCTTTGAAGGTGGGATTTTGGGTGGATTTAATGCGTCTCAGGTTTCGGGAGATAACACCAATGGTTATCGCAAACCCGGTATATTGCTAGGTGGTTATGTGATGCGGGATTTCAGTCGGGACTTATTCTTTGGAATGGAAATTAAGTACTCGCAAAAAGGAAGCCGCAAAAACCCGTCGAATAAAACCACCAATGTGCAACAAGAAGATCTTGAAAAATATATCATGCGTTTGGGTTATGCTGAAGTACCTTTCTTTTTGGGGTATCGAACAAGCGATCGGATTTCAATCCTGGCAGGGCTATCGGCCGGATACCTGGTACACAGCAAAGAACTGGACAATTACGGTGAAATTCCGGAAGTTGAACAACGCGAATTCAACGCTTTCGATTTTCAGGCTTTTGTTGGCATGCGGTATGACTTTACCGATCGCCTAGCACTTGATTTAAGACTTGCCTATTCACTGCTTCCCATTCGAGATTTGCCTGGACAAGCTGTTTCCTATTGGCTGGATGATCAATACAGCAATGTAATAAGTACTGGTTTGTATTATCGGTTAGGTCGCTGATTTTGATTATTCTCGGAGCCTTGTAATCACAGCTTCCTGCATTTAATTCTTTTTTCATAAAAAAAATTGCAACGTTTGGGTATTGAGGTTGTCTTATAGAGAAAGCTGGAAACAAAGAACAACAAACAACTGAAAACAATTAGAAAATGTTCAGAAAATTACTTCTCTTAATTGCTGTATTGCAAGGTGCAGCGGGGCTGCACTATGCACACGCTGACGAAGATGACAAAGCTGATCGAAAGATTATCAGTGGTCATATTCTCGATTCTGAAAGTGGTGAAAGCCTGATCGGGGCTTCGGTATTAATTAAGGAATTGGGAGTTGGCACAATCAGTAATAGTTATGGTTTTTATTCCCTTTCAATTACACCGGCATCATATACCTTGATTTGCAGTTACATTGGTTATGAAGATTATGTGCAGAAAGTTGACATGACCGAAGATCTCCGCCTGGAGGTTGAGCTGACTCCTTCATCGGAAGAATTGGACGAAATTCAGGTTAAAGGAGAGCGTCGCGACCAAAACATCAAGCAGGTTGAAATGGGAGTTGAAAAACTTCAGCCCCACACCATTAAATCGATTCCGGCATTAATGGGTGAAGTTGACTTGATAAAAGCCATCCAATTGTTACCCGGAGTTCAGTCTACTTCCGAGGGAGGTTCCGGCTTTAGTGTTCGCGGTGGAAGTCCTGATCAGAACCTGATTTTACTTGATGAGGCAACGGTTTACAATGCCTCGCATTTGATGGGTTTCTTTTCGGTATTTAATAATGATGCCATCAAAGATTTGAAGTTGTACAAAGGTGACGTGCCTTCGCAATATGGTGGTCGCTTATCGTCGCTTTTGGATGTGCGGATGAAAGATGGTAATTCGAAAAAATTTGAAGGAGCAGGCGGAATTGGAACTATCTCAAGTCGTTTAACAATTGATGGCCCGCTGAAAAAAGATAAAACCACCATGCTGTTGTCGGGCCGACGAACGTATATGGATCTGTTTCTGCCATTGTCGTCGGATGAAGATGTGCGTGACAGCCGTTTGTATTTTTACGATGCCAGCTTGAAATTGACTCACCGGTTCAATGAGAATAACCGCCTTTATGTGAGTGGTTATCTTGGGCGCGATGTGATGAAGAGTTCCTTTTTCAGGATGGGTTTCGGAAACAAAACCTTCACTGCCCGGTGGAACCATATTTTCAATCAGAAATTGTTTATGAATCTGACGACGGTTTGGAGCCGTTACGACTATGAATTAGGCACTGCGGAAGATGAACCTGAATCCTGGCTTTGGGAATCAGATTTAGAAGATATTGGTTTGAAAGCTGATTTTAGTTATTACATTACCCCCGAGCATTCGTTGAAGTTTGGGCTACAGAGCTTTCATCACACGTTTAATCCTGGTGCGGCTATGGGCGTTGGCAATCAGTCTATATTTGGTGAATACATTATTGACAAGAATTACGCTCTGGAGCATGCTGCCTATTTGGAGCACCAGCATAAAATAGGCAATAAACTGGTGTTGAAGTATGGAATCCGGGCGTCCCTTTTTCAGAATATTGGCGAAGGAACGGTATACGATTTTGACAACAATTACGAGGTGGTTGATTCCACAGTCTACAGTTCAGGAGAGGTGTATAAAAACTATTGGGGATTGGAACCACGTTTTGGGATAAACTATTTGTTTGCAAAAGACTGGTCGTTTAAATTCAATTACAACCGGTCTCGTCAAACCATTCAGCAGGCTGCGAATACGTCGGCGGGCAGTCCTTTGGATATTTGGTTTCCGGCGAGTCCAAATGTGAAGCCACAGGTTGCCGATCAGTTTGCATTTGGGGTATTCCGAAATTTAAAGAACGGCGTTTACCAACTTTCTGTTGAGGCGTATTACAAAGACATGAAAAATACCATCGATTTTGCCGACCATGCGGAATTGTTGCTCAACAAATACCTGGAAGGTGAACTCCGGGTTGGAAATGCAAAGGCTTATGGAGCAGAGTTTTTAGTGAAAAAAACCGAAGGGAAATTAACCGGATGGATTGGCTATACCTTGTCCAGATCGGAGCGAAAGATTCCTGAAATTAATGATGGCAAAACCTACTCTGCGCCTTTTGATAAAACACACGACTTAAGTGTGGTTCTCAATCATCAACTAAGCAAACGTGTCTCATTGTCTGCCAATTGGGTGTATTCAACCGGTCAGCCGGTTACTTTGCCTGTGCAGCGTTACGAGGTTAATGGTACAATTATCCCGTATTACTCGGAACGAAATGGTGCCCGCTATGATGATTATCACCGACTTGATTTATCGCTGACACTTCAATCTAAAAACAAGAAACAAAGACCATGGAGTGGCGAGTGGGTTTTTTCAATTTATAATGTTTACAACCAAAAAAATACCTGGGCACTAAATTTTGTTCAGGATGAAGAAAACCCCAATGAAACGTATGCAGAGAAAACTTATTTGTTTCCGATAATTCCGGCAGTTACCTACAACTTTAAATTCTAAACGTCATGCCATTCAAATATATATATTCAATCGCTTTTTTAATTGTTTTGGTACAATCGTGCACCGAACGTGTAGACATTGATCTGGAAGAGGCCGGGGAGCCTCGATTGGTTGTTTTTGCTGAAATAACCAACGAAGTAAAAGCACACGAAGTCTGGTTGGGGAAATCAGCACCCTATTTTAGTAATCAGTCTCCAGCAATGGTTTCCGGAGCTGTGCTTACCATTGAAAATGATTTTCAAACCATTCAACTAACTGAAGATCGAGATCGACAGGGAATCTATTTAACACCAAAGGACTACAGAGGAGTAGTTGGTGCGCACTACAAATTAACAGTTTCCGGTGTTGATGTGAATGGAGATGGTCAACTGGAAACTTACGAGGCCGAAACCGAAATGAAAGCTTCAGCTCCGGTTCAGGGAGTTGCGGTTGCGTATAATGCCAGCTGGGAAGGCTGGGAAGTGGGACTTTACAGTAAAGATCCTGCGGAAACTGAAGATTACTACCTGTTTAAAGTATACAAAAACGGGGTGCTTTATACTGATTCTATCCATAATTATTGGACGGCGGATGATCGCTTTTTTAACGGTAATGAGATCAATGGGCCTGTTGTTCAGTATTTTGATGAAGAGAATGGAGAGTTTGTTGAGCAGGGAGATACCATTATGCTGGAAATGGCCGGAATTACGAAGGAGTATTACGATTATATTGCAGCAGTAGATCTTGAAACCGGTGAAAAGATTCCCCTGTTTAGCGGACCTTCGGCCAATCCTAAAGGAAATATAAGCAATGGTGGACTTGGCTTTTTTGCTGTGATGGAAGTCCAACGCGGACAAGCTATTTATAATGGGGCTGAAGTAGAAAATTAATAGCAATCATTAGGGCTTTTATTTTCCTGGGTTAGGCAATGGCCAGGGTTAACAGGCTTATTTTACAGTCGCAGCTTTTTAAAATGGTAGCAGCACAAGCCTCTAAAGTGGCTCCGGTCGTTACAACATCGTCAATTAGTAAAATGTGTTTTTTTGTAAAGCTTACCGGGCTGATGACCTGAAATATATCTTCTACATTTTCCCAGCGTTCATAGCGGGTTTTTCGGGTTTGTGTACTTGAAAACGTCTTTCTGACAAGGGCGTCATTTGCAATCGGAATTTGCAAAACATCAGAAAGTCCTTTAGCCAGATGATAGCTTTGGTTGTAGCCTCTTTTTCGCTCTTTGCGCGGATGAAGAGGAACCGGACAAATCAGATCGATATGTTGAGTGAAGTTGGAATCTTTGATTTCCCCGGCATACCGACTACCCATGAATTCACCCAATTCTTTCGAACCCTTGTATTTTAGATGATGAAGAATTTTTTGATAGTTGCTCCCTTTTTTAAATTCAAAAAAGGCGGTTGCTCTTTCGATCGGAACACGACCGTAGAAAACTTGTTCCATTCGGTTTTCAGGCTCTAAATGGAAATTGGTGCGTGGAGCATGTAGTAGGCATTTTAAGCAAATGTAGTTCTCATCAGCGATTAGTTTTTCCCCACAGACCAAGCAAAGGCGCGGATAAAAGAGCTCCAGAAGAGCATTTATATAATTCTGTTTTAACGGCATTTTAAACAATCGCGGTGACTCATTATTTCAAATACTGTAATATTTTAAAAAGGTTAAGTTAATATACGTTGGCTTTTTGTTAACAATAGGTTGATGCTATTATAATTCAGTCGTAATACAAAGATAAAACAAGCCTCTTAATTTTAGAAGGTCAACAGACAAGTGATTGACAATTAAAATTATAAAAAGAATTTTTAATATCATACGAAAGTGAGTCTGTTAATACTTGGTAGATTTTAGATTAACAGGATTATTCTCGACCTTCCCTTTCCCTTTTTTTGAAATTATTCCCAAATGAGGTTGCTTCCCGGCAACCTTTTTTTGTTTTGAGTTTTCAGATTTGGTGTATGGTTTTGATTTTGGACTGATGAATATTTGCCACAGTAACGTCAGTTTTTTTGATCTAAAACGTGCATCAATTCACGGTAGCGAGAGATGATCTCTTCCTGGTCATCCTTTTCAGGGACAAACTCCCGTACTGCACGTTCAATCATTTCGCCGTGATGTTGTATAACCGCTGACTGTTCTTGCTGTTGAGCAAGCGTGGCGATCGTTATTAAGGTTTCTAAAAGTCGTTTTAGTACCGAAACATGACTGCTTCCATATTGTCTGATTTGACTAAAAGCAGTATTCGTTACGGTTGTGAATGATGTTGTTTTCAGGATGACGCGTAATCGGCCTTCTTCATCTTTTAAGTGGGAAGAAGGAAATTTCCGGTTGACCAGTTTGCATAAAATTGATCCCAGATGATCAATGCAGGTAAGCGCTGTATACGGATCATTTATTCCGGACGATAGCGCCCTGATAGCCACTTCAACCAATTGATGAACAGCAAATTTCGCATCTTGTTCCGGAGTTCTTTTCGATCCGATAATAAATAGATTTCCGATATGGCTCTGGAAATCATCGTCGAATTGGTTCATGCTTTCTACCGTTACGAATTGATTTCCTTGAACGATAAAGTCACCCGGACGATATGGACAATCAACCAGACAATTGTTTTCCTGAGCGATCTTTACAAGACCGTCACGATCAATTGCTTGCAGGTAGCCGCTTCTTTGGGCATTAATCGTGTATGTGTCGGTATATTTTTGTTTTTCATTCTCAACATCTAATGTTTTATCTTCATTTTCTTTGGCTTCAATGGTATTGGGGAACAACAGATCGATTCGATTGTCCAATTCATAATATACGTTGGCAACGACTTGGTCGGCCTGGATTGAGGTAGCTACATGATGAATAAAATAGATGAACATACCCACGTTGGCAATGGCCAGCAGAACCCCAAAGTTAACAGATAGCACCGGAACAAAAGCATGTTCTTCACCGGCATAGATGGAACGCAGCACAATCAGGCAATAAATAAAGGTAGCGATGAATGTTCCAAGTGCGACTTGATTCCCGACATCCTTCATGAAATTGCGCAACAACCGGGGACCAAACTGCGAGGACGCCAGCGAAAGTGCAACAATCGTAATCGAGAAAGCAACACCGGCTACAGTCACCATCGATCCGGCAATGGTAGCCAGCACCGAACGCGCGCCTTCGGGTCCTACATCAAACAAAATTCGTGACACAGAGGAAGAGTCGATATCGATCGTCTTATCCAGGGCAATCATGAATAAGGCGGCTACAATGGCAGAGAGTAACATCAATGATGGAATAAACCAAAAACTGGTGTGGATCGCCTCCCAACTATTGGACAGCCTTGTTTTGATAAATTTAAATCCGATACGCATAATTCGTTTTTTTAGGTGACTCATTCGTCAGAATACGATTGTGCCTTCAGAAGAATGGTTAACGCATTTCCAACAAGCATGCCGGCAACAGGCCGTGTCGATAAATTTTCGACCGGAGCTAGTTCGAACCCAATCAGACGGCCAACGAAAACAACCATTGAGCTAACTGAGAATAAAAGAGCTTGAGAAGTGGTTAGTAGCCAGACATTGCGTGGAAGATCTTTCATTGGTTCAAATTTCGTTCAGTATACCTTTCCCGGTAATTGCGTTGGAAAGCAACGTAATTAAAAACGGAAAGACTGGTATTTTGTTCGGAATACGAAAAAAGGATGGGTTGAACGAATTCGCGAATAGTTATGGTTAGCATTCAGTCCTGAGCTTGTAACTCATATCACAAAGTTGTTTGAATTGGCACAGAACCTGCCTTTCGGTTATGATCTCTGGCTGAACTCTACCTCCCGCAGGCACGGATTTGTATCCTTGCCCGCGGGAGGTATTTCATTGTCATTTTAAGTAGGCTGAACTGGTCCTTCCTCTTTATTCTCCTTTTTATGGATCAGTATGGCGTAGGTTTTACGCAGCTCGTCCAGTTGGTTAAACAAGGTCATGAGCGTTTCAGAAGGAGTAAAATTGACCGCTTGTTCAATGGCTGTACAAAACTGTTCGTAACTGCTGGCTGCCGCTGCTTTCAGGCTAGTTGCCGAGGGGCCGTCGGCGGCGGCTTCCAGGGCATTTCGTTCCTCATATAGGGCATCAAATTCAGTATTGGCCGTTTCCAGACCGGTCATCATGTCTAAAATACCGGTTGCTGTGGCATCGGCTATCAGCGATTGCCGTTGGTCGAATTTTCTGAAAAGCTCGTTCAAAATGCCGGTTTGCGTATTCATTGCCATAACGTTTGCATCCCAATACGGGTCCATAAATATTTTCAGGCGTTGGGCGGCTTCTTTTTTTAGTTCATCGCGCCCGAGTAGGTGCATGGTCACGTTTCGCTTTATTTCGGCAAAACGGTCGTCTCGATCCTCGTCCATCGCGGACAGGTTAGCAGTCAGTACACTCTTTGAAGCTTTGTTCATTTGGTCGCCCATTGCCTGGTTGTCGGCTTCCAGTTGGTTGAAAGTTGCCTGGGCGACTCCACCTATTTCAGCCATAACCGGCCGGGCATAATCCACGGTCGATTTGTTGATCGAGTACAGGTGTTCGATGGTCAGGTGTCGCGCGTAAAGCGCAACAAATGATTTTAGTTCCATAAGGGTTGTTTTTGGGTTAATAAAAAAGAACTTACTTGATTTTTTGTTTTTGTTCGTTTGGTCTGTTTTTTTGTGAAAAAAAATTTTACGCGTTCACTCTGCTCCCGCTGGGCCAAAAAAAATTTTAAATTGCTTCTCCTGATGAACGGAGAGCCGAATTCATTTCTTTTACAGCTTCTCAGCGACCCGATTCACTCAAAAAAATTTTAAATTGCTTGTTCGTGACCAGGTTCATTCAAATTAAAATTTAATGCCTGAGTTTAGTACTGATTTGTTTTTTAGTGACCCGGCTTTCTTCATCACTCCCTTGGGCTGCCTGAAAAAAAAACTGACTATGCTAATTTAACGATAAGTAATAAGTGATCGTGTATTTTTCAACATTATTTTATGAACTGCACGTTTTGATGGATGAAGTGGCCTTCTCAGCTCATGAACGGGCATTTTAGGTGGTGAACCATATCCGCAGGCTTTTCTGACTGAACTACCTTTTTCGGTCTTGAATCAGCATATCAATAATTTCTGCATTGGTCATTGGTAGGTTTTTGTAAATTTGAGTGCTTTAAAATGAATTAGAAATAAATGAGGCAATTCATTCCGATCGATTTCCGATCAAAAATACTTGCCTAAACTCTTGAATGATGAAACTTGTTTTTGCAACCAATAATCCACACAAATTAAAAGAACTTCAGCAAATACTGGGAGGACAAATTCAATTGCTCAGTTTAGCGGATATTAATTGTAACGAAGAAATACCGGAAACCAAGGAAACGCTGGAGGGAAACGCTGCTGAAAAATCGTTTTTCATTTACAACAAGCATGGCTACAACTGTTTTGCCGACGATACCGGTCTGGAAATTGAAGCATTGAACGGAGCTCCCGGAGTGTATTCGGCCCGGTATGCCGGAGAAGAAAAGGATGCTGTTGCCAATATGACGAAAGTTCTTGATCAATTAAAAGAAATAAAAAACCGGAAAGCTCGTTTTAGAACCGTAATTTCACTTGTTATTGATGGCCGGGAAGTGCAGTTTGAAGGAGTTGTTGATGGCGATATTTTGACAGCGAAACAAGGTGAAGAAGGGTTTGGTTACGATCCGATTTTTCAGCCCGAAGGATGTAGTCAATCTTTTGCGGAAATGGATGCGAAACAAAAAAATAACATCAGCCATCGTGGGCGGGCTGTTCAAAAACTGGCTAACTATTTGAAAGCATTGAATTCAGATTTATGATACGATTTAATATTCTGTGCCTGTTTGTTTTACTTTCTTTTGGGCTTTCTGCTCAGGTTGGAGTTGGCAAGTGGATGGGGCACTTATCTTATTATTCAGCTCAAAAAGTAATTGTCAACGATACTAAAGTTTACTGCATTAGTACCGGAGGACTTTTTATTTACGACCAGACCGATAACAGCATCCGAAAGTTGAATCAAATCAATGGATTGTCAGATGTTTCGCCAAAGGCAATGGCGTTTGGCGAGCAAAATGGTGTGGTTGTTCTGGCCTATGAAAACAGCAACCTCGACTTAATTTTTGAGGATGAGATTTTCAATCTTTCTGATATTAAGCGAAAACAAATTCAGGGAGACAAGAATATCTACAACGTTCTGGTTGTTGGATCAACAGCCTATTTATCGTGTGGTTTTGGCATTGTTGCTGTGAGTCTGGATAAGAGGGAGATAAAAGATACTTACTACATTGGCGAAAACGGATCTTCGGTTGTTGTAAATGCAATGACCTATGATGGTGAATCGTTGTATGCGGCTACCAAAGAGGGTATTTTTAAAGCTGATGCGAATGAGCCAAACTTACAGAATTTCAATAATTGGACCCGGATTGAAACAATACCTCATGCCGATGAAGAATTTACCCAACTCGGTTTTTTGGGTAACTCAGTAATTGCGTGCTATTATAATGCTTCAGCCGGGAAACATGAGTTGTATAAAGGATCAGGGGATAACTGGACTGCTTACTTGACAACTGTTGATCAGGTGATTGACATGCAGGTATGTGACGACCGAATTGTTATTTCGCAAGGCGGATTCGTGGGTATTTACGATGAAAATGAACAACTGGTTGAAGATGTCATCGACTACAATTATCCGAACAGAAAAGTATATGATATTGTTGTTGCTCAGGGATACTATGACAAAGATGGGGCTGTTTGGCTGGCGGATAATAACGAAGGATTAGTTAAAAAAACGGGCGGAGACTATGAGCAGATTACTCCTCAAGGTCCTATTGATAATCAGGTGTTTTCTATGACGACCAATGGCGCCGATTTATGGGTGACAACCGGCGGGCGTTCTAGTCTTTGGGGCAATTTGGATAAGGCTCCGCAGCTCCAGTTATTTCGCGATGGAAGCTGGAGTGTTTTTAACCGAAAGACGCACGATGAATTTGAAGCATTTGAAGATATTGTAAATGTTGTGGCCGACCCGGCCGACCCCGATCATATATTTATTGGAACCTGGGGCTTTGGGGTGGTTGAAATGCAAGGCCGGGAGTATGTCGATCGGCACGATCAGTTCAACAGTACCTTACAAACTGCGATTCCCGAAGATTCTGCTTCGGCGTATGTGAGAATAGGAGGAATGGCTTTCGACTCAGAAAATAACCTGTGGGTTACCAACTCTGAAGTTGGAGAACCTCTGTCGGTTTATAAAACAGATGGAACCTGGGAATCGTTCCAGTTCCCCGGAGTTGATAATACAGTTGTTGGTGATATTGTTATTACCGGCAATGATGATAAATGGATTGTTTTACCGCGGGGCAATGACCTTTTTGTTCGGAAAAGTGATGGAACGGATGGGAGACACCTAAAATTAACAACTTACTTCACCAATGGTACGGTGGAAGAAATTAACCGGATGAATGATATTTATTCGATTGCCAAGGATCATGATGGTGCTATCTGGATCGGTGCTTCCAACGGAGTCGCCGTTTTTTATAATCCCGGGGATATTTGGGACGAAAGTACTTTTTATGCAACACCGCCTGCCCTGGACTTGAATGATGGTATTTTTCATGCCTTGTTACGAACCGAAAAAGTGACTGCGATTGCGGTGGATGGGGCAAACCGCAAGTGGTTCGGGACATCAAATTCCGGTGTGTACCTGGTCTCCGAGAATGGCGACGAAGAATTGCTCAATTTTACAGCAGATAACAGCCCGTTACTATCGAACACCATTCAAAGTATAGCCATCAACCCGGAAAGTGGGGAGGTATTTTTCGGAACACCCGAAGGTATTATTTCATACCGTGGTGAGGCAACGGGGGGAGCCAATGAGTATGCTGATGTGTATGCCTTTCCTAATCCCGTTCGCGAAGATTATGACGGGGATATTGTCATTACCGGATTGTTAGCTGATACCGATGTGAGAGTAACGGACATAAGTGGAAACCTGATTTATAAAACCACTTCGCTGGGTGGGCAAGCTATTTGGGATGGAAAAAACCTGAACGGCAACCGGGTAAGTACCGGGGTTTATGTTGTTTTTGGAAACGATAAGTCTGGCGAAAAAACGTTCACCACCAAGATCCTGTTCATTCACTAATAGAAATAAAAGGTCGTGCTGGAAAAAACCCGAGGTATCTTTTTGCATCACATTAATTATTCTGAAACGAGCATCATTGCCCGGATCTACACCGAAAAGTTTGGCAATCAATCATACTTAATTAATGGGGTTCGTAAGAAAAAGGCTGCGATGAGGAAAAGTCTTTTTCAGCCATTATTCCTGTTAGATTTGGAAGTTTATTATCGACCGGGACGTAATTTGCAACGGGTGAGGGATGTCCGATTTAGTATCCCTTTTGAGCATATTCCTTTTGATATCACAAAAAGTTCTCAGGCTATTTTTTTGGCCGAAGTCCTGCTGAAGTGTCTCAAAGAAGAAGAATCAAATCCGGAGTTATTCGACTTTCTATATCATGCCATTGCCTTGTTGGATATGAAGAAGGATGGAATCGCAAATTTTCATCTCGCATTTCTGTTTCATCTTACCCGTTTTTTGGGCGTTGCGCCGCAGAAATCGGAGCATGCCCATACGGTCTTTTTTGATCTGGAATCGGCTGCTTTTTCCGTCTCCGAACCTTTGCATAACCAATATATGAATGCCGAAACCACTGGGAACTTTAAACAATTATTTCAATTTGATTTAGGTAAAATTGAACAACTGTTAATCGATAAACGTCAGCGGACTATTTTATTAGACCAGTTGATAAAGTACTATCAAATTCATCTGGATATTTCTTCAAACTTAAAGTCCTTAGTTGTATTAAAAGAAGTTATGGAGTAATTGATTGGTTTGAATTAATTCCGTAATTTTAGACATACTCTCGATGGACTATCACCACTTTTATTATTTTTGCAAACTCACTGCTTAATTATGGTGCAATCGAAATTACCCAATACGAGTTCAAGTGTTTTTTCCTCGATTAACAAACTAATCGAAGAATCCGGAGCTATTGATATGGCTGTTGGAAAGACAGATTTTAGTTGTCCGCAGCAATTGATTGATCTGGCTACGAAGTACTTCAATAATGGTTTTAATAACTATGCTCCGCTGGAGGGTGTACTCCCTTTGAGAAAAGCCATTAGTGATATGGTTGAAAAGAAGTACGCTCAAAAGTTCAACCCGCATACCGAAATTACCATTACTGCGGGAACAATACAGGCCATTTATACGGCGATCAGTTCAATCGTTAAAGATGATGATGAGGTGATTGTGTTTGAACCGGCCTTTGAGTCGTTCGCACCGTCGATTATTCTAAACGGTGGTCGACCTGTCTATGTGAAGTTAAAGGCTCCATCATTTAAGATTGACTGGGAAGAACTCCGGAAAATGGTTTCTTCTAAAACCCGGATGATCATTCTAAATTCGCCTCACAATCCTTCGGGAGCTGTTTTGTCAGAGAACGACTTGTTCCAATTACAGCGACTTACAAACGGCACGAACATCATCATTTTGAGTGATGAGATCTTTGAATCCATTATTTTTGATAATCAGGTTCATCAAAGTATTGCCCGCCATGATAAGTTGGTGGAGCGCAGTTTTATCATCTCATCTTTTGGACCGCTGTATAACATCAATGGATGGGGAATTTCATACTGTTTGGCGCCTGAAAAGCTTATGCGCGAATTTCGTAAAATGCAGCAAATTCAAATTTACAATGTGAATACACCCTTGCAGTATGCACTAGCTGATTACCTGCCGCTAAATCAAAATTTTGAAGAAGTCTCTGAATTATTTCAGGGTAAACGGAATTATTTTAACCGCTTGCTGGAAGGCAGCCTCTACGATATTGTATATGCACAAGGCGGTTATTTTCAGCTATTGGATTACTCCAAACTTTCAGACGAGCCGGATTTTGCTTTTGCCGAACGCTTAGCCCGGGATTTTGGTATTGGGACAACTCCTGCTTCTGTTTTTTATCACGAGAAGACCAACCAGAGTTACTTGCGTGTGTGCTTTGCTAAGGACAATGGTAAACTGGAGCAAGCAGCCGAAAAGTTACTCCAAGTTCCATCTATGATCTAGTAAGAGAGGATCTGTCTTTTAAGTTGACACTGAATCACATTTGATGCCGGCTGGACCGTGTTGAAACTCTGGAGCAAGAATGTAGATGGTTGGGCGATAAAAAAAAACTTGGGATTAACAGCACTGTTGTCGCAAGTTATTACTTGCCGTCCAATCAATACCACTAATCCCAAGTTTAAACGTGAACGGTACTATTGTTTGATTATTTTTTAATCAGCAACCAGGTATCAGCGTATTTGGGGTAATTATTTCTGATTTGATGAACCCGTTTTCTCGCTTCAAGCTCTTCGTTATACGAATTAACACAAACCCGGTAATACCCGGTTTCGCTGTGCAATACAATTGGATTAAACCCTTGCGGGATTAGCTCTTGCTTATAACGGTTGGCATTTTCGTTGCTGCTAAAACTACCGATGATTACAAAGTAAGTGCTGCTTTCATTTTTTATCTGATCTTCTTTCTGTGCGAAAGTAAACGTCTCGCTCTGAACGCGTACTGGCTTTTCCGTTTCTTCCGGCTCTTCATACATCCGATCCGAAGTAGGATTCTCTCTCACCTCAGAAGTTGTGGCTGGCACTGAAAATACTTTTGCTTGAGTATCTTCCTGCATTGTATCGGTGGTTTGTTTATCATCCTTTTTTAGTTTTTCAAAAACCTTACATCCTGATGATAATACTCCCAGGGCTAGAACGGCAACCATTATTTTTTTCATGACTAGTTTTTTAATTGTTTTGTTGTTTTGATCTTCAAAAATACGAAAAAGCAATGCGGCTTATTGTGCATTGTGATACAGATTATTAACGATTGATTGTTGAAATCTAAAAATTAAGAATCTTTTTCAGGTATCGCTGGCCTGCAACGGTTCGGTAAAACCGGCTTCGGCGGATGGCTTCCTGTTTACTGGCAAAACCTTCGTTGTAAAGAATTACCCAACCTGTGAGGCCTTTGGTAGCTTCCACTTTCCCTTGGTTGTGGGCAATCTCGGTTTTTTTCAGATCCTGGCAAAACCCGTAATAAAAACGGTGATGCTCCTGATTGTATATTACGTACGAGTAAAAATTCATTCTGCAAAAATATAAAAAGAGATCAACTCTTTACTGTGATTTTCATTCGGACTGCAAAATCCATTATTATACGAAGATAGATTTTCCGGAACTTTTGATGTTTTGACCGTAATGAGTTGTAAAACAGATCTGTGTGTCGATTTGTGAAATTGTAGATTAACAAATGCCCCGGTGGAAATTAACAAATGAGCAGTATGCATTAACGATTTGACTACCAATTCTGAACATTCCTTCATTCCTTTTGGATGGTTCTCGTCTACTTTTGAGAATGCATAGAAGAGGAATTGGAGCGGTGAGCTTTTAATTCCAAACAATAACTAAACTAGTTGAAATATCTAATCAATAAACTTTAACGTATGAAAGAAAAACGCAATGATGCGAGTTTTTTTAAGAACTCCATTAAAAGGTTGTTTGGTATGCATTTGAGTGCAGCCTTGCTAATCTTTTCAATGCTACTTGTCTTTTCCGGGAATGCTCAAACTACAGAGCGCATGATTTCCGGAGTTGTTACAGAAGCAGATTCCGGAACACCAATTCCCGGAGCATCTGTTGTAATTAAAGGAACTACAACTGGAACAGTCACAAATTTCGATGGTGAATTTACGCTAGGCGTATCGAATGAAGATGTGTTGTTGATCTCGTTCGTTGGATTTGCTTCTCAGGAAGTTTCGGTTGTCGGAAAATCAAATCTGCAGGTTGCCCTGGAAGAAGAAGTTGAACTCTTCGATGAAGTTGTGGTCGTTGGGTATGGCGTTCAGAAAAAGAAACTGGTAACCGGAGCAACAATTCAGGTTGACGGGGAAGAACTTCAAAAGCGAAGCACAACAAGCGCGCTTCAGGCTTTACAGGGACAAACTCCCGGTGTGCAAATTTCGTCTACTTCAGGACAACCGGGTGAAGGGATGAACGTAACCGTCCGTGGTTTGGGAACTATTGGAAACTCCGGTCCACTTTATGTTGTTGACGGTGTTCAAAGTGGCGATATCTCTTACCTGAATAATTCAGATATTGAAAGTATTGATGTACTGAAAGATGCCGCTTCGGCGGCCATTTACGGATCGCAAGCAGCAAACGGAGTTGTTTTGATTACAACTAAATCAGGAAAAAAAGGAAGTGCTCAGATTTCATTCGATTCGTATTATGGCGTTCAGAATATTGCACGTCAGGTTGATATGATGAATAGCAAGGAATATGCTGTCATTATGAATGAAACGGCAATCAATTCGGGCAAGGCACCGTATTTTAATGCCGATGAAATTTCTGCGATGGGAGAAGGCACCGACTGGATTGATGAAATGATATACGACGATGCGATTACTCAGAACTACACACTGGGAATAAATGGAGGTACCGACGCTTCGGTTTATTCTATTTCGCTTTCGTATACCGGGCAGGAAGGAACCGTTGGTGGACCTTCTGTTTCAAACTACGACAGGTACAATTTCCGGGTTAATACGGAGCACAAATTATATGACGACTATGTAAAAGTTGGACAGCACTTAACTTTTGGTTACGTTGAGAAAAGAGGAATTGGCGTTGGCGATCAATACAACAATACCTTGCGTGGTGCATTTAATACCAGTCCGTTTTTACCGATGTATGATGATGAAGGTAACTTTTTGAATAACACATCAGGAGCTGGTGTGATGCACAATGGAGAGGTTTGGGATCCTTGGGCTGAGGGAGAAAGTAACCCGTACGCCTCGATGGTTTTAAACAATCAATCTAAAAAGAATAATCAAAAGCTTTTTGGGGATGTGTATATTGAAATCAATCCGATTAAAAACTTAACCTTTAAAACCACCTTGGGTGTTGATTTTTACACCGAAGAAAGCCGCTCCTACAAGCCTACTTATGAGTTGTCGATTTATGCATTTAGAACTCATGATGAAGCCAGCCAAAACTTAAGTAAAGGGCTCGCGCTAACCTGGAACAACGTTCTTTCCTACGATTATCAAATTGATGATCATTCTTTTTCTGCACTTGTTGGAACTGAGGCTTATCGAAACCGAGGAACGTGGCTAAATGTTTCTAATGCCGATCTGATTATTTCTGATTTGGATCATGCCTATATCGACAATACGACGAATACTGAATTAACCAGATTAAGTTACGGCGGTGCTCCAAATGATGAATCGATGTTGTTATCTTACTTTGGGCGTTTAAGCTACAACTATCAGGAAAAGTATATGTTGAATGCGACTTTTCGTCGTGACGGATCTTCACGCTTTGACCAGAGTCATCGCTGGGGTAACTTCCCTTCGGTATCTGCTGGTTGGGTTGCTTCAAACGAAGGATTTCTGGAATCAGCCCAAGGTTGGATGGACTTTCTGAAAATTCGCGCCAGCTGGGGCCAAGTAGGAAATCAAAATATCAGCCCATGGCAATATTTAGCACCGATTAAAACATCAAATACCAATTATTATTTTGGTTCTGCTGATTACGATGCTTCGGGCAATACAGTAGGAGCTTATCCTAGTCGGTTGTCTAATTTAAATTTGCAATGGGAAACATCGGAACAAACCAATATTGGTATCGACTCTCGCTTTCTGGATGCACGATTAGGCTTAACAGTTGATTGGTACAACAAGACCACAAAAGATTGGTTGCTCGAAGCACCAATACTTGCAACTGCGGGTGCCGATGCGCCATACATCAACGGTGGTAATGTGAAAAATACCGGTATTGAGCTGGCTCTAAACTGGAACGACCAAATTGGTGATTTCCATTATTTCATATCAGGAAACATCGCCAAAAATAAAAATGAAGTAACTGAAGTGCCCACCGAAGATGGTATTGTACATGGAAAAACCAACATGTTATATGATAATGCCCTGGAGTTTTATCACCGGGCAGAGACCGGATTTCCGATTGGATATTTCTGGGGATGGGAAACGGATGGTATTTTCCAAAACGAAGCGGAGATAACATCGAATACGAACTCAGCAGGGAAAGTGATTCAACCCTCTGCCAAACCAGGCGATGTACGATATGTTGACCAGGATGGCGACGGCGTTATCAATGAAGCTGATAAAACGATGGTTGGCGATCCCAACCCGGATTACACGTTTGGATTCTCTTTGGGATTTGACTATAAGAACTTCGATTTCTCGATGTCTGCCAATGGAGTTGCCGGAAATCAAATTGTACAAACCTACCGAAATCATTCAAGTGCATTTGCCAACTACACAACTGAATTTCTTGGTCGTTGGCATGGCGAGGGGACTTCAAATACGATTCCCAGAGTAACCGAAACAAACATCAACTATCTCTTTTCGGACTTATTTGTGAAGGATGGCGATTTCTTGAGAATTAGCAATATTACCTTAGGGTATGATTTCGCGAAGTTGATTAATAACAAATACCTCAGCCAGGTGAGACTGTTCACATCTGCTCAAAATGCCTTTACATTTACTGAGTATAACGGAATGGATCCTGAAGTTGGTTATGGAGTTGAAAATGGCTCATCAGGTGTTGATGTGGGCTACTATCCTCGTCCGAGAACATTTTTAGTTGGCCTTAATGTTAAATTCTAAAATCTGAAGGATAATGAAAAAGATACACATTTATATATTGACTCTGGGCCTGTTTTTATGGAGTGCCTGCTCGGAGAGCTTTTTGGATAGTGAGCCAGTTACTTCGCTTACTGATGTAAACTTTTATAAAACAACCGATGATGCAGAGATGGCAATTGTAGGTTGTTACGATGGACTTCAGGTGGTTTATTCTGCCGGAAATGGAATGGCTTTCCCTGTTATGGCAGAAGTGCTGTCCGATAATTGTTTTGGAGCAACAGGGGTATCAGATAGCTATAACTATCAGGTTGCTGATGAGTTTGATTTATCCCGTTCTCCTGCCGAAGTGGATATGCTTAATGATTATTGGAAAGCTTATTACAAAGCAATTTATCGCTGTAATGTTTTGCTCTCGAAAATGGATCAGATCGAATGGGGCGAAGACCTTCAATTACGCAATAGCATTGAATCGCAAGCTCGTTTTTTAAGAGCTTATGCCTACTTCGATATGGTTCGCCTTTGGGAGAACATTCCATTGTTGACCGAACCAACGAATGAAAATATTCCACAAGCCAATCCGGATGATGTATACAAGTTGATTGCCGAAGATTTGCAATTTGCTGCTACAAATGGAGCTGAAACTGTTGAGCCGGGGCGTGTTAATAAATGGGCTGCTAAAGCCATGCTTGCTCGAGTTTATCTTTTCTACACCGGTTATTACGGAAAAACTGATTTGTTAACCATTGCCAAAGGCGATGTGCTGGAAGGCCTGGAAGATATCATTACCGCCGATAAGTATGGATTGGTTGAAGAGTATAAAAACCTTTGGCCTGCGGCTTCCTCTACCCCAAATGAAGCTGGTGATGGATTGACTACAACCTATGCGGGAAAAGACAACAAGGAAACCGTTTTCGCCATTAAGTACAACATTACGTCAGATTACGACGGAAACACCGATGGCAATCATTGGATGGTGATGTTAGGATTACGAGGACAGTCTTTTTCTCCTTATGGTAAAGGCTGGGGATCTTGCACAGTGCTTCCATCATTATACAATGCCTACCAGGAAGAAGACGTGCGCAAGGAAGCATCTATCATTGGTATTGCAGAGGAAGAACTGGATTTCGACAACAGCGACCAGCGTGAATACACCGGGTATACTTCTAAAAAATACATTCCATTATCGAACCCTGATGGGAAAGATGTAGCAGAAATAAATGGGGCTACCAATTTCATGATTGGTCAGTATCAGGATTATGTGGTTATTCGTTATGCTGATGTGCTCCTGATGGCCGCTGAGTTGGGTAGTGCCAGTGCACAAACCTATTTTGACGAGGTACGCATGCGTGCAGGATTGGATAGTAAAACGGTTAACCCGGCAAACCTGTTGGCTGAGCGCCGTTACGAGTTTGCTTTGGAAGGCATCCGCTACTGGGATCTGTTGCGCCAAGGCTTGGAAACTGCTGCAAATACCATTGCAACAACTCAAACAGTATTGAACGGTGGAGTAGAAGTAACCAAGAAGATTGAAAAGTCGAAAATTATGGCGACCAAAGGTTTTCAAGTTATTCCTCAAACGCAAATCAGCTTGTCTGATGGAGTATTGATTCAAAATGACGGTTGGAAATAATATTAAAAAAGAAGAAAGTATGAACACACGCAAGTTAAATATATTTGTCGCTCTTTTAGGCTTGGTACTGGCTTTTGCATCGTGCCAGCCTGATGAGTTCTCGCTTGGAAAAATAATTTCCAAAGACGATTTGCAATACAGCATTACCCAAAATGCTGACGACCCAAACATGATTATCCTTGAAAGTTTAACGCCAGAAATGACTCCGCTATGGGTTACACCGGCAGGGCGTTCTACAGAACTAAAAGATACGGTAAAAATCGCTTTCCCCGGAGAATATAAATTCGTTTATGGAGTAGAAAGTGCCGGTGGATTTGTGCAAGCTGATACCATGGTGATTTCCATTACAACAACAAACCTAAGCTATGTTGATGATCCATTATGGAACATGTTGACCGGTGGTGTTGGCGAATCCAAGACCTGGATCCTTGATAACGGGAAATATGGACTGACTAATGGACCAATGTATTTTGCGGATCCTTCTCGGGAACAAGTTTGGGGGAATTATGAAATAAATTGGGATCCTTCTGGATCATCTGTTGGCGCTACTGATCAGGACTATGCTGCAGAAATGACTTTTGATTTGATTGGTGGGCCTCATTTAACTTCGTATAAACCAAATGAAGGAGATGTAACGGAACAAGGTGTTTTTGATCTAAATGTGAAAAATCATACACTGAGTACGACTGATGCTACTATTATTCGTTTGGCGGCTATCGCTCCTAATGCAAAAAACTGGAATACCAATGTAAAAGTTCTTGATTTGACTGAAAATCAGTTGAGGGTAGCCATCTATCGAGATAATAATGATGAGCAAGAATGGTGGTATGTCTTCAATTATGTTTCAAAAGATTATGCGGATAATTACCAATATGCAGACCCTGAACCAGAATTGCCTGATGGATGGCAAGATATCATATCAAAAACTGTTAGTACAACTATCGTTTGGAAACTTTCGGAAAGCAATCCATTGGATTGGGCTAATCTTGATGGTTCGATGATGAACGGCTGGCAAGCTCCTGAAGATTATCCCGATTGGTTGGGTACTCCTGATCCATCGGTTTATGGCAGTTTTTCCATGACTATGAACTCTAACGACCAATCGGTTGTATTCGTAACTCCTGATGGAACAACAACTAACGGAACCTATTCGTTGGATGACAAAGGTATTTACTCTTTTGATGTCACCGTTCCTTCCTTTACTTTGATCAATTGGGCAAGTTTTGCGCCTGATGCCAATAACCACTTACGTATTCTTCAAATTAAAAAGGATTTGTCGGGTAATGTGACTGATATGTGGGTAGGTGCAAGAGATGCTTCTGCCCCTCAGTACACGGCTTTCCATTTGGTTGCGCAGACTGGTGGTGGAAGTGACAATGGACCTCAAGGGACAGAAATCGCGTTTGATAATTCCAAGTTGGTGATTGGTGACCCTGAAGATAAAGGAAATCTACGATTGGAATTGTATAACGAATATGGATTAACGAAAGCTGATCCTGGAATTAATACAGCGGATTTAGTATTCAGTAATCGGATTGATGTCACTTTTACGATCAGTGGAATAACATTGAAAGACGATGCCGTCGGTAATTATGATGCATCCATGTATTATGCCGACGCAGACTGGACTCCAAATGCGAATGGCGATGTGATTCAAGTCAATGGAGACGGTACCTATACTGTTTCCTATTCTCCTGAAAGCGATGCAGAGGGAGCAGTAGTTTTTGTGATAGATATTTTAGGCATGGGGGCTGATATTACAGACTTGTCTGCTGTTACTGCGACAATCGATAAAGTTGTCACTTATTGATAGATACTGAATAAAATCAAGTAACCAAATCTTCCCTGAAGCAATTGCTTCAGGGAAGAATATAAAGTTCAACTGTTACGCATGAAAGCGAGCAGCTGAAATTAAAATCTTGAATCAACGAAACAGAAAGATGAAGCACATGAATAAGTGGATATACCTGTTGATGTTATTAATGACAATTGTTGCATGCAGCAACGACCCAGGGAAAGAAGTAACTCCTGAAGAACCCGAAGCGACGCTTTCCGCATCGCCAGTGAGCTTTTCATTTGAAGCAGCAGGGGGAACAGCTGATTTGTCAATTACCAGCAATGCTGTTTGGAAAATTAACTTCAACACTTCGGAGTGGTGTAAACCCTCGATTCAAACAACATCAGGGAATGCAACAGTTACCTTAACGGCCGAAGAAAATACGATAGAACAAGAACGTTCGATGAGTATGATCCTTACAGCGAATGGAACTGACGATATTTCACTTCAGATTACACAGGCAGCTGCAGTTATAATTCCACCTGATCCTGAATCCGCAGATTCAATTGCTCCGGATAACACAGGAATGGACAGTGATGCTAAAGTGATTGCGTCGAGAATGACTTTGGGCTGGAACCTGGGAAATACCTTGGAAGCCATTGGTGGCGAAACTGCCTGGGGCAATCCAAAAGCCACCGAAGAATTAATTGTGGCGGTCAAAAACGCCGGCTTCAACGCCATCCGAATCCCCTGTGCGTGGGACAACTACCTCGAAGATCAGACAACATACAAAATTAAAGAAAGCTGGCTGGGGCGCGTTAAAGAAGTGGTTGACTATTGTGTCGATAATGACATGTATGCTTTGCTCAACATCCATTGGGATGGGGGTTGGCTGGAGAATAATGTCACGCCCGAAAAGCAGGACGAGGTCAACAAAAAGCAAGCTGCTATCTGGAAACAAATTGCCATCACTTTTCGTGATTACGACGAACACCTGCTTTTTGCCGGAGCAAACGAACCAAACGCTGACAATGCAGTGCAGGCTGCTGTATTGAAAGTGTACATGCAAACTTTTGTTGATGTGGTGCGATCAACAGGCGGAAGGAATACTTACCGCAACCTGATCATTCCCGGACCAAATACCGATATCGATAAAACAAACGAGCTGATGAGTCTGCCTGCCGACCCAACCGCAAACCGAATGATGGCAGAGGTGCATTATTATACTCCCTGGAACTTCTGTGGCCTTGAAGAAGACGCCAGCTGGGGAAAAGTGTTTTACTTCTGGGGTGCAGATAATCATGTCAGCGATGCTGGCGAGCGAAATGCGAATTGGGGTGAGGAAGACACAGTCGACGAACAGTTCTTAAAAATGAAAACCAAATTTGTTGATCAAGGAGTTCCCGTTATTTTGGGCGAATTTGCAGCAACGCGTCGCGACCTGAGCAATTACGGAACAACCTGGCAGGAGAAACACGATGATTCGCGTGCTTGGTTTGCCGAGTATGTTGTCAAGAAAGCCAAAGACAATGGAATGGTTCCCTTTTATTGGGATAATGGTCCGACGACCGTCAATGCTTCGGGAATCTTTGACCGGAGTACCAATACGGTTGGCGATCAGCAAGTTTTGGATGGATTAATCAAAGGAGCCGAAGCTGGGGATTACCCATATTAAAATCTGGTGATAACAATAATTGAAGAGAATAAAGAAGAAACCATGAAGAAGTTAGTTGCCATCGCATTGATTGCGGTATGTTGTTTTTCCTGTGCGCAAAAAAACTGGGAAGCAAATAAGGAAGGAGTCGTTGTTTATCCTGAGATGGATTCGGATAACGGCGCAAAGGCTGTTCGAATTATACCGATCAATGATGAGATTATTCGCGTTACAGCATCGGCTACAAAGGCATTTGCCGAAGATGAAAGCTTAGTCGCTCTGCCAGTTACCGAAAGCGTTGATTTCTCGGCAAAAGAACAGGGCGATATCATCCGGATTTCAACTAAAAAAACAAATGTTGAGGTATCAAAAACAACCGGAGAGGTGCAGTTTTTTGATTCGGAAGGCAATCGCTTGCTTCAGGAAAAAACAACCGGAGGAAAGGAATTTGAACCGATGGAAGTTGATGGGAGCAAAGGATACTCCATTCGTCAGGTTTTTGAATCGTCAGAAGATGAAGCTCTCTATGGTTTGGGTCAGCATCAGGCTCACGAAATCAACTACAAAGGCAAAAACGAAGAGCTTTTTCAGTACAATACCAAGGTTTCTATCCCATTTCTTATTTCAACAAAAAACTATGGTTTACTTTGGGACAATTACTCTTTTTCGCGCTATGGAGATAAGCGCCCATACGGACAGATTGATCAATTTAAACTCTTTAATGCTGATGGCGAAGAAGGTAGTCTGACAGCAACGTACATTGATGATACCGAAAGCAACCACGTTTTTACCGTTCGTCAGGAAAGTACGATTGATTACGAAAATCTGACCACCATTAATAATTTCCCCGAAGGGTTTGCTTTTAATCATGCTAAAATTACCTGGGAAGGCGATATCGAGCCGGAAGAGTCCGGCCTGTTTCACTTTTTGCTTTATTATGCCGGATACACCAAAATCTGGATTGACGGTCAGCTGAAAGCCGATCAATGGCGGACAGCATGGAATCCGTCTGTTGCCAAATTTCAATACCAGATGAAAGAGGGAGAAAAATACCACCTCAGGTTAGAATGGATTCCCGATGGTGGCGTATCTTACGTTGGTTTGAAAGCCTTGTCTCCTGTTGACCCAGAGGTGCAGGACGATATCGCTTTTTGGTCTGAAATGGGGGATCAGATTGATTACTATTTTATGCATGGTGACAATATGGACGGAGTGATAAAAAACTACCGGACATTGACCGGAAAAGCTCAGGTGATGCCCAAATGGGCTATGGGATTCTGGCAAAGCCGCGAGCGTTATAAAACACAGGATGAACTCCTCAATACACTGAAAGAATTCAGGAAAAGACATATTCCTATTGACAACATCGTACAAGATTGGTCGTACTGGGAAGTTGATAAGTGGGGCTCCCACGAATTTGAAGCGGCGCGTTTTCCCGATCCAAAAGCCATGATGGATGAAGTGCACGATAATCACGCCCGAATCATGATTTCGGTGTGGCCCAAGTTTTATTTGGGAACGAAGCATTATGATGAGTTTGATAAAAACGGATGGATGTACCAACGAGCAATAGAAGACAGCGTTCGCGATTGGATTTCCCCCGGATATTTAGGCTCTTTTTACGATGCCTACAACCCGGAAGCACGCAAGCTATTTTGGGATCAAATTAATGACAAGCTTTATCAAAAAGGAATTGATGCCTGGTGGTTGGATGCGACAGAACCGGATATTTTATCGAATGCCAGCATGGAGTATCGCAAAAAATTAATGAACCCAACAGCGCTTGGGTCTTCGACAAAATACTTCAATGCCTACGCTTTAATGAATGCTAAGGGAATCTACGAAGGACAGCGAAAAGAAAATCCCGGAGATCGTGTATTTATACTTACTCGTTCGGGCTTTGCCGGCTTGCAACATTATGGAGCGGTAACCTGGAGTGGCGATATTGGTACAAGCTGGGAAGATATGGAAGCGCAGATTCCTGCAGGAATAAATTTTGCAATGTCAGGGTTACCTTACTGGACAATGGATATTGGTGGTTTTTGTGTGCAAAAGCGCTTCGAAAATGCCAGGGAAGGAAGCGAAGATCTGGAGGAATGGCGCGAATTAAACACCCGCTGGTACCAGTTTGGCGCTTTTGTTCCCTTATTTCGTGTCCACGGACAATATCCATATCGCGAAATTTACAACCTGGCACCAGAAAGTCATCCGGCATATCAATCAATGCTGTATTACAATAAACTACGCTATCGTTTGATGCCTTATATCTATAGTTTGACAGGAGCCGTTTATCATGATGACTACACGATTATGCGTGGTTTAGCGATGGATTTTGCAGACGACCACCGGGTGCAGAATATTGGTGATCAGTATTTATTTGGCCCCTCGTTAATGGTTTGTCCGGTTTATAATTACAAAGCACGTCAGCGCGATGTTTATTTCCCAAACAATGGTGGGTGGTACAATTTGTACACCAGCGAGTACATTGCCGGAGGACAGAAAGTAAATGTGAATGCTCCATTTGAGCGAATGCCGATATTTGTGCGCGAAGGATCGATCTTGCCAATTGGGCCCGAAATTGAATATACGTCGCAGAAAAAACCCGAGTTGATCAAGCTATATGTTTACACTGGAGCCGATGGTTCGTTTGAGTTGTACGAAGACGAGGAAACCAATTACAGTTACGAAGACGGGGCATTTTCAACTATCCTGTTTTCGTATAACGAAGAGTTAAAAACATTGACAATAGGTGAGCGTGAAGGTGAATTTGAAGGTATGTTGGCTGAGCGTCAGTTCGAAGTAATCTTTGTAAAAAAGGGTAGTTCCATGACGTTAGATTTTTCGAAAAACAACGGAAAAGTTATAAGTTATGCGGGTTCGAAAGTGGGTGTAGCAATGTAAGAGGTCAAGAAAAGCTGTTATATCTTTAATAGTATTTCTTTTTTCTTGTATCTTTTACGGGTCTAATACAGGATGTTAATGAGTGATGGTCTGCTGAAAAAAAATGATTTAAAAATTGCTAATTTGTTGTTGGCTCTTTTGCTGATTGGCATCACGGGGTTTGCCAACGAATCACAGGTAAACACGCAGTATAAATTCATGCACCTGACGATTAACGACGGCTTGTCAAATAATCAGGTGCGTTCAATTTTGAAAGATAGTCAGGGTTTTATGTGGTTTGGGACAGGTCGGGGACTGAATCGTTTCGATGGGTTGAGATTTAAAACCTACAAGCACGATCCTTATGATAGTACATCTATTCCGTTTAATGCCATTGACTTTTTATCTGAAGATTCGTCAGGCCAAATTTGGATTAAGTCAGTGAACGACTTCGCCATTTTTGATCCGCAAAAGGAGACGTTTTCAAGTCCGGATTCTTATTTGAGTGAGTTTTCAATTCCTCTGATATCTTTATATTCCATTTTTAACGATCAAGAGGGAAATACGTGGTTCGTGAATAATTCCTCTGGTCTTTACCGACTGGATCATTCAAGTCGTTCGGTGACCGTTTTGCAGCATCAGGCGGGTGATCCGACCTCAATTAGTAGTAATTCAATGATGGCTCTTAATCAGGATTCCAAAGGGAATTTCTGGGTCATTTCATCCTCTGGTATGCTTGAAAAGCTAGACCGGGACAGCCTCCATGTTTCCTATCGTATTCAACTGAATGCTGAGTTTAAGAGCGTGGCCAATAACTATCGGATTTTTATTGATTCGGAAGACGACGTATGGGTTTATTCGCTTGGTCAGCCCTATGGTGCTTTCCTTATTGATACCTCTACCGGAAATGTTTTGCATGTTAATACTCGATCGGAGAAAGCCAGATTAAACAATGACCTGGTGTCGTCAATTGTTGAGGATGAGGAAGGCATGATCTGGTTGGCTACCGATCATGGCGGCATAAATAGGTTAGACAAGAATGGTTTTTCTGTTATTTACGTGACCAATAATCCGGATGATAAATACAGCCTCATTCAAAATAGTGTGAACTATCTGTATAAAGATTCTCAGAACATTATTTGGGCTGGAACATACAAAAAAGGCGTGAGTTACTATCACCAAAGCCTGATTCGGTTTGATCACTACCGGCATGTCCCATCTATTTCATCAAGCTTGCCTTTTAATGATGTCAACTGCTTTGTAGAAGACAAAAAGGGAAATCTCTGGATTGGCACAAATGGAGGAGGGCTGCTTTATTTCAACAGAAAGAGCGACAGTTACAGGGTTTACAGGAACGATTCTTCCGATCCGAACAGTTTAAGCAATAATATCATCGTTTCACTTTTTATTGACCGAAATGATCAGTTGTGGATTGGTACTTATTTTGGTGGATTGGATCGATTTGACGGTCGTGTTTTTCACCATCACCGACATGATCCGGACAATCCTGCATCATTGTCAGATAACCGCGTTTGGGAGATTTTTGAAGATTCGAAGCGCAATTTATGGATTGGAACCTTGGCTGGAGGTCTAGAGTTGTATGACCGCGAAAGAGGCGTTTTTTATCATTATGCTTCTGAAGATATGAACTCCGTGGGCTCTAACTTCATCATGTCAATCATGGAAGATTCTCAAAGTAACCTGTGGTTAGGGACATCTGACGGGGTCGATCGTTTGAATTTGTTAACCAAGCGGTTTGAACATTTTACGCCTGAGCCCGGTGTCCCCGGAGGGTTGAGTGATAAAAATGCCTTGGGGATTCACGAAGATGCTCGTGGACTAATCTGGATTGCAACTCCCGAGGGGCTAAACTTATATAGCAAGCATGAAAACCGGTTCAGGGTATTTACTGAAAAAGATGGGTTGCCTGATTCGAATGTCAAAACAATACTTGAAGATGAACAAGGTAATTTATGGATTGGAACAACCAACGGTGTTTCTAAGATCGAAATAGTCAATTTTTCAGACAATCCGAAAATTGAACAATTGGAGATTCAAACCACCAATTACGACATGATGGATGGTCTTCAAGGCAAAGAGTTCAATGAAAATGCAGCTTACCGTACGAAAGCCGGCGAACTCATTTTTGGAGGTGCAAATGGGTTTAATCTATTTAAACCGGAAAACCTGGAAGAGCAAAAACTCAGCAACGAAGTTGTATTGACAAACTTAAAGGTTTTCAATCGTGAGGTGCCGGTTGGAACGCCGATTCAAAATCGGATTATTCTTGACAAATCAATTACACAACAGGATAAAATTACTTTGCGTCACCGCGAAAATGTTTTCTCTCTGGGCTTTGCTTCTTTGAATTTCTTTCAACCCGAAAAAAATAGTTTCGAATATAAGCTGGAAGGGTTCAATGAAGCTTGGTTGAAAACTGACCCGCAAAACGCAGAGGCCACTTTTACGAACTTAAATGCCGGAGAATATGCGTTTCATGTGCGTGTGTCGAATGATGGAGGCAAAAGCTGGCAAGCGTTGACCCCACCCCTGAAGATTGAAATAACACCTCCTTTTTGGAAAAGTAATTATGCCTTTGGGTTTTATGTTTTATTTATCTTCGGTCTGTTATTGCTGGCGCGTCATATTTTAGTTGAACGAGAGCGATTGAAATTCGCAGCCGAGCAAGAACACCAGGAAGCAGAGCGCATTCATCAGCTAGATGGGTTAAAAACAAAATTTTTCACCAATATTAGTCACGAGTTTCGCACTCCTCTCTCCTTGATTTTATCGCCAATTGAACGATTAATTGGAGAGACGAAGGATGAAAAGTTAAAAGCTCAATTGAAATTTATCCATCGCCATGCGCGAAGGCTTTTGGCTATGGTAAATCAACTGCTCGATTTCAGAAAGATGGAAGTTCAACAGATTGAGGCCAAGGAAAATTGGGGCGATTTAATTGGATTTGTAAAAGAAGTTGGACTCTCTTTTCAGGATTTAGCGGCAAATAAGGGAATCAAGTTCAGGTTTAAAGCTGAAAAGGAAGATTTGTTTACTTATTTTGATCAGGATAAAGTTGAAAAAGTGATCTCCAATTTGTTGTCGAATGCGTTTAAGTTTACGCCTGAAAAAGGTAAAATTACATTGCGGTTAAAATTTATTGAGTCGGATGTTGACTCTGAAAATAGTAGTCGGCGGGGAACGGTATTAATCTCCGTAAAGGATAATGGAATTGGAATACCAGTTGAAAAACAAGAACGAATTTTTGATCGGTTTTTTCAGGATGATCTTCCAAATTCGTTTGTCAATCAGGGAAGTGGAATTGGTTTGTCGCTGGTAAATGATTACGTGAAAATATTGGGAGGTACTATCCGAGTCGAAAGTATCGTAGATAAAGGCAGCGTTTTTGAAGTCACTCTGCCGGTGCAGTTGTTTTCGCAAGAACAAATTGATTTAAAAAATCAGTCCGGGGATTCTAAAGAGCCAGTCATTTATTATCGGGAAAATCGCTCGGCTTTTAACGAGGAAGTTAAATCTGATTCGACTAAAAAAAATATTTTATTGGTTGAGGATAATGAAGATTTCCGCTTTTACCTGAAAGACAATCTGAAAGAGCACTATAATGTGTATGAAGCCGGGAACGGTAAAATAGGATGGGAGATGACTTTGAAGAAGCTCCCTGACTTGATTGTGAGCGACGTTGTGATGCCCGAAATGGATGGTATTGAATTTTGCTCGAAAATAAAAGGTGATGGACGAACCGCTCATGTTCCTCTCATTTTATTGACAGCTAAGGTAGATACCGATCCAACGCTTGAAGGCTTCCAGTCTGGTGCCGATGATTATATTTCAAAGCCATTTGATTTTAGGATTTTGGAATCGCGCATTGAGAACCTGATCAATTCCAGAGAACAGCTGCGACGATCTTATCAATCGATGATTGGAATGAATCCGGAGAAGATTAAAGTCACATCACAGGATGAAAAATTCTTAATAAAGGCGCTCGGTATTGTTGAGAAAAATTTGGACAATACCAAGTTTTCGGTTGAGAACTTAAGCAAAGAAATAGGGATGAGTAGAGTTAGCTTATACAAAAAACTAACTCAGCTTACTACAAAATCGCCGGTTGAGTTTATTCGGATTATCAGGCTTCGAAGAGCCGCTGATTTTATGGAGAACAGTGAGTTGACTGTTTCCGAAATTGCCTATGCATGCGGATTTAACAGTCCAAGATATTTTTCGAAATATTTTAAAGCCGAGTATAAGGAGCTGCCTTCGGAATACATCAACAACCATCGAAAAAAGCTGAACAGCTTTCAAATGAAACTTTGAAAGCTGTTCAGCAAAATATTTTAGATAACCGCCGAGATACTGACTAGAAATTTAATCCAAATGTTTCAGGGTACAGTAATGCGATAGCAATGATTACAATGATAAAAAGTGAAAGGAAAACGAAAAACAATATTACGCCGGTTTTATAGCGCTTATTTGTCTTTTCTAAGCTGCTAATCGACAATATTTTATTCATCTTGCTCACCATCTTTTTTAGTGCCATCTGATCTTTTACGATATAATCGTAAGCACCGTATTTCATGGTATTAATAGCAACATCAATACTGTCCTGCCCCGAAAGGAAAATGAACTCCACCTCAGGAGCAATTTTTTTTGCTTTCTTTAGTACTTCAATCCCATTCATCCCATCTAATAAATAATCCTGAATGATGATTTTAGGCTGACGTTCCATCGCCTTCAAAACTTCTTCTCCGGATAAAAAGGCTTCTACGTTGGTAAACTTATTGGTTTTGAGATAACTTACAACGAGTTTGTTATAGACAGGATTATCTTCAACTACAAAAATTAACGGACCTTTATTATTTTGCATCTTTAAAGAATAATAAGTTAGTTATGCTCTTATGCAGAATTTTCATTCTTATTTTTGTTAAAATTAGTAAAAAATTAAACACAATACCTTGTATATACAAGAATAGGACATAAAAGTATGAAAATTCGCGAATTAAATTTCGATATAACATAAACTTTATTTATTACAACTTCATCTCAAATAACAACGAAACAGATGCGTTTAGCAATTGATATTGGAAATACAAATATTGTTTTTGGAATCCGGAAACAAGAAAATTGGAAGAATATTTGGAGGATTCGGACAGATAAGTTAAAAACGGCAGACGAATACGAAGTCATATTTCGATCCCTCTTTGAAAGTGGAGGCGTGGAGCCTGAAAAAATAAGCAAAGTGATTATTAGCAGTGTTGTACCTTCGTTAAACGACGATTTTAAAGAATTAATCAGCCGTTTATTAGGTATTCATCCTCTGTTTGTAGCGCCGGAAACTTATTCAAAGCTACCGATCAAAATCTTAAATCCGTATCAGATTGGAACCGATTTGGTTGCCAATGCAATGGCAGCATTTGTAAAGTACGACAAGCCTTGTATGGTTATCGATTTTGGAACTGCTCTTACTTTTTTGACACTCGCCGAAAGCGGTGAAATATTGGGAGTTGCCATTGCTCCGGGAATGGGTACGGCGGTAACGGCTTTGGCAGGAAACACATCGCAGTTGCCTCATGTTCAGTTGTCAATGCCGCCGTCAGTGTTGGGACTTAATACAGTAAACGCGATTCAAGCAGGTGTTGTGTATGGTTATCTGGGATTAGTCAGCAGGATTATTGAGCAAACTGAAGCCGAATTAAATAAAGAGCTCCACGTCATTGCGACAGGCGGTTTATCAAGTATTTTTCGTGAAGAGAAGTCTAAAATAGACCACTTTGAGGCGAATTTAACGCTCGATGGATTGATTGCAATAGCTAACTGTGTTGATTAACAGGATGTTAAAAAATGTGAAATGCGGATGATGGATTAAACGAAAGCGATAGCTGACAGTCCAAAGGGAGAATTTAAAAATTTTAAGCGATGAAAAACAAAATTACAGCATTGGTATTTATGTTTGCCATATTATTGTCGTTAACAACGATGGCACAGGGGCAAAAGCAACGACTCGAACGTCAGCAAAAGTTAGAACAATATGCTGACAATGACCATCACAGATTTCCTGCAGCGAAACTATTAACTGAAGATCAAAAAGAAGCGATTAAATCAATTCGGATGGAGAGCATGAAAGAAGCAAAAACATTTCGTGATCTGTTGAGGGAACTGAAAGCACATCATCAAACACTAATGACTGCCGAAACTGCCGACATGAAGGCAATTTATAAGAGTTTGGATAAGCAGGGTGAATTGCAAACTGAATTGTCTAAAATTCGGGCAAAGTCACGTATCGAAATTCAGTCGTTACTTACCGAGGAGCAAAAATTGGAAATGCAAAGCTTAAAAGAAAAACACCGACATCTCATGCGTGATCGAAGAATGAAAGATAAGAGCTAACGAAATATTGCCGGTTTAAACCGGCATTTTTTTTGTTCATTTACCGATAAATAACCTTGTTTCAGCGAATTTGTGGTAATAAAATGAGCAGTGATTTCTAAATTGTGTAACGAAAATTCAAAATTAGCGTCAATAACAGCAAACACTCACAGGTGAAACGAGCATGATAAACAATTCTCCTATCGAATCGTGATTATCAAACGAGTTCCCTCTGATATCTTTAAAACCCAAAAACGATTACCATATGAAAAAGCGTTTTTCCTTAGCAATTTCCTTATCTGTACTATTGACTATTTTTTCTGCCTGCATCTTTTTAGGTCCGTCCATAAAGGGTAATGGTCATGTCACAACCGAATATCGTGAAGTCGGAGATTTCGATGAAGTAAAAGTTTCCACCGGAATGAAGGTGGTCTTGGTTCAGTCGGATAAAAATCTGATCACGGTAGAAGCCGATGAGAATTTGCACGAAGTTATCAAAACCGAACTGAAAAGAGATGAATTGAATATTTTCTCGGAAGAACGAATAAAAAAGGCGAAGAAATTACTAATCACGGTCGAATTTAACCGCATTGAAAAACTGACAAGCAGTTCAGGAGCAATGGTTAGCACGGATGATCTGATTCACTTGAAAGATTTTAGCACAAAAGCCAGTTCTGGTAGCCAGCAAAATCTAGGCGTTAATGCACAGAACTTGCAGGCGCGAGCATCTTCGGGCTCACACATTAAACTCAACGGGAAAGCTGAAAAAGTTGATTTGAAAGCATCGTCGGGGGCTCATATTAAAGGGAGTGGTTTGGTCACTGAAGATTGTTTCGCCGATGTTTCAAGCGGGGCACATATCTACATTGATGTAACCAACGAATTTGAAGGGGAAGCCTCAAGCGGTGGTCACATTTATTATTCAGGTAGTCCTTCCACGGTTAGCATTAATGAGTCTTCAGGCGGTAATATCAGAAAACAATAACTAAGAGCAACACGTATGAAAACAATAAGAAAACGGTTTTATTCAGCTAGCATTTTATTGCTTGCAATGGTATTGGTTTTGCAAGTACCGGCAGCAAACGAAAGAGCTGGAAAACAGACTCGGCAAACCCCCAATTTCCATGGTATTTCGGTTGGTAGTGGAATCGATTTATACTTAACGCAGGGAAACTCGGAAAAGGTTGTGATAGAGGCTGACCCTGACATTATTGACGATATCATAACCGAAGTAAAAGATGGGGTTTTGCATATTTATATGAAGAAGAAATTGAACTGGAGTTGGAATGAAGATCGCACGGCTCATGTTACTTTTGATGATTTGACTCGGCTCGATGTTTCATCGGGTGCTGATGTAGAATCAGAAAACAGCTTCAAGCTGGATGAACTGAAAATATCGGTGAGCAGCGGAGCCGATTTGGAGATTGAAGGTATAACAGCAGAAACGATTTGGCTGGATACATCAAGTGGATCGGAGGCTGAAATCACCGGACGGGTTATCAATTTTGATGCGTCCAGTTCCAGTGGTTCTGACCTTTCGTGTGGAGATTTAGTTGCCGAACATTGTCAAGTAAAAACTTCTAGTGGAGCAGATGCCGTTGTGCATGCAACCAAATCGATTAAAGCCAACTCGAGTAGCGGTGGCGACATTCGATATAAAGGAAATCCGACCCAAAAAGATATTAATGAATCCAGTGGCGGCGATGTTCGTCGGGATTAAACTTGATTTTGTGAAAAAACAAAGCGGCCGTTTCTTTTGATAGAAACGGCCGCTTTGTTATCTTGTATTCTCTGGTTTATTCTGACAAGCGTGATTTCAAGAATTCACGGTTTAAACGAGAGATGTGTGCAATAGAAATACTTTTCGGGCATTCTACTTCACAAGCTCCGGTGTTGGTACATCCGCCAAATCCAAGTTCGTCCATTGTTGCAACCATTGCTTTCGCACGGCGTTTCGCTTCAACTTTACCCTGCGGAAGCAAGGCCAGTTGGCTAACTTTTGCCGAGACAAACAACATGGCCGACGAGTTTTTACAAGCCGCTACACAAGCTCCACAACCGATACATGAAGCTGCATCCATCGCTTCGTCGGCAGCAGGTTTTGCAATCGGAATGGCATTTGCATCAGGAACACCACCTGTATTTACGGAAACATAACCGCCCGAAGAAATGATTTTGTCAAACGCCTGACGATCGACAATCAAATCTTTGATGATTGGAAATGCAGCAGCGCGCCATGGTTCGATGGTTATTGTTTCGCCATCTTTAAATTTACGCATGTGCAACTGGCAGGTTGTAATTTCCTCATCCGGTCCGTGTGGACGTCCGTTGATGAATAGTGAACACATTCCGCAGATTCCTTCACGACAATCGTGATCGAAAGCGATGGGTTCTTTATTTTCGTTAACCAACTGTTCGTTCAAGATATCCATCATTTCGAGGAAAGAACTGTCAGTTGAAATATCTGAAACTTGATAGGTTTCGAAACGGCCTTTTTCTTTGGGACCGTTCTGACGCCAAATCTTAAGCGTGAGATTTATTGTTTTATCCATGATTGCTCTCCTTTTTTATAGCCGTTATTTGTAATTACGTTGAAGCATTTGAACATTCTCGTAAACCAATTCCTCTTTATTCAGTTTTGGTTCTTCTTTTTCACCTTGATATTCCCAGCAAGAAACATAGGCAAACTTATCATCCTGACGCAGTGCTTCACCTTCTCCGGTTTGATATTCTTCACGGAAATGACCACCGCAGGATTCCTCACGGTTCAATCCATCACGTGCCATCAGATCAGCAATTTCAAGGAAATCAGCCAAACGGCTGGCTTTTTCCAATTCGACATTCATTCCTTCTTTATTTCCAGGAATGCGGACGTTGGTCCAGAACTCTTTTTTAACTGCTTCAATCTTTTTGATAGCATCTTTAAGACCTTTTTCATTACGAGCCATTCCAACAAAGTCCCACATGATTAAGCCAAGTTCTTTGTGAATGCTATCTACCGAACGATTACCTTTAATGTTCAACAGTTTTTCAAATCGATCTTTTACCGATTTCTCAGCTTCAACAAACTCTTTTGCATTCGTATCCATGCGAGGAGTACGAATTTCATCAGCCAGGTAATTCTGAATGGTGTATGGTAACACAAAATAACCATCTGCCAATCCTTGCATCAAAGCCGAAGCTCCCAAACGGTTGGCACCGTGGTCGGAGAAGTTAGCCTCACCGGCAGCAAATAAGCCCGGAATATTGGTTTGCAGTTCATAATCAACCCAAATACCACCCATGGTGTAGTGGATTGCAGGGTAAATCATCATTGGCGTTTCGTATGGATTGTCGTCGACAATTTTTTCGTACATCTGGAACAAGTTACCGTAGCGTGCTTCAATCACATCTTTGCCTAAGCGCTCGATAGATGATTTGAAGTCCAGGTAAACAGCCAGCCCGGTTCCAACACCGAAACCGGCATCGCAACGTTCTTTTGCTGCACGCGATGCAACATCACGAGGTACCAGGTTTCCGAAAGCAGGATAACGACGCTCCAAATAGTAATCGCGATCTTCTTCCTTAATATCGGTTGGTTTCAGTTTTCCTTCGCGAATAGCTTCAGCGTCCTCTTTTTTAGCAGGCACCCAAATACGTCCATCATTCCGAAGTGATTCGGACATCAAGGTTAGTTTACTTTGGAACTCCCCATGAACAGGGATACAAGTTGGGTGAATTTGTGCCATACATGGATTCGCAAACATGGCTCCTTTGTGGAACGCTTTTACAGCTGCTGATCCGTTTGATCCCATCGCGTTGGTTGATAGGAAAAATGTGTTTCCGTAGCCACCGGTAGCTAACACTACAGCATGGCCAAAATGACGTTGCAATTCTCCGGTTACCAAGTCGCGGGTAATAATTCCGCGTGCTTTGCCGTCAACAATGACAATATCGACTAACTCGGTACGCGTATGCATCGTAACCGAGCCTTTGTTTACCTGACGCATCAACGCCTGGTAAGCTCCCAGCAATAGCTGCTGACCGGTTTGCCCACGTGCGTAAAATGTACGACTAACTTGTGCTCCACCAAACGAACGGTTGTCTAATAAACCGCCATATTCGCGGGCAAAAGGAACACCTTGTGCAACACACTGGTCGATAATACTATTACTAACTTCAGCTAAGCGGTGAACGTTGGCCTCGCGGGCACGGTAGTCACCACCTTTTATGGTATCGTAAAACAAACGGTAAACTGAGTCACCGTCGTTCGGATAGTTTTTTGCAGCATTAATACCACCCTGTGCGGCAATGGAGTGCGCACGGCGTGGAGAATCCTGAATGGTAAAGTTTTTTACATTGAAACCCATTTCACCAAGTGACGCTGCGGCAGCACCACCAGCCAAACCCGTTCCTACGACAATTACATCGAGTTTGCGTTTGTTGGCAGGGTTCACCAGTTTTTGGTGATTCTTATAATTTGTCCATTTCTGAGCCAATGGCCCTTCTGGTATCTTTGAATTTAGTATGCTCATAATTCTATACTTCTTTTCGGTTAAAATTTAATCAGGAAATACAATGGGATGATTGCAAAACCGACAGTAACGACAATCGCGTAAATTTGTCCGATTACCTGTAATCTTTTCAACCACGCTTTATTCGCAAATCCAATGGTTTGAAACGAAGACCAAAAACCATGTCCAAGATGCAGTCCCAAAAGGATTGCGCCAATAACGTAAAGAATACAATACGTTACACTTGTTTTAAATAGTCCGGCAACTAATGAATAGGAATCATGCATGATTTCTCCGTCAATATCGACTTCCAGTAGGTTCTGGTATTCAAATTTAATAATGTAGAAGAAGTTATAAATGTGCATAACCAGGAATACAAAAATTAAACAGCCAAGAACAAGCATATTGCGAGATGCCCAGTTACTTGAATTTTTAGATTGGTTGTATCCGGTAGGGCGAGCCTTCATGTTTTGAAAACTAACAATGAGAGACCATAAAATATGTACGATAAAGCCCAACGCCAGTATCGGTTCCATTATACGGATAGCCGGGTTGGTAGCCATAAAATTTGCCCCTAGGTTAAAAAGCTCACCGCTGTCATCAAAAATCAAAAGTAAATTGATTCCCAAGTGAACGACAATGAACATCATCAGGAAAAGGCCTGAGATACTCATGATAAACTTTTTCCCAATAGAAGAAGTCAGAAAATTGCTCATAGGATAATAGTTTTATTTAAAAAATTAATGTTTCTGATAAAGTTCCACAAAAGTAGATTTTAGTGGTTTTACCCGCAATAATTGGAAGGTCAAAAATAGCTAATTTAAAACGTTTCTAAGAAAAATTCGATAAATATGTGATAATGTGCAGTGAGTCAGATGTGTAAGAATGATTGCCTTGTAAATTTTCTGTTAACAAAACCAGATTAGTAGTTCAACTCGAAAAATGAGTTGGCATCTATTTCTTTTTTTGAATCCTGTCGCTTTTTCCTATTTTTGCAAAGCTTTTTTGTAATGATGTGTTTTTTACAAAAATGATGGTTCCATAGTTCAACGGATAGAATAGCAGTTTCCTAAACTGTAGATCCGGGTTCGATTCCCGGTGGGACTACTTTAAAAACTCATAAAAAGCTGATTGTTAGATGCTAATGCCTTTAAAGGGGAATGAATGGGGAACGAATTTTGTATTTCAATAAAGAAAAAGAGCCACTATCGAAATAGCAGCTCTTTTTTTTGTAGTTTGAATAATTATCCAAACGTTAGCGTACAAAACTAAAACATCGTTAAATATCTTTCTTTGTTAGGTGGATCACTCCTTCAATCCCCAGGACTATCAGAAAGAAAAGAAAAAGTTTGAGGGTTTTTTGTGCCCCAAGTGCCATTGTTAAGATAATCCAGGCAATTGCGCTTGTGTATCGTATCCTAACGAGTTGATGACTCATCTAAATTATTTCTGTGGATTAAATATCCGACAACAGCAAATACGATTAAGAAAACAATTGGTAGCACCCAGTTTGTTTTTCCCGAACTGGCTGTCATCCTAAATGGATCAAAAGCTTGATTAATTTCCATAGCTTATACTTCTATTGAGTTAATAAGTGCTTTGTAGACATCAGGTAAATCAAAAACGTCAACATTGACCAAGTCGCCTTCCGGATTTCTGAAATGAAGCGTTTTTCCTTTGTGCTTTTTCAGGAGTTTCTTTAAAATGTCATTCTCGTAAAGTCCCAAGCGTACTTTGAGTTGCTGATTTTCTGCCTGTGCTTCATTCATCTCTTTGTCCAAATTTTCTTTTTGTGCTTCTAGATTTTCTTTTTCAGAAAGTAACTGCTTGACATTTCCAGTATCTTCTGTTTTTTGATTTGGATTCAGATAGGTGTCCAGGAGGATGTTGAGAAACTCTCCTTTTGAGTTGGCTCCGGACTGCTCGTAAGTGTCTTCAAAAAGTTCAGCAAGTTCAATTTTACCTTGAATCTGAATATTTTTAAAATTTTTGCGTGTCATACTATAATTTTGAAAAGATTAGCATTAATATTATTGCTGCGGCTGACAGTAGAAAAGGATTGACCGGTTTTGGTTTGTTAGCGTTTTCAATAGGTTCCGGTTCTGCTACGTGTTGCGCTGGTTCTTGTGTTTTCTGTTCTTGATTGAAGAGTTCAGCCTCTAGAGTTTGAACCTGGTTTTCCAGCCAGTCAATTTTATCTTTCAGGATAATAATAAACTGAGTGGGATCATTATCGTCCATGAAATTATCATGTTCATTCTCTTTTTCTTCGGAGTAATTCCCCCTTCTTTCTTGAAAAAATTTGATCCTGTTTTTGTAGTCCAACATGGCTAAAGTGTTTTGTAAATTATAAAAGCTGTGATAATCAGAGCCGTTGCCAGTCCGATCACTTTCCAGGGTGTTTTTTGTTCGCTGGGTGTGCTAGATGTTTGACTGGAGCTTTGGCTAATGCTTAACTTTTGAGCCGAATCAGTATTTTCTTGTGGTTGGTTCGGGTCTTTTGCTATAGCTATAAGTCCACTCATAATTGGATCATTTACCATAAGCGCTTGCTCCTGCCCATTTTGGTCAACATAAGTTAATGTACTATCTATCCACTTCCAATCTGTACCATAGATACCAATTGAATATGGATCAGTCCCCCAGGAGGGGTTTGACGTACCTGTTGGTTGTGGAGTAGGTTTTGTTTGACTTCCACCTGAAGTTGATGGATCAACCGGCTGCGGTTCATCGTAAGGGGTGATCTTTTGATCGTAAAAATTTGAATAACGACGTTTCATTTGTAAACTGATTTTTGGTTAATATTATTCATACATGGTCGAAAAATGTACCTAAAATGCAACTGTTATTTACTTGTTATGAGTTGGTATATACATCAGCTATATACTAGAAATACAGGTGTTCATACTGGGTAAATGTCTCAACCATATAGAAGAACTTATGCTTGCAATATAGTGTTTACAATAGGCTATCTTTGCCGTTTATTGCCGTTTACTACTGAATAAAGACAGATAAAGCAACTTGCTTATTCTTCTTCTGGAGTAATGACTAACTTTTTGAAAAGAAAAGAAACCTGTTTTGGAGTAAGTATTTTTTGTGTTTTCATATATCCGATCTCTTTCAATTCAACGAAGTATTTTTCGTTTAGCCAATAGCGGAAAGTCCGCAGAGAAACCCCCACCAACTCCGCCAGCTCTTTTTTGTGCATTGCTTTATAACTCATTTATCATTGGGTGATCTCAAATTTTTCCAGATGATCCACTAAATAGGATAAATGGATTAATGAGTTATCCAGCTTTTCATGATACTCTTTGTCTATCTGTTCTTTATGTAAAAGGACTAAATGTGTAAGATCGCGAATTGCATCGGAGAAATAGGATAGCGCTTTTTCTTCTTCATCTCTAATTGATTTGATAAAAGAAGCAGCGTTTTTATCAACCATTACAGGAACCATTTCATTTTTTTTGTCTTTTGTTTTCATAATTATTTGAGTTTAAAAATTGATTGAAATCATTGTGATTGGGATATGTGATTGATGAATAGTCCGTTACATTGGGATTAAGTTTCATTATCTCATTCCTTGCTTTTATCCCTGATTCGTCATTGTCCAGGTATAGGTTAATTCTTTGCGCTGATTTTAAGAGCTGTTCTATGTATCGTAAATTGTGTGTGGTATTCAGGATGATAGTTTTGTTTGCGGGCTTTCTGGTATTGAAAAACACCATCGCTGAAAGAAAGTCCATGAAACCCTCAAATACATTGATTGAATTATTGTTCCCGGGAATGGTGGTGATGTATTTGGGAGTACTGCACAATTTATAGCTTTTACTCCGCAGCTCATACCCTCCTTTATCGTTTTTAAAGGCCAGGGCAAAGTATTGTCTTTCTTTTACCTTGTAATAAGCCTCCATAACGTACAGAGAGGCGATTTTTGCCGGTATTTTCCGACTGCTAAGGTATTGTAGTAACGCTCTGTTTTGAAGTGGCTGAACATGTTTAATTTCAATCCCGGATGATTTTTGCTTTTCTGAAAAAGAAAAAGAGGGTTTTGATAATTCGGGTTCTTGTAGGATCATTAAAGCGCCGGTTATACTGGTTGCATTCATTTCCATAACCAGATCAAGAATATTACCGCCATAGCCGGCACCAACATCAAACCACTGGTTTTTTGAAAGGTTGACTTTGAAACTTGGGGTTTTGTCAGTCCGGATAGGTGAATTATACCAGGCGTAATCTCCGTAAACCCGAGTCGGTTCTATTCCGTGATTGCTTAAAAAATCAACTATTTTTATATGTTTAGCTTGATTGCAATTCATGTTTTTTTTCTTTTCTGATGAGCAAAAATTTCACGTCGATACTCAAAATAATTGTGAGATGTGAGAAAAAGCACCTTAATGCACTGAATAGTAATTGATTATGCATCTCACAAACTTCTCACATTTGTTTTTTTATGTGAGATTTTGACGATTTGTGAGAATGTGAGATGTTTGTGAGATATTTGTGAGATACCTATATGTATTATTATTAGATAGGTAGATATATAATTCTCACAACTCACTTTTTACTAACAAAATCACTGCGTTTAAATGTACAGTAACGCCCAGTATTTGAAAATTCCATCGGAATATGCTTTCCCTCATTATCAGAAACATATCTCCATTTTTTGTAATATTTAGGCTGTTCGGTTGGTTCGTATCCCCATTTTTTAAGAATGTCAGTAATGTCCTTTTTTCTCACATTGTTAACGCCGTTTTCATTTTTTAGCAAGTCAATAATGTCTTTTTGAGTTAGTTTAACTTCATCTTGTTCAAAGTTTAAAAACTGGTCGGTAATTACATCTTTTATTTCGTGCTCGAGCGGAGAGGTTCCAGACTGTATAACCTTTTTTAAAGCATCAGTCCATAGCTGTTCTCTGGTGAACCACATTCGAGTTCTGTTTGGTGTTTCAATCTCCCTGGATGTTAGAAAATGAATAAAAGCCGGTATCTCCTTTTTCATTTCGTCCAATAGATCTTTATCTTCGGTCTGAAAGGTTGGGACTTTGCGAATCCAATAACGTATTTCCTTTGAGTCAATTTTTAAAAAATCTGTTTCGTTATTTGAGCAAAGGATAAACTTTCCAAAGAACTCCTGTTCAAATCTATCTTTACCTTTGGCTTCATTGTTTACTGTTTTGGAGGTTGAAAGATTTTTCAGCTTTTCCGCATCTTCTTTTCTTTCCAAAAAAACTTCATCTACACCGATGATTGACTTACATGTCCAGCCAGAATTGAAATGAGTCCTAAAGTCTTCGTTTGTGTTGAAAGTCATGTTTTTACCAAATATTGCTTTTAGAAATAACAGAAACGTGGTTTTTCCTGTATTCCGTTCCTCTGAAACCAGGCATAGAATAGGGAGCCTTTGTGTTGGGTACTTCCAAATAATCGTTAGGTAGTCCAATCCTATTGCATATTGTTCTCCAAAGATATGCTTAAGAAATACTTCTATTTTTTGCCACTCTCCCTCTTTGGGTTCGTGAGGTATCGGTTCGTATTTATTATATGAGTTTCCGACAACTCTTTGATAGTTTTCATGATCCGGGATAAAACAAAATGAATCATATTTTCCAATATCACTCAAAAATGGTCTTCCATGATCATCTATTATTTCCTGTTTTCTCCATACTTTGATTATCTCATTTCGGTCTCCTGATGTTAAGGGCTGCTCAATAATCTTATAGTAATCAGTACCAATTCTCATATACAGAGCTGCTAGTTTTTCATTTTTGGTGTTTTTATTCCGCATACCATTTAAGCATTGTTTTTTAGAGCTTCGATAATTTCAGATTTCAAAAAGAAGATTTTACGGCCGGTACCGTGTTTTTTGAAAATGCCGTCTTTTACCCGGTTGTTAAAGGTTGGAATTGACATATTGGAAAGTCTTGCTGCTTTGGTCAACGTTAGCTTGTCTTGTTCAAAATCAGGGTTAAGGCTGTTTTTCCCTTCGAGGTTTTTCCTTAAAGCAGATTCGATGGTTCTTTCTAAGGTTTGCTCGTCGGTAATAATAATGATTTGTTTTTCCATTTTGTATTATTTTATTTGTTTTTCAATACAATGATAGAAATATCGTTTTAAATAACCAAATACAAATAAATATAATTAAAAAAAAGATATGAATAACGATATAGTTATTATTGATTTTGAGAATGATAGATATTTCTATATTTTTGACGTATGGATAAAATTGGCGAAAAATTAAAGCAGTTACGAAAATCAAAGGGATTAAGTCAGTCTCAAGTAGCCGAAGCATCTGGACTTACTCAGGCATCATATGCAAGTATTGAAACGGGAAAAACAAAGAGCATATCAATCCAGGTTGGAAAAGGGCTTGCAAAAATATTAGATCAGGATTTCAATCTTCTTTTTGATGTGGACCACAAAGAAAATGATCAATCAAGGTTGATAGAGGAACTGAAAAAGGAAATTGAATCTTTACAAAGGCAACTCGAGGATAATATTAGCTTAAAACACTATTACTCTAGAGACCTACTGGGCATGAAAAGCATGTCGCTCAATTGGATAAAGGAGTTTTATTATACGGAACTAGAACAAGTTGAGAGAGAACAGCCCGTAGACAAAGGAAAGTCAGACTACATTAATATTCATTTCAAGAAAAAATTTAAATTTATTGATATTGAAGCCGGTTTATTGGCTGCATGGGTTAAAAATGGACTTCTCTCGCAAGATGAAATAGAGAATGAATTTAAAGATCAAAACTTTGAGCCTCTGATGAAAAGGTTTAAAGAAAAAATTACTGCCTAATAACCGACTGAGTCCAATGCAGTATCCTTGACAGGACTAGCTTATCAGTCGGGTTTTGCCCAGCCATGAATTACCTGATAGCCCAACTGGCAGTGGATCAGGATCATTGGTTGGGCTTTTTGTTTTTAATCTTAGGATCACTTAACTTTGCATTGCTGGGCTGGGCACGTTTCGGACGTCTGCAATGGGCGAAAGCATACAAGCACCCAGACAGCATTAGGCCGGAATATCTTATCAAGTAGCTTTTCGGGCTTTTCTTTTTCTGGTTAGCGTTACAATTCGCTTATTTTCTTTAGCAGTTCATCGATGCTAAAATCTTGTTCCTTTAAAGAATTATCACTTTTACCAGTAGGTTCACCAACAATCCTGAATATATCGTTTTTAGGAAAAGCTTTTAATAATTCAATTAACTTTTTGCTTTTTTCTGTTTTTCCGTCAATAGTTACTTTTATCATATTATACATATTTGTAAAAAGCCACAACACATAAAATATAATGTTAAATAAACGTTCGCTTAGTAGTGGTATCTGCATTGAGCAATGTATAAAATATCATTTTCAACCTTATAAACCAGGCGGTGTTCTCCTGTTATCCTGCGCGACCAAAAGCCGGAAAGGTTTTGTTTCAGTGCTTCTGGCTTGCCGGTTCCGGCAAATGGTGTGCGCTGGCACTCTTTTATCAAGGCGTTGATTTTCCTTAATACCTTACGATCATTTGCCACCCAGTGCTGGTAATCTTCCCAGGCTGTTTTATCCCAATAAATGTCCATTACTCTACAATGGGTTTTTTGACCAGGTTTGTTTTAGAATTGATATTTTCAACGGCATTTTCAAGCCTTTGGCGGTTTGTTCTGCTCCGGTTCAGATGAAAGGTTTCCTGTAATGCGTTGAATTCTTCTAATGACATCATAACAATACTTTTGCCTTTTGATCGATGAACGACTAGTAGCTCATCCTCTGTTACTGCATCCAGATTGGCTTTAAGGTTTTGCCTCAATTCAGAATAATTAACTGCTTTCATGTCTCACGATATTTAATAAGTACAAAAATAAGTACTTTATTTCGTACTTCAAACTTAGTTAGTTTTTTTCTTTGATGATTTTATTAATTTTTTCTTGGTCAAAACCAGCTTTTAAAAGTGTTTCCCGCATTGCTGTCAATGTTTCGTCAGATTCTTCTTTCGGGCTTAGATCTCCAAATGTATTTGAAAGATGTTGCTTTTTTGTGTTAATAGAAACATTTAGATACCTACTGAGTGTCCGTTGGTCTTTTATTCCGGTAATATCCATAATTGTTTTAATATCCATTCCTCTCTCATGTGCCAGGCAAACGAATGTTTTTCGGGCTGTGTGGGTGCCTATTAGTTCATATTTTGGTCGGAATGTTTTGATTGTTTCATTCTTTTTGAAGCTTCTTTTTTCAGTCTTGGCCTTAATGCCAGCTAATTGACATGCTTCTTTTATGTAGTCTCGTGCCTTCTGGTCGCTGTACGAAGGTAAAAGTTTGTATTGGTCAGGATACCGATCGATAATTGTTTGCAGCTCTGGAAAAATTGGAATAGCTACGTCTTTGTTCGTTTTTTCAGTGGTGAATTTTAATGTACTCTCAGCAATGTTGTCTTTAGTTAGCCGGATCAGATCGCTATACCTGGCACCGGTCAGGCATCCAAAGCAGAAAAAATCCCGAACACGGGAAAGACGTTTGTTTTTAAACTGGAAGTTAACTAGTTGTTTTAATTCAGCATACGTCAAATAGATAATACTCCCTTCTTTTTCCTGAACTGAGAACTTTTTATAAGTTTTACTGTTGTGATATCCCCTTTCGTAGCTCCATTTCATAAAGGCTTTTAGTTGTTTTATGAGTGCGGGTAGATAATTGAATTCATGTTCTTTTGTAAATAAGATATACTCTGTAAGTTTATCCCAAAATTCCAAGTTGATAGTTTCAAAAGTCATTTTGTATTCGGTATCATTTTGAAATTCCTCAAATTTCTTCTTTTTCGATTTGCGGCTCCGAATGGTATTTGCTTCGTACGTGAGTTCCCCGGCTGTCAAAAATTCATCCCAAGCTATCCAAAAACCCACTTTCTTATTTTTTAAATTTGGTGTGATCCCATTAAAAAAATCTTTGATGAGAGGAATCGTTAGCGGGATATCATTCAACAAGCAGTCGTTAAAGAAATTATTTGCTTTTGAGGTATAATCATCCAGAAATGCGTTAGCCTTATTGTAGTAATCAGCGTTTTTATCTTCCTTTCGAAAACCGGCAAATCGTTGTTTTCCCTTGTCCCATTTTACAGGTTCAAAAGACCCTTTATTGTTTTTCTTTACCTTAACTTTGAATGGCAAATTTTTCATGACTGCCTTAGATTCAACTGCGATTTTTGTCCGGATCGGTACAAAATCATTTTTGTCTCTTTTACTCATGTTCAGATGGAAAGCTATTTTAGCCATATCTTTTGAAGTTCTATTTATCTACAAAAATAAGAAAGGGGAACGACAGGGGGAACGAAATTTGTAAAAAATGGGCGAAATTTAGGAAAAAGGAAAGTTAATACACCTTTGTAAGTAGTTGAATTATTGCAAGTAGTAACAAAGTTGATAAATCTAAAAAAATATATCATGATTCCCGGTGGGACTACGAGATAGGCAATGAAACCTCTTGAGCAATAGTGATTTTCAAGGGGTTTTTTGTGGTCTTAAGTTTGGAAGCACTGCCCTTTTTACAGTTAATGCCTGACAAGTCTTCTTCGGTGACCTGGTTTTATAGATGTTCAGTTTTGTTCTGGAAGTGTCGCGATCTTATTTTGAATGCCTGATATTTTTGTAAATTGAGGCGCAATTGATTAGACAATTTCTATTTGCCTCACTATGAAAAAAAGACTTTTTGTTGCCATCCTGATTGCTGTTATAATTGGAGCTGTTTATTATTTAAACTTGCTAATGCCTGTTGTTACCGGTTATGCGGCAAAAAACCTAGCTTCAGGAGTTTTTGTCGCTGGACGTAGTCAGGAAGCGATGGAAAATGAAGACCTGAATTTTTCGGTTGTTGCCTTCACTAATAATACGATCGATTTTGAAAAGAGGGAAGTCGTCAGTCGTTTTTTATGGAGCGAATCTAAAGCAGTTTATATAGACGGTTATGGATGCACGTTGGTGGAAGCGTATTCTGAAAAGGAAATTAAAGACAGGAATTATCCGATCATCGAAAGTCGTCCGGCGAATCCGGATACCATGGCGTGGCCAATGGGGAATTTAATTGCAGACTCCATTCCAATTGATCTTGACACGGTTAAACTGAAGCTGGCTTTAAGTCGGGCTATGGCAGACACCGTTCCCTACAAAGGCACCTTTGCATTGATGGTTATCTACAAAGGTCAGCCGGTAGCCGAAGTTTACCGGGATGATTTTGACGAAAACAATCGCTTTTTAAGTTGGTCGATGGCCAAAAGCTTTACCAATACCCTCGTTGGCTTGCGGGTTAAAGATGGAAAGATGGCTATCCAGCAGCCCCTGAAGATTGATGATTGGCAGGATGATAAGCGGCAAGGTATCACGCTCAATAACCTGATGCACATGAATAGTGGTCTGGAATGGAATGAAGGTTATGGAAATTTATCAGACGTGACCATCATGCTTCATAAGAAAGGGGATATGGGATTGTATGCACAGCAAAAGCCTTATGAATATCCAGCTGATTCGGTTTGGTTGTATTCTTCAGGAACGACTAATTTGGTATGTCGGGAATTACGCAAGACATTTGCATCTGATGAAGAGTACTTTGCTTTTCCACGCACAGCTTTATTCAATAAAATTGGAATGACCAGCGCCGTATTTGAAGTGGATGCGTCCGGTACTTTTGTGGGATCTTCTTATTTATATGCTACCATGCGCGACTATGCACGCTTTGCTCTGCTGTATTTGAACGGAGGAAACTGGCAGGGTGAGCAATTGTTACCCGAGGGTTGGGTTGATTATACAGCTCAGGTTGCCAATGGTTCAAACGGTCGTTATGGTTCGTTTTTCTGGCTCAATCAATCTGCTGAGTATCCGGATGCACCCAAAGATATGTTGATGTGCAAAGGACATGATGGTCAATTTATTTGTATAATCCCATCGAAAGAGCTGATTGTGATTCGAACCGGTTATTCTAAAAAAGGAGAGTTTGACCTGAATGGAGTTTTGGATGGTGTTTTGAAAAGTATTGGAGAATAGTCCAACAAATTTGGAATGAAAAAAGGCCCCGGAAAAGGCCTTTTTATTTTTTAAGTTATGCTGCAATTATTGAAAAAACATCATTTAAAATATCGGGATACATTTCCCCAAAATTGTCATCACACCAAATACGAAGTTCATTGACGTCTTTAGTGCTCTCAGCCCATTTCACACATTTGATTAATTCTTTTCGGAATAAATCCCGGCTAAAACTAACCTTTGGTAAAATTACTTGTGCATATTCAATCATAGTATTAAGAACGTTTAATTAATTTCCTTATTAAGATAACAAAACTAGTCCTTTTTTGGTATGTTGAAGAATAGAAATTAACACGATTTAACTTCCCTTAACCCCAACATGAAGGATAAAAAACTGACATTCAGCCAGTAAAAAAAAGCAGCGTTTTAACTTGTTATATAACATTTGTAAATGTGATCTCAGTACAAATAAACGATCCTCAGATTAAACAGGCTTTACAATACGATTAACAAATGCTGAAATCTTTTCTTCCAGTGTTTTGTCTTGCTCAAGAGCTTTTACAAATGCACTTCCTATGATTGCTCCCGAAGCATATTTACAGGCATTCTCAAAGGTCTCCTGATTTGAAATCCCAAAGCCGATCAGCCGGGGATTATTCAATTTCAACTGGTTCACCCGATTAAAATAGTCCTCATGAAAATCAGAAACTTTATCTTTTGTGCCGGTGGTTGATGAACTGGATACCATGTAAATAAAACCACCGGAAGCTTTATCAATCTCCTGTATCCGTGCATCGGATGTTTGAGGAGTAATTAATAAAATATTATGCAGACCATACTGCTCAAACAGTTCTTTGTATTCTTCCTGATAAACAGAAACCGGTAAGTCGGGTAAGATGAGTCCATCGATACCAACTTCCTGACATTTCTTGCAGAAGGCCTCAAGACCGAACTGGATAACCGGGTTTAAATATCCCATTAGGATTAGTGGAATGTTGACTGTTTGCCGAATTGACTTTAATTGTTCGAAAAGCTGCTTGATGCTCATTCCATTTCTCAACGCAACAGTACTGCTATTCTGAATGACAGGCCCATCGGCAACCGGGTCAGAGAATGGCATGCCGATTTCAATCAGGTCAACTCCGTTTTTCTCCAGCGTTTTGATAATTTCAACCGTGTCATTCACTTGTGGATAACCGGCCGTAAAGTAAACAGAAAGGATGTTTTCTTTTTTATCTTGAAATAGTTGATTGATTCTATTCTTCATCATTAATAATTTTAGAGTCGATTAATAGCCGAAATGATCCAGATAAGTTTCCATGTCTTTATCACCTCTTCCTGAAAGATTGATGACCGTGACATCATCGGGTTTCATCTTGATTTTTTTGAGGGCTGCCAATGCATGCGCTGATTCTAAAGCAGGAATAATTCCTTCCAATTGGGTTAGTTCCAGAGCTGCTTCAAAAACTTCCTCATCTGTTGCCCACAGGTATTTGGCCCGACCGGTTTTAAACAGGTGTGAGTGCAATGGCCCAATTCCCGGGTAATCCAAGCCGGCAGAAATAGAATATGGTTCTATAATCTGTCCATCTTCGGTTTGCATTAGCATGGACTTGGCACTGTGCAGCACTCCCACTTTGCCGAGCGTTAACGTAGCAGCTGTTTCCTGTGTGTCAATTCCTTTGCCGGCAGCTTCAACGCCAATTAACTCGACTTCTTCATTTTCCAAAAAATGATAGAAAGCACCTGCTGCATTACTTCCACCACCAACGCAAGCAACCACTCGTGTGGGGAACTCGCGGCCAATGTGCTCATCCAATTGCATTTTAATTTCCTCGCTAACCACGGCTTGAAACTGAGTAACCATATCCGGGAACGGATGTGGCCCAACGACCGAGCCAATGATGTAATGTGTATCAACCGGATTGTTAATCCAGTCGCGCATGGCCTCGTTAGTCGCGTCTTTCAAGGTTTGATTTCCCGAAACAGCAGGGACAACCTCGGCCCCCAGCATCTTCATTTTTTTTACGTTCGGAGCCTGTCGTTGCACGTCTAAAGCTCCCATATAAACGATGCACTTCATTCCCATTAAGGCACAAACGGTTGCTGTGGCCACGCCGTGTTGTCCGGCTCCGGTTTCAGCAATAATCCGTTTTTTACCCAACGCCTTTGCCAGCAAAATCTGCCCAATGGTATTGTTAATTTTGTGCGATCCTGTGTGATTCAGATCTTCACGTTTCAGGTAAATATTTGTCCTGTACTTTTCGGATAACCGTTGTGCCGGATACAGCGGAGATGGCCTTCCCACATAATGTTTCAACAAGTGAATGAAATCCTGTTTGAAATTGTAGGAACCAATAATCTCCATGTATTTTTGCTGAAGTTCTTCAATGTTCGGGTGCATCATCTCGGGAATATATGCTCCCCCAAATTCACCGTAGTAGCCTTTTTTGTTAACTTGATATTTCATGTGTTTATATTTTTATTTTCTCATTTTCTGAATAAAAGTATGCACGTTATCAACCGCTTTTAAAGCCGGACTAATCTCAAATCCACTGTTAATATCCAACGCATAAAATTGCTTATGGTTGAATTCTAGGAGTGCTTCAACATCATCCGGCTTAATGCCTCCACTCAACAAGAACGGAACTGGCAGTTGATAGTTTTGCAAGATATCCCAGTCGAACTTTAAACCGGTGCCTCCCGGTAGTTTCCCTTTGGTGTCGAATAAAAAAAAATCGACGACTTCGCGGTATGGTTCCAATAACGAAAAGTCAAACTCCTCATCTACCGAAAAAGCTTTGAAGACGGTTAGGCCGGTTGACCGAATCAGACTGCAATAATCGGGATCTTCGGTACCATGCAATTGAGCCACTTCAAGTTTAAAATTACGGCAGGCTGTAATCACGTTATCCAAAGGTTCATTCACAAATACTCCTACTTTTAGGGTTGACTTGGGAACGATCTCAAAAATCTCTGGATCGGGATTTTTCCCAACATAGCGTTTGGATTTTGAATAGAAAATATAGCCCAAATAATCAGGCTCCGCAATTAAAACACCCTGAATATTCTCAGGATCCCGCATGCCGCAAACTTTTACTTTTAGGTCTTTCATTCTTATTGTGATTATTGAGCAGGTGACTTGAAGTCACCTGCTCAATTACTACAAACTTTTTATAAACCCGGCACAAGCTTGCCCGGGATTCTCTGTTTTCATAAAATTCTCACCCATCAGGAAGCCGCTAAAACCGGCTTTCCGCAAGTAGCGAATACTATCAACCGACGACAATCCGCTTTCGGAAATGCGAATCATATCTGTTGGCAATAATTTGCTCAACCGAACTGAGTTTTCGATATCCACCTCAAAGGTTTTCAGGTTACGGTTATTCACCCCAACCAAATCAATTAAAGGGTTGAGCTTTTCGATTTCTTCCTCGGTGTGCACTTCAACCAAAATCTCCAAATCCAATTCTTTGGCTGTTTCCGATAAACGCAGCATTTCTTCTTTGCTCAAGCTGGCAGCGATCAACAAAATCAGGTCGGCACCATGTGCCTTGGCTTCGTATACCTGATAGGGGTCAAGCATAAAATCTTTGCGTAAAATCGGTGTATTCGGATTAGTCATTCTTGCCTTCGCCAGGTTTTCAAATGAGCCGCCAAAATAGTTGCGATCAGTCAATACCGACAAGCCAGATACTCCGGCAGCAACGTAGCCTGCGGTCACCTCCGTTACTTCGGCCGTTTCGTTTATCATCCCTTTTGAGGGCGATTTTGTTTTGAATTCAGCGATAATTCCGGAAGCACGGTCTACACTTAAAGCGGTTTTCAAAGAATTTGTCTTTCGCTTGAAAAAGGGTGAAAGCTTCAATTCCTCCTGACTGATTTTTGATTTAGCATCGGCAATTTCTGCCCGTTTATTGTTATTTATTTCGTCTAATATGGTCATTTCAATGTCATTTTTTATTAAAGATCCGGAGCATCGTGTCTCCTCCTTTTTGAAATTCAAAGTTAACTTTCACCTGGCAGTATCGATAGTTCTCCTGTTTTAAATACGCAACAACTTTCTCGAGATGGACCGAGGGCCTGCCGTCAATTTGACAAATCGGGAAAATACGAATCTCATTGCCTTTTGAGAGCATCTGCTTTATCGATTCAATATGGAACTCGCTTGAAAGATGCTCTGAATAGGTGAATAAAAAATGAGAGCAAAGCACCAGATCGAAATCTCCCGAAAAACTTTTCAAGTCAGGCAAAACACCATATTGATAACGATGATGCGCATCTCCGGTTTGGTAATCTTTCAAGAACGTGTCCATTGCATCAAGCCTGATTTTCAATAAATTTTCGGGCGACCCGTATAATTCCCAGTTGTAGTCGGTTTGGTGAATCAGCAACTGGTTGTATATCTCGTTGGCCGTTTCATCAATCCGTTGTTTGATTTGTTCACTAGCGAACTCATAAATCGGATCGACTGAAACACAACTGCCCCCAATTCTGGAAAGTTCTGCATTGAATGATGCAGGGCCATCAGCGCAAGACAATATCGGCTTGCTCAGATCTTCCTTTGTCAACCTGAAAAACTCACAATATTCTGACAAATTTCGCCCCCAAGGCACAATATTTTCGAGCTTAAAACCCATCTAAGAATTCATTAGTTTGGTGAAAACTGCCAACGCTTTCTTGCTTTCCAACGCTTCAGTAGCTTCGGCAACGCAGTCAGAAAGTGATTTTTCGGGACACATGCATTGAATGCCCAGTGCCGCATTGGCAATTCCTACATGTTGTTGTGCCGATGTTCCTTTGCTTTCCAAAATACTCTTAAAAATAAATGCTGCATCTTCAACCGACTCTCCACCCGATAATTCCTCCTGGGCGTAAGTGTCAAAACCAAAATCAGCAGGCGAAAGGATCTTGTTATCCTGAGTGGAAATAACCTGAGCATCGCTGGTTAGCGAAACTTCGTCGTAGCCATCCAGGCTATGCACAATCATGTAGTTCTGGTCGCTGCTTTTAAAAACCTCGTGATACAGTTTCATAATCTCCAGATCAGAAACCCCAACCAGTTGATTTTTTGGAAAAGATGGATTTAACAGTGGCCCCATAATATTGAATAAGGTTCTTACTTTCAACGCTCTTCGAACCGGTCCAACATGCTTCATCGCCGGATGGAAAAGCGGAGCATGAAAAAAGCAAAGTCCGATTTCATCCACTTCGCGACGAAGCTTTTCAGGATCGTTGGTAAACCGATACCCAAAATGCTCAAACATATTGGAAGAACCGCTTACCGACGATAAACCATAGTTGCCATGTTTAGTAACTTTATAACCCGCTCCGGCAATAATAAAGCAACTTAAAGTTGAAATGTTAAACGTGTTTTTACCGTCGCCACCGGTGCCCACCACGTCAATCGTATTGAAGTCAGAAAAGTCGACCGGAATGCACAAGTTCAACATCGCCTGACGAAAGCCGGCCATCTCTTCGCCTTTCACTTTTCGCATGCGGAAAACCGTTAAAAAAGAAGCAATCTCAGATTCGGAAAACTGCCCTTCACCAATTTTTGTCAGAATCGCTTCTGCTTCTGCAGCAGTCAGCGTATTTCCTTCAAATAAATAGTTTAAAGTATCTTTCATGTCAATTAGTTTCGAGTTTTTAGTTGTTTAACCAGTTTTCGATCATCTTTTCGCCCAGTGGAGTTAATACCGACTCGGGATGAAACTGCACGCCTCGCACGTCATATTCTTTGTGCTTCATCGACATGATCTGTCCATTTTTGTCTGTGCTGGTTACTTCAAAACAGTCGGGCAGTCCTTCCGCATCAACAATCCAGCTATGGTAGCGGCCCGCGTCAAATTGCTCAGGAAGTCCGGCAAATAAAATCGGATCGGCTGCCACCTGACTCACCGGAGTGGCAATACCATGCAGCACTCGGTTCATATTAGTTAGTGTTCCACCAAATGCTTCGCCAATGGCCTGATGCCCTAGACAAACACCAAACATGCTTTTCCGTGGGGCAAATTCGCGGATAATATCTAGCAGTAAACCAGCTTCTTCAGGTATTCCCGGTCCGGGAGAAAGTACAATTTTATCGTATTTTTCCAAATCACTCAGTACCAACTCATCGTTGCGAATGACATCAACGGGCTGGCCAGATATCTTTTTAATAGCATGCACCAAATTGTAGGTGAATGAATCGTAATTATCTATGACTACTATTTTCATGATTAAATCTCCTTCGCAATTTCGATGGCTTTCTTCAAGGCGGCCAATTTGTTATTTACTTCCTGCAGTTCGTTTTCTTCCTGCGAATCTGCTACAATTCCGGCACCAGCCTGGTAGTAAAGTGTTTTTTCTTTACTCAAAAATGAACGGATCATGATGGCATGGTTCAAACTATTATCGAATCCCATAAAACCAATGGCTCCTCCGTAATAGCTCCGGCGTTGGTTTTCGTATCGGTCAATCAACTGCATGGCCATGTGCTTGGGAGCTCCCGACAAAGTTCCGGCAGGGAAGGAATCGCCTAACACGGTCACCATATTCGCATTTTCCGGTAATTTGCCAGAAACTTCTGACACCAGGTGAATCACATGCGAAAAGTATTGCACTTCGCGATAGCTGTCTACCACCACGTCTTCGGCGTTGCGGCTAAGGTCGTTGCGTGCCAGATCAACCAGCATCACATGTTCGGCATTCTCTTTCGGGTCAGCGCACAATTGCTCTGCTAATACACGATCCTGTTCATCATTGCCTGTTCTGCGGAAAGTTCCGGCAATTGGATTGATTATCGCACGACCTTTTTTAATACGCAGTTCTGCTTCGGGGCTCGACCCAAAAATTCGGTAATCGCCATAGTCGAAGAAAAATAAATAAGGCGATGGATTAACTGACCGCAGTGCCCGGTACACGTTAAATTCATCGCCTGCATATTGTTGTGAAAACTGGCGCGAAAGTACAATCTGAAAAACGTCGCCCCGATAGCAATGCTCTTTGCCTTTGGTCACCATTTGTCGGTAATCCTCATCTGTTATGTTCGACTTCTCATCGCCTACCAGATTAAAATGTGTATCGGGGAATGATAGGTTTTTCAATAAGGACTCAATTTGTATCATCTCTGCTGTTTCACCTTCCGGGAGGTTTTCGATCAGCGAGATCATGTCTTTATTATGATCGATCGCAATGATGTATTTGTAAAAGCAATACTTTACTTCAGGCACGGCGTATTCTTCTTTTCGCTCGGCAGTAATATCAATCTTCTCAAAATACTTGATCGAATCAAAACTCAGGTAGCCAAATAAGCCGTTGGCCGGCATTTCGGCCACATCACCTCTCAACTTAAACGACTTAAAAAAAGCATCCAAATCGACAGCTACCGTTTTATGATCTGTAACTTCCTTTTCCATCAGCTGCTTGCCCAAATGGTCGATAGTGATTAACCCCTGATCGGCAGTAAAGCAATACATCGGCTTGATACAGATGAATGAATAGGCGTTTTCGTTTCCGTGGTAATCGGAACTTTCAAGCAAAATGGAGTTGGGAAACAACTCCCTGAACTTAAGATAAACACTGACCGGTGTTAGCGTGTCGGCCAGAATTTTCTTGACGTTTACTTGTACATTAATTGGGTTCATGGTATGTTGTATTATTTAATTTTCGAAATAAAAAAAGCGGCTTACCGTGTTCCGATAAGCCGCTCCTTTGATCATGTCTTGACATGAAAGCTACCTCTCTCCACGGTATTGTGAAAAGTTGTTGCGCCACCACCAAGATGTTAACATGATCTGATTCATTTGAAATATTTTTTTTAAATACCAATATGGCTATTACCTTCTTACCAAAAGAAGACCCCACCACGGAAGCCATATTGTATTTATATCATTATCTTTTTGAACTTGTGACAACAAAAAAATGAATTTTTATTTGAACTGCCAAATAAAAATTCACTGACCTTCTAAAAATGTTATTCTTTTAACGCATGAAGAAAGAGGATTAAATGACTTTTTCATCGCGCAGTCATGAGAGCCAGTCGGAAACCTATTTATCCACGTGAACATCCATTTGAGGTAAGGGAATCGTAATTTTGGCTTCATCCAGTGCAATTTTTCCATTTTCATACATATCAACAAAATAAACGGCCCAATAATCTTGGGGTTTCACATGTGGACGAACAGCGAGATTCACCGAACTATTAGCCAATTCGCTGACTCCAACAAAAGGTGCTGGTTCTTTCAACACCTTGGGATGTGAGCTGTTAAAATGCCCATCAAAACATCTTTCGTGGTTTTACTATTGGATTCATAGGAAATTCCGGAAGTCATGTCAACACGGATTTTTCCCTCGGTGTTGTAGTTGGTAATATCACCATTCGAAATGGCACCGTTTGGAATGATGATCGTTTTGCTGTCTGGCGACAATAAAATAGTTACGAAGATGTGGATTTCCTTCACCACGTCCAGGTGTCCCTGAGCTTTAAGTCCCAGATTGGTCAAGCTGGATACAAATCCAATCAGCGAAACGTTGACACTACGAACGGTCATCGTTCGTCTGGTAGCTTTTGTAAATCGGTTGAAGATCCACATGCCAATAACAAGGACAAGAATGGGCAATACGATCTTGGGAGCATAGATGAGCATCAGCTCGTAGGCTTTGTCAATTAAATCTTGATAATCTTCCATTATGTGTGATTTTAGGTTTAATTGCTTTTGATTGAATGAGTTACGTGAATTCTTGTAACAATTCAATAAGAAAAAAAATCAAAACATTTTCACCAAAGGCTGACACAAAGTGAAATACCTATTGACAATAGGGATTGTATGACGTATTCCTATGGTTAAAGAAGAATGTAATTGCGCTAAAATAACCAGTTTCGAAGCAAATGAAACTTATTGCATAAAACATTCGTATCATATAATCCTTTGCAATCACATAGTCTTTTGTTTTGTTATTAGGGACTTTTTTAGGGTTGATTGGTTGATCTGATTGCAAAGAAACAAGGTAATTTTAGTTGTTTGTTTAAAGGAAGAGCGGTAAACAGATGTTTACCGCTCTTCCTTTTTTTAGTTCACCACCTCAAGATTAACCGGCAATGGTTTTCCTGATAGCATTTTCAGGTTCGTAACCTCATAAGAAAGTTGCAAGCGCTCCATTATCTTCACCTCGTCGGACGTGCCTGTTAAATCCAAAAAAACCGTACGATGCGCTTCAAGTATAATTTCTTCAGGGAACGAAAAGCCGATGGAGGGTTGCCGTTGCTTCAAATGAAAATCGATATCGCTTGAATTATGGATCATTATCTTTTTGAGCTGATGGTTCTCCAGACCGGCTTGTTTCGTTTTGATTTTAATAGAAGCCAAAAACAAAGGTGTTAGGAATTGTCGGTTGCCAACCAGTTGGTTATCGAAATAGGCTACTGTTCGCCGATCTTTCAAGGCTTGTTTGATGGCGCCTTTCGATTTCTCTGTTGCAAAAACCAGTGTCATTGGCCGGTGTGTTCCGGGGTAGGCCATAGCAATGGGGGCATGAACATCAGAATTACAGAGCAGGGTTAATTGCTTGCTTTTTGCCCATTGCAAAGCTTCCGGGTAATATTCTTTTTCATTGTAAACTTCAATACCATTTAAAATTCCCTTTTCCATCAGTTGTGTATGTTCCGTCCACCAAAGGGTGCTATCGGGCTGTTGTGCTTTCCATCCGGGATGATTCCAAAACACAAATGCTCCCTGCTCTTTCGCTTCCAGGCAAGCATCCATCCAATCTTCGCGCTCCAACAGGTTGGCATTGGTCACAAACAAAGCATTCAGATGCCCGGGTGGCATTTTGCGGGTAATCTCACTTCCGGGAATAAGCACCACGCCCATTTGATTGGCCAATGGTTCCGCAATTTCGTAGGCTCGGTTATGATCTATTTCAGCCAAGTCCTGCGAATGGGGCAGATATTCAATATGGTCCGTAATAGCGATGGCATCCAGTCCTTCTTGCCAGGCTTCCTGCACCCGGATGGTTGGCCACACATCACCATCAGAAAAAATGGTGTGCATATGAAAATCGCATTTCAGGGTTTTGTATCCCGGTATATCAGGAATGGCAATTTCGGTGCGACTCTGAGCCGAAACACAAAGGACTGAAATGAAAAACAGGAAACTTGTTACGTCAGACTTTAGGTTGCTCATGATTTTCAAAAATTTTGTGCAATTTACATAAATCCTTTTAAATGATGGTATTGGGAAGGTTAAAGAATTGTTTTGTTGAAATGAAAAAAAGGGGGGGGGGAGAAAAAACACTTTAAATCCACTAGTCATGGAATAAATTGGTGTTTTTACCTATAAACAAACAGTTCATATATATTTTTATTTATATTTACACTGTTTGTAGTAAGTAATTAAATACCACAAGGCTAATCTCAAAAATCAATAGTTGGAATTGTTAACTTAACACTCTCTGAGGAAAAATCCGAATTAGTTTGGAGACGTACACCAAAATCAACAATACAATTAGGCGAAAATCAAAAGAAATATTAAAGACTATGAGACATTTAAGAATGATTAAAAGAAAAACAATATCATTGATTTTAATAGGGTTTACAGTATTCTCCATTCTTTCCATCACTTCGTGTACAAAAGATAATGAAGAGATTCTACAAGTAACAACCGATGCGTTTAATAATGGTAGTTCCGATAGGAATATGTTAGTTGTGATTAGTGATTTGCATTTAGGTTCCAATCTTGCTTATTCGGAAATTAATAAAAACCTTAAACCATTGGAGGAGTTATTAAATAAAATTAGGACATCTACAAATGTAAAAGAGCTCGTGATTGCAGGTGATATGCTAGATGAATGGTTTGTGCCAGCAAGCATAGATACTTATAATGGCGGTTCACAAAGTGATTTCGTACAGCAAGTTGCTGAAACAAATAAAGGGGTAATTGATGCATTTAATAGTATTATCCAAGAAGGTAAAATTATCGTCACATATGTTCCTGGTAATCACGATTTGACAATAACTGAAGAAAATGTGGAACTTATTTTACCTGGGATAAATCAAGCAAGAGAAAATGTATTAGGTATTGGGGCATATTCACCAACATCGCATCCAGAAATAGTTATTGAGCATGGACATCGTTATAATTTCTTTTGTGCTCCTGATCCCTTTTCTAATCAAGATATTGCACCTGGGACAATATTGCCCCCTGGATACTTTTATACAAGAATTGCAGCCGAATGTATTGCGCAAGGGAATGCATTTGGAACAGGCCAAATAGATGCTATTACGGAAAATGAATCTGGGGATATTAGTCAAAACCTTTTGTATAATTATGGCAAATTATGGGAATATGTAGTCAGGAAATTTCCCCTAAACGAAGCTTTGGATGATAAAATCATTAAAACAAATATAAATGGTTTTGTTGGTAATTATTCTGTGCAAGATTTGATTCCAACTCAAACATTACCTGGATCATATATAGATGTTAATTTATATAAAGGAATACAAGATAAATGGGATGAAAGACAAGAACTTTGTCATATTACTGTTGATATTCCTGTGGCTCATGCTATTGTTAATGCTGATAGTCATCTTGAAACTGACAACCTTGCTCAAACTCAGTATTTTTTTAATCGTAATTCCGTTGAGAATTCAAGTAAGAGAATCGTTGTTTTTGGGCATAATCACCGAGCAAAAATCACTCCTTCCAGAAATTTAAATGGACAAGAAACTATCTATGCAAATTCAGGGACATGGATTGATCATCAACCTCCAACTAGTGGGCCAGGAGAAACTTTTATTGTAATCACTCCAGCTAATGAGATTTCATCAAAAACCTATGTAAAACTTTATAATTTTATTGACGAAGTTATAAACCAAATGGATGAAGATTCAATAGAGTTATAGAATAAATTGAATATTTGTATGAGTGAAGGCCTTACAGATGAGATTATTTTATGATTTCGTTGATCAAATTGTGTGTCAAATTGAAAAAAAGGCAACAACACTTAAAGGCTGTAACCTCTTGTTTGTTAAAGTTTAAACACCTGATTAAGAGTCAGATGTTCTCTGGGTGGGTTTAAGTTGAAATTTGATCTATAGCAAAACATAAAAACTTTCATAAATTCACGATAAAAAAAGAGTTTTCAAATTGATCCAAGAGTTTGCTATCATTTCACTAACATCAAAAAGCAAAAACCCTCTCAAATCAAGTGTTTGGGAGGGTTTTTAGTACCCGGGGCGGGAATCGAACCCGCACGATATTGCTATCACTGGATTTTGAATCCAGCGCGTCTACCAATTCCGCCACCCGGGCTTGAATTAGCGATGCAAAAGTAACACATTTTTTTTCTGCTCAAAAAAAATCGGAATAATATTTCTCTAAAAAGTATATCGGATCGAAATGGCTCCTCCATCTCCCCAAAAGTCAGAATTCCCGATCACGTTGAAGGTTGGCTTCCAATCGACACTAATGCAGATGGGAGCTCTGGCAAAATGATACTCCAGTCCTAAAATACCATCAATTCCAATGACGGTATAGGCATTATTGTCGTCAGCCCAATTAACCCGATTGCCATCCCAAAACCCGATGTGTCCGCCAAATCCATAATACCAGCTAAGTTCTTCAACGGTAGCTGTTTCGTTGTGAATTTCATACAGGCCTGTTAAGTTTATTCCTTTCCACCGGGTTGTCACAATTCCTTCAATGGCAGTATCGTGTTTAATGAAATGCTTGATGGTAACTCCATTTGAGAAACCACCTCGCAAACCAATGCCCGTGTTGTAGTTGGGCATTAGCCACTCCAGAAAGAATAAAGGCAAATACAAGCCCTGGAATTAATTTTTTTATCATGCTTCCCATTTTCATCAAATTAGCACAGTTGAAAATGTGCGATATTGACTAAGATAGTGTAAATGAATTAAATAATTAAAATGTTTTTGTGCTAAATGCAGGCGGTTTTTTCGAGGAATGGGGTTTTCGAAAGTGAGATTTGTTTCAAAAATTCTTTTGCTAGCTTAAGGGTATTTTCTTCCACAAGCATCTTATTTTTTGATAACTTAGCATTTGGTTATCCCATGGCTGACGGACTAAATAATGAATAAACAGGAAGAAAAGAGACTATTTGATCAAATTCGGCAAAGCGATGAAAAAGCCTTTGAAATAATTTTCAATACCTATTACGCGTCGCTATGTCTATTTGCAAATCAATTTTTTAAGGATAACGAGAAAGCCGAAGAAATTGTCCAGGACTTTTTTGTGAAATTTTGGAGCAAAAGGCAAAAATTGTCGATCGACTCATCGATTAAGAACTACTTGTTTCGATCCGTCAAAAATCACTGTTTAAATCAACTTCAGCACGAAAAAATTAAGGATAAGCATGTTCAATTTGTCCAGGAAAACTTCGACCAGGAGATCAATGAATCAGATTATTTTTTAGAAGTAGGTCTGTCTGAAAAGATCGCCGAAAGCATCGAATCCTTGCCTGAAAAACGACGTAACATTTTTAAACTAAGTCGGGAAGAAGGGTTAAAGTATCAGGAAATAGCCGATCAACTAGGTATTTCAATTAAAACAGTGGAAGCTCAAATGGGGCTGGCTTTAAAGCAACTGCGGGCAAAGCTCGACGATTATAAAGACTATTGGATTGGCTTGGTCATTTTTAGAATTGACCAAAAGTAATTAAGGGTAATTCGGTGCAGCCTTGTCTTGTAAATGATGGGAACAAACAAAAACATATTGCAGAAGGATTGGGAGCAGCTTGCCCGACAACTTTACGAGGAACCGGCAAATCCGGGAAAGGAAGATGTCGAATCCATTCTCGTTGAAGAAGCAGAGAAAAAGCGAATCGCTGAATTGTCTGGAAAAGTTGATCTTTATTTTAAAATCAAGCAATACAATACACCAAAGGCTTACGCAAAGGTGAACACACAAATTCATAGGCGAAAAGCCAGATCAGGGTCTAGAATAGTAACTCTTCGAACTCTAAAAATTGCTGCAGCCCTAGTGTTTGCGTTGTTTGTCGTCTCAACCGCTTATTACGTTGGAAAACAGCAGCTTTCCGGGCAAAATTTAGCCGAGATTAAAGTGGACGACAGCGGACTTTCACAAGTTGAATTGGCTGATGGAACGATTGTGACGCTGAATCGAGATTCAAAGATAAATTATCCCGATCAGTTCGGAAGTAGCAAAAGAGAAGTTTCTATTGAAGGAGAAGCCTTTTTCGAAGTAACACCTGATCCCAGCAAGCCCTTTATCATTCGTGCCGGTGAAGCAACTATTCGTGTTCTGGGAACGAGCTTTACGGTTAATGCTTACCCGGGCAATGATAGGATTGAAGTTATTGTTGCTACAGGGAAAGTGCAGTTTTCAAAAAATGATGTGGATCAGGCTATGAACCGGCTACTTCTTAATCCCGGAGAGAAGGGAACCTTCGAAAATAGGAGTAAACAGCTGATCAAAAGCTTAAATGCCGATCCAAACTATCTGGCGTGGAAAACACGGTCGTTTGTTTTTAGTGAGACTTCATTGAAGGAAGTCATCAGCCAGCTGAATAAAGTGTACCGTGTTCAAATTGAATTGAACGACCTCAGTCTAAACGACCTGCTTTTAAATGCTCACTTTGAAAAGGAACCACTGGATTTCATTCTGAAAGTTATCTCAGAGACCCATGGATTGTCGGTTTCCAGAACTGGTGAGCATTATTTATTGAAGAAAGAAGCCTAATCGTTAAAAACAAATTAAGCCATGAATACAACACGAATAAAAGTCGGTGCTTCAATTTTCATATTGATTCTACTGATCATATATTTTCCTTCACGAGTATACGCACAGGAAGAAAAGCAAGGAGATCCGATTCTGGATCAGAATATCAGTCTTTATGCTGAAAATGAATCACTGTCTAAAGTAATCGAGCAAATATGCGACTACTTCGACCTGGACTATTCATACAACTCGGAATTACTTGAAGGAAAGAATATTACTTTGAATGTTTCGAACAAGCCGATTCGTGATGTTTTGGAAAAGCTCATGAAAGATTTCTATCTCATTTTCGAAATAGAAAACAATCTTCTGGTTGTACGCGATTATGTTCCGCTTCGGGAATCTGTCGATTATGAGAAAAGGATAAAATTTCAACCAAGCAAAAACCGTTTTGAATTTACAGACCGGGGACGCAAATCAGTCACGTTTGAGTTTAAATCTGCCAGCAATCTGATTATTATTCCAGTCAACATCAACGATTCGGACACTCTGAACTTTATTCTGGATACCGGCGTTCGGTTGCCGATTATTACAGAACTGCCTTATGTGAATAAGCTTAACCTGAATATGATGAAGCCCGTGAAAATAAGGGGACTTGGAGAAGGAGAAGGTCTCACCGCATATCGATCAGGAAATAATACGATGAAAATAGGTGGGTTAGTGGCCTGGAACCAGGAAGTACAAATGGTGATTAATGACAATTTTCAGATCTCTCAAATACTGGGTATCCCGGTACACGGACTCATTGGCTTCGACTTGTTCAAGGATTTTGTTGTTGAAATAGACTATGACAATCAGAAAATTACAGTAATCCAGCCGGAGCGTTATCGTGATCGGGTTCGAAACAAAGATATTGTGATGCCTTTACACTTTGAGCACAACAAACCTTTTGTGAGGACAACTATTATGACGGATGACAATGAGGAAGTACCGGTTAAGCTACTCGTTGATACTGGAGCCAGCGATGCCATCTGGCTTTCAACCAAGTCTGATCATCGGATTGATATTCCCAGTAAACATATTGAGACTTTTCTTGGCAGAGGATTAAGTGGTGATCTATATGGAACGAAAGGACGGATTGGCGGAATCTGGGTTGGCCCACTGGTACTAACAGCGCCAATCGTATCTTTCCCGCAAAATGATATGATTGAAGAGTTAATTGTGGCAAACGATAGAAACGGCACACTCGGAGCTGAAATCTTACGGCGGTTTTTTGTGACGCTGGATTACCCGAACCATCAGTTGAAATTACGACCAACAAGTAAAGTGAAGTCCGACTTTAACTACAATATGAGTGGCTTAGATGTTTCAAGCCCCATGCCCGGATTACCTATTTATACGATTGATAATATCCGCAACGGATCGCCGGGTTATCGTGCAGGCTTGAAAGAAAACGATCAAATTATATCGTTGAATAATACAAGCCATAAATCTTTGTCTTTAAATGATATAAATCTTATCTTTCAAAGCAAAGAAGATCGGAAAATTAAGATGAAGGTGTTGAGGGAGGGGACTGAAATACAAACCAGTTTTCATTTAGAAAAAATCTTTTAGTGAGAAATAGTATCCTGTTTGTTTCCTTGCTTTTCGTGTTGCTGCCATTTGCATTGAATGCGCAGGAGAAGCAAGATAACTGCCCGGATATCAACGTCTCGATTCAGATTAAAGACGGAAAATTAATCGATCTGTTTGATCAAATTTCTACTTTAACAGGAGTCTACTTTTCCTATGACCCCAGTTTGGTTGATACCGACCAACCGATCTCAATTGAGGCGAAAAATCAAACGATTGATCAAGTCCTGAGAGCTGTTTTTTCGGATCGATTTTCATTTCGACTTCTAAAAAATCAACTCATCATTACTGTTAATCAACAAGAAGATGGAAGTGGGGATCCAACAGCAAGCATCAAGTCGGGTTTTAAACTAAGTGGAAAGCTAACCGATCGGCAAACACATCAATCAATTCCGTACGCCAGTATTTCAGTGTCCGGACATCCGTTTGGAACCATTTCGAATGGCGATGGGGAATTTCGAATAACAATTCCCAGCGAGTATAAGTCTGAAAAGCTGGTTTTTTCTTGCCTGGGATACAGTCAGCACCTGATTTCGCTGGATACGCTTATGCAAAGTGAATTGGATATTCAACTAACACCGATAAATGTTCAGTTAAAAGAAGTAAAAGTAACAGCGATTGATCCGGTGGATGTGATGGATAAGTTAATCGAAAATATTGAAACGAATTATGCCACTTCGCAACAACTAATGACCTCGTTTTATCGTGAGGTGTTGAAGCAAAATGATGACTACATCAATGTTTCGGAAGCAGTGATGGATATTCTAAAATCGTCTTACGGCAACACCTTACGGCAAGACAATATTCGCTACCTGAAAGGGCGAAAAACGAAGGAAGCCAGACCTTCAGTGCTCATGGTAGATTTTAAAATGCAAGGAGGCCCGTATTACATTACCAAACTTGATGTTGTGAAAACCAGAGATTCGTTCATCGATCCGGAGTTCAGAGAATATTATAAATACAAAGTCGACCGGGTAATTCTGTATCGCGGACGACCAACTGTTGTAATTCAGTTTGAACCTGATGGTCGATTTGACTACCTGACCTATGAGGGAGAGCTTTACATTGATCGGGAAAGCTATGCGCTTGTTTATGCTGCGTTTAGTTTGAGTAGAAATGGTAAGAAAGTAGCTCGGAAATCCTTAATTCGTAAAAAGCCGAGGGGGTTCAACGTTCGCCCCATCGAATTGAATTATAGGGTTTCATATAAAAATCATAATGATCGCTGGTATTTTAATGCCGCTCAGGCATCTGTCAAGTTTCATGTAAAAAGCCGTCGCGATAAAATCAATTCGGTCTTTCACAGTATTTCCGATTTGTTAGTGACCGATTATCGGGAAACCAACCTGAAGCGTTTTAGCCGACATGAAAATTTTAACTCCTCTGAAATTTTCAGTGAGATTATTACTGATTACGATGAAGATTTTTGGGGTGACTACAATATAATAAAACCGACAGAAGATCTTCGGAACGCCTTGAAAAAGGAACCCGCAAAAGAAAGTTCTTTTCATACCAATCAACCAACCAATCAATTAACTTCACAAAAAAGCATGCCATGAAAGCCAGATTATTAGCCATATGTTTTTTCTTATTTTCATTGTCAGCATTTTCGCAAAGCCCCTTGATCAACGAGATTGCTCAAAAGTTGAATGACTATTACCAATTCTATCCGAAGGAAAAGATTCAGTTAACCACAGATAAGGATGTATATGCTCCGGAGGAAATTGTTTGGTTTTCAACCGTGATTACCAATAGCGCGGGGCAATTAGCTAAACCCACCAGCCCGAAATATCATGTAGCGTTGTATTCCAGCAATGGAGTGCTGATTAGTAGTGATACTTACCAGACTAAAGCCGGGGTAATGAAAGGTGATTTGCTAATTCCCAGTGGTTTGGCTGAGGGCAAGTATGCTTTGGTGGCATACACCGACCTGATTTCGAAAGCCAATGAGGCCTTTTGTAAATTGATATCCGTTAACCCAAGAGACAAAGACGCTGTTCGTGTGATCGAAACAGAACGACCACCATTTTTGGTTCCGGGCAGGTCGTTTAATTATTCATTTTTGGTTGAAGAAATGGACGGCTCACCTTTTAAAAAGGAGAAGTTAGAATATGAGCTGTTCGATGGCGATAAGCTAATTTTAGATGATAAAGTAAAGTCGGATGGATCTGGAAAAGTAAGCTTGGAAATAACAATTCCTCAGAAAAATTATTCATCGCCATTAAGTATGAAAATATTCAGCAAAAGGAATGAGCTGAATTATTCGACTATTCTGCCTGTCAAAAATCAAAAAATGGATATTCAGTTTTTTCCTGAAGGAGGAACACTAATTGCCGGAACACAGCAAAAAATGGGGTTTACGGTATTCGATGAAATGGGAAATCCGCTATCAATCACCGGTGATATTTTAGATCAGGATGGGAGCAAAGTACAGACGATAAAAACCTTGCTCCCGGGGTATGGAATCTCTTCAATAACTGCAGAAAGGGGGCAAAAGTACAGTCTGAAGTTGACAAGTGCCTTGGGCGAAAATCAATTGTTTCCGCTACCTGATGCACAAGATGGGCTGATGATGACAATTACAAAAACTGATCAGGAATTTATTTACGCTAATCTCGTGCAAACTGACGATCAATCCAGCATGCTTTATTTGGTTGCCAATCAGAGAGGTTCTGTTGTTTGGGCCTCCGAACTTGAGATGAGTGGGCCGGCACGCCTAAAAATCCCTAAAGAACAATTTCCTGAGGGGATCAGCCTGATTTCGGTATTTGATGAAAATCAACAGGTGCTTGCTCGCCGAATGATTTTTATTGATCGGGAGGATGACACCCATATTGAACTTTCGACCCCGGATCATCTAAAAGCGGGGGAGGTTTTCAAATTTGGACTGAAAGCAAATGTTCCCGAAGATGCCGATTTGCCGATCGTAAACCTGTCGATTAGTTCGATGCAGGAGAAGCTGAATTGGCCTTATAAATGGAACAACTGGCTATTGGTCAACTCCGATTTGGAGAAGGTAATTCCTAATTTGGAGACTCTGATGTCGAAGGAAAACATTGAATCGACCATGAATCATATTTTAGTAGCCAACCAGCTCAAAAATTTCAACTGGGATGAGGTGTTGAATTTCGACCCGGAGCGGGAACAAACGAAGTATCATCAATCCGGACTTTCCGGGCAGGTTGTGAATCAGGAAAATGAACCTGTTCCCAATGCAAAGGTCAGCTTTCTGAATTCACAAAACATGAAGATTCTTCACTTATCAACTGATGAGAACGGTGAATTTTATCAGCAAGCGATTGAGTCGGATCAACTGGACAACTTTGTGATAAAAGCTATGGGGCCAGATGGAAACGAGAACTTAAGGGTGAGGTTTGAAAAGTCTTTATCTGAAGAGATTAAAGTATATGTAATCAATTTTATTCAATCGAATGCTGATCTGGCGCCTGCACAATACAGCAGTGAATTTTATCGAGACAATACGTTTCTATTTTCAGAAAAAGCAGAAGCTCCCAAGCAAAAAACAGAGCCGGCTTATAAAAAATACTTACAATCAGCAACCTCATTGCTGGACGTAATAAAAATGATCAAATCGTTTCGGCTTGATGGTGATTTGATTATTTTCCCGGGTGGAACCAATTCCCTCATGGCGCAGGATGGAGCGTTGATTGTTATTGATGGACAAAAGATGGGAACCAGCGCAAGCGTACTTAATACCGTTAGTCCGTTGGATGTAGAGTCAATTAATATTTCTACCAATCCAGTTGATATTCAACGCCACACAGGACTGAATTCAGTTGGGGTAATTGAGATTGAAACCAAAAGAGGCAAAAGTATAGAAGTTGCTGAACGGGAAGACGTTGAAGATATTCATCAAAACGGTTATCGTGTTGCGCGGGATTTCTGGTTGAAAAAGTCTGAAAAACCAATCATGCAGCCAACCACCCTGTTCTGGAGCCCGGCAGTTCGCATCAACCCTTCCGGCCAGTCCGAATTTGAAGTAATGGCTAGCCAGGTAGTTGGGAAATTTATTATTCAGGCTGACCTGATTGATTTGGATGGAAAGGTGACCAGTGTTTCCAAGGTGATTGAAATTATGCCAAAATAAAGGCGGAGCTAAATCATTAATCCAGTTTTTGTTGAAATAAGAGCACGTTAGGAAATAGCTGGCGCCGAGCGCTTAACAAGCAAGGAGAGATTTTGGAAGGTCAACAAAAAAAGAAAGTTTCTGGAGGATTAAGGAAGCAGATTCTTCTTTCATCGCTTGCGTTTTAATTCTAGTCAGACTCACCCCTGAGTTCATCTCAATCCTGCGGATTACTCTGACTTTTATATTATCCATAGTCTTTTCGCTCGCTATAAACTATCAACCCAACTTCAACCCTTTATTGAAGTTGGGTTTTTTCTTTCCCATACCGTCTGGCGACAATGCTAATGTAGAAGAGTTGAAAGGCGTGATAGATCATTACCGGGACTAAAAATAAGCTGCCGAATGACGATCCGGCAAACAGCACTGCAGCCATGACCGAGCCATGAACCAGTGATTTTTTCGACCCGCAAAACAGAACCGTAATTTGGTCTTCCCGGCCAAAATGAAAAGCTTTCATCAACAACTTCGTTCCTTCGAAAACGAAAAAGAACAGGGCGACGACACTAGCGCCTAAAATCAATAACTCGTGCACTTTTATGCTGGTAAAAACGCCATTCAAAAAAGAATCGCTAAAGCTCCGATACACAATGGTTAGGATAACCGACTTATCGAACAAGCTAAAATAACGTTTATTGCGGATGGCCCAATTCCCCCACCAACGATGTAAGAATAGTCCGATGCAGACCGGAATAAGGATTTGCATGACCAAATCGCCAATCACTTCGGCAAAAGCAAAGGCATCGCTTTGCTTCTCCATAAACAAGCCAACCCACAGCGGTGTGATGATAATGCCAATAATGCCGGAGATACTGGCATTGAAAATAGCACTCGGTATGTTTCCTTCAGCCAGAGAGACCATGACCACTGAAGACGACACTGTAGAAGGCAAAGCAGCCAGAAAGAACACAGCCAGCCAGAGAATTTCGTTTTCAGTACCTGCCAACAGCGGACGAAAAGCAAGCACCACCAAAGGAAATACGATAAAGGTGATGGATTGAATTAACAAATGTAAACGCCAGTTACTGAGATCCTTTTTCAGTTTTTCGGGACTCAATCGTAAGCCATAAAAGAAAAACAAGAGTGAAATGCCATATCGGATCACTACCTTCAACTCAATAGCACTTCCCTCGCTTCCAATTCCGGGAATCAGCCAGGCGAGCAGAATCATCAAAACGATGCCTGCGATAAATCCGTCGGGGAAAAAGCGTTTGAAGTTTTGAAAGCGACTGTTTGCCATAAAATGTCCATTCGTTCGAGCAAAACAAAGATGGCTAATTTCCGCAAGAAGCAGCAAAACATTAAGAAATATTAATAAACATCACAATGGGTTTCGCTGTTGTTTCAATACTTTTGTGTCCCTTACATCAGATCAATTTTATGGATTTTACGAAGATGACCCGATACCAGCCCAAAATGGAATACCGCCGTTTTGGCAAAACCGAGAAGGAATTAAGTGTGATCACCCTGGGAGGCATGCGCTTTAAACATGGCTGGAGCGATCCGCGCCATGAGATCCCTACTGATACGCTTGCTCAGGTGACCAAAACAGTGAAACTCGCGCTAGAGCAAGGCATCAACCTGATTGAGACTGCATATGGGTATAAAAAAAGTGAGACTGCTTTTGGGATTGTATTGAATGAAGAACTGAAGGTAAAACGTGACTCCTATTACCTGATGACCAAAGGAAACGCAAATACCGCAGAGGAGATGCGCACACTGGTGAATGAGCAATTAGAAACTCTGCAAACGGATTATTTCGACTTTTATGGCTGGCATGGCATCAATACCATGGATCTGCAGGAAACCGCCTGTGCTCCCGGTGGGCCGGTTGAGGAACTGCTAAAAATGAAGGAAGAAGGCATAATCGGACATGTTGGGTTTAGTACGCACGGACCTTTGGATGTCATTTTGAAAACCATTGAAACTGATCTGTTCGATTTTGTTAACCTGCATTATTATTACTTTTTCCAACGCAATAAGCCGGCTATCGATTTGGCCGCAGCAAAAGATATGGGAGTATTCATCATTTCACCCAACGACAAAGGAGGACAACTGTTTAATCCACCGCAAAAGCTGACTGATCTCACCGCTCCGTTGCACCCCATTCAGTGGAACGCCCGATTTTGTTTGAGCAATCCGAACGTTCACACCCTATCGTTTGGCATTACCGAACCTGAGCACTTTAACCCGATCAATGGAATCTTCCCGGCATTGGCTCCACTATCTGAAGCTGATGCGAACATTAAACAAAAGCTGGATGAGCAAGTGCGGTCTGATCCGTATGCTCACTACGAAGGCTACGAAATGCTGGGCGATCCGTCGGGCCTCAACATTCCAGAAATATTACGCTTTCGGAAGCTCTGGAAATGCTACGACATGAAAGACTTTGGATTTTATCGGTACAATATGTTTCAGGAAAAAGACCACTGGTTTCCGGGAAATTTTCCCACCTCAGAAAACCTAAAGCAAATTGATAACAGCAAGTGCCCGGATGAAATTCCGCTTATTGAGTTAATTGAGGAAACACATGCCGGCCTGTATAAACCGAAAGAAAAGAAAGCGTAAACATCCGACTTTTGCCTTGCGGTTGTCAATGGCATTTTTTTACTCATTTTTATCGAGGAGTCAGTCAGGACTTTCGAACGCCATGCAACCGTACTTGGATAGTACATATCCAAAAAATCTTGTTTCACCCGGTCTTTTGACTTTTGATCCTTAAAGCCGAATTGAGCTCCCTGATTTCAATAATAGTTTTCAGTAAAGGTTCAAGTGCAGCGAATTGAGGCTCCAATCTTTTGCCTCCATAATAAATCCCTACCTCGTATTCGTATTGCCCTTGCAATGCTGCCTGACGCAGAATTGGGAGCGACTCTTTAATTATTTTATAGATGGCATTCAAGTGAAAAAAGCGGTATTGTAGTTTATCGATTGACAACTTTCCTTTTGGGATTAGCAGATTCGACATTTTGGAATAACCCGAATTAATGCTTTGATACAGCATTGGACTAATTACACAGTTTCTGTTTAAGTCGATATTGTTTTCGGTTACTTTCCTGAAGTACTTAAATCCATAAGGATTGAGACCGTGAATAAATACGACCCCCAGCTCATTGAGCGATAGTCTGCTCAGAATCTTATCAATGAACATGAGTTGAATAGCGCTACCGGTAAACCCTTCAATTCCGTGAAGTCCTGAAGTAAGAACCAGCAATTTTCGGGGTTGCTTCTTTTTCAATAAAAGACTGTTAGTTTTATAGCCAGAAACTGGATTGTATGTTAAAAACTATTCAAAATCATTATAAATTACAAAAAATATTGACATATAGTCTATCCTGATTGGCATGTAAACTTCTGCAACAAATAGAACCGCACTGTTGCTAAATAGCCTATATCGACTGGGATTAAGTAACATTTCGACAATTACCTTAACTGGCCAAACTCAAGCATAACGATTCAAATCCAAGCTAAAGACCATGCTCTTTTTAACAACTGTAAAAATCAAACTACTAATCACGATCACAACAGCTTGGCAATGTTTGCGTTTGTTTGTAGATTCGTACTCCGATTTGACAAGCACATTGCTTAATTTGATTATGCGGAATAATTCTTCGACGTGAAAAGGGATCCGTCAACCGAATTTTATCCAAAACGAAAAGGCGGTGTGAAATACAATACGCGAACAGTACAGATATTATTTAATAAATTATGAAATCGATTTTATTTATCGTTATTTCCTTATTCTGTCTTTCATTTACGAAAACAGAGGAGAAGAAAGAAATCAATAGCGCAAGTGATAATAAATCCGGGTATTACATCCTTGTCGAGGATTATACCGACCGGACAAACCACAAGTATCTGGTTGAATCGAAAGACTCCGTAGATGTCATCTTTAATAACTTCTTTGAATCTCAGCTTGCCCTTGGAAAGATCAACTATCCGATTTCAATTGATAATGGACAAACTAGCTTTTTTGTGGCTCGCGTGAAGCTTTTCGAATCGAGAAATGGAAAGACAAAGTTTAAGCATCTGAAGTATCCAAAGATATATAACAAACGGAAGCAAGAGGATTCAAACAAACGGGAACAACAGGATCCAACAGAGTTTTAGTATTTCTTTTTTGTTGTTGCGAAGTTCTATTTCAACCTACCATTCATCTAAATTATTTCGTATTTAAGCTTGTAAAGCCAGCCTTTTCATTTGCTGTGAAACGTTGACTTCACTCCTGATCTGTATATAAGCAGCCACGAAGGCTTGGCAGGGTACTTATTTTTCAATTCGACTGATCATATCGTTTTTAACAGATTTTGGCTTAGATATTGTTGATTTTTGAATCTCATGCTAAACTTGTCACAATAAAATATTTCATGTTGATTTTGGAAACAGTTGCGGATGGATCAGTTTTGTATTGTTTGGCAGCAAGTGTTTTAAGTGTTAGTTTGGCAGCGAAATTATTAGCTTTTAAAAGGACAAACTTAATTCATTTCAAACTAATATTATTATGGAAAAACTGAGTATATCGAAGATAATAGTTCTTGCTATTGCCATTATTTTGGCCGGATATTTTATTGGCAATATGCATAAAAATGGGATTCAATCGAACAGGCATGTTGAGGTGAAAGGCTTATCGGAACGCGAGGTTGAGGCTGATCTGGCTGTTTGGCCAATTCAAATTACACTCACCGGCAATGATTTAAAGCTGTTGAAAACTGAAATTGAAGATCAGAAAAAACAGGTTCAACAGTTTTTTGTCGATCATGGTTTTACAGCTGAAGAGCTGAGCATGGGATCGACCAATATTGATGATTCCCGTGCGCAAATGTACGGTGGCAACATGCAAAACCGCCAATATCGATATATTGTGAAAACCGAATTTACGGTGCGAACCGACGATGTTAGTCGGTTGCAGGCAGCATTAAGCGAATCTCTCTCATTGATATCGAAAGGAATTGTAATTGGATCGAAAAATACCTGGAGACCAGTGGAGTTTATTTTCACTAAATTGAATGAAATTAAACCGTCAATGATCGAGGAAGCCACAAAGAATGCCCGCGAAGTAGCCGAGAAGTTTGCCATGGACTCGAACTCAAAAGTTGGTAAAATTAAAACCGCTCGTCAGGGTTTATTTACGATTTCAGACCGCGATCAAAACACACCGCATATTAAAATCGTTCGAGTAGTTTCTACCATCGATTATTTTTTGGAAGACTAGCTTTTGAATAATTTGGAAGAGAACCGTGCATGCTTGCCTTCAAAAAAACACTAAATATTCCAATTGGCGCTGAGCGCCATTCCTACTGACTGTAGCCTGACTTTTGCGTAGCCAATATCTTCAAAAGGCAGTTTTAAGTAGGGTTGCAAACTGATGCTGATTTTTGAACTCAGCTGTTGTTGAATGTTTGCCTGAAAATTGAGAACGCTTAGCCAGTGTTGATTCTCGTTAACCAAATGAACATCATCTTGATTTGGACCGTATGGATTAGCATTGGCAAAGTAATATTCTTCGCGAAGCATAAGGTAGGAGGAAACTCCTGTGCCCAGACTAACCGTTGTTTTGCCACGATTGAGAATTGCATAATTGATATTGAGCGGAATATCCAACACGCGACAGTCAGCATCTACGGTTTCGCTGTTACTGCCAGATCCATAATTACTATAAGTGCTCAGATCTGCAGCATATACTTTTTTGGCGTACACTGCTCCGGTGCTGAGGCTCCATTTTTCAGATAATCCCAATGAGATTAGCAGACCAAAGTCACCCCCCACTGAACCCTCTCCTAAGGAATTTACACTATTGTAAGCCGGTGCAACCAATAAGCTAAGAGCAACTGATCGGGATGTACTAGCCTTTTTAGCAGATTCCAGCTCATTGGTAGCAAGTAATGGTTCATCTGTTGGTTCTGTCATTTCTTTGTAACGAACGGTATCAGTCTGCGTGAAACTTGCCGGATTTTCTTCGGGTAAAATTACCTCTGGTGTTTCATTGGAATCGGATGGTGTTTCGGAAATAACTTCAGCTATGTCATCAATGACTTTTTCAGACTCTTGGACAGGAGTTATTCTTTCTTCTTGTTTTGAATTCGTAGGTTCTTTGGTTGTTTGCGTTGAAGCTATAAGCTCTTCACCTCGTGGAGAAGAATTAGGTTCTTCTGTCGCTAATTTCGAATTCGTATTTTCTTTTTCAATTTCAGCGGGGGCACTTTCTTTCTGTTGTTCAGTTATTAATGGCTGATTGAAAGATTCCTGACTGGTTGGCCACAGGGTCCATATTGACAGAGCAATTAATAATAAGGCTGCGATTCCGGCAAGAGGTCGCAACCAGATAATGGCTTTTTGCTTTCTCTCAAACCAGATTAGCCGCTTCTCAAGTTCTGACCAGTTAGTTTCCTTATAAACTACCGGATCAAAATCAGGATTTAATCCTGTCCTGAAAAGTTCATCTATGTTTTTCTGATCTCCGGTTTTCATGGTCGTTTTGTATTGGAATAAAGACTACTTCTATACGTAGAAACCCGAATGGATTTCCTCCACAATGTCCATAGCAGAAGCGCAATAATCGACTGTGGTCGTGCCAGCATTTGCTGTAATTTCTGCCTTGCTTTGTAAAGATTCGATCGCGATGTTCCCGCAGTGATGCCCGTCATATTGGCAATCTCTTCGTGTGTATATCCGTCAATAGCGTAAAGGTTAAATACCATTTGATAAGCTGGTGGAAGTTGGCGTATCGTTTCCAGCAAATCTTCGTAGCCCAATTTTCGCTCTACGCTGGCTTCGTGTCTGAAAAAATCAGACTGATCAAGTGTTTCCATTTGTGACCATTTCAAATTTGCCCTGTAATAATCAATGGATGCGTTATGCATTATTCTGCTCAACCAAGTCTTAAACGACCAGTTTTCATCGTACTTATCAATGTTTGTAAATGCTTTAAAAAAGCCATCGTTAACAATTTCAGCAGCTTCTACTTGTTTTTTGGCAAAGCGCAAACAAATCTTCATCGAAAAACCATAAAGCTTTTGATACACCATTTTTTGGCTCTGCCGATCCCGCTTCCGACAGCCATTAATAAGGGGTTTTAAGTCTTCTTCTACCATAACGAGACTATGATATTCGCAATCGACCAGGACATAATGACTTCGTTTTATCCGTACTTTACAAATCAGTCGAAAACATTTGTACTATATTATATACAACAAAGGAAATTCTCATTTGATTTTATAAATTGACTACCAATCGTAGTTTTCATAATTTTCTTTGAGGGTAAACGTACGGGAGATACTGAAACCCCAACGAAATTCACCATCTCCCCAATTGCTGCTCGTGCTTGGGATAAATTGATTTTCGAGAATGGCAGTTGAGTTGGTAAAATCTAAGCTAAATACGTGTCCTCCTGTTTCAATTTCGAGGCCAACACTTAAGGGATTGTAAAACTTAAATTCCTTACTTCCCAAAAAGTAATCTTTACTCTCCTGACTTCTGAAGCTGTGGAAATAGTCAAAAACTACAGCCATCCGCCTACTTACTTTTAAGCGGCCACCAATACCCAATGCAAATAGGTTGTTCATATCCTGATAAGTCACCAAATTCCGGTGAATATAAGTCGGCAAAAGCACCAGCGATAATTGATCGCTGAATTTTCGTGAAAGAATAAGCTGCAACGTATAACTCATTCGATCGCCAAATTTGTCAAAACTTGTATCGGATGTGACAAGATCAGATTCTTCGGTTGCTGAAACTACGCTATTTCCGAAGAGCGTTAGCGAAACGGGAATATGATTGTCCTTGGTTTGCTGGAGGATGCGCAATTTCCCATCCAGAAAAAATAGCTCACGTTGAAACGTACTGGTTCCGTTGGGTGCACCCTTTGTTCTGCCAATACCAACACTCAGTTGATCTGAAATACCGTACTCAAATCCAATCAAAATATCAGTTGAATTGTCCAACCCGTAAAAAGAAGACAGCCCACCAAAGTCTCCGGCAATATCTCCAAATCGGTGTATGACCATAAATTGCAGATCGTATTTGTGAAGCGTTTCATTGGTTCGTGCATTAATAATCCGGGGAGACTTAAATGTTGATATGACCGGATTTGATTTTTCACTCTGCAACGAATCTTTAAACAATTCACTCATATCGGTTTGTGAAAAAACAGGTGTAAAACAGCTAATCAGTAAAAAAACGGTAAACGTGTTTCGCATCATCTTAATTCTATTTTGTTTTGTACTTCGCCGAAACGGTAACTTCTACAACTTCAGCAATATTTTTGATAACAAGTCTGGGGATCTTAATGTTGTGGTCTGCCAGACTCACTCGAAAAGTTGAATGAGTTGTAATCGTTCCCTTGTTGACCTTTATTTCACCGGAAACCGAGTAGTTTTTGGTTACTCCATGAATGTTCAGGTTGCCAGAAACGTTAACCAAATAAGTTCCCTCCTTCGAAAAATTTATCGGATCAACTATTTTCCCATTGAATTCAGCATGAGGGAATTGATCGCTTTCCAGGTAATTTTCGTTAAAGTGTTCCTGCATCAGGCCTTTTTTGAAATCGAACGACTGGATGGCGATCTTAAAATAGACCTCTTTGGTCTTCGGATTGATCGCGGATAAGCCTTGCTCACTTTTAGCATAAATATCTTCCAGCGGAGCTTTCGAAAAAAAACTAATCATGACATCCCTCGAGCTAATCACTTGTGCCTGACTGAACCCACAAGACATCGTGAAAAGTAATGTTGCTATGCCGTATTTTAATGCATACATGATGATTTAGTTTTGGGGAGCACAGTTCTGAATCCAAACGTTTAATGAGTCTCTCACGGCTTGAGGTAATGGGGCATTTCCTTGCGGCATGTCGGCATTGTCGCTAATTACTCTGGTGGCGAAGAAATCAGAATATGCAGTAACTCCACCATAGCTGGTAAAGTTCCCCGGGCCGGGTGAGTTGCCTGCATAATGACATGAAATACAGTACTTGTCAACGATTCCCTTCACGTAATTATCGTAGGTCACATTCATTTCAGGAAATTGCGGTGTGCAATCGGGTGTTTCTTCATTTTCGTCCGGCATTTCAGGAGCCGTTTCATTCGAACATCCAAAATAAATAAGATTAAAACCAAGCATAAGAATTAAAGCTGTTCTTTTCATCCAATTAAAATTGAAAGTTTTTAAAGGTATTGGATGTAACTCCCTCATTTTAATTAGGCTTGGTTGTGAAGCATTCTTGCATGGTCGTTTCATAGCAATGTGTTTTGATGAGTTCATAATTTTAGTCATTTGTATTTTAGCAGGCCTGCACTTATTTTACTAAGCACTGGCCTCTAATTTCTGTTTAATATCCACTTCCACCTCCGCCATTTGATGGATTTGAACTACCCTTTAATAAAGTCGCTAACATTTCGCCGCCGGGATAAGTGCCAGTATGAATCTGCACATATATTTTCCCGGAAGCTAAATCATTGACTTGGCTTGCTGAAAAAGTAGCTACCCCTGAGGTTGTTCCACTGTCTGAGTCTGGGAATCCTGTAATATCAACAATCACGGGCCCATCATCATGAAAATGCATGGCAACAGCATCAGAGCTTAAATCGAACCATGTAACTGTATAGGCAAATTCCCGGGATTCAGAATCAAGTACCCCCGTGACAGTTCCGCTTCCTGAGGTTGAAACATCATCGGTAGACTCGACAAAGCTGCCTGAATAAGTAACGTTAGTCTCCGTCTCAATATCTGATGATTCATCATCATTACAGGAAATAGTAAGAGTAAAAAGTAAGAGAATAATAAAAATGCCCGGAGTGGCATTTCTTCTTAGCATATGATTTCGTGTTTTCATGATTGTAAATTTTAAATTTCATTTAATTTTCAATTGTTAGTTTGCGCAAACAGTAAAAAAAGATCCTTTTCATTAATTGGATACGTTGGGTTATTGCAAAGCGCTGCCTGATAAAATACTTTTTTGTCTTTTTTTTATTGTCGGGTTGACTTGGGCTTGAGTTAGTAAAAGTTTACTGTTGGGGCTGGAAGAAAGTGGTCGCTTTTATGTGTTGTAATCATTTGTTACAAAAAGAGCAGCTTGTAATAATTTTTTAATGGCTCCTCAATTATCAATATAACAGGAGATTAACAAGAATGTACAAGAAGTATTACAAACCTGTAATCGTTAATTTAATCGTTTTGTAATATTTTATTAACCCGTCTGTAATGCAATAGGTATTCATTTGCCATCGAATTCTGTTAAAGGAGTTTAAAGTTTTATCAATCTTAAGTATATGAAAAAAGTCAATCTTTTGTTATTGGCATTGCTCAGCTTTGCTGTAACAGGAATGTCCCAAACGGACGAGTTTAAACCAGGTGGAAAACCATTTATGAAAATATTTAGTAATTATCACAGTACATTTTCTGATGGGGAATCAGCTTCCGCTTTCGAACTGACCAGGTTGTACCTTGGCTACGAGTACAATTTCAGCGAAAACTTTTCAGCAAAAGCAAATCTGGATATCGGTGATCCCGGTGTTGGTAGTTTGGAAATGACTGCCTACGTGAAAAACGCCTATTTAAGATATAAGGCAGACAATTTCACAGTAAATTTTGGTTTGATTTCAACTACGGCTTTTAAAACTCAGGAAAGTGCCTGGGGGTACCGTTACATTGCGAAATCATTTCAAGATGCCTATAAATACAGCTCGAGTGCTGACTTAGGAGTGAGTGTAGCTTATAAATTTAGCGACTACTTGAGTGCCGATGTCATTGTTACCAATGGCGAAGGATACAAAAAATTACAGTCAGACAGTACTTTCCGCACAGGTTTTGGTATTACTGCTAATCCGGTTGAAAAGTTAACTGCACGCATTTATTACGACTTTATTACCGACAACAATACACAATCTTCATTGGCAACTTTTGTTGGCTATGCCGGCGACAATTTTTCATTAGGAGCCGAGTATAATCAACAGTTTAATGTTAAGTATGTTGAGGATCGCGAGTTGAGCGGTACCTCGTTTTACGGAACAATGAAAGCTTCTTCAAAAGTGAAGGTTTTTGCACGTTACGATAATCTATTTTCCAATACTGTTTCTGGTGGTTCTGCCGACTGGAATCTTTCGAAAGATGGTCAGCTATACATCGCTGGTTTGGAGTATGCTCCGGTGAAAGGTATAAAGCTTTCACCTAACTTCCAGGGATGGAGCCCTGCCGATGAAAGTAAGGAATTTAGTGCTTCAATATTTTTGAATTGTGAAATCAAATTTTAATCAATAAATGATTTAATCATGAGAGTATTTTTATCTTTTATTTTGGCTGTTGTGCTTTTTAGTGCTTGCCAAAACTCAGCAAAAAAATCAAGTTCAAGCGGTGAAAATGTTAGTTTAACTGCTGCTGGTGCAACTTTTCCATTGCCATATTACAACCTGGCATTTAAAGACTATACAAAAAAATCAGGAACCTTGGTTACCTATGGTGGTATTGGTTCCGGAGGTGGTATTCGTAGTTTGAAAGACAAAGTAGTTGACTTTGGAGCTACCGATGCTTATTTGAGCGATGACAAATTAGCGGAGATGCCTGGCGAAGTCGTTCATATTCCTACTTGTATGGGAGCCGTTGTAATTGCCTATAATTTACCTGGAGTTGATGAGTTAAAACTATCGGATGTCTTGTTGGAGAAAATTTTCATGGGTGAAATTACAAACTGGAACGATGCCGAATTGAAAGCAAACAACCCGGGAGTAGCTCTTCCAGATCTGGAAATTACTTTTGTGCACCGTTCGGATGGTAGCGGTACCACTTACATTTTCAGCGATTACATGACTAAAGTTAGCAAAAAATGGGCCGACGAAGTAGGGACAGGAAAATCGTTGAAATGGCCTGTTGGAATGGGAGCAAAAGGAAATCCCGGAGTTGCCGGAACAATCAGTCAAGCTGAAGGTGCTGTTGGTTACATCGGTTCTGAATTTGCTTTCGCACAAAAAATTCAAACCGCTAAAGTACAAAACAGCAGCGGCGAATATATTTTGCCAAGCATCGAAAGTATCAGTGCAGCAGCACAAGGAGAAATTCCTGCTGATACTCGTGTCATGTTGACCAATTCATCTGATCCTGCTTCATACCCAATCAGTGGTTTTACCTGGATTATTTTGTACAAAGATCAGGCGTACGACGGGCGCTCAATGGCGCAAGCCAAAGCAACAGTTGAATTCCTTGATTGGATGGTGAGCGAAGAAGCACAAGCACAGGCTGCAAAAGTAAACTATGCTCCACTTCCTGAAGCGGCTGTTCAAAAAGCAAAAGCAATTCTTCGTAGTGTTACTTACGAGGGCAAAACTATTTTGGAGTAGTAATACACCTCTCAAAACTGGAAAATGAATAGTGATAAAATCACAAAGACCGTTTTATTTTCAGTTTCAATATTAATCTTAATGTTGGCTGCAGGTATGCTATACTCCCTGGTAGGAGGTGCCATACCTGCATTCAAGGAATTTGGGTTGAAGTTTATCTTTTCCGGCGAATGGAACCCAACCGAAGGTGAAGAAAAATATGGAGCTTTGCCGTTTATTGTTGGAACACTGATGACTTCCTTTGGCGCCCTGATCCTTTGTTTGCCATTATCATTTTCCACCTCATTATTTTTGGGTGAATATTTTCGTGGCACTCGCGTTGCTCGAATCCTGGGACTTTTAGTTGATTTATTGGCTGGAATCCCGTCTATTGTTTACGGACTTTGGGGCTTTTACGTTCTGCGCCCGGCATTGATAGAAATTGGATTTGGAGGTCGTGGATTTGGTATTTTCACAGCGGCCCTGATTTTGGCTGTTATGATTATCCCTTACGCAACATCGCTGAGCAACGAAATTATCAGCATGGTGCCCAATGATTTAAAGGAAGCGGCCTATTCTCTTGGCGCAACACGTCTGGAGGTGATTACCTCCGTTACTATTCCAAATGCACGGTCGGGAATTGTGGCCGGGTATATTTTGGCTTTTGGTCGCGCATTGGGCGAAACGATGGCTGTAACCATGCTCATTGGTAACACCAACCAAATACCAACAAGCTTTTTCGGAACGGGTAATACCATGGCCAGTGTAATCGCCAATCAATTTGGCGAAGCTGATGGACTAAAACTTAGTTCGTTGATTGCCATTGGTCTGCTTTTATTCCTGATTACCGGAATAATCAATGCTGCCGGGAAACTGATTATTAAAAAGATGAATTAAGCCGCTATGAAATCGACTTTTGCATGGAAGGATCATACCTCGCGACGATTGCTGAAAGACAAAGCAGTTCTTGTTGGTGTTGTTGTTCTTTCACTCATCACCATATCGCCTATTGTCCTCATCATATCGAAATTGGTTGCGGAGGGATATCAGCAGATTAGTCTTGATTTTTTGATAAAAAATACACCGGATACTTTTGAAGCAATGACCGCTGTAGCCAATGGTGAAAAAATACCAGGAGGAATTGCTAATGGTATTGTTGGTACGCTATTGATGGTGACTTTAGCTTCGGCTATTGCCATACCAATTGGTGTATTAACTGGCATTTATTTGTATGAAAATCAGGGAAAGTTTATGGCCAACCTCACCCGAAATATTTCAGATATTTTGCAAGGGGTACCTTCAATTGTTCTTGGTCTGATTTCATACTTGTGGGTGGTAAAGCATATTACTAATGGCTTTTCGGCTTTAGCAGGTAGTGTTTCTTTGGCAATTATGATGTTGCCAATGATTGTGCGCTCAACCGAGGAAACGCTGAAAATGATTCCGCAAACATTAAAAGAAGCTGCACTGGCACTGGGAGTTCCCTACCATAAAGTGATTTTAAAAGTGTTGGTTCCAACTGGATTTAGTGGACTGTCAACCGGAATATTACTTGGGATTTCTCGTATTTTGGGTGAAACAGCTCCCTTGTTGCTTACAGCTTTGGGCAGCTCCATCATCAATCTCGATATTACACAGCCAACCAGTGCTGTTCCCTTGCTGATCTGGGAATTTTACAACGATCCCAATATGATTGGACTAATTTGGAGTTCGTCGCTGTTGTTAATGGCTATTGTATTAATTTTGAACATTGTGTCGAAGCAGATTGCAGGCAAAAGAAACTAGAAAATGACAAACACTATAGCTGAAGTTAAAAAACCGATTCTCTCACTAAAAGATTTATCAATCGCCTATGATAAAAATTATGCGGTGAAAAATGTGTCGGTTGAAATAAAAAAGAATACCGTTACTGCAATCATGGGACCATCGGGCTGTGGTAAGAGTACCTTGCTACGGGCATTAAACCGGATGCACGAATTGTACGAAAATATCAGCACCGAAGGGGAAGCTTTTCTGAATGGGAACAACATTTACGATATGTCGCCCATTAAGTTGAGAAGGCACATGGGCATGGTGTTTCAACGCCCAAATCCGTTCCCAACCATGAGCATCTATGATAATGTAATTGCCGGGTACAAGCTAAATGGTATTCGCACGAAAAAGAAGGAGCGTGACGAGATTGTTGAACGTTCATTACGCGATGTGGCACTTTGGGATGAAGTGAAAGATTCGCTTTTCAAAAAAGGCACTTTCCTGTCGGGAGGACAACAGCAACGCTTGTGTATTGCGAGGGCACTGGCATTTAGCCCCGAAGTAATCTTAATGGATGAGCCAACGTCGGCCCTGGATCCGGTAGCAACTTCAAAGGTTGAAGACTTGCTGGTAAAACTGAAGGAGAATTACACCATTGTGTTGGTTACTCACAATATGTCACAGGCCGCCCGCATCTCTGATTATTCATTATTTATGTATCTTGGAGAGTTGGTGGAGTATGGTAAAACAAAAAACATGTTCACCAATCCGATTGACCCTCGAACAGAAGAATATTTAACAGGTAAATTTGGTTGATAACCAGTTTCGAAAAATTTAAAATTCGGATTATGACGATTAGAAAAGATGATGCACTAAATAATATTGTTGCTGACTTTGAAACACTTTCAAATATTGTTTTAGAGCAACTCGACCAAATAGAGCATGTGATAACTGCCGGAGATATTGTTGTTCCGGACGACGTTTTGAAAAAGATTCGTCAAAATGAAAACGACATTGATAAAAAGGAAGTTAAGCTTAGTGATAAAATCGTAAATACAATCGTTCTTTATCAACCTGTTGCTTCGGAGCTACGACGTATAATTGCGTGCTACCGAATTGTTTTAAGCTTGGAACGGATCGGAGATCTGGTGGTTAATATTTCTAATTTTATTGAGAAAATAAAAACCCCGGAGGTTTATTCCCGTTTGCAGGAAGTTTTGTCAAACATGACTATTTTGAGCATCAAGATGGTTCGGAAATCCTTGCTTTCATTTATCAACGACGATAAGGAGTTTGCCATCTGGACGATTAAAAATGACGTTGTATTTGATGAAATCAATCATAAGCTTTTAAAGAAGATGTTAGCTAAAGCAGACACCGCAGAAAGCAGCAAACATTTACTCATGAGCATTATTACCATTAAGGAAATGATGTCGAACATTGAGCGAATTGCTGATCATGCCACCAATATTGCCGAGGCTGCAATTTATTCCATCGAAGGAAAAGATATCAGACATCATAAAATAGATAAATAAATCATGGATTACACTCCTAAAATACTCGTAGTTGACGATGAAAAGGACCTTCGGGAAATCCTTCAATTTAATTTGTCGAGTGAAGGTTTTGACATCGATGTAGCCGCCTCGGCCGAAGAAGCGTTGACGATGCAGCTGGAAGAATATCACCTGATATTACTGGATGTGATGATGGGAGGAATCTCAGGGTATAAAATGGCAGATATCCTTCGGAAAGAAAGAGAACTGGATGTCCCAATAATTTTTCTGACTGCTAAGGGATCGGAAAATGACCTGCTTACGGGATTTAACGTTGGAGGTGATGATTACATTGTCAAACCCTTTTCAATCAAAGAAGTTGTTGTTCGCATAAAAGCAATTTTGAAACGTGGTAAAAAGACCGAGAAACCCTCAACCATGATTGAATGTGATGGGTTGATGATAGACCTGAACCGAAAGTCAGTTTCAATAGATGACAACCAGATAAGATTAACCCGGAAAGAGTTTGAGATCCTGTCACTTCTCGTTAAAAGCAAGGGGAAATTTATTGCCCGACACGAAATACTGAATCGGATTTGGAGCGACGATGTTATTGTTACCGAGCGGAATGTGGATGTCAACATCGCCCGATTAAGAAAAAAAATTGGCAATTATGGTGCTGCCATTAAAGGGCGATCGGGTTATGGATATTGTTTTGATTATCAGAATTAACCTGACCAATTAAAGACAAATGATTTTGTTTCATTTTAAAAATTAAAACCGTGGTACTTCGACACAGAACATATAAGCAACGCATTTTCATTTACTTTTTTGCAGCATTCTCGTTTTTCATGATTGCCATCCTGGCGTTCCAGTATAACCGGGAAAAGAGATACCGAATTGACGAACTGGAAACATCGCTGGATAACTATGCAGGTTTTACTCATCGTTACATTGAGCATTACGATATCTTGAGCCAGCAGAACTTTGAGCGCCTTGATACCATTAAACACCTGATTCCGGAAAGCAATATCCGGATTACAGTGATTGGCCAGAAAGGGAATGTGATGTACGATAGTTTTGTGCCCGAATATTCAACGATGGAAAACCACTTACACCGCCCCGAAGTACAAAAGGCTTTGTATTCCGATACCGGCGGAAACATCAGGCATTCTGAAACAACCGGGCAGGACTTTTATTATTATGCCCGCTATTATGATGGCTATTTTGTACGATGTGCAGTGGTTTATAATATCGCCATTGAAAACTTTCTGAAAGCCGAGCGGGTATTTATCTTTTTTATGCTTGCTCTTTTTGTCATTATGTGGGGACTCCTTTCGTTGGTTACGCGACGGCTGGGGGAGATAATTAACCGACTACGCGACTTTGCAGTCCGAGCCGGAAAAGATGAAGATATTGATCCGCATTTGGAGTTTGTGGATTCGGAGTTTGGCGATATCCGGCGGCAAATTGTACAAATTTACAATGGCTTGCGCAAAACCAGGCAGGATCTAACAGCCGAAAAAGAACGCCTGTTCAACCACCTAAATGCACTTAACGAAGGGATTGCATTTTTTCTTCCAAATAAAGAAAAGATTCTGGCCAATAGCCATTTCATCCAATACATCAATCTAATTTCTGAACGTTCATCCATTTCTGCTGAAATGCTGTTTGAAATAGAAGACTTCAAACCACTGGTTTTTCAAATTGAAAAGTACCTCAGTGATGATATTGTGATCAATCCAAAGGATTTACCTCAGTTTTCGGTTACGATATCCAAAAGCGAAAAATATTATAATGTTCAAAGCATTGTGTTCCCCGATAAGAGTTTTGAGATTTTGATAAGCGATGTAACAAGACCCGAAAAACGTCGATTATTGAAACAACAATTGACGTCGAATATTGCACATGAACTAAAAACTCCTTTGGCTTCTATTAAAGGATACCTTGAAACGATTATCAACAACCAAAGTTTACCAAAGGAAAAACAGGTATATTTTGTGCAACGGGCTTTCATTCAGAGCGAACGACTCAATTCACTACTCAACGATATTTCATTGTTGAATAACATTGAAGATGCCGGTGATTTGTTTGAGTTTAAGCAGGTGCATTTGCGACCCCTGATTAACGATGTGATCGAGAACCTGGAATCGCGCATGAATGAAAAAAACATCGTGATTCAGCTTGCTGTTAATGAAAAAGTGACTGTGTTCGGAAATGATAGTTTGCTGTCCTCTATTTTCCAAAACTTCATTGAGAACTCCATTAATTATGCAGGAGAGAATGCTTCGATTAAGATAAAACAGTACCTGGAAGATGAGAAGTTCTATTACCTGAGCTATTCTGATTCCGGAAAGGGAATTGCAGAGACACACCTTCCAAGAATATTCGAACGTTTTTATCGTGCCGATGAAGGACGAACAAGAGAAAACGGTGGAACCGGATTAGGTTTGTCGATTGTGAAAAATGCTGTTCAACTCCATCGGGGAGAAATTTCGGTTCGGAACAAACCTGAAGGCGGGCTGGAATTCTTATTTTCGTTAGCAAAAGCATAACAACGACTTTAATAGAATTGTAATTCAAAATACAAGCCCCGGCCAATTTATGGTCGGGGTTTTTTGCGTTGTATTTCAGGCTATTATTAATTCTCTTGTTATCCAAATGTAATCCAAGCGTATAAAATCCTTAATCAAGGTGTAACATAATAGCTCGTATTTAGCATCCGAAAACAAGAGCGATCTGTAACAAAAAGGACGGTTCTTTAAATGTGATCTTATGATCTGATTCGGGATTCTGCTAAACCGAATAGCCAATGGCAGCATTTCTCAGCACCGGAATTCTTTGTAATGGTCGTTAAAATTCAACTCAGGAGGTTGATTTTAATTGATAATTGATAACAAATTTATGGGACTTAGGAGATTATTTTTGCTGACCATTCTGGGCGGCGTTTCACTCATTGCAACTGCTCAAACAGGAAAGCTAACCGGAACGGTAACTGATGCAAAAACAAAGGAAACATTAATTGGAGCCACCATCTTTCTCGAAGGCACTACCATTGGAACAATCACCGATTTTGACGGAAACTACATCGTGGATAAAATACCGACAGGTACTTACACGGTGCGCTGTTCGTTTATTTCGTACGAAACAAAATCGGTTGAACAGGTTGAAATAACAGCCGGCGAAACGGTGAAGATTGATTTCATTTTAGGTGAATCAACAGTAGAAATTGGCGATGTAAAAGTGGTTGCAAAAGCAAACCGCGAGTCGGAAGCCATGCTGCTAATGGATCAGAAAGAGGCTTCGGGAATTAAAGAAAGTATTGGTTCAAGACGGTTGTCCACCCTGGGTGTTTCTGATGCTGCTTCGGCCACTTCAAAAATATCGGGAGTCACAAAAAACGAAGGCTCCGGCGATGTTTACATTCGCGGATTGGGCGACAGGTATTTATCAACTACCATGAATGGATTGCCAATACCTTCGGATGATGTAGAGAAAAAGAATATTGATTTAAACCTATTTTCAACCGATATCATTAAGAATGTAGGAATCAATAAAACCTTTTCGGCGGACACCTATGGTGATCAAGCTTCCGGTACTGTTGATGTTAGTTCAAAAACATTCAACGAAAAAATCACACTGGGACTTTCAGCCAAAGCTAATTCTAACGTGATAAAAGACGGTATTTGGAGTGATTTCAGAACAACTCAAAATATGAATGATGTGAGCCTGGGGCTCTATCAACGTACTTATACAACTGAGGCCGCCATCAAACAGCAATCCTGGAATCCGGAACAGCGAGCGATGCCACTCGGATTTGATTTTTCGCTTACTGCCGGAAAGAGATTAAAGTTATTCGATCATGATTTTACTGTTTTTGCAACAGTTGGTCACGAGAACGAATACGAACACCATCAAGGTATATTTAAAAAATACAGATCCAACATATTGAACGATTCGTTTAATGACGCCGAAACCTTCAATACCAAAATAACCACCACCGGGCTGGTGAATCTGGCTTACGAATTTAATAGCGACCACAACCTAAATTTCAACAGTTTGGTAGTTATTAAAACAAATGATGAGCTCTATGAAGCAGGTCGCAATGGCGAAGGATATATTTATGACCAGCTCCCCAAAGACTCCATGGCTTTTGTTCGGGATCAGAACCTGAAACAAACAACGATGCTTGTTAATCAGTTAATGGGGTCGCATAAATTGGACGATAAAAATTTGCTGAAGTGGGCTGTTGGCTACAATTCGGTGAGTGCTGAAGAACCCAATCGAATTCGGAACCAAGTTCATGGCATGGGCGATAATACGTTTCAATTTGCTTATGTCGGGGACTATCAACAGAAAAAATCTTTGCAGGATATCAAAGATTGGGAAGCTAATGGATATTTAAATGATGAGCTGAAGTTTATTGATGAAGATGATAAGAAGTTAAAACTCGACTTCGGTGGAAATTTCCGGATGAAGGAAAGAGACTTCAATTCACTCGCCGTAGGAGTTAGGGGAAAAGGTGTTTCCGTGAGTTCAATTGATAATATGGATGAAGCATTTCATAATGAGAGTCTTTATTCAAGTAGCGATCTTCGGTTGCGAGTTGGAACACCTGATATTTATACAGCCAATTTGAAGGTTTATGCGGCGTACCTGAATACCAATTTCAAACTGAATAAATTGAGTGGAATTGTAGGCTTGAGATATGAGAAGGACGAAATCGATGCGAACTGGGATGTTGCCAATTATGTTGGTAGAAAAGGAAGTCTTTCAAATAGCTACGACAATTTATTTCCCGGATTAAATTTCAAGTACCAATTGGGCGACAAAAGTTCAGTGCGCCTGGCAGCCAGTAAAACGACCACACTACCTGAGTTTAAAGAATTATCTCCATTTGAATATGTTTCGCCAACAGGCCGTGTCACGAAAGGGAATCCTGACTTGAAAAACTCGGTCAACTACAATCTCGATTTGAAATGGGAAATGTTCCCAACTGCAAAAGAGTTGTTTTCAGTAACCAGCTTTTATAAACGAATTCAAGATCCAATTAATCTGGCACAAACAAGAGGGTCGTCCGGTAATTTCATCTTTGAGAATACCGGCAAACAAGCTGATGTTTACGGATTTGAAGTAGAAACAAGGTTGAACTTAATTGCCGCAGAAGGAACAGGAACGCCAGACTTAAACCTGAGTTTGAATGCCACAAAAATGTGGTTCACTCAGGATTTGCTGGAAGAGTTTCAATACAACAGCAAAACAGAGACTGATTTGCAAGGTGCTGCCGGTTTTATTGCAAACGGAACCCTAAGTTACTCTGATAATAAAGAAAACGAATTTGTCGCTACACTAAGTGGCAACTACTCATCGGATAAAATATTGGCCTTGGGTGCACCTGAAGATTTTGCAAACAGCGCCACCTATTTTAATAATGAGATCGTCGAAAAAGGATTCGCCACTGTCGATCTTGTACTTAGCAAAAAAATATCAAAAACTGTTTCGTTGAAATTTTCAGGCAAGAACCTGCTAAATCCTAAAATTGAACAGACACAGGAAATAGTACCCTTGACAGGAAATCCGTCCAACGAAGTAGTCAGCTCTTATAAAAAAGGGATAGCCCTTAGTTTAGGTGTAAAAATAGATTTGAACAAATAACTAGAAAATTGAAAAAAATGAAAAAGTTAGGAATTAAAATTTTAGGACTTGCGATTTTAGCAACTGTAGGATTTACAAGTTGTGATAACGGTGATGATCCGATTCCACCGGTAGATGGAGTGCTTGAAGCTTTATCAAACGGTGAAATGAATGGTACACTTCCAGAGAGTGTGACTCTTAATTCGGCTATAAGTTATGACTTGTCCGGATCGTTTATCGTACCTGACGGAATGACTTTGACCATTCCTGCCGGAACGAATATTGTTGCCGACAATGGTGGAACTGATGTTTATATTGCCGTATTAAAAGGTGGTAAAATCGATATCCAGGGAACAACAAGTAGCCCTGTCGTGATGTCGTCATCAACTGGTAATCCCGGAGACTGGGGTGGTTTAACCATTTGTGGAAAAGCGACAACAACAGCAGGAATTGATGCTGAAGCAGAAGTCGGTGGTTTCATCTACGGTGGAACTGAAGATGCTGATAATTCAGGCTCAATTAAAAACCTGGTAATTATTGGCACTGGTGCTCAGATTAATGAGGAATCTCAATATAACGGCGTTTCTTTTTACGCTGTAGGCTCAGGTACAACTATCGAAGATGTTGCCGTTATCAATGGGTCTGATGATGGTGTTGAGTTTTTTGGAGGAACAGTTTCTGTGAAAAACCTGTTCTTGCAAAACAACGAAGACGATGCAATCGACTGGACTGAAGGTTGGAGCGGAACAGTAGACAATGCCTATGTTGAACATACCATTGCAGGATTTTCTACGGTTATTGAAGGAGACAAAGCAAACAACAATCCTAAAATCAATAACCTGACTGCTGTTTCTACAGTTGGTGGAACAGCTCTTCAATTCAAAAAAGAGTCAGGTATGACAATTACCGGCTTATCTTTAACAGGATACGCGAAAAGTATCGACATGAAAGATGATGGCCCATTGGCCAACGTTATTATCGATGGAGAAACAGCTGATCCGACAAAAAGCTACAATGCTCCTGCAACAGTGGATCCAACAGCTTGGGGATGGGTTGATGCGGAATTAGCGGAAATTGTAGAACTGAATGGAAGCGTTGACTCCGATGTTACTCTTGATTCAGATAAAACTTACCGTTTAACCGGTTCTTACATTGTTCAGGATGGCGCATCTCTTACGATCCCTGCAGGAACAAAAATTCATGCTGATAACGGTGGTACTGATGTTTATATCGCGGTATTGATGGGAGGCCAGATTTTTATCAACGGAACTGCAGAGGAGCCTGTTGTAATTGCTTCAGACCTAAGTCTTCCTGGCGACTGGGGAGGTTTAACCATTTGTGGTAAAGCGACAACAAGTGCCGGTGTAAATGTAACAGCTGAAGTTGGTGATTTTACGTACGGCGGTGCCGAAGATACAGATGATTCAGGAGACATTACCTACCTGGTAATTAAAGGAACCGGTGCTCAGATCAACACTGAGTCTCAATACAATGGCGTTTCATTGTATTCTGTAGGGTCTGGTACAAAAATAGAGAACGTTGCAGTGATCAACGGCTCTGATGATGGTATTGAATTTTTTGGAGGAACAGCTTCTGTTACCAATATCTACTTAGAAAACAACGAAGACGACGCTGTAGACTGGACAGAAGGCTGGAATGGAGGCGTAACGAATACCTACATTTCTCATACTATTGCAGGATTCTCTACCGCTTTTGAAGGTGATAAAGTGAACAACAACCCACAATTCACCAATGTAACAGCGATCTCAACAGTTGGTGGTACTGCGTTACAATTCAAAAAAGAGTCGGGTGCAACCATTACGAACCTTTACCTGGAAGGTTACGATAAAAACATCGATATGAAAGATAATGGTGCTTTGACGAACGTTCAAATCGATGGAGCTGATGCGAACACAACATCAGCGTATGACGCTGGTACTAAAGTTGACATCTCTGGATGGAGCTGGATCAGCGCAACATTGTAAACAAACACAATAGATAACAATATTGAAGTGTAAGCAGGCTTCAATTCCCGTAAATTTGTGAAGTTCTGAGTCAATTGACTCAGAACTTTTCTCTGTTTAATTAAACTTTAATCTTTCTGTAATTCTTGCGTAATCGCTATCCACTACATTTGATTCGAACAAAAACAAAATAAGATGAAAGCTTTATTATTTACGGTTTTATTTTCGGTTCTGGTGTCTTTCTCTTTTGCTGCTCAAAAGGAGACAAAGGAAGAAAGTAAAACAGAAATAACTGCACTAAGTTTAAGCGGACAAGTTGTGGATAAAATAAGCCATGAAGCTTTAGTGGGAGTTAAAGTTTGTTTAGAAGGAACTGAGAAAGTTGCTTACACTGATTTTGATGGAAATTACCAATTTAAAGGTATTGAAGCCGGACAATACAATTTAACCGCTTCTTATATTTCCTACGAAGAATCAAAAATTGAAAATATTCAACTAAGTCTCAAAAAAAGTGAGGTAAATATTAGTTTAGAAGTAGTCGACTAAATGTTTACCTGCTTATTATATACTTAAGATTGACACCGCTTCTGAGAGCAGAAGCGGTTTTTTCTGTTCGACAAATTACCTGATAACCCTTCTTCCCAATTGTAAAAAAAAAGCACCGTGTTTATCCGAAACACGGTGCTTTTTATGTAATTGAAAGTTTTGACAAAAATCGTTGTTGCGTACTCAAAAGGATAGCTCGCGATGTGAATTGAAAACGACCTTGCAACTCAACTACTCTCCTGTCAATAGCCGTTCACTCATCGATTCAGCCCAGTCAATCAAAGTCTTTCTTTCTTGTTCTGAAAGTCTTGCTTTGGGATGAATCAAGGTGTATGATTTCAAAGGCATTTCCCCTTCTTCAACCTCCTTTGCGATGTCTTCCATCGTTCCAATCTTATCCAAAATGTCCATTGTTCCCCAGTCTGAAAGATTTAACTCACTTTTCCCTTCATGAATATGATTGTTTATAAAAAATGAAACGGGTGCCACCTGATGATACCAGAGATAATTGGTTTGATCTGAATGGCAGTCCAGACAGGCATTGGTTAATATCGCTGAAACTTCTGCCGGTACTTGCTCTTGCTTTAGCAGATGATTCGTCTCGATTCCACCTTCATTTTTTTCGGGCTGAATGAACTGGATAACAATCAAAGCAACAACAACTACGACAAGGAGAACTTTCAGTATTTTACGCATGATAAATGAGTTTTCAAGAGTGAATTTACCAATTTTATTGACTCAATAAGGATTTACTTTGTTCTTTGACCCACACGATTAGAAGCTCTTTCTGATCGTCAGAGAGCGCCTTATCCGGTTTGTGTTCTAAAAATTTTTCAGGTGGCATTTCATTTTTAGTAAGAACCTCCTTAATGTCTTTCAGAGCACCTAGTTGCTTTACAGTCGAGAGCTCATGCCAGGTTTTAAAGTCCAAATCTTTTTTGGCATCATCATTCCTCGAGTCGGTATTGTGACAACCAAAACACGAGTTCTTAACGACAGCTTTTACTTCTTCAGACATCTGGATGGTCTTCTCATTCGGCTCTTCTTTTTCGGAGGCGGAAGAAGTAAATGCGAAAGATAATGCGATTAAAAGCAGACCTAGAGATAAATTCAGTTTTTTCATAATTGATTATTTCGATGATTTATAAGTCGAAAACATCGGACAGGCCATAATGGTTGAAAAATTTGCTTGAATAATTGTTAAAGGTAGTATTAGGCACTAAAAAAACCGGACAAATCAATGTCCGGTTTTAATCAAGTTCGTATTTCGTTTTTAATTTTTCAATCCACTTCGTTCCAACAGGGCATCAACAGTTGGTTTCTGTCCTTTAAACCGAACGTATAAATCCATTGGATTTTCGCTTCCTCCTTTTTCGAGGATATTTGTACGGAATGCATCAGCCGTTTCTTTGTCGAAGATTCCATTCGCCTTAAATGCTGCGAAAGCATCAGCATCGAGCACCTCAGCCCATTTGTAGCTGTAATACCCGGCCGAGTAGCCACCGGCAAAAATATGCGAAAATGATGTGCTCATCAGGCTTCCGTCAACCGGAGGAAATAGTTCGGTTGGTGTCATGGCTTTTGTTTCAATTTCGGCAACTGGTTGACTCAAAGGTTCGGTTGCATTATAATAAGCCATATCCAACAAGCCAAAGCTCAGTTGCCGCTCCGAGATGTACCCTGACTGGAAGTTTTTAGCAGCCACAATTTTTTCGATTAATTCAGCGGGAATCTTTTCTCCGGTTTCATAATTTACAGCAAAGCGATCGAGCCACTCTTTTTCGTAAGCCCAGTTTTCGTGCATTTGTGAGGGCAGCTCCACAAAGTCCCAGAATACGTTGGTGCCCGACGTGCTTTCGTATTGGCACTTGCTCAGCATGCCGTGCAAGCCATGTCCAAACTCGTGTAAAAAGGTTGTTAGCTCATCAAAGGTAAGCAGCGATGGCTTGGTTTCTGTTGGCTTGGTAAAGTTGGTTACGATACTTATATGGGGTCGAATATCTTCGTCTCCTTCAATCCACTGGCCACGAAAATCGGTCATCCAGGCTCCGGAACGTTTGCCATCGCGAGGGAAAAAGTCCATGTACAGCACTGACACAAAGTTTCCTTCAGCATCAAACACTTCATAGGCTTTTACGTCAGGATGATAAACTGGTATTTCTTTGTTTTCCTTCAGTTCTAAACCGTACAAAGTATTCGCCAAATTAAATACACCATCAATCACATTTTCAAGCTTGAAATAAGGTTTTACTTCTTCCTCATTAAACCCATAACGAGCTTTTTTCAGTTTTTCTGAATAGTAGCCCCAGTCCCAACGTTGCAGCTCCCCAGTAAAACCTTCAGATTTGGCAAACTCCACCACTTCATCGAAATCCTTTTCGGCAGCAGGACGTGAAGCCTGATGTAGTTCATCGATAAACGCTAATACGCGATCAGGCGTTTCGGCCATGCGGCGCTGTAGCGTGTAATCGGCGTGCGATTGATAACCTAACAATTTAGCCTTCTCTAATTTCAGATCAACAATTTTTTGAATGATTTCCTTGTTGTCGTATTTGTTGCCCTTGTTGGCCTTCGTTGAAAATGCCCGGAACATTTTTTCGCGTAAATCGCGGTTGTCAGCATATTTCATAAACGGAATGTAGCTCGGATATTGAAGCGTAAAAATCCAGCCTTCCTTATCTTTTGATTTGGCTGTATGAGCAGCGGCTTCTTTGGCAAATTCAGGTAAGCCGGTCAATTTGCTTTCATCGGTAATGTGCAGTTCAAAGGCATTGGTTTCGGCCAATACATTTTCCGAAAATGTTAAGCCCAACTTGGATAGTTCTCCTGTAATTTCTCTGTAGCGGGCTTTGTCCTCTGCGTTCAGATTAGCCCCGCTGCGTACAAATCCGAGGTACGAATTTTCCAGCAGTGTTTCCTGTTCCGGATTTAGATCCAACTGATCTTTTTGCTCATAAACGACTTTTACACGGGCAAATAAATCCGGGTTTAGCGAAATGTCATTGCCGAATTCCGAAAGCATGGGAGCTACCTCCTGTGCGATTTTTTGAATCTCGTCGTTGGTTTCGGCTGAGTTCAGGTTGAAGAAAATCTTTCGGATTGTTGATAACCGATCGCCCGATTTTGACATCGCCACTACGGTGTTCTCAAAAGTAGGAGCCTTCGGATTGTCAATGATTGCTTGTACTTCGGCGCGGGATTCCTCAATGGCTACTTTAAAAGCCGGTAAAAAGTGCTCGTTTTCAATTTTATCAAATGGAGCTGTTTGATGAATATTCTCAAATGTTTTCAATAGCGGATTTTCAGTTGTTTCTGCTTTTGTTGTCATCATAATTACTAAGACTAAAAGGGTAGTTAAAACCCCATAATTTGTTTTCATTTTTTATTGCGTTAAAGTTTTCAGTAAATAAAGTTGTAAAGGATCTGTTGTAAGTTGCAACCAAATATTACAGAAAACTTTAAGAATAGTTCAATTCCTTGGTTTTTTCTTTTTGCGTTTCTTCTTCTTTTGCACCGACCAGCCAAATTTGCCAATGGCTTCACCTAGTTCAAAATAATGACCATGCGAGTAACAAATGGGATTGGCCTTTTTTAAGCTGAAGGCCCCGGTTTTCGGATCGATGTATTGTTCGTCGGCAATCACATTCACCACCTCGGAGATAAACATGTCGTGGGTCCCCAATGGAATAATGTCTTTAACTTTGCATTCGATGCTGATGGGTGCCTCTTCAATGATGGGAACCTGAACCACGCTTGCGGGAGCAGGCGTTAAGCCCATTTCCTTCCACTTGTCAAACTTTTTGCCCGACCGAACACCACACCAGTCGGTAGCACGGGCAAGTTCCGCCGTCGTTAGGTTGATCACATATTCACCTGTTCGTTTAATAATTTCGTACGAATGGCGACTCGGCCTTATTGAAATATAACACATGGGAGGATCGCTACAGATCGTGCCAGTCCAGGCAATGGTAATCAGGTTTTGTTCCTCCGGCGTCACCCCGCAGCTCACCAAAACGGCTGGCAGTGGGTACACCATTGTTCCGGGTTTCCAATTCACTTTTGCCATGTATTCAGTTTTTAATTTCGAGTTTCGAGTTTGCGCGAGTGGCAAAGGTAAGAAAGTAGGGGGATCGCGAAAGTGGAAAGTTGATCGATAAATCCCATTTGCTTTCTCTGATGGGGAGAGAATTAAAAAGCCAGCTTTCCATTGGAAAGCCGGCTTAAGTGGACAGTCAGTAACTAAGCTACTCTTTCTCCTTCTTGTCCAGTATTTTCTCGATTTCATCCATTGCTTTGTTCATGGCGGCAATGGCCTTGTCGAATGGTTCGTTGCTGGTCATGTCAACTCCGGCATTTTTTAGCAACTGGATTGGATAGTCCGATCCACCGGCTGACAAAAAATCCATATAATTTTTCAGGGCTTGCTTGTCGCCACTCATTACTTTTTCAGCCAACGAAATAGAAGCTGTAAATGAGGTGCTATATTGGTAAACGTAAAAGTTATAGTAGAAATGAGGGATAAATGCCCATTCCATATTGATATAGTCGTTTACATAGCAAACTTCCTCTTCGTGCCCATAATATCGATTTACAATATCGGTATAAATTTCCGAAAACGTTTCTCCGGTTAGTGGTTTTCCTTTTTCTCCTTCTTCGTGTATCTTCAATTCAAATTCAGCAAATTGAGTTTGACGGAATAAGGTACCTTTAAAACGATCGAGCCAATTCATTAACAAAGACAATTTAACATCATCATCTTCAACTTTGTTCATCATGTAGTTGAACAGCAGAACTTCGTTGAAGGTAGAAGCTACTTCGGCAACAAAAGTGGTGTAGTCGGCCGTAGGGTACGGCTGTGTTTTATTCGAAAAGTAGCTCTGCATGGTGTGTCCCAACTCGTGCGCCAGGGTACTCACATCTTCATAAAGGTCGTTGTAGTTTAGTAATATAAAAGGATGCCCATCGTAAAAAGCCCCATTTGAATAAGCTCCTGATCGCTTTCCGGGAGTCGGATAAACATCAATCCAGCGCTCGTCGATTGCCTTTTTTACGGTGTTGGTGTATTCGTCACCCATCGGTTTTAAGGCATCCAAAATAATAGCAGTTCCTTCGTCGTAGCTGTAGTTTAAATCAACGTCCTTGACAACCGGTGCATATAAATCCAGGTACTTCAGCGTATCCACATCCATCATGCGTTTTTTGATTTTCAGGTAACGGTGAAAAGCCGGGAGGTTTTTATTCACGTTGTCGACCAACGAATGATAAACATCAACCGAAATGTTGTTGGGATAAAGCGATGCTTCAAGCGACGAATCGTAATGGCGTGCCCGGGCATTGAAAATATCAGCTTTGACATTACCGTTGAGAATTTCGCCGTAGGTACCTTGAAATCTGGCATAATTGTTCCAGTAGGCATCAAATACAATTTCGCGGTCAGCTCGGTTGTCCGAAGCCCGGTAGCGACTGTATTCTGCACTTCCAATTTCCAGCTGCGTACCATCCGAAAGTGTTACTTCAGGCTTCGGCATTTCGGCATTCGAAAAGGTTCCGAAAACAGCTTGTGGTACCGAGGTCACTGTTCCTGAAAGTGCCATGATGCGTTCTTCTTTTTCACTCAGTGAGTGCGCTTTGGTACGGAACATATTTTCCAAAGGCATGCGGTACACTTCCAGTTTAGGCTCCGATTTGATATAGGATTCAATGGTTTTCCAGTCGGTCTCTAAAATCTCCGGTTCGATGAAAGCCGCTTTTGCACCAAAGGTGGAAAACAAGGACTGCAATTCCTGTTTCATGCCGTTATATTTCATATCGCGCATGTCCAGGTCAGAATTCATCCCGGCATAGAGGTAAATTTTTGAAGCCTCTTTTGACAGCTCGCTGTTAAATGTGAGAACCTTTAACAGGTTTTCGGGCGACTGTGTAATTGTTCCTTTAAATTTCTCGACCTCATCCAGTTTTTTGGTCAAATTTTCAACTGCTGCCCTCCAGGCCTCGTCTGATTCAAAAAGGTCGGTTAAACTCCATTTGTATTGGTCAGCGATTTTATCGCGGGTTTTCTGTGCATAGCTGTTGGCGCTTGTTACAACAACCAACAGAGCTGCAAAAAACAGTGCTGTTTTCAAGTTAATTCTCTTCATATGGCTAAAAGTTGTAAAGTTTCTAACACAATAGGTATTTATCTGACGAAATTATTACAAATAAAAAGCTTAAAAAAAGACGAAATTCATGTTTTGACGTTGCATCAAATCGTTCCAAAATGATCTTTCCCTATTCTGAATTCGACGAATGTGTTTGGTGTCGGGCTATTTGATGAGGTGAAGTAGCGGAACGATATCATCTTACATCTTAACCCGAAACTTGTACATCAAGTCCGGCTGCTTTCACACGGCTGGCAATTTGATTCAGTTGTTCCAACGATACTTTTTCCAATCCTTCAGCGGGCGTATCGCGGGCAACGGTATAAATCATAACCTGTTTGGGTTGAATGTCGTTCAGAACTTTTAGCCAGGCCGACAATTCTTCCTCGGTGGTGTTGTCTACGGTTTGTCCTTTGAATGTACCTCGCAAAAACATGGTTTGAATGATGGCATGCCGCCCAAATCGCTTCAGCTGTTCAATGGTTCGCCCAAGATCAAAGGAGCCAACCGGGCAGTCGAGTAATTCAACCGTTTCCGGAATCGCCGAATCCAGTTTCAGGATGTTATCTTTTATTTTGAGGAGCGCTTGAAAGACGGGCTCCCGATGAATCATGGTGGAATTGGAAAGTACAGCAATGCGGCAGTTGGGAGCAAACTGATTGCGCAAGGCTATGGTGTCGTCAATAATCTCCGGGAACCTGGGGTGAAGTGTGGGCTCGCCATTTCCGGCAAAAGTAATTACATCGGGCAATTGCCCTTCCTTTAGCATGTTTTTTAGCTTTTGTTCCAAACGGTCGGCAACCAACTCGCGACTTGGCAATTCGGCTTTCTTTTCGCGCTTTTCGGGGTTCCAGCCACACTCACAGTAAATGCAATCGAACGAGCACACTTTGCTGTCGGTAGGTAGCAGGTTTATGCCAAGCGAAACCCCCAACCGACGACTTTTTACCGGGCCAAAAATAACTTCATCAAACAGAAAGGTTGCCATGCTGTAATTTTTCAGCGAAAATACGGATTTAAAGTTTGGGTTTGAAATCTTGCCCAAAGAATTGAACCCAAACAATGGTCATGTTGGATCATCTAATTAAAATAATTTTGACATTCTTGTTTCTTGCATAATAATCGTCCTTTGTAACCCGTCAATTTTGCTTTACAATGCTCGTTTTTTGCTAAACTCTAATATGAAAAAGCTACTGTTATATTAGAATAAACTAAGTGCTTGTAGTTATAAATTTTGTATTCGCCATGAAATGTTTTTTTATATCTTGCAACAAGTTTAGCATAAAACGCTCGAATCAACAACATTTAAGCCGAATCATGTCAAAGTCAGTTAGAACCAAAAAGAACAATAAGATTGACAAAAAAGTATGGGACAAAATCTTCATAATTGTCTACATTTTGATACTCGTAGTATCTTTTTTCAAAACCTACGATCGTGTTTTTGATAAAAAAATTAATCTTGGAGGAGATAATGCTGCCTATTATATTTTAGGTAACGCAATCGAAAGCGGACAAGGCTTCACCAACATTCATACAAAAGAGAAAGTAGCACACAACCATTTTCCACCGGGTTATCCAGCAGTTATAGCAGCGGTATCAACCATTTTTACCAACGATATTCTATTTATTAAGAAAGTAAACGGTTTCTTTCTGCTTGCATCAATCGGACTGCTGTTTTTAATACTGTATCAGCTTTCAGGCAGCATTCATGTTGCCTTTATCACCAGTTTGATTTCCTTATTGAATTATCACCTGTTGAGCTATTCGGTTATCATGATGAGTGAGATTCCCTTTCTGTTCTTTTCACTACTTTCAATTTGGCTGGTTACAAAACTCAATCTGGATAAAGTATTTTATAAGAATCCCTTATTTCTGCTGCTTCTGGTCACTATCCCTATCACGTATTATATTCGGTCAACTGGATTAGCTTTAGTAATTGGTATTGTTGCATATTTGGCCTTTAAAAAGAAATGGGCCTATATTGCAACGCTGGTTCTTGGGTTTTTGCTGTCCATTCTACCCTGGTATCTGAGAAACATGCAGCTAGGCGGCAATGCCTATGCGAAACAATTAATTCGGAAAAATCCTTATCGCCCGGAGCTTGGACAGATGGAATTTGGAGATTGGTTCACAAGATTCTGGCACAATCTGGAGCGCTATATCACACGTGAAATTCCATCAGGGACATTCAATTTTATACCAAATGCAAACTACAAAGAGGCCATCTCAAGCACCGAATGGATGATCGGGCTTGTTCTAGTCGCCTTCATGTTATTTGGACTTTTTCGAACGAAGAAGTACTTCAACCTCATTTTCTTCTATCTTGCTTCCTACTTCGGGATTTTGCTTTTGTGGCCAGAAGTTTGGTACGGGGTTCGGTTTATGCTTCCACTAATTCCTCTGTTTACCTTTTTATTTATTCATGGCATCATTGAATTGCTGACGCTGACTGCTCAAAAATTCTTAAAACTGAAAAGGCCACAGGTTGTCCAAATAGCGGTTGTTATTCTTATTCTGATCAGCAGTAGTTCATATGCTTCAAAAGCTGTTGATTTATTGGAAAAGAAAGCGAAAAGCAAATATCCGGACAAGTATAAAAACTATTTCGAACTTGCTGAATGGGTTAAAGCAAATGCACCAGATAGTTCAGTAACCTGCTGCCGCAAAGGACAGTTGTTTTTTCTTTTTTCGAACAAATATGTTACCGGCTACAAAAACACGCTAGACACCGAGGAACAAATTGAGTTTTTGAAAAGTAAAGGTACCGACTATGTCATTTTAGATCAACTCGGCTATTCTTCAACAGGACGCTACCTGCTTCCTGCGATAAAAAAATACCCGTTGAAATTCAAAGTGATAAAACAAGTAAAAAAACCGGATACTTACTTAATGAAATTTCAACCGGAACAGGGTTATTGGGGCGAATGGAAGGATGACAAACGAGAAGGGAAAGGGACTTTTGTTTGGGAAAACGAACAACGATTTGTTGGAGAATTTAAAAACAATTTGAGAAACGGCAAGGGCATACTCTTCTACCCAAACGGCAATCAACTTGAAGGAACGTGGGTGAATGACACGCTTGATGGAGCCGTTACTTTAAAGTCGAAAGATGGTAAAATAATCGAACAGAGTATTTTTGAGAATAATCAGAAAGTACGGGTTCTCAACCAGAAATAAAACATATTCGTTCTTCCCCGTCTAAAATGACATGGGGTACATTAAATCGCTAAAAAAATCCGGGTTGATATCAGCCCGGATTTTCTTCTATCTTTCGATTTGCTAGATACCAAAACTGGCCTTTATCTGATCAATATAGTCGAGTTTTTCCCAGGTAAATAGTTCCACTTCCTTCTCGATCTTTCCTAAATACGGAGACTCAAATGTTTTTACCTTAATCTCTGGAGTGCGTCCCATATGCCCATAGGCTGCTGTTTCCTGATAAATCGGGTTACGCAATTTCAAGCGTTGCTCGATCGCTGCCGGCCGCAGGTCAAAAATTTCCTTTACCTTTTGGGCAATGGTACCATCATCTAATTGCACGTTGGCTGTTCCGTAGGTATTCACAAAAATCCCTACCGGATGAGCCACTCCAATCGCATAGGCCAGCTGAACCAAAATCTCATCGGCAATCCCGGCTGCCACCAGGTTTTTAGCCATATGGCGCGAAGCATAAGCTGCAGAACGGTCAACTTTTGAGGGATCCTTACCCGAGAAAGCACCACCGCCGTGTGCCCCTTTACCACCATAAGTATCCACAATAATTTTGCGCCCGGTTAGTCCGGTATCGCCATGAGGACCTCCAATTACGAACTTACCGGTTGGGTTGACATGGTAAATAATGTCGTTGCCAAACAGCGCTTTCACCCGCTCAGGCAATTGAGCAATTACACGCGGCATCAGGATACTGATCACATCTTCCTTGATTTTTGCCAACATCGGTTCGTCTTCGTCAAACTCATCATGCTGAGTTGAAACGACGATGGTATCCACCCGTTTTGGTGAGTTATCATCGTTGTATTCGATGGTGACCTGCGATTTTGAATCGGGGCGCAAATAGGTCATGTCCTTTCCGTTGCGACGGACAGCAGCCAATTCCTTCAAAATGCGGTGTGATAGCTCCAGTGCAAGCGGCATGTAATCGTCTGTTTCTTTGCTGGCATAACCAAACATCATGCCCTGGTCGCCAGCTCCCTGGTCCATCTTATCTGTTTTATCAACTCCACGATTAATATCCGGGCTTTGCTCATGTATTGCAGTTAACACCCCACATGAATCCCCGTCGAAGCGATAGGCTGCCTTGGTGTAACCAATCTGGTTGATCACTTTTCGGGCAGTTTCCTGCACGTCAACATAGGTTTTCGATTTTACCTCGCCGGCCAATACAACCTGTCCGGTAGTTACCAGGGTTTCGATGGCCACTTTCGAATCCGGATCAAAAGCCAGAAATTCATCCAACAAGGCATCTGAAATCTGGTCAGAAACTTTATCCGGGTGTCCCTCGGATACCGATTCACTTGTAAATAAATAACTCATATTTTTAAGTCTATTAAATAAACAATTGTAAGCTCAGGCAAAACTGCCGGGCTAATAGTTACCTGTGAAATAAGATGGAGATTGAATGAATGCGGTCGTGTTAAAGCGATTGCTTTAGCATTTTTTTAACGTGGTTGCAATCAATCTCAAATTTTTCCACTAGGCTGGCTACAAATGTACAATCTTTTTTTCGGATACAAAACAAGCCGGATTCAACAGGCTACGCGGGCTTTTCCCCTCTCTTCCAGAAGAGAGGGGACGAGTTCAGAGCAATCCGAAAGGATTGAGATGAATTCAGGGGAGAGTCTGACATGCAGCATCGCCCCGGCTTTTCGCTTTCTGAAATCCCAAAAGCAACGGATCGACGATTAAAAACTTCAAGCAGGTAGATTTCGGTTAAATGGGATGATGAACCCATGTCAATTAAGTCAGGATGGTAAATACAAACTAACAGAGTACTCTATCCGGTACTTGTTCGGATTCAATAAAAATGAACTAATCATCCATCCCGGGAGTTAGTAGTGTTGAAACCAAAAAACAAATTGAATGAAGTATTTCGTAAAAATAAACGATGTAAAATCGACCGGGGAGCTGGAAGGGGCCTGGAATAATGACGACTATAAGGAATTGCTGATAAGATTTGAGTATCCTGATTCGGATCAATTAAAACCAGCAGAATTGGAGGAATACCTTTTTATGGCCATTTCCGACTTTGAACCAAACGAAGCGGCTGCCATTCTGCTTGACTACAAACTTTCGGATGTCCTCGCCGAAGGACAGATTGATAATCTTTCGCACGAAATGCTACGGGTAAAAGTCTTTGAAAATTATTCGGAGATTGATCTTCACCACGATTTATTCAACATTAACCAGTTGCTTTACAAGGCCTACAACGGAAAGTTCCCACAGGGCAAGGTAAACATCATCCAATTCGAAATTACGGGTCAAAACAATGACCCGGAGGAGATCACAAAAGAAACCGCATTGAAAGCACTAAGTTATGGTCTTTCAGAAAGCAATTTACTTAACCGCTTACTAGGCGACCAACTGGAGGGCCGGACATCCTTTCCGGAGGCTGACGGAATTGTGTGGGACTTACAAAACAAGGGAGATCATGTTTATTCGATGACGATTTCAGAAAAATGGCTGTCCAAAAATGATTTCACAAAAACAGAATATGAATGCACTGTGCAGCCGTTTGTAGACCCCGATGAAGAAGAATAAACCGCAATAAGAACAAGACGATAGCTAGTAGACTTTAGATCCAAGAATAAAGAACCAAGAGCCAAGACGGTGAGATAGCAGTAATCTGTTTCGGACAATACTGGAGCAAGTCGCCAGCAGATCCTGAAACGAGTTCAGGAAGACGAGCATTCAAATGGGACAGTTAAGTCCCCCACTTCGCCATTAGGAGAAAAGGAACTGGGGTTTTGGGCAACACCCCAACACCTGCAAAAGAAATGGAGCTGGCCTCCTTTCGAACTTTAGCTTTCTTGAATGGTTTAAACGACTATCGGGCTGAAATTCAAGTTCGATTGATTTAACCGATTGGCTGTATGCTACAAATTGCAACTTTTGTTTTGTTCACTTTAATAATGAATCCTATGGTACTGGTTGACTTTTCGGTTTCGGAAAACAACGATTTACAAGCGTGGTTTGTGGTAAACGATGGCGTCATGGGTGGGCGGTCAGCATCAACCTTCGACTTAAATGCCGATGGAAACGGACTGTTTAAAGGAACCGTTTCCCTGGAGAACAGCGGCGGGTTTGCATCGGTGCATTACCGTTTCGACCCACTGGAAATAGGGAATGCAAAAACACTGGTTTTGTACTTAAAAGGCGATGGCAAAAGATACCAGGCACGAATTTATGCCAATACCAGCGATCGGTATTCTTACATCGCCTATTTTGAAACATCGGGAGAATGGCAAACCATCGAAATTCCCTTGGCAAGTATGTATCCTTCGTTCCGGGGACGCAAGTTGGATCAGCCAAATTTTGCTGCTACACGTATCGAAGAAATTGCCTTGCTAATCGGCAACAAAAAGGCCGAAAGTTTTCAATTGGAGATGAAGAAGATCCTAATGAAATAAGCAGTATCGAATTGCAAGCAAAAAAGAAAACGGATTGGCACTCCACCTCATCCGGAATATCGGTTATTCTACCTCAAACACTTCGAGCGACCAACGATCCCGATAGGCCTCATTGGCATTGCGCCTGAGGGCATACAATTCTTTTCCCTGGCTGTTGACAAACACATACCACACCTCGAGCTCTGCTTCGCTGAGGTTCCCGAACTCATCCACTTCGTAAGGCGAGAGAGGGTAGCTGTTTAACCGGTTCAGGTTGGTCGCATCAAATTGCTCAATAAGCCCTGTTTCCTGCTGACTGTAGTTTTTATAGACTGACGTTCCTTCTGCGACAAACAAACTGTTGGTTGATTCTGATTCGTCGAACGAACTAATGAAATTCATTCGCGTGTTCAGCTCGCCGTAAAGATCGAAAGTTGCAATCGGCTCCCATTTTGTGGTATAGGCCGGTATAAAATAGACTTTCCCCCGCGTGGTCAGCATGTGTTGGCCGTTTTGCATGGGCCAGAAACGTTGCAGGTCTTCATGCCAATACGCGATGGTGTCCTTCGGCAAGCCCTGGCTGATATCAAAGAGCAAGACACCGGTGGGCGACACCGATGTGCGGCTCGCTAACAGATAGGGCTGATCCTTAACCCTCATGAGCCACGTTCCGCCATAAAAATGGTGCGACGGATGACTACTTGACTGCGTTATTTCACCCGTTTCCAGGTTCAGGTTGCGAAGGTTATCGAAGTCGCTGCCCGATGGCGAAATGTAACACCAGCCATTGTCACCTGCTGCCAGGTCGAAGGGAACACAGTTTAGCGTGTAGGTTTTTTCTAGGGACAACGCCTGAATGTTAACCACTGAAAGATAGGCGACCGTGTAGCCTACCAATAGTTTCCCATCCGGTGTCAGCTCCAGGCATTGGGGGCTTTTATCCAGTTCCATGGTTGAAGGAAGATCGAGTTGGGTATTGCGTATGAGCAACTGGTTTGGACTTTTCGTGGCAATCACCAGTAAATCGCCGCTTTTATCATACAAGGCATCCGTAACGATTCCCTTTATTGGCGAAACCCGACCATTATTGGCGATAGGAGGTTCCTGTCCGCCATTGCCATTTCCCCCGTTACCGATGGTATCGGTGGATTGATCAAAATGGCCATACAACACTTCAACCTGGTAGTAGCCAACATCTTCCACCATGATCTCCAGCCACCCGGAATAGTAGTCATCGCCGGTTTGGTATTCCGGCTGGCTCATCGTGTAGAGCAAGGGAATGGCTCCACCCGAAAAGCGGCCCTGCATGGGCTCAATATCCATCCACTTCGGGTGAGTACGAATGTAATAGTGACGATCGCCTGCTTCGGGAAGGTGGAACGAGATCGATCCTTGTGGTTGTTGCGACGAAATAACCAGCGGCTCATTGATCGTGTAGTAGATCAGTTCGTCGTTTTTCAGAAAGTCGTTGTTGCAGCTTCCGGCCAACAAGGCCAGAATGACAATTAAAAAGAAACGGGTTAATGATTTCATCCTTGGGCAGTTTAAAAGTAATAACGAAGGCCGGCTGACAGATCAAACGACGAGATACTTTGAATTTCTTCATCCTCCAGCTCGTACGTGCCGGTGCTGGTGCCGTTGTCGTATTTCACCTTGCTGAGGCTGGACACAAATGTACTCAGACTGATACCTACCGACAGGCGGGGTGCCACAAAGTATTCCAGTCCCAGTTCCGAAAGGCCGCCAAAAGCCTTACCGGTCATCAGCACGTTGGTCTCCAGCAGGGTGGCTTCATCTCGGTAGATGGCTATTCCCAGGGAGATAGATCCCGAGAAACGCAGCTGGTGATCGCGCGACAACGAATACTCGGTGTACAGCGAAGGCCCCACAAAATTGACGTACATCGTTTCCTTCAGCGGACCATGATACAGGGTCACGCCATCCTGCGGATCAAAGGTAGCCCAAACATCCGCTGTCGACTTGAAGAAGCGATACTGCAAACCCACCGCCAGATCCTGCTGCAGGTAGTAGTGGAGGGAGGCCGACGACTGCCATCCCCACAGGATTTGGTCGAAGTAATCGTCAATCTCAGCCTGCCGCAGCCCCTGCATTCTGAGGCTTTCCCGCCCGGGGTCGGTGTCGCCCAGCATATAGCCTAAGCCGCCCGAGGCAGCCACCCGCCAGCGGTAGGGCTCCCGGTTGACAATTTCACCAATCTTGCTCCCTTCTTCATAAATGACTTCTCTGGCTTCCGAGCGGTTAATTTTTCCTTTTGTTTTTACCCCGTTTTGTTCAACGGTGAAGCGGATATGGTGTGCATTTTGTGCCGTGATGGTACAGGAAATAGTATCCTTTTTCCAGGTAACAATGCGGTCCTGGGCTTGCCCCGGAAACGCAAGAAATAGCAACAAAACCAGTAAGAACAAGCTGGTGTGTTTCATGACATAAGTTGTTGTTGGTTAAACATTCGTGCGCTCAAATATAAGAAAAGATGGATCGGTTGATGCAGCCGCTGCTATTTTTTTTATGTTATTCGGAATTAGTCTGAATTAATCGACTACAGGAGCCCGATTATCCTGCTCAATCGGGTGTTGACAGCCAGATCGAGCCAACGAATAACAGCATCCTGCCAACCCGCCCGTAAAAACTTCACTATCTTTAGAACATGGATGTGCATGATCCCAAAACCAGAAGCTATAACATGAGCCGCATCAAGGGAAAAGATACCAAACCCGAAATGTTGGTGCGGAAATACCTTTTTGCCAAAGGCTTTCGGTATCGGTTGCATGTCAAAGACCTCCCCGGAAAGCCAGACATTGTACTACCCAAATACAAAACCGTCATCTTTGTCAATGGCTGCTTCTGGCATGGACACAAAGGTTGCCGCTACTTTACCCTCCCTAAAACCAATACTGAATGGTGGCTCAATAAAATTAAAGACACCCAGCGCCGCGACAAGGAAAAAGAAATAGAATTGAATGTAGCCGGTTGGCGGGTGATCATTGTTTGGGAGTGTGAGCTGAAAACTGAGCAGCGCCAAGAAAGCCTCCATAAATTAATCTGTCAAATCAAAGAGCGCTGAATTTGAACAGCTTTTTTTTGCTTACGGGTTTAAAATCCTATGTTCATGTGCAATAATTTGAAAAATGTAAAATGTGACTCATAGTCGGTTGACTAAAAAGTCACACTCTCCTACCTTCATCAACCATGAAAGCACAGGAAGTTTTTGGAAGAAAAATCCGATTTCACCGCAACCAATTGGGTCTGTCTCAGGAAGAACTGGCATTTAAGGCCGGGCTTGACAGAACCTACATTGCGAGTGTTGAAAATGGCAAGCGCAATGTTTCCATTGAAACAATTCATAAATTTCTTTCGGCTTTGCAAATTTCTTTCAGTGATTTTTTCGCTGATGTTAAAGAACTCTAACAGACCAAATGTCAATACCAGTTATCGATATTTTTGCAGGCCCGGGAGGACTTGGAGAGGGATTTTCCAATGTTTTGGATAAAAAAGGGAAACGAATCTTTAAAATAAAGTTGTCCATTGAGATGGATGAGTTTGCCCATAAAACGCTTGAGCTACGTAGTTTCTACCGACAGTTTCCGGCTGGGGAAGCACCAGAAGAATATTACAACTTCATCAGAAACTATAAGCCCTCACAGGACAAAATACTGCGAGAGGAACTGTTCGCAAAATTCCCGGAACAAAAAGCCAAAATAAAAGAGGAAGCATGGCAATGCACTTTAGGTGATGAGCAGTTTCCTCCTGAATTAGTGGATGCCCGGATCAAAAAAGCTTTGGGGAGAAATAAGGATTGGTTGTTAATCGGTGGCCCTCCTTGTCAGGCCTATTCGCTCGTTGGCAGATCGAGAAACAGAGGATTATCAGAAGACGATCACCGGGTTTTTCTTTATCGCGAATACCTTCGCATCATCGCCGTCCATCATCCCGCCGTTTTTGTAATGGAAAACGTGAAAGGGTTGTTGTCGGCGAAACTGGATGGTGACCGGATTTTTGAATGGATAAAAAAAGACTTGAAAAATCCGGGAAATCTTTTTCCAGGAAAGAATGCTCCAAGATACAGAATCTACTCCTTTGTTAAACCACCCGATGATTATGAAGGTGACGATCCGATTTATTTCAAAGATGAAGATTATCTGATAAGAACTGAAAGTTATGGGGTGCCACAAAACCGGCATCGGGTGATAATTTTAGGTATCCGGGAAGATTTGGGTGAAATTAGTTACGATCCACTGGAAAAAATGGATCACGTTAAACTAAAAGATGTCATTGGAGAATTACCAAAATTAAGAAGCGGTATTGGAAGAGAAATAGCCGGGAGTAAGCCGAACGGAAAGAATATCTACAAAAAAATAGAGGACAGCGAAGCCGCTTGGGATGGCATTGTTGTTGAAAGTTTACGAAAGGTTGAAAAAGAATTGGGTACGAAAACCATTACCTTGGAAAAGCTGAATGGTTTAACCACGGGCGAAAATTTTAAAAAGGTTGTTCTTTTGGAACCCAAGAACCCGCTTCGAGAGTGGTATCATGATGCCCGTTTGAGGGGTATTTTAAACCACGAAACCCGAACCCACCTGAAAGAAGATTTGGGACGATACTTGTTTTCATCCCTTTATCTGCAATTGAATAAAGATTTTCCAAAGCTCAGGGACTATCCGGAGTGGCTACTTCCAAACCATAAAAATGCTGCAGGCGGGAAATTTGCTGACCGTTTCCGAACCCAACGTCCCGATCAACCTGCAACAACAGTTACGAGCCATATATCAAAAGATGGGCATTATTTTATTCATTATGACCCTGCTCAATGCCGCAGCTTAACGGTTCGGGAAGCAGCACGAATTCAGACTTTCCCGGATAATTATTTTTTCTGTGGACCAAGAACCCAACAATACCATCAGGTGGGGAATGCTGTTCCTCCTTATCTAGCTAAACAGCTAGGGGAGATAGTCAAACTGATTTTACTATAAATACAACCATGAACTCAACTAACTACCAGACAACTAAAGCAGAACCAGACGCAAGTTCTATGATTGAGACTTTCCGGGCAATTGGCTATTCAATGGAAACAGCAATTGCGGACATAATGGATAATTCTATATCCGCCGGGGCAAAGAATATATGGCTAAACTATGATTGGAAAGGAGAAAACACAATAATCCGAATAAAAGATGATGGATACGGTATGAATGGCGAAGAATTAATTCAAGCCATGAGACCAGGTAGTCGACACCCGCTAGAAGAAAGGTCCTCGAAAGACCTAGGAAGATTTGGACTTGGATTGAAAACAGCATCCTTTTCTCAAACAAGGAAGTTTTCGGTTTTATCAAAAAAAGAGGGTTACAATCCAGTTTATTGGGCATGGGATTTAGATCATGTTAATAAGGTCAGTTCTTGGGAATTAATCCAATATATACCTAGTTCTGATCTATTTCCTGAAATTGAATCAATGAACTCAGGTACGTCAGTAATTTGGTATTGTCTTGACAGAACATTAAAAGGAACGGTATCTGATGATAAAGAGGCAATGGGGAAATTTATGGAAATTATGGAAAAGGTGAAATTTCACTTAGAAATGGTCTTTCATAGATTCATTGAGCAAGGTAAAATTATCATTTGGGTTCAAGACAGAAAAGTGGAAGCTTGGGATCCTTTTTTAAAAGGGAAAAAGGGGCTGCAAATATCTTCGGAAGAATTCTTTGGAGACAACATGGTAAATGTTAAAGGTTATGTATTACCCCATAAAAGCAAATTAACTGAGCAAGAATTTAAAAGAGCAGCTGGACCCAAGGGGTGGAATGAACAGCAAGGGTTTTATATATATCGGAATCAAAGATTATTAGTAGCAGGAGATTGGTTAGGAATGTTTCAGAAAGAAGAACACAACAAACTATGCCGAATACTAATTGATTTACCCAACACAATAGATGATAAATGGCAAATAGATATTAAAAAATCTGTTGCCCGCCCTCCAATAAAGGTGCGCAGCCAATTAAAAGCATATGCAAAGAGTACAAGAAGCAATGCTGTGGAAGTTTATCGGTATAAAGGTAAAGTTCTTAAACGTAAATATAAAAGCACATTCATACCTGTTTGGCAAGACGAGAAAAGACGTGGTAAACTTTGTTATAAAATAAATAGAGAACACCCTGTAATTAGTAGCCTTACAGACAATCCTACGAAAGTAGAATTAAATAGACTTCTCCATTTGTTAGAGGAAACGGTACCTATCTCTTCAATTACTATTAAAGAAGCTCTTGATAAGGAAAACTATATAACTCCTTTTGAAAATATCGGGCATAATCAACTAAAAGAGATGATATCAGAAATGGTAACGCAGCTCACTTTACAAGGAAAATCATTAGAGGATGCTACTTCCATTATTTTAACAATTGAACCATTCGATCAATATCCAGAATATGTATGCAAATTAATTGACCATATATGATAAGTGACGCCATAAAACAAGCCCAGTTTTTAATTCGATTAAAGTCAAAAGGTGATTTTTTAACACCTGATACACTAGAAAGTGTAGCATTGGATACTTTGAAAATTTTCCCTGATGTCGATAAAGAGTTATTGAAAAAGCATTTGATGCACCAATATTCAATTTTTCAGGAAAAATCAGAAACAATAACTAAAGATTATACCCCATGGATTAAACAAACAAAATCAGAGATTTCTTTGAACTTCTGGCCTCGTTATCAGCAATATCTAGAGGAATATAAAAATTTTCCAACTAAAACTTTACTTGAAATTGATAATACCACTGATGATACTCTGGATCATTTACATAACCCTAGGTCAAAAGATAATTTTGATAAAAGAGGGATGGTAGTCGGACATGTTCAGTCTGGAAAAACTGCAAATTTTTCAGGGTTAATTTGTAAAGCTGCGGATGTTGGATATAAATTTATTATTGTTCTGGCTGGAATTCATAATAGCCTTAGGGCTCAGACTCAGGTAAGAATTGATGAAAGTGTTCTGGGGTATGACAATCAACATTACAAGACCAACAAGGAGATGAAGTATGTTGGAGTAGGTAATTTTATTGAAAGCCGATCAAAAGCCGTAGCTCATTCAATTACAACCTCTCAAAGTGATTTTAATACTACGACTGCAAATTCAATAGGGATCAATTTTGATACTAATGAGCCAATTATTGCTGTAGTTAAAAAGAATGCTTCGATATTGCAAAAACTTACACAGTGGTTAGAATCACAAGCTACAGAAATAGAAGATGGCAAGAAACTAATATCAAACAAACCACTTTTAATAATCGATGATGAGGCTGACAATGCATCATTAAATACAAACAAGGAAGATTTAGACCCTACGCGTATTAATAGCCAAATTAGAAATATACTTAAGCTATTTAAGAAAAAATCCTATGTAGGTTATACTGCAACTCCTTTTGCAAATGTATTTGTACAACTAAATGAAGATGATTTATTTCCTCGAAACTTTATTACAAACTTAAAGGCTCCATCTAACTATATTGGACCTGATAAGATATTTGGTTTTGAATCTGATAGTTATGACGAAAGGAGTACTTTATCTATTATAAACAAGATTTCTGATTACGAAGATTTACTACCTGACGGTCACAAAAAAGAAGACCCGTTACCCAATATTTTACCTACATCACTTAAAACAGCGATTAAATGTTTCATTATAACATGTGCAATAAGACGTTGCAGAGGTCAGGTAGATGTGCACAACTCAATGCTAGTGCATGTTTCAAGGTTTCAGATTTGGCAATCGAAAGTTAAGGAGCTTGTTGAGGAAGAATTTAATTTTTACAGAAGAGGTATTGAGCAGAATAATAAAGACGTATTAGATGAAATAAGGCGAGCTTTCGAACTCGACGGGAATGGTTATAAGTCATATAGAACTGTAACAAATGAGATTTTAGAGTCAGAATTAAGAGAAATTGACCCATATATTGAAACCGTTGACTGGCTAGAAGTTGAGAAAGAGTTACATCCTGCAGCAACTAAAATATTAGTAAAAGAGATACATGGAGGTGCAAAGGATACCTTAGATTATTTCGATAATTGTGGGGTGTCAGTTATTGCTATTGGAGGTAACAAATTATCTCGAGGTTTAACATTAGAAGGACTTTCGATAAGTTATTACTTACGGTCTTCAAAAATGTATGACACCCTAATGCAAATGGGGCGTTGGTTCGGTTACCGCCCGGGCTATGTGGATTTGTGCAGATTGTTTACTGCCGAGCATTTGGTAAACTGGTTTAGCCACATAACAAAGGCTTCGGAAGAGTTAAGAAGGGAATTTAATTATATGACGAAGGTCGCTGGTTCAACACCTGAACAATATGCTTTAAGGGTTAGAACTCACCCTGAAAATGTTTTACAGATTTCAGCACGTAACAAAATTCGCAAAGCAATTCAAGTCGAGTTGAGTTGGGCTGGTCGCTTGATTCAGTCATACGAATTAGAGAAAAACTCGAATACCATTTTGAATAATTTTAATGCATATGAAAAATTTGTTAGCAAGTTAGGGGATCAATACACTTTATCCGGGAACAATAAGGTGTGGTACAATATACCTGCTTCAGATATAAGAGAATTTCTGCACAACTTTAAGGTACCCCCCGGTGTGCTATCATCCTCTCCAGGAAATTTGAGTCGCTATATTGACGAGGCGAATACGCAAGGAGAGCTTACAGAATGGCGACTAGGATTAATGAGTAGGAATAAATCAAGTACGTCAAGTGACGTTGGACATCATACAATAGGTTGGTTTAGTCGTAAAAATCAAAATGAACCAAATAGTAGTGTCTACTATGTAAACAAAAGCAATATTACCTCTAGACCTGACGAGTTTATTGATATGGGTGCAACTGAAAAACAATTATACCTTGAAAAGAACATAGCCAGATGGAAAGAGTCTAGTTCTAACAAGCCAAAGCCAACAAACCCCAATGGTGAAACAGTTAGAAATGAGTTTCGAAAACCTGATAAACCGCTTATGCTTCTGTATCTCTTAAATCCTGAAGAGGCAGGGCTAACAGATGAGGTTAACCCTTTTGTGGGATTTGCCATTAGTTTTCCAGGTAGTGATAAGCTGGAATCGGTAAGTTTTGCGATTCATGCGGACCAAATACCCAACTTTGATTTTGAGGTAAAAGATGAAGACTATGAGGACGAAGATTGAAAATATCTGGGACACATTTTATGAGTCTGACTTAAAAAAATTTGGTATTCTACACAGAAGGTATTCTGTTGAGATGATTCCGGATGGTTTCATTGCAATGAGATTCCCTGATAGAACAAGGTGTATTGCATTTAGAATTTCTTGTGAAAAACAAAAAATTGATAAACTCAATGATTTAATAGAAATAAAATGTGAGATTCTTAAAGATGAAACTCAACCCGATAAGTATTTGCTTGTATTTACTCTATTGGATAATACACTGATTTCCATTTTTGCTGTATTGTGTGAAGACCTTTTCCAATCAGTTTTTCGGACTGATAAAGAGGATGAACTTATTCAAAGCCTAAAAAACAGATTTATCAAATGGAAAGAGCTGTTTTCCATAGCTAAAGGCGGAGGCTTATCTGATGAATTACAAATAGGTCTATATGGTGAGTTGACGATGTTAAAGAAATTGATAGAAGTCACACACAAAAATTCAAAAAGTCTTTCTATTTGGACTGGGCCAGAAGCCGGTATTCGTGATTTTGAGAATGGCTCATGCGCATTGGAGGTAAAAACTTCACATGGTCACAATCATCAGAAAATAAAAATAAGTTCTGAACGACAACTAGATACTAACTTACTCGACAAATTATTTCTTTTCCATTTATCATTCGAAAAACGAAATTCTTCCGAAAATACACTGAACCATCTAATAGAGAAATTATTTTCGATATTAAATGATGACGAGGAAGCGAAACAAGATTTCAAACGCAAGCTTCATCTGACAGGTTGGTTTGAACATCAAAAAGAACTTTACTCTAATACCTCATATTTTGTTCGGAATGAGAATTTTTATCATGTAGCAAACAATTTTCCACGCATTGAAGAGAATGAACTTAGAAAGGGAGTGGGAGATCTTAAGTACTCTATAATTCTTTCATCCGATACCGAACCATACACAACTAACTTGAATACCATTATCCAAAACTTTGATTTAAAATGACATTGCAATCATTTCACAAAGAATTATTACAAGAAATAAAGACAACACAGCTTGCTGAAGAAGAAGGTGGCATGCAGGAACAAATTTTCACACAAATTGCGATTGATCTCCTTTCAGAAGCTGGAGAAACTGAAAATGCCCGTTTATGTTTTGACCGTAAAGAAGACTCTTTAGGAAGAACCATGCATAAACTAAATGGCTATGCTCTTTCTGAAAACTATGAAACATTGGATTTATTTGTTTCTGGATTCAGATCGAACGACGAAATCGTAACTATTAATAAACAAGAAACTGAAACCTTGGTCAATCAAGTCGAGAAGTTTTTTAGAAATGCAGTGTATAAGGAATACGTAAACGACCTTGAAGAGTCTTCTGAAGTGTTTGACTTAGCCCACACGTTAGCTGAAGTGGAGGAGGTTAAAGAATTTTTATCTCGCGTGAATATTTATGTTCTGTCAAATGCTACTTGTAAGTCGGATATCAATTATAACAAGACCATCAGTGGGTACAGTGTTTTTATACGAGTAATTGATATTGAATATTTATTTAATCTTTCAGATCAATCCCGTGTACCTATTGAGCTAAATTTTAAAGAGTATGGTGATCTTCTTCCTTGTCTAAAAGCACCATGTAACAATGAAGATTATGAATCCTATCTAATATTAATACCAGGTACGATATTGGCCAATGTATATGAAGAATATGGTTCTCGTTTACTAGAGCAGAATGTACGTTCATTCCTTCAGTTTACCGGAAAAATTAACAAAGGGATTAGAGAGACAATAAAGACGAAACCTCATATGTTTCTGGCATATAATAACGGAATTGCTGCAACTGCTGAAAGTGTCGAAATTGTTGAAGATGGAGCCGGGCAAAAGTCAATATCCTGGGCTAAAGATTTTCAAATTGTTAATGGTGGCCAAACTACAGCCTCAATTTATCATACGTGGAAAAAAGATAAAGTGGATGTTAGTCAAATATTTGTACAAACTAAACTTACTGTCGTAAAAAAGCGAGATAATTTCGGAGACATTGTTAACCGTATCGCTGAATACGCAAATACCCAAAATAAGGTATCGGTTTCTGATTTAAGTTCCAACAAACCTTTCCATGTGGAAATGGAGAAAATATCAAGATCAGTATGGGCGCCGCCAACGAACGGCTCTAACATTCAAACCAGGTGGTTTTATGAACGTGCAAGAGGTCAATATAAAAACGCTAGGGCTAAGGAAGGATTAACGCCTAAAAGAAGAAAGGCATTCGATATGCGAAACCCTCGAAGTCAAATGCTTTCAAAAGAGTTATTGGCAAAATATGTCAACAGCTTTGGTGAAGTAACAGAGCGTGGAAAAATTGTAATAGGTCCTCACATTGTTGTACGAGGAAGTCAAAAGAATTATGCTCAGTTTCTAAATTATAACATGCCCAAAAATCCAGATAATATTTTCTTTGAAGATGCTGTAGCAAAGGCTATTGTATTTAAAGGAGCAGAAAGATTATATGGTGTAAAGCCTAATTCAATAGGGGATATGAGGTATATAACAGTTCCTTATGCAATAGCATATCTCCATCATAAAACTTCTGGGCAACTTGATATTTATAAAATATGGCTTTCCCAAACGATAAGTAAAGAGCTTGAGGAAACACTATTTGCGATTCTAGAGTACGTCGAAATATTTATTAAAAATAATGCTCCTGGATCGTTATATGGAGAATGGGCTAAAAAAGAAGAGTGCTGGGAAAAACTTAGAGAAAAAGATTTTGATGTCAATTTTGATAGTATCAAAGGTGATTTGAAGAATCAAAAAAGCCCAAAAAGAAAAAAAATCACTGAAGAAGAAATTGATCAAAAAGTTATACAACAGGAAATATCACTAATTAAATCTGTATCCTTGCAAAAGTGGTCAGAAATAAACAAGATAGGTAATAATATTAATGGTCTAACTTCGCATTTAAAAGATCGCTCACTAAATATTTTATCTACCCTTAAGCAAGGGAAAAAACTTTCTGACAAGCAAAGAGTAGATGCTTTAAAAATCATAGATGTCCTGATAAATAATATTGAAGATTTTTTCGATGATAATGATCCCTATGCCAAAGTAATGGATACTTCAGATGATGGCACTATTGTAATAAATGAAGTTAACCTGAGAAAAATTGTTGAATGGGACACCAAAGCAAAAGTTTTAACACCTAGAGAACTTCAGTATATAGCTAATTTTGCTTATCGTTTGAAAAAGCTAAACTCATTTCACAAAAAAAACATAGAGCGACACATAGACCGGTTATTGAAAGCCGGGTTTAAACTATAATCTCATTTCCTCTTCGTCATCCCGAACTTGTTTCGGAATCGTGAAGTGGAGGATTAGCAGTAAGTTGTAGATCCTGAAATAAATTCAGGAGGACGCTTTCCCTTTTTTTTGCCGTTCGGCGGAAACCACCGATGATACCTGCAAGGAATACATCAGCTATGTGGAGCTCAGCTTTTCGGGAGGAAATGGCATGGCGGTGAAGGAGTCTGACGGGTATGCGTTTTGATCGCAGGAAACACCACAGTTGTCTTCGTTTTTCTCTGGTGTTTCAGGTCGATTTGTTCCGGTTACAAACCGGAACACCCAGCGTTATTTCCTCTGTAAGCCTTGTTTCATAAGGATTTTTGCTGTTTTTGATGTTGGGGATTGTCTTTATCCCCCAGGGGCAAGGCCCGATTCCCAAGGTACTTATTGTTTTCCCCAAGGGGCGAGACATGATCCCCAAGGTACCAGGAGCAATCCCTTTGGGGCGCAAGCTTATCCCCAAGGGACGCACGATAAGTCACAAGGGGAAAAGGATGATCCCCCAAGGGCGAGAGCTTATCCCCTAAGGGTGAAACATGATCCCCTGAGTACGAAAGGCAAGTACTTGAGTTGATAACTGTTTTTTTTAGCTTTTAGCGCATAAAAAAACCGGTCCCAAAAGGGCCCGGCTTTTCATGGATCATTGGGGCATTTCCGGTGTCTGCGTTTTCCGGTCACTGTTCCTGAGTTTTTTGATCTCAAGTACCAGGTTGTTTTTCTTACCCAACAAGCCACTGATCAAATCTACCGTTGCTGAGCCATCGGTATAAGCCAGGTCCAACGTTTCATTTGCCAGCTGGGTGGCATCTTTAGCAGCTGCCATGGCTTCCCGCTGTTTGCCTTCAGCATTGTCGGCTACCTCGAGTTCTTGTTGCAATTGAGCAATTTTTGTTGCCGGGTCAAAACCCTTGTCTGTGAGCAACTGTGAGTTTTGCTCCATGATCACAATCAATTGTGATACAAAATCGCGTTTTTTACTTTCTGTCATTTTTGACATCTTTAAACGTTTTTAATAGTTGTTTGATTATTAAAATCAGGGGTCGCCTGAAAGCTTTCCACGGCACAGGCGGCCTTTTTTTAGTACCGGTTTGATTCTCCGGTAGAACCACTACCGCAGTAATGGTTGAGTAGATCTGTTTTTATTTTTTGCCCGGCAGTGCCGACTTGTTTGTCGATAGCTTTCTCTTTTCCGGTAGCTGTTAACCGGTGATTCTGCACAGCCCTGTCCCGGTTCTTCGGTTGTTACTGGTATTCCTCTCCTGTACTGTTGATTATGGGGTGCTGAACCTGAATCGTGAACCAAGATAACGCTATTGAACTAAATAAACAATAGTATTGCATAAAATAAATGAGCAAAAGGTCGATTTCAGTATTTGTAATGAATAGTTAACGAACTGCTTGACCTGACTGGCCACAGATATGACCCTGCTGTTATTCAATCATAAGCATTGCGGATTTCACTTCTGCGGAAGCCCCGACTGTTGGTTTTTTGGTACTTCGTGGTTGGTGGTGTGCTGCAATTCGCACTTTTCCCTGAGTCTGCCTCATCAATAACCACCTCCCCCGCGCTATGCTTGGAGACTCCTCCTTCAAAAGGAGGAGAAATGGTTCGGAGCTTTTAGCTTGTATTGGAGCAATTCGCTAACAGATCCTGAAACACGTTCAGGATGGCGAGCTATAGCATGGGACAATCAAGTCCCCAACTTCACCGATAGGTGAAACGTTTGGCCTACGAGGGTTTTGAACTAGAAAACAAGGAAAGGAAACAGCGAAGGCACTCGCTAAGAAAACCCTGTTTGACGACTGAAAGGAGGAGTTTGGTTTTCGGGCAGTGACTGACCCGTAGTTTTCGTTCAAAAGCATCGTCAGCCTTGATTCTTTTGGTTACTTTTCTCATCGAAGGAGAAAAGGAACTGGGGTTTGGGGCAACGCCCCAACCAATTTGCATAAATTCCGATAGCTATAAAGCCCCATGCAATTGGATTCCAGCAGGCCATAAAGTCTCCTCCAGGGGATTTAGGGGTAAAAAACAAAACAACCCATTAACACATTTCAAAAACATTTTCCATTATGGCGGATGAAAGGTTTACCACCATTCAACACCGCTTGATTGCGCCATTTCAAATGCGAATGCATTTTCCCCCAGGCGTTGCCTGGGGCTATTGTTGTATAACCCTTTCAGGGTAAAGAAAAGAGGAATAGAAATCGCATGGAGCAAGTCGCCAGCAAATCCTGAAACGAGTTCAGGAAGACGAGCTTATAGCTTGGGTCAGCCAAGTCCCCCGCTTCACCGACAGGTGAAAAGGTGATGGCCTGTCAAAGTAGCCCGGGCCAGCGGTGGAGGGAAGGATTTTTGGCGGGTATCCCGGGCAGTGCGCCGGAAAGAAAAAATCCTGACGCGCGGAGAAGGATAACTTTGACTAGATTTTTTTTGAATACTTTTTGGTATCAAGTTACCACATTAAAAAAATGCTATATGAGAAAGAAACAGAAAGTGATGTTTCTTAAGAGACAAAAAAGTAATTGGGGTTTGGGGCAACGCCCCAACATAAGCAAAGAGAACAAGACGTTAGCTAGTAGATTTTAGATCCAAGAATAAAGAACCAAGAGCCAAAAGGGTGAGATAGCAGTAATCAGCTGAAGGGGGAGTCAGAACAAATACAGGACACTTCCTTTATCCATTTTGTCCTGCAAGTCGGTTTATCGATTCCCACATTTTTGTCGATTTTGTATTTTGAATCCTACATTTTCGTGCGATTATCGAAATCGGCTAACTCGTTTTCAGTAACTTACTCTTTTTGCATCATTTTTGGTATGCAATGCGCGATTGTAAACTGCCAAAAATGATTGATATGGAATTGAAACAAACTTGGGAAAAAGTATTGGAATATGCCACCATGCCTTTACACGGAACATTGTCGCGCAAGCAACGAAAAGGAGTCAAACTGCAGATTAATGAAGGCGTGATTTATGAGAACGCGACCATTTTTCTGGAAGAGTCTGTGGTTTGGGTGTCGGAATCGACCGACGGAAAAATATGCAACACCTACTACGACTGGAATAAAATTGCTTCGATAAAAACAATTAGTTCCGACGAAAAATAAAACCAATGCCTATGAGTCCCGAGGAAATTGCCGAACTGGAAAGGCTGGTCAATAAACTGAAGTTTCGGGCCAGCCAAAAAGCCAGCGATCTTCACGACTTAATTGAAGACCGTTTGCTAACTGATTTTGAAGAGATCCCGGCTTATGCCGAAGCAACCTATGCTGCTTGTCATAAATGGAGTGAAAAGCGTAAAGAGTTGCTAAAAGTGAAAAGTGCATAACTGAACTTTTCGATAATCAAAACCCGGGATCGCCATCCCGGGTTTTACTTTTCTTTTATCGTCAGCTAGCTTGCGTTAGAGCGTTTCAATAGCTCGTTCAATTCGCTGGATGGTTTCGTTTTTTCCAATAATTTCGCAAATATCAAACAGGTCGGCTCCGGCACTGGTGCCCACTAAAGCCAACCGAACAGGTACCATCACCATGCCAAATCCCCAGCCTTTATCGTTCATAAAGTCAGAGAACTGCTCTTTAATTGAATCGGCTTCCCATACTTCAACGTCTTTAAAAAGCTGAATAATTTCCTGCAACTTCCCGGGTGTGTCGGCTTTCCATTTTTTCTTTACTGTTTTCTCGTCATAGCTTTCCGGAGCTACAAAAAAGTAGTTTCCCTGCTCCCACAGGTCGGCAACAAATTCACAACGCTCTTTCACCAAGCCAACCACTTTTAAAATAGTTTCATTGGACACTTCAACGCCTTTTTCTTTCAACATAGGTTTGAATGCTTCAGCCAATTCCGCATCATCTTTTTGCTGAAAATAGTGTCGGTTGAACCATTTGGCTTTCTCCGGATCAAAACGAGCGCCGGCTTTTACCACCCGCTCCAGGCTAAATTCCTGAATCAATTCATCCATGCTGAAAAATTCCTGCTCCGTTCCGGCATTCCAACCCAGCAAGGCCAGCAAATTCACAAAGGCTTCAGGGAAATAACCATCCTCACGGTAACCACGTGCAACATCACCCGACTTCGGATCGGTCCATTGCAAAGGAAATACCGGGAACCCCATCTTGTCGCCGTCGCGCTTGCTCAATTTCCCTTTTCCGGTAGGTTTCAGAATTAATGGCAAGTGCGCAAACTGCGGACGGTTTTCGCCCCAGCCAAATGCTTCGTACAACAAAATGTGTAGGGGCATTGAAGGCAACCACTCCTCACCACGAATCACATGAGTAATCTGCATCAAATGGTCGTCGACCACGTTAGCCAAATGATAAGTCGGCATACCATCGGCTTTAAACAATACTTTGTCGTCCAGCTGATTGGTATTGAATTTAACCTCACCACGAATCAGGTCTTTTTCAACAACATCGGTATTTTCAGGCATTTTAAACCGAATGATGTACGGTTCTCCCGAAGCAATCTGTTGCTGTACTTTTTCGGCTGATAAAGTCAGGGAATTGTTCAACTGACCACGCGTATGCAAGTCGTACGAAAAAACCTCCTTTTTAGCTTCTGCTTCGGTCCTCAGCCGGCTTAAATCCTCCGACGTATCAAAGGCATAGTAAGCATGTCCGCTTTCTACCAATTGTTCTGCATACTGACGGTACATGGCTTTTCGCTCGCTCTGGCGATAGGGGCCAAACTCGCCTCCAATTCCAGGGCCTTCCACCGGATTTAACCCACACCATTGCAGGGCTTCTAAAATGTAATCTTCGGCTCCCGGCACATAACGGGTTTGATCGGTATCTTCAATCCGCAGCAAAAAATCGCCACCATGCTTTTTCGCAAATAAGTAATTAAATAAAGCAGTTCGGACACCGCCCATATGAAGCGGGCCGGTTGGACTTGGGGCAAAGCGCACCCTTACTTTTTTGGCATTCATTCGTTTATTATTTCAATGTTGTCAAGCAATATTCCGATTGCTTCGAATATTCAGTTCAAAAAAAATCACTGCAAAGATAGAGAAATTTACACCCGGCGAAAATCAAGCGACCACCTGAAAATTAGGAGCCATCGGAAACAACACAATTCGGCGGCTTGTGGTCAAGCTAATTTCAATTCAATAAAAGTAGGCGCGTTTATGTAATGAAAACGGCCGTTCGCCAACCTATTGCTTGAATAAAAATCACATCGGCTGAAAAAATCATTTGCTGTAAACAACAGATCAGTATATTTGTGGCTTTTTATTTGTGGACTTATAATTTTGAATTAACTGATATCGAATGAAGAGGATTAATGTTGTACTTCTTGGTCTTTGCCTGCTTTTTCAGCATGCAGCAATAGCCGACGAAGGAATGTGGTTGCCATCGCTTATTCAGAAACTGAATATTGGCGATATGCACAAGTTGGGATTGGAGTTAAGCGCTGAAGATATTTATTCAATCAATAAATCAAGTTTAAAAGATGCCGTAGTTGCATTGGATCATGGTTCCTGCACCGGAGAGATTATCTCGTCAGAGGGGCTGTTGCTGACCAATCATCATTGCGGATTTGGAGAAATTCAGGAGCACAGCTCTGTTGAACACGATTACCTGCGCGATGGCTTTTGGGCAAAAACCAAGGAAGAGGAGCTGCCGAACCCGGGTAAAACAGCTTCTTTTTTAGTTCGGGTTGAAGATGTAACCGATTCGGTTCTTGTTAATGTAACCGACGATATGGACTTTGATGAGCGCAATGCACAAATCCAGAAGAATTCGTTCATCATCCAGAAAGATGCCATTGAAGATACCCACTATGATGCAAAAGTTCAGGCCCTATTTAAAGGAAACCGATACTATTTATTTGTATACGAAACTTTTCGCGACGTCCGCCTGGTAGGAGCTCCACCAAAATCGATCGGTAAGTTTGGTGGCGACACCGACAACTGGATGTGGCCTCGCCATACGGGCGACTTTAGCATGTTTAGAGTGTACTGCGGACCGGATGGAAAGCCGGCCAGCTATTCGGAAGATAATATTCCCTATCAACCAAAATACCACCTGAAAATCTCATTGAAAGGATATGAAGAAGGCGATTTCGCCATGGTGATGGGCTATCCGGGAAGCACTAACCGTTACAAATCTTCATTTGGTATTCAATACACCATGAACGGAACCAACCAGGCTCGCATTGATGCCCGTGGCGAAAAGCTGGAGATTTTGAATGGTTACATGAACACCAGTCAGAAAGCAAATATTCAATATGCATCAAAATATGCCCGCAGCTCGAACTACTACAAATACAGCATTGGGCAAAACAAAGGATTGAAAGCATTAGATGTTATTGAAAATAAACAGGCGATTGAAAAGGAATTCACAAACTGGGTAAATGCCAACGACGAACGTAAAGAAAAATACGGCAAAGCCTTGGACTTGATTGAACGCAGTTATGAAGATACACAAGATGAAAAAGCCTATGAGTACCTGGTGGAAACCATGGTGAGAGGTCCGGAGATCTTTTTCTTCAGCTATGGAGCCAAAGGGCTTTACCAAGCTCTTAAGAGCGATAATACAAACCGGATCGAAGCAAATGTACAACAAATCCGCTCGGAGCTCGATGAGTTTTACAAGGATTATGATGCCAGAACCGATGAGAAAATTACGGCTAAATTACTAAAGGTCTACAATAACAATGTGACTCAGGCCTACCGACCTCCGTTCCTCGATAAAATTCATTCGAAATATAAAGGCGATTATCAGGAATTTGTTTCTGAGATGTTCGACAAAACCATTTTTGCCGACAGAAGCCAGCTGGAAGAATTTCTGGACAACCCGAAGCTCAGAACATTGAAAAAAGACAACGCCTTTCAGGCTTCGTTGGAAGTGTTTGACATGATGTCCATTATCGGGGCAAAGATGAACATGACAGCAGATGACCTGTTAACCGGAAGACGCTTGTTTGTTGCCGGATTAATGGAGATGTACAAGGACAAAAAGTTTTATCCGGATGCCAATTCAACCCTGCGTTTAAGCTATGGAACTGTTGGCGATTATGTTCCTCGCGACGGAGTTCAATACAGTTACTACACCACTTTGAAGGGATATATTGAAAAGGAAATCCCCGGTGATGATGAGTTCGATGTTCCCGAGAAGCTGAAGGAACTGTATTATGCAAAAGATTATGGGCGTTATGCCGATGAGGATGGCACACTCCATACCTGCTTTATCACGAACAACGACATCACCGGAGGTAACTCAGGAAGCCCGGTGATGAATGCCCGTGGAGAGTTGATTGGTGTCGCCTTTGATGGAAACTGGGAAGCCATGAGTGGCGATCTGGCTTTTGAACCGGAGCTCCAGAAGTGTATTAATGTTGACATTCGCTTTGTTCTTTGGACAATCGACAAGTTCGCCGGTGCCACCAACCTGATCGAAGAAATGACCATCATTCAATAAAAATTGTAGTACCATATAAATTGAGGGTGACCAGAAAGTAGGGTCACCCTTTTCTATTTGTATATTTGCCCCAAATAACTGAATCATGACAAACTCACCACGCGTTACAATATACACTGATGGTGCGGCCAGAGGTAATCCCGGGCCGGGCGGTTACGGAGTTGTGATGCTGGCCGGACAGCATCGCAAAGAAATTTCGGAAGGCTTTGAGCTGACAACCAACAACCGGATGGAGCTACTTGCCGTCATTGTAGCTCTTGAAGCTTTGAAGTTTTCCAATTGTCAGGTGACCATTTACTCCGACTCCAAATATGTGGTGGATGCAGTTGAAAAAAAATGGCTGTGGAGCTGGGTGAAGAAGCGTTTCAAGGGCAAGAAGAATGTCGATTTGTGGACTCGCTTCCTGAAAGTTTATCAGCTACACCAAGTCAGCTTCAAGTGGGTGAAAGGACATGCCAATATTCCCGAAAATGAACGGTGCGACGAACTTGCGGTTGAAGCCTCGTTTGAGCCAAACCTGAAAAAAGATGTAGGGTATCTGCAAAACCAGACATAAGCAATTCAATACATAAACATTTCACTACTTTTACTACCGAATTAAGTCAGTCAAACTATGGATTTTCTGTATCATCTTGGTATTCGTTTTTATATACTGGCCGTGAGGGTTTCAGCCTTGTTCAACGAAAAGGCCCGCCTGCTCCTTAACGGTCAGAAAACGACTTTTCCATACCTAAACGAAGAGCTTGATCACAGCAAACCCATCATTTGGGTTCACTGTGCTTCACTGGGGGAGTTTGAACAGGGACGGCCACTAATTGAGCAAATCAAAAAACAGCATCCCGGCTACCAGATACTACTGAGCTTTTTTTCGCCCAGCGGATACGAAATAAGAAAGAATTATGAGCAGGCTGACTACATCTGCTACCTCCCGATAGACACACCCAAAAATGCCCGCAGGTTCATTCAGATGGTGAAGCCCGAAAAGGTATTCTTTATTAAATATGAATTTTGGTACAACTACATTCGGCTCCTCCACCAACAAAACATTCCACTTTATTTGGTTTCGGCTATCTTTCGCAAAGAACAGCTTTTCTTTAAAAATGGTATCGGGGCGAAGTGGTATCGGAAAACACTGAACAAGATCAGTCATTTCTTTGTGCAAACCGAAGCCTCGGCAAAGCTGCTTGCCGGTGTTGGGATAGAAAATTACACGATTACCGGAGATACCCGATTCGACCGGGTTTCCGAAATCGCATCGAACAGTAAAACGCTTCCACTAATCGAGAAATTCAAAAACCAACAGAAACTAATTGTTGCCGGGAGCAGCTGGGCACCCGATGAAGAACGGCTAATGGAATTCGTCAAACAAGACGACAATACAAAGATTATTTTTGCCCCCCACGAAGTCAAAGAAAGTAACATTAAAAGACTATTGGAGCTGTGCCCGGAAGAAGCTATCCGATACACACAAGCCGGCGAACAGGATCTGAGCAACGTACGCATTCTAATAATCGACACTATTGGCATCCTGTCCAGCATTTATCGCTATGCTGACATTGCGTACATTGGCGGAGGATTTGGAGTGGGCATTCACAATACGCTTGAAGCCGCCATTTACAACATCCCCGTAATTTTTGGGCCCAATTACCTGAAGTTTCAGGAAGCCGTCAACCTGAGGAAGGTTGGAGCAGCATTCTCAATAAGCGAATCGGACGAGCTGACCCAGCTTTTAAATCAGCTACTAAAAGATGAAAAATTGCGTCAGGAAATTGCAAAAAAGTCCCAGGAGTTTATGAATAAAAACCTGGGAGCAACACAAGTGGTTCTGGAAAAAGTTTTCAACATATTTTAATTTTTGAAACTATTTTCAAGTCAAATCGTACCATGTTGTTTTGAATGCCAATCGTTTACATTTGGATAACTTTTAGCTCCCCTTTTTACATTTGTCTTCCGTTTTGGTAAACTTTTCTTAATTATCAAAAACATTAAATGTTGATTATTAGTCAACTAACACATTTTGGTTGATAACTTTAAAGCCTCATTAAATAAAAAGTCTTCCATTTTCTTCATTTCAATGTTATATTGCATGGAGCAAAAACAGCGTAAAGGGATTTAACTTGTAACCAAGTTTACAATCAGTTAACAAAAACAGTATTTTAATTTTTGGTGTATGGCTTTCAAAAATGTGGCAGTTGAGCCCAAAACGGGCAAGAAAATTTTTTCCCAAGAGGAAGCATACCAGGCAACATTGAATTATTTCAACGGAGATGATTTAGCAGCCCGGGTATGGATTAACAAATATGCGTTGAAAGATTCTTTCGGTAATATCTATGAAAAGAATCCAGACGAAATGCATATGCGCCTGGCAAAAGAAATTGCCAGAATCGAAAAGAAGTATGAAAACCCGATGTCTGAAAAACAGGTTTACGAGCTTCTGAAAGATTTTAAACATATCGTTCCCCAAGGTGGTCCAATGACGGGAATCGGTAACGACTATCAGATTGCGTCTCTTTCCAATTGCTTTGTTGTTGGAAACGAGGGCGACTCAGACTCTTATGGTGGTATCCTGAAAATCGATCAGGAACAAGTACAGCTGATGAAACGACGTGGGGGCGTTGGGCATGATTTATCACATATTCGGCCCAAGGGTTCACCAGTTAAAAACTCAGCCTTAACTTCAACGGGCATCGTTCCGTTTATGGAGCGCTATTCAAACTCAACCCGAGAGGTCGCTCAGGATGGTCGTCGTGGAGCGTTGATGCTTTCTGTTTCTGTTAAACATCCCGACTCTGAAAGTTTTATTGATGCCAAGTTGGAACAAGGGAAAGTTACCGGCGCAAATGTATCGGTAAAAATTCACGACGACTTTATGCAGTCGATCGAAAGTGGAGAACTTTACAGCCAGCAATACCCAATCGAGTCTGAAAATCCGGTGTTTGTAAAAGAAACCAATGCGAACCAAATCTGGAAAAAGATTGTACACAACGCCTGGAAATCTGCCGAGCCGGGTATTCTTTTCTGGGATACTATTACGCGCGAATCAGTTCCTGATTGCTATGCAGATTTAGGCTACAAAACGGTTTCGACAAATCCATGTGGCGAAATACCTCTTTGCCCCTACGACAGCTGTCGTTTATTGGCAATCAATCTTTATTCTTATGTAGAAAACCCATTTACTCCAGAGTCGAAATTCAACTTCGAAAAGTTTAAAGAACATGTTGGCTATGCTCAGCGAATGATGGATGACATTATTGATTTGGAGCTGGAGAAAATTGACGGTATTATTGAAAAAATCAAAGCCGATCCTGAAGCCGAAGAAATCAAATACATTGAGCTCAAACTTTGGGAGAAAATTCAGAAAAAAGCCAAAGAAGGACGTCGAACAGGAGTTGGCATTACAGCAGAGGGCGACATGCTTGCCTCATTAGGGTTGCGTTATGGAACCGAAGACGCCACTGATTTTAGTGAGGAAATTCACAAGACGCTGGCTGTTGAAGCTTATCGTTCGTCAGTTAATATTGCGAAGGAAAGAGGATCGTTTGCAATATACGATAGTGAGCGTGAAAAGAACAATCCTATGATTCAGCGCATTCGGGAACAAGACGAAGCGCTTTACGCGGACATGGTAAAATATGGCCGACGCAACATTGCCTTGCTAACGATTGCTCCAACAGGAACAACCAGCTTGATGACGCAAACAACTTCTGGAATTGAGCCGGTTTTTATGCCTGTATACAAACGTCGTCGTAAAGTTAATCCAAATGATAAGGAAGTACGTGTAGACTTTGTTGATGAAGTAGGTGACAGCTGGGAAGAGTACATTGTTTTTCATCACAAATTTGTGACTTGGATGAAAGCTAATGGCTACGATACAACCAAGCAATATGAACAAGAAGAGCTGGACGAATTGGTCGCTAAATCGCCTTATTACAAAGCCACGTCAAACGATGTTGACTGGATGCGTAAAGTGCACATGCAAGGCCGTATTCAAAAATGGGTTGACCATTCGATTAGTGTAACCATCAATTTACCTGCGGATGCTGAAGAAGAGTTGGTCGGAAAACTCTACTTCGAAGCATGGAAAAGCGGATGCAAAGGAGTTACCGTTTATCGTGACGGGTCTCGTTCAGGCGTTCTGATTTCAAATAAGAAAGAAGATAAGAAAAAGGCAAAATTCTCCTCTTTCCCAACCAATCGGCCTGACGAACTTGAAGCTGATGTGGTGCGCTTTCAAAACAACAAAGACAAGTGGGTTGCATTTATTGGTTTGGTAGGCGATCTTCCTTACGAAATTTTTACCGGGCTGCAGGATGATGAGGACGGTATTTTATTACCTCGCTCCGTGACCAAAGGCAAAATCATCAAAAGCCGCGATGATGCAGGAAACTCACGTTACGATTTCCAATACACCAACAAACGTGGATATAAAACCACCATTGAAGGCTTGTCGTACAAATTCAATCCGGTGTTCTGGAACTATGCAAAATTGATTTCCGGAATTCTACGTCATGGCATGTCAATTCATAAAGTTGTGGATACGGTAACGAGCCTACAACTCGACAACGACACCATAAATAGCTGGAAAGCCGGCGTTGCCCGCGCGCTGAAAAAATACATTCCAGACGGAACGGTTGCTGAAGGGACTGTTTGTGGCGAATGTGGATCAAATAACGTTATTTATCAGGAAGGTTGCTTAACCTGCCCTGACTGCGGTTCTTCCAAATGTGGATAACCGATTCAATCAATCAATAAAAAAAGGAAGGCTTTCTCACAATGAGAAAGCCTTCCTTTTTTTATCTGGTATTGCTATTCAAACTCTTCTGAAAAGTTTCTTCATTTTATAAAAATTCCGTTGCTCCCAATGGAAGTCGAAAGTGATCGGAGATAATCGTATTCAACCGCATCCTGTTACAGAAAGGGGCTGAGGTCAACTAAAAATACAACACGTCCTTGCTGCTCTTAAAATCGAACTGAGTTTTTTAGTCCGGAATTATTCTTTTGTTTCAAACAGTTCCTTTTCATCAACCGATTGCACTTTCACGCTATCTTTCAACGTTCGGCTGACAATATTATAAGGCCCGGTAATTACTTCGTCGCCATCACGAATCCCATTTAAAATTTCAATATCCATATTATCCTGAATACCGGTTTCAACGGCTTGTCTGCGGGCAAAACCATCCTTTAAAAGAAAAACAATTTCCTCCTTTTCAGCCTCCGATTTTTCTGATGACTTCTCACCTTCAACAACCCGGGTTGTTACAGCCTGAATGGGGATGGCGATTACCCCTCTGCGGGTCTCTGTCTGAATATCGACGGTAGCTGACATACCGGGGCGAAAGGGATAAACATTCATTGACGTGCTGTCGATTAAATCAGCATACGACTCTTGCAACAAAAGCACCTTCACGTTGAAATTGGTCACCTGATCGTTAGACGCCCCGACCGTGTTGGCAGAATTTGCAATTTCAGTAACAACGCCTTTAAATTTCCGGTTTAAATAAGCGTCAACCTCAACCAAGGCCGTATCTCCCTTTACCACCTTCACAATATCATTTTCGTTAACCTCTACCTTTACTTCCATTTTATTGAGGTTGGCAATCACCATCATTTCGGTTCCGGCGTACATGTTGGTTCCAACGACCCGTTCGCCCTGCTCAACGTTTAACCGGGAAATAGTTCCATCCATCGGCGAATATATTTTGGTCTTCACCAACTGCTCTTGAGCCTCGGCTACCGATGCCTCCGCTGATTTTACTGAAAATTCAGCCGCACGAACTTCAGCCAGCGCAATTTTGTGAGCTGCCTGGGCCGACTCAAATTCCGACTTTGGAATAGCCTCTTGTCCGAATAAGGTTTTGGATCGATCAAAAGAAAGTTCCTTTTCAATGAGCTGAGCTTCTGCCTGAGCTAAGCGTGCCTTTGATGAATTCAGGCTGGCTTCGGCACGATTCAACGCCTGAATATACATATCGGGCTTAATGATGACCAATAACTGCCCTTTCCGGATTTCATCACCCTCCTCAACATCCATCTGAATAATTTCACCCGAAACGTCAGGACTAATTTTCACTTCCGTTTCCGGCTGAACTTTTCCGTTTGCCGTAATCAGCTCAACAATGGTTTTGCTTTCAACTTGCTCTGTAGTTACCTTTATCTCAAAGTCTTTACCAATCCAGCCTTTATTTTTAGCAACAATTAATATTATAATGATCAAGACTACAAATAAGATGATCAGAAATGGAAGTCGTTTGTTTTTTTTACTTTTTACCATGTTGTTGATTTTTGCCCGAACCCGATCGTTTTTTAGGATGTTTAAATTTACAATAAAATACATGTTTGCGACAAACAAAATAATATTATTGCAACAACCCTTATTGGAAAATACCGTTTCGAAGGGCGACCCGATTCTTTATTTCAGAACCAAACGGGCTGTTCGGCGGCTTTTTTGTTCCAAAAACAATTGACGGTTATTTTTCATTTTAATCAGCGCATCTTCATCATAAAACCGGATGGTTGCCAAAATCAAGCCGGTATTGTATAGAACGTCAAACTTTTTTCGTAGTTCAACAACCAAGGTTTCCAAACCAACCTCAGGCTCATCAATACACAACGAAAGGTCGATTGCCGATTGCTGTATCAGGTTGACCTTGATGCGGCGCTTCTTAAACAGGCTAAAAACCCCCGACAGTTCGTCAATACCAATAAATGAAAAGTCGGACGGAGAAATGGTAACCAGTGCCTGATTTTTCTTCAATATAAAAATCGGGACCAAATCCAGCTGGTGCCCCACATCATGGATCATGGTTCCAGCCTGATCGGGAAAATCGAATGGTCGAACCAAGAGCGGAATTTTTTTGTTGCGCAAGGGTTTGATCGTTTTCGGATGAATCACTTTGGCTCCGGAATAGGCCAGCTCAATTGCTTCCCGGTACGAAAGCTCTTCGAGTTTTACCGTGTCTTCAAAATCAACCGGATCACCATTCAATACACCGGGGACATTTTTCCAGATGGTGACACTCTCTGCATTTAGCAGGTTACCCAAAATTGCAGCTGTAAAATCAGACCCCTCACGACCCAGTGTGGTCGTTTGATTGGTATTGGTTGAGCCAATAAACCCCTGCGTTACATACAAATCGGTATCACGAAAATTAAAGCTGTTATTGATCAACATCTCCGACCATTTCCAATCAACAATTGCCTCGCGATGCGTTTCATCTGTTCGCAAACTTTGGCGGATATCCATCCATCGGTTTTTCAATCCCTGCTTGTTTAAGTAGGCAGAGATGATGGCCGTTGAAATCAGCTCGCCATAGCAGACCACCTGATCATACTCGTAGTCGAAGTTTAACGATGGATTCATGCTCAGGCGCTTTTTCAGATCCGCAAACAACACTTCAACCTGAACCAAGTCAGCAGCAGTCAATCCAAGTCCGGCGGTAATACCGGCATGATAATTCCTGATGCGCTCCAAAATTAACTCCATGTTACTCGCTCTGTTGAAATAGCTTTTAACCAACTCCTCTAGTTCATTGGTTGTTTTGCCCATTGCTGAAACAACAATAACTTTTTTATCAGGAAATAATTCGATGATTGAAGTGGCGTTTTTTATAGCATCAGTTGAGCTGACTGAGGCTCCACCAAATTTAAATATCTTCATACGGTTATACTTGTTTATTTTTTATGACATCATATAGAACTCGCATATAGTCAACCTTCTGTTTGGCTGAGTTTTTACATGTTCGTTTCATAAATAACTGTTTTATTCTAAAGCTTAACGCTGTAAAAATAACTAGTTTTCTGAATCAAAAACCATTCTTTTTTCATCCGTTTAAAATTTTCAAGTTTTTAAAAATTACTTTAAAATTTGAGAACGGATGGAACCGCTCCGCTCTCACATAAACTTTTTTAATCATCCTTGGGTGTGAGTTTTTGATTAAAAAAGTTCATGTTCGTTTCAAACTAACATATTTATTATAACATGGCAAATAATGTATGGATAAATTAATCAATTCAGTGAATTTCTGAAATTGAGCCCCGGAGTATTAATCAAGCCTTAATTTTCAAATGATAGATGAATAATTGCACACCGGGTTGATCATCATCTTTGTTTTATCGGTAGCTTTGCTTCGTGATTTATTAGAAAAATGCAGAGTGGTTTGAAATTACTTGTAACAATATTTTCAGTATTTGTCTTATTTCGTGCGCTGTTCTCATCGGCAGGAGAACTATTGAACGCATATTCGCTGGACTCGAAAGACCAATCAATTTGTCTGGATGATATGCTGAGCGGGGACATTCAAACTTGTTTTCAGGGGAAGTTAAGTTATTCTACAATCCTGTTCGATCCACAACATTCGAAATACAAGTTACACAATCCGCATTTTTCTACGCTACTCCAGGTGGCTTCACGAAACCGGCAACTTATCTCCTCCAATAAACGGATAAAATCAACAGCTTCTCCTGCTCGTGTTTTATTATTCATTTTCAATTGTAACTTATCATGAATTTTCAAAAGAGAAGTAACATCAATATACTTCTTGTTATTCATATCATTTCAATTATTATTCTTTTCGAAGGGCTATTTATGATCCTTTCGTTGCTCATTTCATGGTACGATCACGAACCGGAACTTAAACGAGTATTTTTTGCGGTGTTAACAACATTGGGGACTGGCGGTTTCCTTTATTTAGTTAGCTGGAATAGCAGATATGGAGAACCGGGTGTGCGAGAGGGTCTGATCATTGTTTCAGCCGGATGGATCTTCTTAGCTTTTTTTGGCAGTTTACCCTATCTGTACACTCAAACGATTCCGGCCTTTGCTGATGCCTGGTTTGAGAGCATGTCAGGTTTTACAACTACAGGTTCGTCTATTTTAAGCGATATTGAATCGCTGCCACGAAGCATGCTCTTTTGGCGCAGCGAAACACACTGGATAGGAGGAATGGGGATTATCGTGCTGGTAGTTGCCATTATGCCTTTGCTGAAAATGTATGGAGGCCAGCTTTTTAATCTCGAAGCATCTGTCGTAGTAGAAGAAAAATTTTCAACTAAAATCAGGTATGTTGCCCGGAGCATCTGGATGATTTATGTCGGACTTACTGCTCTTGAGACTGTTTTATTAACCTTGGGAGGCATGAATCTTTTCGACAGTATTTGTCATTCGTTTGCCACGGTTGCCACAGGAGGATTCTCAACTAAGAACACATCAATAGCCGACTACTCGCCTTACATTCAGTATGTCATTACGGTCTTCATGCTTTTATCGGGAATTAATTTTGTGCTGCATGTTTTAATTGCCAGTGGTAAATATAAAAAGGCTCTTCAAAACAATGAGCTGTGGTTTTATTTAAAAATTGTGTTTTTGGTGGGAGCGGTATTAACACTCATCTTGTTTTTCTCAAGTGAAATTTCGTTCGAAAAAGCATTCCGCAATTCCTATTTCCAAGTGATATCGGTAATTACAGCAACCGGATTTGCCACTGACGACTATTTGCTTTGGCCGACACACGGCATCATGATGATTGTTTTACTGATGTTGGTTGGTGCTTGCGCAGGATCAACCGGAGGTGGAGTAAAAGTCATCCGCCATTACATCAATTGGCAGGTTATTAAAAAAAGCATCAAGCAGACCATCTCGCCCAATGCGGTATACCATGTCAAATACAACAACCGCACTCTTTCTCCCAAGCAAGTTGGCGCAGTATCAAACTTCATCCTGCTGTATTACGGTATCGTTGTAATAGGCACAATAGTCATGATTGGTATCGGGAACGACTGGGAAACCTCGTTTGGTTCAATTGTAACGACGATGGGGGGCATTGGCCCCGGATTTGGTAACGTAGGGCCGGCATCGAACTTCAGTATGCTCACTGAGCCATCCAAATATTTGCTCACATTTACCATGTTGATTGGGCGGCTTGAAATCTTTCCGGTGCTCACCTTATTTACACACTGGTTTTGGCGTACCTAGTTTATTTCACCACAAACCGATTGTTTTTATGGATATGCTTTGCCCAATAAACAAAGGGGGTGTCGGCAGCGGCAACAGCCCACTTTAACAGGTAAGTGGTAAGTAGAATTTCATAAAGCAAAGAAAGTTCGAAAACCCCATAAAAGGCGATGAACGTAAAAACAACGCTATCGAGCAATTGCGAAACCATGGTACTCAAATTGTTTCGCAACCACAATTGCCGATCCGATGAAAACCGTTTCTTCCAAAAATGAAAAGCCCAGATATCATGCTGTTGCGAAACCAGGTAAGCGGCCAGGCTGGCAATGGCAATTCGTGGCATCAATTTAAAAATGGTGCTCAACGATTCATGAGTGGATGATGCAAATTCGTCACCTTCCAAGGGTAAAAAGTAAAGCGCCAGATTCATCAGCAGCGTCATCGAAATCAGACTGAAAAAGCCAATCCAAACCGCTTTTTTCGCATCGGACTTTCCGTAGTTTTCGGATAAAATATCGGTTACTAAAAAAGAGCTGGCATAAACAATATTTCCCAAGGTGGCGACTAAGCCAAATAATTCTACCGTTTGGATCACCTGAATATTTGCAACGATTACCGAGATTGGAATCCACATGACCAAACCTCCTTTGCCAAACAATTTGTAGGCTCCAATAATCAGAAGGAAATTGGCCAACAACATGACTACCCAAAGTATTTCGTTTTGCATTTTTTTGTTTTTTTTAAGTGCAGGGTGATGCCACCTGCATGGTTTAATTCAATAATGGGAACAAAGGTAATAAATCAAATCGGTTCAACAGGTCGCAAAAAAAGGAGGCCTTGCAAACGCAAGACCTCCGGAATAGTCCTCCAGCCAAGATTGTGTTAGAACGAAAAACCTAATTCTAATTCCAACTGATTCGACATGTGTCAACATACGTAGATGTCAAGATAACATGATTCCACTAACCATTCGTCCGGTATCTGCACCATCGCGTCGGGCAGAGTAGAACAGTGATTGTTCCTGATACGAGCACAGTCCCATAATTTCAATTTGAGACTCAAGAACATCGGCTTTTAACGCCAGGGTTTTATTGGCTTCCCACAAATCAAGTTTTGCTTTGCCTTGCTTGCTTGTCTTCAATAAATCAGAATGATTCACAAACTGCCCTTTCACCTGAGCAATCACATCTGCTCCCACTTCGTAATTATCCTGAGAGATGGATGGCCCAATTCCTATCAAAATATCACTGGGGTTTGTGTTGAAATTGGCTTGCATTGTTTGAATCGTTTTCACCAGAATCTGACTAACCGTTCCTCGCCAACCCGCATGAACAGCAGCGACTACTGCTTTAATCGGGTCGTACAATAAGATCGGAACACAATCAGCTGTTTGTACACAAATGCAGATTCCCGGCTGGCTTGTGATCAAGGCATCAGTTTCAGAAATATCAGGTGAGTTGGTTGGCTCTTGTATGATTTGAACCTGCGTACCATGATTTTGCAGAGGAAACACCAACTGCGGCAAATCCAAATCAAGTGCATTGGCTAATTCTTTGCGAAACGGAAGATAGGTTTCAACAGCATCGCCGGTAAAACGTGATTTTCTATCGCTCCCCCAGCACTTTTTCGTTGAAGTAAAATGAAACAACTTCGGCTGCTGAAATTGATCAAACTGGTAGAATAGCTTTTCTCGGAGTTTTAGTTTTTTCATTATAATTTGAAATTTTCAATGGCATTCATCTCATTCTATCGTTTATTTTAAGGGTATTCAATAGAATTCGCAAGCTGATTTCGATGGAACTCCCAAATAATGATCCTCCTGAGTGCATTAATTTTCACATGTTCGTTTCATGCCTGTACCTGTATTTTTAGGAAAATTAGCCCTTCAACAATTCGCTCATCTGTTGTTTGTCCAGAATACGAATGGTGCGTCGTTGCACTTCAATGTAACCTTCCTGCACCAGCTCCCCCAAAGCACGGGCCAGCGAAGGCCTGGTAACACCAAAGTACTCGGCCAATTGAACTTGTCCCATCGGCAACTCAACTACCGCTAATCGATCACCGGCCAAATCAAGCAAGTAGTGCCCAATCTTTTGCCTAATGGTTTTAAATGATAAAAACTTAATTCGCTGAGAAAGAAATTGTGCTCGCGACGAAATGGAGTTCAGGTAATTGGTTAGAATTTGTTGATCATTCTGAAGCATTTTCAGAAATTCGGACCGTTCAATACTCAACAAGTTTACTTCTCCATTAGCGATAACCGTTACCGGAAATCGGTTTTTTTGCCCAAACAAAAAAGCGGCAGCCAGTGGTCGAGGTGCTTCAATATCTTCAATTTTAATTGTCTTTCCCGAATAATCGGCCATTTCACCTTTCACACTCCCCTTCAATACAATGAATAAACGATTGCATTCGTCGCCAGCCTGCACAACCAAATCATCTTTTTCAAAACTTCGAACCTGATAATGCACATTCGACATCAAGGACGAAAGTTGGTCGGGGGTAAGCCCTTTAAAAACCGGAGAACGGCTTAACAATTCAAAATTCAGCATAAAAAAACGAGTTTGTAACATTTGATACAAGTCAGAAACCACCTGAACCCTATTTTTGTTTCAGAAATTAAAACGAAAACAATGATACGCGAAATAGTTAAAATAGACGAAGAACTATGTGACGGATGTGGAGAATGCATTCCAAACTGTCACGAGGGAGCACTGCAAGTGATTGATGGAAAGGCAAGGTTGATAAGTGAATTGATGTGTGACGGATTGGGAGCTTGCCTTGGCCATTGCCCTCAGGGAGCTATTGAAATTGAAAAACGTGAAGCTGAAGAATATGACGAGGTGACTGTAATCAAACAAATGATTCCAAAAGGTGAAAACTTGTTGATCGCCCACTTGAAGCATTTAAAAGATCATGGCGAAACCGGATTCTTGCAGGACGCCGTTCGTTACCTGAAAGCCAACGAAGATGACCTGGACGTGGATGTGTCAGCGATTATCAGCGAGGTGCATAACAGCAAGCCCGAGGGCCAAGAGCAAAGTGGTGGATGTGGCGGCGGATGTCCCGGATCGGCTTCGGTAAGCTTTGAGAAACCGGCTTTCATGATGGCTCCTGAAGCTACGGCTACCCATTCGGGCGAATCTGAACTACAGCAATGGCCGGTACAGATGCACCTGATCAATCCGGCTGCCGGGTACTTTCAGGGAGCTGACCTACTGGTTGCTGCCGATTGCGCCGCCTTTGCACACGGTAGTTTTCACCAAACATTTATAAAAGGAAAGAAACTAGTTATAGCATGCCCCAAATTGGATGAAGGAAAATCGATTTACCTGGAAAAATTGATTCGATTGATTGATGAGTCAAAAGTGAACACCGTGACGGTAGTTATTATGGAAGTTCCATGCTGTGGAGGATTATCGCAGTTGGTAAAGATGGCTACTGAACGTGCGAGCAGAAAAGTTCCGGTAAAAGAAATTGTTGTTGGAATACGAGGGGATGTATTGGCTGAAGAGTGGGTTTAATGAAGAGTGATAGCCGGGGACAAACCTTGTCCCCGGTTCCTTTTACCACCCCGAAAATCAAAAAACACAAGAACCTGTTTTAGGATCTGCCAGAAAGAAGGATAGACTTGGATGGCAAAAGATTCCGAAATAAATTCGGAATGACCTAGTCATGGGTTTTGAGCAGTAACGCAAAAAAAGTAATTCAAAAATATAATAGAATTTAGTTATGGAAAATATGTTTTGTTTTCAGTGCCAGGAGGCAGCAAAAGGAGTTGGGTGTACAATTAAAGGAGTTTGTGGAAAACCAAGTGATGTAGCAAACCTACAAGACACACTTCTTTTTGTGTTGAAGGGAATCTCCATTTTAAATACCGATTTAAAAACCGTTGGTAAAGCTGATAAAAAAGCAAACAAAGTCGTGTTTGACGGATTATTCAGCACTATTACCAATGCCAACTTCGATCATACGGCATTCGTTATCCGCATTAAAAAATCATTGAAGTTCCGCGACGAACTGAAAGCCAAGGTTGCAGATGCCGGCTTAACGATTAGCGATCATGAATCAGTTCATTGGACTGCGAAAACCGGAGAAGAATTTGAAGCCAAAGCCAATGAAGTTGGTATTTTAAGCGAGCAGAATGAAGATGTTCGTTCGTTGAAAGAGCTAATCATTTATGGATTGAAAGGTTTGGCCGCTTATGCAGAACATGCATACAATCTGGCTCATGAAAAACAAGAGATTTTCGACTTCATGATGGAAGCACTGGCTAAAACAACGAAAGACTTGTCGGTTGACGAACTCGTTGGATTGACTTTGGAAACCGGTAAATTTGGGGTTGATGTTATGGCTCTGTTGGATGCGGCCAACACCAGCACTTATGGAAACCCTGAGGTGACAAAAGTAAACATTGGCGTGCGTAAAAATCCGGCTATTCTAATTTCAGGACACGACATGCGCGACATGGAAGACCTGCTGAAACAAACCGAAGGTACGGGAGTGGATGTGTATACCCACAGCGAAATGCTGCCAGCCAACTATTACCCTGAATTCAAAAAATACAAACAACTAGCCGGGAATTACGGAAATGCCTGGTGGAAACAAAAAGAGGAGTTTGAGTCGTTCAACGGACCAATCCTGTTTACCACCAACTGTATTGTGCCACCATTGGAAAAAGCAACTTATAAAGATCGCATCTACACAACCGGCGCTAGTGGATTGACTGGATCTATCCATATTCCGGATCGCAAAGAAGGCGAAATGAAAGATTTCTCAGCGATCATTGAGCATGCCAAAAAATGTGCGACTCCAACCGAAATTGAAACCGGAGAGATTGTTGGAGGATTTGCTCACAACCAGGTATTCGAATTGGCCGGGCCAATTGTTGAAGCCGTAAAAACCGGTGCTATCCGTAAATTCTTTGTAATGGCCGGTTGTGACGGACGTATGATGAGCCGCGACTACTACGAAGAGTTTGCTGCCAAATTGCCGAACGACACCGTGATACTAACAGCAGGATGCGCCAAATACCGTTACAACAAATTGCCGCTGGGCGACATCAACGGTATTCCACGTGTAATTGATGCCGGACAGTGTAACGACTCGTACTCATTGGCTGTAATTGCCTTGAAACTGAAAGAAATTTTTGAGCTGGAAGATGTGAACGAGCTTCCAATTGCTTACAACATTGCCTGGTACGAACAAAAAGCAGTAATTGTTTTATTGGCGCTACTTTCTCTGGGAGTAAAAAATATTCACCTCGGACCAACATTGCCGGCATTCCTGTCGCCAAACGTCGTGAACGTATTGGTAGAGAACTTTGGCATTGCCGGAATTACAACCGCTGATGAAGATATCAAACTGTTTTTAGAAGATGCTGTTGCATAATTAAGAAGACATACCATAGAACTGCTTGATTTGGGAAGAATAAAAGGGCATCCGTTTGGGTGCCCTTTTGCTATTCTGATGTTACATTTTTGACAGATCGGAAATCTGAACTTGATTTAATACCTTTACCTGGATTCAAAAATGGAACCAATGGTTCGAACACTCGCGAAAATAAGTCTCATATTACTAATTATTGTAGCCGTACCCATTGGGTTCTTCTTTGTTCGGGAGCTTTCGGCACTGAGCAAAAATGAACAAATGGTTGAGCGGGTTTTCAGCACTCAGCTCGAATCAATTCTATATTCCATCAATCAGTATTCTGAAAATGTGGTGCAACATTGGAAACAGAGTTTGGATCAGCCGATTGAGCCTGAAAGTGGAATCATGAAAGGGCTGGTTGAAAACCTGTTTCAAAATAATCAAGCGATTCTTGCCGTTCGTTTCTCCGACACAACTACGTCAGATGAACAAGCACAATATTTTAATGATTCAATTTTTGTAATCGATACACAAATACCTAAAAAGAAAATAGAGGTGTTACAAGGTTTTCTGGAGGAAAACTACCAACGGGTTGAGATAGAGCCTTCGGGAGAATATCTTATTTTTTACTTCTTGCCAAAAAGTAAAAACGGCGAACAAATTTGCCAGCTGGTAATCGATCCGGATTTATTTATTCAGCAAAACCTGAGACCAACAATCCAGAAAGTTGCTCAGGATTTATTCTACATCAGTATTTCCGATTCCATTTCAGGTGATATGTTATTCGAAACTGATCGGGAGAATGAGTTGTCGCATTCAGTTGAAAAAGCCACAATGTGGTATTTGCCGACTTACAAACTGGGCATTCAGTTAAAAACAAAAACAATTGAACAGCTGGCCTCGGAGCGCACACAGCGTGACAATTATATGCTATTAGGAATGGGCCTTTTTGTTGCTCTGGGTTTTATTTTCGTGCTGGCTAACATTCGGAAGGAGATGAAGTTGGCGGAATTGAAATCTGAATTTGTGGCAAATGTGTCTCACGAAATTCGAACGCCATTGGCACTCATTAGCATGTATGCTGAAACCTTATTGCTAAAGCGAATCAAAACCGAGGAAAAAAAAGAAGAATACCTGAAAACCATTCAGCAGGAAAGTGTCAGATTAACAGATATTGTCAATCGTATTTTGAATTTCTCAAGGATTGAAAAAAACCGGGTCAAGTACCATTTTGAGAATATTGATCTAAAACAGGCCATTCCTGAGATTGTGCACTCTTTTGATTCGCATTTTGAAACCGCGAACATTTATTGTTCCCTGAAATCTTTCAACGATCCCGCATGGGTGCAGGCCGATTGGGAATCGTTAAAAACACTGGTTGGTAATTTGTTGGACAATGCGATTAAATACAGTGATGCTGAGAATAAAACTGTGCGTGTACGAATCCAAAAGAAGGCAAAGCAGATTTGGCTTGAGGTTGAGGATAATGGAATTGGTATCTCAGCCAAAAATCAGAAACACATATTCGAGCAGTTTTATAGGGTTACTGAAGGCGATTTAGCACATAAAGCGAAAGGTTCTGGTTTGGGTTTAAATCTTGTAAAACGGATTATGAAAGCTCATGGTGGAGGTGTGGCTGTGCGCAGTAAACCGGGTGAGGGAAGTACATTCATTTTAAAATTTCCAGAAAAAAAGTAGTACCATGTCAAAAATATTAATTGTTGAAGATGAACAGGCTATGATGATCGGCCTACGCGATAATCTGGAGTTTGAAGGTTACGAGGTCGATACCGCTGATCGGGGAGATGATGGCCTGAAAAAAATCTTATCAGGTAATTATAATTTGGTTCTGTTGGATGTGATGCTTCCCGGAATGTCAGGATTTGACGTGTGTAAAAAGACCCGGGCCGCCGATATTGAAACGCCAATTATTTTATTAACTGCACGCGGTGAAGAGCTTGATAAAGTGCTTGGTTTGGAGCTCGGTGCAGATGATTATGTCACCAAACCATTCAGTTTGCGGGAACTACTAGCCCGAATAAAAGTAATTTTGCGTCGCGTCGGAGGTAGAGTACAAAAAGATGCTGATTTGATTACAATTGGCAATATTCGTGTTTCTTTTGAGTCATACGAAGCTTTTGATGCCAGCGACGAGCCGGTGAAAATGTCACACAAAGAGTTTGAGATTCTCCACTATCTATGTAGTCACCACGGAAAAATAGTTACTCGCGATGATATTTTAGACCAGGTTTGGGGAATGGATTATCAGCCTACGTCTCGTACCGTCGATAATTTCATTGTTCGTCTTCGCAATAAAATTGATACTCCTGAAAACCAGCATATCATCACCGTACACGGGGTTGGCTATAAACTGGTGCTTTAATTCCGTAGTCTAAATTTTAAATTCCAAGTTAATATTTGATATTGAATGGCTGTTTAAAGTTCTCTTGATGAGAATGTTGGTCTGTTTGATCCTGTTTCTTCCCTCTTGCAATTTCTAGCTCGATGACAATTCTGTGACATCTTGTGGCAACATATGATATTGGTCTGACATCGGGGTTACATCTCTGCTTTTACTTTGTATCTGAAAACAATAGAAAACAGAAACATTTAAAAGCTCAAAACAATGAAAACAAGAAAAACAACATTCACATTGATTATTGCATTTGTAATGATGACCGGCCTGGCATTTGCAGGGGAGACTACAACAAGCATGGCAAAAAAAGAACTACTTCATGAAATCACCAGTAGCTTGAATGATGGAATTAAAGATTGGAACAATTATTTCTATCAAAACGACATTAATAAGGTCGATGAAAAAGTTAGAGTGTATATCGTCGTTAACAAGGATCAATCGTTGAAATTGATTCGTGTTGTATGCGAAAATCCTGATGCTACCGGATATGTGAAGCATATTTTCGGGAGTGAAAAGATGAAAGCTGATAAAGCTCTTGTGGGGACGGCTTATCGCTTTAATTTAAGCTTGCGATATATTGCTCAGTAATTTGAAAGCAGCGTTTTCGGATTGATTTTGTTTATTAACTTTAAAGTACTAAAAAAGCTCACTCGATCATGCCCAGTAAGGTAATAATAGCAAGTATATTTTTTCTGACATTCATTCATTCTATCGAACTAAAAGCTTCAGATTGGGAATCGTTGGTTGGTTTGAGGGGACGTTGGTCTTTTACCGTGGGTGATGATCCTGAATGGGCTAAGCCCGGAGCCGACGTTAGTGATTGGGATGCCATTGATGCTCCTCGCGAATGGGAGCACTATTATGAAGGCTACAATGGATATGCCTGGTACCGTAAAAACTTCAGCATATCCAACTTGCCCGAAACTGAATTCATCGATCTGTTCCTGGGGTTTATCGATGATGTGGATGAAGTCTTTGTCAATGGTCATAAAGTAGGACAAAGCGGAGATTTTCCTCCGAACTACAAAACTGCTTATGACCAGGAACGTCACTATCTGGTTCCAACAAAAATATTGAATAATAGTAAGAATTTGATTGCAGTTCGGGTGTACGATGAAGGACTTGAGGGAGGCCTGGTAAGAGCCGATAAATTTGGCTTTTACGATGATCGTGATCAGGCTCGAATGGCCATTAATTTGAGAGGTACATGGAAGTTTACGACTGAGGACTTTGGAGATATGCACAATCCACGAAGTCGAGAGGAGCGTTGGCATGATATATACGTGCCCATGACCTGGGAGAGCCAGGGGTATGAGGGGTACGACGGACGGGCTTGGTATCGAAAACGTTTCTCAATGCCCGAAAGCCTGAAAGGACAAGATCTCTATTTAGTGCTTGGGAAGATTGACGATTTTGATGAAGTATATTTCAATGGTGAACTAATTGGCGAAGTTCATGATTTAGATAATTATTCCCGATTTCAACGTGACCAGGCTTGGCAGCTCTATCGGATTTATAAAATACCATCTCATTTACTGAGAAGTAAAAATATGATTTCAGTAGAAGTGCTGGATAGTCACGGAGAGGGTGGCATCTATGAGGGTCCCATCGGAATTATGAAAGAGAAAGATGTCCAGCCTTTTCGAGAAAAAATAAGATGGCAGAATCAGGATAGTGGGTGGAATTCATTTTTTAAGGAGTTGATCCGTTTATTAGATTAATTATGAGGAGTTATGATGCCATAAAGGGAGTCGGAAGCATCTTGGTGCTATTAATAGCAACGGCAAGTTTTGCTTTTAACGCGGACGAAAAGGACTTGAGCGGTCAGTGGAAGTTCCGGATTGGAGACCGCTACGAATGGGCGACTACCGGATATGATGATTCGGATTGGGATGACATTCGGGTGCCTGCACGATGGGAAGATGAAGGTTTTCGTGGCTATGATGGTTATGCGTGGTATCGAACCAACGTGAGGATCGGCGATGAACTGAAAGATAAAGTGGTGGTGCTTGAACTTGGCTATATCGATGATGTCGATGAAGTGTTTGTCAATGGAGTGAAAGTTGGACAAACAGGATCATTTCCTCCTAATTTCTCAACAGCCTACAATGCCTTGAGAAAGTACCAAATACCTTCAGATATGCTTCATTTTGGAGAAGAAAACCTCATTGCTGTGCGAGTTTACGATAGTCATTTGGAAGGTGGCATTGTTTCAGGGAATGTTCGTCTTTTCTCAGCAGGAGTGGTACCTCCTTTTCAAATAAATATGACCGGTTCGTGGTTGTTCAACAAAGGGAAGAAATTCGATCCGGCTGATCATAGGAAAATTCAAGTTCCGGGGATCTGGGAAAACCAAGGATACAAGAATTTAGATGGTCATGCTGTTTACACAAAAAAAATAAAGGTTGCCGGCGATCTGGCATCGCAACGATTGGTTTTATTAGCTGGTAAAATTGACGATGCTGATATGTTGTTTATAAATGGCGAGTTAATAGCCAAAACGGGCGATTTTTCCGGTTGGCGTAGTAGTGAATTTTATAATGAATTTAGAAATTACTTTATTGCCCCTGAAACCTTCAAAGCAGGGATAGAAAATCTCATTGAAGTCAGGGTTTTTGATAGCGGAAACGATGGTGGAATTTATGAAGGTCCAATAGGAATTATGACACAGGATGATTTCAGAAAGTACTGGAAATCAAAACGACAAAATTAGTTTTTTGCGAATAGTTTTTTTTTAAGATTAGATTTAATGTTTACTCTGAATAGCAGGCTGAGATCAGTCTGCTATTTTTTTGTGCTTGGTGCTATTGGTTTTTTTCCCAGCTCAGCATTTTAATACATGCGATTTAATTCAAGCAACAGATTATCTTTTCTTTGCGAGAGGAATAATTCTTTAAAATCCTTTTCTTTGTATGATTTGGTTTGACACTTAGACAAAATTATTCGTTTGATGGAATAAAACACTCCTCAGTAATATTTAAAATCTCAAGTTGTTTTGGTACCTGTCATTTTTTCTTGAACAGTTTATAATGAACACAAAGCACCCAACTAAACGAAACTATTCTTCCCTGGAGAAATTTGCGCTGCATTTACATCCAAAAATGATCGATGAACGTGCGGTTGCCTTTAATCGAACTTTTGGCTTAGGCGGTATTTGCGCACTTTTGTTTGTTATTTTGGCCCTAACCGGGATTATCCTGCGTTTTTCATACATACCAACGGTTGAGCAAGCCTACGATTCGATCGTGAATTTAAACAGCCACACGATCTTTGGTGGTTTTATACGCAATCTGCATCATTTGTCAGCAAATTTTTTGGTGATCGTATCGTTTCTGCATTTGTTGCGGGTGTATTATTCTCAGGCGATATTCAAGGAAAGAGCCGAAAACTGGATTTACGGGCTTGTGATGATGTTTTTGGTTTTGGCGTCAAGTTTTACCGGCTATTTATTACCCTGGGACCAACTTGCTTACTGGGCAATAACTATTTTCACTCAGATTTTCGAATACATCCCACTTTTTGGGCATTCTTTGGCGAACTTCATTCGTAGTGGTGAAACCCTGAATTCGAATACCTTGCTGAACTTCTATAATTTACACACCGGAGTTCTGCCTCTTTTGTTCGTGTTTTTTGTAAGTCTTCACTTTTGGTTGGTCCGTAAAGCAGGAGGGGTGGCCCTGCCAGAGCAGAAAGAAACACAAAAAGTCCCGGTGATCCCGAATCTGGTGGTTAAAGAGATTATGGTCGCTTTGCTGCTTATTGCTGCCTTGTTTTTCGCTTCCGCTTTTTATTCCGCGCCACTTTTAGAGCAGGCCAATCCAAATCTGAGTCCAAATCCGAGTAAAGCACCCTGGTATTTTTTAGGAGCGCAGGAACTTTTATTACATGTGCATCCGGCTTTTAGTGCGGTCATTCTACCTGTTTATCTGCTTTTATTTTTTATCGCGGTTCCTTATTTGAACTACAAGAACTTAAACATCGGAGTTTGGTTCAATTCGCCGGAAGGGAAAAAACTCGTGATCCATTCAGCCATATTTTCGTTTTTATTCACCTTTGGATTAATCTATCTGCTGGATCATTTTTTGCATTTTGATGTGTGGTTAAGCAGTTCTCCTTCATGGATCAGTATTGGTGTCATTCCTTTCCTATTGTATACAATTCCTGTTGGATCATTTCTTTTCTACGGATTTGAACGATACAGAGTGCGCAATACAGAAGTGATCATGGCCACGATAACGGTAATCATCGTATCGTACCTGACCATGCTGTTGATATCGCTTTTACTGCGAGGCGAAGGGATGTTGTTACTTTTTTAACGTAGCGCTATGAAATTTGACAGAAGAAGGTTTATTAATCGATTGATTGTGGGGATTGCTGCGATTGAAGCAATCGTTTTAATAAAAGGGGGCATTACCAATAAAGCCAAATTATCCGAAGATAAAAAGCTGATACCTGTGGGGAAATCCGATTCGTATGAAAAGAATCATGTATACCCTTTTTTGAATCATCATTTTTATTTAAAGCGATTTGAGGATGGTGGATTTTTAGCTTTATCCATCAAATGCACGCATTTGGGATGTGTAATCAATTATAACAATACAACCGGGGGCTTTAATTGTCCTTGCCATGCATCACAATTTAGTCCTAATGGTGAAGTTGTTGCTTCACCGGCATCACGTCCGCTGGATTACTATCCGATTACCGTCAAAAACGGTGAGCTGTATGTTGATACCAGTGTTGTTAAAAGGCGAAAATCATTTCTGAAATCGCAGTTAACCTACGTTTGATGAATGACGACAGGCAAAGGAATAGGATGAAGTATAATTTAGGGCCTTAATGCGTGGATTCAAATACAAGTTAGCTGACATGAAGAATCGACAGATATTTGAAAGAATCAGTTTCACAGCCATTATTGTTTTGTTGGCTTCGATGCCATTGTACGTGTTTGTGAATGTATTTTTTAGAGCTGATCAAAAGTCGCCTGGAGGACCACAATTTGTTGGGCGCGAAACCTGTATTGAATGTCACCTGAACGAGCACAACGATTGGGTGGGTTCGGATCATGACCGGGCCATGGACCATGCCAATGACTCGACGGTTTTGGGTGATTTCAACAACCAAAGCATCGACTACAATGGCATGACGCATAAAATGTATAAACGGGATGGGCGGTTTTATGTGTTAACTGATGGCGAGCATGGCAGCTTAGAGGAGTTTGAAGTTAAATATGTATTCGGTTACGATCCGCTGCAACAATACATGGTTGAGTTTGACCGAGGCCGGCTGCAAGTCCTGCCAATTACATGGGATACTCAAAATAGCAAATGGTACCACATGGCCGGGGCGATATATCGTGATGAGGTAATCGACCACGGGAATTGGCTTCATTGGACAAATCAGGCTCAAAACTGGAACTCCATGTGTGCAGATTGCCATTCGACCAACCTTGAAAAGGGTTATGATGTCGAAAGTGACAGCTATCAGACCACCTGGAGCGAAATTGATGTGAGTTGTGAAGCTTGTCATGGGCCGGCCTCGGAGCATTTGAGCTGGGCGGCGAAGACAGAATATGCCAGGGATACAGATAGCAACTACGGCCTGGTGGTCCAAACCAGTAATATTGATAACAAGGCCTATGTCGACTTATGTGTCCGGTGTCATTCCCGCAGATCAACGCTGGAAGATTTTAACCACAGCGAGGACATCTACAATCACAGTATTCCGGTTTTACCTACCGGCGAACCTTATCATATTGATGGTCAAATACTGGACGAGGACTACGTTTATGGATCATTCACTCAAAGCAAGATGTACATGCGCGATGTCAGCTGCAACGATTGTCATAATGTGCACAGTACCAAACTTCTGTTTGAGGATAACAGACTGTGTACGCAATGTCATCGTGCTGACGACTATGACACGTACAGCCATCATTTTCATAAGTATCAGGGAGAACAAGGGGAGGCCGTTGTTGCAGACGATGGTGTAAAGTTTGAAGTCGGAGAAGGTACCCGCTGTGTGAACTGTCACATGCCGGCTCAATTCTATATGAGTGTTGATTATCGCAGCGACCACAGTATTCGCATCCCACGTCCGGACTTGACCAAAGAATTGGGGACCCCAAATGCATGCAACCAGTGCCATGATGAAAAGTCGGTTGATTGGGCCATTGAATATGTAAACGAATGGCACGGCATTGGTCGCCCATACCAATATGGAATTGCCTTCCAGGAAGCACTAACGGGAAGTGATAAGGGATATGAAGCTTTGGTGAATATCTACAGGGACAACGTATATCCTGAAATAGTCCGGGCAACTGCCTTACAGCTTTTGGGCTTATATTATCCTGCCCGGGGGAAAGAGCTATTAATTGAAGCCTTAGGCAATGCCAATAACCATATCAGATATCAGGCGTTGCATAATTTATCCATTACCGATGAGAAAACGTTGGGTGTGGTTTTAAATCTATTAAATGACCAGACAAAAGCGATTCGCATTGAAAGTGTAATATTGCTTGGCACCCTTGACCAGGGACAAATTTCGGCAAAATACAAGGCAGCCTATAAAAAGGCCAAAGCGGAGCACTTGTCCTATTTAGAGTATAATTCTGACTTCCCGACAGGCAAATTTAACCTGGCGAACTTCTACTATAACAATAACGAGATCAACAAAGCTGAAGAATTCTTTACAAGAGCTTTAGAGCAAGACAGTTTGCTTCATCCGGTCAAAGTGAACCTGGCACTTTTGTATCACAATAAAAAGGAGTATGACAAGGCGGAACGATTATTCAAAAACTACCTGGGCTACAACCCGGAAGATGGAAATACCTTATTCACGTATGCCTTATTTCTGTCGGAACAACAGCGATATGATGAGTCGTTGGACTATCTGGTGAGAGCAACTAAATATTCTCCAAATAATGCCAGGGTCATTTATAATACCGCGATGATGTTTGATTTTAAAGAAGACTATTCCCGTGCTGAAAACTACTTAAATAGAGCAATTGATATTAGTCCGAAGGATTCAAATTACTACATGGCGCTGCTTAATCTGCACGTCAAGTATCAGCAGAACAAAAAAGCGAAGGACGTTGCCGGAACGATATTGGATCAATTCCCCGATATTCAGAACAAAGAGCAAATCGAAGCGATCATTCAAAGGTAGATAACGGAAATTCAGACGATAAGCATTTTTGCTGGCTTAGTTTCCCTTTCCAATAAGTTGCCGGCTGTTACCCCTCTCGGATTGCCCGACAAAAATACCGGTTGAAGCTTCAGCTCTGTGTTTGCCCGTGGAAATCCGATGCGGTTTTTTTTGCGATAGCATTAATAACAATTGCCGGAGCTCTCATTGGCTTTCGGCTCATGCTGTTTACAAATGCTGTTTCGGAAGTTGCGGTGCAAACCAATTCGTTCTTTTCGTTTATAATTTCAAATCGAAAGGAAAAGCGAGTGCAAGGTTCTTCTTCGATGTATGTTTTTACCATGATTAGCTCATCGTACCGAACTGGCTTTAAGTAACGAAGATTCATGCTGATGACCGGGAGCATGATGTTTTGTTCTTCAAGAACCTTGTCATTAATACCTATTTCCCGAAGTAACTCAGTTCGGGCTTGATGACAATAGCTCACATAGTTGGCATGATAAACATAGCCCATCTGGTCAACCTCACCATAACGCGGACGCAGCTTTATGGAAGCCGATATTTTACTTTTCTCTAAGTTCATCATGATTCAAAATTTTTGCAAATATATAAAACATATGTTCTTTAATTGTTCGAGGTTTTCCTTAATGTTGACTGATTGGAGTGAAAAAAGCTGTGACTGGCAATAGTCACAGCTTTCACGGGTTTAATGTGAATAAGATTGAGGTGAGTAATTCAACTCATTTCTAATCTTCTTCGTGTGGGTTTTCACCATTCACTAGAATAACATCGATAAACTGATGCGATTCGTTTCCAGCAATATCGGTACAATAGACGCCGAAATGATAATTTCCCTGAGCAGTTCGAACGCCACCAATTGTTTCAGGAATCACAATTTCATGATGATGGATATGAGTATTCTTCAATCCCTCGTCAAACGACCACGAATTTTGATAACTGAAGGCAACGGAGTCTTCTTCAATACTGGTTGACTTGACGTGAGAATGCCCATCAAAATCATTGTGTATTTCAATTTTATAGGAAGACAATTCAGTATCATCAGAGAAATTGCACTCAAAATGAGCATCACTGCCAATATAAAGTGTATCGTTTCCCATGGGTTCATCAATGGTAATTATTGGCTGGGTATTGTCAACCTCATCTTTGTTGCATGACGATAAAGTGGCAATAGTAAATGCGCTGATGATTAGGATTGTATGTATGTTGTAATATGTTTTCATGTTGTATTGTTTTTACAAGTTATTATATGGATTTCTATTTGCTATTATAGCGTATAAACAGAGGTGGACCACGTTGGGTATAGCCAAGTTTAAGTTCCGCTTCCGGATCTTTTCTTTCTTTTAAAAGGTATAAAAAGCCAATAAAGGCGATAAGTAATTTTAAGTGTTTGACCTCAAATGGGCTGAGATTGATTATTGGAGAATGGCGATATGGACAGTTAATGTTTGAAGTTCCGGTCTTTAAAAATGGCGTGTTTGATGATTCTTCTGTTTTATGTTGGTGAAAAAACAGAAAGTGAAGATTTCGCGAAATTCCATTGAATAAGAAAACTAAGCAAATAAACAGGGCGATATGTTGAGTTAACTTTCTCAGAACGTTAGAGGGATTTTAATTAAAAGTTGAATGTTTCGACCCGGCTCGGGAATCTCCAGTTTGCGGTAAAAACTAAGGTGGTTAAAATACTTTGCATTGAAAATATTGTTGGATTGAAGAACCAGTTCAATTGGCATTTCATCCCATTTTATTATTGTGTTTAGTCCTATTCCAACGATCTGATAAGCTGACGTACTTAGTTCGTTTTGAGCAATTCGATTTTGGTTGAGAGCTGATTTATGGTTGATAAAAACGCTGGTGTTCTGAAATCTTTTGCTTCTTGATTTAACTTGGTATTGAAGTTCGATAAAAACATTTGCCGGAGGCGTGAATGGTAAAGGATAACGCTGTTTGGTATTTTCCGACAGTTGTTCGTTTCTGATGTATTCACCATTGAACTGAATGTTCCATCGCTGCCAAAAGCTTTTCATAAATCGAATCTCAATCCCAGATAAAACTGCCTTTGTTTGGGAGTAACGGTAGATTTGTCCGGCATGTGGAAGCTTTGACCATTCTCCCGTCGGATTTAAGTATAGGTAGTTAGAAAAGTAGTAAATATATGGATTAACTTCCAGCTGAAAATTCTCGGTTTTCAACTCTATGCCAGCGTCGGCATAATACCCTTTTTCTGCTGATAGTTGATTGTTGCCTTGCTCATGTCTGAACGATCCATGATGGATTCCGTTGGCCGATAGTTCAATAGGGGATGGGGTTCGAAATGCTTTCCCCAGGTTCAGTCTTGTCGAAATCATTTTGGAAGGTTTCAACACAATGCCAAAGAGCCAACTGAAGTTCTGAAATTGTTTGCTTATTTTAGTGCTTCTTGTTGCATATTGGCGTGCCTCTTTTTCTTCGGAACCTGAACTGATGAGGTAATCTTCCAGAAACCGATCATAGAATTCTTCAGTTCTAACATGACTCAAATCATAACGTAAACCTAAATGAATGTTCAGTTTCGGATTTACCTGATATTCATCCTTTATGAAAAGACCGGATGAGTGGCTCTTGTATTCAGGTAAGAAAAAGTTATAACCATCAATGGTATTTAATTTCCACTGATTTTGTATTCCTGCCGAGAGAGAATTTCCATTTAAATTGTAAATGTTCATTTTAAAGTTTGCCTGATAGGTTTTAAGTCTGAAATTTAGTTCCAGATCCGGATTCACGGTTGGAGCAGTTTGTCCGGAATAATGAGTGTGGAACTGACTCCATTCAGTCCGCTTGTTATCCTGAAAGGCCAAGTCAGCTTGAAGTGAAAAATGAATGAAGTGAAGATTGGTATTGCTAATCACTTTGTAATGGGTTGTTTCCTGAAACGGGAAGCCGATGTTTCTCTTGTCATGGTCGTCTTGTACTCTCGCTAAATTGGGGATTCCATGCGAACCGGGGAAAAATCCGGTTTTCTGGGAAACCCGGCTAAATGCGATTGAGCTTTTAACTTGGTTTGAGATGAACCCCAGCTGTCCTGAAACGTCATATTCTTTACCAGCCGTATTTTTCAGGTATTGATTGAAAATGGGAATTTTCCGCGATAAATAGATAATTGTATCTGTTGGTACGTGATAGTCGGAAAAATCTAAAACAGTACCTCGTGCTTTGAGGTAAATATGGTTGCTTCGAGTCTCAATATTGGCGGATATGCCTACGAGGTTATTTACTGATTTCCCCAGTAAATTAATTTCTCCTGATGTTTGATCAGGAGCAGGAGTGAGGTTGTTATTGATATTGATATAACCACCAATGGCATCGCTACCATATTCAATGGCTGACGGACCTTTTACAACTTCGGCAGTCTCAACGGCAAATGGATCAATCTCAAGACCATGATCAGCTCCCCATTGTTGTCCTTCTTGTTTGATGCCATTTTCACTTACCACCACTCGGTTTAAGCTCAATCCACGAATGACAGGTTTCGAAATATTGGAGCCGATATCCATTGAGTTAACCCCCGGTAGCTGATTTAACGACCGAATGAAAGTGCCTGATTGAGTTTTGGTCAGGAATTGCTTACTTAAAGTTTCTTGTTTTAAAGCTCCGGCCTTTGTTACTCCTTTCCCCTGTATTAAAATTTGCTGAATAAGCTTATTCTCGGGTTTCAGCTGAATAACAATACTAGTGGGCGACGGAAGCTTAATAATTGTATCAAGCTGATTATAGCCGATAAACGAAACCTGTAGTTTGGCCTCTTTTTCTATAATATGTTTCAACGAGAAACTACCATGATTGTCGGTGGTTGTAAAATGATTTTTATAATGGATATGACATCCTGGTAAGGCCAGTTGATTTTCATCAATCACCCGGCCCTTTAGGTTGTATTCTTGCGAAAACACAAGAACAGGCATGCTTAAAGTAAGCATAGCCATCGCAATAGATTTTTTCATGCAATGAAAAAAAGTTGAATTAAGGATAGCAAAATAAGGTGTGCCTATGATTGTCACACCTCCACTAACCAAAATTTAATGAGTTGTATAATTATTGATAAAAAGAGTCTGGCTATTTTAGGAAATAGCCGGAGGTGCCCGAAGAGTGACTCCCTTGGATATGGCAATCTCGGGTTGGAGAATAGCTGGTGTATTGATTAGTCCAAAATGGAGTGGTCGGGCAAAATTGAAGTGATATATTTTAGCTGGGCTGAAGGTTGTGAACACATAGTCGCAGATTATACACTTCTCTGCCGACGAATCGTAAGTTGCATGATCATTTTCGTCGTGGAATCCTTCAGAATGCAGGCAGACATGATCTTCTTCTTTTTCTTCTAGCGCATGATGAAGCACGATATGAACTGATTGCATTAAAACTGGGAATGCAAAAACCAGGGCAAGTACACCCGCAATATGTTTACGCAAAAAGATCATTGCTGCAAAGCTATCAGATAAAATAGGAATTTAACCGGTTTACTTTATTGGTGATAAATATAAACATCGTTTTAAAAAAGATGTTTATACAATTTGGGTATTTTTTTTATCCTTTTCTTTTGATTTCCTCCAACTTGGTTGCGTCAATAATTTGGATGCTATTTTTACCGGTTTTTATTATTCCACTATCCTGAAATTCTTTTATGGCTCGAGTTGCACTCTCACGGGTTGTTCCAATCAATGAAGCGAACTCTGACATGGTTAGGTTTAATGAAAATGGATTTTGGTTGTACACCTTCTGCCTAAAATACAATAACGCATTGGCCAGTCTTCCGGGTAGTTGCTGCTGAACATTGTGGATTAGCCGTTCAAAGTAATTCATTTCATCATCGAAAATATAGGAGATTATCTCAGTAGCAAACATCCCATTATTCTCGAGTAATTTTTTAAACGGCTTGATTTCAATAAAGCAGACCTCGGATTGAGTTATGGCATAGGCTGAAAAATAATTTGAGTTATATGAAAGATTAAGATTGTGTAAACCGATATAGGCTCCTTGTTTGTAGACTCCTAAAATGTATTCTTTGTTCCCCGCTCCCTTTTTACTCAGTTTTACAAATCCATCTCTAATGTAGGTGATGTACTTGGCAGGGCCATTTTCCTTAAATAGAAGTTCCCCCTTCGAAAAGCTAACTTGCAAGCATCCTTTTTCCAGTAAGTCTAGTTCATGCGGATCAAGCAATGAGACTGAGGTTGATTTTATTCGGCAATTCCGGCACTTTATATTTGATGATTTCATTTTCTGATTGTTGGCTATAGGCACAAAGATATCACAACTGAATGAGATTTATATCACACTTAAAAAGAACAAAAGTTTAAATTAAGATTTTATTTTTGAGAAAAAAAGGTTATGATTAAAAAAGCTGCGGTCTTAAGTTGTTTTTATTTGGGGATTTGGGGTTTTATCGGTTTTATCATCACCCTATTATTGGGTTTTTTCTCTTGCTGCTTAGATTTGGCTCCCATTGTTTTTTATGGAGCATTAATTCTATACGCTATAGGTGCAATTGCATTCACGCTGTATCTGGTATGGTCTACAAAGAACCGACTCTTTGATTGTTAGGAGATATGACTGCAAATTGCAATCCGTTAAGTGCTAAAATATGTCTTGAGTGGTTTTGCGTGAAGCTTTTATCGAAGACTAAATAGTTTAGCTATCGCTCCACAAGATTTAAAATTTGTTGCTGAATAAGCACAGGACATTTAGGGGTGGAGCAGTCGTTTAAATCTATCGGGAAAACAACGTTTTGCAATACCGTGGTGATATTGTTTCCTGGTGTGTAGCCTATGCAACCTAAAAGGGCTTGTTTTAGTGCGAATCTACCTTGGGACCAAACGCCAGATCTCCAGCATCACCTAATCCCGGAACGATGTATGATTTTACGGTCATCTCATCATCAATGGCTCCCACCCAAAGTGTAACATTATCAGCCTGTATATTTTCCTGAACGTATTCAACCCCTTTTTTACTGGCAATAATTGCTACCAAATGCACGTGACTTGGTTCTCCTTTTTGAAGCAAAGCTTTGTACCCAATTTCCATGGAAGAGCCGGAAGCCAGCATAGGATCAGATAAAATGGCAACTTTTTCATTCAGGTCAGGAGAGGCCAAATATTCAAATTCGATGTGAAACTCGCCTTTGTCGTCGTATTTTCGGTAGGCAGAAATAAAGGCATTCTCGGCTCTGTCAAAAATTTCAAGTAAACCCTGTTGTAAAGGCAATCCGGCACGAAGAATAGTTGCCAATACCGGCTGTTGTTCTAGTTTTGGAACCTTAGCAACGCCTAGAGGAGTTTTCACCTCACACACTTTGAAATCCAATGTCTTGCTTATTTCGTAAGCAAATAGTTCTCCAAAACGCTGTAGGTTTTTCCTAAATCGAAGTGGATCTTTTTGGATTTCGTGATCACGAATTTCTGCGAGATATTGATTAAAGATAGAATTAGACTCGCTAAGGTTGATAACTTCCATGGTGCATATTTTTGCCGAAAATAGTGAATTTATTCTTTTGCATGAAGCTAAGTAAAGATAAAATCACCGTCGCCATCCTGAATTCGCTTTCCATTAACAGAAACTGGAAACGAAGCATAAATTCCGTGGTCAATCTTTTTGGAATAGATGAACGGATTAGCTGCTCCTGCAATTAGCTCTGCCAAATCTGGATTTAATATGGTTAGTGTTTTTATTTTGTACTGTATCGACAAGTCAATCAGGTGTTTTGTGGCATATTGGGTTAGTTCTTTTGGAAGTTTTAAATACACCAATTTCATATTGCCATTTGTAATCAAGACAATCATAAAACCACTGAGTTTATCTTCACAGATGAACTTGATTGTTTTATACTCAAATTGTTTGGAGTAAGATGAAAAGGAATAATTCTTCAGAAAACTGTCATCGGTAGTTGAAATCCAGGGATACTGAAAGATCCATTTCAATTCCAATTGTCCACGTTCAAACAAATAATCCTCTTTGCTTGCTTCGGCCATAGCGAGACAATCGGCGTCGGGGCTGTTTAATTCAACTATTTTTACTGCACTGGTCGCTTTTGAATGGTGGCATCTACTTTTTATTTGTGAAGCGAGCTTAATCGTGAAATCAAGCGCCGGAGAAAAATAGCCTATTGCTTTAATCCGGTGTCCCAAAAGCTGCTTTGTTTTTACGTATAAATAAAACCGACGCCCCTGCTCTAAATAAATGGGATTAAACTTATTCGATTTCAGGTATAATTGTAATGAGGCGGGAGCATAGTTTGTAAACATCAAGCGGTGCTTCCAGTCGTTTAGAATTTCACCTAGAAGCTGCTCCGAAAATCCTTGTCTGCGATAGTTCGGATTTACCCAGTTTCCACTGAGCCAGGCGAATCGATCGGGAGAAGTTGTCAGTTTCGCCGGCAAAATAGTTCGATAGGCAATCAAGATGTCATCGTCGTACAGAAAATAGAGAACAGTATCATTCGTTTTTGCATGTGGGTTTTGTTGATAAGAAATCGCTCTAAATGAACTGATTGGTTTGTCTTTCAGTTGCTGAAAAAGCTCACTGCTCAGTAAGTCATCCAATTCAGATATGCTGATTTTTTTAAGTTGCATGTGCTAATCTCTTTTAGCAACGTGTTGATCCAGTAACCGCTTAATCTGAAAAGACAAATATTCGGTTTTCAGCAATTGACCGGCATTTTTTGACCCGACTTGCTCCATTTGTAATCGTTGGAAGTGGGTTGGTAGTTTTTCAGTTTTTATTCCCGCTGTGCCGAATGTGATATCACATAATCGTTTTCGATGGATGGCATCGAAGACTGAATCAGAGACTCCAAAGTCGGTAAATGGAAAGGCAAATGCTTTTATTTTCGGATTGAAATTAGCAACTAGCCACTCCATACTCTCCTTCACTTCTTCAAGCTGACGTTCTTCATCCAGCAACCAGAACTCGGGATGATCCCAACTGTGAGCTCCAATTGTAAAGCCATCTTCATCCATTTGTTTTAGTTGCTCCATGCTCATATAAGGCTTCTCTTCATCTAAATATTCTTCCCATTTAAGCCCGATATCTTCAGCAATTTGATCTAGCGAAAGCAAGTCAGCATAGGTTTTCTTAAGCTCAGTTTTGACACCTTTCTTTGCAAAAAAGCGATTCAAAACAGCCGCTTTGTAGCGATGAAAAAGGTCGTGGTTGTCGACAAAAGCCGGATTGATAAAAAAAGTGGCCGATACTCCCTTTTCTTTTAAAATTGGAGCCACAATTTCGTAGCACTCGCGCAAACCATCATCAAAAGTCAAGTGAAAAGTATTTCGAAGATTCATCCCCGAGTGCAATTCTTCCAACGAAATGGGGTCAAAATGATCCAGCAAATAATCCAAATCTTTCCGGAATCGTTTTGTCGACGGAAAATTGTAGTTGTAATGAAATGGATGCTCCTTATCACTCACCAAATGGTAATAGGGTAATAAAACCGGAACTTCATGACCTTTACTTAGCTGATGAATAGAAAAGTTCGGCGCTATTTTTTTTATTAGTTCTGATAAAATTTTCATTTTTTCAACCATTTAATCCACCAGGGTAAACTATTAAACCGGTATTGGTAGTATTTTTCCGGTGTTGCTCCAAAGCCTTCATATAGTCGTGCTACTCCCGGAACCATTGAACCTTCAAAATCGAGCAAATAGTCTTTCCCTGCATTTTCCTTTATGAATTGGTCAATTAGAAAATACATGGCCTGATACTTTTTCCCCTCCGAACTGTTGGCTGCATTTAAATATGTGACCCGGTGCTTGCTGCGAATAAAAAATGCTGCAGCGCAGAGTTGGTTTTGAGCAGAGTAAACACCATAGATTTGCCCTAAACTTCGGGTTAATGAAAAAGCCATTACATTGCGCAACTTCCTTATGTCTTTTTTATGCAAACGTACTTTTAAGTTTTCTTGTTTAAATTGAATGAATTCCTCTGCGGAAATACTTCGAGCCAAGCTCAGTTTATTCTTCCCGGCTTTTTTTAATTTTCGAAGTGTATGTTTCGAATAGTTTCCGGCGATTGCTTCATAACTGTCAGCTATTGATAGCAGCAGGTTGGTTCGTTCCGAATACCTGCCAATTTCACCTACCGGCAATTGCATGGCATTAAAGTTAATTTCAGCAAATTGAAACCGACTGGTAACTTCAGAAAGGAAAAGCTGGATGATTTCCTTGGTTGGGGTTGGGAAAATACCAAGCTGTTGGCAAAAAAGCGGTTGGTAAAGGTATGCTACGCCAAACTTCTTACGATAAGTTAGAGGCATAACGTATTGATAATTACCTAGGACCAACGCATCCCACCGATCACAGATTTTGTCGAGATACCACGACTGGGCATAAATTAGGGAGTTGGGTGAATTTTCGATACACCGATCCCATTGATCCGTATCGACCTCCTCATATTTTAAGTACTTAATTTTTTGGTGATTCATCCTTGTATTTAAATGCCTGTTCGGTCATCCTTTCGAATACGGTGCGCCAGCCCGCCCATTCTCCTTGATCACTGAGGCTTTCATTATGCCATAAACTTATAAAAGTTCCACCATAATTTCGAATTTCGTCCATTAATTTCTCAATTATCGTTGAGGCCTCATCCGGATTAAGTTTCAGATAGTCTTTTAAAGTAACATCCATCATCTGGAACGGATGAATTCGCAACTGAGTCGGCACATCTTTTTTTAAGTCGTAAAACCAAAACGAGTTTGAGGTTCCCGCCCGGAAACCCACTTGGTCGGCGTATCCCATGGTGTAGTCGTTGGTTATTCCGGCATTGATTAAACGGCGGTATGTTTTAGGGAGTTCGAGTCGAAGAAAATGTTGGCGTGATGATTTGACATCGTTGTGGGTGATTTGCTCCAGAGTTTGAATTTCTTTGGTGAGTTCTCTTCGGTTTCCGGTTGAGCGGTAGGAGGGGTGAATGGATACCTTGCAGAATGAATTTAAATCGCGCACCAACTGTTTTAATTGTTCATTGTTGGGAGATATGTTTCGGTCGTATTTACTAGGCTTGCCAAGTAAAACAAAAAAATGCAACAGGTCTTTATGCTCTTTGTATCGATTGCAAACATAGTTGTAGGTGTCGTACGGATCTTCTTTTTCGCCCTGGATAACTTTTAGCCGTTCCTGGATTTGCTGCCGATCGCCTTTTATAACTCCCTTGGCAAGTGCTCCAAGTGTGCGCCTCCAGCTTTTGTTTTTATATGCCCATGCATTGTCAATATCAATAGTCGAAAGAAAATCAAATCGGGGAGGATGGTAGTCAAATTTGGGATAGCGCGCCTTAATTTTTTGTGCGATTAGCTGTGCCCATTGATTAACAATTGGTTTATCTAGCAGATGATTGCGATATAAGATGCTGTGATGAGACGGATATCGGCGATGTTTATCGAGTTGGCGCATCAGGTATTCCTCGTATCTGCTGATGATGAAAAAGCTGGCTGCGAAAGGATCGAAAGGTAAAAATGAACTGGCTGATGATTCAAAGAAATACACTTCATTGTTAAACGAAATGGGGGCAAGGGTTTGATAGCATATTTTACGTTGAAATAAGATCGGGTGAGGATTGATTTTTAGTGGGCAGTCCAGTTTGAGACCGGAGTAGTTTAGCTTGGGCTGATCACTCTCATCAAATTTCTGCAAATCAGTTGTTAATTTCAATTCAATGTCCAGAATTTCTTCGAAAATAAATTCGAAAGCATATTCTAGCCGATTGGTTATTTCCTGAGTATAAACTAAAAGCATCGTTTTTGATTAAAGTAAACCTTCATCCGTGAAGCTAAGATACTGATCGTGCGCAATAATTACATGGTCGAGTACTGTAATTTCCATTATTTCGGCTGCTGATTTTATTTTCTGAGTCACTTTTTTATCGGCATCACTGGCCATGATGTTGCCCGAAGGGTGGTTGTGGCATAAAATCATGGAGCACGCTAATTTTTCAAGTGCTGTTTTTAAGATTAGTTTGACATCGATCACCGTTCCGGTAATGCCACCCTGGCTCACCATGAATTTATCGATCACCGTATTGGATCGGTTGAGCAGCAAGATCCAAAATTCTTCGTGGGGAAGATCTTCAAGCAGTGGGCGAAAATAACTGGCCGCATCGCTGCTGTTTGTGATGATTGTTTTTGCCGATGCGCCATTTTCCTTTCTTCGTCGGCCGAGCTCCAGGGCAGCCATAATGTTTACCGCTTTAGCTTCGCCTATTCCGTTAAACTTCAGTAAATAGGAAGCATCCTTTTTACTGAGTAAAGAAAGATCGTTGTTAACCGTTAAAAGAATGCGGCGGGAGAGTTCAACAGCCGATTCCTTCGAGTTTCCGGATCCGATTAAAATGGCGATTAGTTCAGCCTCGGAGAGTGAGCGTGTGCCATTGGTTAGAAGCTTTTCACGAGGACGGTCTTCAACAGCCCACTCTTTAATGCTCGGTTTCTTATACATGATTGCTCATCTGTTTCATTGGTACTAAACTAAGTTATGAAGAATGAAGCAAATCCGAAAGCAGTAGCTTGAGTTTAGAGCAAAAAAAAACCTCTTCAATTGCTGAAGAGGTTTTTAATTATATCTTGTATGTTACTATAACTTGCTAACGTGAGCAGCTAATTTTGATTTCAAATTGGCAGCTTTATTCTTATGAATCAAGTTCTTTTTAGCCAATCGGTCGATCATCGAAACAACTTTAGGGTACTCTACGGCCGCAGCGTCTTTTTCGCTTATTGCACGCAAATCGCGAACTGCATTACGCATCGTTTTCGTAAAGTACTTGTTGTGTACTTTCTTTTTTTCGTCTTGACGAATTCTTTTCTTAGCAGATTGATGATGTGCCATTTTTGTTTCTTCTGATAAATAAATTAAGTAGCCCGTAGGGGATTCGAACCCCTGCTACCAGGATGAAAACCTGGCGTCCTAACCCCTAGACGAACGGGCCATCATTTTCTTTCCCTGAAATTGGGACTGCAAAAATAAATCAAATTTTGAAGCCGCCAAATATTTTGTCAGGATTTTTACTGAAACTTTGCATCCTCTACTTTTAGAAGTGCCGTTTTTGATTTCAGCGATGCAAAGAAATGGAAGTTTTTTCTAAAATCAAATAAAAAGTTGAAAAATTATTTCCATTCGACAATCGTTCCTCTTTTTCCATCCAGAAGTTCGCTGGGCATGGCTGCATGAATCTCTCTCCATAGCAGATCTACAAGCTTGTTTTTTGCAAAATGGCGTGAGTAAACTAAGCTCACCTCTCGAATCGGAGTTACGTCGCTAAAATGCCGAACATGACTTTTCCGGTTTTCGCCCATTTCTACCGATGCCAATTCGGGAATCAGTGTAATTCCGCCTTCTTTGTCGATAATGTTCATCAGGGTTTCCAAAGAACCGGCTTCAAAATAAAATGGGAGTGCTACATTGGATGCCCCTTTAAAAGAGCAAAGATTAATGACCTGGTGGCGAAAGCAATGACCATCGCTCAATAGCCAAATTTCAGGGGTCGCAATTTCTTTAACTTTGATGTTTTGCTTGTCGTGAAGAGGATGGTTTTGGTGAGAATAAAGCAGCATTTCTTCGTAAAATATTGGTCGTTCATTGATTCTTTCTTCCTTAAGCGGCGTCACCAATATGCCAACATCAAGCAGGTCTCGTTGCAAATGATCAACAATATTTTCGGTGGTTAACTCCTGCACCGTGATTTGTATGTTTGGATATTTTCTTTTGTAATTGCCAATAAACAAAGGAAGTAGGTATGGAGCTAGTGTTGGGATAATACCAATTTTGAGTTCTCCGGAGATTAGGTTTTTGTGATCTTTGACGATGTCGTTTACCTTTTCGGTTTCTTGCAGGACAATACGCGATTGTTCGATAATGCGTTTGCCAACATCGGTTGGGATTAGCGGTTGCTTACTGCGGTCGAAGATGATAATTTCTAAATCTTCTTCCAGCTTTTTAATTTGCATGCTTAGTGTTGGCTGTGTGATGAAGCAGTGTTCGGCAGCCCGGCCAAAATGTCTAAACGTATCAACAGCAACAATATATTCCAACTGTGTTAGCGTGATCATGGTTTTTTGTATTTAATCTGGTTAAAAGTAAAAAAAATAGATGAAAACTAATCGTGGGGTCTGAAAAGTTGTTGGCGTTGCCATTCGAAAAGTCCTACGGCCAGCGCATGCGAAATATTCATTGATTTGCATTTGCCGGTCATTGGTATGTGGACGCTCTGTGCACATTGTTTAATCAGCTCTGTTGGCAGACCGTGTATCTCACTTCCCAAAATAAAAGCAACATGGTCAGGTAATTTGGTTGCGAATAGGTTGGTAGACTGCTCGTCGGTTTCAATGGCAACTAGTCGGTATTTTAGTGGAAGACTAGTGATAAATTCTTTTGAACTCATCCATTTTAGTTGGATGTTTTTGTAGCTCATCCCGGCTGTTTTCTTGATCGAACTTTCGCGTTTTGGGTTTTCGTCATCTAAGATAACCAGGCTATCACCGCCAATATTATCAACCAGTCGCATTAAGCTTCCTACGTTTTGCGGGTTTTTAACTTTCCAAGCAGCAACAATCGGTTTGTTAACTAAATCAGGGTAATGCTGTGACCTGAAAAAAGCGACTGAATTTGTTTCCATCCTGATAATTATTAATTTTCTTTGATGTTGAATTTACGAAGGAAATTATTTTAACGCATTTGTCCATGATTATGAACCGAGTTTTTTTTGTCATTCTGCTTTCCAGTCTGTTGTTTTCCTGCGGAAAATCGGAGAAGGAATTAGCTGCCGAAAAATTGCAACTTGCCCAAAGTTTGTATGAGTCAGGCGATACAACAGATGCTTTGATGCAGCTGGATACGATTCAGCAGTTTTACAAGGGAGCCATTCAGACGGTTGTTGATGCGAGCCAATTTGAGAAGAAAATTTATGCCGATTTGCTTTATCGGGCACAAGATGAAATGGACTCGCTGAACGTTAAATTAGAAAAATTAGAAGGTAGGTTTGTTACCGAAAAAACAGAATTTGATCGCTATACACAATACATTCACAAACGGCAGCAATTTAAAGGTCGATGGGATAAATCCTTTATCCAGATTCATTTAGATGAGCGTGGCGACTTATACATCTCAAGCAACTATTATGGCGACAAGTGGTTAAACCATGTAGCGTTGCGGGTTTACGACAACGACCTTCAGGCTAAAACCGATACTGTTCCCTTGGAGAACGTACTGAATCACCACAGCGATTTTTTAGATACAAAATGGGAAAAAGTAAGCTATCGTAATGGTGCCGATAATGGCGTTATTGAGTTTATTGCCCAACATGCCGATCGAAATTTGAAGGCTGTTTTCCTTGGAACCCGCTATTACTACATTATACTTGAAACGTATGATAAACAAGCAATAAAAGATGCGCTGGCACTTTCAAAAGCCCTGAAAAGTAAAGCAAAGCTAGAGCAGAAAATCCAGTCGCTTCAATCAAAAGTTGGGTAAGAGCCTACCGGATTCGCTCGATTTGCTCTGGTGGCTGTGCCAAAATCGCTTTTTTACCGTTAATAACGATTGGGCGTTGCAGCAGGCGAGGGTTTTCCGACAGGATTTTCATCCATTCCTCATCGCTGATTTCTTTGCCTTTGTACTCTGTCTTGTATAGCTCTTCCTGCTTACGAACCAAGTCGATAGGAGCCATCCCGGACTTCTGAGTTATTCTTCGAATTTCGTCAGGTGTGATTCCGTCTTTCATATAGGTTCGTACGTCTGCTTTGTAGCCGTTCTCCTCCAGGTATTTTAAGCCGGCACGACTTTTTGAACAACGGGGATTGTGATAAATTTTCATAGCAACTAAGTGTTTTTCCTTAATGTATTGATAATAATCTTCCTGTGACCTGATACGTCCTTCCATATGCTGCCTGCTGTAGTTGTTTGAAAGTTCGTTGTCGAGAATCCGTGATTTGGTGTTGTCGCGCAATTGTATTTTTAACATTTCACGCAGTTCATTTTTCAAGTCTTCATTATAAATGGGGCACGCTACTTCAATTCGCCGGTTGAGATTACGTGGCATCCAATCCGCCGAAGAGATAAATATTTTCTCGTCGCCACCATTTCCGAACAGGAAAATTCGAGAATGTTCCAGGTATTTATCCACGATGCTGATGGCCTCGATATTTTCACTGACTCCTTCCAGTTCCGTTTTCAAGCCAAAAATACCGCGAACAATTAACCTGATTTTTACGCCTGCTTTAGCTGCTTTATAAAGCTTGTTCATCATGTCCGGATCGATCAGGCTATTCATTTTCAAAACCATGAAACCGCGCTTCCCTGCTTTGGTTATGGCAATTTCATTATCAATCATGTCCTCGAAAAAATTGCGCATGGCAAACGGACTAATAACGAGGTGATTGTAGCTGCTGATTCGGTAATTGTGTTTGAAAAAGCTGAAAAGCTGTGCTACTTCGTCGGCAATTCGAGGATCTGCTGTCAACAGTCCGTCGTCGCCATAAACTCTGGCGGTTCCTTCGTGGAAATTTCCTGTTCCAACATAGGCATAATTGCGGTAGACATTTTTTTCTTTGCGTTTGACCCAAGCTAGCTTACTGTGTACTTTCAGTCCGGGCACACCGTTCACAACATGAGCTCCTTCATCCTGAAGCTTGTTAGACCAAAAAATATTGGCTTCCTCGTCAAAACGAGCTTGTAATTCAATGACCACCGTTACTTTTTTGCCATTTCTGATTGCATTCAGCAGGGCATTGACGACCCGGGAATTACCGGCGACCCGGTAAATGGTGATTCCTATTTCTTTAACCTTTGGGTCGATTGCCGCTTCGCGAAGCAAATCTAAAAAGTGGCTGAAACTTTGATAGGGATAATGAAGCATGATATCCTTCTTGCGTAGTTTTTTTAGGATGCTTTCATGCTGTTTCAATTCCTTGTGCCGAATCGGAGTGAGCTTTTTATAATAATGATCAGCCTGTCCGATTTCAGGGAAGTTCATAAAATCTTTGTGATTATGGTATTTTCCACCCGGAATCTGGTTGTCGGGATCCAATTTCATCTTTTTGTTGATGAAACTGAGTAAATCATCGGGTATTTCTTTGTCGTATAGTAAGCGCACCGGTGTCCCAACTTTTCTCTTCTTCAAACCTGCTTCCATTTTCTCAACAAAGCTTTTGGAGATGTCGTCATCAATGTCGAGCTCCGCATCACGGGTTACTTTTATGGTGTAGGCTTCAAAGTGGTTGTAGTTGAACAGAGGGAAAATGTCGGGCATGCTGTATCGAATCACGTCGTCCAATAGCATAACAAATTTTTTCCCGTCCTTTTCAGGTAAAACTACAAAACGAGACATGGAAAGGTCGGGTACGCGTACCAGTGCATAAGCAAATTTCTCGGGTCGTTCCTTCATCGACAGTTTAATGGCCAGGTAAACCGAACGATCGCGCAGGTATGGAAATTTACTTTCCTTGCTCAACATGATCGGAATTAAGTTGGGAAGCAGTTTTTCCTTGAAGAAGTTTTTGATGAAAACGATTTGTTCCGGCTCCAGATCCGTTTCATCAATCATGAAAATGTTTTCCTGGTTTAATTCCTTGATGATTTTACGAAATACTTCCTGAGATCGTTTTTGATGCCCGACCACTGTTTCCATGATTTTTTCATGGAGTTCTTCTGGCTTAATGTTTCCAATTAAAGATTCATCATTTCCAAAATCAACCATTCTTCGTACTGATGCTACGCGGACCCGGAAAAATTCATCAAGGTTGTTGGAGAAAATACCGACAAAGCGGATTCGTTCAAATAAAGGCACTGAGGGATCTTCTGCTTCCTGCAAGACTCGCGCATTAAAAGAGAGCCAACTAATTTCGCGATTTATGAATGGTTCGATATTTTTCATGTTCAATAAGTTCTAATAAGTAGAAGCCCCAAAGCATTTAAAATGTTTAAGGCTTTTAAATTTATCCCTCTAAAAATAACAAAGTTCGAGCGTTTTCCATCAGTTCAGCTACTTTGTTATTTAATTTTAATGTTGAAAATGGGATAATTTCGCCAGGAGGATTCTGCAAATTTTCAGTGATTGTGAGTTCCCACCATCCAACATGGTGCCACTGATTCATTTTATAGCCCACATCCCGGTATTCGGTCATTTTCTGAAATCCCATGGATTCGTGCAAAGCAATGCTCCCTTGGTTGGGCAAGGTGATGACGCCAAAAAGCTTGACAAACCCTTGCAAGTTGAGTATGGGAATGAGTGCTCCATAAAGTGCTTTGGCGATGTTTTGTCTTCGGAAATTGGGGTGCACATAAACTGATACTTCCCGATCCCAACGATAGGCAGCCCGACTTCGATAGGCTGAAGCATAAGCGTAACCGGCTATCTCTCCATCGATTTCGCAAACCAGATAGGGACACTCTTCCAATGTAGTGGTTATTCGGTTTTTGAAATCTTCCAGACCCGGAACTTCTTCCTCAAAGGTAGTTGCCGAGTTCAGGATAAATGGCTTGTAAATTTCCAGTATTTGTTTCGAATCGTCTGGCCTGGCAATGCGAATATACTTATTGCTTTTCACTGAACTCCATTAAGTAGGCTTTCATAAAGCCGTCTATTTCGCCATCTAAAACGGCTTGTACATTGCCGGTTTCGTAACTTGTTCGCACGTCCTTAACCATTTTATAGGGTTGCAAAACGTAGGAGCGAATTTGAGAGCCCCATTCAATTTTTTTCTTTTGCGATTCGATTTGCATTTCTGCCTCCCGTAATTTTCGCAGTTCCAGTTCATAGAGCTGCGATTTTAGCAGACGCATCGCGTTTTCCTTGTTGCCCAATTGAGATCTACTTTCGGTGTTTTCAATGATGATACCTGTAGGAGCATGTCGCAACCGAACTCCGGTTTCAACTTTATTCACATTTTGTCCGCCGGCACCTCCCGATCGAAAGGTGTCCCAGGTAATATCAGATGGATTGATCTCAATTTCAATCGAATCATCAACCAAAGGAGCGATAAAAACCGAAGTGAACGAAGTCATTCGTTTATTTTGAGCATTGAACGGTGATAGCCGAACCAACCGGTGAACACCATTTTCACTTTTCAGGTAGCCGTAAGCATAATCGCCTTCAAACTCAATGGTACAGCTTTTCAAACCCACTTCATCGCCGGCATTATATTCTGCTACTTTAACTTTGTAGCCTTCTTTTTCGCCCCAGCGCATGTACATGCGCATTAGCATTTCGGCCCAGTCGTTGCTTTCGGTTCCACCTGCTCCTGCATTTATTCGAAGAATGGCACCAAGTCGATCCTCTTCTTTACGGAGCATGTTCCGCGTTTCCAGCTCTTCAATGTAGGTCAGTGTTTTGTTGTATTGAGCATCTGTTTCTTCTTCGCTGGCTTCTTCAGCTTCGAAAAATTCGTATATCACCTGCAAATCCTCTAGTGCCTGGTGGATTTTTTCATAACCATCAGTCCATGCTTTAATGGATCGGATGGTTTTCATCTGTTGCTCAGCTTCTTTGGGGTTGGTCCAGAAGTCTGGATCCTGGGTTTTAAGTTCTTCTTCTTTGAGTTGAATTATTTTTGCATCGTAGTCAAAGATGCCTCCTCAGCGCATCCCGGCGCTCTGCAAGCTCTTTGAGCTGCTCATTCTGAATCATGTCTTTTGTTTTTAGTTGAACACAAAAATAGAAAAACACTCGAGATTAATCAACAAAAAAACGGACAGTTGCGAAAATGCAGACTGCCCGTTTTGTAAAGATAGGTTGAGGATTATTCTGTCCAAACAATTGTGTCTTTACTAATCGATTTGGCTTGTAAGTTTACGCCCTCTTGTCCTGCTTCAAATGAGTATGCATCCAGCTCCAGAATAAATTGATCTCCAGTTTCGGGAATCCTGCTATTTAACCAGCCTGATGAAGTTGAGAGTGTGTAGCTGGTTTTTTTTCCATCAATTGAATTGGGGCTGTTGAAGACTAATTCATCGTCAGTATCATACAGTTTGATTATAATATAGCTGGCATCATCAATTTTATTCCAGCTCAATACATGTTGTTTCTTTTCTGTGTCATATTCGTAGTTTATCGTATCGGTTGGATAAATGAAATCGTCTGACAGATTATCACTCATCGATTCAGATTCGCCTGTTTCTGCAAGGATATCGAAATCGTACCTCCCGATGGTCGGTAGTTGTTGGGTGAAGTTATTGTCTTCCGTTTGGTAGTAGTAGTTGTACGGATTTCCCTCAATAGCCTCCAGTGAGTAGGCTACATCCGTTGCATTGTCAGGGCTTACGCTAACGTTGGTCATTGGTTTATTGGCAAATACATGCAGCGCAAAGCCATATAACGTGTCAATTTGATTGTTGTTTTCAATTGTTTTGGTAATCATGAACACATCAGCTTGAGGGCGAAAGGGGATCTCCTCGGGTTCGCAAGCGACGAGCGAGATAGCTAGTATTGGAATAATGTAGAGAATAATTTTTTTCATGGTTCTAATATCTTTTAGCATTTTTTCAATTGTTAAAACTAGATGAATTAATGAGAAAAAGGTTGCGGGCAGCTTCCATTTTTTTCTTCAATGCTAAAACTCATAATGATATGGTTTTATTTCAGAAATAAAAGATTATCTTTGCGCCACATTTAAAAAATGTTTATCAATTTAAATTAAATTCAAATGCCAGCAAAAATCAGATTGCAGCGACAAGGTCGCAGACGTTACGCTTTTTACCACATTGTGGTAGCTGATGGCAGGGCACCACGAGATGGTCGTTATATTGAAAGGATTGGAGCTTATAATCCAAACACAAATCCTGCTACGATCGATCTTGATTTTGATAAAGCTTTAGACTGGCTTACAAAAGGTGCACAGCCAACCGACACTGTAAGAGCTATTTTATCTTACAAAGGAGTATTGTACAAAAAACACCTCATTGGTGGAGTTGCCAAAGGAGCTTTTGATGAGGCCGAAGCAGATCGTCGTTTCGAAGCTTGGGTCGCTGATAAAGAAGCTAAGATTCAAGCGAAAAAAGATCGCTTATCGAAAGATGAAGAATCAACCAAAGCAAAACAACTTGAAGCAGAGGCAAAAGTAAATACCGACCGTGCAGAAGCAATTGCAAAACGCAACGCGGAATTAGCAGCCGAAGCTCAAGCAGCAAATGCTCCTGAAGTAACTGAGGAAGTTGCAGAGGAAGAAGTTGTTGTTGAAGAACCAGCAAAAGAAGAAGCTCCAGCTGAAGAACCAGTAAAGGAAGAAACTCCTGCTGAGGAACCAGCCAAGGAAGAGGCTCCAGCCAAGGAAGAGGCTCCAGCTGAAGAACCAGCTAAAGAAGAGGCTCCAGCTGAAGAACCAGCTAAAGAAGAAGCTCCTGCTGAAGAACCAGCAAAAGAGGAAAAACCTGCTGCTGATAAAGAAGAAAAGAAAGCTGAATAAGCAATCTTCTTCTTGTTAAGACAGTAAGCTAGATAAGATAAAAACAGGCTGACTCAATTGAGTCAGCCTGTTTTGTGTTTGATGTAAGGTATATCTGCTGTTCGTGTTTACAGATGAATTATATTTATTCTGATTTTTACATACTAATATTTAAGCTATTTTTGTTTCTTAAGAAGAACGGAGCGGGAGCGAACTCGTTTCTAAGCAATTTAAATTTAGTTTAGATCGATCCGGATCAGTTCAAAAAAGGGTAAAAACTATAATGTGTAAACTATGAGTTTCAAGGCATACCTGATAAGTAAAAGTTTTTGGATTAGCATTTTATTAGCGGTAGTAATTACTGTAATGCTATTGTTAGTAACGATGTTTGTGTTGCGAGTTTACACCAATCATGGCGACTCATTTGCTGTTCCTGATTTAATGGGAATGCAGATTGACGATGTGAAAAAGGTGTTGGATGAGAAGGAACTTCAATATCAGATTACAGACTCTTTATATCTTCGCGATGCGCAGCCGGGGACGGTGATTGATCAGGTTCCGGTGGCGGGCTTCGATGTGAAGCAGGGACGCACCGTTTTTCTGACGATTTGTGCAAGCAAACCGGAACAGGTAGCGATGCCAAAACTCACAGACATCTCGTATCGCCAAGCTTTGAATTTGATGATGAGTATGGGACTGAACGTTGGGAATGTGGATTATGTACCTTCAGAATTCCCCAATTTGGTACTCCGACAAGAACAAAATGGTGAATCCGTTGACGAAGGAACTTTGGTGAATAAAGGATCTAATATTGATTTAACAGTGGGACAAAACCGATTTGGCGAGAAAACGGAGATACCAAATTTGTTGGGGGTCAGGCTCGAACAGGCCAATCAGTTGTTGGCCGCTTCATACTTAAATGTGGGAGCAGTGATTTATGATGATACCTTTGAAACGCTGGAGGATAGCATTGCCGCACGGATCTGGCAACAACGGCCGGAACCTGAGCCTGGAGCAGAAATAGAACAGGGAACATCAATTGATATTTGGCTAACTGTTGATGAAGAGAAAATAGAAGAGGCCAGCGAACTTGAATTTTAATAATGGTTGAAGAAAAAAATACCGACTTTGATGATGAGTTGAATGAGTCCGAAGAAGGGGTCATGTATGAGCATTACAAGCTGGAGGTCGATCCCGGGCAGAAAATGCTACGCGTAGACAAGTATTTAGTCAATCGGATTGATAATGCCTCGCGAAGCCGCATACAGGCTGCTGCCGATGCCGGTAGTATTTTGGTTAACGGACAGTCGGTAAAATCAAACTACAAGGTAAAGCCTGGCGATGAGGTGGCCATTGTAATGGATTTTCCGCGGCGTGAGCTGAAGATTATCCCTGAAGATATTCCGCTAAATATTGTATATGAGGACGATCAGCTGATTGTAATTAATAAACCACCGGGCTTGGTGGTTCACCCCGGGCATGGCAACTATTCCGGTACGTTGGTTAATGCACTGGCTTATTACTACAAGGATTTACCGATGTTTAAAAGTGCCGATCCTCGACCGGGGCTGGTGCATCGGATTGATAAAAATACGTCGGGGCTGATGGTCATCGCTAAAACGGAAACGGCCAAAACCAAATTGTCGTTGCAGTTTTTTGAGAAAACGACCAAACGCCAGTATATTGCGTTGGTTTGGGGGAACCTGAAAGAGCCAACCGGAACAGTTGAAGGCAATATAGGCCGGAGCCACAGCAACCGGCAGGTGTTTACGGTGTATCCCGATGGGGAGTATGGAAAAACTGCTGTTACGCATTACAAGGTGCTGGAGGAATTGGGCTATGTTAATCTGGTTCAATGTCAACTGGAAACCGGACGCACACACCAAATACGGGTTCATATGAAATACATTGGGCATCCGCTTTTTAATGATGACACTTATGGTGGCGATCATATTTTAAGAGGAACCACTTTTTCGAAATACAAGCAATTTGTAAATAACTGTTTTAAGATTTTACCACGACAAGCGCTTCATGCTAAAACACTTGGCTTTGTGCATCCAACGACCGGCGAGGAAATGCTCTTCGATTCGGAATTACCAAACGACATGAGTGAGGTTGTTGAAAAATGGCGTGGTTATATCTCCAATCGAAATATTGAATAGTACAATGAAACGAGCATATAATTGTCCCCTAAGCAGGCGTATGATTAGTTAAAGTGAGTTTCAGGTGTTACCATAAAAACTAAATAACGAAGAGCACATGAAGAAAAATATTGCAGTCGTTTATGGCGGCGACTCCTCCGAATATGTTGTTTCGGTGATGAGCAGTAAGAATGTGTTGCAGGCGGTGGATCCCGATTTATTTCAGCCTTGGGCCGTTGAGATGAAAGGGAAGGACTGGAAGTTGGTTGTTGATGGCGAGCCTGTTGCTGCTATCGACAAGCAGGACTTTTCAGCTCAGTATCAGGGAAAAAAGCTGCATTTTGATTATGCTTACATCACCATTCATGGAACTCCCGGAGAGGATGGCATTTTGCAGGGCTATTTCGATTTGATGAAAATCCCGTATTCCACCTGTGGTGTGCAATCTTCAGCCTTAACGTTTAATAAATACTATTGTAGCAATTACTTGCGCAATTTCGATATTACCATGGCAAAGTCGGTTCGCTTAACCCGGGGCGATGGTGTTGATGTTGACCAGTTGGTTGCTGATTTAGGACTGCCGGTTTTTGTGAAGCCCAATGTTGGAGGTTCCAGCTTTGGCATCACAAAAGTAAAGTTGAAAGAAAATCTGAAAGCGGCTATTGAGAAAGCGTGGGAAGAGAGTCCGGAGGCATTGGTTGAGGAGTTTATAGATGGATTGGAGCTTACCGGCGGACTGGTGAAAATGCAGCATGAGGAATTTATTTTTCCGATAACGGAGGTGCTTCCTAAAAATGAGTTTTTCGATTTTGAATCGAAATATACAAAAGGAGCGACTCTGGAAATTACTCCCGCACGCATTTCAGAAGAGTTAACCCAAAGGTGTCAGCAGCTTTCTTCAAAAATTTATGATTTGTGCAATTGCCGTGGCATTGTCAGGGTTGATTATATTTTAAAAGGGAATACCTTGTATTTTCTTGAGGTGAATACCACTCCCGGAATGACCGCAACAAGTTTTATTCCTCAGCAAATTGAAGCGATGAACATGGAGTTGAAAGATATTATTACGAAAATTATTCAGGATCAGATTTGTTGAAAAAAATACCTGTTCTAAATTAGCAAAGGAGACTAAAGTGGTTTCCTTTTTTTATAACTTTAAAATTCGTTACCACTAAAAAAATAGAACCAGAAGGTTCTGCAAATCAATAAGTTTATTTTCAGACATGGCTACAGATCGGAATAATTCGCGGAAGAAACAGAACAACTCAATAGAACAGATTAATGCGCAGTACGGTAAATTGCCACCACAGGCAATTGATGTTGAGGAAGCTGTTTTGGGAGCGTTGATGCTGGAACGTGATGCCTATGTTACTGTGGCCGATGTTATTGATACTCCCAGTTTTTATAAAGAAGAGCACCAGAAGATTTTTGAAGCGATCAAGTATTTGTCAACCCATGAAAAGCCGGTGGATCTGTTGATGGTCACTCAGCAATTGAAAGATAATGATACACTGGATGCCGTGGGCGGGCCACTTTATATTACGCAGTTGACAAGTCGCGTAGCCTCGGCTGCCCACATCGAATTTCACGCGCGTATTATCGCACAAAAATATATTCAGCGTGAGTTGATTCGGGTGTCTTCTGAAATTCAGACCAGCGCTTACGATGACAACATGGATGTGGATGATTTGATTGACTTTTCGGAAACAGCGCTTTTTAAAGTGGCCGAGGGAAACATCAAGAAAGAAACCCTTCCGATTAAACCCATTTTGAAAGAAGCTGCTCGTTTAATTGAAGAAGCTTCGAAGCGGGAAGACGGACTGAGTGGGGTGCCCAGTGGATTTACCGCACTCGACCGCATGACTTCCGGCTGGCAAAAAACCGACTTGATCATTATTGCTGCCCGTCCGGCGATGGGTAAAACTGCTTTTGTACTTTCTATGGCCCGGAATATGGCGGTGGAGCACAAAGCACCTGTTGCTGTATTTTCGCTGGAGATGTCAGGGGTGCAGCTGGTCAATCGTTTGCTGGCAGCTGAAACCGAACTGGGATCAGAAAAAATTAAGAATGGGCATTTGGCAGATTGGGAGTGGGAACATTTTAACCGAAAACTGAACGTGTTGGAAGATGCCCCCTTATTCGTCGACGATACGCCTGCACTTTCTATTTTTGAATTCCGAGCCAAATGCCGGCGACTGAAAATGCAGCACGACATTGGTGTGGTGATTGTCGATTACTTGCAGCTGATGACTGCCGGTGATGCCGGACGCGGTAGTCGTGAGCAGGAGGTGAGTATGATTTCCCGTTCGCTGAAAGCGATTGCCAAGGAGTTGAACATACCAATTCTAGCCCTTTCGCAGCTGAACCGTTCGGTTGAGTCGCGCGAAGGCAAACGACCACAGCTTTCCGACCTTCGTGAATCGGGTGCCATTGAGCAGGATGCCGATATGGTCATGTTTATTCATCGGCCCGAATATTATGGTATCACCGAGGATGAAAACGGAAATTCGTTGATTGGTGTTGCCGAGATTATTATCGCCAAGCACCGGAATGGTTCAGTGGGTGATGTGCCACTAGCCTTCAAGAAACAGCAGGTTAAATTCTGCGATCTGGAAACTGTTATTCCGGAGGAAATCGGCGGCGGCGTTGTGGGGCAGACATTTGGATCGAAAATGAATGATGACCGGGGAAGCCTTGGAATGCCGGTAAACAGTGGCTTCGAATCGGAAGGGAATGGTTCTTATGAAACACCAAAGTCAGATGATGTTCCGTTTTAATCTTTTAAAAAGAATTTTTTTGCTACTGGCACTTTTTTTTCTTGCCGTGCAAAGTAGTTGGGCGATTTACCTGATGATTCCGATGGATGATCAGCAAAAAAATCACCTGAAAGCCTATGGAATGGCCTACTGGACTCTTGAGCAAGGCATTGAGGTGAAGTGGTTGCTGAACTACCGCGGCGGAAGTTTCCTTATTCCGTATTACCAGGAAATCGAAGATGAATGTTTAGTGCGCGGGGTAAGTGTTGAGAAAATGGCCGATGTGCAGTCCAGTGCAATTCTGGCTGAGATCGCCCGCCCCGAGGTCAACCAGGATGCCATTGCCATGCAAAAAGCACCCAAAATTGCAGTGTACTCACCACCCAATAAACAGCCCTGGGACGATGCGGTAACAATGGTGTTAACCTACGCCGAAATTCCGTATGATGTAATTTACGACGAAGAAATTTTAACCGATCAGCTAAAAGACTACGATTGGCTGCATTTACACCACGAAGATTTTACCGGTCAGTTTGGGAAGTTTTTCCGTTCGTATCAGCATATGCCCTGGTATCAGCAGGAAGTTGAAACCAACAAAGCACTGGCCGGGCGGATGGGATTTTCCAAGGTGTCGGAAATGAAGCGGGCGGTTACCACGGAAATCCAGGGCTACATTGCGCGGGGTGGATTCTTGTTTGCGATGTGTGCAGCGACCGATACTTACGATATTGCCATGGCTGCCGATGGAGTGGATATTTGCGAGTCGATGTTCGATGGCGACCCCGCCGACCCGCACATGAATGAGAAGCTGGATTTTTCGCACACGCTGGCTTTTCGTGATTTTGAAGTTGTAAAAGATCCCTTTCAATACGAGTTTTCTGACATTGACGTGTCAACAACCAGGCGGGTAACACCAAGTCAGGATTATTTTACCTTGTTTGATTTTTCGGCCAAATGGGATCCGGTACCAACCATGCTAACCCAAAATCATCAGCGAATTATTAAAGGTTTTATGGGGCAAACAACTGCTTTTAGACAATCGCTGATTAAGCCCAACGTGCTGGTGATGGGGGAAAACAAAGCAGCCGGAGAGGCTCGCTACGTTCATGGCGAATTAGGCAAAGGTTTCTGGACCTTTTATGGTGGGCACGACCCCGAAGATTACCGCCACCTGGTTGGCGATCCGCCTACCGATTTAAACTTACACCCCAACTCGCCGGGTTATCGGTTAATCCTGAATAACATCCTGTTTCCCGCAGCCAAAAAGAAAAAGCAGAAAACCTAAAAAGCGGGTCCCCACGCATTGACGGCAGTTCGAAAATAAGCAGTCGGTGAAAATCGAATTCGCCCGGCGGTTCCAAATCGCCCGGCTGAGGTCTTCCTGTAAAACCTGAAACCCCTGATTTTAGAACAAACGAACTGACCCTTTATTGAAAACCTTTCCGGGCAGACGTACTCAACTGGACAGTACCTTTTCTCCTGAATCGATAGCTGCTATGTTTACTCAAAACGGATACTGAGCGATATTTTTCTAACCACTTTCCGCCTGGTTCGGTCTACTTTTCATTTGGTTTGAGTTGAAACTAGTTTTTTCTTGACTAAAAACATGTTTTCCCCCTACGTTTACTCTATAAAGTGAATCGTAGTTTGTTTAGAA
>Ga0163223_100005_pt1 | contig 228364 bp, 241 predicted proteins | sample MSEWel2016_02_17_2_FD_113147 | JGI IMG/M metagenome (GOLD analysis project Ga0163223, IMG submission 113147) | Subsurface microbial communities from deep shales in West Virginia, USA - MSEEL Well Study Marcellus 5H_2016_02_17 ...
AAAAACTTCTGGCGGATGTTGGAATACCGTCTATTGACGAAGTGTTTTTTGAAAAGGCGCCAGGTTATTTTGGAATTCCTGTTCTTTTTCATTGACCAGTTCCGAAAACCGGGAGTTAAAACTGGCCCGGTTCACCGGTGATCCATTCAACGTGAAGTTGGCCTCCACGAATTTAAAGAGCAATTCCTTTTGTTCCTTTTTGAAATCCCTGATCCCGCCAACGATCAGTAAATGAATAACCCGTAGAAGTTTTTTATAGTCTGCCGCAATCCGGTTGTCGGAAACCAGTTTGAAGTCGATTTTACTTTTGGGCTGGAGGTTATTGAGCACAAGGTTCAGGTTCTCACGGTCCGTTTCCAAAAAGCCCAACTCCGAAATGACGATACCGTTCATGTTGGACCGGGTGAAATGAAAGCACGAGTTGAGTTCATTGGCTTGCAAGCGTTTTGCTTCGTAGTATGCTCCCATTAAAACCAGCATAATGAAGAACACAACGCTTAAACCAATGGAATACATAACCGCCTTTTCGTCCGAGTATCCCAGTCCCCATAATACCGTCAAAAAAATTACCGTCAGGAAAATCCAAATAGATACGATCATGGAAGTATGGTTTCGAAGGATCCTGTAATAAAGCAGCTTCCTGATCCTTAAATCCAACAGGTATAAAATCTGCCCGGCTTTACGTATTAGTGCATCCATTTTCTGTTTTCTTTGTTTTCAACAGCCCTGGTGACGAAAGATTAAACTTAATAAATAAAACAAATGCTGTCAAATGAAAATTGCGCCGGTGGTGCGGGTTGGTGGATTTTGGGTTGAATTGGGTGGGGAAAAATTTGGAGAATGATGGAGAATAAAGAGAACTGAATGCATATTGGTTTTAGTTAACTAATTTATTTGCCGGGATATTTGTCAATTATTCAATATATCTCTTGAATCATTGAATTAAGAGATTATCTTTGTCGAAAATAAAACGAAGAAAATGAAAGGACGTGAATTCAAAGATGCCATGTACGATGGGCTTGCAAAATTGATGAAAGCCCTGGCCAACCCCGCTCGATTGGAAATCATCGAGATGCTTTCTCAAGGTGAAAAGAGCGTGGAAGGGGTTGTGGCAGCCACCAACCTGACAGTGGCCAACGCCTCGCAACATTTGCAAGTTCTAAAAAACAACAACATTGTAAAATCGAGAAAAGAAGGACATTACGTTTATTATTCCCTTGTGAATAGCGAATTTCTGGCGCTTTACCAGCACATTACGAAATATGCCACTACCGAAATTGCCGAACTGGAAAAAACGTTGAACCGGCAGCGTGAAGACAATAAAGCACTCAACTCGGTAAGCCTTGACGAACTGGAAACGATGATTCACAACAAAAATGTGTTGCTGATGGATGTCAGGCCCTCGACAGAATATGAGTTCGACCACATTACCGGGGCGGTTTCCGTGCCGATGAAAGAGTTGTTGTGCTGCCTGAAAGATTTTTCGAAAGAGCAGGAAATTATTGCTTATTGCCGCGGGCCATTTTGTGTTCTGGCCGATGAGGCGGTGAGGGTACTTTCCGAAAACGGGTTTAAAGTCAGGAGATTGGACGAAGGTTATCCGGAATGGAAAATGAGGCAACTGGAAAAAGAAAACCGGTAAAATTCATCAAGCTAAAAATTTCTCACAATGAAAAAATGCCTGGCCATATTCGTTGTTGTTGTGTTCATTTCGCCCAATAAAGGTGAAGCTCAAAGTAAAATTGAAATTGGTTTTTGGACCCAGGCCTGTTACCAACAGGTTGAAAATGGAAAAGGAGACCACAACCTGAATGACTTCATGCTCCGCAGAGGCTATCTTTCAGTCAAAGGTCAGCCCACTGCCTACCTTAGCTTTTTTACCCACATTGCTGTTGACCGGTTTGGCCAAGATGGCTTGGACAATCCGTCAATGGGGCTTGGCACGGGTTTGACTTTCCGTGATTTGTGGATCACCCTGGACCTGGATGAAAGTTTCAAGGTTCAGGCAGGCAGAATGTACGTTCCACTTACCCGGAACTACGGTACCACGTCCACCAAGTCGCTTTTAACCACCGACCTTTCGTTTATGCAAGGTGGAATTCGAGGCGGGATTTTTTATACCAGCAAAGTGGGGAGGGATGATGGAGTCACTATCTGGGGCAATCCGTTCGATGGCTTATTTCAGTACCGGTTAATGGTTTCCGAAGGAGTGGAAAGCAGCATCAACCCGGAAGATAATTTGCGTGTGGTTGCCCGAGGGGTTTTCAATCTGCTGGAACCCGAAACAGGCTGGTTTAACCAGGGGACTTACCTTGGGCAGAAAAAAGTGATGAGTATTGGCGCTGCTTTCGATTCGCAAAACAACCTTACCCTGAATAACGAGCCGGGACAGGACAATTTTATATGGACCATGGATGCGTTTTTTGACCATCCCGCCGGCAATGGTGCGGTAACAGCAGAAAGTGCTTACATCAACCTTAAAAACAGTACCCAGGCGAACAATTTTGCGCAGCTTGCCCCTTCCGATGATGCCGATTTTTTTTACATCCAGGCCGGCTATTATTTTAATACGCCGGTTGCTGTGGGAAACATCCAACCCTATTTCCGATACGAAACAGTTTCAATAGAACAAAAGGATAATACCAGCATTTTCAGCGGCGGGCTCAATTATTATCTCAAAGGGCACAATGCTAAACTCAGTCTGGATTATACAATGATTGATTATTCAGAATTTGAAAACCAAAATATTTTTACCGTCCAATTGGCAGTAGGAATCTAAATTCAAAAAGAATGAGCGTACCAATTTATCTTGATTACAACGCCACCACGCCCATCGCTCCGGAAGTGGCAAACGAAATATTACCTTACATTCACTCGCATTTTGGAAACCCTTCGAGCAGTTATGCCATTGGAAGGAACAACAGGGAAGCCATTGAAAAGGCGCGAAGGCAGGTGGCAAATCTTATCGGCGCGTTGCCCGAAGAAATTATTTTTACCAGTGGTGGCACCGAATCGAACAATCACGCCATCCGGGGAGCTGTTTTGGCAAATCAGCAAAAAGGCAAACACATGATCACATCGCAGGTGGAGCACCCGGCAGTGACGGAGGTTTGCAAATCCCTGGAAAAACAGGGTTGCGAAATTACCTGGCTCCCGGTTGATGCCTTCGGGAAAATAAATCCGGCAGACGTTGAAAACGCGGTGCGTCCTGATACCGTGCTGATTTCCATCATGCACGCCAACAATGAAGTGGGCACCATTCAGCCTTTAAAAGAAATTGGAGAACTGGCCAAAAAGCATGGCGTGATTTTCCATACCGATGCTGCCCAATCGCTTGGAAAAATTGAAACCGATGTCAATGAACTGAATGTTGATTTGCTCTCGATTGCGGGACATAAATTGTATGCACCAAAAGGAATCGGTGCTCTGTATATCCGGAATGGAGTGAAACTGGAAAACCTGATTTTTGGAGCAGGACAGGAACGTGGATTGCGCCCCGGAACCGAAAATGTACCTTATAGCGTTGCACTGGGCAAAGCCTGTGAATTGGCCAACAAAAATCTGGATGGGAACAAACAGCATCTGTTTCAAATGAGGCAGCGCCTGTTGGATGGGTTAAAAGACAAAGTGCGGACCGGAATAAAGCTGAATGCCGACCTGGATAATTGCCTGCCCAATACCTTGAGCATTGCCTTTGAAGGAGTGGAAGCACACACGCTGGCGTCATTTATCAGCAGCCGGGTGAGTTTTTCCACCGGTTCGGCCTGCCATGCCGATTCTGTTGAAATATCGTCGGTGTTAAAAGCCATGCAAACCGACCGGAAAACAGCGGCCGGAACAGTACGAATTTCAACGGGAAAATTCACCACAAAAAAAGAAATAGACCACGCTATTGAAGCCATTTCAACAGCTGTAAATCAACTTAGTCACGCAAAATAACCTTTAAATGATACATGCAATGAAAAAAATAATTTTCTCTCTCGCCATCGTTTTACTGTTTCTGTCAAACGGCTTTTCGGCATCGGGTAATTCGAAACCTGAGCAGTATTCTCCCACATCCATCGGAATGGTGATTTATTCCAACGATATTGAAACCGTATGGAATGCTTTCAGGCTCGCCAATCACTCAATAAATCAGGGTGACACGGTTCAGGTTTTCCTCCTTGCAAAAGGGGTGGAAGTTGATAATCTGGTGAAAGAAAACGAAGATTTGGAAGAACAGGTGGACAAGTTCCTGGAAAAAGGAGGAAAGATTCAAGGCTGCGGGACTTGTTTGCAAAGCCGCAATATGGATGGACCCCAAATTTGCACTTTTTCATCGATGGCCGACTTATACGGAATCGTGAGAAAAAATAAAATCGTATTAACTTTTTAAAAGCAAATTATGCTACAAAAATTGATGAAGGCAGCCATGCCAGCGGAAAAAATGATTGAGATGTTTACCCATAATATTTCAAGTAAACAACCCATAGAAAAAGTAACGGAAAAAGTACAGGCAGCGTGTGAAGAAAATAAATTCGCATTGCTTCAAACTTATATTTATCACGAAATAGTTGAAAGCAAAGGTTTTCCAATCAACCGCAAAGTTTGGGTGTATGAAATCTGCCAGGCTAAAACAGCTGCAGCAATGTTAACCGGATTTCCCCATTTCTCCATTTTCATGCCGTGCAAACTGGCTATTTATGAAAACAACGGGGAAACCATAATCTCAACCATGAATATGGGAATTATGCTCGATGCAATAAAATCCAATCCTGAACTATTTGCTGATGCCAACACCATGTTCAGAAAATTAAAAGAATTGATGGAATCCATCTCATAGAATATTATTTATACATCATTTAAAAATACATTAAAATGCAGAAAATTTTGATTTTAATTAACGACGGACCTTACGGAACAGAAAAAGCTTATAACGGAATCCGCTTGGCGAACCAACTGAACAAAGCCCACGAAGATGTGGAAGTTCGGATTTTCCTGATGGCCGATGCAGCGTCCTGCGCCGTAGCCGGGCATACTACGCCCAACGGCTACTACAACATCGAACGAATGATGAAGTACTCCATTAAAAAAGGCGCCAAAGTAAAAATTTGCGGTTCTTGCGCCGATGCCCGTGGATTAAAGAATGCTGAGCTTATTGAAGGAACTGAAATCAGCACCATGGCCGAATTAACTGAATGGGTAGCAGATAGCGACAAAGTGATTACCTTTTAAAAACTTGGTGATGAAGCAAAATCCGTTCGACACGCTTACTTCAGAATACGAAGCCTGGTTTGTTGAAAATAAAGTCCTTTTTCAATCGGAGCTGCTCGCCTTGAAGCAAGTGGTTCCGGCTGATAAAAAAGGAGTTGAAATTGGTATTGGCAGCGGCATTTTTGCCGAACAACTCGGTATCCGGTTTGGCATTGACCCATCAGAAAAAATGTTGGAATATGCCCGGCAAAGAGGGTTGGAGGCGCAAAAAGGTGTTGCCGAAAACCTGCCTTACGAAAACGACTCCTTCGACTTTGCTTTGTTTATTACCTCCATGTGCTTTATTGATAATCCAGACTTGGCTGTGAGAGAGGCATACCGAATTCTGAAAAACGAGGGGGAAATAATTATAGCAAGCCTGGATAAGGAAACCCGTTTTGGAAGATTTTTGGAAAGCGAGCAGAAAAACAGCCAGTTTTACAAACATGCCCACTTTTTCTCTGTCCCCGAAGTCATCGAGCTCCTGGAGAATAACAAATTTAGGGTTACCCAAACCGTTCAAACCCTTGAAGATCCGGCGACACAACGAGTCGAAAATCCGGTAGAAGGTTATGGGAAAGGCAGTTTTGTTGTCATTAAAGGGGTGAAAGAACAGTCAGGAATCAGCATGCTCACAATTTTTTGATGAAACTCGAATTGCTCCATCGCAAATTTCGACCAGTGGGAGGTAACCAGTAAGGAAGTAATAAGCTTTTAATTCTCTCTGGCGACTTTATGTGTGAGAATACATTTTTTCGCATGACTTTGTGCCTATAGCCGAATTTCTTTGCATTTTAAAAACGTTAACCCACCCAATACAGTTATTTGCATTTGTAAAATATGCAGCATCATGACAATGAGTCACGGATAGGCTGTTGAATAGTGTCTTCCTGTAGATAACGGGGATAGAAGTATTTTTTTGGAAAAGCTGGTTGAACAGGCTTAAACTTACGCGAATCTTCGGACGGTCTAACAGCTTTCACCTACAGTCCAATTTTGTTGTACCCATGTTGTACCCGGGCCAAAAAAAAAGGAGCTAGATATTGGTCTAACTCCTTGATTTTCAATCTGTCGGGATACCAGGATTCGAACCTGGGACCCCCTGCTCCCAAAGCGTCTGGTCGACCTTTGTAATTGGCTGTATGCATGATAGTTGAAAAATACATAATTAGTTGTTCAAAGATATTTCAAGTACGACTCGTATTTTTGTGGTCTCCGATGATCCGTTTTAACCGGATTATTTCATTCTCCTGCAATGCAATTTCCTGCTCCATTGCGCTATTCTTTTGTAATGCTTCCTGCAGTTGTTTTCTCAGTGAAGCAATCATGATATCTTTAGAATCGACTGTATTTCGACTGTTCATTTAATTCAGTATTAATACATTATTCATCTTCGATTCCAGGTCGTAGAAATAGACCCTTCTTATTTCTTTGATCTGATCAACAACCGAACACATATGATTCTGCTTATTATCCTGCAAGGCATAAAAAATACGAGTTTTATCACAGTGCGATTGATACCGTTGGCCATCGAACTCAACAGCTGAACCCCGCCAATCTACAACTCGCCAAAAAAGAAGATTGAAATACTCCCACTTTTCTAAGAGCTCCTCTTCCCTCTCGATTGATAAAACATTTGGATTACCCGGCTTGAAGTTTTCAAACTCACGAGCAAGATTCAAAACCCGTCTAAAGTATTTCGACCGACTTTGAGGAAATAATATCTTGATTTGAAAGCTATCCATCTTTCTCCTTGTTCTTTTCAAATGTTTCTATGAGCCGATCAGGGATCTTTACCTTAGGCCGCTTATAAAAATAAGCCTCATCCAATAGATCAAACATATCCTCAGGCATTAACCTGAAAAGATCAGTCTGGTAGTATTCGGAAACTGACACTCTCATCGCACCCTGATTATAACTTCTAATTAATTAATTCAATGGCCAGACCACTTATTTCAAAGTCTGTAGAGCCACTATGCCCGGTACTTGTCAACCTTATATTAATGACGCCGTCTGCTCCAATTTCTTTAGCTTCGTCGTATAAAAGGTCAAGCACTTCTTGAACCTCCCACTGCTTATATTTTCCCTTCTTAATAGTGTATGAAGAATAAATAGGATTTTCATCCGATCCGACTCCTGGATTATCTATCTGATTTGGAGATTTACCATCTTTGGTTGTATAGCCTGATTCGCATTCAATCATAATATCACCAAGTGCTTTGTATGATTCCCCAATTGTAGTTGTACTCATCAAAAAACCTTGATCAGCATAAGGTCTGAAATCAAGGAGATAAGTATTTTTCGAATAATATTTAGTTGTTGTGCAACTTGTAATAGTTATAAAAACTGTAAAGAAAAATAGTAAAAATAGTTTCATAGTAATTTTGGTTATTTATATGTTTTAAAGTTGCTTTCTGGTAATCTTTCCTTTTATTGTATAAAGGTTAAGAATTGATTCTTTCGGAATAACAGTGTCCCCTTTGAAGTTCGGATTGGATGCTCTAAGGATAATTTTGTCCTCATCATCATGAGGATAAAGCAATTTTACTGTCTTCATATTATTAGCAATCTCGTTTGTGATTATCAAATAAGCTTCACCCCAAAGTATTATATCTGGATTATCTACCTTTTTAACTGCAACAATTTCACCGCTAGCGTAAGTTGGGAACATGCTGTCTCCCCATACAGGGAGGTAGGCAGTACAATCATTAAATGGCTTAAAATCTACGTAAAACTCTGGCTCTTCCATAACGTCGGTAAAGCTTTCTTTTATTGATGCTGTAATGTCTATATCATAATAGGGAACAGCCTTTATAGTTGTGGTATGCAGAAGTTCAGGTGGTAGTTTGTCAATATCAGGTAAATAATCTTCATTTATCATTTTACCCTTCCCGGTGACAAGCCAACCTGAATTTAGTTCTTCAAACGCGTTTGATATATCCTGAATTATATCATAGGAAGGTTTGGCTCCATCTTTCTTCAACCGATTAATTTTTTCAGGCGAATCATATCCAAGGTTCTTTTTTGCAAATTCAGACACATTCTTAATGTTGTAGAATTCAATTATTTGCAAAATTCTTTCAAAGAAGTTTGAGTTATTTTTCAATTTTGTTTGCATTTATCAAACTTGTTTGTTTATCTTTACACCAAGTAAAAACCAAGAGCGCACCGCTCAATAGTTTTTACAAGATCAAAAAACGGGAGGCAATCCACGACGGCAATCTGAAAATTGCCTCCCTACTTGATTATTCAATCAATAAGATTCAATAACCAATATTCAAATATAATGAATAAACAGAATGTAAATCCAAAAATCCGCCCAAATGTTGAAAATCTACCATTTGTGGAGTATTACAATGCGCTAAAGGATGAGCCAAAAACAAACCCCAACAATCCATTAACACCGCTTGACGAGTTTCTTTTTGTTGCTGCTCAAAAAACAGGGAAACACCCCGGGAGCATTCGTAGGTGGGCATATGGCACAGCTAAACCTAACCTTCTGGAAAAACAGGCAGTGGCCAGGCTCCTCAAGTGTGATGTAGAACCTCTTTTCCCTGAAAATTAGGCATTATGAAACCACAAAACAGATCAACTGATGCAAGCCTAACCTCTAAAAGGAGTCAATTCATCAAGTCTATGGGCGAAGAGGCTTATTTGAAATCGTTCGAAAATCATCTCAAAGAGCAGCAGCTGACCAACGAGCAAAAATTTGAAGAGTACTACAGAACCAGACAAACAATCATCAGCTGACATGAAAAACATTGAATTTTACATTACCCCAAAAGGAGACGTTATGATTCACTCTGAGAAAGGCGTTAGACAGCTCAAAGTAAGCGATAGGCAGTTCATCTCATCAATGATGAACATTATAGATGAATTCTATCCCCAATCATTAACAGCTTTATCAAAAGTTTATGAGAAGCTGAAGTCAGTACCTGGGTTTTATGAATTTCACATCGCTCGCAGATTCATCAAATGCAATTTTGGAAAGTATGACAGTATATTGGATATTGACCAGTTCGGGAGCCTGAATTTTGAGGAAATAGAGTGTCCGCTTAGGGGAGAATGTCCGGTTGAAGGAATCGTTTGTAAGCCGAAGTTCAACTCTAAGCTTACAGATAGAGAACTTGATGTAATGCAGCTCTATTATGAAGGAATTAAACCGGAGGAAATAGCTGAACAAACATGCCTCTCAGTATCAACAGTCAAAACCCACAAACGAAATGCATTCCGAAGAGTGAATGTTCACTCAATAGCTGAATTCTTTTCCTACGCAAAACAGCACAATTTATTCGAACATTAACAGCACAGCCCTGCGAAGCGTCGCAATGGTGTTAAGAACATATTTTTTCAACTCGCTTATCTCAACTCAAATTAACAGTGCAAAATGGATGATAAAATTGACAAAAAGGTAGAAAAGGCTTTTGCAATTGGAATACAAGTAGGAGTCATCAATCTAGCCAAAGAGCTTGGGCTCATAGAAGAAAACATTAGTGAAAAACAAGCAAATACAATCTATGGAGAAAAACAAGTGAAAGAATGGCGCAGAAAGCGCTGGATAGTCGGTTATCCATCCGGCAATAAAACAAGAGCAAAGTATTACTACAAACGATCTGAATTAGAAACCGCAAGCCGGATGCTTGACATGCAAAATGTTATACCGGCCACAAAAATCAAGCAAATTATAGAAAACAGATAGTCTCAGTAAAAATCAAAAGAATCAAATCATGAAACAGGTAAAAATTAAAAAGCTGATCCTTCACAATTTCAAAGGGATCAAGGATTTCGAGACCGTTTTTAACGGTACCACCAAGATTTTTGGTGACAATGCCACCGGAAAAACAACCCTTGTTGATGCCTTTACATGGCTTCTATTTGGGAAAGACTCAACAGGGAGGAAAGATTTCTCTATCAAAACATTTGATGCGAACAACCAACCGATTCACAAGCTAGACCACGAAGTTGTCTGTGAATTTGATGTAGATGGTGAGGATATGATCCTTAAACGTGTTTATCGCGAGAAATGGGTTACCCGTCGCGGATCAAGCGAACCGGAGCTCCAAGGCCATGAAACGCTATTCTACTGGAACGATGTGCCAATGCAGGCCGGTGAATTTCAAAAGAAAGTCGATCAGGTTATTTCGGAGGATACTTTCAAAATGCTTACATCTCCTTTCTACTTTAACACCCTAAAATGGCAGGACAGAAGAAGCATTTTAACGACCATTGCCGGAGATGTGTCCGATCAGGATATCGCATCAGGAAACCTTGAGTTTTCGGCTCTCATTGAAAATATGGGAAATAAAACCCTTGACGAATTCAAAAAGGAGCTGGCAGCCAAAAAGAAAAAGCTGAAAGACGAACTGAAGCAAATTCCTGCTCGAATTGACGAGGTTACCAGAAACACGCCTGAAGCTAAAGACTGGGCTTGGATTGAGGACGAAATTAAAACGGTTGAGAAAAACATCGCTATCATCGATGAGCAGCTTCAGGATTCATCAAAAATTTTTGACGATTTCTACAAAAAGAAACAGGAGCGCCAACAAAAGATCCATGTAATAAAATCAAAAATCTCTGACATTGAACATGAAGGCCGGTTGAAATTCAATAATCAGGTCAAAGAGAAAAATGAATCAATTGAAAATGCGAAATCAGAAATCCAAAGGATCAACAGAAAAATTGAAACCGGAGCCAAAGAAATCAAAGATCTGCAGGAAAGGATTAAGACCTATCAGGATGAGCAGAACCGATTGCGCCAAGAATGGGGAAAAGTAAATGAAGAGGAATTTCCAGGGTTCGGCGATGAAGGCAATTTCAAATGTCCCACATGTCAGCAAGACCTTCCAACTGAAACTATCGAAAGCAAAAAAGCTGAAATTAAAGTGAACTTCAATGCTGAAAAAGAAAGAAAGCTTGCCGATATATCAGCTCAAGGAGTAGGCTACAAGATAAAAATTGAGAATACACAAAAGGATATTGGACAGCTTCAGTCTGTAGACTATGAATCACAAATTAAAGCTCATGAGGCTGTCATTAAAGAATGGCAGGAAAAACACCTTGAGTCTGTTCAAGCATTGATTTCTGGAAATGTTGACTACGAGCGATTGAAGAAGGAACTTGAAGAATTCGAGAAAGAACCAGTTGAAGAAGAAGCTCCGAAGGTTGACAACTCAGGCCTGAAAGAAAAAAAGACAGCTCTCAATTCTACTCTTGACGGATTAAAAAAGAACCTAAACTCAAAGTCACAGATTGAAACCGCTGACAAACGGAAGAAACAGCTTCTGGATGAGGAAAGAAAATACTCTCAGCAGCTGGCAGAATTGGAACAATCCGAATTCACAATACAGGAGTTCACGAAAGCCAAGGTTGATCTACTTGAAGCAAAAATCAACAGTCTATTTGAAGGTGTGAGATTTCGGATGTTCGACACACAGCTGAATGGGGGACTGATTGAGTGCTGCGATACGATTATTGATGGCGTGCCTTGGCTTGATGCGAATAACGCTGCAAAGATTAACGCAGGAATAGAAATCATCAACGTGCTTTCAAAACACTACGAACAAGTCGCTCCTATATGGATCGACAATGCGGAAAGTATCACCAAAATTACGGACTCAGAGGCTCAAAAGATCGAACTATACGTCTCAGAAGCTCACAAAGAATTAGAAGTCGCATAATTAAAAATCAAATCAAATGAAAGCTGAAAGTAATGAAGTGGCGGTAAGACAACAATCCGCCCCAGTACAATTTAATTTTTTTGACAATAACCACTTCGCAACAATGCAAAGGGTTTGTGGTATGTTCTCTTCAAGCGAACTGGTACCTAAAATGTATCAAACAAGTGAGGTTGGCAAGGAAAAAGCAGTGGCAAATTGCATGATCGCAGTTGAGACCGCTCAACGCATCGGCGCCAGTCCACTAATGGTCATGCAGAATATGTATATAGTACATGGCCAGCCAGCATGGAGTGCAAAATTCTTAACGGCTACGGTTAACGGTTGCGGTCGGTACAACTCCATTAAATACAAATGGGAGAATCTCGGAAAACTTGGGAAGGTTGAATATACAGATTATGAGTATAAAAACAACCGAAGAGTGCCAGTTACCAAGCATTTTGACGCATCCGGACTGGATAATTGGCAATGCATTGCTTATACGACCGAAAAAGGAACCAATGAAAAATTGGATTCAATTCCTGTTTCTCTTGAAATGGCCATTAAAGAAGGTTGGTATACAAAATCCGGTAGTAAATGGCAAACCATGCCAAAACTGATGCTTCAATATCGGTCTGTTACTTTTTGGACTCGTGCATACGCACCGGAGCTTTCCATGGGAATACGAACAGAAGATGAAGTTAAGGATATTATCGATGTTCCTTATGAAGAAGTCAAGGAAACCGAAAAAAAGAAGAACGCTAACCAAAAGGAGGTTTCTATTCCTGTAAATGAACCAGAATCCAGTAAGTCTGGAAAGGCGGAAGATACAAAAGAATCTCTCTCTCAAGTCACCGTGAAGTCAATTGATGAAGCGAAAAAATTCTTAGTGGATGATTTGGGAGTGTCACAGACTGCAATCGGTGATGAAGCTTCTATTTTATCAATAGCCAAGGAACATGACATTGAGTTAACAATCGAAAAACAAACCGGCCCCGGATTTTAAGCTATGGAATATCATTTTAAAGTTGAAACCAAAGAAGCTGGGCAAAGACGCCCATATGGTGATTCTTATTATCACTATATCGTCAAGAACGAAAGTAAAACCCAATATCATGAATCTATAATTAAGAATTTCTGTGTTGGCTTTTTGAAGCCTGCTATATCAGAAAAACTTAGAAGAGAGCGTATGGAAAAAGAGGGTTTTGGATCAGCGACATTTGCCTCCTACTGGACTGTTTTTAGACAGATTGATGATAGAACATTTGAATACAAAGTTACTCAACCTTCAACGCATTAATAAGCTATGGAAAAGAAGTTTTCACAAGGATTGTGGGAAAGGATTGGAAACACAATAGTTGTCGGTAAAAAGACAATTGCTGTAGCTACTAAATGTGATCCTAAATCAAATTATGCAAGGGATGGCAAATACCCCTATAATTTCGATGAGGTGGAAGCCAATGCAAAACTACTTTATTCAGCTCCTGAACTTCTAGAGTGTTGTTTGACTGCCAAAGCAATGTATGAAGCTCAAGGAATAACTGAAGATAGTAGAATTGGTGGATCACAACTCAAAGAATTGAATTTAGTCATCAAAAAAGCGACAGAATGAAACTCAAAGTACTCGGAAGCTCCAGCAAGGGCAATAGCTATCTACTTGAATCTTCATCTGGTCAAATACTGGTCCTTGAGGCCGGTATTCGGCTGGCGGAGATAAAAAAGCAAATTGAATTTAAAATCATGGACATTATCGGTTGCCTGATAACTCACGAACACGGCGATCATGCCGCATACGCCAATCAGTTCACCGAAGCTGCGATTGATGTTTATTGTTCGAAAGGAACAGCGACCAAATTCAAGCCACATCACAGGATTAATACAATTACGGCTTTGGATTCCGTGCGCATAGGAGAGTTCAAGGTAGTCCCTTTTAACGTGATACATGATGCTGCTGAGCCTTTCGGGTACTTAATCAATCACCCGGAATGTGGTACGACCCTATTCCTTACTGACACTTTCTATTCTGAGTTCACATTCAAGGGCTTAAACAACATCATTCTTGAAGTGAATTACGATGTGGATATTCTTGATGCAAATATAGAATCAGGACGCTTAGCTCCATCGATTAAGAGTAGAATAATTACCAGCCACATGAGCATTCAAACAGCTCTGGAATTGCTAGAAGCAAATGACCTTTCAAAGGTTAACAACATCGTCCTAATCCATCTCTCTGACGGCAACAGCCATGAAATCAACTTCAAAAAAGAAATCGAAGTTGCGACGGCTAAAACTGTAACTGTTGCTGATACCGGAACTGAAGTATTACTCAATAAGACACCATTTTGATCATGATGTACAGATTCTCACTAAGAAATCAAGCAAAAATTGCAAAGGCTTTGGGTGAAGACTATTTAAAGCTATTACTCGACTCTTTAGAGGCGTACTTCTGTGATAGAACTTCTCCTATTGATGAAGTAGGAGAAGTAAAAGACAACAAGACAACAGGCCGCATTTACATCTTTATTCCATCTGTTGCAAGCAATTCTGAAATAGAGTTTCAGTTCGCAGTGATACGAAAAACTTTCGACGTGTATAACCTAGCTTATTATAGTTCAGTGGGCTAAACCAAATATATTATGGACAAACTTATCAAATTACAAAGCAGAATATTCTCATTACTATTCTTAGTTCTAGGTATCGCCGAGTTTATCGGATTCCTTTTAGAGGGGAAAAAGCATTGCCTATATGCCTTCTTGTTCATGATGATGCTGGCACTAATATTACATATTGACTACAAAAGAAATTAATAAATGCCCACGGACGGCTCAAACCCGGAGTTCTAACAATTCATAGCTAATGTACTTTACGGTTGTTAAGTCATTGGCATATCGACAAGACAGCCTCCCAGGACCATGGGAGGCAAACGGAGTGGTGGCGAAATTGGTAGCCGCTGAAGCAATATGCTGCAATCACCCATGATGAGAGGGGAACTTGTTTGGGACTTTCATAAGTAGAACAACCCTCGTGCTGGTTCAAGTCCAGCCCACTCCACAATCACATTAACCAAAAAACTATGAGCAATTTCAAAACTATTGATGTGCACGGCAAAAAGCACGTGGTAAAGAACGCGAAAAGGGTTACATCACATTTCACAAGTAACGGTGAAAAGACTGAGTTAATACCCGAGGCCAATTACAGAGGAACCGGCATGTGTCTTTGTGGTATTCTAGGCGCAAAGCAAAAACTATCCGACTTCATATACAACTACAAATACAAAGGGAAAAAGCAGATAGTATGAAGCTAACAATTACACCTCCACAGCAAATCATTGAAGAGCTCACATCTATTGACAGCTTTCTTAACATCACTCAAAGTGAGGATGCTGAAGAAGCACAGGAAAGAGGTAATCAACTGTCTACCTACATGGCCAGAACAGGCAAACTATTGGCCGATGCGAAACATCATTTGAATACAGCCTTAAAAAGTGACTTGATGGAAGTTCTACGCGATAATGCAAAACGGGCTAACGTCAGCCATAAGGCAACAAACACGCTCATTGACTGCCTGTGTAAGGATCAGCGATATCTCGTTGACTGGGCAGAAAGAAACAACCGCTCAGCAACACATCAGCTCGACTGGTGTCGGACAGTAATCAGTAAAGCAAAAGAAGAAATGCGCCTTGCAGGAATGCAACGGACTTAATACTAAAATTTATGATACGAGTAAAGAAAGTGATCCTTCGCAATACTTCTATTATGCTGAAGGACGAAAAAAACTTAGAAGAATTCAGGGGGCAGCTGGCGGAGTTGCTTGATGTTGATTTAACTCAAGTAACATTCACTCACGATGAACTGGCAGGATACCTGGAGGAAGATGATCCTTGTTTGAAAACAATCAAAAAGCTTAAAGAAGCGCCTGTTAATAAAAATGTCTCATAATCAATTAATAGAAATTAATATGGAAAACGTACGTAACGAAATTAAAAAAGTAAGCCTCAAGAATGAGAGGCTTGATGTCACCTTCTCGCAAGAGTTTTTGGAAGATAACTATTCCGATGAAGTCACCAGAAAATGCAGCCAAATAGTGCATGCTGACTTTAAAGCGGCACTAGACACGCTTAAAAAGCACCTTGTAATAATCTGTGAGCAGCCAGAGGCTAACGATATTCTTGATGCTGGAGTCGATAACTACGATGTCGAAAAGCTGGATAATTATGTTGTTACAGGTTATTCAACCGGCGGATCTGATGAAGATGCCGGAGTTACTATCATCGGACAAAAGCTCCTTAAATCCGGCAAAGTAGTAAATATCAATGCTCCATTCACTAAATATGAGGACTTTGACACATACAAACACGGAACTGAATTGAGTGGGGATATTTATTCCTGTAACAATGAAGTTGTCGAATATCTTTTCAAAGGGAAATGGGGAATTAAACAGCAGGAGTTTGACTTTGACGTTCCCGATGAAGCCATGACCGAAACGACTTCAGATACAGAAGCTGCCTAAATCAAAAAATCATGGATATTAAACTCGAATCAACAGGCAACTATACAGTCAGCTTTAATTATAAGCCAGGATTGGTTAATATGGTTAAACAGATTCCGGGAAGATCTTTCAATCCAAAAACTAAAAATTGGATTGTACCAAGAACTTCAAAACCTCACTTAGAGGCCATGGCAAACCGGATAGTAAGCTTCGAGAGAGTAAGGTGGGTGAATGGTAGGGTCGTGGAGCAATTGCCAGGAAGGGATCTCAAGATTCCAGAAATGCCAAAACTGAATATTGACCATGGGCTTAAAATTGAGCCCTATCCTTATCAACTAGAAGGAATAGCCCGAGGACTTGAGTTAAAAAGGTTCATGAATACTGATGAACCAGGCTTGGGAAAGACTTTGCAGAGTATTGCAACGGTAAACATAGCAGATGCTTTCCCCTGCCTGGTTATTTGTCCAAGCTCTTTAAAGATAAACTGGGAACGCGAGTGGCATAAATTCACAGACAAAAAAGCGATGGTGCTGACAGATAAGGTCCGTGATAACTGGCCTTTCTTCTGGAAGACAGGATTACACCAAGTGTTTATCGTAAACTATGAAAGTTTGAAAAAATATTTCGTTAGTTATATCAAACCATCAAAGCGGTTCACCCTGCGCGATGTTGTGTTCAACGAGTCAGTAAAGCTATTCAATTCTGTTGTTATCGATGAGAGCCATCGCTGCAAATCTACTTCCACCCAACAAGCGAAGTTTGTCAAAGGTATAACGAAAGACAAAGAGATGGTCATCGAATTAACGGGCACCCCTGTTGTAAACAAACCTAAGGATCTAGTATCACAATTATCGATCTTAAACAAATTGGAAGAGTTTGGCGGATATAGATACTTCGTACAACGTTATTGCTCCGGGCCAAACGAGGCATCAAATCTCAAAGAGCTTAACGCTCTGCTTTGGCAAAAATGCTTCTTTCGCAGAGAAAAGTCAGCTGTATTGAAAGACCTCCCGGATAAGATCAGACAAGTGCTTACGAATGACATAACAAACCGAAGAGAATATAAGGAGGCTGAACGCGACCTTATTCAATACCTCAGGAAATATAAGGAGGCTGATGATGACAAAATCCAGAAAGCGCTCAAGGGTGAGGTTATGGTTCGAATTAACATCCTCCGTCAAATTTCTGCCAGAGGAAAGGTTAAAGCTGTTTCCGAATTCGTGAAGGACTTCATGGAAGAAGGACAAAAAATTGTACTATTCGCGTCACTACATGAGGTGGTTGATCAACTGAAGAGTATTTTCCCAAGTGCAGTATCTGTAACAGGCCGAGAGACATCAGAACAGAAGCAAATGGCTGTAGACGCATTTCAGCGCAATCCAAAAACAAATATCATTATTTGCTCCATTCGTGCAGCCGGTGTTGGCTTAACTCTTACGGCTGCTTCAAACGTCGCTTTTGTTGAATTCCCTTGGACTTATGCCGACTGCTGTCAATGTGAGGATAGATGTCATCGGATCGGCCAGAAAGATAGTGTTACCGCTTATTATTTCCTTGGAAAGAATACTATTGATGAAAAGGTCTACAAGATTATCCAGATAAAGAAAAACATTGCAAATGCTGTAATGGGAGCGACAGACAACATTGATGAAAACATTGTTGACATGGTCGCCAATATGTTTAATGACGAAATTGAGGAATAAAAATGGATAAAAAACAAAACACAGATCATATTACTGTCTCCATCCACATGAAAGTAGATGGAAAACTCATGAATATGAAGGAAGTCACCTACGAACGTGGCCGTGAAACAGGTGGCTTTACCCTTGATAGTTTAGCGAGGCTGCTATTTATGTGGGAGCATAGATTTAGTTCAGGATCAACCTACCTAATGGATGGGCTACTACAGGAAGCAGAAAAAAAGCTTCCCAAGGAGGATAACGAAACAGCCCAGTCCGTATTTGAAAAATACTGGATTAATTGGGAAAAGACAATGAATGAAGAATTTGAAAAACTAAATCAAGGCGATAATGAATCTGAATTTCCCTTATGGCCAGAAAAGAACGATTTTCTAATATTTGAGATTTGGCAGCTACTACACAACTTCTCTCGTAATACAATGCCTGTGAAATATGGTTTCCTCTATTGGTTTCACAAATATATCATGCACTCTGACATCAATGAGTATTTATCCGACTTAAACAATATACCCGACTTTATAAAAGAAATTGTGGATGAAAAAATCATAGATCAAAAAAAGAAATGAAATCAATCTACATCAATATCCTCTCTTGGCTCTTATTTCATGCAAACCAGAAGCCGAGTCCAGAGTTCTACGAAATCAAAAACAGGATCCTGTCTAAGTATGGAAAGCACATCTGCTACGATGTTCAATTTATTGAAGGCAAAGAATGCTGGTCTTGTGGAGGTACCGGAATCCACAAACATTACAGCTGGTACGATGGAAAAGTAACAGACATTGATGCTTGCTGGAACTGTAACGATGGATGGTATAAACTTCCCGTTTGGAATATCCTTTCCCGGGTTCAATTTGGAAAATACGACAGCTTTCATCAACCATGGAAACGAGTATATGAAAAGCCTGATATCACTAATCAAATCATTGAAGGCTACATCGAGAAAACTCCCGACAAATACAGTTCGTTTGCATTAACAATCCTCTTTCTGACCTATGAAAAAGGATATCTGAAACGATGGTATAAGTCGCAAGGATTAGGCTATTACAGCAGCTGGAAATCTCCGTCCAAATTCATTAATAACATCATTCACATCTTAAAGAAAAAAGGCGATGCTATCCCATTCATGGACAGGAGACGAAATATTGAGCGACGCCGGATTGAAAGGCAAATAAAGCACCCGAACTATTATCCGAATACAGAAACAGATGACTTACCATTCTAAAAATCAAATCATGAGTAAAACAGTGAACACCGTGAACGTGGGTGATCAGATTTATCATCCAATAGTCGACGAAATTGAAGAAATACCTATCTCTGAAATCAGAAAAACTTCTGAAGGTATATTGATTGGGACTAAAACGTATGGATTAAAAATTAATGACTCCTCATCTAATGCGGCAATATCCCGAGAGGTGAAATTCGAATCCTATAAGAGCGGGCGATACTTTTTGAATATAGAAGATGCTAAAAAGTACCAGAAACACCTCCAAGAAAGGCGTCTAAAATATCTGCAAGAAGAGGCAAATAAAGCTTTGCAAACATTGAACGAATTCACACTTAAATATTTTACAAATGAAAACAATCATTAAATGTCCTAACTGTACAAAAGTGCAAGCAGTTAAACCCGGAATGGTTAACTGCTCAACATGTAATTTCCGTTTCAATACGGAGAGTCGACAACCTCTTAGAGCGCTTTCAATTCAACAGCCTTGGGCTTGGGCAATCCTTAACGGGTTGAAAGATATAGAAAACCGGAAATGGACAACAACATTCACTGGTCAAATACTCATCCATGCCGGCCAGAAATTCGACAATGAAGGCCTTAAGTTCATTAAAGATATGAATCCGGATATTGAGATCCCGACAGAAAAAGAGTTCAAAAAAATGATGGGTGGCATTGTTGGCAAGGCTGTTATTACAGGATGCGTCGAAGAAAGCGATTCTCCCTGGTTTTTTGGTCCTTTTGGATTTACGCTGGCTAATGCTAAAGCGATCGATCTGATTCCCTGCAAAGGACAGCTTAAATTTTTCACACCTAAAATCGACTAACCATGTGTGACGGAAATTTAGCTATGGCAAATGTGCTCGAATATGATAATGACTATCTAGAATCAATATTTGAAAATAAACTAATGAAACGAAGTGAAATAATAGACAACTATAAAGCATTCTTCGGGCTTGAGGATATGCCCTTAGGAGAAAACGACAATCTAATGATTGCTTGGGCTGAAAACCTATTGGCTGATGTCAAAAAAGACAGAGGTGTAATGATCTTAGGTGACCACATGGACTACGAAGCATTAAAACGAACCATTGAAATACTCGACATCCAAAAAGAAGATGGAAAAGGAATTGCAATCGTTGGTAGTCGTCAGGTTTATTCGAAGGCCATTGAGTTGGCACAAGATGAAGCTCATAGAGCTTTTAAAGAATCCAAACCAGAAGTTATGGAATTGCTACCGCGATTGATTGAACCAACAGTTTATGACTTAGAACGCCCAAGCAAACGTGAGAATAAAAACAAAAAAGGCCGTAACTCTCACCGCTATGGCCGCAGACCAAGTAAATTTTGAGCTATGCCACTAAATAAATCAAAAGGAAACATGTACGAATGGATTACCCACACTTGGAATCCATTAGCTGGTGAATGTCCTCACAGATGTAGTTACTGCAGTACTAATAAATTAATGCGATATCCAGCTATATTAGAAAAATACAGTGGAGATCCTCGCTTGTCCGGACACGAACTTCTATGCAGCCTGGGAGAGGGAAACTTTATATTTGTGGCTGCTCAAAACGATCTGTTTGCTGAAGCTATTCCGGACACCATAATCAAGAGGATTCTAAACCATTGCCGGAAGTTTAATAACAAGTACCTATTCCAGACAAAAAACCCAAGAAGATTATTCGACTTCGAATTTGAGCTTGCCGGGCTTGATTTTGTCCTGTGTACTACCATTGAGACAAACCGATTCGATCCAGAAATAATGAATAACTGCCCCGATCCAGAAATAAGAGCTGATATGATGAACGAGCTTTGGCATGAGTTCAGAGGGATTGAATTAAAAAACTATGTCACCATTGAACCGATAATGGATTTTGATATGGAAGAAATGGTTGAAATGATTGAAACCTGTTTGCCAGAACAAGTAAACATCGGCGCGGACAGCGGAAACAATAACCTTCCTGAGCCATCAAAGGAGAAGATTCAGGCACTTACAAAGAGGCTTGAGGTATTCACTACTGTGAAACTGAAAAGTAACCTTAAAAGGATAATGGATTAATGCCACTACTAAACGATTTTAGAGGGAATTACAGCCTTGGTTATTGCGAAGATACCATGCAAGCCAATGTTGAAAAATGGCTGTTGGATTATACTTTCTGGAGGTCAACGGAAGGGGGGTATTCCCGGGAGAAAGTTAACCCAAAAACATACAGAGAGGTGCATATTCCTGAAATCGGGCGACGATCGGATTTGATAGTATATTTTTCAAGTAGAAAAGTCTTCAATATTGAATGCAAATTGTTCAATGTCGAAGAAGTCGTTAAGCAGGCCAAAGATCATCTCTACTGGGCTGATTACTCATACATCTGTTTTCCTCACAATGTTTACATGCCAAACTATCAAAAAAAACAAATACTTGAGCACGGGATTGGTCTTCTGTATTGGATCCCTGAATTTGGATTGGTTGAATCTATCATGGCAGAGCATAATAAGAGTAAAAAAGACAAGCTGATACGCAAAAATGTACTTAGAAAGCTCAAAAAAATAGATATGCAAAATAGTCAACAACACATTAATTTTTAATTTATGAAAGCAAGAAAATTTAATGAAGCCAATACAGTAATTGGTTTCGGACAAGATGAGTATCAAGGAATTCCAGCACGTAAGGAAACACATCCTGAATTCAAAGGAATGGATGTATTTACCATGTGCTTTGAACTGGATGAAGAAGAGCGGAAACAAGTGGCAGAAACAGGCTGTATATGGCTTAAAAGGCTTCAGCCTAAAAACGTTGGATTTCACCCAATCGGTCCTGACGTATTGAAGCCAGAAAACTTTCAAAACGTTGATGAGGCCAACAAAGGAGAAGGATTCGACCCTGAAACATTCGATATCAAAACGCTCGATTTGGATAAGGTTAATTACTTCTATAAAAGACAAGCAGCTGCCCATTTGGAACTCAAGCCAAAGGGGAAAAAAGAGGAGGATTACGATGCTATTCTCATGGAAGCTAAAGAAGCTGCAATGTCAGGAACTTCTAGCCCTGGATTTTAAATCTGACAGCGGTATATTGTCGGTTTCCGATTGAACTTCCGGCTGATTTTATACGAGTAAATAACGTTGAGTGTTTGTGGAGTGCGTGAAATATCTACTACTGTTGATTAGAAAGAATAACTTTAAAATACATAAGTAATGAGCGAATTTGAAAAAGAACATTTAGAACTTATACAAAGTAATTGCTTTTGGGCTGGTTACTTGATTGATTTACCGAAAGATGAAGCGTGGAGATTAGCTAATGGAATAGTGGATGAAATAAAGTTTGCAATACAGCAAGCGAATGGGGCTGAACAAAGCACCGACCAAGCATTACATAAACATAGTGTTATGCCCTCGTTGCATCTTTTTAAAGAGCGTAGGGATAAATTGAACTTAACACTAAGACAAGTTGCTGAACAAACAAAAGTGAGTGCTGCCACTATAAGTAGAATTGAGAGAGGGGAGGGAGAATGTAGCTACCATAATGTAGTACAGTTAGATGATTATTATTGCCGCAACGGGGCATAACGAAAAATGTATGTTTTGTAGCGTGAAATATGCACTACCGTTTATTCGAAGCACAAAATAAAAAACAGAAGGGAAGGAATTTTTAAATTTTAAATATATGACTTGTATAGTAGGTTTAATTGATAACAAAAATAAAAGTGTTTTGATTGGTGGCGATTCAGCCGCTGTTTCTGATTCAAATATTTTTATAAGAAAAGATGCGAAAGTATTTAAAAACTGTGATTTTGTGATTGGATGCACTTCTTCATTTAGAATGATTCAACTTCTAAGGTATTCATTTAAGCCACCAAAAGTTGAATCGAAAGACGTTTATGAATATATGTGTACCGATTTTATAAATGCAGTTAGAGAATGCTTTAAAGAAGGTGGATATTTGCAAAAATATACCGATGGAGACGAAAGGGGAGGAACTTTTTTAGTTGGCTATAAGAATAGACTATTTAAGGTTGAAAATGATTTTCAAGTTGCTGAAAATATGAACGGTATTGATGCTTGCGGATGTGGTCAAGATTTTGCTCTTGGTGCTTTGTATTCATTAGTAAAACACAATATTTCGACAAATGATAAAATATTAAAAGCATTGGAAGCGGCTGAGTTTTTAGGCAATGGTGTACGAAGACCATTTACGCTACTTGGAACTTAACAAAACGGTTTTGAAAAAACCGAAGTGCGCAGGGGTTTTTTATTTCCTCAATTACGCAGAAACGTTGATTAAATGAACGATACAGCTATAAAATATACATGGTGTTATACCAACAAAACCTTTTTCGGTTTTGTGTGCGTTGCGCCATGTATTTAGCTTTCAAATTTATTTACAATTGTTTTGGCGCAATGAGGTATAACGTGTGCGTATAAAAATCTAGCTTGAAAATCAATCATTTAAATCAAATATAATGAATAAATTTTTACAGAAATATGAAATGGAGTTACGGCTTCGAAATTACAGTCAAAACACGATTAACAGCTACATGAGCGAGGCTAAACTGTTTTTGAGGCATTTCAACCATCCGCCTGGAGAAATATCCGAAACGGAAATCAAGAAATACCTGAAAGCTTCTAAGTCAACCTCGCAATTAAAACAGCGAATCGGAGCGCTTAAACGCTTCTATCAGTTAGTCGTTAAACAACCTCTAAAGTTTAAGTACATCGACTATCCGCGTAGGGAGGAGCATTTGCCGGTTGTACTTTCACAGGATGAAGTAAGGCGGCTGTTTACCGTTTGTAAATACCCAAAGCACAGGGCAATTTTGTTTCTATTTTACTCAACGGGGATGCGCGAAGGAGAGCTGATCAATCTGAAGATCACCGACATTGACAGCGACCGGATGGTGATTCACATCCGGCAAGGCAAAGGCAATAAAGACCGACTGGTACCGCTTTCCGAAAAGACGCTCGACGCGCTTCGGAAATACTACAAAAAGGACTGTCCGACCAACTATTTATTTAACGGGCAATTCCGGGATCAATACTCCGCCACCTCAATTTACAATATGGTGAAAGACTATGCCCGCAAAGCAGGCATAAAAAAGCGCGTTTACCCGCACCTGATACGCCACTGCGCCGGCACACACCTTTACGAAGAGGGCACGGATATGTCGAAAATTCAGGAAATTTTTGGACATAAGCAACAAAAGACAACCAGGCGTTACGCCCGCATGTCCACTCGCATGATTTCTCAAGTTAAGACACCAGATTCATATTTATAAAAACCCCGGATCAACACGTGATCCGGGGCAACTAACCTTAATCCATAAAACTAAACTGAAGTATCTGACCTAATCCTAATCTGGCCGACTAATTCTTTATTTTTTGGTAATAAATTCACTTCTTTTGTTCGGAATCTATGCCTATCATACTTCCGATTTTGACAATGAACATAGGCGCTTTCTGTAGTATTCATCACTCCAACTCTATTAAAGTATAATGGCTGTTCTGCAACCGCTGATTGCGTATGAACTCCACCTCCTTCCTTTTGAATGAATTGCGGTTCAACACAACTAACTACTACATACTGTACATCTACAGCCTGAATGGCAGCAAATGACAATGTTGGTCCATTGTCGGCTACAAAGCATACCTGATCGGCAGCTGTAGCCTGAACCTGGCTCCCGGGCGGCATGGCCACGAGTAACCCAATCGCGAGAGCAAATAATGCTAGAAAAATTTTCATTTGATTGAATTTAAGTTAAACATATATACAACAGGCAAAAGCCTATCTCTTCAATATTAATTTCAGGATATTAATTATTGGGCTCCTGAATCGATAAACAAAGGCCAGCACAACTAACAGGATAAGAATATAAAAGACATATTTTATCCTTGATGGTCTGGTCTTCTCAATTTCCTTTTTATCGGTATCAGCAGTTTCCTTTATATCTTCATGAACCTGCTTTTCTTCCGTTTTTTCTACCTTAATTTCTGCCTTGCTTTCGGACTTCTTTCGAACGGTATAGGTTTCAATAGATTTGATATTGCCAGATTTCCGGGATGATTTTGGAGTACTTGAAATTTCTAATGAATCTGATTTGATACCTGTCATGGTTGAGTCATATTCATTAGAAATTGGGGCGAAATACTCGATCTTAGTATATGTGATCTCTGTGTCTGAAGTCTTGGAAGTATCGATTGTGATAGCTGACTTCACAGCGCTTACCTCTTCGTGCTCAATCCACTTTTTTGTAGTTGTCTGCTCCGTTGTGATCTTCTTAGTTGAAGAACATGAGAATGAAAATACGACCAATACCAGGCTCAGGAATTTTAAAAATGGTTTCATATTATGGTTTCTGTATGTCTTTGTTTAATACTTTGTCGATCAATTCCCGGGCTGCATCCTCCTTAAACCAAATGAGCACCATTGCTGCAAATGACATAAGTAGAAAATCCCAGGCGCAAAATGTTTCTTTTACATAGACCAGGTATGCTGCATAAGGAATGATGATCAATCCCATCAATGTTGTCGTTAGGTTGACGATGGCTTTCATGCATAAATCTTAACTGCATATCCTGACCATTTCCAACCTGATAATATAATTAAGCCAATACAAATGATAGATGTGATTGTGATCATGACAATTCATTTTGAACATTGAAGCAGGGGCAGGCTTTTTGTTTATTTAGTTGGTTGTGGCCAACTACTGCAGCAGACGGGTAGCGTTCGCGAAGCTCGGCAACTAGGCTAATGATAGCTGCTTTCTGTTCTATTGTTCGGTTATCTTCAGGGGTATTATTGTCTCCCTTGCCTCCAGCATAGCAGATACCAATTGAAGTATCATTGTGCCCGTACGCATGAGCTCCAATTACCGTTTCCGGACGACCCTTTTCAATGATTCCATTTCTACGAATCACGTAGTGATATCCGATGCCATCCCATCCACGTTGTTTGTGCCATTCATCAATTTCCCTTACTCCAATATCCATCCGAGAATAGGTATCGGCGCAATGAATAACGATTAATTCAATCTTCCTCATTTCGTTTGTTTTTGTGAAATCTTGCATAAATTCGGTTGTGCAAGGCCTTCCCGGCTGCGGCTAATAATCCACCGAAAAAGGCGATTAGTAAGCTGACGAAAATATTTTCCCACGTTTCCCAGCTAGCTATTGAGAGGACAAATCCAATTACGAATTCTTTAGCGTGTTGCATATTGGTTTTCTGTTAAAAAAAAACTGGTGCAATCACTCGGACTGCACCAGCTAAAAATCAAATCATTCTCAAATTACAGTCTCTGAATTAAAATATAGGAAGACTGAAATATTTACTACTTATTGTAATTGCAAACATTAGCCGGGGGCTTCTTTCATCCCCACGGCTAATAAAAAAATCAGTCTATCGTAAACGTCAAACTTCCTGCTGAAATTCGAAAAGTCTTTCCTGCGACCATCGTTATCGTTTGGCTAAGTTGACAGTGCGAAATGCGTTTGCTTTCAGTACTCGAACTGTTATCAAGCCATAATTCGGCAAACTTTACGTCTTCAGATCCACCATAACCTGCATCAGCGACTACCTCAATGTTGTTTGCATTTGAAACAACATTGGTGGTAACGTCTAGGTCGTTCCCTGATCCGCGAGCCAAGGCAATCCCTCCCGACGTATATCCAGTAAATGCGCACTCGGTGCCAATTGTATCATCGTCGACTACGACCGCATCGGTGCAAAGTCGCAGGTATAAATTGCCTTCCGCTGCGGATGGTTGCAACCCGCTTGCATCTCCAAATCCTGCTATTGCCTCATTGTGTGCCAATAGCTTTGCCAATTCGTTTTTAAATGTTGTGGATAGTTGTGTCATAATTTATAAAATTTTACCAGCATTTTCCTTCATTATAGTCGCATACAGCTTCTTCGTCGTTTATTGCATGATCGTATATCTTCAAGTCGTCAATGTAGAATTCCTGAAAATCATGGTATGCCCCAGAATAATATCTGCAACCAATATTTAAAAATTTAGCCCATGCATTAGCCTGAAAAGAAGATGAATAATCATAAACTAAAAGATAACTGTCAACAAATTTAGCCCCATTTCTGTACGCTGAAACATAGATAGTTGATTTATCAACTCCATTGTCAACTCTTGTATATGTAGCTGCAATTCTATGCCATGTGTCAAAATTAAATGGATCAGAATATACAGATGCTCCATACGTGCCAGTGCCAACTCCAAGGTCAAAATCGCCAGCACCACCAGGAGGAGTTATTGTTATAACAGGGCCATACTCAACCGGATAGCCATCATGGTGAACTCCAAAAATGTATTTAAATTCTGCAAGTGACGCACCACTTGGTATCATTACCCAAAATGCTATCGTAAATTCATCTCCGGCAAAAGTGTCAAATGGCAACTGTGCCCGTGCGTTCGAGCCATTGAAGTAGTATGAATAACTGCAATCCGCTACTGATGCTTGCTCTTTTGTTACATTTATTTCTGTGCCGTTATTTGAATTTTCTTCAACCAGAGAGCCGGAAATATTATCATCCATCTTAAACCAACGATCAAGCGAGTTAAGCATTGAAACAAAATCACAGCTCTCCACCTCCTCCGCTTCTGCACCCATTCCAACACCGATACCCATAACTGCGAAGGTATCTTCAACGAGCGTACCCGCAGCACTCATGTCGACGCCTAATCCCATTTGCCCAGTTGTTGCCTCTGCACGTTGAGCCAACACACATCTTTCAAAGCAAAAGTGAATGCGCTTAGCATCAGAGGCGGTTTCTACGGTCGCATATAGTCTTTTACTGGCATCGATGCCAAGTACAAGCGTTGTGATTGCCTCGGTGATAATGTCGTTTTGAATGCTTAGCTCAGCTGCGGGGTCGGTGTAGTCGAAAGAAAGTACAGACATGACCGTGTGCATCGTGTCGTCATCTTTATCTCGCACGGTGACGGTTGCCTTGTATTCGCCCATCAGCTCGTTATAGGCAATTACCGACCAGCTAGATAGCTGTGTCTCTGCGGCATTTGTGGTGTGCTCGATTATAAAGCTCTCTTTGTAACCACCCTTACTATTATTAATTAGGTTCGTGATCGCCTCAATGATCGTAGTGTTATTTTCAACCTGATCAACGATTTCCTTTTGCACCTGAGACATCGAAGGTGTTCGGGTATTACCCCAAAGCATCGCCGCATAGCGGGGTGAGGCTTTGTCGCTGATATGCCCTAGCTTATATTTGATGTACCCGGTTTCAACCTGGAGTTTTACCTCTTTGTGATCTTCATACACTTCAAGAGTGCACTCGCTCGAACCATCGGCCATGTTCAATTTGGCGTAAATCCAGTATCCTGAGGCTGTTGGTAGGTTGAACTCTGTTTGTTCAATTACCCACGTTCGGGTTGGGTCGTAATCGATCAGCTGATCCTTTAGCTTTTTAATACCAAAACGGTCGCGTGTATTATCAGCATAATTGTGCATGACCAGGTGGCCTGCGCCCACCACTACCTTATCTGGGTCATCGTCCACGTTTGTCTCAACAAGTGCATTTCTTAAAGAGAACTGAGGCACTCCGGCATCGTAGGAAAGCATGCGCGGATCAATACTCTCATCACGCACATTGCGATCTGCATTAAACTTATCGTCGGTTGGGTCAAGCAGGCGGTTGCGAAGTTCGTTGGTGGTTTCTTTTTCCTTCCGCATGCTCTCAACGGTGTCCTTTTTCGTGTCAGCCACAGCGCGCTCAACAGCTGCCAGTCGTGCCTCTGTTTTCTTTCGGTTCGATAAGATCACAACATCCGACAAGGTAAACTCATACCGCTGTTTGTATACGTCGTACACCAGCGCACTGATCCGAAACAAGCCACTAATATTGTAATCTGTATCGACAACCGTAAGTCGGTCGCCTACTTCGAAGCCTGTCGGGTTGGCTTTCAGGTATGCCGGATCGGTAACCACCCGATATGGAAACTTGGGCGACGAAAACTCATTGATGTAATCGGTCGCTGCGGCCTCCAGTGCGGTTTCAGCTGTGGTAACATATGTACCGGGCTGGTCGATATCAACAAGCGTGTACTCGTCTCCAATGGCAGGCTGAAAGGTGTCGTTTGGCCACAATCTGCCACGCTCATCCTTGTAAGGTATCAGGTAAATCTGCTTTGTGTCGTCGTAATATCGGGCTATTTCAAGTTCAACACCCGCCAAGTCGCCTGTCTTTATTCTTATTTTAGCCGTCAGACCGCCCATAAGGTAGTCGTTTAGGTCAAAGTCGAGTGTTGAGTCGGTTATGATGTATAAGCCTTCGGGGGTCGATGCTTTTTCAGCAACGCTTAGCTCATCTGGCAATTTCTGGTAGTAGTCGGTAACGGTAGCTGTGCGGTTTGGGTAAATCTCGTCGAAGTACACGGTCTTTTCGCGCACTCCCCACTCGCCATCAGCGTATGTGAAACCATAATTTTTAGTTAGTGGGTTGTTGGTAAACGAAAGGCGTTTCAATCCACCACGATAGTCGGGTTTTAAGTTACGAGCTGCTCCATAGGCATGGAGCACGGTACACAACTCATCCTTGAGCATGGCACCCCTTGTAATTTCGTACAGGCCATTGCCTTTGCCATATTGCAAGGTAATTGCCTTGTCGTTTGCTACCTGGTCTTTGATGTTGATATCGAACAAGAAAATCAGCCCATCGTGAAACTGAAATTCGTATTCCAGCTCGTATTCTTGACAGATACGGCGTAATACACTCAGGCAGTTCTCGCCTGAAAACTTATGATTTCTCCTTTCTGTTGCCGCGATCGAACCTTTAAAAAAAGTCTGCCCCGGGTACTTGCGGTTATGATTCCACAGTATTAAATCAAAAATCTCCTCTAAATTGGCGAAATAATAAAAGTCGGCCTCTTTATTCAGATTTAAAAACTGAGAGTGGGAAAACCAATTACTGATGTGCTCGGCGCGAATATTATAAACATACTTATTGGTCGACACTTTCTTGAACTCAGGCTCGGTCTCCAGATAATAACGCTCAATGCCTACTCCGTTTGAGTTGATATCTATCTCATCAAAAAATTGAATGTCGAGCTTCTTGTTAGACTCAAAACTAAAAGTGGCGTAGAAGTCGCCTTGCAGGGTTTTACTGATTTTTAAATCCCGCGTTAGCACCGTTGCAATGGTGTTGTAGGTGTAGTATCGGTTGATATTTAGGCTTAGAAAGTCTGGATCGCCCGGAACTGTAAGAGTTAGAATAAACACCCCCGCTTGCTTGCTCCCAATGTACCTTGTTTTACGATCAAGACTGATTCCTTTTTCTAGATAACATTCAATGTTTGAAGTTGTATAAGGAGTTGAAAGCAACCTCTTGTTCTCTGACATCAACGCGTCATAGAAAGATTTTATCTGGGTGATAAAGCCGGCATAAGTATCGTTAAGAATGAAGCAGTTGAGATTTATAATTTGTTTATCATACTTCTGATCCGTAATGTCATGCCAATAATCTTCTCCATCTTCGTCCAACCACTTGTTTGGTTCATTTAGAACTCTAGGAAGATCAAATAAACCTGAGGCCTTTGATACATAAACGCCGTAAGTAGAAAAATCAATATTATCTAGTTTCCAACTCATCTCAACTTGCTACCCATTTAGAATTTGCAACTGTTATTTTCATCGTTATTTCTGCAACTGTTCGGATTACTTGAACTTTATACCCATCCTTGAAAGTTGCCTCGCTAAAAGCTGGCAAATTATACTCATCAAGCTCAATAGTGTGTTTCACACTGCTATTTATCAATGCTTGTAGGTTATTCAGCCCAATCTCAAGCTCTGCAGGAGTTGCCCAATCTCCAAAGAGCACAATTGTTCCTTTAGCGGAGTCGTATTTAGCATCATTAGTAGTAAACTTTTGTACATCAAGTATGTCCTTCCGTTTTGGAAAATCTAAAAAACCCGTTGCTTTCAAGAGGATAAGACCATACACATTGATATTTACGCCGTCTATAATCATAGAACTTCTTTTAGGTTTCTGTTCATCGTTTGCAACTCTTCATAAATTGGCTTCAGGTTTTTGTTGTAAGATGTATTATCAGCTATCTGCTGCTGAATAGCCACGCTTTGCATTAGATAGTCAGTTGACTGAGTTGTGTTCTCATCTATTGATTTCAGATCAACTCTCATGGCAGTGAATTGCCCGGCAATTAGGCTTCCTGTTTCTTCTGTAATTCCACGGATTGCACCGGTCAATCCCTGACTATCCGCTGCACTCCCGAAATCAAAACCATATTCTGAAAAAGAATCGATCATGACTTGAAAGGCGGGTTTAGCGGTGTCGTAAATATCCTGTATTGATTCTCTAAAGTTCGCAGCCTCTTCAGGGGTTAATCCAATGTTTATCTCTTCTGAAGAACCTCCTCTCCCTGTTTTCTCTCCGTCGCTACTATCTTTTACGAGCTGCTTCACGGCATTTTGGATTGGCGCTGTAAGCAGATCGGCAGTAAGCTGTTTTATAATGACATTTTTTATTATACCATCAATCTTTTCTCCCCAAGCCACAGCTGCATCTTCACCAGCCAAAAAAGCATCAGCTAATGATTCTGATAAATCTTTTACTGTAGTACCAGTTACCTCCTGTGTTATCGTATCTATTTGAGCCATTAACTCATTATAGCTTGACAAAACGGCCTCTATTGCTTCGCGTTGTTCATCTGATAAATTACCACCTAACAGCCGTTCTCCCAATTTCTCAATTTCTTCGTTTAAAGAAACTGCTTTATCGACCATATCTCCATAGTATTGTATATAACTGGGAGAACGACGCCTACCGTATGAAGATCCTCCCAACTCATCGTTTAACCGCTTGGCTTCATCTCCTAAATCAGACATACGACGCTGTATGGAAAATAACGATTGAGATACGGCACTGCTCCCCATGTTAGCTAACGACTGGGTGGCAATGTCAATTGAGGAAAGCATGGTGTCGATTTGTTCCTGCACATTTTTGAAATGTTCACTTAGTTTTTCTGGTGCTTGCAAAAACAGGCTTAGTGATGCATCCAGCAACTTTGCCGCTCCCTGTATTACATTACCGCTTGCTATATCTGCAATCCCGCTCATGGCCTGCAATCCATCCTGCAAAAGCTGACCCTGTTCCTCTGTTAAACCTAATTGTTCAGCATATTTGTCTGTAATGCCCTGAACATGAAAAAGAATCTCCTGAGTGACTTCAAGTGTCTTCTTGAACTTCTCAGCATCAATGGCGTTTTGCATTTGCTCAGCCTTTTTCTTTGCCTGTTCAATCTTTTTATTTAGCTTATCAAATTCAGCATTGACTTTTTTGATAGGATCTATGTTCCCTTCAAAGATATTCTGCTGAATAGGTTTGGTTTTCCCGGGAACAAATTCATTTCGCACCGCTTTCACCGCTGTTTCTGCAATTTTCTCCCGGAGCAATAATTCCTGCTGGAGTACTAAAATCCTTGCAGCTATAATCTGCCTGTCTGATTCATCAGCAGTTTCGAGGTCTTTATACAGCTTGTCAATTTGCTGTTTCAGGTCATCGACTTCTTTGGATGATTTCTTCTTAACACCTGTTAATAGTTCAAGCTTTTTGGTCAGTTCTTCAACAACCTTTTTCTGATCTTCAATGTCTTTTTCTGCACTTCCTGATCTACGGGAAGGATCCATTAATTCATCCAGCTTCTTTTGAGCTTCGGAAATGTCTTTTATTAATTTTTCAATCTTTTCCTTATTTGTTGGCTCTCCTAACTGTGCAGCAATGTCATCTATTTGCTCCTTAATCTTGGTTTCAGCATCTACCCCCAACCCTTCACCTAATAGCCCCGTCAGCTTGGCCTTGGTGTCATATAACTGCTTTGTAGTGTATTCGCTTAAATCTTTAAAAAGCTCTTTGTATGGCTTTAATGCTTCCTCTGCGGTAACAGACCCGAGTTCGAGTAATTTCCTTTGACTTTCGGTTAACTTTGAGGCAAGTCCGTCAATATCTTTGATGACACTATCAAGATCTTCTTTGTTTTGTGAAAGCTCTGTTTTGTTCAGCTCTACGGTCTTTTTAGTAGTCCCTCCTGCCAAGCCGCCTGTTCCATAGCTCCGCTCTCCGTATCCTGTATTGATTTCCTTAACAAGCCTGTCCCTTGTTGATATAAGTTCATTTAGCTTTTTCTGAGCCTCATCAATTTCTTGCTTGGTTGAATTTTCAAGAAACTTTTGCAATTCGGCGTTGCTGCCAACGAGTTTTTCCCTCACAACATCAACGGCCTTCCCGTATTGATCGATCCTGCTAATCGCCTCCGGAAATATAGTTGACAACTGCCTGATTGTATCATTCAGTTCTTTTTGCTCGTCATCGGTAAGTTTGGTCTTACCTTTCAGTTCATCATACTTCTTGATAAGTCCATTGATCTCTTGCTGCTTTCCAATTTGAGATATGGAGTCGTTCAAGTCATCAGCCATTTCCTGTGCTGTTTTTGCCTTTTTTGTGAATGCCACTAAAGCGGTCACTAAGGCAGTCAGTCCAAGTGCAACCAAAACATAAGGATTGTTGAGCATCGTTTTGTTCAGGAAGCTTTGAGCCCGTGCTGCTCTGATTTCTGCCGCAGTTGCCGTTTGTGATGAAATAAGCTTTTTCCTGTCTGCGGCTATCCCAGCTTGCTTGGCAGCTACTTTTTCAGCTTCTGATTTGGCGACGGCTTGAGATTCCAATCTTGCATTGATAACTGTTTCTGCAGTGATTGTCTTTTCCACTGTTGCATTTGCTTTTGAAGCTGTTACCCGTGCTTTTTCAACTACTGCCAGATCCTTCTTAAGATCCGATGCTTGCTTAGTTGTCAAAGCCCCGGCCATGTATGCAGCATTGGTTTCTGTTACAGTAATTGCATAGGCTTTCTCTGCGGCTATAAGTTCTGCATTTGCAACAGTAGCTGCCTGTTTAGCAGCTACTGTTTTGGCGGCGGCGGCTTGTTTGGTGGCTGCGTTTGTTGCCGCCATGGAGGCGGCGGCTTGTTCCTTTTTTGCTGCGGCTGCGGCTGCGGCTGTTGCGGCTTCTTCAGCAATAATGGCCTGCTTAATGGCAGCTACCTTTGATTCTATGATTCCGGTCCTGATAGCTTCATTTTTCGCCGCAATCGATTCAGATATAGTGACCGCAATTGTTGCGGCTTTGTAAGTTCCAAGTCCAACAGCAAGATATTTCAATACCTCCAATACTTCTTCGTAATTCGCTACCAGGTTACTTAATCCTGATATACCCCCATAAATCACCCCTTCATTAGCTTCTCCGATAGAATTCAGCATCACTTGAATCTTATCCTGAAGGTTTGATATCTGCCCGGTAACAGAGGCATTCTGTTTTTCCATGAGGTTGTAAAACTTGCCACCCTCACTAGCCATGCTTTGGAATGCTTTTTCAACAGCTGGGAATCCAATTTGTCCAGCTTCAACCATATCTTGAATTTCAGCTGATGTTTTACCAAATTGAGTTGCGAGTTGTTCTACAATTGGGATACCTGCCATCGCAAAATCTCTAATCTCTCGCTGTTGCAATCTACCTAGTGCAGCAACTTGACCGTAGTTAATCGCTATCCTTGAAATTGGTACTGAAACGCCTGCAGCAACATCACCCAGCGATTTCATTGTATCCATGACCTTTTCAGTCTCGATACCCATAGCCATCAACTGCTTGACATTTGATGCAACATCGGTAAGAGTGAAGGGTGTTTTCTGAGCAAATACAATAGCCTCTTGCATTAATCGGTCAGCTCTGGCTTTGCTGCCCAACATCGTTTCAAATGCAATTCCAAGCTGTTGGAATTCGCCCCTGACCGATATAATCTCTTTACCAATCTGACTTGCAAAACGCAATGATACGTATGCGGCAGCAGCCTCCGTAACCCTCCGAAAAGTACGTTCTACTGTCATTCCGCTCTTTTCGGCATTTCTTGCCCATTCAGAAACGGTTTGATTAGAACGTCTTAATCCTGAAGTTAATTTACTATCGTTGTATGTTGATTCGAAATGTATGGCACTCATTTCTTTTTCTTCTTAAATTTGTTCAGGATAGATCTTGCTTGCTCTCTATCAGTAACCTTAATTACTTCTTCTTCAGCCTTATTATCATAGTCCCACCAGGGCAAATCACCCATTTTTAGATTCAGGCTTATCCAAGGTTCTGACATTGCTTCTTTGGTGGAAATACCAAGTGTTTTCTGGATTACAGCTATGCGTCCCCAGATGGTTTCGCCGCCGACAAGTTTTCCCTTGGTTTTAGTTTGTCTAGCCCCTTGGCCAACTTTATACCTAAAAAAAAAGCCTCCGGATCGGACTTCTCTTTTATAATTTCAAGTAATTGCCTTATGTCTTTTGGTTTTCCTTTGCCAATTAATCTGCTTAAAAATGGGAACCAGGATCCAGTTGCAATTGCAATAGCCCTACATTCAAATTTTAAATTTTTAGCTGTACGCATCATTTCAGTAAACATATCAGCGTCAACATTCGGACTCTCGACTTTTGACAGTTCTCTGGATATCCGAACAATGGTATTGGCATCTAAATAGGGTATCGATAAGTTCAATTTTAAATATTTCCAGAATCTAACCTGAAACTTATCGGATTCTCCTGTTTCGCCCAAAATGAGATTTGCGGCTTCAATAGAAATATTATTTTTTTTCATAGAAATAAAAATTCCCCGGAGAATCCCGGGGAGTTTATTATGCTGGAATATCTACATCTTTAATTTCATAATCTCCTGACAAATCAGCTGCTAATTGAGCTGTCGCCTTCATTTCTACAGCAATCATTCCGTCGCGGCTTCCGCTACCGTTGATTTTTGTTTCAATGTAAGCATTGTACATCAGTATTTTTTGTCCTGAATCAAGCTCCAATTCAAGGGCTTTTTCGATGTCCTCAAATGATGCTCCATTTTGCCAAGCTGCAGGAGAAGTGGCTGGAACAGCAGCAACTGATGTTCCCCCCTTAATGGCTTCAAGAACATCATAGGTCATGTCATAAAACTGCATTGTTACTGAAAACTCACCATCTTCTGTTTTTACAACTCGGATTGGTGCTTTCTTCTGATCAGTGCGAAATTTTGACACTTGTGGATCACTCTCGTTTAGAGATACGGATCCCTTTACGGTATCTGGCAGTGCTGTCATACTACCAGCATCTGGCATTGTGTTTAACCCCGTAGGAGCACCGTACTTTGTGCTTTTCAGCGAAAATAAGTATTTAGCCATTTTAATTCTTTTTAATAGTTGATAATGTTTACTTTAAATCTCAAATTCATATAATGCTCATCAAATTGTTCTTCTCTGAATAACTCAGATTTCTCAAAGTCAACGAGCATATCAGTTAATGTTACCTTCTCAAGAATGGACAAAGCAGCGTTGGCCATTGCATCGATTTTAGACCTGTTAGGAATACCTGTCATATTTGTGGCCCGTATATCCTTCGCATGGCAGTTGACATTCACATAAGTCCCTTGCATTACTCCAGCTGGTACAGGTAGAGAATTAACAACAATGTATTCGTCCTGTTCTAAACCTGTTGGTTTGCTGTGTAAATGCTTTGGTGTCTCAATTCCTTCAAGCAATGAATAAACCTGATCAGCCGAATAAGTTGATAACTTCATTTGTTCTTCCTTTCAATTGCATTGAAAAAACTTGTCAGATCAACGATAGCAGCATCAGCTTGAAACGAGATAACATTATACCCTCTGCTTTCAACTGCAGAAGCATAGTTCATTCCAGCAACCCCGATAAGCTTCAATTCAGAGCTTGATCCAACTAAATTCAAAACAGCCATAGCAGCTTCTTTTGCTATTTGGCGCTGATCTTCAAATTTCTGTTCAACTATTCGACCATTCTTCATGATGAAGTAGCCAATGCTTGCCCGGAGATTTCCTGTGACATCTCCAAATCCTCCAGCTTCCTTTGTCATTGATCTGGCATCGGTAACAAACTTTTCACCAGCATATCGCATCGCTTGTATGACATCGTTCTCAATTCGCTGAACAACTTTCATCTGCTCAGCTATCGAAGCGTTTTTATCAAATCTTGCTTTTAAAGCCATATTCTGGAATTTAATTGTCCGTTGTTTGCACCTTTAACCTTGCCCTTATGACTGCCATTTAACTCGTAATCGGCACCGTATGGTATTCCAACAGTAGTAAGGGGCATGTACACCAAGTAAGAATAGTAAATCATCGATCCATCAGCTCCGGGTATTGTTCTGGCCTTAGTATTGGCCTCTTTGCGACACTTAAACGTGTGACTTACGTCTTCACCTGGTGTCCATTGGCCACCTGCTCCTTTTACCGGATCAGTTTTCCATCTGACAATTATTGAATCCGGATATTGCATACTACCAACTTTTTGAAGCTCTACCTCTTGGGACTTTTATCTGACCGACAACGGGTTCATTATACTTTCGATAAATATCGTTAGCGAGCTTTCTAAGCTCTTTTTTCTCAGTTATAGAGATTCGATATCCACCCTCAGAAATATTCGGAACAGTGATAAGAGTTATATAAACATCAGCTTTAGCGAGCTCAAACTCTTCAGAAGAATCGCCATAGTCAGCCGCAGCAGAAAGCCCTCGATCTGTTAGAATACGTTCAAATGTGTTCGCATCCAAATGATCTTGCAAGTGCTTTGCTACGGTTGACTTTATGGCTTCAAGTACTGTCATGTTCTGCAAACTTCGCCTACTCCTCTGTTACCTCTTCTCCTAAGAAGTATGCAGGAACATTATCAGTACCTTCTGTATCTTCGGTTCCACTCCATGCTACACCATCAGCCTTGATGATCCACATGGATTCTGGATCATTGATCACCGGAATCGCATTAGCTTCAGCCATGGTCCATTCTTTGAACGGATCCAGTGTTGACCACTTCTGAAGAAAAACAAAGTCTCTCTTAGTGGTAATAGCTTTCTTCTTAACAGCCTCGGAAGTTTCCGCGGCAATAGGACCATGCTGCACATCGCCAATACTCAAGTCAGGAACCAGAGTAACCCTACGAGATTCCCAAGGATTAACGGTAGTACGCTTGTGGCTCTTGTCCTCAATGCGAACGGAAGGTCTAACGATCACAATTGTTGGTAGCCCCTCAGCTTCCAGGTATTGATTGATCGTTTCCTTGTTGGCAACTACATTACTGGTAAGCTGCTTCCAGCCCTTAATTCGTGCGATAGTTGCTGCTTGCTTTTTGAGTTTCAAAAACTCATCATTACGCATGATGGCGTATTTCAGCTCAATACCTTTTGCATCAGCAGCTTCAACAGCAGCTTCAATATCAGCAATACCATCTGCGGTTGCAGAAGTATCCCAGTTAGTATCAGCAACCAACTTATTCTCTGATGGCATTCCACATCCTACAAACTCAGCAGTAACAACACCGGCGTTATTGGCGGCATTCAACAAGAAACCACCACGGCTCATCAACTGCATTGACCACCACTCGAAACGACCTCGAACAGCGTTATAAACGAAGTCCTGATCTTTGAATGCCAGGTTAAGGATTTCCAATTGATCAGAATCATTCTGAGCATCACGTACCAACTGCTTATATTCGTTGTACTCACTTTCGTTCATACCACGCTTCACAGCTGTTTTAGGGATATCCCCAGACATTTTAGAGATTACTTCGCGGGTTTTTTGAGGAGCTGAAGCGTCAAAGCTGATCACATCAGCAATAACAGGAGCACCTTTTTCACCAACAAGAGTTTCCCATTTCAGGGAAGTCTTTTTCTTCATACCAAAGAAGTTTGGGTAGTACACAGGCTTAACCTTATTGGTTCTAAGCCGTGCTGTCATATTCTTTTGGTTTACTTGTTTGATTAACGATCTTTCCATTTATCTAAGAATTAATAGATTACACAAAGCGAATTCCATCGAGTTTAGCTTTCAAGGCCGTATCGATTGGAAAGGGCATTACTGACTCATTAACCTTTCCGGCTTCCAGCAACCCTGATTGCTGATTGGCAACGGTAAGATCAACCTTGTTCATCGTGATACACTCTGGAGTGTATTTGTAGGCAGCACTTCCTGCAGCAGCATCAGCATTGGCAAGAACAAGAACATCACCTTCTGAAACAGCATCAAGAGTAGAAGCAACCGTAATTACATCGTAATCAGCATTGCTTTTGTCGATAGCCGAAATTGTGTTAGCAATCTCTGCCAATCCAGAAGCGGTAATTTTATCACCGACTTTAAAAAGGTGGTTCTTCTTCACCGGATAGTCCGTATCAGCGTCAGCAGCATCAGCATGAACCTTTGCTGTTTTCACGACATGGTAGACACCAGTACCGGAGTCCTTGCCAACAATTGTCAGAGGTGGAAGCTCCTTCAACTGTACTCCTAAAAATGATACATCAAGATCTGAACGATCGATAGTACCACCACCAATTACATCCATCAAGACTTTTTCGATCCCGGGATGGTATTGGAATTCCTTTTCAGTTTTTCTGTACATAACTTACTATTTTTGATTATTACTTAATTCCCAAGTCAACCACACCCGGGTCGCTTGATTCTTCGCTCTCGTCCATTAATTTGGCCCATTCTTCTTCAGAGCGTTCCTTTGGCTGCTGGAAACTTGGCGAATATTCACCTGATTCAACCTTGGCATTGATTGCTGTTTGTTGGATTTCGGTGTATTCAGTTTTCAGAGCCTCGACTTGATCTTCCAGAGGTGTCTCAGAAGTCAGATCAACACGACCAACCCATGATTCTGGAAGCTTTGCACCACCGATCAACTTAACTGCTTCAGATTTTCTTTCAGCAGTGACAGCTTCTGTCTTGCCGGTTTTGATTTCTTTCTTCAGATCTTCAATCTCCTGATCCTTTTGCTCACGATAAGTCTTAAACCAAGACGGTTCATCTTCGCCTGGCTTTGGATCTTCTTTTTTCACCGGCTTTCCATCCTCTTCAAGACCATGTTTTTCTCTCCAAGCTTTTACAGCTTCTTTTGATGCTGTCTTTTTAGCTTCTTTTTCAGCATCCTTCTTTGCAGTAGCCTCAGCTTCTTCAATCACCGGGAGAATATTTTCTTTGAAATTGTCGACAGCAGTTTCAACGTCTTCGGCCTTTGTGACCTTCAATGTTTTTTCAATCCTCGCGGCGTGTTTAGCATCTACACCTTTGGTTTTGCAGTTCTTTTGGAGTAATTCAAGTATTGTCATTCTTAAAAGTTTTAATTTGACTTTACTTAAAATATAAAGTGGAGGTATTTTTACCGATTTTGATAATTGGCAGGGAATATTGTATCTTTGTGGTCTCGATGCTACGGCTTCGATGAACCACAGGGCTTGACACATTGTGCCAGGCTTCTGTTTTTAATAGACCTTGTTTAATTCACCCTTCGCAGACAAAAGCCATACTTCATCTATTTTCTGTCCACTCTTAATCCTGGCTATAATATTGTTTTTCATATAGCGCGTAGATATACCACAATCTTCTATGACTATCCGTGAACTTTGCTTTAATCCTCGATTCATCATGTTACTGTAGTTCCTTTTGGGATTCTTAGTTCTAAAGCCTTCGTGCTCAAAAAATTTCCCATCAACGGTGAAGTCAGGGCTTTTACCTTGATACTTTGTACCATTTAATTTTCCAAATATTTGCTGGTACCGTTTATCTTTCGGATGGACTCGCGGTAGTATCTCAACAGACCTACCTGACTCGGAAAACCCTTTACATGCTTTTAACACGCTATTGTAATCCGGAGATGATTTGTCCACACCATGAAGAATATTGAGAGAACCGTTACCCTTGATGGGTATTGCATTATCGAAATACTTAGCATTGTCAACAAACAGATATGACTTTGTTGAAACGTTTTTCTTTGCAAGCATATCCTCGAGATAGCTCCTCGGTCCTTTTGGTATGTCCTGAATATATTGTGCTGAAGAAAAATCATCATTAACAAGCGAATCGATAAATGCATCTTCCTCCATCAAAATTGGAGTGGCGATACAGATACACCAGGGGTGCCAACCTTTAAAAAGGAAGCTTTTAGGGTATTTACCAACCATTGCATCACAGATAGGACATGCTCCTCTATTTGATGGAGATCGGCGTATATCTACCCCCTTAATAAATGGCATGTTTTGCCACCGTTCATGATCAGTAATGCGATATATTTCGTTAGTATTGGTTACAGCAAGTCGCAAGGCGTTTTTGTAACTCGATCGGTAAATTCCCCGCCCCGGCTTGTATGCTTCCATAGGAGCAGAAGGAACGAGCTTACCATCTGCATTCCTTATTCTGTGGAATCTTCTGTCAGGCTCTTTCAAAAGCTGCCTTACATCCTGACTAATTAATGTTGCTGGCCGACCGGTTGATAATCCTGAAGAAAGATAATGTTCAATGTTATCTTTTGCAGTTCCAGTGATATTCCAGATTCGATCAGAAAGGCTTAATCCTTCAACCTTCCGATTTAGAAAGGTTTTAAGCACCTCTTCATTTCTGGCAAACATACCCTTCCTTGCTACCTCTCCAATGGATAAGTCCTTAATGAATGAAGTTACGAGATCATCAGCTTTGACATTACTTCTGTTCCATGCGTCCGAAGAAAATCTATTTACGTTTTCAATAATATCATCGCGCAATTGAGAAAGCTCTTCTTCAATTGCTTTTTCAACATTAGCATTCCTTATCCAAACACCTTCACTGCCCGAATCAGACCATCCGGTCATGTGCACCCCAATTCTACGAACAAAAGCATCGAATATATATTTGATGCTTGATTGTTGCTGGAGGAGCTTCTCCAAGTGTTTACGTTCATGGAATGATAGGCTTGATTTCATTTTTCAAGCTTCTTTTGGTTGTATAGAAAGAAGAATGTAGGACCTGATATCGTTGTAAATAATCCGCCAGTAACCCCAAGTATACCGACTGCTTTGTCTGCGTGGATAAAGCAAAAAAAGACCATAGCGAACACCACTACCAAAGCTGAAAAAATAACAACCACGGCTATTAACCGACTTATACTTGTTTTACCTTGATGATCTTGTAATGCTGTTGTTTTCATTTTACTCTTTTTTACTTAGCAGCACGAACAACCGGGGGTCAACACCCCCGGTCTCCGTACTACTTTATCGTGAAATTGAACGTGTGTGCTTATTTTCCTAACCACGGATTATCCCACATTCGTTTGCGGGATGAATCTTTAAATAGTAATTTCTTTCGCTGAGGCACGTTTTTAACGCCTTTTAGATTGACTGTAAGTGATCCTGCAAATGCAAAAACTTCATTGACCTTGCAATATCCATAAAGCTTGTTATCCCACATCTTGATGCGTATAATTCCGGAATCATTAACAGAAATTAAATCCCCTTGAATATTCGCAATCTGTATCCCGTTCTTTTTATAAGAGAAAAAATTCAAACGGATCTGAAATCCATTTGCAGCTGATTCTAAAGTATCCTTGCCTTCGACCAGTGTTGCATTGTCAAACAAATTCAATAAAAACACATCTGTAGTATACACTCGGCCTGTTTTTATCGAGTAAAACTCTGCATATACATTTTCATTATTTCCTCCTCGAAAATCATACGACTGCGAAAAGCATACAGCCGAAGTAGTAATCAATATCAATGTGAACAAGAGTTTTTTCATGCTAATTTCTAGTTTTTATAAATTGAGGTGTGTTCGTCCCTTCATCATTCTGCTCTAATCAACAACATCGTTCAACACCACACCTCAAATTATTATTTTTAGTTTTAAAAAAAATAGAATAGTTCAACAAGCCCCAAATGAAAACTATTTCAATTAGACGTTCAGTAGATTTATTTTGCCTAAAGCCAATTGGGCGGAAACTAAATCTCCCCCATCAGGAGTAAGATGCAATCCATCTGAATAATAGGTTGTGTTTGTAGGATCGTCTAACTCTGAAACAGTGTCTGTGTCTAAAATATAAACCCCATTAAGCAATGATAAATCATCCCGTAAATTATCATTGAAGATATGGCGTTCAACTGTTTCAAACTGACTTCCAGCACCACGTCCACTAAGAGTTGCTGGGGTGCATGTATATACTAAGATTTTATCCCAACCTGCCGTTAAACGAGCTTGGATATAAGGTTTAAGTGCATCGTATGCCGCTTGTCCGCTACCAACTGTGTTGTCAATCTCGTTTACGCCCAGCCACACAACCAAATAGTTATCGTGACTAGCATCAAGCATAGCATCAAGTGCAGCCGAGCGCGAAACAGCCCCTGCTATTGTGCTACCATTGACGGCGTTATTGTTATTTTGAACAATATTAAGAGAATCAGCTATTTTATGTCCTATCCTAGTATAAGAATTGCTGATGGTCATAAAAGAATGTCCCTCTATTGCTAAGTTAATTCGAGGAGTTGCTACTAAACCTGTTCCAACAGCTTGCAAATACTCTTCCATTATGTCCATCACAGCACGAACCTCAGCTGGCGTTAAATAACTACAGACTATTGCATACCGCAAATGCTTATTGTTATAATTTGACGGGCTACCTAGATATCCAAACGCACAAGCATACATGTCTGTTCCAAGTCCAGAACTGACTGTATTTGTAGCGTGCTCTACATTAAACTTAGAACGATTTATATAAATATCATAATTAGCACCATTGTTTCTAGAAATAGCATAATGTTTTTTTGTGTTTGAGTTCCAATTACCATTTGTATAGAACTCTGACAAGCTTGTCTCATAACCATTTACTGAAGTCTTTTTTGCATTAATTCTGAATCGTGTAGAGCCAAAATCTACAGCATTTTCTTCATCTAAATCATCCCCAACTCCAATGATAGCGCAAGCGTCATCTTGCCCAACTTTCGTAGCCTGTGTTGAAGGATTAAAATTTAATTTCAAACATGAGTTAGTTGCCGAAACACCTTTGAACCCCTCATAAGCATCGAATACAGGAGTATTTACTTCGGTAGGATCGAATGTACCTGGGTTTACCCAATTTAGTTTTGCTGATTGCCTATCGTGCGTAGCCCAAACATCCACAAATTCACATCTGGATAAAACATTTAAACTATCCAAACCAGACATCATTTTATTTTGTGCAACTTGATCAGATTCAGAAGGCTTAACGGTCATTGCTTCCAGCACTGCTGCATATGCTGGCAAAATTGGAAGTTGGTAGTTCAACACTGCCGCTTTTCGAACCTTCCCAATTCCTATATTCAGTCCTAATCTCATAGCTTATGATTCTTGAACATTAACAGGAGCTCCCCAGTAGACATCATAAGTAGTCAAGTCGATTGCGTCCGCTGATATCTCTTGAATAGCGGCTTCGGTCCATTGATTAAATAGTACTGGAAAATCAGAACTATCATCGTCCTGATATAACTTGCAATCGACCATCAAACCGGCATTATCCGGAACGCCAATTACTCCGGCCGTTACATTTGCCTTCGGTACAATAAACAGAGTAAAATGTGTTCCATTTTCCAACTTAAAACCATTTGTCAGGTCTGTAATTTTTTTATGAGACGATATGCGCCCTGCGGCCATTTCTGATGATACAAATCCTTTATTCATAATATTTTTGCTTTAGTTACTACTCTCCTCCAAATGCATTCAATCCAATCTGATTATTCCGATCAGATTCCTTCTTTTCATCTTCCTCTATTCTTTTGATCTCATCTTCAACATCACCTGCGGCAGTAAGTGGTGACTTAGCAACAATTGTTTCTCGAGAGTTGAAAGCCTTGCCGCCACCTGCGATATTGAGCACATGAGCGTCTTCAACAGGATCTTTAGGAAGAATAGAATCGAAGGTTACTGATATCCAATTGTTAACAAGCTGGCTTCTGTACTTGATATTTGTGATGTTTGAGATTCCGGCCATAACAACTGAAACGCATCGTTGTACTGCCGGCTCAAAGGTTTCTAAGTTCTCAGATGCCTTAATTTGAGCATCAAGCGTCATGAATCTACGGGCAACACCGGATAGATTACCCATACCTTTTAAGTTATCAAATGAAAGGTCGGGAGTTGAAGAACCACTGAACAGCTCGTTCTTAGTCTCCTCAAGCTCTTTCTTAACTGAATCAATAGATTGTTGCCAGTCTAGAAAATCAGCATCACCATGAATCGGTTTGCCTGTGTCCTCATCATATTCAACCGGGAATTGTAATTCTTTTCCCACCGTCCCCTTGCTTGGCAAATTAGATTCACCGAACACCTTCATAATCGGCTCAGCAAAATAATCATTGGTATCAGCTGTTCTTGAAAGTCTCATTTCCCGGGCATCCATTACCGGGGCAACTTCATCCCATTCCGGAGCAAGGATATCGGCATAGACAACAGGTATTAATCCAAACGGATTTACAGATTCAGTGATTTGCCAATCTGAATAGCTTTTCAAAGCTATTATCATCTTTTCCCTGGTCCAAATGACAATCTTATCTCTAAGGATATTATCAATTCGGATTTGGGTTTTATGAATAAAACCATCCATGTCCTCATTGTCATCGAAGTGAGGGAAGAAATCAGACTCAATATCTTGCTGTTCGGGGAGCTTGAGGAGTTTAGCACTAAGCGTTATTGTTTTTGTTCCAGACCAATGCACTGATGCTCTTGGATAAAAGACAATAGCTGCTTTTGTTTCGGAGAGAACAGTCCTGGCAAACTGTTTTAACAAGGAGTGCATTTTTAGTTTCTTTTCCCATAGCTCCTTGAATTCTTCCACGCCATCATTGAGATCATCTGCGTTGATGTGCATTCGACCTCCAAACATGAATGCCACAGAGGTACGAACTATCTTCTTGGGAAAGTTGGTGATAATCTTAGCTACTTCAACAACCTTATCTTCAAGCTTTAAAGCATTACCATCCTTATCAGTAAGTGTGTCAGAGAATACCTCCATTTTTTTCGGCTCCCGCCAACCAACAGAAGTAGTTCTCCTGGTCCGTTCACCTTTGTATTCGTCAAGATATTCGCGAGGCTCCCGTCCTTCTATCGTATCAACACACAACTCAGTAACAACCTGATTGAAGTCTTCATTTTCGAGAATAGAATATATATCCGGCATATTCTTTCTCTTAAAATATAAGAGATTTCAAATAGTTATTAAAATATAAAAGCCCCACTAAAGTGAGGCCTATTTCTTTTGGTACAATGCGTTTCTAATGGGGTCTTCGATGTCTAGCGATCTTGTCATAATAGCCTAAAATACGCTTAGCAGTATCTCTTGCTTCTTCATCTGACATTCGCTTAATTGTTGCATGTATTTTACCTTCTTCCCCATCAGGATTCCCACTTGTTAAATCTTCGATTAATGACATAACATCATCCTTTACATCCTCAGGGATTGTTTGATGTTTCAGCGCAATGATAGACTGTGCTGCATATTCCAAACGAGCCCTTAATGGTAATTCACCTACCAATGACATCATCGCGCCAAAGAACTTTTCCCAAACATAACTGTATTCCATAAAATTTGATTTTTAATTAAACAGAATGCAATTTACGCTATTGGTATAATTAATGAAAGACATCGGGATAGAATTTAACGTGCACCTGTAGACTTTGCCACTTGACGTTTTTTCTTTTTACCAGTTCGTCCCAATATATTGTACCAAACCCAATATCGGATAGCATCCATAGCGTGGTTCCAGTCATCAATTGGTTCATTTATGTACTTTCCATCTTTATCAGTATCCCATGTGTAATGTTTACGCTCCTTAAGTATGTTGTTTGAGTTTTCGGTTATCTTAAGATTTAACTCAAGCATCTTATCAATACCGGCTTTTACCGAACCTTTGGGCTTGTCTACAGGATGTATTTTAATACCACCATTTCGAATTTCAGTTATCAACCTAGGATCGGCGCTTTCAGATATAACCTTAAAGTGGTTATGTGGCTTCAGTTCCTTAATAATGTCCTTGCCTAACATCTGTGTGCGATAGGCTAGCTCATCAACATACAGGTCATTATTCAGAGGATCGTAAGCACATTCTATAATAGCTGTAGGGTCGATTGTGAATCCAAAATCCATACCCAAACCACGCTTTTTAACCCAGTCCGGAATGCATGGTACTATTTCATAAGAAGTGAATATTACTCCTTCGCTATTCTCGGCCCATCTACCAATAATCTTTTGAGCATACTTCGATTTGTTGAACTTGTGCTTATCAATAGTGCCATCGGCTTTTGTAGAATCTTTAATGGCTTTGTCTCGAATCTGCTTAACTTCTGATTTGAACTCTTCTGATAAGTGTTCTTCATTGTCGAAGTAGGTTGTATGAATATGCAAGACATTCGGGTGAGTACTTACCTGGACTTCAACTCCATCAATCTCAACAATCTTATGCGTGTCCTTGAGATATTTTTCATAAATGAAGTGGTTAACATCTGACGGGTTCATAATAATAACCACCCGGTTCTGGATACCTTTCTTACGAATGGATAGAACTATCTTATCATAGTCCTCTTCATTAACCCATTCCTCACCTTCATCTACAACAAATGTTGTTAATCCCTGTATCGATTTAAGATTCGCGGTTTGGTTCCCGGAAGATGTTTTTATTCCCCGGAACATGATCTCGCTGCCTGAGAATTTATTTACAATGTCTTTTTTGTTAATTGCAAAATGTTCCTCGGCTCCGTCTAGAATTATCTTCTCATTAAATTCGGGAATAATAGAAACCTCGGCAGAAGTAAGCGTATACCTTGAGAATAGAATTTTATGTAGTTCTTCAAATGAAAGTCTTTCCAGAAAAGTAGAGGCATTAAACGACTTCCCGGAACCACGGCCCCCGGTTACAAGTATGATGAATTTATCCTTGTTCTCATACAGAGGTTCGTAGACCGGTTGAACTTCTATCATTCTTCATCTGAGTTGGGTGATTTGTTTTTCTTCAGCCAGGCAGTGATTGGAACAGACCCTTTTTCTGATACTTGAAGCTGATCTGGCTCATCGTAGCCAAGCATTTTACAAATCCTCTCAATTGTCCAGGATTTGCCGTGTAACTTTAATTCAATCCCGTGAGCATTCTGTTTAATGCCCTCAATAGCCTTTGCTTGCTTGTCAGTTAGCTTACTAAAATCCTTGAATGTTATTTTTGTTCCATCAAAATCAACGTAATCCCGAATGTCAGAAAATGCGACACATGAAAGTTCTTCTAAAATGTCCTCTTTTCGTATATCAGAGTTTTTTTTTAATTCAGAACGCAGTAGCCGTATAGTTGCCGAAATCTTATTATGATCGATTAGTTCTTTTGCTTTTCGCTTTATCGTGTTAGGTTTCATTTTGGCGCATGAATAAGCATGACGATAAGCTTCAGATGCATTACCGGCCTCAATGTATTTATGACAAAAAGCCTCTTGTTTAGGTGTTAATTTAACTATGGCCATGCTTTAAAATATAAAACGACGAAATATTTTTATAGTAACACCCACCCGTCTCTTTGCCACTATTAATAGCTCTAGGCCAATTTTTGTGAATTTAAAAACTTATTCACAAAATATATCTGACCTTTTCCGGTCACTTTCGATGTTGTACTAATCAACACAGTACCATCTGGTTTATTGATCGTGGTTTTTTTCATTTCAAATAAACCTAATTCCATTGCTTTTTGTGTTGGCTGGTTGTAATATTCGCCTCTTGATCCAAGATATCCCTTTGCCCGAAGCCACTTAAACATACGATTTTGCCCCATATCAATGCCATTTTGCTTTAAAACTTTTGCTAGTTCTCCAACCAAGCAGCTTCTATCGCTGGTAGCAACTGCATCTGCAAATAAAGCTTTGGGTTTCATTTTACGGTTATGTTCCGCTAAAACGAGTGCTTTCTCTTCGGCTTCAATGCGTTTTTCCTGTTCTTCCTTCCAGTTCTGGGCAAGTCTTAGAACAGTTGTAGGGTCTGAGAAATCAACCTCTTTAGCTGAAATTGCCTTGGCCTTCATTTCCATGTCAATAAAGTACCTCCGAGCCTGACGTCCTTTATCATTATTCTCAACCATGCATAATTCTTTGGCCATATCTAGGGTGAGGCCGTATTCTTTAGAGGGTCTACCTCCTTGGGGTTTTACTAAATTTTCAGTAAAACATATAAAGTCCTGATTTTCTTCGAACCCAAACTTATCGATTCGATTTATAACCCAATCGTTGAACCGTGTTTGTACTTCCAAAAACTCGTGAAGTTCACGTGCATCTACAAGCTGCCGGCCTTGGTGTTGTTTTATTTTAATAATTTCATTCATGATTTTTAATTTAGGTGAATAAAAAAAGCGGTAAAGTTTCGGAAGCCTAATATGGACGACAGCTTCTTACTCCTTTCCGCTTAAATTCTTTTTTTACCGGGCGTCCATTCCACGGGTTGAAACGTTTCAGGATTAAAATATAAACCGCTTTCAGTTTTCTGAGAATTCAGGCTTGTAGCTACTAAACTCAGACATTAACCCCTTATCTACCAGATAGAAATAAGCCTTATTTTTTAAATTTATCTCGCTATAAAGCAAGCGTATAAGATCATCTTTGCTACTGTTTAGCATTCTTACTAATGCATCTGGGCCCGAACGTTTTGTAAATTCTTTAATTTCTGCATCTGTTAACATGGTATTTATTTTTAGTTGTATTTATAATTCTTCTGCATTTCGTAAATGGTGCTCCAGCGTACCCGATTCATTTCTTTCTGAATTTCGTGGTGTCTTAACCATTGGGTGTTTAAATAGCACTCGTACGAGTTTAAATACTCTTGTAAACCTTCTTCGTTTACTATCCGCATTTTGGCTGCATTTAAATTTTTGCCGCTTCGTTCTGGGAATTCTGATGTGAGTATGTCTTTCATGATTCAAGTATTAACTGAATTATTATACAACAAATATAAGCAGAACCTAAATACCATACAAGCAAAACCTAAATTATTTTTATTTTTATTCAACTTAAACCTAAATTTTAGTATATTTGCTTCATAAAATTTTAAAATATGGGAGTACTAAGATTAAAAGAACTGTTACAGGACAAAGGTGTGACAGGAAAGGATTTAGCAGGAAAAGTAGGAATTTCAACAACTGGGATGTCAGCAATTGTCAGCGGAAAAACATTCCCGAGACAGGAAGTATTAATAGAGATAGCGAATGTTTTGGATGTAGATATCCGAGATTTGTTTGAGCCAACGAAAGAAGGGGCAAGCGATTTTGATTTCACTTGCCCCAATTGTGGGGTTAAACTAAAGGTTGATAAAAAAGGTTAGATGTATGTGCCTATTAATGAAGGCAAGTACATCAATAGTCGTCGTTTACTTTTTTAATCTCATATCCTTCGTGCTCGGATTTCTGCTCTGCTATTTTTCTCATAAACAGAAGATGTTCCAGCGCCTTAGATACCACCAGAAACATCAACAACCACAGAATACTCATAATAAGTATTTTAAAAGCGTCTAAAACGATTTCATCCCTGTGCCAACTTTCGGTACTAAAAATAAAGAATAAGTCGCCAATAACACCAAAGACGAAAAACAGCCAACCAATAACTTTTGTTGTTTTAACTAGGCTTCCAGAATAATCTACATTGATTTTTTTTAAATTTTCACTCATAACTATATTCAAGGGTTAAAGATTAAAGCCTTGAATATAAAAATTTTCAGCTACATATATGTTTATTGTTCTTTGTTTATTTATACTACTAATGCTTTATCATGTGCTTTATACTATGCTTTGTACCGTGCTTTGTTAAAATTTGACAGGGCAGATTATTTGCTCTATCAAGTGCTTTATTAAAATTTGATAGAGCAAAATTAATAATTACCTCTTTAGGCTAATTTGCAAAATTGATTTTAAGGCTGTTTTTAGCCACTTAAATTTTGCGCATGATAGTTTTGTCATCTTTGAGATAAAAATTGAAATACGGTCAATTATGGGCTACCAAAATGCAAATAACGTTTGCATTTCTATCATATCAATGTCTTCCCGTTCAATTTTTGCTTAATCAGGTTTACAACCTTGTTATAGGTTTCATAAAGCTCTTTCTTCTGTTCCGGACCATCCCACTCACTTAAAGGCAACCCAAGTATAAACCGGTGTTTAAATATCCGCTTAGCCTTATCAGAAAGGTTCAATTCATCGGCAATAGTCCTGACCTGATTTATTTGATCAAATATTCTAGCCGGTTTGTCATCATCATCATCATCATCATCAAAATCAACAAGCTTAATACAAGAAAGCTCAACCTCTTCTTTTGGGATAGGCTTATATCGATTCTGGTAAGGAGATGTCGGAGAGTAGATGTTCAACTTGATCATCCGAAGCACATAAAAATCGAGTTCGCGATATTGTCCTTTTTTAGTGTTATAGAGCGTCAGTAGCTTGCATTCATTCTTCTCAAGAAGATACAAAACCACCTCATTAAGAACGTCACTGGCCTCATCAGATATCCCAGCCTGCGTGCAATGGAAAAGAGAATAATCGAGCCACCTGGCGTATCGATGTTCGATGTATCTGGTAATTTCTTTGTCCATATATTAAAATAGATCAGCTGAGAATAATTCCATCTGTTGTTTTTCCAATCCACATCCTCCACAGGCCATCCCAAGCATGCTGAAGCCGAACATCGGATTAACGGTACATGGAAGGCCAAAATCCTTACACCAGGCATTGTCCAAATCCAAATGGATACATCCATGACATGCTTGCGTGTCTATCCAGTACTTCACAGTGCTTTGCGAGTTGGCTTTTTTCCACTGCTCCCATCGTTCTTTTCTTTCTTCTTCAGTATAGGCGTTTGAATAATCGCCGAATATTTCCTCAAATGTTGATTTGGCTGTTATCATGGTTCTATTTTAAAAGGGTTGATCATCTTTACCGTTTGAAAAATCTTCATTTGCTGGCACAAGATCAAAAGGTAATTCTTCAGCTGGGTTCTTATCTGAAAACTTGGTCTTTTCTGAGTTTGCCCAGAATTCCGGATGACCTTTTTTGCCTCTTCTGTTTTTTGATATCTTCAGTTTAATCTCACCAGAAATTTCATAAAGGAAAATAACCACGTCTGAATCCTGTTCGATTGCTCCGGATTCTCGTAAATCAGAAAGATTAGGCTCTTTGTCTGTTCGTTTATCAATGTCTCTATTCAATTGCGATAGTTCGAGAATTGGTATCTCTTCACGCAAAGCTGCCTGCTTCAACTTTCTGGTAATATCTGCTATTTGTTGCTCCCTGATAGCCTTTTTATCGGATGGAGCTGCAAGCTGCAAATAATCAATAATGATCATATCACACTTACCGGCTTTTCTGTTTCGACGTGTATTTGCAACAATTTGATTGATATTCATATCTGGGTTATCATTCCAAAGAATAGGTAGCGTTTCTAGTTCCCCAACAGCAATATTGATCTTTGCCCAATCTGGTTCCTCAATCCTTCCATCCCTGATATCGGAGCGATCGATATCAGTTTCACCTGATAGTAGAATCCTGAATAGATCTGAACTTTTCATTTCTAATCCGTAAAAATTAACCCACTTGCCTTGCCTTGCAGCTGTAACTGCCAGGTGCAATGCAAACGACGTTTTCCCAACGCCAGGGCGGGCAGCTATGGTGATAAGATTTGTATCCCTCCAGCCTCCGGTGGCAGCATCCAATGTGGGGATTCCGGTCGTAATACCAGGAGACAATCCATTTTTGAACGCTTCAACATCTGCCTCAAGCTCATCAACGGCCTCTTTTGCAACTATTTTTGTTGTTTTGCCCGGGTTGCTACCAGCCATAAAATTGTCGATATCACTCAGCTTACCTCTCGCTTCCGATAGTAAATCTTCAATGTCGATATTATCATCATATGCGCTGGTCTGGATTTCAGAAGACACCCGAATCAATTCACGTTGAATATATTTCTGAGCAATGATACGTGCGTGAAATTCGATATGAGCTGCCGAGGCCACCCGACTTGTCAACTGCGTAATATAAAGTGGACCTCCCACTGCGTCCAGTGTTTCAATATCTTTCAGTTGCTGAGTCACCATCATCAGATCGACAGGTTTCTCATGTGTGGAAAGGTATTTTATTGCTTCAAATATCTTACGGTGCTCTTGCTTATAGAAACTCTCGGTATCAACAATAGCTGAAACAATTTGGTAAGCATCACGCTCTAACATCAAGGCGCCCAAAACAGCCTCTTCAACATCAATAGCCTGAGGAGGCAATTTCCCGTATTTGGAATTTATATCCTCTGTTTTATCGCGTTGATTTCTATTATTTTTCTTGTCTACCATTTGTCTGGTTTGTAGGGTTCTTTACTTGCTGTAACCTCACCATCTTTTGGCTTATAAACCTTATTCATGTCGATCGCATTGGTCAGCGTGGTTTTCCAATTAATGTCCTTGGATCGCTTTTTCTTTTTGTGCGTCCACCCGGCATCAGTCGCCCAAAAATTAGTGCAAGCTTTTTCAAGTGAAAGTTTGATGTCTACATTCGGGTGAAATTTTTCCTGTGTCCGGATATACTCAGGATCTTCAATCAACTTCCGATAAGCAATTCGTAATTCTTTCAAATAGATTTTGATATCTTTCTTCCAAGAAACATCACCACCATCAGGTTCCCCCTTGGGGGGTAAGGGGGTATTATTCTTTACTTTACTTTCCTTTACTTTACTTGTTATCGGAATTTTGTCTTTTGTTATAACATTGCTATCCGTTTTTGTAACATTGTTATCTTTTTTACCATTCCACCGTTTTTCCATCCCTTTTTTTCCAGCGTCTGAACGTCTTTTGGTTTTTTCATCTTTCAATTTCATCCTTTCCATGAAGCTTTCGGAGTAGAATCGCTTACCGTCATCGGTAAATGAAAATAGCCCGAAGTCCTGGACAACAGATTTAACCTTTTCAGCACTAACACGAAGGTCAAAAGCTATCATATTGTAATCTTTGACGCTCGTATAATCGGCTTCATCGCGAAGACGTTCAATCAGCATGAAATAAACTCCATACCCTTCAGCACCGTGTCTCATCCGCATGGCGAGAATCTTCTCATCATTGCGAGCGTTACTATCGTGACTGAAGTATGAGGTCTTTTTACTCATACCTTAATTGCATTTACATTCATAGATTCTAAGTTTAAATATGCCCCATGGTGATCAATGGAACCGGAGCTAAGAAGCTTCCAGAGGATTGCACACCCAATTTGCGCCAAGGTTGAGTTAATGAACAGATCTTGTTTGGTTAAAGCTTCAGCCAGAGAGCAGCTGGGCCCAGAATCTTTATCCTTCACATTTGAAAGATCATGAAGCTCTCCAATAGTCTTGAGCGTTGAAACTGTTTCGACATCTTGAATATTTGGCTGCTTAATTTGTCTTATAGAGCCAAGAACAACCTGTCCGGTCTTTTGAGTGTTCCCAAAGTCCATCCAGTATATAGGTCTGTTTTCGGTGCTTTGATGGGTATTTGATTCGTTTAACGCTTGATACAGATCAATTCTGGACTGAAGAGTATCGACGCAGGTGATTGTGATATTGGCCAACTCGTGACAGATAGAATCGTTCAACTGAGCTTTCTCCGGAATTGCTTCCCAGGATAGACCAAAGAACCTATTGACACGGGTTACGAAAACATCGGCTTTATTTACGCCTAGATCAGATTCACTAAAAAGCTGACGACCAAGATTACTCTCAGCAACAATATCCGGATCATACGCTCTCACGTGTAATCCGGGGTGCCCTAATTTGTATAGTGCGTGATCAATTCTGGCCAATGCTGTCAACACCTGACTTCCGGTACCACCAACACCGATCAGATTGACTGTCACAGGGTGTGACGGATTGAGAAGGTATTTGTCTGTGTAGTGCACTCTTTTCATTTCAATAGAGATTTGAGGGTTAATTTTTCCAATGGCTTTAACTCGTCCAATGGGAAGTCACAACCGGTTTTAATACAGCGCTTGGTAATGGTGCTTAGATTTCCTTTTATTGGGTTACTACCCAAGATATGATCGAATTCAGAAAGCCAAAATTTATCTTCCCAGTACTGGATAATTCTATCATAAGTAAGCTCTTCCGGCCATTTCATTTTTGCATTTCCCATGCAGACTTTCGCGTTGTTACTAACGTTGAAGAATGGAGCAGAATACAGTCTAGTGCTCATTCCCACCCTGGCCTTACTTTTTACTGCAAATACAGATAGAGTTTTACCTTCGACCATGTACACAAGACCCGGGAGCTTGATCTCTCCATTTGGAATATTTAATGCCTTAGTAAAGTACATCTGTCGTTTTTCAGGCTTCCGGTACCAGATGTATTTTTCATTACCAGGCCTTGGATCAGCGTAAAGCATATAAGATGGGATAAGGCCATGAATCATTTTCACAGATGTATGTGAAATCACTTCTGATATATCGCTCAGGCAATCCTCTGTCAATGGAACTCCAGCTGTCATCTTTCCATTGATGATATCCCGACGTTCAAGGTAGTAATCACCAACACCTTCATAGACAATAATCGCCATTTTAGGCTCGACATTGGCTGTTAGTTTTTCAGTTATGCTGTTCATAAGCTTCTAATTTTTCATATAATTCACAAAACCATTTATGAAACTGCATAGGATATTCTGATACTGACAGGGTTTCTTTTGTCTCCGGAGAAAGGATAATATATTGAGTTGGACCACTACACCCGAACTCTCCAATGTCACAATTGATGAATTCCTGTAAATTTTGGCCGATGAAATCATCATCATCCCAAAGCACCGCAAGGGTACGGTCAAACTCAACCATAGCCCTACCGTCATATTCAAATTCACCTAAAGAGTCTCTATCCTCCGAATAGTCAAATCTCCCAAGAGAATTGTTTTCCATTAATGAAATGCCACTAACGATTACTGATAGAAGCTCTTTATCCTTGTTATTTAATGATTTATTGGGAGTCATACACTTCTCAAGGAGTCGTTTTGAATCGACTTCAATATTGTTTATCTCTCTGAACAACTCTGGTATTCTCCCGTCTGTGTACTCTTTAGCTAAATCCTTGCACTGTTCATCGAGTTCATCATTGTATAATTCCTCGGGGAGCCAACATTCAACTATATAATCATAGTCTTCGTTATCTCCAGGCACATTGATATACTGAGATTGAGAAAATAAAGCCACAAACTCTTTGAATATCCCAGCCATTGTAGAAGACATATGGTCGATAAATTTCAAAGGCAGAAATACAAACTGATCCGGAAATTTGGATGTAGCATAAACAGTAAAAAATAAATGTCCTCCATCTCCTTCGCAAGCATCAATATTCAGTTCGTGCGTAGATGGAATCGAAGCATCTAGTTCTTGATAGATCCTGAAAATGTCAGTATAATGATTTCCGGTAAGTGTGGTTTTAAAATCCTTATTCAGCAACTGACAATAGTTTTTTGCTGAATTGAACAGGTATTTTACACTGTCTTCCAATTTAAGGTTGTGTTCACGGAACATCCTAACTCTTTCGCTCGACGAATGAATGATTGAATTGAAAGTTTCATTCAGAATACTGGATCCAATACTACAGCCGGAGGAGAACGCCTCTTTTGACGTTCTCTGACTCCGTGTTGTATCTGTGACCTGTTTTTTTCTTGCAAGAATACTCGCCCTAAAGCCCGGTGAAATTCTTCTATGTTTCGTTTCGATTTGCATTTCTTCATTATCCTTTCGTTCCAACTGTGGTTTTAAACTCATACACTGCCTTTTCATCATCGATTTCCGGGCCATGAACAGTTGATGTCGTCAACTCTGGATAGGTATTCGAATAGAAGTTCATCACTTCATCAGGAGAGAAGTTTTTATTTGGATCGGACAGCTGATTGCCGTCATATTTAAATACTCGCGTTAAACTTTTAATATCTAGTGCCATAATTATTACTCCCCGCCAAATAGGCTATTTTGATTCAACTTCTCTTTTAATTCAGTAATCCTTGTTTGGATTTTTTGAGTGTCTGAAGTGACTTCCAAAACAGCAGTTAATGTTTTGACTGCACCGCGATAATCTTCTTCATTTTCCTGCTCATCGGCCTTTTCAAACAGCTTTTTTTCTTTCTTCTGTCGAGCTTCAGCCTCTTTCTTTTCCTTATCCTTTTTATCCTTTTCAGCCTTGCTATTGGCCGCGGCTTCTTTTACTGATTTTTCATGTTCAGCCATGTTAGCTAATAGTCCTGTTGATTGTGAAAGAGGTGACTTAATCGCAGCAACGAATTCATTATCTAGTTCTTCAGGAGTGCCGGTGATTATCAAGGGCTGAATTTTAAACTGAGCTGGATCATCGACTTTTTTAGATTTTGGCATCAAGCTGACTGTAACTTCAGCGCCTTTCTTCCTAATGGTTAAGCTTAAATCAACACCATCTGGAAGCATGTTTGATAATTCTGTAAATAGATTCATGATTTGATTTTTATAGTGATTAAACGGCAATCATCATTGGCATAATTAGGATTGTAAGAGAGTGATATTCATCTCCTTCATCGTAAACTGGTGAAATAAGAGCAGCTGTGTTTGATTCTCGCATTGTGATTCTAACTTCTGGAGTATCAATAGCATTTAGACATTGGAGTAGAAACTCGCTCTTAAAACCGATCTCAATTAATTCAGTGGACGAATACTCAACAGACATTTGCTCTTGAGCTGACATTTGGAAATCATCATCTTTTCCACTTACTGTTAAGTTTTGATCTGAAATCGAAAGGCTAACAAGAAGTGAGCTCTTATTGGCAAAAATGGATGTCCTTTTCAATGCTCCATTAAAGCTCTTTACATCTGCTTTAACTTCCTTGTCATTGTCTCGTGGAATTACCGCTCTGAAGTTTGGATAATTGCCTTCTATCAAACGGTACACTATTTTAGTATCGCCAAACATGGCCGTCAAATTTCGACTTCCTATTTGTAATTCTATAGTATCTATTCCATCTGCGAGTTCGGAAATAATCTTACCAAACTTCAACGGCAAAACAATATTGAAATCATCTAAGTCAGTATTGAATACTTCGTAAATACCCATCATATTGGAGTTGGTAGAAGTAAAGGTCAATTTACCTTCCTTACTCTCCATAAGCACGCTATTCATGATAGGCCTCAATTCATCGTGACCTGCAAATCCGATAACCTTTTTTATACCATCAACCAAAACATGACTTTCAAGTGTAATTGGTCGAATCGTTTCTCCTGCCTTTTGCTGAATAACAGAAAAGTCATCGTTTGATATTACTGGGATTCTGTAGATTCCGCTTTCATGCTTCAACGTTGCATTTCCAGAGCTTCCTTTTATTTCTACATCAATTATTAACGGTTGTTCAGGGAGAACCTTTAAACCATCAAGCATTATCTTGTGCTCGATTTGGAACTTACAATTTTCCATCGACTGAGAAACACACTCGATCGTTTTAGTAATATTACCCTCTCTGTCCGCACCAGTGACCGATAAAACTCCATCATTAATTTCAAACAAAAAGTTGTCGTGACAAGGTATTAAGCTTTTATTGCTTACGACCTTTCCCACTGCTGTCAGCTTATTCAGCAGTTCATTTCTTGATACTGTAATTTGTCCATTCATATTAAATTGATTTTTAGAATTATATTTAAATTGCTATTTTATCGATTGCATCAAAAAGTGTAGGCATATCCACGTTTTGTTCAGCTCCTCGGCAATATGAAACGCCGTCAAGGAAATAACCAGGAGCTAGTTCTATTCCATAACCTATTCGCCCTTTTAGAATAGCTCTGTAAGGAGTGGTTCCAATACCCATAAATGGATCCAAAACTATTTCTCCGGGATTGCTCATCTGCTCGATCACACGATCAGCTATATCGAATTGCATAGGACATAGATGCATCTCTTTTCCTTTGCTCCATTGTGATCCGTTCAAGGTCAGCATTCGGGTAATGTCTGTCCAGACTTCATCAGACCAGCTCTGAGGTTGCAGCAACATGAATCCGGATGGAAGCTTGCCATGAAGCTCCAGTGTTTCCGCAATGGTCACCACCTCTTCAAAGTCCCAAATCTCGTTCAAAGTGTATTTTCGGAACCACTTGAAAATCTTATCAGGCTCCATGGATGCGATCTTTTGAATTTCTTCGGGTTTCATTCCACGGTTACCGGAAGATCTTGTGTAACCAGCTGCATCCATCTGCCATCGAGCCCGGGAATATCCGTTTGGGTTTTCGGTACCTTCTTTCCTGATGGTCTTCTTTTCCTTCACGACAGGAATGTCAGCGTAGGCGTTTGCCGTGTCGGTTGCCGGCTTACGGAAGTATAATAAATACTCCGGCATACCTACTCCCATTTTAGTACCGTCTTTACATTGTTCAGTCCATCCTAAACGGTAGGTTTGATTATTCTCACGTACAACATCTGTGACAATTGTTTTCATTCCCATGAAAGCAAAACCATGATTGATATAATGCCTGATGCAATCAGCGTGAAAAGGATAAACCGTCTGAACTCCCATGCCGCTCAATCCCATCGGGACAATCCGATCCTTTACATGAATAGCTGCTATTCGCCCAGGCATTAGTTTTTTGTACAGATTAGGTGTTAGAAAGTCCATTTGTTTAAAAAATTCCTCATTACTCTCTGAATGGCCGAAATCGGAATAATTTGGAGAGTATTCATACTGTGTTGAGAAAGGAATTGAAGTCAATATCAACCCAACTGAATCATCTTTGATCTTGTTGTGACTTGACAATTCTTCTACATTATCGTTATTGATTACCAGAAACTTTCGACCTTCAATAACAACTCTTTCAACTCCGATCTTTCGGGTAAGTGCCTTTGACATATCAGAATGTGAGAGGCCATATTTTTTAATTATTTCTGTCATTTTTTGCACCATTTTGTTGTGATTCTTCCATTTTGTTTCGAGAGATTTACGAACGCCCCTTTCGGCTTCTGTGTAGATCAGATCAACCCTGACCTTGTTCTTTTGCAGAAATCGTTGAAGTCGGTGAACGGATTGAATAAAGTCATTAAACTTGAAACCAATTCCGAGGTATATTGCCCAAGAACAATGCCTTTGAAAGTTACATCCTGAACCTGCAATTACCGGCTTTGCTGCAAGCTCTCGAAACCGACCATAGGTAAAGTCTAAAATTGCCTGTTCGCGCTTTTCGTAGTCCTGAGAACCGTAAATTGAAACTACATCCAGTATGGCCTTTTCAATTTCATGGCGTTCTTTTTCTAAGTCGTGCCAGATTATACGGTGTGCGTTGATGTCCTCTTCACGAAGCTCCATCATCTTTGCAATCCGATCATTTAGGCTCTCCCGCTTTTCCTTTGCAGCTCCTTGCAGTCCTCCAGCCGAAACATCATTGAACATCTTAAATTGACGGCCGTCTTTACCGGTACCGGCTTTTGTGTGATCGGATGGAATTTCGTGCCACCTTAAATCCAACTCAGGGAGAATGTAGCCTTTGTCATCTTCTGGGTTCATGGTTATATCGGATGGCCGATTGACGAATATCGCCCAGCTGCTCACCCATAGCCAAAATTCCTCTTCTTTGTGAGCGTGAAGTGTTAATTTGTCAGCTTTGGTTGAATCACGTTTAAAGAACCTAGTTTTAGCTTGACTTACATCCATTACCCCGAGAAAATCAGCATAGGCCAATAATTCAATGTAATCATTTGGGGAAGGGGTAGCAGTGGCAACAAAACGATATTTCACCTGATCCTCTCCACGACGGCAACCCATAGGCCCTCCGTCTCCTGTAAACAATCGCATGAACTCCCGGAATGTCTTTGAACCGCCCAAGCCTCTTAGTATGGATGCTTCATCCAATGAGGCAACATTGAATAATGACGGGTTCAACTTCCCGTCTCTAATGCTTTCGTAATTGGTCAGGTAAATACCATCTCCTTCAAGCTCTGAATTTCGCCTGATGAATTTTGGCAAGACTTCCCATCCTAAAATATTCCGGGAATCTTGAACAAATTCCTGCCGGATATTAAGAGGGCAAACAATCAACCCCTTCCCACCTCCTGTCTTTTCCAGGGTTATTCTGACCGCTTCCAGTTGTGTAACGGTCTTATGCAAACCAAAAGAGGCAAAACAAGCCCTTCTACCGCCTTCGACCAGCCACTTCACCATGATCTTGTTATGTGGCTTCAGTCTCGTGTTGATCAGATCAATATCCAAATCAAACCCCTGTTTCGGTGCAATCTTAATCTTGTTATGTAAAAATTGATTATACTCTGTAATTTGCATAGCGTCTGATTTTGACGCCCTGCGTTGCGAAGAAAAGTGTTAAGAACAGTAGTGAAAATTTGGCATAAAAAAAGCCGGAGCACGAACTTTCGTTCATGTCCAACTCGCTTAACTCAGTGCAATAATAAAAGCATTTTTTTAAAATTGCAACTTATACCGAAATTATTTATTTCAATAAGTCCAAAACCTTTCTGTTAACTTCGTCATATATAGAGTAATCAATCTCAATATAAATATCTGCCATTTTATAATCGTTGTTGACGTGTCCAAGGCAAAAGTCAATATCAGCTTTCGAAATTCCGGCTTTGTTCCTTGCCAGGCTTGCCCATGTATGACGAGCCCAATTTGTGGTGATCTTTGGATACTCCAACGTTTTGCAAATAGATTCAAGGCCTTTGTTTACTGCTTTCATCAAATTGTATGAGCAGGAATACCGTGATTTCAACACTGATAAGAATCCATTATCCGAATATTTATCTATGAGCTCTTTTACCTCAGGTTCAATTTTGATTGACAGTAGAAAATTATTGATATTATCGTCAGTGGTCGTTTTACTTCGCTCGTATTCAAGCCGCCCGGCTACTGGCGGCTTCAATAAATACAAATCATTTACATTGATTCCCATCAAGTAAAACATCATCATAAAAACATCTCTGCCAATATTTTCACGTTCAGATGATAATTTACGATCCCGAATGGCCTTGATTTCTTCAATTCTGATATTTTTACGCTTTCGCCTATACTGTGGGATCTTGAGTTTTGCAAACGGATCATGTGGAATCCGGATGATATTCAAGTCATCGTCGTTGTATTCAAGCTTACATTTATTGAATAGAGCTCTGATCCCTCGGATATAGTTGTTTATTGCTCCTGGTTCCAATCCCTTACCCTTCGGTCCGGATATAGATAGCTGCTTCATAAATGCTGTGAGCTTCTTCGAGCTTATATCCATGACATCAATCGATTCCTTTTTGTAATACCAGGTCAATGCCTTGAGAGATACATCATACCATTCTGCAGTTTTACTCTTCGAAGTGGTAGAGATTAATTGCTTTGAAAACTTGACTAGGTCAACGAATTCGGATTCTGGCTCCGATAATGTTTCGATGTAGTCTTTCAATTCTTTGCACGCCATCTTCTGTAGTCTTATACCGCCAAGTTGGAGAGCAATTTTCCTGTATTGCTGTACTGTCTCTCCAAGCTCGAAATTGAGCATGTCGGCATTCTGATAGTCTTCCGAAACTTCCCCGTTTTTTGCGAAGTAATGCGGTTCTATGTAATGTGCCGTAGAAATGTATTGGGACTCCTTATTGTGGTAGATCCTTATTTTGATATTTGCGGTTCCGTCTTGTTTGACATGTCGGCCAGTTGAGAATACGATCGGTTTAAAAGTTGCCATGATTTTGTAAGTCTAACAATTCAACAAAATCACAAGCTTGGGAACCTCGGCAAGAGTTGTTCAAAGATAGTTCAAAGAAAATACCTCCTAATTTATGCCTAATAGTCGTTTTTAATGTCAAAAAGGCACAAAAAAAGCGAGGGACACAAACCTGTGCCAACTCGCTTATCTCTTCTAAAACACTAACTCTAAGTGTTTTATCTCTGTCGGGATACCAGGATTCGTCTTGTGTCCTGTAAATGTTTTATTATCAGAAAGATATCGGAATGCTTCCAGAAAGAACTCACCGTTTAACTCACCTGAAATTTGACCTGTTTTCAATCAATTTGAAATGAGTTGGTTACATGCAAATATACAAAATAATCCAATTTGGTTCGAAAAAAATGATCTTGAATTGAAAAAAAAGATGATCGTCCGGAATCATCTCATTTAAGATTCGAACCTGTTAAGACAAATTGATGCAGAAAATATTTATAAATATCGCAACCATAACACTTGGTTTTATTTCCAAAATGCATTAATTTTGCTGCATAACAGAAATATATTTGATTATTTCATGAGTATTCACCTTTGCAATATTAACCAACCTAACAGTTTCTAACTGCTCCAGCCAAGACGATGAATTATTTGGAATTCAAGAATAGGATGTTTGACCTGGGATGTTTTAATATTCACCAGGTTTATGCGTGGAAGCCCGGATTCGACAGGAACAACTTTTCACGTTGGACCGACAAAGGCCTTATTGTCCGCCTTCGCCGGGGATATTATACATTTCCCGAATATAAGGGGAAACCCGATTTTGTGCTTTACTTCGCAAACCGTATTTATCGTCCTTCCTATGTAAGCCTCCATGCTGCCCTGGCATTTTACGGAATAATCCCCGAGGCAGTAATCCAGATAACAAGTGTCACAGCGTTGAAGACGGCAAGTTTCAGCAACGACTTTGGTGAGTACAGCTATAAAAATGTAAAAGAGGATTTGATGTTTGGCTATGACCTCAAACCCATTGAGGAAGGAAGGACGCTGCAACTGGCCAAACCGGAGAAGGCCCTGCTTGATTTGCTTTACCTCTATCCATTTTACAACACGGAACAAGAGCTGGATGGCCTACGTTTGGATGAAGATTTTTTAGAAGATGACCTCAACCTGGGGGTGCTGGGGGAGTATTTGGAAAGGTTTGGGAACAGGTCCCTTGAGAACAGGGTGAAATTGCTAATCAAGACATACGGCCTATGATACAACTGGAACTGATAAAGAATTATTTCCCCACCGGATTAAGGGAGAATGCCCCATTTCAAAAATATATGTTGAAGGAATACCTTCAATTGCTAATCCTTGATTATCTTTCGGCCACACCATACATAGGGAAAATCGTCTTTATAGGCGGCACGAACCTCCGCCTTACCAAGGGGATAGACCGGTTCTCTTATCCTAAGTAAATCGTTATCCAAAGCGTACTTATAAGCAGGACTATTAATCAGGAGTTTATCTCCTTTGCTTTTTAAAATAGCTTTGGATAACGATATTGATTATCTTGCAAAGTTTTTTAGCCATTCCCTAAGTTTCGAATCCTTCTCCCACGTGCCTTCCTTTACATGGGCTGGTATGATATTGGTATACGCAGCTTCCAATGCTTCGCGTTTTTGCTTTGAGTCGGCTCTTGCATAGATTTCTGTAGTCTGTATTGATACATGCCCCAGGATATCACGTATATAAACCAGGTTTATCCCGGATTGTAAAAGATGCATCGCTTTGCTGTGACGCAACGTATGTGGGCTGATTTTCTCGGGTATAAGTTCAGGCTTGAGTATCCGTGCATTATTTGCATAAAGGTTTAGGATATACGCCACACCTGAGTTTGTAAGCTTTTCACCCCGGTTGTTGGCAAACAACGGCCGCTGGTTATATGCCTGGTTGTCAAGGCGGTTTTCCTTCATATAAGGCACCAGCAACTTTACCTGCTCATTCTGTAATGGGACTATTCTTTTTTTGTTCCCCTTGCCAAAAATGGTGACGTAACATGGCTTGTCCAGGTTCAGGGAGGAAGGGGAAAGGTCTATGAGTTCATGCACCCTTGCCCCGCTGTCATAAAGCAATGCCAGCAGTGCAAGATTTCGCCGTCCTTCCTTTGTGGTCACAGGTATCTGTTCCAGCAGGAACTTGATCCCTTCGACGGTCAGATAATTGACAGAACTTCTTTTTTCTGACCTCTTGACCTTGATCGACAGGATATTCTGCCATTGTTCAAGGCGTTTGGCATCTTCATATTGCATATATTTAAAAAATGAGTGCAGGGCGGCCAGCCTCTGGTTTCTGGTCGAGTTGGCACATTTCCGTTCTTTCTGCAGCCAATCAAGGAAGTCCAGAACGGTTTCCCTGTAAAGATGAGCAAGAGTCAGTCTGTCGGCTGCTATGTGCCGGACTTTATCCATATAAGTAAGCACAAGGGTAAAAGTATCGCTATACGATCTTATTGTATGGGAGCTGGCTCCCCTTTCCCCGACAAGATATTCCGTGAAGAACTTTGTCAGGTATTTTGCAAAGTCAGTAACTGTTTCCATAGTCGATGTTTATTTCAGGTTTGTTGGGAAGACAAAAGATGTGACCGGATTTTCCATCGCGACAATGTCAGAGTAAATTTCCTGCACCATCCTTACATATTTCTCCGTTCCTTTTATCGTCTTGTGCCCAAGGAAGGTGGACAGTATCGGCAGTGCGCAATAAATGTCGTCCCCACCTTTTACCATTTTTTCAAAGGAGTGCACAGCACTGGTGTGGCGGATATCATGAACACGGGGCCCTTGGTTCTTTCCAATATGAGGTATGGCGCATTGCCGCAGCACCTTTCTGAACCATTTGTATACCGTGCTGTGTGTGAGTGGTTTCCCAATAGTCGATACAAAGAAAAAACTTTCTTTATCCACCAGGCTTTTAATTGGCATCCGGTCCCTGTAAACTTCGTATTGCTTCAACACTTTCTCCAATGAAAGGTTGATAGGCACCATCCGCTGCATTTGGTTCTTCGTTTTCCTTATTATGATCCGGCGAAGCGTATAATCGACATCTATGTTTCTGATAGGTAAGGCTTCGCCGATTCTAACCCCGGTGCTGTAGAGAAACCGGACCAGGGCAGGTATGGCAAAGAGGGCGCTGTTCATGTTGCGGTTAAAAACGGCCATCTTGTCGCATTCCCGGAAGATCATATCCATCTGTTGATGTGTAAAAATGTATGGTATGAAGTCTATATCTTTTTGCTTGGGCAGCCGTGGAATGTAACATTCATGGCCAAGATGGCACATATACCGGCAGAACTGGGACAGTATGGAGTATTTGTCGTACAGTGTCCTGGCTTTGTCGTTTACGCGGGTTTTGCCCCATGCTGCGATTTGTTTACTGGTTATGTAGGCATCTACGGCACCGGTTTCCAAGAAGAACCTGTCAAGCTCTAAAAATATCCGCCTGAACTTATTAAGGCCATACCCCATGGTATCCTTCATCTTCAGGAAGCTGTCAAAATAGGGTGCAAACACACTTCTGTATTCAAGCTGTTCACTCATAAAACACCCCCCCTTTCTGCTCATAGAAACTTGCAGGTACCTGCGGTACATCAAGAGAACAACGCATAAGGTTGTTTATATCTATACGCAGGTAGTTCATAGTGGCCTGCGTACCGGAGTGGCCGAGCGTTTCGGATATGACCGGAAGTGAGGTCCCGTTGCGCAGTAACTGGCTCGCCAGTGTATGCCGCATAGCGTGGGGGCCGAACTTGCGGCCTGTGATGTCGACACCGGATGATATTATTGTCCTGCTTACCGCTCCATTTATTATCATCCTGTTGACGGGTCGGTACGGGGCGCAGGCACTCAGGAAAACTTGCTGCAGGCTGGATACCGGTCTGCCATACTTCAGATAGTTGATAATGGCTTCTCCAACATCGGTCAGGAGCGGCAGTTCTATCACTTTTTTTGTTTTGGACTGAGTTAGGCAAATGATGTTTTGGCCCCATTCCAGGTTTCCGAATGTCAGTCCTGCTATGTCCGAAGAACGGAGGCCGAGCCGCGTGGCCAGAAGGAGCATCGCATAGTCACGTTTGCCGACCGCACTTGACTGGCCTACTGTATCCTCAATACGCTTTATCTCATCGGCACTATATACCGAAGGCAGTTTTTCACGTTTGGGAAAATTGTTTCTTCCGATGACGTATTCTACATTCTTATCTATATATTTTTGCCCATACAAAAACCGGCAGAACATGCGGGTAGTATAAAGGCAATTGTCTTTACTGTTATGGGCGGATGCTATGAAGGAAAGGACATCTTCATCCCTGATTTCTGAAACATGGGTTACTGACTTTAATGCCAAATGGCTTATAAAATAGCTCAAAATGCGACGATGGTTCTCAATTGTCAGTTTGCTGCGTCGAAGTTTTGCTTGTGACTTTAAGAACTCAAATGCAGCTTCACCTATTTCTCCTGGCAACTCATGGTATACATATTGTATTATCCTTTTTCTGACCTTGCCGTATGAAAGAAAGTCGCTAATTACATGCACATTACGACGGATTGTGCGCATATACGAGTCGCTCATTCCTTGAATGCTGCCTAAAAAATCTTCACCAATGGCAGCATTGTAGTTTGCAAAGGAGTTTTTATTCATATACTCCTCGATTCCATCACGCCACAGTCGTTGGTAATCCGCAATCCGTGGCTCACTGTAGCCTTCCTCCCTGAGGTAAGCCACGCATTCCCTGATAAGGGATTTGATTTCTTGTTCTGTTTTCATTTGCTATCTTTTTAGAGAATGCAACATTGCATCCATTTGAAAATAGCAAATATTATCACGATAATATTATCAAAAGTAAGATTGGTTTATAGATACTTACAAAGTATTTTGAATAATAACTTTGGATAACGATTTACTTGGGATAAGATAAATTATCACGAGTCGTGATAATTACTCCGAAGATTTGGATTTTGACTGCAAGGAACTTTCAAAAGAGGAATTTATTGAAATGACCGATAGCATCCTGCACTTCCTGCAACGGGACGGATGGCGTGCCGAAGTCCGGGACCGTGAAAATAAACGCCTGAAGGCTTTCCGGCGTAACATCCATTTTCCTGAACTGTTGTTTGACCTGGGATTGACCGGTCACCGGGAAGAGCGATTTTTGATAAAAGTTGAGAGCCAGGACCAGGAAATACAATATGAACGAAAAATGGTGAACATCAAGGGATGTGGTTTTTACTTCCCATTTCCAGTGCCGTCGGATGAAGTATTGTGTTCGATGAAACTCTCAGCTATGCTCACCCGCCATAAAGGGCGTGATTTCTACGATGTAATGTTCCTGCTTGCCCAAACCAAACCGGATTACCCCTTTCTTGCCAAGATGCAGGGCATCAACAATCTGGAAGAATTGAAGACGGCAGTAGTTGAGATACTAAAAGTTGTTGATCTAAACATCAAAAAGAAGGACTTTGAGCATCTGTTGTTCAATAAAAGAAACAGTGAACGTATCCTGTCAATTAAAGAATTCTTTCAGGATATGAAATAAATCAACTATAGATTTTTTCTGATCGGTTGAAGAATTAAAAGGCCTAAAAAATGGGGCCTTTCGTTCCACAAAACCTAACTCAAAATTTTTGTGGTATTTATATTTGATTTGCAATTCATTACGAAGAACGTAATACTTCGCAAACGAAAACAATAGGTTTTGTCGATTACATCCAACAAAAGGGAGTTAAAAATGTCGGTTGAAATCGACAAAATCATATTGAACGACCAAAAAAAGGAGGCTTTGCCTCCCATTTTTTAGAACTTGATCTGGTCTTCAACCTCTTTGATCTTTCCATCCAGTGTGGTTTTGATCTCCTCCATCACGGCTGACACAACCGGGGTATTGGAGGTTTTGAACTCCTTTCCGGAAGCGTCCCGTAGGAAAATCGTTGCCCCCATTCCATCGGCACCCAATGAAAAGGTCTGAAGGTTACGGCGGGTTTCCGTCAGCTTGCGCCACCTTTCGACGAGCATGCCCAAATCTTCCACTTTCTGGATGCGTTTTTCCAATGATGGAACTTCAGAAACTGCTTTCTCTTCTTTTTTCACTACTTCCAAAGAAGCCTTGCTTTGTCCATTACTCTCAGTAGTGGCCTTTTTAACTGTATTACTCATAATTGTTTTCCACTGCCCTGTGGCTTTTTTATGGCATCTGGCACGCCGGTTAAAATTTCGGCGGACCGGATATTGAGCTGCACGGATGAGGTCAACGGGGTGCATGTCTGTTTTTTGCCAACCTGCTTGTTCACTGGATCAACCTGTTCATTTAAAATGAACAGGGCAAAAAACTGAACGCATCCGAAGGAAACGAGCCACGAAAAGCGAGTTCCCCTTTACCGTTCCGTGAAGCGCAAATAACTTTGCTGGGATTTTAAATGGAGTGGTTTTACCTTTCAAAACACGGAAACGAACAAAAAAGGGGCTTTCTTCTGCCCCTAAAATTCAAATAGTAACTGCTGGGATATTCCCGCTTTCGGTACCTGTTTGACAATGGTTTCCTGCTTCTTTTCAGGCAGTTTCAATATCAGGTAACTTTCCGCTTCTGTAATCTCCCGGATATAAGGAACCCCTTTTTCAGGGTGAAGTTCTATTCGCCAACCCGTATAAAAACGGTTCATCAGGGTGTCCAACCAGCAAACTTCGCCCAAAAGTCCGTTCAGGCAGAGGTTAATCACGCACATCATCGCGCAGGTCCGGTCAACGTCTGCCCCGAAAAATAACGAATCCCCGCTAATTTTTGCCGCTGCCAATAACATCCGGCCAGAACCGCAACAACAGTCAGCCACCCGCTCTCCAAAACCTGCCGGGTTTAATATTCTTGCCATCATTTCGCATACTGGTTCCGGGGTAAAGAATTGTCCATTATGCCCATGACTGATGTACTCCATATAAAAGTCACCGAACACGTCTTTCAAACCTTCACCATTATTGTCCATCTCTTGTACCAATGCACCAAAAGCTTCTGCCATCAGGTAGGCGTCCGACTTTTCATAGTTTCGGACGATTTCATGGTACCGGCCTTCTTTTGTACCCAACGATAAAGCGCAAACAACCATTTCAAGGAAGTCTTCATAAACGGAATGCAAACCATATTTGTACCCGATTTGAAGGATATACTGGGAAAAACTTTTTAACTGTTCCATCTTTTGGATGTTTAATCATGATTGAGTGTGAATTTTTGAGATAAAAAAGGCGAAGGCTAAACTGCCCCCGCCAATTTCCTGGCCTGCTTTGTACTTGTCGGCCGGTTTGGGCTAACCTGATGGTCCAGGATGTAATCCACTGCTTTTTGTGCCATCGATGAAGCTGTTAAAAGCATTTTCTTGTCTTCCTTGAATTTTCCAATCCAGCTTTTAATGTATGCGGCACTGTTGTCAATCGTGGCATTCTGGATACCGGTCATGTAACACAGGTAAGCTGCCCCCATTTCGGCTACGAGTTCCTCAACATCCCGGGAACCGGACTTGTGGTTTAGCAACTTTTCATGTCTTCCTGTCCGGCTGGTATGCCCGCACCCATGGACACATTCATGATATAATGTTAAATAGAACTGTTCATCCTGAAAAAAGGTCCGTGGATTGGGCATCCCGATATAGTCCTCTGACGGTAAATAAAAGGCATGGGATTGGTTCAACCTGATTTCAGGACAATCAGACCAGCACTCGATCAACTGCTCGGCACGGGCAATCGGGTCAAAATCGTGATCGTAAGCTTCTGTGGACGGGATTTTGTTTTCATCGATCCCTTCGGCCTGTTTCAGGTTGAAAACTGTGTAATACCGGAGAAACGGTACCTGGTCGATACTGCCGTCTTTTTCTTCCTTTTCCAGGATTTTCCAGAATACCACGGGAAAACCTTTTTCTCCTTTCAGGACATGCCCGCCCAGTTCTTTGACCTGGTTGAAAGTGAGAAAAAATGGACTGCCGAACTTATCGGCCACGGTAAGCAGGAACCAAAAATTGAACCCCCGGTAAACCTTTTTGTAAACCATGTTTTGAGGCAAACCGGTTTCAGTTTTCCAGGGCATCTGCCACGGAATGACACCTTTTTCAAGGCGTTCGATAATCAGGCTGTTAACCATTTCATAAATGTCGAATGAAGAATTCATAGGAAATTGCTGCTGCCCTGCAGTCTTTTTTTGGCATCCGTCAATAGCCGGACTTATCTGGCACGCCGTTAAACTTAAATTTTTGGCGTGCCACATTGAGCTGTCCCGGATCAGGTCAACGGGGTGCATGTCAGTTTTTTGCCAACCTTTTTGTTCACTGAATCAACCTGTTTAATGACAATGAACAAGGCAAAAAACTGAACGCATCCGAAGGACGGTTGCCACGAAAAGCAACCGCCCCTTTACCGTTCCGGGAAGCGAAATAACTTTGTCGGAAATTTGAGTGTAAAAGAAACCTATTGAAAAGATTAAGGACTTTATAGCGAATTAAAAATAGGGTGAATGAAGACGATATGAAACCAGTGAACGAACTGGTTGATAAACTTAAACTAATCAATGCCGTATCATTGATTTTCCCAATGTTTGGTTCTCCCCGTTAAGTTCAGGTAAAATACGAAGTCTCCTTCATAATCAAATCAGTATTTGTATATTTGCAAAATAAGCTAAATATTGACCGACAAAATAAGCTAAATATAACACAGCAGAATAAGCTAACATTAGTACGGCAGTATAAGCTAAAGGAAATACAGATTTAAATCAAAAGGAAGAAGATTATGGCAACACCATCAGAAAAACTGGCACAATCGCTTGAAGTTTTACAAAAACTGCAAAATGAGAATGGTCTCGCCGTTATCAAGGCGGAAGAACTGTCCCGAACCCACAAGGAAAGGCTTCTTGCAAATGGATTTATTGAAGAGGTGATGAAAGGATGGTTTATCGCAACAAGGCCCGATGCTCCAAACGGCGATACAACTTCATGGTACACATCTTTTTGGAACTTTGCACAGGTTTATCTTACATCCAGGTTTGATGAGAACTGGTGTCTTTCCCCGGATCAGTCCTTACTGCTTATAGTCGGGAACAAAACCGTTCCATCACAGCTTTTAGTCCGTTCTCCCAAAGCCAGAAACAAAGTCACACAGCTTATTCACAATACCTCCATTTTGGATATACGTGCATCATTGCCCAACAAAAACGATATTCTCGTTTTGGAAGGGTTAAATGTATTTTCTTTGGAAAGCGCATTGGTTGCCGTTAATGCCGACTTTTTTACCCGTCATGCGATAGATGCAAGAGCCTGTCTTGCAATGGTCAGGGACGCATCGTCTTTATTATCAAAACTGTTGAACGGTGGGCATAGTGTTATTGCCGGACGGTTGGCAGGGGCTTTCCGGAATATCGGAAATACCCGAATAGCCGATACAATTCTTAAAACGATGAAATCAGCCGGATATGACATTCGGGAGGACGACCCGTTTGCTGAAAAACTACCGGAAAATATTCTTGGAATTCGGGAAAATTCGCCGTATGTCAGCCGAATAAAGCTAATGTGGCACCAGATGCGGGGCGAAGTGATTAATAACTTTCCAAAGCCCAAAGAATTACCCACGGATATTCAGGCCTATATGAGAGAGGTCGAAGAACATTATGTCGAAGATGCCTATCATTCATTATCCATTGAAGGGTATCGGGTAACGCCCGAACTCATAGAACGGGTCAGAGGTGGAAACTGGAATCCTGATGGTGACAAATCAGACAGAGAGGCACGTAATGCCATGGCCGCCCGCGGGTATTATCAAGCATTCCAAGCCGTAAAAGAAAGCATCAGGAAAATCCTTACAGGGGAAAATGCAGGAGAGGTGGCCGATACAGATCATGGAGACTGGTACCGGGAATTGTTTGCGCCCAGTGTTGTAGCCGGATTATTGAAACCCGCCGACCTTGCCGGATACAGAAACAATCAGGTCTATATCAAAGGCTCGATGCATACGCCGCTCAATCCCGAAGCAGTGCGCGATGCCATTCCCGCACTGTTTGAATTGTTACGCAATGAAGACCATGCAGGTGTCCGGGCAGTGCTGGGGCATTTTATCTTTGTCTATATCCACCCGTATATGGATGGTAACGGACGCATCGGGCGTTTTCTGTTTAATACCATGTTGGCTTCGGGTGGGTATTCATGGACGGTTATTCCGGTGGAGCAAAGGGATGCCTATATGGCCGCACTGGAACGTGCCAGCGTTGACGGCGATATTCGTGACTTTGCAACTTTTCTGGGGAATTTGGTTGAATCAGGCTTGAAGTAAATCACAATCACTTTAAAAATATTGGGATTTGGGTACTCAGGGTACTGATATTCTCGTCAAAATAAAGAAGGTTCCAGTTTCCAGATATCGATATCCTGTAGAGTATGTAAATGGTTAACGGAAGTAAAAAAATTCCCCGGCTATCAGTACTGGTTTTGGGTCTATACCCGTATTTGACTTTCTTTTCCCCATTTATTTCTTTTCCAATGGTCCCATTATAAATTTTTCCAGGTCAATTGCTGTAAAACTCGCCTCCTTCCTGTTATAAAAGGTATTTCCAAGGATAAAAGCATTTGAGCCTACTTCTATTTCTGCAATTTTTTTATCTATGCTATCCAATACAAAGGTTGTTGTATCATTTGTAATAAATTTGTATCCTTCAAAATTGAGGGAATGCAGCCATAATGCCTTTTCTATTGTGGCGGTTACATTTAATTGATCATCAATTACCAAGGTTTTCCCATTCCCTGTATAGACATATTTCTTTGTTGTATCTGAAAGGCTGGAAAATTCACCCTGGCCGTCCTGCGAATACACATGTCCTCCGGTAAAATACTTTAGTCCCCCAAATTCATCCTCCGGAAATTCTTTGTTCTGGATCAAATTTCCATTTTTTGATGAGTATTTGGCAACCCGGTTTTTGAAAACCAGGTAAAAAACATCATCCACCTGCTGAAAGCCAAGGATTGGATCGTCTTTCACATCTATGATTGAAAAGAAGCTTTGTTTTCCTGTATCCTTGTTAAAAGCAGCAAGGAAAGGTTTGCCATAATTCAGCTGTCTGTATCCCATAAAAGCATATCCCCTGTTGATCATGTAGATCACGCTGTCATTGGCAAAGATGACCGATTTACTTGGCAGGTTTTGGGGAAATGGAAATGACCAGACAACTTCTCCTGTATTTTTATCAACCCCGGCAAGTTTTTCCTTTGATGCGAAATATAAATCAGTACTGTCAGCAAGTACATTTGAGACTAAATCCCTGACCAGGTTATATCCGGTAGAGATAACGAAAGTCCCGGTGAGAACACCTGCTACGGCACCAAGTGCATTGGCTGTATTTGTAACAGAATAGTCCTTGTCCCCGGTAACAGTATTGTAGTCCCAGCCGGAACCGTCCTTTAAGTGAATGGTATGTAAGCCTGCTGCAACAGCAAGAAGTGTGGTGTCATTCAAATAAAAGACGTTGTTCCAGGCATATTCCCGGCTGAGCTCCCTTTTCCAGAGAACGTCACCTGTTTTTAAATTAATGCCTTCCAACTTATCAGAAAGTTGATCACCGATCCTGTATTTGTAACCAATACCGGTATTTGATATTGGATCAACAAAATAAATGTCATTTCTGACCTCCCATAGTTCCTCACCGGTATTGATATCCAGGCAGGTGCTTTTATTGGCAACAGTGAGAATAACCGTATTACTGAACTGCTGAACACTGCTGGTCTGGTAATTGATTTTTTTGCTCCATTTTAAATCTTTGGAATAAAGGTCATAAACAAGAATATTACCTTTATTATCAAGCCATTTCCCGTTTTTGCTTGTGCCTCGCAATTGTACAGTCGAAAATCCTGATGTTGTGTCAAGGTATGTTTCTTGGATCCTGTCCGGGAAGATGAATTCGGTTCCCGTGATATCGGTTCCCCCAACAAGGTTTTTGCCCAAAACCTTCTGGTTGGCCAGGATGGTCAATTCAGTTTTTTGGCAATACGAACTGATTGAAACGACAATGAGTAGAACAAGGATAGAAATTTTCATTTTTTGTCAAATCTTCGGGTGATAAAAGTTAATATCAGCCTCAAAGTTAAATCAAGAGAAGGATATTTATTATCATTTTTATGGTATAATTGAAAATATATTGAATCAACGATTGAAGGTTGTGTTTTTCAAAACTTCGATAATAAAAAACTTTATTCCTATTTTTAGGGAATGATTGAGCAGGTACAGCAGATATTAAAAGAAGGCGAAGGAATAACGGTTGAGTTTAAGACTTCGCGATATGAACTCAATAAAAACACGTTCGAGAGTATTTGCGCTTTCCTGAACAGGAAAGGTGGCCATTTGCTTTTGGGAGTAACCGATAGCGGGACTGTTGAAGGAATTGAAGAAAAAAAGGTGCAACTCTTGGTTGACCGGCTGATAAGCCTCATGAACAATCCCCAAAAGCTTTCACCAACGGTTTATCTTATCCCCGAAATCGTGGACTTGGATGGAAAGAAAATTATTTACCTGCATATTCCTGAAAGTTCACAGGTTCATTCCACGGCCGGTAAGATATTTGACCGGAACAGTGATGGTGATTTTAATGTTACCGGGAATCATAGTCTGGTGGAACACCTGTACCTGCGCAAGGCAAATAATTTTACAGAATCAGGCATCTATAAGTTTCTATCCCTGGAGGATTTTCGGCCTGACCTGATTGCACGGGTCAGGAAACTCGCTTCAGTGCGTACTTCCGGTCACCCGTGGGAAAGTATGAATGACGAAGAGTTGCTTCGTAGCGCCAAGCTTTACAGAAAAGATTTCAAGACAGGTGAAGAAGGGTTCATTCTGGCTGCTGTACTTTTGTTTGGAAAGGACGAAATCATTCAGAATATCCTTCCGGCATATAAAACCGATGCCCTGGTAAGAATTGTGAATACGGACCGTTATGACGACCGTCTGGAAGTACGGACCAACCTCATTGAAAGCTATGACCTGTTAATGGATTTCATCCGTAAGCATTTACCGGATCCGTTTTACCTGGAGAATGACCAACGGATAAACCTGCGGGATAAAATTTTCAGGGAAGTGATCGCCAATACGTTGGTTCACCGCGAATTTTTGAATTCTTTTCCCTCCAGATTGGTTATAGAGAAAGAGAAGGTAACTATTGAAAACTGGAACAAGCCCTACATTCCGGGGATCATTAATCCTGATAACTTTTATACCCATCCAAAGAATCCAATTGTACTGGAACTGTTTAAGCAGATTGGGCGGGCCGATGAGCTTGGCTCAGGTGTCAGAAACGTTTTTAAGTATGGTAAGCTCTATGGAAAATCTGAACCAGTTTTTAAAGAAGGTGACATTTTCACGACAATCATTTCTATTCCCAATAAATATATTTTTAGGGACGAAGGTGGAGATTACAGGGTTACAGGAAGTCATGCAGCTCTTGAAAAAGAGGATAAATTTGATGCTGATACTGTAAATGATGCTGTAAATGATGCTGTAAATGATGCTGTAAATGATGCTGTAAAAGATCGGCTAAAGACAGAATTAATGGAAATCATCAAGAATGAAGGCCTGTCATTACCCCAACTTATGAAAGATCTCAGTGTCAAACGTGCGACTGCTCAACGCGACATGAAAATACTCAGAGATATTGGCTTTATACATTTTTTAGGTGCACCTAAAACAGGAAAATATATGATTACTAAAAAATTGGCACAAATCCTGAAAAAATCATGATCACTTCTCAAATCGTTCAAAAAGGCTGGAACTATTGCAACATATCTTCCTGAAAAAGAGAACGAACAAAAAAGGGGCATCGCACCCCAGTAGTTCAACCTAAAAAGGATTTCCCATACCGGCAAAGACTTCTTCATCTGCCGCAGCCGAAAGAAAACTTCCGAATTCCGGTTCTCCGCAATCAGAACATAGCAGCGTGCGGGTTCGTGGCCAGTAGTAGGCTACACTTCCACGAGGCAAACGAACCTGGCACTTTTCGCAGTAGCTTGGATAACGTACGGCAATTTGTCTTGGATCATCTTTATATCTCATCATCATCAATACCTCCTATCATTTTATTCTGAAATCGATCATCAGAATGGATTAATCTTCAAATGGTTTCATAATGAAAATCGCTGGCGACGGATCGTCAAAATCCCGGGCTGTAATCAGGGCTCTGAGAGTGACTTCCCGCAACAGCCGGTTAGACCTGTCCGCTACTTTTTCGTTCTGCTCCCAATCTCCAGCGTCCGGCAATTGGACCAATAACTTAAATAGCAATCTGGAAGAAGATTCCTTCCGGGCGAAAAAGGCAAACATGAACAATACATCCCATAAACGGCCCGACTGGTCCTGATGGCCGTCTATTCCTTTGGGTACTTCAACATATTTGTCCCATACTGAGCGGGTCAGGTAAACCGGATGACGGATCCCAGCTTCCTGAGAAATCTTTTGATCAACTTGAATCAGGAAACCATCATCGATGGCTTGTTTGGTGGAGTAAACGGAAATGGGTTTTAAACTTTTGAAATCATTCATAATAGATCGCTGCTGCCTTGCAGACTTTTAATGGCATCTGGCACGCCGTTAAACTTAAATTTTTGGCGTACCACATTGAGCTGTCCCGGATCAGGTCAATGGGGTGCATGTCAGTTTTTTGCCGACCTGTTTGTTCATTGAATCAACCTGTTCATCGACAATGAACAAGGCAAAAAACTGAACGCATCCGAAGGACGGTTGCCACGAAAAGCAACCGCCCCTTTACCGTTCAGGGAAGCGATCAATAACTTTGTCGAAAATTTGAGTGAAAAGGAGTATGTCTTATGATCAGTCAACGGGTGAATGTCATTTTTCAACCATTTACAGAGAACATTTCAAAAAAATGACCGAATGCGAGGAACCGGAGCGAAGCAGAGGTCCTTGACCGTTTTTGCAGTGCAGGTAAATTCGACAGGAATTGAGAATGGCTTTGTTCAATAAGTATAATTTGGTAAGATTAAACTATTACTTAATAGTCCTGAATTTTAGGCAGATAACAAAAGCTTACACATAGCCATGCTAAGTCAAAGACCTTGCCTAACCAACACAATAAACGAAAGGAGTAAAGGATAAGAAACCAATATCAAAGAAGGCACGAATTTACTTTGAATTTTCAGGAGTTTTGAGGGAAAGGCTTCATTTTATTCTAAATCCTACAAATCATGTTATTATTATGATTGCTTCCTCCAGATGTTAAAATTCAAATTATTACATTTGGTTTTGATTTGAGAAAACTCAAAGAATTATCAACTTTAGCCAAACGTATAATACGGAATGAATATCGCCCAAATAGAACAAAACCTGCAAAACCTGATGAAGTTTTTTTCACCGGAAACCTTCATCTACGACTTACTTTTAGCATACGGTTTGCCCAAAGCTTCCATCACCCGTTTGCAAAAGGGGAATTTAAACCTCTCTAAAAAGGACGGTGAAATATCATGGAAGAAAAAGCTTTTTTTCAAAGCTGTTTATGACGCAGATTTGCACCAGTCAATTTCTAAATTGAACGGAGAATTAAACCACGGTCAGCGATTTGTGGTTGTAACAGATTTTGAAACGTTGTTAGCTATTGATACCAAAACAAACGATAAGCTGGATATTGAACTTCAAAATTTACCGAAGCATTATGATTTCTTCCTTCCTTGGGCTGGCATGGAAAAACACAAACACCGCGATGAAAATATTGCAGATGTTAGGGCTGCAGAAAAGATGGCTAAGTTGTTTGATGAAATTAAAAAAGATAACCCGGATGATTCACTGGAATTCATTCACGGCTTAAACGTTTTTCTTTCACGTCTGCTGTTTTGTTATTTTGCTGAGGATACAAATATTTTCCAGAAAAACCAGTTTACCAATGCCATCAGTTCAAACACCCAGGCCAATGGTAGCGACCTGGATTCATTTCTCGACCGGCTTTTTGAGGTATTGGACACTCCTGAAAAATCAAGGGTTGGTTTACCTGCTTATTTCAACGTATTCCCCTATGTTAATGGAGGTTTGTTCTGCAAGCGGCTTCTGTCGCCAAAGTTTACGCGGCGTTCGAGGCAATTGATTATCGACAGTGGCGAGATGCAATGGAAAGACATAAACCCCGACATATTTGGCTCCATGTTTCAGGCTGTTATTGGTGCCGACCAGCGTGGAAGCCTCGGACAGCATTACACCTCTGTCCCCAACATCATGAAGGTGATTGAACCGCTTTTCCTGAACAGTTTATACGAAGAATTTGAAGATGTCAAGGGCAACCTGAAAAAATTAAATGAACTTCAAATACGACTTTCAAAGATCAAGATATTTGATCCAGCTTGCGGCAGTGGAAACTTTCTAATTATTGCCTACAAGGAACTACGAAGGCTGGAAATGAAAATCTTTCTGGAAATCGAAATAATTACAAAAGCCCATACTACAAAGTACAGTGAAATTTCGCTCAACAATTTCTATGGTATCGAGATTGATGACTTTGCTCACGAAGTAGCCCAACTCTCCCTTTGGTTAGCCGTGCACCAAATGAATGTAGAGTTTTACCGGCAGTTTGGCCGCACCAATCCAACCCTACCATTAAAACAAGCCGGCAACATTGTTTGTGGGAATGCCTGTCGCCTGAATTGGGAAACGGTTTGTCCAAGTAAAACAGAGGATGAAATTTATATTTTGGGAAATCCGCCATATAGAGGTTTTTCCCAACAAGAAAAAGAACAAAAGAATGATCTGTTTTTCATATTGGGTGCAACTACTAAACTAGACTATATTTCTGGCTGGTATATACTTGCAGCAAAATATATCGCAGAATATGATCAGGTAGCATTTGGTTTTGTTTCAACCAACTCTATATGCCAGGGGGAACAAGTTGCATTACTTTGGCCTCTAATCTTGGGTAAGAAGAATGAAATATTTTTTGCTCATAAATCTTTTAAATGGGAAAACAATGCGAAATCACAAGCTGGAGTTACAGTGATAATCACTGGTATTCGGAAAAAACAAAACAAACCCAAGTGTATAATTGAAAGCGGACATAAAGTGACGGTAGACTATATAAATCCTTATCTTTCAACAGCAAGAATCAGTGGAGTTCCTAAAAGAAATATACCCCTTTCTAATTTTTCACCAATGGTTTTGGGGAATATGCCAAATGATTTCGGTGGTCTTCAGTTCACAATGGAAGAAAAGGAAAATATTGTAAATCAATATCCTGGATCTACTCATTTCTTTAAAAAGGTTGTGGGTTCTCAGGAATTTATCAAAGGAGTTGAAAGATGGTGTATTTGGGCCGAGGAAAATGATTTTAATGAGCTGAATGAAATACCTCCAATTGCGGACAGATTGAATATCGTTAGGACTGAAAGAAACAGAAGTAAAAAAGAATCGTACAACAAATTTGCAACTAAACCACATAGATTTATTGAGATACGTCATAAAAATACGGATGTATTGCTCGTACCTGGCACATCGTCTGAAAAAAGAGAATATATTCCAATAGGGCTTTTAAATAATAACGTAATTATAAATAATCTCGCTTTTGCAGTATATTCACCCAACACTGAATTATTTGGTGTTTTAACCTCCAAAATGCACAATCTTTGGGTAAGAGCTGTTGGTGGAAGTTTAGAGACACGAATTAGATATTCTTCTGTTCTATGTTATAACACATTCCCTTTCCCTCCAATATCCGACCAGCGTAAACAAGAAATTACCCAATGTGTTTTTCGTATTTTGGAGGAGCGGGAGAAACATTCAGACAAAACCCTGGCTCAATTGTACGACCCCGACAAGATGCCAGAAGGCTTGCGCGAAGCACACCGACAAAACGATTTGGCAGTGGAACGTTGTTACAGAAGCCGGCCTTTTGAAAGCGACGAAGAACGGTTGGAATACCTATTCAAACTCTACGAAAAAATGATTGCGGAAGAACAGGACCGAAATACCTTGTTTGCAGAAAAAAAGAAAACCCGGAAACTAATACGATAATGCACAAAATACTCAATAAACTATTAAGCCAGGCTGCCGAAAATGAGATCGTAGAATTTAAAGAGGCAAAAAACCAATATGACATAAACAAGTTGGGCAAGTATTTCCCGGCATTAAGCAATGAAGCTAACTTGAAGAATGTCAGCGATGCATGGTTGGTATTCGGGGTAAAGAATGACAAAACCATTGTTGGGACATCAATATCCGACAATCAAATCAATGCATATAAACATGAAATAGCCAAAAATACGACTGCCAATCTCACATTTATTGATATTTACAAGGTAACGGTTGAAGGCCAGAAAGTGCTCTTGTTACAAATACCTGCAGCTCTTACAGGTTTGCCAATTGCTTGGAAAGGGCATTACTATGGACGGAACGGAGAATCACTAAGCCCTTTGAACATTGAAGAGTTGGAAAGGATCAGAAACCAAGTCAATACAACCGATTGGAGTATAGGAACAATAAATGAAGCATCGATTGATGATCTGTCTCCTGAGGCAATTGAAAAAGCCAGGCAGCTTTTCACTGTTAAAAATCCATCATTAAAAGATGAGATACCCCATTGGGATGTCCTGACTTTTTTGAATAAAGCAAAACTGGCCATTAAAGGCAAAATAACGAGAACTGCGATTATCTTGCTCGGCAAACCGGAATCAGAGCATTTTATTCATCCGGCCATTGCCAAGATTAGTTGGATATTGAGGGATAAAGACAATATTGAAAAAGACTATGAGCATTTTTCCTGCCCATTTTTGCTGAATGTTGAAAAGGCTCGGGCAAAAATCCGGAACCTGAAATATCGTTACCTGCAAAAAGGCACACTGTTTCCTGACGAGGTTGATCAATACGATCCGTATATAATCCGCGAGGCCCTAAATAATAGCATAGCCCATCAGGATTACCGCTTAGGGGGTAAAATAAAAATTGTTGAAAAGGAAGACGGCACACTCACCTTTCATAATTTAGGCAACTTTATTCCCCAGTCCATTGAAAATGTGATAATGGCCGATGCCCCTGAATCAAAATACAGGAATGCTTTTTTGTCCAGTGCGATGGTTAACCTGAACATGATTGATACCATTGGAAGTGGGATCAGGCGGATGTTTGTTATCCAGAAGAATAAACTGTTCCCATTACCTGAATATAGTTTTGAAAATAATTCAGTTAAGGTGATCATCAGTGGAAAGGTTATGGATTTAGCCTATGCAGAAAAATTGGCACAATTGCCCGATCTTTCATTACATGAAATCATGCTCCTGGACAAAGTGCAAAAAAAACAAATATTTAGCTGATCCGGAAGTAAAAGAACTAAGGGATAAAAAATTAATTGAAGGCCGGAAACCCAATTTTTATATTTCGTCAATTGTTGCAAAAGAAACCGGGCAGAGAGGTGAGTATTTAAGATTAAGGGGAATCGATGATGAATATTGCATGAAGCTTATTATCGATTATCTCAAAGAGTTTAAGAAGGCCAAAAAAGCTGATTTCTCGGAATTGCTTGAAAACAAATTACCCGATGTATTAAGTAAAGGACAAAAACAGCATAAGATCAAGAACCTTTTGCAAAAAATGAAGAAAGATGGGCTTATCGATTTGAATAATGAAAGATACTGGGTCCTCAATTGAATGGTCTAAATGCCCAATCTCAGACAGAATTTAGACGAAGACTTAGACGTAAATCAAATTGCGACAAGATGTAATAACCATATAATAAGCAGATTAAAGTTTGTTTATTAAAAATAAATAGACGAAAATTTAGACGAAAATGCCAGATATCGTAAAAGTTACTTACAACCAAACAGGTCAAAGCACCAAAACAAACCCAATGGGCATGCGCGACATGCAGGCCCGGGCGTTCGAAGCCCGCGATTCCCAATATTTGTTGCTGAAAGCCCCACCGGCATCAGGAAAATCACGGGCGCTAATGTTTCTCGCTCTAGATAAGTTAAGAAACCAAGGCATCGAAAAAGTAATTGTGTCCGTACCTGAGCGTTCCATCGGAGGTTCGTTTGCAAAAACCAATCTCAGTGCCCACGGTTTTTTCAACGACTGGGATCCAAACGATCAATACAACCTGTGTACGCCGGGAAGCGATGGGAGCAAAAGCAAAGTGCAGGCTTTTCATAACTTCATGAATAATGGTGAGCAAATATTGATTTGCACCCATGCCACCCTCCGCTTTGCCTGTGAGGAACTGGACGAACAAATATTTAATAAAACGTTGTTGGCCATTGACGAATTTCACCATGTTTCAGCCGACATAAACAACCGGCTGGGCGAGCTTTTGCGTAGCATTATGCAAAAATCATCGGCCCATATCATCGCCATGACAGGCTCTTATTTCCGGGGCGACAGTGTCCCTGTTTTATTGCCTGACAGTGAAGCCCGGTTTACCAAAGTAACTTACAACTATTATGAGCAGCTTAACGGCTATTCGTACCTAAGATCATTGGGCATTGGATACCATTTTTACCAAGGAAGATATACCGAAGCCATTTTGGAAATACTTGACACCGATAAAAAAACGATCTTGCATATCCCCAATGTCAACTCCGGCGAATCAACCAAAGACAAACACAACGAAGTTGATTTTATTCTGGATGCTATTGGATCAGTGATAAAGCAGGACACGGAAACAGCTGTGATCCATGTAAAACGCCATGCAGATGGGAAAGTAATAAAAGTAGCCGATCTTGTGGAAGATAATCAAAGGGAAAGGGACAAGATTGTAAACTATCTTCGAAATATCCGATCAGAAGATGACATGGACTTGATTATCGCCTTAGGCATGGCAAAAGAGGGTTTTGACTGGCCATATTGCGAACATGCCTTAACAGTTGGCTATCGGGGGTCATTAACTGAAATCATTCAAATCATTGGACGGGCAACCCGTGACAGCAGTAACAAATCACACGCCCAGTTCACCAACCTGATTGCCCAGCCAGACGCTGCAGACGACCAAGTTAAATTGTCTGTAAACAATATGCTAAAAGCTATTACCGCATCCTTGCTGATGGAACAGGTTTTGGCCCCGAACTGGAATTTTAAGACCAAACTTTCGGACGATGACAAAGCTAAACCAGGCGAGTTAAAGATAAGGGGCTTAAAAGAACCTTCTTCAAAAAGGGTAAAAGATATTATCGAATCAGACCTAAACGATTTAAAAGCAACGATACTTCAGGATGATACCATGCTAAAAGCCATGCCGGGCAATGTTGAACCGGAGGTGATCAACAAAGTGCTTATCCCAAAAATTATCCGGGTGAAATACCCGGAATTATCGGATATGGAAGTTGAAGAAATACGTCAATATGTAGTGGTCGATTCTGTCATCAAAAATGGCGAAATCAAGGAAACCGGCGATAAACGTTTCATCCGGATGGCAGACAGCTTTATTGACATTGATGATATCCACATTGACCTCATTGACCAGATCAACCCATTCCAGAAAGCTTTTGAGATACTCTCAAAATCAGTTACAACCAAAGTATTAAAAATAATCCAGGATACGATTGAAGCAACACGTATCAAAATGGACTTCGAAGAGGCCCGGATATTATGGCCTAAAATTCAGGAATTTATAAAGATGTATAACAGGGAACCAAGTTTTCAGGCCAACAACCCATTGGAAAAACGCTTGGCAGAGTGTATCATCTATTTAAAGGAAGAAAAACGAAAACGAACCGCAACAAATGGATAAGGACAGAATTCTGGATGATATTTTTGACAACGATCCGTTAGGGCTGCTCAATGTCAAGCCTAAAAATTCAACGGCAAAAACCGCGGAAGAAAGGCTAATCTCAAGTTTCCTTGAAATTAATGATTTTATTAGAAGCAATGACAGGGAGCCAGAGGCGAGTACAAATGTTGCTGAATTCATGCTCTACACACGGTTAAAAAGTCTTCGGGAAGAAAATGGGAAAATAGAGATATTAAGTACCGTCGATATTTATCACTTGTTGCCTAAAGCGGAAGCTGATAAAGTCAATGAACCAGGCGAATCACACTACAAAAAACCCAAAGAAATAAATTCCATCGATGACATTTTCGGGGACGACCACTTTGATATATTGGGCAAGGACGAGGAAGGTTTGTTTAATTTTAAACATACCCCACAGGATTACGACCGGGCAAGTGCCGATTTTATTGCCAGGAGAAAACCCTGCAAAGACTTTGAAAAATATAAAGCCCTGCTCAAACAGGTGCAGGACGATTTAGCAAATGGCAAAAGAAAACTCATTAACTTCAATCAAGGAAATTTAAAGGAAGGTGCATTTTATGTGCATAATGGCTTGCTTTTCCTACTTGAAAAAATAAATATTTCTCAAAAAGACCATTATAAACCCGATGGCACAAGGGTCCGCGAAGATGGTCGTACCAGGTGCATTTTTGAGAATGGCACACAATCCAACATGCTGAAAAGGTCAGTTGAGAAAATTCTGTACACGAATGGCTTGGTGGTAACCGATAATTTGGAGAAAGTAAATGAGGGCTTTCTGAAAAGTTTCGGCACTATTACAACTGATGATCAAGAAACTGGATACATTTATGTTTTAAAATCTAAAAGTTTCAACCCGGAAATTTCATCAATAAAAAACTTGTATAAAATCGGGTATTCCCGGACTGAAGTAACTGACCGAATTAAAAATGCGGAAAAAGAACCAACCTATCTAATGGCACCGGTTGAATATATCGCCGGATGGAAGTGCTACAATATGAACGCCCAAAAGTTCGAACAGCTAATGCACAACTTCTTTGGTAAATCATGCCTGGAAATAGATGTGTTCGATGAAAAAGGCAAAAGGCACACTCCCAGGGAATGGTTCATCGCCCCACTCGATGTTATTGAACAAGCAATCTCCTTAATAATCGGTGGGCAGATTGTTAATTATCGATATGATCCTGAAAGACATATAATTGCAAAACGATAAGCTTAAAGGACCTTAATTGTATGCCATATAAAGTTGAAATATTCACTAAACAGATTTTTCCTGACGGAAAATTTTTCAATGATAGTGAGGTTCTTTATTTTTCAAATGGCCATGAACTTACAGCGAATAGAGAAGCGTATGATTTTATTTTTTCTCATGGTCCTAAACCAAAAACGGAAATAGAGCTCAGTTTATTCTTTGGAGAAGATGGTTATGAAAATTTATTATTGTGTTCTTTGATCCTACACCCGCTCGAAGATTATTCAAAAAATGAGTTAAACTCTCGTGACTTTTACTATTGTTTTGAAATTGAGAATTTACACTTAGAACTTCAAGACTATAGACAAAACTCTTTTGATATTGGTGGTTCCCCTTTAATTTTGAAAGATGAGAAAATTTTTATCTATAATTCAGGGGAAGGTACTGACATTGAAGTAACTCCCCAAATACTCTCGGTATATAGAGATTTAATAGGCAGGAAATCTGACTTTACCTAATTCAGCCCGGTCTATCTCAGAATGTTGTAAAGGTCAGTGCTAATTGATAAATTGACTGTATTGCCCAGTTGGAACCAGTTTGTTATTGTTTTCTGTTATTGCCATTTTGAAAATATACTCTTCATAGTCTTTTTCTAAATTCTCTCTTTCGGGTTTTCTGCTTATATCTTTTACTTTTCAGACCTGTTCCATCATTGATTTGAAACTGCATTTGCCTAATCAATTCTTTCAAAACCAGCGATTTTAAAATGTCAATGCCCAATTCTTTTTGATTGGATAACTTTTCGGATTGCGCTTTTCTTGCAGAATGTCCTTGGTCCAAAACCTGTTTTTCTGAAAAATAAAACCTCGGCCGCTCCTCAAAATCACTCATCCTCACCGGATGCCGGACCGGATTTCCGTTCTTATCCGTCACAAAAACCAGATGTCCTCTCCCCGCTTTTCTAATCTCCACCTGAAACAGCCCCAATGCTTGGTCATATAGTTCTTTGGAGGAGATAAACTCCATCCGGTTGAGTTGGGAAAACAGGCTTTCCAGGTTTTGTTTCAGGTTTTTGCTGGCTCCGGAAAACCGGTAGTTTAATTTTTCCTGAATATCATCTTTGGTAAGCTCGTATTTCTGCTCCAGACCTTTGATGAACCTCTGGGCCTTTTCTTTCTCGTAATTGTCTTTGATTTTCTTGCCGGTATCACAATCAATACGGGTGGAAACGATATGAAAATGCACCCGCTCCAAATCAGCATGTTTATAGACAAAGTAAGGTTGGTTTCCATATCCCAGGTGGTTCATCAGGTTATCGATCTCAGTCCTGATACCGGCATCACCCAGCCGGACCAAATCATTCACAGTCGGATTTACGGATATATGCAACCCGGGCTTTCGAACCCGGGTATTCCGTTCTTCAATCTCCTTGAAAATCCGGTAGCGGTCGTTCTTGTCTCCCATAAATGGATTGACAACCGGCATATTCTGACTGTGATAAAACGAGGCTTTGTGCCGCTCAACTTTGCGCTCATTATAAAACAACGCGTTTTTCGTGCTACAAGCTTGATGAATCTTAATAACCATGATCTTCCAATTTTGAGGGTGGGCGAGGAATCAACGTAGATACCTTTGAAGCAGGACCAGACAGTTTCGCATCATCTCAAAAGCTTGTTTTAAAAGCTGCCGGTCACTGTCGCCCATCCGGTAACCGGCAAAAGAATTCATGCGCTTCGAGAGTTGGTTCAGGTTGACCCCGATCTTATTTAGCTCATAGTCCAGATTTTTTAACTGGTTATTGGCATTTTCATCCAGGGAAATCATCTTTCGATCTGACTGCTTAAAAATCCGCGACCGGATGAAATCACTCATGCAGGCGAACTTCCCACGTTTGGTCAGGCTTTGCAAACGGATCTTTTCTTCCCGGGTGATCCGGATGATCAGCATTTCGTTTCGCTTTTCCTTATCTGGTAAATGTGGCCGCATGGACTGTTTCCTGCTTCTGTTATTATTCAAAGAGGGGAATATTTTTGCCAACCTGCTATCAGGTGGGGAAAGCCTCCCGATGTTATCGGGACAAGGTGAAAAGGTTTTTGTGCATACAAAAACACAACTTGCATTCCCCTCTTTGAGCTAAGATTTTACCCTTGATTTTCCTGCTTTTTTTCTCTGATTTTTCGGTCAAAAAGAAAGGGAAACTTTATTTCGTATTTCCCCATCTTTTCACTTCAAGTAACCGGTGGTTTTAGCCAACTTTCGGCTTGGCTCCTTTACTTTTTTCCGGCTTCAGATCTTCGGATTTTTGCATCTTCTCCTGTTTGAAATTAGAGAAGCTGATGTTCCGTTCGGCAGCGTTCACCTGCAGGGTGGCTCCAAACTTTTTGTTATTCTTTCCCAGCATCCCGTCCACGGTCACCTTTTGTCCGGCTGCCAGCTTTTCTTTTTGCTCCGAAGTCAAGGCGACTCCTTTGATCTTGTCCGGGACCTGGATGTGTTTGGCCCGAAGCGGAATGAGCTCGTTGGTCTTGGGATCGATGCTCAGGTAATAAGTATCTTTCTTACCGTCCCGACCGGTCAGTTCAACGGTTTTGCCCAGATTCTTGTCATTCAGTAAAGCTCCCTTTTCCTCTTTGGTGAACTTGTGTCCCAGGTATTCATCGGGGACAAACAGTCGCTGAATGGGATGGACTTTGACATCGACTTTACCATCTTCACCCTGCTGTAAACGAATCTTTGCCGGGATCTTGTAATCCTGGTCGTTGATCCTGGCGTTGATCGTATAAAGCTTATCTGAGCGAAAACCGTTCAGAAAATCAGTCAACTCCCGGCTTTCCATGCGGGATACAAAATTGCGGTCAATTCCGGCTTTCTCCAGTTTCTCAAACGGGATGTCAGCCATGTTCATTCGTGTGTTTTGTTGTTCCATAACTTTTAATTTTAAGTGTTAATCAACTTCGAAAACGTGTTTCTCCCTTCGGTTCTGTTCAACCAGTCCGCGAAGGGTTTTATAAATATTTTGTGGATTCTTGATTGCCTCCATTTTAAAGACCGGGGTGGTTTTATCTGAGGTGTAAATGGTCAGGTTGCCCATACCAAATAATCGATATATCAAGGGTCTGTCAACGGAGAAATCTTTCAGCCTGTAAAGTTCTATAAACTCATGCTTCCGGTGCAGGATTCCTGAATAGTATCTGAATTCTTCGGAACTGATTTCATGGCGGATACAGTAAACTCTCAGGATATGGTATCCCAGGAAAAACGTATAAAGAAGCGACAGATAAACCGGAAGGTTCAGGATGTAAGAATAGAACGGAGCCTGTATAAAGTCGGATGGCAGGTACTGGTTGATCACCTCATCCAACAGGAAAAGTCCGGGGATCAGCAGAATTCCCAACAGGAACACTGGCAGGTTCAGCAGTTGGGACGGCTTAAACTGAATGTGTAATGCTTTTTTATTATTCATTGCTTTTGTTTTTGGGATTTTTTCGGTGTACAATTGTGAATGGTTTGACCGGTTGGCTTGGATGATCCGGCGTTTGCGGTTCCGGTTTTTGGTGCTTGTCTGCGTCTTCCTCCCTGTCGATAGCCGTTTGGTTGGTAATCCTGCGGATATCGTTTTGGATTCGCAGGCGGTTTCGTTCCAGTACTTCAGCCATATCATCGAACTTGTAAAAATCCGGGATCGGCCGGTAACCCTTTTCTTCCTTTTCAATCTTTGCGGTATCCACATGGATCAGACAATTGAAGTTCTTCTGGCTGATCTGTTCTCCGTAATTATCCGTGAGCTGGCCAACCATATAGCCTTGAGGCAAAGTGGCAATCTTTCCTTCGGGCACCAGGTAGTCCATCTGGGTGGAAATGGTAGTGCTTTGGGTGTTCCGGTTAATGTTGATGGCCTGCCGCTCCTGCAGGATCTTGCCCATGCGGTTTTGCATGAACTTGGCCGTTTCACCAGCTGCCTGCCCGGAAAAGACATTCCCGATATTGGTAAGGATGGCATTGGCCTGCTCTTTCCCGTAATCCCGGATCAGCTGGTCGATCGTCTGCATACCCAACAAGGTGGAAATCCTGTTTGCGCGGGCGGTCGCAATCAGGGTATCCAAGCCACGGAAGTATATCGTCGGAAGCTCATCAAAGATCAGCGATGAAGGGTGCTGGCCTTTCCGGTTGATGATCTTCAGCATCCGGGTGATATAAAGGGAAAGCACCGCCCCGTACATTTCGATGCGCAGCGGGTTGTTCGCCAAACAAACGACTTTTGGTGCTTCCGGGTTATTGATGTCCAGCGAGAAATCATTGCCCGAACAGATCCAGTAGATTTCCCGGCTGATGATCTTGGAAATAGCGATTTTCAGGCTTCCCAGCTGTCCTTCCAGCTGCTCATTGGCCTTGCGCTGGTAGGCGCTGACAAAAGGATTGATAATGCCAACAACATCCTTTTCCTGGCTGAGCACTTCAAACAAATCGTCATAGTCCAGTTGCAAAAGCTCAATGGCATGAGGAAGGGTGCAAAATATCCCATTTTTATACCTTTTTAAAAACCAGATCACAGCTGCAAAGAAGGAAACAGCACTTTCCGAAAAGAACTCGCCCTGTTTTTTGATCCATTCCCTGTTCAGGTTGTAAAGCACGGTGCGGGAAGATTCAAAGGCATCAATCGGACTTTCCATCAGCTCAGGAGCCAGCGGGTTGCAACGAAACGATTTCCGGATATCGTCAAAATTGATCACATAAAACCGGGTGTTTTCCCTCAGGCTGCCTTTCTTCTTTGCCATTAGGAAGTGGTTGTAAGCCACCAACGACAAGTCCGGGTATTTAAAATCATACACGCACAGGGAAAAACCTTTTTGAAGGTGTTGCTTGATAAAGGGCAAAACCACGGAATAAGATTTGCCGGATCCGGGAGTACCAATGACCATTGTTCCCCGGAACGGATTGACAAGATTGATCCAGCCCTGATGCTCTTTCCCTTTTTGGATGTAGCGCGTTGGCAGGTTAATGGCGTATTCATTGGTTTTGAGTGTTTCTTCCTGCGGGAAGTTTTCGTTTTCCAGGTTAAACCGGTCCTTCATCAAATTGACCGTGATCAGCTTGGAGACATTGTCAAAGCCGATATTCAGGACAACAAAACCAATAAATGTTGAACCCAGGTAAGCCAGATCATAGGGGCCCACCAGCAGCAGGCTTCCCCAATAGAGGGTCAATCCAACAATCACCTGAACCACAATATTGGAAACTTTCAGCTCCCGGTCTTTGTGTGCTTTGGTGCCTACGCAGGTGATCATCAGAAACAACAGGCAAAAGGTTTTCGAGAGGTAGATATCAGAAAGGAAGTTCAGTTGACCCAACTTTTGAAACAAGCCCTCAAACTCGGGAATGTAGAAGCCCCGGCCAGCAAAAAAATCGATCCGGCTTAGGTACAGCGAAGCTATCAGCAACAAATAGCTGATAAACCGGAAGCTTTCATGCAATCGGACCAAATCCTGTCGTTCGTAACTCATCCTGCCTTTGTTTAGTTTGATATTAGTTCTTTGGCTTTTAGGATATCCTTGTTCTCGATCTCCAAAGTCAAGCGGCGACCGGTATTCCCCAGAGCATTTTCGAGCATTTCCAGGCGGAGAACACGTTTGTCGGGCAAAACCAGGTTGGGCAGCACAAACACTTCCCGGACAGTGGTGTAACCGGGAATAATTTTGATTTCGTGGTGCCGGTAGCTTGCCTCGATCTGGTATTCCTGGGTGTTGGTAGCTTTAAACTGCCGCTTATCATCGATCCACCAGTGAAAGCTTTCCACCCGGTAAGCCAGGTTCGTTTTATTGGTGATCCGTACTTCAAAAAAGAGGAAGCCGTTTTTCTGGGTGATCGTCTTGAGCTGAACCTTGATCCCGTCTTTCTTCTGCTTGACGCCATGTACCAGGCTTTTTCGTTTCATCAGGATCTGTTCGCTCAACTCTTTCAGCACGTAATCAGGCATCAGGCCGGAAGATGGCCCGCCCGCTTTTTCAGAATGAAAAGATTCCAAATGGTGGGTAATTTCTTCCGAATCCTGAAAATTCAGGATCAGGGAGTAAATCCGGCCGGCACAAACAACCGTCAGGGAAGATTCCTTTTCAAACGATCCGGTGGCTTTGATACGGACCAGGTTGGGCAGCTCCGGGACCACTTCTGCCAGAATAAGTGATGGATCACCCACCTGCAGGTAGGAAACTTTATCCAGGCAAACCAGGTGCGTGGTTTTACTTTCACTGACTGGTAAATAGTTTTGAGCGAATGCCGACAGTTGGAAAATCAATATGGCGATGATGATTAAAAAGTTTTTCATAGCTGTTATTTTTGATTGATTAGATAGACAAGGGTATTTTTCTTGATGGTCACCTTTTTCAGGCGAACCATTTTAAACAGGGATTGGGCAGTCCGGTCGGCAGCCCGAACTCCGGCGTAGGTCAGCGGATCGGCAGTGACACCAAACAAAGAAGAAGTATTGGTTGAGCTTCCGACCTCTTTGGCTACTTTCCGGGCTGCATTGTCCGGGACATACAATCCGGCGAGACCATCCAGGTCATGAATCACCAAATCAACCGGCAAGAAATCTTCATCTGTTGGTAACTGGCTTACCCGAATATGCAGCCGTTCATTTTTGATCTGACAAATCCCGTAAATAAAGGAGTTCTTTTGGATGACTTTTCCGCCGACCCGGCAATCTTCCAGCAAACGCATTTTTACCCGGTTACCATCCAGAACGGTGGTGGTTTCGTACACTTCAGCCCTGATCAACGGACTGGCTGACGTTGTCCCGTCAAAACTTGGCGAATGCTTTTTATCCAGGTTAAAGCTGGCTGACTTTTTAGCTTCCAGTTCTTGTAGTTTCTGGTTAGCCTGTTTCAGGTAATAACCCAGCGAATCGTTCTGACGGCTTAGGGCGATATTTTCATCAAACACCTGATCCAGTTCTTCAATCCCGGTTTTCTGTAAAGCATCCGGCCGCTGAGTCGTTGGGCTGATAACAGGTTTCGTTGCAGAGACGTTTTGACGCCCTGGGCTATCCAGGTTATTTCCCTCCATCTCTTTTCGAACCTGCGCCTCCTTGTCTTTGATATGTGCTAAAAGGTTATTGGACACATTGGCATTGATTCCATCTGTTTGTGAGTCTTCTAAAACTGTTGCAGAATCGTCAGAAGTTATGATATTCACATCCGTATTTTTTGACGAATTGTCTCCCATAACGTGATAGTCTTGCGTGGAAACAACCCGGCCTTGACTGTTTTGGTAAGCTTCCATCTTGTCAAAGATCTCGATGGACTTCTCAGCTTCAGGCAGCTCATAATTGGCCCCGTTCTTTTTACCCGGCTTCATTTTTCCGGATGTTTCCTGACCCGCCTTTTTGCCTCCACCCAGGATGTAAAAGATCAGCACCACAAAAGGAAGTAGTGCCAGCGGAAGAATCAAGAGCGCCTTATTCTTTTTCAGGAACGTGTAATTTGTCTTCATGAACTCGGCGTTTTAAAAGGTTTTCAAAAGAATCCACGGGCATTTCAAAGGGAGAGGTAAGCGGCTTTTTCTTGATCGGTTGTTCGGCGCTTAATGCCGGGCTGCCCAATTTTTCATGATTGAACTTCGCGGCCGGAAACAGGATAAAGGACAACGCAAAGGATAGAAACAGGCATCCTAAGAAAAACAGCCACTTGGTTTTTCGTTTGACCGGACTCAGGTCCTGGTCCATTTCATCCATCCGGTTAATCCACCGGGTGTAGCGGCTGACATCTTTAAACTGTGGCGATTTAATTTTATCATTTTTGGTATTCTTCATGATCAAGGAATAAATGGTTAAAATGATTTTCGTTTGATCGTTTCCAGATCGGTGTTATCTGTAATCCGCCAGCCTTCGATCAGAAATCCGTGCGGGTTGTGATCTGTACGCGAGATATTGCGGAGCTGTCCCGTAGTTTGCAGGTTGCGGATTGTAATATTCGAAGTGCGGACAATCTTTTGCTTCCCGAAATACTGAAACCGGTAGGGATAGGATGAAAAATCCAGCTTGATGGAGTCGGTCATCACCGTCATGCTAATGTCTGAGGCAATCACCTGGTTATAGACATTGTTCTCCTTGAAAGACTGGTATTGTTCCATCGCCGTACGATCAGCCAGATAGAGGGCTTCCCGGACATTGTTTTCGATGTACTGCTTGTCCGGTTCCAGGGTGAAAAACAGCTCATGAAACCGTTTCACGTGGTCACGTGCTTCCGCATCCCGGTTTTCAGTAATATCTTCCCGAAGGGCTACCAGCAAAGATTTACCATTATCCAGTACATAGATCTTTTGCCGGGACTGATCCGAAAGTTTCAGGGACAGGGTAAACACATAACCACTTAGTCCGGTCAACCCAATGCTGACGGCCAAAAGCACATAAACGGTAAAGCGGAACTTGCGCTGAATATCAAAGATCTTTTTCATTGTTGATTGATGATTGAAATTTGGATTTTGCATTTTGGAATTTCCCCCGTTATTTCATTGCCCCTTTGGTGGCAGCCATAATGGCTGCTGTTCTGACTAATCTTCCACCTCCGGAACCGGTCCCGGATGCCTGCACAATCCATGAAGCAATTTTCGGTACCATGGCCAAGCCGATAATCCCGCAAACCGGCACCACGAGGTTGGAGACAAAAAACAGGGAAGGCTGGTAGAACAGCATCGAATGGATCAGGGCAATTTCCTGATCCAGCACATAGATCAATACTTCCTGCACAAGGGACAGGACAATCAGGGCGATGGGCAGGTAAAGGTTCACATTGACAAAGCGGGCAATCCAGCCCAGGTAATTTTCCTGAAAGCCGTCAAAGATAGAGAGGGCAAAGACCAGCGGGCCGAAAACGACCAGCAGGACACAGAACACCGTCCGGAGAAAAGCAATCAGATAAACCAGTACCTCAAACAGGGATTCGAGCAATTGCCTGACGGCATCCATGATGTACAGGTTAATCTGGTGTTGCAAAGCCCTGCCTGAAATGATGTTGTAGGTCGTCAATAGCAGGTTGATCCCTTTGTCCCAAAGGGCGGCTTCCTTTTCTTCATTTTCGTAAAACAGTGGCATATCCACCACCAGGATGGCATCCCGCTTTTCTTCCAGCTTTTCCACCACCAAATGCTTTTTGTTGGCATAGATTGATTCCGAAAGATGGGTCAATCCTTTGGTGGGAACCATCAGTAAATTGATAAACGGTCCCCAGAAGGTAATCACCAGCACCAGCGCAAACGGGCGAAGCAGCGGAAGCAGGAATACCGGGTTATCGGCGATCAACTGCTCATAAATCCTTTTGGAGATATAGAAAAAAGCGGCAATGCCCCCGATTGCCCGGGCCATATCCACCAGCATCCCGGCATTATCAATTCCTGCCTGAACCATGGTATCGGTAAAGGCAAAAAATCCATCGGTTGTAATCACTTGTAACAGCATCATCAGCGGGTTAAAAAGGCATAACTGCCGGTTACAGCGTTCCCAAAAACATTCAGGTGACAGAGTTTTCGGAAGGTATAGTCTGTTTCGCCAACCAGTTGATTTAATTCAGCTTGGATTCCGGCAAAAGATTCCAGCTTAGCTCCGTGATCGCTCTCCAAAAGGTTGACCATCAAAAAACGCATCAACAGGTCGTCTGCTTCATCCCGCAGGATGTGTTTCACTTCGGATGAGTTTTCCAGCCGGTCAAAGTTTCCGATCTTCTGGTAAAGGCGAATAAACTGTCCTGCCAGACCGTAGATGTCCGGCAGTTCATCCTTACGGGCACTGAAGAGTTTCTCTTCAATCACCTTTTGAAGCTGCGTGTTGTCTCTGATCTGACTGGTCTCATCGTGCCTCCCTTTTATCTGCGATCGCTCCAGCAATTTGGCGGCGATCCGCAAAAGACCGGTTTTGGTCTGCCCGGCATATTCGGTCGCGTCCGAAACAGGCAAAGCCCCAAGCTCTACATAATAATGCGTAGGCCAGGTACGAACGAACACATGCGGTACCGGAAACAGCCAGCCTTTAAAAGCAATAAAGCTTAAGGGGTAATCGTCATTCATTTCCGGGTAATACCCGTGCCAGGGTTTGACATTCAGGAGCTGGGCATTGGATTCTTTCACGGCTACCGTAGTGATAGCTGTACTTAAAGTTATTCCCAAAATTAATATGGAGATTTTCATGACTTTTTTGTTTTTTAATTCGAAACTCATTAATGGTAAAGGCTGTAATACAGGGCAAAGCTTTCCAGGCTTCCGTCCTGCTGGCTTTTCAGGTAAGAAGCATAAAGCAGCTTGTTGTAGAGGTAACAGATGGTTCCGTAATGGCGGCGTACATCTTCATATACTCCGTTGATGGTGTCGTACCGCTGCTTGTCATCCATCAGAAAAAGGTTGTCTTTCAGAATCGAATTCAGCACAGTACCCGTCAGTTGGCGGCTGTCATCCAGGATCAGGTCAAAGGATTGGACAATTACAGCGGCCTGCTGCGCGGTAAAATTTTCATCCTGTACCAGCTTTGGAACTTTCTCCGTGTAGATCTCCATGATCTTTGAAAGCAGGTCACGGGTTTGTTGAACCCGTTTGTAGTCTTTGATCAGGCCACTGACCTTTTCCAGGCTTTCCAGCATTTTCTGGTCAATGCCGAGTAGTTCTCCGGTTAGGCCTTTGATGTCCCCGTTCAGGGCTTTAATCAGAATATTGTACCAGTTGATTTTTGAAAGAATGTCCTTTTCCTGGGTCCAAAGGGCTTCCCGTTGAATTCCGGCACCCACATCCGTTACAGGAGCTTGGCAAAAAGTTGGCTTTTGAAAAATGGCTGTCAGCGTTAGCGCAAAAAGCAGCAGCAGGACTGGTTTCTTGATTCGTGTTTTCATTGCTTTAAAATTTTTGATTATTTCGATTGTTGTTTACATGGATTTGAGGGTTTCCAGAAAGCTTTGACTTTCTGTTGTTTTATTTAAGATGAGCTCTTTTTCTTTCTGTTCCGACGTATAGCAATAGTATTCCGCCCGACTGACTTCCAGTGCAAAAACCCGCGAATAACTGCCCAAGCTGATAAAAACCTCTTTCAGTTTTCGATCCGATGGCAGGTTTTTGTTGATCGACAGGATTTGCTCTTTCTGGAATTCCGAAAGCCCTAGGATCTGGCTGATCTGCTCAAACTTATTTTTGAATTTGCCCATATCCAGCATGATTCGGGTGTCGGCATTGTTGATAATCGCATCCCGGATAATTGGAGAGGAGATCACATCATCCACCTCCTGAGTGACGACCATGGCTTCGCCGAAAAACTTGCGGATCGTTTTAAAATAATATTTCAGATAGGAGGCCATTTGTGGCGTGGCAATGGCCTTCCAGGCTTCTTCAATGACCAAGAGTTTTCGCACGGCTTTTAGCTTGCGCATCTTTTGGAGGAATATATCCATGATAATCAGCGTGGCCACCGGGAAAATGATTGGATGATCCTTTATTTGGTCCAATTCGAATACGATAAACGGGCATCGAAAAAACTCGTCCGTGTCCATCTGGCGGTTGAGCAAATAGTCATACTCTCCACCCCGGTAATATTTTGAGAGGATAAAGAAAAACTCCGGGCAGTTAAACCCCAGAGACTGTTCCTTAACTAAAGCCGGAATGAAGTCCTGGCTGAATTCATAGTAGCCGTTAAAAGAACGTTCCGGTCCGTCTGTTTTGAAAAACTCCGACAAGGAATGGGCGATCACATCCTTTTCCATCTCCGACAGGTTCTCCTTATAGATGGTGTAGATCACAGACAGGATGGTTTGTCTTTTTTCCACATCCGGTTCACCGGTCAATACAAACGGGTTAAAGGAGATCGGATTTTCGGTTGTGAACTCCACCATCATCGCACCGCCCTGGTCTTTCAGCCGTTCTTCCAGGTACCAGGTCAGCAGCTCATAACTCCGGCCGACATCCAGCAAAACGATGTGGCAGTTTTCACTTTCGGCGTATTGCCGTAAGAGGTGGTTGGTGAAAAACGATTTCCCGGATCCGGATCCACCAATCACCAGCTTGTTGCGGTTATGGATCAGGTGCTTTTCCATCGGTTCATCGGAAATGTCGATTTTAACCGGGCAACCTTCCAAACGGTTGGAAAGGTGGATCGTAAAATCCGATTTTGAATTCCGGATCGATCCTTCAAAATTTGTCAGGCAGCAGCCCTGTGGAACCTGGGTAATGAACAATTCTGATTCGGGAAGCTGCGTTGAAAACGGTACGCAGGCAAAAAACAACAGCGGCAGGTCAAACGAATGTTGGTATGGAAAACAATTCATCAGGGAAAAAGCTGAAGCCGCCTCGCTTTTGTATTGTTTAAGCTGCGAAATAGACTCATCAAAGAGCATCACGTTAAAATGCGTTTTGACGATCTTTTCACCGGTGGTCTGTACCGTATCCAAAAACTCATCGATCAAACCGGCGTTAACCTTGTTCTCCGAAGAAAACCTGGAGAGGCTGTAGATCCGTTTGTAGCTGTCTTCCAAAAAAGTCTTGACCTGCTGCTGGTCCGGCACATAAATAAACTGGTTGGTCACGTGAGAGAACGGCAGGTTGTAAGTAACCGGGTAAACCATTGATGCCGGAAGTCCTGTTGTGGGATGAACGCCGGCTGGCTTTAGTTCAGCCGGCACATGCGAATAATCGCTTAAACTCAGGATCTCCACAAACTGGTCCATGACCCGGAGCCTGTCCCGAAAATCAATCCCGCCCAGCACCGGCCGGTCTTTATGGAAGTTCAGGGTCAGGTAGCGCTCGATTAATCCGGGCGATTTTTTATCACCAATGGCTTCGGCCTGGCTAACCGCTTCGCAGACAATCCCGCTTTGGGTAAAAAGACCAGTCAGGTTGGCCTGTACCTCTTTCAGCTTTTCGGTCAGCCGGGCTTCGTGTTGTTTTGCCTTTTTTGAAAAGATAAGCGCTGAACCTAAGTAGTTCTTCAACAGCCCAGTATTCAGCAAACTGACAAACAGGTAGCATTCATGTTTCAAGTAAGGCCTTCCTCTAAAATGTTCCAGGTAGCAGTCGTTCAGGCTTGGAACTTCTTGCTCTCTATTCTGGCCTCTTTCATAAAAATGCTCCACAAAAAAGAAATCCTGTTTGTGCATCAGCGTGTTTACCGGCAGCAGGTTCACAGCCCGCTGGAAGGTATCGTGCAACATGTAAAGCTGTTCGCGACTGCAGGAAAGCAATTCCGGCAGGTGGAGTTTCAGCCCGAAGCCCATGTCCAGGTTGTTGGAAACCATCAAGTCGCCATTAAAGCCCAGCACCGGCAGGGCATGTTCGATGGGTTTGACATTCATTGGTTTTGTCATCGCTGTTGATTTTGATGGATGCGTCTTTTGATCTGGATAAACCGTGGCAGTTTTTTGGCTGTCTGCTTTTTGTCCCAGCCTGCCGGCCCGTACTTTTTCTGGATTTGGCTGACCCGGTAGAGCCAGGCAAAAAAGGATGGGACACAGACCAAAACGGCTGTAAAGGTGCCGATGAGAATATACAAGCCCACAAAGAGCAGGAAAGCAGCCAGTATTCCGTAGAGTGCATGGAAAACCAAAGGGCCGGAAAGCCCTTTGATATACAGCTTGGTATCGACCTTTTGCAATTTGTAAGTTTCCATCATGCAAAAAAGGCTTTGATGACCACACCAACCAGGATCAGAAACAGGCAGGCACCGAACCAGCCCATAATGGCTTTTTGGGTATCCTGGTCTCCGCTTTGCCACTTAATGTACACCCGGACGCCGCCAATCAGCCCGACCACAGCGCCGATGGCAATGATCAGGTTGGAAACCGGGTCCACGTAAGAACTGACCTCGGCAGTTGCCTGGTCAATACCGGCAGAACTCTGGGCTAAAGCCCGTGAAACCCACAAGAAGATTAGAGCAGCAATCGCGGCTGCTTTGGAAAAGAATCGTTGAACTTTTGTTTTCATAGCTTTTAAAAATTGAAGGATTATTGTTGAAACTGGATTTGTTCCATTACTGATTTCGGAATAGGATTCTTGGAATTCTGAAACCGGCCAAGGGAGTAACCTTCATCCACGCCTATTTCTTCATAAAAGGAAACGGGCAAAACAACAGCCCCAAAAGGGACCAGGGGTACCATTTCCGAAGGCAAGTCCCGGGATGAAACACCCACTGCTTGCAGCTCTTCCGGCTGAATGGTCCCGGCGAAGTCGTCTTCAAACAAGGTTTTTTGATTTGCTCTCTTGTTGTTGAATAAAAACAGCAAAAACAGGGAGAAGTACCACAGGGTAAGGAGAAGCAGGATCGCCCGGATAAACTGTCCCCAACTGATTTGATCGAGTCCAAACATACCTATTCATTTTATTTGTTCTTGGCAAGATGACTGGTGGATGACCTGACAAAGCAGTCTATACCAGAAGTCATCGCTGCAAAAGTGCATGATCGGAAAAGAAAAATTTGCCCACCTTAACGGAGGTGGGTATTTATATGATTAAGTAGATGATTGGGACCAATAATGTTGTTTCATTTAATTTGTCGCCCTTTGAAGAGACCGATCACTCACAAGCTTCATTCATCATTTTAAATAGGCTAATTTGTGGAAATTTGATCGGTAGATTTTTTTCAAAAAACAAAAGAAAAAACAGGCAAAAAAGAAAAGAAAAACCATTTGGAAGCTGGTCGGGGCGAAAATGCAAGGCTGGACCCAAACTGATATTTTCATAACAATCATCTTTGGTTATTAATGGGCCCACTTGCCTTGGCCTTGCATTTTATCAGCGGGTTGAATTGTGCGGAGACCGGCTAAATTGGTTTTCTTTTTTGATTTTTGACGGAAATAATCTCAAGCTGAAATTTTTGGGTGCGGGCGGGCTCAGGCAAGTGTCGCCCGGGCGTGGAGCGAAGCGGAACAAACGGGGCGACTCTTGCCGTGCGGTGCAACCCGGCTTCGGAGCGACGGTGAGTGAAAAAGCGACTGGTTTCGTGCGCGGTAGCGAACGGATAAAGGAAGCGGTTGAGCGAGGCGGAGCGATGGTGCCGGGGCACAGGGATAACCTGTGAAAACACCACCATAAACCGAAAAATATAGGATAAAACCTAATCAAACCTGAAAGTTGCCTGCGAAGGGATAGCGCAACGGTTAGTCAGGCCCCTGGCCTGGTGCCGTCCGTGCAAACGAAGCAAGCGTCTTTCTTTTTCAACCGAGGCTTGTGAGCCCAATGGCGGAGCCAACGGAGCGAACAGGCCGCAGGATCACCTACCAAATCATGTCAACAGCGTTTGTCTTTGGCATCCTTATCAAAAGCCACCAGGTTAAACATTTCCCTCATCCTTGAGCGTATCCGGTTGCCATACCGCTCTTCCAGTTCCGGGGCCGAAAGGTTGGTGGTGACATGGGTCAGCACCCCACGGGAAACAAACAGGTCGTAGCGGTTAAGCAAGATCTCGGCCATTACATTGCACTGCGTACCGAAATACTTTTGAACGTTGTCCACTCCCAGGTCGTCGAAACACCAAACCTGAGGAACTATTTTGCCATTCAGGTTTCGAACCGAGCCTTTACTGTAGCGGTTAAACACCGAATAGCCGTCCTTTTCCAGCTCAAAACTGATTTCCCGGGTCGCTTTGATTCGGTACTGCTTTTCCGGAGGAAAAAAGTAGTTGACCAGGCTCATCAGCTGGGATTTTCCTGCCCCAACGGGCCCAATCAAAAGAATCCCCTTGCGAAGGCTGATTCCGGATTTGGTGCAACTTCCCTCGTCGCCAATGGCATAGACCAGTAATTTGTATATCAGTGGTTGATCCTCCGGGTATATGCGAAAGTGATCCCCAAATAGGATTTTGCCCTGTTTTTCCATCCACTTCAGGCTCAATTGAAAATTGAAATGGAACAATCCATCTTTGAATTCAGCCACTTCGTCAAAGGGGCTCTGAATAGTCCTTGTCATTGTTGACGTGGTAATGGTTAAACCCGTTAATTTTTCTCCTTCCTCCATTTTGAAAAATTTGATCGGGTGACTTGTTTCCTGTTTTTCTGTTTATTCTTTTAATAAGTGTATCACCTCCGGTATCACTTGCAGTATCATTACCAGTACTGCTTCCGGTATCGCTTCCGGTATCAAATCTGATACAGCTAACTTCACTTCCGCAGTGCCGGTTGGCTGCTGGGAAATACCTGATGTACCTCCATCGATCAAGTTCTTTGATGCATTTGGCGTAAGTGTTCACAGATCCGATTCTGGATAGTATCATCAGTTCGGTGCGGCTGATGGGAAACTTTCCGGCAAATCGGTTCAGGTTCCAGAGTTGAAAAATAGCCAAATACAAACTGATGTGATAGGCCGTCAGCCTTCCGTCGCCTGAAACCCGTTCGAAAAAACCGTTCAGGTGTTTGATGTAGTTCATCTGAAAGAACTGAAAGTGGAATGGTTCTTCGTTTGGTTCTCTTCCAGCATTCTGCGTATATCCTCATAATCATAGAAGATCATTCCCCCTATCTTGGTGAAAGGCAGGCTGCCATTGACACGCATCTGTTGAAGTTTACCAGGCGAAACCCCGAGAAGCTCCTTAACTTCATAAGATTTGAGCCATCGTTTGGAAGGTTCTCCGTGGTGTTCCTTTAGCATTCTTTTGAATTCCCGGAGCAGTTCGATTTTGAATTCCCGGAGGTCGTCAGTTGTAACAATTTCTGCAGGCATAACAATCTAATTTTGAATGGTTGATTTTGAAATTGCTTCAAAATTGCAACCATTCAAACAAAACTGTTACCCACCTAAAAGGACGTGGTGAATTATATCGTTAAGTAATGGTAGTCCTACTACTATAGAAAGTTTGCTTTCCGTGTTTTCACCAGCTCCTGCATGCAGGCATGGTGAAAGCGGCGCATATCATCTAATTCTTCTTGTGGAATCACTTCGATTTGTTCAATCTGTTTGCGTTCGTTTTTCATTTCATAAAAGGGGATAAAAGGACATTCAGCAATCGGTTCCCCAAACGGGCATTTCGACATGGCGTTGACCAGATCAGCATTCTGGCGGATTTTTGTAGTGTAAAGTGATGACATTGTGTTAGTTTTTTTAACGGAAAGTTATGAGAATTCGAATAAAAAAAGAGGCGCGAGACAACACCTACTGCCTCAAGGCACCGCCAGATGCCCCACTACAGGTAGACATTGCTCGCGCCAAAGCACGAGCGTCACACCTATTATTCCTGTAGTGTTAAAAACTGGCGGTTTTTGAGACAAGAATAAAAAGCTAACGCTTTTTATATTTTTAGTTCCACCGGACGTCTATCCGGATGGTATTCTAGTTATTCTATTTTTAACAAAGATAGTAAACATACCTTAACAGTTTAGTGGTACTATAATTTTAGCACCATGATTTATTTCAATTTATTATTTATTCTTCGTTTTAATATCTCCACCAATCGAGAAAGATATTTAACCGGATCTTTTCTTCTGACCAATCTTTCCTGTGTTTTATAAACTTCTTTTTGCAATTCGATGTTAAATGCCCATTCAAAGGCTTTGGCAAGCTCAACAATGGTCGCTTTTCCATGATTCACGGAGCCCTCCAGATAGATGGCGTAGATTAATTCATATAAATCGATCGTATTTCCGGTCCAATTTAGATTCAATTCCGGTAAGCTTTTTTTGTCGGGATAATCCAATTTTTCCATTTCTTGAGTGATGTAGTCTATCAGCATCTCATTAGCGATGATGTTCGAAAACGTATGGTCTTTCCATGCAAAAAATTCCTCATCCATCAAGGCCTGGGAATCTTTAAGTTCCACCGGAATATCCTCATTATTCCGGGTAAAGTACTTCTCATCCAGATGGCTATGCCCACACCGGTAATATTGTACTTTCACCTGATGCAATTTCATGTATTTCCTGAGTTTCTTCAACTCATTCGCAAAATACTTTCTGACTCCCTTTTTATCTTTAACTGGCCGATTACTTTCCAAGTCAAAGATTCTCTGAAAGTATAATAACTTGCTAAAAACCGATGGCTTGATTTTTTTGAAAAACTGGATTTCCGATTCTTTGTCGGAAAAACCTTCATTTTCCACCAGTTCACGCAGCATGTCCAATGCTACTTTACAATGACCGATTGCCCGGTCTGAATATTGAAGGATGTTCTCTGAAACATCTCTTTCAGTTGTCAATTCGGCTTCCAAATCAACAACAATCTGTTCGAATTTTGTCATGGGTAAATAGAACTGTTTATCAATATATATTTGAAATGTATATTCCAATCAGTTTCGTTCCCCTTAAGCACGCACGTTCTCTTTTTCGCTATTTCAGAATTACAAAAATTTATAAGCATAGCTGCTCTTGGCAAAATCTCACCTAATTTTTTTCAGATAAGTACTCCCTTTAATTTGCATACTTAAAATTTTTAATAGCAATATTTTTCTTATTCTCAAATGTTTTGATTTTGTCATCACGTCTTTCAGATGTCTCTTCTAATTTGCTGAATCGGCAGGCTTTGACTCCAACAATAGGAACTTTGAACAATACTGATATTCTCCAAGCAAATAAGGTTTGGTGACTTAAAAAAATTGAATTTCTTCTTCCCTGGTTTCAAAGTCATGCTCGTCAACATATGCACACAGTTTTAAAAGTGCCGAAAAACAAAGTCCTACAGCCTTTTCCAATTCAAAAAGATTCCTGTTTTCGCAACTTTCAAACTGTTGTAAATTGGTTTTGAGTTTTTCTGTTCTATGTTCCGGCGTGCCGATTCACATGTCGCTTTATATTTTATATTTATTTTGAAATTGACATTAAAAAAAACACCTAAATAGATCATTTCGTGTTTCCTTTTTTATTGAAAATTACTGTTCCTGCAAAAAAACCGATAACGAATATCGCTGCTGTTCCGAATACAATAGAAAGGTAGTTGTGAAAAGGACTTGCATAGCTCAACAAACTTCCTTCCGTTATGAAAATTTGGCTCAGGCTCATCCAGCCGATAATGACGACACCGGCAATTACCCCGGCAATGGCCCCACGACTCTTCACCTTTGGGGCAAAAAATCCCAGCAAAAACAGCCCCAGCATCCCTCCGCTAAAAATCGATGCCAGCTTCCACCAGGTATCCAATGCACTCTGAACATTGATCATTGCAATGGCTATAACTATGCTTAGTATACTGAAAACAAGGGATGATAAATAAAGAACTATCATGGATTTTCTAGCCGCCTTTGGGTCTGACTCCGAAAATTTGTAAAAATCAGTAAGAATAACTGTCGCCGAACTGTTCAGGCTGGTTGAAACTGTGCTCATCCCCGCTGCAAAGATTGATGCAATAAGCAATCCGGTCAGTCCAACAGGAAGCTGGTTCACTATAAAATAGGGAAACACTTTATCTCCCTCAACCCCTTCCGGCAATATACTGGCATCGGATTGATAATAGCTGAATAAGGCTGTCCCGATAAACAAAAAGATGGCAGAAACAGGCACGTATAACAAACCACCCCACAGGGCTGATTTCTTGGCCTCTTTTTCCGAAGAGGAAGTCATGTATCGCTGGACGTAGTTCTGGTCAATCCCGTAATTCTGAAGGTTGATAAACAAACCGTAGATCAAGACCACCCAAAAAGTAGAACTATTCAAATTAGCGGTAAAACTTCCCAAACTGAATTTATTATGCTGCATGGCAATATCCAACAGTTGCCCCGGGCCTTCAGGCATTGAAAATAACAGCACAATTACACAGATTACAGCTCCCGCGATCAGGATGATCGCCTGGATCGCATCTGTCCAGACCACCGCCTGAATCCCCCCAAGCAAGGAATAGACCATCACACTGATTCCTGTTACGACTATTATCGTTGTGATATTCCACCCCAAAAGTATATGCAATGGCAAGGCCAGTAAAAACAAAATAGTCCCGGCACGCATCAACTGGGTCAGTAAATACATCACCGAAGCGTAAACTTTCGCCCACGGGCCAAAGCGTTGTTCCAGATACGTATAAGCAGACGGACTGTTTACCTTCCGGTAAAGAGGAACAAAAAAACGGACTGCCATCAGCGAAGCTATCGGGATAGAAAGGCTAAAGGCAAAGGCGTTCCAGTTGGTCAGGTAGGCTTGGCCCGGTAAAGCCAGGTAACTGATGCTGCTCACAAAGGTGGCAAAGATCGACATGGTGATCACCCAGGTCGGGATTTTATTGTTCCCCAGGGTAAAGGCCGAGGCTGTCTTGTTCTTTTTATAAAAGGAACTACCAAAAAGAACAATACCAAACAGGTATAAAATAAAAACAATTAAATCAATAGTACTCATAAATAGTGCTTTGAATAAGATTAGTTGTGTGGTTTAAGAATACGGCTCTTGTTATTTTACAGTAACTGGTCGTATTTCAGTTGTTCCAGGGCTGTTTTAACCTGTGCCCGTTCTTTTTCTTTAAACCGATGAAAGGGTTCAGCCATAAAATCATGGCAGATACCGGCTAAAGACAAGGCACATTTTAACCCTTTCAAGTAGCTGGAACCATATTGTCCGATGTTATAAATTGTAGTGCTTACCTGCATCACCTTTTCCCTGAGTTTATCTATTTGGTCAAAATCCCAGTTCAGCGAAGCCTCATATAAATCTACATGCAAACGGGGAAATAAATTGGCTCCACCACAAACGCCGCCATGTCCTCCCATCAAAACAAACTCAGATAAGAGCTCTTCAGGTCCGATCATAAAAGTAAAATCAGGATTGGAATCTTTCAACAGGTAACGGACCTGGTTAAAATAGGCCAGGTTGGCAGAGCTGTCTTTCATCCCGATTATCCCGGGAATATCGGCTGCCCGCCGTACCGTATCTGGAAAAAACACCACCTTGGTATGAATGGGCATGTTGTAGATAAACAATGGCAACGGCATCCCCGGCATGATCCGTTTCAGATATTCCAGCAATTCCGGTTGTCCCGATGAAAAATAATAAGGAGGGGTCAACACTACCGCTGCAGCTCCATGATCTGCGGCGAAGGCTGCCAGGTTCCGGCTTTCACGGAAAGCAGAGTCCGAGATTCCTACTAAAACCGGCAAGCGCCCATCAACCAGCTTGCAGGTGTTTTCAATAAGTTCACAGCGGAGGTTGTAACTAAGGCTGGCAAACTCGCCGGTAGTACCTAAAATAAAGATCCCGTGCACTCCTCCGGCAATAACATGTTCTATCAGACACTTCAGGCCTTCCATATCCAACGTGTCATTATCCAGTAACGGAGTGACCAGTGGGGGAATAATCCCCTGTAAAGGTTGAGTTAATTGTTTCATATAATCTGTTTTTTAAAATTTATATTCTATTCTTATGGTAACTTGTCTGTTGGAAATCTTCAATACATCTCGGCTTAATGCCAAAGGAAAATGGGGCAAATCAATCTACCCTCAGAGACAACCTTGCGACCTTTATGATCACCTCGGATCCGTCAAGACCTTTGGAACTGGCTTGCAGCCGGATATCACCTGGGGTGGTAGTGTTCTGTACATATACCATACATTGCCCGTTAAACGCTTTTCGTTGTGGTTCAACAAAGGACTCCAAGCTTGTTGGATCTCCGCTTCCTACGGCTTTTAACTCCCCTTCTCCTTCAACGGTAAACTTAACCAGGTTATTAGCTCTCGGGCAAATTGTTCCTTGGCTATCGACCACTGAAACAGTAATAAAAGCAAGTGCCTTCCCATCTGCGTTAATGCTTTCGCTATATGCATCCAGCTTAATAGCAGAAGGCTCTCCGGCTGTTCGAACTACTGTTTCTTTTACCGGTTGATTATTTTCATCCAGTGCAATCACTTTTAATTCTCCTGCTTCATAGGGTACATCCCAGACTAAACGGTATTTACGATAAAGCTGAGTCGGATCCTTCTTCTGGATCCCCAGGCTTTTCCCATTTAAAAACAGTTCCGCTTTCTGAAAACCAGTATAGCAATGTACCGGGATAATCTCTCCTTCTTTTCCGTCCCAATTCCAATGTGGCAACAGGTGTAATACTTCTTTGTCAGTCCACTTACTTTGATATAGGAAATAACGGTCTTTAGGAATACCGCACAAATCAATAATTCCAAAATAGGAACTTCTGGCAGGCCACTCAATATTGTAAGGTGTTGGCTCTCCCAGGTAGTCAAAACCAGTCCAGACAAATTCGCCGGCCATATAATCAAAGGAATCCTGAGCAGCAAATTCGGTATCTGGCGAAGTAGCCCAACGCGGGTATTCCATATCATAAGATGAGCAGTGATAGGGTTCACGAGTGAAATGAACTTTCACTTCTGCAGGGAAAAAGTATTCTCCCCGTGAACTTACTGTTGATGCCGTTTCACTTCCATACATCTTCCATTCAGGGAACTTCTCGTGGATAAACTTGTAATGCTGAGGTTTGTAATTCCATCCGGGAACATCAACGATATCGGCAAAACCATTTTTAATGGCTCCCTCCCAGTTGTTAAAACCAGCTGTGGTCGGACGACTTGGATCTTCCCTCTTACAAATATCCACCAAAAACTGACAATACTTCTCTCCTCCTTCAATGCCTTGCTCTCTTATTTCATTTCCAATACTCCACATAACTACGGCAGGATGATTTCGATCCCTGTGAATAAAGGCTACCAAATCCTTTTCAGCCCATTCATCCCATAGGGTATGATAACCATTCTCTACTTTTGCATGTTTCCATTCATCGAAAGCTTCATCAATTATTAATAATCCCATCTCATCACTAAGTTTTAGTAATTCGGGAGTAGGCGGATTATGACTGGTACGGATTGCATTACATCCCATTTCCTGTAACATTTCCAATTGACGGCGCAAAGCGCTTTCGTTCACTGCTGCACCTAATGGCCCCAGATCATGATGCATACAAACTCCATTCATTTTCAGGTTTTTACCATTCAAGAAAAATCCATTGTTGCTCGTAAATTCAAAATACCTGAAGCCAAAACTGGTTTCGTATTGATCCACTTCTTTTGTACCATCCATAATATGAGTTACAGCCCGATAAAGAACAGGATTATCAATATCCCATAATTCAGGTGAACTAACATTTAACTGTTGATCTATTACTTGTTCTTCTTCAATGAAAAACTGCTTCTTATTTTTACTGACAACCGAGCCCTCGGGACTAATGATTTCAGTAAGCAGAGTCAGTTCTCCTGATTGCCCTGATTGGTTTAAAACAGTCGTTTGCAGGTTGACAGTTCCTTCTCCTGTCCAATATCAGGTGTGGTAATATAGGTTCCCCAACGTTTGACATGAACAGGGTTTGTGGCCACCATCCGCACATTGCGGTAAATTCCTGCCCCCGGATACCAGCGAGAAGAAAATGGTTTGTTCTCCAAACGTACAGCCAACAGATTTTCACCTCCTGGTTGAATAAAATCGGTAATATCAAATCCAAATGATGCATAACCGTAGGGCCACTCTCCAACATACTGTTCATTCATGTAGAGTTTAGCATGGCTCATCGCTCCGTCAAACTCCAGATAAATGCGTTTATCCTTCCATATTTGTGGAATATCTAATTTTCGTTGATACCAACCAATGCCAATATGAGGTAAACCTCCTGTTCTGCCGGTTCTAAGCTTCGGTACTCTTTCTTCATCTTCAATGACAATGGTTTTCTGCGCATCAATCATCTCATCAAACTCACCCGAGATGGCCCAATCGTGGGGGACTGTCACCTGTTCCCAACCATCCATACTTTGCTGCTGCTTTTCACCGTCTGAAACTTCTCCCTGGTGAAACAACCAACCAGCATCCAGCAATACCGTGTTTCGTGGCTCATTATTGTTATTCTGACTACAGCTTAATGCCGAGAGAATTAATAAAAATAAAATTAATCGGTTTCGTATCATTAGTCTAATATTGTAATTGTTTCATTTGTTCTATTGCTCATCAAAAAATGACAGATCCCATTGATCCATCCATTCCAGTTTTAGTTTCTCATTTTCAAACTGAACCGGCAACCAAACATATCTGCCATCAATCGCATTATCCGGATTCCATCTGTCACCCATAAAAATAAAGGCATCTTCTTTTCCCCCGATCGGTAAAACATAGGTGCTTTGAGAGTGAAAAGTTAACTCAGCGTCCCCTCCAACACATGGATTGCCCAACTCCTTCCACGGTCCCCAGATACTATTAGCCACAACCGAACGGGCCGCATTGGGAGCCCAGCCTGTACAATCAGAAGCAACCAGGTAATATCTTCCATTGCTTGTCTTAAATAGTGCTGGTGCTTCCATATATCTTTCCGAGAATAACCGAACGTATTTACCCGAATAAGACCGGTAATCATCAGTCAACTGGGATATGTGCAGGGTGCTGTTTTCTTCAGAAGAATAAATCTGGTAAGCTGTACCATCATCATCCACAAACAAGTTCATATCCCTGGACATTTGACCTTTTTCAAAATCACGTCCCAACAAGTTTAAGCTGTCCGGGTGAGCGGGTAAACCTCCAAAATAACCACCGTAGGCACTTCTAACTTCATCAGCAACAGGCTCTTTATGAAAAGCCTGAACATTTAAAGGCCAGTAGCCTGCATTGGGTCGAAAGCTTTCTACAAATACAAAGGGTCCTGTGGGGGTCTTGGAAACGGCAACACCAGCTCTGGCAGCGCCATAGCCCTGTCCTTTTAGTTCCAGGTGAAACCACATCACAAACTCCCCGGTTTGCTCGTTGTAGATGACTTTCGGACGTTCCATAATACTGCCCTTGGTGATATCATGTTCCGGATTATCTTCAACCACACTTAAGGCAATACCTTCATCGTTCCAGTTGTATAAATCCGTAGAAGAATAAACATGAATACCAATCTGGGCAATATTCCCGGCCTTACCTTCCACTTTATGCTCACCATACCAAAAGTAGGTACCTTCATGAAATAGAATGCCTCCACCATGGGCATTGATATGGACTCCATTATTATCTTTCCAAAGCTTCTCGGGATGAAACGATGAATACTCCTCCTGACTTGAACAACTGCAAACAGAGTTCAATAATACTAAAGATAAAAGCGTAATGATTACTTTCATTTTCTACTGTGCTCATCAATTATAACTTCCGACAAACAGCTGCCCAGCCACCACCTGAAGCCATCGGAATTTCGATTTTTGAATTTTTGTCAACCTTTTTAGTAATATGCTGGTAATCCTGTGCTGCCTTATCTGCATTGATACCATCCTGCATAATTTCTATCTCATAATCATCTGATTCAAGAAAAGAAAGATCAATCGATAGGGTCCTTGCGTCATCATCCGTCATCGCTCCAATATACCAGTCCGATCCGCTCTTTCTTGCTGTTACAATGTAATCTCCAACCTTGGCATCCAGGACTTTGGTGTCATCCCAAACTGTTTTCATTTGGCTCAGGAACAGGGTGCATTCCGCTTCCTTGTAATAATTACTCGGACTGTCTGACAACATTTGCAAAGGGGCATCATAAACCACATACATCGCCAGTTGATGACAACGTGTTCCCAGACTCATCGGGTTGCTGTGGCTCTTGGTATAATCTTTCGGATGCGCATTACGCATCGCTCCGGGAGTAAAATCCATCGGACCGGCTAACATCCGGGTAAAAGGCAGGGTTACATCATGCTCCGGGGTGATCACATTACTCCATTTGCAGTTTTCCATTCCCTTAACTCCTTCATAATTAATCACATTAGGATAAGCCCGGCGTAATCCCGATGGTTTATAGGCCCCGTGAAAATCAACCAGCAGTTTACGGTCAGCACAGGCTTTGGCGATACGGTCATAAAAATTAACCATGTATTGACCAGCTTGGGACATAAAGTCTACCTTCATTCCCTTCACTCCCCACTCGGCAAAGCGATCCAGGATGTTATCCATATCCTTGTCAACCGGTCCCCACAAAGACCATAAAATTAAATCCACATTCCGTTCTTTGCCGTAGGCAACAAGCTCCGGAATATCAATTTCCGGTCGCGATTCCAATACGTTAGTGGTGGTTTTCGACCAGCCCTCATCTAAAATGATATAAGGTATGCCATATTCTGATGCAAAATCAATGTAGTATTTGTACGTTTGGTTATCAATACCTGACTTGAAATCAACGTCGTAGAGGTTGTTGTCGTTCCACCAGTCCCAGCCAACCAGACCGGGCTTGATCCAGGAAGGATCTTCGATCTTACATTCACGGGAAAGCAGGTAAACCATCTGGTTTTCCACTAAATCTTTATCTTCCTGGCTGATCATAAACACACGCCAGGGGAAAGTACGGTTCCCTTCGGTTTTAGCAATGTAATCCGCTTCTTTAACAACGGTAATATTGCGATCTCCTTTGGGCTTTAATTCCAGGATTACCTTTGGAAATTTACTGTTTAACCTTGGACTGGCTGTGGCCTCCAGGAATAAACCCGGGTAGTCAAACAAATCAGCTTCGGTAATCCCGATTTTGATATTGTTATCCCCTTCAATTAATGTTGGAAGTGAGCAAAATTTTCCTTCATCCAGTGATGACAGGGTTTCATTTTTATAAAGGCGCTCATAATGCGACAACAATGTTTCTTCCTCAGGGAAGATAATCGGGTAATTGCCCGCAAAGTTCAACATCACCTGCTCATCATTGACAATAGCTTCTCCTTTCTTAGAAGTCTCAAAGCGATAGGCAACTCCGTTATTAAACACCCTGAAGCTTACAGCAAAATCATTCTTAAATGTAAGCGTAAGCTGATTGTAAGTATTGTCGATTGTCCTGGACTTAACCGGGACAAGCGCTTCAACCTTGCTGGAGACAGCCGTTTCTTTGGCTTTTTTAACTTTTGCCGTTGCTCCCAGAACGTCTCCGTTAACCGTCAGGCTTATTTTGTTCTGATTGAAAACAGCCGTGCCATTTACCGTGGATGACCAGCTGATTCCATCATCAGTATTAATCGTGGTGACAATTTGACCATCCGGTGAACTCACCTGGTAAACTTTGGCCGACAACTTTAAAGATACAAGCAAAAAAGCTAAAAGATAAATAAATTGAATAGTGTAGTGTCTCATTGTTATTATTTTGATTTAGTTGATTTATTCCCTGTTAGTTAGTGAATTTCACTCAGTCCAATGCTATTTTAACGACAACCTTTTTAACTGCTTCATTTTCGTCAACTTTTCTGCAAGGGCGATGTGCATCATTTGGGAAAAAAATAAAAAACCTGCTGCTGTCTGCCAGATGGTAATTTTGCTCTGTACTGTTATAAAAAACAATATCCTTTTCATTGCTATAAGGAGCAGTGATTTTCTGCATTTTTGAAAGTGCAACAACGCCAATGTATTCCTTACCTGAGATCAGATACTGAATATCTGCATATTTTTGATGAGCCTCATAACGAGTATCTTTTTCATCCCTTGTATTATATTGATCAACTTTGGCAAACAAAGATTCACCATCCAGTTCATATTTACCTGGTTCAATAGTCTTAAGATTGGTTGTCGCCAAAAACTGAAATGCCTTTTCCCAGCGCTCATGATTTTTGGCATATTGTTTTTCAAATTCTACTGAATCTATTGATTCATCTGCAGTAACACTCCAGCCTTGTTTCCAAGTTCCGTTATTAAACCAATTTTGATGATTATCATCCATTTTTGATGATTGTATGTGATTGTTCTGACAGGAAATCAGAACTACTAAAAGGAGTATCAATTTGAAATAATGCATCTTATTAAATTTATGGTTTTATTCTTCCCAATCATCCGTCCTAAACGATGAAGCAGGCAATCCTTCAGTGTTATACAGTTCACCTTCTACAAAATCTTCGAAAGCATATCTTACCGCTACCGGCTCTTTGACTTGATCGGATAACAATACAATTGTACCATTCCTTTCTATCGTTGCTTTTGCCTGGTAAAATACTTTGTCCGCACCTGCAACCTTAAAATGAATAAGCTCTTTTCCAAAAGTTGTTAATCCGTTTTCTGCATGCTTAAAGGTCAGGGTAACCTTGTTTCCATCAATCGTCATTTCATTTAGCGTGGGACCAGAATAAGCAATACCTTCTGTTCCATAGGTGTTAGCTAGCGCCTGAAAAGCCAACCGTTCTCCCGCAGCCTTTTTATTCGAAGGATGAATACAATGTTCTTCGCCAGCATCCATCAAACAAGCCATCCCGGTATTCAATAGCTTTTCAGACGTTTTCAGTTGTGCTTCGCGTAGGAAAGCCGAATTTTTAGTATGACTGTAGGAGTAATCAAATGGCGCTATTTGAGCATAGTAAAACGGGAAGTCTCCAGCTCCCCAAAGGCTCCTCCAGTTGTTAATAAGCCCGGGAAATAATTGTTCATATTCTTTGGGGTGATCCCGGTTAGCTTCTCCCTGGTACCAAATTACTCCTTGGATGCCATAACCAACTATCGGGTGAATCATTGCATTATACAACACCACGGGAGTTCTCTTAGGATTTTTGATTTCTGTTACTCCGGTTGGGATAGTAACAAAATCATATTCTTGCAAATCTTCCTGACTCATCCATGCTTCAATTATCGATCCGCCCCAGTTCGTACTAATTAATCCAATCGGCACCTGTAAGGTTTCCTGGAGTAGTTTCCCGAAATAATAAGCAGTTGCACTAAAATTGGCTACATGACCGGGAACACATTCTTCCCAACTTCCTTCAAGATCATTCAACGGAGTTAAACTACCCATTCGTTTTGCTGTAAATAAGCGAATAAATTCATTTTCTGATCTAACGATAGCTTCCTGTCCTCCTGAGATGGGCTGGTTGCGAAATCCTTTCATTGGCATTTCCATATTAGATTGACCAGAGCAGATCCATACTTCTCCGATTAAAACATTGGAAAGCTCCAGTTTTTCCCCATCAGAAATAATAATTGAATAGGGTCCTCCAGCTTGAGGTGTTGCGATATCGAGCTTCCATTCTCCTGCTTGATCTGATTTTGTCGTATATTGTTGTTGATTCCAGGAGGTAACTAGCTCAACCTCTTTATCCGGTTCGGCTTTACCCCAGATTGCAACATCAGACCGTTGCTGCAAAACCATATTATTGCAAAATATGGAAGGTAATTGAATTTCAGCTTTAGTAATTAAAGAATAAATAATTAAGCCGGGGATTATCAAAAAAATGCGAAAATTAATTTTACTATTCATCTTACTTTTCAGAATAACTTGGATTATTAGTATGCATAACCGGATGCATTTTTGTTAACCATGTTTGAAATGATGCTTTTAACTCTTCAACCTTCTGGGGCATTTCTTCAACAAGATTATGGGTTTCTCTCAAATCATTACTTAAATCAAATAGTTCCAGTTTAATTGGATCATAATGCTCAATGAGTTTATAATTACCTTTCCTTATTGCATATCCTGGCATTTGAGCCTGCGGACTATAATGTGGATAATACCAACATAGTACGTCTCTATTTAAACTTGTAGTTTGCTCTTTTAATAAGGGTAGTAGACTTATTCCATCTATATCTTTTGCTGGTTTTGTTCCTTCTCCAATCATTTCCATAATGGTTGGATATAGATCATCACTTATAATGGGAACATCACACTTCGTGTTTGATCTAATATGTCCTGGCCATTTTACAATTAGTGGGACACGAATTCCACCTTCATATAAAAAGCCTTTCCCTTCTCTCAACGGAGTGTTAATTGTTGCTTCGGTCGTTCCTCCATTGTCACTGTAAAAGATAACTATCGTATTATCTGTCAATCCCAGTAAGTCTACCTCATCCAGCAATCTTCCAACATTATCATCCACCTTTTCAATCATGGCAGCATAAGTCGCGCTTTTCTGTACAGGATTCTCTTTCAGTTTTTCTTCATATTTCTGAACGAGTGAATCGGGTGCTTCCAATGGGGTATGAACAGCATAATGTGACAAATACATAAAAAATGGTCGTTCCTTATGATCCTTAATAAACTTAATTGCCTCATCCGTAAGTCTGTCAGTTAAGTATTCATCCTCTGTCCTGTCCGGTAAATTTTTGATGATAGAATTCCAGTCTCTGTCTGATTCGTAAGGTCCCCAATAAGTTGGAGGACTTCCATCTTCATAACCTGCTATATTCTGATCAAAACCTTGGTGAGTAGGAAAATACATCTCTTTATCACCGACATGCCATTTACCTATACTTACTGTGGCATATCCCATACAGTTCAACGCTTCAGGAATCATAATCTCACTCAGCTCTACATGCATCTTATCATTTGGTGGAATAATTCGTCCGTGTTCGGGATAACGATGTCTACCTATACGGGTAATGTGGCCTGTAAACTGTATATGTGCAGGATTTTTCCCGGTAAGAATACTTGCCCTGGTTGGAGAACAAACCGGACATGCAGAATAGGCATTAGTAAACATCATTCCCTCTGATCGTATCTTATCTATGTTTGGTGTTTCATAAAAAGTACTGCCATAGCATTCCAGATCCTGCCAACCTAAATCGTCAATTAGGATAAAAAGTATATTCGGTTTTCTTTCGACAACTGATTTTTGAGAATTCTGTTTTTGAGAACAAGCAGAAAGAAAAATCAGTAATAAAATTACCAAAGCTCTATATTTTTTCATATACTCATTTTGTTTTCTTATTCTTTCTAAAATTCTTAACCCGATAAAACATCATGTAATTTGAATCATGAAAATTATGAGCAGGAGTTCCATCAGGTTCAGGATAAGCTGTTCTGATTAATGTAACAATATCCTTTCCATCAAATTGCCAGTCGGGATATTGAAAACCAACATTTTTAAAATCTTTGTGTTTTATTAAAACTCGTTCAACTTCCCAATTATATAAGTCTTTTGAAGAGATTAACGCTAATGTATTTCTCATTCCACCGGGATTAGGTCTTATTCCTACCCATTCTTCAGGAATATAATTAGCTACTGACCAGTATTTATTTGTCTTTCCATCAAAACGTATTGTAAATTTCGTACTACCTCCCGGCATATTAATAAATCCTGTTTCAGGATCAAAAGATATCTTTTTACCATCGTCCGACACTTTTAACAAGCAAGCTCTACCCGGCCCTTTATCCGAAATTTCATTTCGCATAATGTTAACAACCTGACCTTCTGGGTTTACAACGACATTCCCCTCTAGCCAGGCTTTACCTTTCCAGTCTGGATTATACCTGATCCTATTACTTGTCTCCCAACTGGAAGCCTTTAATAAATCAGAATCAACTGGTGCAGAAATAACCATCGCCCTAAAATTAACGCCCCATTCTTCAGGAGGGTTCCGGTCTTCAATAGCACGATAGATTCTCCCATTGTGTATGACTACCGGAACGGGTGCAGTATGGTACTGTTCATCTTGGCGCAGTAATCCCGTATTCTTATCTTTGGGTTCTGTCCAAGTTTTTCCCCCATCCAGACTTTTACGAATAAGTAAATCTCCATATCCACCAGAAGTTCCCATTAAATAAAGTTCATTTTTGAATAAGAATAAATTTCCCCAAAATGAGTTTTCAAGTGTTGAAATATGTTTCCAGCTTTTCCCTTTGTTTTTTGAACGAAATACTAATGTTTGGGTCGGTTTCTCTGATTCTCTAACTTTTGCTCCAAACTTATCCATAGTTGCAACATATGTGCCGTCTTCTAGAACTATAATAGATGGTGACCCCAGGTAAATTTCAGTATCGGGATGCATGTGGTAAACCCCTATTCCAGGGAGTTTATATTTTTTGTCTTTTGCAAAAGAACTTAGAGTAATGATTAGTAATAAGAATATTGTAAAATTTATTTTCTTCATTGTATTATATTTTAAACTGATTTAACCATTGTTCTGAAATAAGATAAGCTCCTGCCAAAGACGGATGAATCCCATCTCCTTCACGGCTCCAATATGATTTTGGAGCAACTTTTAATGCCTTGTCGAAAATGGATTGCAGCGGAATAAATTTGGCATTGAACTCGCTTGCAATTCGTTTTGCAACTTCCTGAAATTCAAATAATTTATTCCTGTCTACATTAGGATGATCAATTGTAAAAGGTTCTCCAATGATGAGTGTTAAATTGGGATATGCTTCCATAGTAGATTTTATCAATTCGTGATAATCATTATAATAATTATCAACCGATATATTATTTTTCTTAAAATGAAAATAGTCGTTAATTCCAATAATAATTGTTAGTACATCCGGTTTTAAAGCAATTGTGTCTTTCTCCCATCTTTGAAGCAACTGAGAAACTTTATTTCCACCAATACCTCTATTGTAAACCTTAAACTCTTTTTCAGGATATTTACCTAAAAGATATGCAGCAACATTATGCACATAACCAACTCCCATTGATCTTTGGTAGTTGACAGGATGCTCCTCTTTCAAACGAAAAGAGTCGGTTATAGAGTCTCCTTGAAAAAGTATTGTCGCATTTTTGTTTAGTGATATCTTTTTTTCACTGTCGTTAAACAATTTTAAACAATCACCTGCAAATGGTATTAAACCACCACTGACCATTGCTTTTTTTATAAAATTTCGTCTAGTGTTTTTCATGTATTCTCAATATTATTTAATTATTTTTTTACAAATCTCACAAGTTCATTATGATCATTTGTCTGAATACTTAAAAAGTAAATACCACTATTGAATCCTGCCATGCTTAATACTATTTTATCCTCATACCTCAACACCTTTCTAATTAATAAAGAACAATTTACATCCATACAGGTCATGAATATTTGTTCTTTTTTGAATACCGGATCTAATATTATCGTTAACTGATCCCCTGCTGGATTCGGGTAAACTATAGTTTTATATTCTGAATATAAGTTAATTTTAGATTTAATACTTGTTGATGCATTGTTTAAGCTATTGAAGTATCGTTTTTTAAATCCCATACCATTTGCTCCAATAAATACATAAGCCGGATTTTCAGGGTCGATTTCAATACGTGAGACAAAAGGCCATGATAATCCTTCATTAGCTTTATTCCATGTCGCCCCTTGATCGCGTGAACACAAAAATCCATTCGATCCATCCTTATACCCTCCGGCAGCTTTTGCACTTGACGATCCCGCATAGATATTCATCGTGTTGAGTGGATCAATAGCAACTCCCCTTAAGAAATCATCTGTTAATACTTTCGACCAATTTACTCCGTAATTATTACTTTTATACAAACCTTTACCTTCTCCAAAACAAACTGCATAAATGGTTCCGGAACTTACTGGATCAAATTTGATATCATGAATGAAAGTCATTTCCGGTAATCCTATCTTTTCCCAGTTTTCGCCCTTATCTACCGACCTGTATAATCCATCATCACCTCCGGCATACATATAATCGCTGTTATGATTATCTATTAATGTATATTTACAATTCAAATCTTTTACAAGTAGTCTCCAATCTGCCCCATCATTATCACTTTTATAAATATTACCCTCCACTGTTACCAGCAACGTTCTATTAGATGGAGAACTATTATAATCAATTGAAAGTCCCATAATATCGGTTGCATCAGGCAATCCTTCTGAAGTAATCCAGCTGTCGAATTTTCCATAGTCTGTACTTTTACAGAGATATGCTTTTTGTTTTTGGTTACCTTGGATTGTTGCCCAAACAACGTTTTCTCTATCTGGATCAGCGCAAATGGTACGTGTATTGCCACCAACACCTTGCTTCGAATTATCATCTACCGACCATACCCAAGTTCCTGTAAGATCAGTATTATTACAGGATTGCCAGCTTTTACCATGATCTAAACTTCTCCACATCCCCATATCATAGAATCCGATATAAATAATGTCTGAGTTGGCCTGACTTATTTCAATGTCCCATGGTACCGTGTTTTCGACCCCTCTTGTAATCCACCATCCTGTATTATCGGGCATTTCTGTCGTCCACAGTTGCTTATAGTTCTTTCCTCCATTAAATGAAGCAAAAATCCAACATGAATTGGTCCAGAAGTAAGTATCGGAATCTGACAAATCTTCACATTTCCTGGAGGTATTTACCCATCTTCGTCCTGGTAAATAATCGGAAGACGGCCAAGCCGGATGAAAAATCCAATTTTCTCCATAATCTGAACTTTCAATTAATCGCCATGATGAAATGCAGCGAACTACATTGGGCATATCTGGTTTAACTACAAGGAGTCCAGTATTTTTATTAATTACAATCTTCCAATTCTCACCACCATCTATACTTTTTAAAACGTCTGTGTTGTTTCCATTTCGACTGGCATAGATAATATCCTCGTTAACTGGATCAACAGCAAAATCATTAATCTCACCATGCAATAAAGCCGGATTAATTTCTATCCAATTTGAACCACCATCCTTACTAAAAAATAGTGCTTTGTCTGCTTCAGCAAATCTGCCCGAATGGGATAATAGATACAACTTATTGGGATCATTATTGCTGATCACAATTTTATGGATCATAAAATCCTCTGTTGGTAAATTAGTGGAAAGCTTTGTCCAATTGTCACCATTGTTTGTTGTTTGATATAAGCTTCCATCTGCAACATTCCATTTAGAGTTTCCACCTGCATATCCAATTTGATGGTTGTTTTTTGAAATACATATTTCAGTGCAAAACATACTATCCAAGCTTTCATAGAATGTGGAGCCTTCATCTTTACTTTTATAAATGCCTCCACCTACTCCAATAAACATAACATTACTATCTACCGGATCAAATCCCATAGTACTCGCATGCGTATTTTCTATACCTTGCTCATATCCGATGTTTTTCCAGCTCTGCCCTCTGTCTTTTGAAATATATGCACCGCTTAAATCCGATATCAATAACATAATACCAGTTGGTCCGGCCTGACAGCCATTTAAATATCCTCCTGCCCCCATGTCCATGCCTATCCAAACATCCTCCGGGATGGAATCATTGGGCTCAGAATATCCATCAAAAATTCGCAAAAAAAGACATAGGAAGAGTATAAAAATTGTTTTTGACATTTTCAATTTTGTTTGTTAGTATTAAGTTGCTAAATATCAGGCCTCTGATAATTCCTACATTCAAAATATCAGTGACCTGATCAAATGGTCTTATTCTACTGTTATCTCAAATGTTTTTACAACCTCTTCAATCCCGTATACATTGTTATTACTACCAACAAAACTTGCTTTATAAGTGCCTGTAGCTTCATAAACATAAGTATATGAATCTATGCGTGTTGTTAAATCCTGAATTGCTACTCCTAAATCGGGTACAACTTGTTTTAAATTGATCGGGCCACTAAATACCCAGGACTCAACATCGTTATTGGTTCCATTGATGATAATTGAAGTGCTTTGTACGTTCCACCAATTATCACCTTCTGTACTATAAGAAACCCATCCTGGACTAATCATGGTTGAAATACCATAATTGGAAATTAATCCTTTCGAAAGGTCTGCTATGGTATAGACAGAACCATCTGACAATGTATTGGTAACAGTAAGGTCTTTAATGGTCCATTTACTCTGTGTTTGCCCTTGGCTCCCAACATACTTAAATGCTATGAAAACAGGTTTGTCTGCGTCTGCATACTGACTAAGATCTACTTCGCCTGAGTTCATATTCGACCCGGTTGACAAACTTGCTTTATTGGAAATATCTTTCCATCTGGCACTTTTTATTCTAGACACAGTAACTGAAGTATCTTCAACAGAAATTCCTTCAAAATCAGAAGATATCATTAATGAAATATTTCCTGATTCTGTTCCATTTTCACGTAAAGTAGTAAACTGAAGGATTGGTGTTCCTGTGGCTTCTGTTCTATCTATATTTTCATAACACTTCCCATGTTCTCCCGAATAGAAAGTGATTAAATCAGGATCTCCACTAATATTGAATTTTACCGTGTCGCCAACATTATAACTTGTTGATATTATATCCACATCAAAACTAACATTGCGTAATTTATCTTCAGTACAGCTAGGTAGGGCTATTATAATTAATAAAGCCAATAAAAATATATAGTTCTTCATTTTTTTTCTTGTTAAAATTACCAACCTGGATTTTGTGTAAGTTTTTTGTTGAGCGTCAATTCTGCCTCAGGGATAGGAAGCAAATTATGCTTTTCAGAAATGTTATCTGCAGCTCTGGACGCAAATTTATAATTATTAGGCGCTGAATTAGAAATGAAATTTGCTAGGTCTTTCATTTTAGGAACAAAGATTCCCCAGCGGATTAATTCAACACGACGCATACCTTCAAAACACAATTCCCTGGCACGTTCATCTTGTATAATTTCTCTAAAACTATCTTTACTTGATAAATCTGATGATTTATAATCGGCATCATCAATGGTAGTCAAATTGGCTACTACAGTCGCTCCTGCTCCACTACCACCTGAAAGAATAACAGTAGGCACAGCATTGTAAAGCGTACCGTAATTTTCAATTTCAATACTTGTTACTACTCCCCCTGACACCTTTGCAGTTGCTGTTGTTGGAAGGATACCTGCCTGATCATTTCCTTCAGAGATGGTAACAGTTGGTGCTGAAGTATAACCACTTCCTCCGTTTGTTACATCAATAGATTTTAAACTTTTTCCACTTCCATAAGCACGTCTTCTAACCTCATTCAAATAAGATAATGCTTTTGAAGTAGGACCATTCAACTCATTTTCTGCCTCTGCTGCCATTAGCAAGACATCTGAATACCTAAGCAGTGGAAAATTAATACCGGTTTGTCCTTTTGCTCTGTTTTCAATTAATTCATATTCCCTTCGATATTTACCAACATAACGATCGTATATTTTATTGGCCGCCCAAAACACCTTTACATCTGTATTATTACCTTTATAGTTATATGGAGCAATATTCCAGTCTCTTCGCATATCTCTTTCACTATATCTCTGGTAGTGATATTCATGGACTTTATAATATGCTAATGCATATCCATAATTAACATTAGTCTGATATATCCCTATAACATTACCCCATTGTCCCCATTCCCGGTAAGGATCAGTAGATCCCTCCGAATATAATTCAACTTCCCAGATGCTTTCTTTAGTATCATATTTGTCCTGTGCAAGATTTATGAATATTTGTGAGTAATCAGTATTAAGTTGGTGTAACCCTGAACTAATGAGTTTTTCTGCCCAATATAAGGCATCTTCATATTTTCCATCTATATAATTCGGATATCCGGCCATAAATAAGCATACCCTTGCCAATGATCCCTGAATAGCTGATTTAGTGACTTTCCCTGCATGGCTATATTCAGTAATTGGATTGACCATTGCTTCTGCTTCCACCATCTCATTATAAATAAAATCGTAAACCTCAGCTGCCGGTGTGCGCGCATAATAAATATCCTCAACAGATTCTGTAGAATGCACCCTTAAAGGTACGTCGCCATAATTTTGAACCATGATGAAATAAAAATAAGCCCTTAAAAACTTTACTTCACCACGAATAACCTCCTTTTTAGAGTTATCCATTTCAGCTTTATCTAGATTTTCCAGTAATATATTAGCTCGTTCAACACCTCTAAACATCGACAACCATATTCCTCTGGTATCTTTTGCAGTATAATTGTAAACCTGAATTCCATTCGTTGAACCTGAATTCCTGAAAAACATTTCATCGGTACAATTGTATTTTATGCCCAGATCTGCAACACCTCCATAAATACCTCCTAAACCAAGAATATCATATACTGCCGCCAGTGCTTCTCCGATTTCGGCTTCGTTCTGGAAATAATTTTTTGGCGAAATAAAATCTGTAGGAGTTGTATCCAGCACATCACATGATGATATTAAAATCACCAAACCTATTAACAGTAATTTATTTAGTTTTCTCATTTTTTTGCAAATTAAAATTTTACATTTAGTCCAAATATGATAGTCTTTGAATTTGGATACGGAGAGTAATCAAATCCGGGGGTCAATGCAGAATGCCTAGTTGATACTTCAGGATCGCTTCCTGAATAATTAGTCCAGGTTAGTAAGTTCTGGGCAGAAGCATATAGCCTTAAAGACTTCACTAAACTCAAATATTTCAAAATATTTGTCGGGAAATTATACCCAAGTGAAATTGTTTTAAGCCGTAAAAAGGAGGCATCTTCTACTAGCCTTGAAGAGTAGAAATAAGCTCCATAACCATTTAACCTTGGTATATCAGTATTCTGGTTTTCTTCAGTCCATCTATTGGCTAATGATGCAAATTGGTTCTTGAACATATTTAAATACATCCCATTCTCAAATAGCAATTTATTCGCATTAAGAACATCGTTTCCATACGAGAATTGAAAAAATATATTCAAGTCAAATCCCCTGTATTTAAAGGAGTTATTTAGTCCGCCTATAAAATCAGGATTGGGATTACCAATAACCGTATAGTCATTGCTATTGATTAATCCATCATTATTAATATCCCTGTACCTAGCATCCCCAGGCCTAATTGAAGTACGAACACCTCCATTACCCGTAATTTCAGGCTTTAATGCATAGTTACCATCTGATTGAAGAACAAAGTCGTCGATCTGATATAAACCGTCAAATACGACACCGTAAAACTGTGCGATAGGTTGGCCTAGTTTTGCAATATATTGTGGAATATTATAAAGTGCTCCTGATATGGCGCTAATGCTTGACGTTAAAGCCTCTTGGTTTTCACTCAAACTAAGCAACTCACTTCTGTTAAAAGCAATATTAAAACTGGAGTTCCATGAAAATGAGCTATTATGAACATTAACGGTATTGATTGTTAGTTCAATCCCGCTGTTGCCAACCTTTCCGATGTTTTTATAAGCACTGGCAAACCCTGTTGATACTGGAAGATCTGCATTTAAAAGAATGTCTTTGGTTACTTTATCATAGTAATCAAAAGTCAGGGAAAGGCGTTCATTCCATAAGCCAATATCAATACCCAAATCCAACTGTGTTGTTGTTTCCCATTTTAGTGTACCATTACCCAAATCGGATGCGTAAGTACCACGTGTTGGTGTTTGATTACCAAAAGAATAACCAGTTGAATAATTAGTCCCTATTGATGCAAGATAAGCAAAATCGCTTACCCGATTACTACCTGTAGCCCCGTAACTAGTCCGAAGTTTAATATTCGAAATAAAATCATTTTTTTTGATAAATTCTTCTTCACTTAGGCGATAAGCAAAAGCACCTGAAGGGAAATATCCCCATCTATTTTCCGGATTAAATTTAGACGATCCATCAGCTCTCATTGTAGCTGTTATAAGGTATTTTGATTTATATCCATAATTCACCCTGGCCAATAAAGATTGTAATCCCCAGTTCGAACTTGATGACATCACTTCATATGGCGTTCCCGTATCCAAACCACTCAATCCCAGTGATTCTTGCGAAACTTGTATTACCGTAGCCCCAAATGAATCTATTTTCCTGGTTTGCTGAGTAAATCCAACAAGAGCACTAATGGTATGATCTTTATTTATTTTAGTTTTATATGAAAGGGTGTTTTCATTCATGAAACTTTTAACATTCGTAGCAGCCTGACTTCCATTTGGACCTAATGAAAAGGGAAAATAAGTGCTACCAGTTCTAGTCTTCGAATTATTAAATTGATTGTTCCGCCAACGTATGATATTTGCGCCGCCTGTGACCCTTAGCTTTAATCCTTTTATGATGGTATATTCCGCATAAAAATTAGCCATTAAGTTACTTGAAAGCTTCTCCCTGACCTCATTCTCTAATTGTATCAACGGATTGACTCTATACTCATCAGCTGTGTCCATCTCCGGATCAACCAATAAGCTTTCGATATCAATGTCACCATCTGCAATACCAGTTATTGGGCGGTACCCCCAAATACTATTCATTAAACTGGCTCCCAAATAATTTGATTCGTTGGTTGTTGCCACCGTACCATATTGTTTGGTATCCCCATAGTTTGCTTTAACTCCAAATTTTAAATTCTTGCTTATTGTTTCTTCCAAGTTAATTCTGGTCTGGTAGCGTTTAAATCCAGTATTTACAAATATCCCCTTTTGATCAAGATACGATGCAGTAACAGAATACTTGCTTTTATCATTACCTCCCGATATCGATAAATTATAATTCTGTATAGGGGCTGTTCTCATGATTTTCTCATACCAGTCTATTCCCTTTACATCTTTATAATCGTCTAAGGTTGTCGTTTCACTTAAATAAATACTAGAAGCTTCTTCTTCATTTATTTCCAATTGTAAGCGAACAAACTCATAAGGATCTAAAACTTCCACTCTGTTTATATCATCTTGTATACCATAATAGGTATCAAACCTGATCTCAGAAGCACCTTCGCGCCCTTCTTTGGTTGTAATAATAATGACACCATTTGCCCCTCTAGCTCCATATATTGCCGTTGCTGATGCATCCTTTAACACATCAACCGACTCAATATCTGATGTATTAATTGCACTGTTATCATTATCTTCTACCGGGAAACCATCGACAATATATAAGGGCGAATTATCTTGTGAAATTGAATTACCTCCACGAATAATAATATTGGGTAAACTTCCCGGTTGACCATCTGTGGCACTAACTTGTACCCCTGCCATTCTTCCTGCTAAGGCATCATCAAAAGATTTTACAGGTGCCTGAACTAATTGCTCAGATTTAACCTGAGCAACAGAACCCGTAAGGTCTCTTTTTGTGACTGTTCCATAACCAACAGCCACGACCTCTTCAATCCCGATCGCATCTTCGACCATCACCACATCAATTGAAGTCTTGCCTGCAATTTGAATTTCCTGAGTAGCCATCCCCACAAACGAAAACTGTAGTGTGGCATCATCAGGAACATTTGAGATTGAATAATTTCCGTTAGCATCGGTAATGATTCCCTGAGTGGTACCTTTAATAATTACAGTGACACCAGGAAGAGGAGAGACGGAGGAGTCAGTTACACGGCCAGAGACGGTGATTTTTTGTTGAACAGCACTTTCAGGTAAATTTGTTGAGATCGCAATTTGCCTTTTATCGATCTTGCAGGCTACATTTGCTCCTTCAAAAATTTTGTCAAGTATTTCAGGGATAGACTCATTTTCAACCTCTATACTCACCACCTTTTCGACATCAACCGCTTTGGCGTTATAGATAAAATAAAAATCGGTCTGATTTTCAATCTGTCCTAACACATTCCTTATGGGCGTATTTTTCAGGTTTAGGCTCAGACGGGTTTGCTGAGCGTGTGCGTTTGTAGCAAAAATTTGGACTACACTTACCAGTATTGCAAACAGCGTTAGTCTCATAGTTTTTAACAGTTTCGATCTCCACAGAAGCTTAGCCGTGGAAATCCATGAATAATGATTTTTTTTCATAAATTTGTAATGATTTGAGTTTTGTAATTCAAATTGTTATGTGCACAAAGTTTAAGGAGCTCAAGCACATAAGGAACAGAGAAGGAGGTGTTTGTCGCATCTCCTTTTTTTTAAGCATCGTGTTATTTCATAAGCGTTTGTTTTAGGTTAATTACAAGTATTTTTAGTAGAGCCTTATTATTGTTCTGTTGCTATCATCTTTACCAAGAGTATAGTTGACATGGCATGTGAATTTAATGTAATCCAGAACTTCAACCAGATTCTCGTCTTGGAATGTTGCATTAAACGCAGGGTCATAAATGGCAGAATCTTCAACGATGAAATCTGCGTTAAACTTTCTTTCCAATATCTTAATGACTTCATCCATTGGTGTATCTTTGAAAACTAACAACCCATTTTTCCATGCGGTATAATCTCCTATGGATGTTTTTTTCACCCTGACATCTTTTATCGCTGTGTTATATTCTGCTATTTCTCCAGGCTCCAGTTTATAACTGAAGGATTTGCTTTTTTCATGCTGCAATTCAACTGCTCCTGTTTCTAGGGCAACGGTTATCTCCTGGTCATCCGGGTAAGCGCTGACATTAAACTTAGTTCCCAAAACCTTCACTTTAAAATCATTAATACTAACCGTTAATGGGATTTTTTTATTCCTTTTGATGTCAAAATAGGCTTCTCCTATTAAGGATACATCACGATTATCCCGAGAGTAGTTGTTGTTGTATGTTAACGTACTTCCTGAGTTTAATAATACAACTGAGCTGTCCGGTAAAATGACTTCAGCGATCTGTTTATACTTGGCAACTACTGATGTGTATTTTAAGTCGGTCTCATTGCTAAATTGATTTTTCAGGTAGAATGCTAACGGTAGTGTACACAAAAACAGTAGCAGAACAGCGGCGTATTTTAAAAAAAGGTTTGTTTTTAAACGGAATGTTTTACTTTTCGGGTTTAGTCTTGCTTGTAGCTTTTTGTATGAATTTTCAATCTTGTATTCCGGCATATCCTTGGATGATGCCAGAAAGGCCCATGCTGCTTTTGCCTTGTTATATATCTTTTCACTTTCCGGATCCTTTTCGATCTCTGAAAACAATTCTTCTTCACGTCCTGGCTCAATACAGCCTGCGGCAAGATTCATTATGTCCTCAGTATTTTTCACATTTCGTTCCATACTCTTATTATTTGCACGAAATTGAATTTACCCTATATGAAATTTAAAAAAAGGTTTGAATAAAAATGCAAAAACCAGCTTATTGTTCTTAAAAACAGAATGTTATGAAATAAAAATATAGGTCACCAATGGGAGGTAATCTTTTAATGTTGATTTAAATATTTTCAGGCTTCTGGTTATATGCCCTTCAACAGCTTTGGTCGTAATATTGAGTTCTTCTGCGATTTCCCTGTTTTTCATTCCTTCGAACCGGCTCAGCATAAATACCTTTTTGCACTGAGGAGGTAAATCTTCCAACGTTCTATCGATGATTTGCTCAATCTCGTTAAAAACCAGGACTGACGTGTCAATTGCATCTAAAGCTTTTAGATTTTGGTTCAATTCATTCGGAGCGGCTAAGCCTGAGGTGAATAGTTTTCGTCTGTAGCGTTGATCCCGAAGCCGGTATAAACAATTGTTCCTTGCAACAGAATATAAATAAGAACTGACATTCATATCCTCCTTTAAGGTTTGCCGTTTCTCCCAAAACGTTGCAAATGTATCCTGCACAATATTCTCCGCGATGTCATCTATGCGAATGAACTCGTAAATAAAATAATACAATCTCGGAAAATACTTATTGTAGAGAACTTTGAAGGCAACATCGTCGCCATTCATAATTTTCTTTACAAGTTGTGCTTCGGGTTCAGTCATTTCAATTAATTCCAGGTGTGACAAAACTAACAAAAAAACAAAACTTAGTCTAATCAATCCATCCGGCAAGGAATCTCATTTTTTGTTCCGATACTCTGCCTTCTTTGTCATTGATGCCGGAACGTAATTGATCCGGATTAATACAGGGCCAATATGCCTGAGCGGAGTAATAGCAAAATTTGTTATCTCAGCTTCAACTTGAGCTTTCCCATATCTTCGCTAATCTTTTTCTCCAATACTTTGGCATAGATCTGAGTCGTCGAGATGCTTTTGTGTCCCAGCACCTGACTAACTGTTTCAATTGGGACACCATTGCTCAAGGTAACTGTGGTCGCAAAAGTGTGCCGCGCCAAATGAAAAGTCAGGTTCTTTCTTATCGCGCATAAGTCGGCAATTTCTTTTAAATAGCTGTTCAACTTCTGATTTGAGATTAACGGGAAAACTCTATCTCTGCTGATTGATTTGGGATGTTTCTGACACTTGTTAGCTATTTCCAGTGCTTTGGGTAGGAGCGGAATTCTCAGCTTCGTATCTGTCTTTTGCCTTTTTGAAAAGATCCAATATTGGCCATCTATTCCCAAATTGATTTCATCCGGGCTCAGGTTAATGGCATCAATATAAGAAAGGCCGGTGTAGCAACTGAAAACAAAAACATCCCTCACAATTTGTAACCGTTCGACTTTGAGCTTTTTGTTTTCAATGGCATCCAGCTCCCTCTCCGTTAGAAACCCTCGGTCAACTTTGCGAAAATTCAATTTGTAGGAGTCAAACGGATTTTGGGTGATCCAACCCAGGCGGAATCCCAAATTAATCATTTTGCGAAATCTTTCCTGGTGTTTCATCACCCCGTTGTTCCCGATAGGCTTTTGGTGATCCAAAGGCTGGTAATTTCTCAGGAAATATTCAAAATCAGTGATAAACTTGTAGTTAACCTGCACCAGATAAATATCCGAAGCCTTGAATTTCTTTTTCAGGAACCGTTCCAGATACTTTTTTGTGGTCCGGTAATTTTTCATCGTCCCAGGGGAAAGGACACTGGCTTGCGTGGTATTGTGATAATCCACCAGTTCGATCAGCGTGTGCTCATCAGAATCACCCAGAAAAAGCACTTTAATATTTTCCGGGGTAATTTTCTCTTTGTTGATCTGCAACTCCCGGTAAGCGTCGGTCAGTTGCGAACGGACATGCTCCAGATAACTGTTAAACTTTTTGGCTTCAGGACTAAAGCCCTTGGCCATTCCACGAGCTTTATTCCATTCTTCAACTGCGATGGTTTTCTTCAGGGAAATCTCGATCCTGCGCGTCTCTACGGTAATTCTGGCATAAACGAGCGCCTTGTCTTTGTCCTTTTTGCCAGTCCGGATAATAAACTGGATACCAAAGGTGTGGGTTGTTTTCATATCATTCAATTTTTATCAGTTTAATCTGTTTTAACTGCTTCAGTTGAAAAACAAGGCCAAAAGACTCACCGGAATTCACCAAAACCGGTCAAAAATCATGGTCTATAATTACAAAAATGACCTTTATTAACAACTGAAATACAAACGATTAAGCCCTTCTGGTGAGTTCAAAGGTAAAATAAAAAAAGACTCACCGTTTAACTCACCTGAATTGTGATATTTTCTGATATGAATTGATATGGCTAAAATCAAAAAAGCCTGTAAATCATACAATTTACAGGCTTTTGATGCTCTTTGATTTCCCAATTTGTCGGGATACCAGGATTCGAACCTGGGACCCCCTGCTCCCAAAGCAGGTGCGCTAACCGGACTGCGCTACATCCCGAATAATATTTTAATGCGGAGAGAGGGGGATTCGAACCCCCGGTACCCCTTGCGAAGTACGCCAGTTTAGCAAACTGGTGGTTTCAGCCACTCACCCATCTCTCCTGAAATATCGTGACTAAATTTTTTTCTCCTTAATTCTCTTCAGAACTGTTTCACTCTGGTCTTACCCCTTTGTGAATGTGCGTGCAAATATAGAACTACTTTTTTCTTTCGCAAAATTATTTCGACAAAAAAACAAATCATTTTCACCCCTTAAAAGCGAAGTGGCTTATTGCCAAGCAAAAACAATAACAACAAGGGTTTCGAGGGCATTTGTACGCAGAAAAAATGAGAAAGTTAATCTCGAAAAACATTGCCTTATCCGATCGTATTATAAATCAATGAGATATTCTTAAAATGTTATAAAATCCCACATTTTACTTGGAAAGTCAGCTTCCGAAAACTATATTTGATCTAAGAAAACGTTCTTTCACAAAGATATTGTCCGCATTAGTTCAAATTTGGTAAATTCAACAGTTTATATCGAACCGAGAAAGCTTATGGACGTAAAGACAGGCCTTGTAGCCCCGATTACTCGGGGTGAGTAGTTTACTACCGATGGAAGTCTGATCGTTCAGGCACTCAAATCCTTATTTTTAGGGATTTTACACAAACGAATTAATGCGGATTTTTTTTGCTTTTTAGTTACCTACTTTTATTCTTTTCTGAACAAAGAAATATAGCAATAACAATACAGCAACGAAGGCACTTATTCGTCCAAGGTAATCTCCATATTTTACGTAAAAAGTTAGCTTCTCATTGACTTTCAAATTACCTTTTATAGCCGTTTTTACGCCGTAGTTCGTTTTTTTCAAAACATCTCCCCGTTGGTTTATCAACGCTGAAATACCGGTATTTGCTGAACGTGCAATACTTCTTCTTGTCTCAATCGCTCGCAGGCACGAAATAGCTAAATGTTGACGATAACCAATTGTTCCTTCCCACCAACCATCATTGGTCAGCATCACAATTAATTCGGCACCATTCTTTACGTTTGTGCTAATGTACTGCCCAAAAACTGATTCAAAACAAATGACGGGAGCTATTTTCAAGCCTGAATTAGTTGTGAAAATTGTTGGTGCATTTTGCCTTCCAAGGCTACCGGTTGCCCCTCCCAAATCAACAATATATCGTTCTACAAACAAAAGATATTTACTGAAAGGCATCTTCTCAACCCCACTAACCAACTTCCCTTTGTGATAAATCTGCACAAGAGGATTTTCATTGACCAGCAAGGCTGAATTATAGATATCGTAGTATTGATTTCGATCAGCGTCCCATCGAGCTGTTTTGGAAGGTTCTTCGTCACCATTATAGTATTTCAGGGTATTTGCACCCAGTACAAAGCTGACCTGCAGACCTTGCTGTGCCAGTTCGCGAAACTGAAATATCGAAGACCGGGTGGGTAAACTGTCATTTTCAATTAACGTTGGCAGAGCAGTTTCCGGAGCAATCACAAGAGTTTTATTCTTATTCAATAATGAGTCAGTTAGTTCCAACAAAGTAGCGATCTGTTTTTTCCTTTGCTTATCGTCGAACTTTTCGGTGTATGGGTCAACATTAGGCTGAAGAACCAACACGTCATATTTTCCACCTGTCTCTGCATAATTCTGATAATAACGACTCGACCATATCAACGGGGCAAAGACAACTACACAAAATACAGATACATAAACTACAGCCTTAAAAACCTGTTTTTTGAGAACATTTTTCAGGAAGCTAAATAGAATAAGATTGGCTACCAAAATTAAAAGTGAACCTCCTAAAACTCCGGTGAATTCATACCATTGTATCAGTCTCACTTGGTTGGCAAATCCGTTACCTAAAGTTAGCCACGGCCATTCCATGTCCCAATTGAAATGTAAATATTCGAAGGCAAGCCAAAAAACAAGCAGTGAAATATTTGCAAGATTTACATTGAACTCTCGCTTCATCCTATGAAACATCCACCAAACAGTAGACATCAACAATGCGTTGAGTGTAACAATGACAATCATTCCAAAAGGAACCGCCCGTCCGATCCAGTAACAAGAAAGTAAATTCCAAGTCAAAAAGCTTAAAAAAGAATAGCCCAAAAACTCAATATGCGAATGTTGTTCTTTGTTGCTACAAAAAAAATCTTCGACCAACAACAGGGGAACAAAAGCAAATAACAAAACCCACCCTGCAGCGCCTGTAAGCCATGGAAGACTTAGCAAGACCCCACTCAATATCGACAATAAGACGAAGTGTGTTTTTTTCATAGATCGGTCAGCGAATTCTGAGTAAGAATCGCTTCTTTGGTATCTTTATTTCGATCAAAAATAAAATCAATCCGCCCCAGAGCCATTCCTCCCCAGCCTGCCTGATTGACAATAATCCGATTACCATCTGCATTTTTCAGTTCCAATGGTGCATCCAGAAATGTATGAGTATGACCTCCAATAATCAAATCGGTATGATGAGTTTCTGCTGCCAGCAGTTTATCCGATATCTTCGATTCCGCATACTCCAGTCCAAGGTGAGACAAGCAAATGACGACATCGCAAGCTTTCTCATGCTTTAGAAAGACTTCTTTTTCGAGTGCTATCTTTACCGGGTCTCGGTATATTGTTTCCTGGTAATTGCGTTCACTAACTAAGCCTTCCAATTCGATACCCAAACCATAAACGCCCACCTTGATACCATTCTTACGGAATACTGTAAACTCAGGAAAGACATTAAAAAGGCGTGTATTTGAAAAATCGTAGTTACTGCATACAAATGGAAAATTTGCGAAGTCAATAGAATTCTCAATGCCTTCCAGTCCATTATCAAATTCATGGTTTCCAATAGTTGAAGCATCGTACCCCATTTCTGACATAACTTTCAAAATCAGCTCACCTTTATAATAATTAAAATAAGGAGTTCCCTGAAACATATCACCCGCATCGAGTAACAAAACATTGTCATTCGTTTCTTTAATTCGATTAATCATCCCAGCCATTCGGGCTAAGCCTCCCCGACCTTGATAAGTCGAATTACCCTCTGGAAAAGGATCAATATGGCAGTGAATATCGTTGGTGTGAAGAATCGTCAAACTTTCCAAATCCTGTTGAGCCAATAAATCGTAGGGTAAGGCAGATAAACCAACACCGGCTGAAACCCCCGCCAAATCTCTTAAAAACTTCCTTCTGCTATTCATAATACATCCTCCCGTCAAGTTGAACCTGTATACGCTTGCCTCTTTTAAATTGTTCATTCAGACTATCAATCACCAAATCGCGAATTTTTAAGCCTGTACTTATAAATTGCTTTCGATCCAACAACATACTCATATTATCACCTCCTGCAGCAATGTAGTCATTGGTTACAATCCAGAAATCTTTCGATTTATCAAATGGCTTTCCTCCAACGGAAAGCGTTCCGATAGAATCATCATTTATTCCCAATTGAATGCCTGCCACTCCATCACCTCCACGACTTGCGATTTGACTGACAAACTCGTACATGGTTTCGCCGTCAACTTTTAATAAAACCATGGTATTTTCAAAAGGCATCAACTCATAGATATCTCCCACGGTAATTTGTCCTTTTGGCAACGACGAACGCAAGCCACCGTAGTTCACAAAAGCCATGTCCGGTTTAAAATTTTTATAATTCATTTTACAATAAGCAAGCCCCGATTGCAGGATGAGGTCTGCCATCAAATTAGTCAACTTGCTTTCAGGCTTTTCTGCAACCAATTCTTCGTTCGAGATTGAAATTACTTCCGACATGTCGCTCTCTAAATTGAGTTTATAGGGCATAACCATCAGAATAATTGAAGAATCGGCAGATAGTTCGGTTGACCCAACAGGAATGTTTTGAGCCTCCACATCACTGATATTCAGAGACGTCTTACAGGAACCCATGATTATTAACAATCCAATGATGAAAACTGTGCTTCGCATTCGTTTTATTTTTACGGAATATAAAATAGCTTTATTAAAAATTACGTTGTCAATATTACATATAAACATTAAACTTAACATTTCGTTCTTATTAAAACATTGTGAAAATACATGAAAAACAAATTTTCAGATAATAGAATCAGCTTTTCGTATAAATATTTCCGTGTGTTTTTGTTGTTACTTTTCCTTACAACCAACATCCAGGCGCAAGAATATAAAACAGTTGTTGCCGAAAAAGGAGACGGAATATACAGTATACTAAAACGGAATGGACTATCTCCTTCAGATCACTTTGACCCATTTATTGAGCTAAATAAAAGCAAACTGGGCAGAAACAATACCTTATTTGCGGGTCAAAGCTATTCGTTACCTATTGAAGAAGAAATGACAAATAGCATACCTGTAAGCGGAGCTACCTACTTGATTTTCGGAAAAGCATATGAAAAAGTCATTCCAATTGACAATGCCCTAAATGGTGCTGTTTACTATTTAGTAAGCGGTCATGGCGGCCCAGACCCCGGAGCTGTTGGTCGCTACGGCAATCATACGCTTTGCGAAGATGAGTATGCGTACGATGTTACCTTAAGGCTTGCCCGTAGGTTGATCGAACATGGCGCTTTGGTTTATATGATTATCAGGGATGAAAATGATGGTATCAGGGATGATAGCTACTTAACTCCTGACAAAGATGAAAAGTGCTACGCAAACCATACAATCCCCCGAAATCAGGTGAGACGACTTAGACAACGAAAAGACGCTGTAAACAAGCTTTACATTAAGCACAAAGGAAGCTTCCAAAGACTAATCATTACTCATGTAGATTCGAGAAGCAGAGGAGAAAATATCGATGTCTTTTTCTATCATGACAAACGCAGTAAAACAGGGAAAAAATTAGCCAGCAATCTACAGCAAACTTTTAAAAAGAAATACGACACTCACCAACCCAATCGGGGATATCATGGAACAATTTCAGATCGGAATTTATACGTATTGAAGTACAGTTACCCTCCCGCCGTTTTTATTGAATTGGGAAATATCAATCACTATCGCGATCAGCAACGATTTATACGCAACAATAATCGGCAAGCATTAGCAAACTGGCTTGCTGAAGGTTTATTACTCGATTTTAAAAACAACAAATGATTCAGATTCCCAAGGATAAAAGCATTGTCTTGTTTGACGGATATTGCCATTTATGCAATCGGTCGGTGCAAACAATCCTAAAATATGACAACGAAAAGAAGTTTTTATTTTGTCCTTTAAGCAGTGACACAGGCCGAGAATTAATCGCTCAATTCAACATCCCTTCAAACATTGATTCAATTATTTTAATTCAGAATAAGCGATACAATATCCAATCGGACGCAGCCTTAGTTATTGCAAACGAGCTGGGAGGTCTTTTTAAACTCGCACTGGTATTTAAAATTCTTCCACGAAAGTGGCGCGATCAAATCTACCAGTGGATTGCTAAAAATCGTTTTCATTGGTTTGGAAAACGAAACAGCTGCATGATTCCATCAGCCGACGACAAAGATCGCTTTCTCTAAAACTCGAATCTGCCTCGCTCGTGCTGAAGATAACGGGCAGACAAATGGCCCATCAGTTTACTAATATGATCGACAGCTGACTGTGTAGTAGCAGAAATCTCCTTGTTTTGCAGGCGCAATAGAATAATGCTGTATAAAGCTTGAAATGCCAATCGAATATCGTTATCCCCCTTTTCCAGACTCTTTGATTTAAATTCGTTCAACACGGGTTTCGCTAGTTGAAATAGCGCAGGGTACTGACGGTCTTTACCTGTTTGCAGTAGCTGGATGTGAAATTCATTCAGATCATCAATCAAGTTCAGGATAAACTGCAAATGTCCGGTCTTTGTAACTCGTTCCTTCTCCATCATGGTAGCCAAATTACGGTACCAATCGAAAATCTCGAGACGTGTATCGTCATCAACATCAAACCGGGAAACCAAACTTTTGCCAATTTGATCAAGATCAAACTTCAAAGCACGCAGCAAATCCTCAACCTGCCACAGGTATAGAATATACTCAGCAATATTTGTCTTCCTTTTTTCTTTGGCAATTAACATGATTACTCGTCTCCTTGAAAGAAGTCATCTAAATCTCTTCTTTCTTTTTTTGTTGGGCGGCCTGTTCCACGTTGACGGTTAAACCAACCCATATTCTTTTGCACTTCCAGTATTTCCAGCTCTTCTTTTGGTGTCACATCCTCCACAAAGTCATCAACAAGCTTTGCCCCCATGCGCTTTCCGGCAAGTTTTAATACCTTATAACTATAGGTTACCGGAGATTTACGAACTTTAATAACGTCCCCTATTTTTATGTTTCGCGAAGGTTTTACAGCCAAATCGTCAATTGAAATCCGACCTTTCTTAACGGCTTCTGTAGCTGCACTTCGGGTTTTAAATACCCGCACAGCCCACAGCCATTTATCAACACGAACCTGATCACCCATATCATTTTCGTTTATTGAATTGATTCATTGTCCGGGCAACACCAATTGTGCCGTAGCTTTTGATAATTTCAATACAGGTATCTATTTTCAGAGGCAGTTCAGCAGCTTCGTCTTTGCTCCATTCTTCAAGCACATAATCGACCTGCTGCCCAGGACGAAAATCACTACCAATACCAAATCGAAGTCGGGCATAATCGCTTCGCCCCGTTACCTGTTGGATATCTTTAAGACCATTGTGCCCGGCATCTCCACCTTTGGCACGTAAGCGAAGCGTACCAAAAGGCAGCGCCAAATCATCGGTCAGAATCAAAAGGTTGTCGAAACTTATCTTTTCTTTTTGCAACCAATAATTCACAGCCTTTCCACTTAAATTCATAAAAGTGGTTGGTTTGAGCAGCACAAACGTTCGCCCCTTGAATTTGTATTCAGCAACAAAGCCATAACGCTTATCGCTAAAAACAATATTGGACGCATCAGCTAGAGCGTCCAATATTTTAAATCCTATGTTGTGCCGGGTATTTTCATATTCACTCCCCGGATTTCCTAGTCCTACTATTAAATATTTCATACGTTGGTATTCATTCTATCTGACAGTAACGTATGCAAAGGGAAATTCCCTATTCTTCAGATGCTGCTTCTGCTCCTTCAGTTTCTACCTCTTCAGGCTCATCCTCCGGTAGAGGTGCTAAACCAAGTGCAGCACGGGCAGCACGTGTAATGACAATAGAAACAACAGGTACTGATTTGTTGTTTAAGAATTGGATATTCTCCATTTCCAGAGTACCAACTTTAAAGCTATCTCCCAATTCAAGATTCGTAATGTCGATCTTAATCGTGTCAGGAAGATCTTTAGCTAAAGCTTTAACTTTCAAGCGGCGTAGGTTCACTTTCAACTTACCCCCGGTTTTCATACCTTTTGCATAACCAGAAACTTTAATTGGAATTTCAATTTTAACTGGTTTTTCATCGGTTGTTTTCAAAAAGTCAACATGAAGAATCTGATCATCAACTGGATGAAATTGAACATCTTGCATGATTGCTTTATAAACCGTGCCATCAATATCCAAATCAAGTAGATATACGTTTGGTGTATAAACTAATGGACGAAAAGCAGCTGCATCAGCATAAAAATGGATTGGCTCCTCGTTTCCATACAAAACGCATGGTACTTTATCTTCACTTCTTAATTTCTTTGATTCTTTTTTTCCAAGACCTTCTCTTAGATGGCCTTTAACTTCAATTGATTTCATTTTAAAATATTTTATTATTATGGTACTCAGCCCTCCCTTTTGTTAAAAGGGCAAACAGCATACATAACCTTGATGCCGTTGGAAAAAGCGGTGCAAATGTATTAAATTATTTAAAGAAAAGCGAACTAATCGACTCATTTTTATACACTCGCTGAATAGCCTCTCCAAATGCTTCGGCTAGTGAAATATATTTAATCTTTTTTGATTCCTTTTTTGGGGGTATTGAATTGGTAAAATAAACCTCTTGTAATGCAGATTCTTCAATTCGCTCGTATGCGGGCTCTGATAATAATCCATGAGCTGCAAATGCCCGAACTGAATTTGCTCCTTCTTTAATCATCAAGCCGGCCGCCTTGGTTATTGTTCCGGCAGTATCGATCAGGTCATCTACAATTATTACGTCCTTGTCGCGCACGTCGCCTATCAAGGTCATACTTCCTACAACATTAGCTTTAGCCCGCGACTTATGACATATTACCATATCGGTTCCCAGCATCCGCGCATAAGTATTTGCACGTTTTGTACCACCAACATCTGGCGAAGCAATTACAATATCGCGCAATCCCATTTTCTGAATAAAAGGAATAAACATCGCCGAGGCAAATAAATGATCAACCGGAACATTAAAGAAACCCTGAATTTGATCAGCGTGCAAGTCCATAGTAATAATACGGTCAACACCCGCTGCCGAAAGTAAATCGGCCATTAACTTGGCACCAATAGAAACCCGTGGTTTATCTTTTCTATCCTGACGAGCATATCCAAAATAGGGAATACAGGCAATAATCTTATACGCTGAAGCTCTTTTTGCCGCGTCAATCATTAACAACAGCTCCAACAAATTGTCAGCTGAAGGGAAGGTTGATTGCACCAGAAAAACATGCGCTCCACGGATTGTTTCTTCAAAACAGGGTTCAAACTCACCATCTGCAAAAATAGGACAGGAAGATTTTCCCAGGTCAACATTAACACTTTTACAAATCTCTGTAGTTAGATACTTTGTTGCCGTACCTGTAAAAATCTTTAACGGAGCCTTTTTCGACATTTTTTTTCTTTTAATTTATGTAGCTTGGGATCGCGGGCAAAGGTAAAAAAATCTTTAAAATATCTTTACCTGTATGAATTGGAAGTTCATTTAAATTGCATGCAAAGCACTTCACGAATAGCATAAATCCCTGTTTTCTAACAGCATAAAAAAACTAAATCAGATACTTTGCTCAATAAAGTTTAATATTTCTTCTCGTCCCAAGCCGTTTTCTGCCGAACTAACCAGAAGTGGAGGTAGTTCCTCCCACTGCTTCAATAGCGTTTCCTTGTATTCTGTCAGATTTTTGGCTAATTGGTTCGTCCCAAGCTTATCGGCTTTAGTGAAAATTAAAGCAAAAGGCACCTCCTTTTCACCTAACCAATTAATAAATTCCAGGTCGATTTGCTGGGGTTCGTGTCTGCAATCGATCAAAACAAACAGGCAATACAGACTTTGTCTTTTCAACACATAGTCGACGATGTAGGCTTGAAATTTCTGTTTGCTTTTTTTCGAAACTTTGGCATAACCGTAACCGGGTAAATCAACCAAATACCAATCATCATTGATTACGAAATGATTAATTAACTGAGTCTTTCCGGGGCGCGAAGAAGTCTTGGCTAATTTTTTCTGCCCGGTCATCATATTGATCAATGAAGATTTGCCCACATTTGACCGACCAATAAAAGCAAACTCCGGCTTGTTGGGATCAGGACATTTACTGACATCTGAATTACTCATTAAAAACCGGGCATTTTTTATCTCCATAACTTCAATAAATTTCAAGGTCCAAATTCGGTGTCAGCTATTACTATTACAAGTCTCAATTCACAATAGCCGACAAAATTAGTAAACTATTACAAATGAACTTCCAACAGCTTTACACCGTTACTTTGTGGGATGAGGAAAAAATGCTCCAAAGCCGCAGGAACCAATATTGTATCACCTTTCTTAACTGTTTCAAGTCCTCCCTGATATTCAATTTCCAAATCTCCTTCCAGACAAATGTAAATCACAAAAGTATCCTTTTTATGAAAGTCGCGCTCCAGCTTTTGATCCAACTCAAGCACATTGGTTGTAAAGTACCTGCATTTCACGGCCTCAACAGGCTCATTCTTTTTCGGTACATAATCCGTCTTATATGATTCCGGAACTGCAAAATCAATGGCACCCAAAGCCAATTCGGTATGTAACTCACGCCCGTTACCCTGCGCATCTTTCCGGTCGAAATCATAAATACGATAAGTGACATCTGAAGTTTGCTGAATCTCTGCAACCAATACTCCGCGGCCAATTGCATGTACACGACCTGCCGGCATAAACAGTATATCTCCTTCACTTACCTCCTCAAAATTGAGGATTTCCATGAGTTGACCGGCATTAAATTTCTCCAGGTATTGATCTTGTGTCAATTCTTCTTTAAAACCTAAATTCAATTTAGCCCCTTTATCAGCTTGTATCACATACCACATTTCGGTTTTCCCGAAAGCCTGATGCCGCTTCTTCGACAGCTCATCATCAGGGTGTACTTGTATGGAGAGGTCATCATTCGCATCAATAAACTTGATTAGCAGCGGAAACTCGACCCCAAATTTCTCATACACTTTGTCGCCAACCATTTCGCCCATGTAAATTTCGATCAACTCTTCCAGGCTATTTCCTGCCAGGAAACCATTCTCAACGACCGATACGTGATCCTGAACACCCGATATTTCCCAGCTTTCGCCACAATTGGGTAGATTTCCAAAATCTTTTCCTAAATGTGTTTTTATCTTATTTCCACCCCAAATTTTATCCATAAACTGGGGTTTAAACTTCAAAGGATATAAGCTTTTCATTGATTGGGTTTAATGTTTTTTTTAGAACTCAAAATCAACCGCGGCACGTTCTACTGTAGTTTCATTAATCAGCTCCACCACTTTTAAATGCTCCGGATGAACACGGTAACCATCCAAATCAGACAATGATTCAAAATGCGAAATCAGGCAAATGTCATACGATTTTGCATTCAATTCGTAATTTAAACCAACCTCTAAATGTTTAACTTGTTCAATCTTACTTTTTAGTGCTTCCAACGCTGATTTCACTTTCCGGATTACAGCTTCTTTTTCAGCTTCAGGATATCCTTTTAATTTGAAAAGAACGACATGGTTTATCATATCAAATAAAATTTGGTTACGGTTTGTTTTTCGTTTGCGAAGGTAATATTTTCCAACTATTGAGCCATAAACAACCATTAGAATATAGAAAAACGTTTGGGCTTGTTTATCTTTACTTCAAAATTATACAAAAATGATCATTATCGGTATTGCCGGAGGAACCGGTTCCGGCAAAACAACGGTTGTACGAAAAATAATTGAGCAACTACCTCAAAACGAGGTTGCTGTCATTTCGCAGGACTCCTATTATCGTGACAGCAGTCATATTCCGATGGAACAACGAAAAGAAATAAATTTTGACCATCCTGATTCCATTGAATTTAGTCTATTAACGAAGCACTTGGCAGAATTAAAGGAAGGAAAGCCTATTGAAGAGCCAGTTTATTCCTATTTGACCTGTACCAGACAAGAAGCTACTCGAACAATTCATCCGAAATCGGTATTAATTGTTGAAGGAATTTTAGTGTTGTCTAACGCTTCGTTGCGCAAAATGATGGACATTAAAGCTTTTGTCGATTGCGATTCGGATCTCCGTCTTTCGCGGGTTATCCAACGTGACATTATTGAGCGAGGACGCAATGTTCAGGAGGTACTAACTCGATACGAAGAAACCGTTCGCCCAAGCCATTTGCAATTTATAGAGCCCACCAAACGGTTTGCCGACATCATCATTCCACAAGGAGGCAACAATACGGTGGCGATCAATATTTTCACCAATTTCATCAAACAAAACCTATAACCATGCTCAACCAATTAAATGTAGAAGACATCCTGTTTATCGATATTGAAACGGTACCACAACAGCCTGATTTTGGAGAACTACCTGAGGTCTTTCAGCAGTTATGGGATAAAAAATCAACCTATTTCAGAACTGATGATCAAACCGCCGGCGACGTATACGAACGCGCCGGGATATATGCTGAATTTGGAAAAATAATTTGCATTTCAGCCGGAGTTGTCACACAAAAGCAAGGGGAACGATTCTACCGGGTTAAGTCGTTTTTTGATGACAATGAGAAAAAACTGCTAAGCCAGTTTAACGACATGCTCAATAAATTTATGTCGCATCCGGGAAGACGGATTTGCGCCCACAACGGACAAGAATTTGACTACCCGTATATTGCCAGGCGAACACTAATCAACGGTCTGCCACTTCCAAAATCGTTGGATATTGCAGGCATGAAACCCTGGGAAGTTAAAGACCGATTAATGGACACCTTGCAACTTTGGAAATTTGGCGATTACAAAAACTACACGTCACTGAACTTGCTTTGCGCTGTTTTCAACATCCCAACTCCAAAAGACGATATTGACGGCAGCCAGGTGGCCAGTGTTTATTACAATGATGGAGAAATTGACAGAATCATACGATATTGCGAGAAAGATACCTTGGCAGTAGCTAACCTACTGCTGCGTTATAAAGGCGAGGAAATAATCCCAATGGAGAATATGGAAGTCGTGTAAAAGAAATGCCTCCCCAATAATGAGAAGGCACTTATCATTAGTCAACTATTTATTTTATTGCTTCGAATCTTTACATGCATTATATATTCCTTCGAACAACTCTTTAACATCTGCAGCTGCTACGGCCGAGAATGCGACACGCAGTACATTATTCAAGTTGATCAGTCCAATGCTGTAATTGTCAATCAATATTTTACGGATTTGCTCTCCGTCTAATCCATCAGCAAGCTGAACACACATAAAATAGCCAGAGTTGTATGGTAATGCTGTAAAATACTCAGCATACTTTTCTTCTTTTACTGCTTCTTTTACTGCGTGATATCTCTTGTTCATGATATCAAACTTTTCCGCTTTTTGCGCTTGGTAAGCTTCATCTTCAAATGCTTTCAAGAGTAGCGACTGAGAGATATTTGCTGCATTGGAGATGTTTCCTCGAACAGCTCCGGCAGTTTTAGCTTCAAGTGCAGTGTACAATTCAGCATCGCCACCTTTTATACCATAAGTCATAAAACCTACGCGGAATCCCCAAACGTAATCTTCTTTTGTAGGACCGTCAATTTTCAGTGCCAATACATTCTCGTGCAGGTCACATAGAAACGAAAAGATACTTTCCTTTTCAATGCCATCTTCATACACCAGTCCGAAATAAGCATCGTCGGAGAAAACAACAATTTTATTGCCTTGCTCTGCTGATTCTTTAATTACCTTGACGATGTCTTTAATCTCATTGGTTGTTGGAGTGTACCCTGTCGGATTATTGGGGAAATTTAGAATCAGTACTTTTTTACCAATTCCGCCTTCTGCTAATTTAGTTTTGAATGAATCAATGTCAAAACCGCCATCTTTAAAAAGGTTGAATTTGGACACTTCAGCTCCATAAGCATGGTTCAGAATCAAGTTATAATTTCCCCAGAACAAGTCGGGAACAATTACCTTTTCGCCTTCATTTAAAAACAGATACCCGGCCATGCTTACACCGTGAGTTAAAGCATTGGTTACAACCGGCAAACTCAATTCCTTATTTCTTAAAGTCGGGTTTTTCTCGTAAATCATGCTTTTCCATTTCGCACGAATATCAGGACGGCCATAGCTTGGTGCATATGGAAAAACCAATGAAGGATCTAACTTGACATTTGACTCAATACTGCCCAAACGCATTGGACTGCCATTATCCTCAACAGCTGCTCCAATGGTGGCATTTATTTTTGTGCCTTTTGCATCAGCTGTTTGTCCTAAAATACCTTTCTTAGGGAAAAAGATATTCTTTCCTTTATCAGACAAAAGATCGTAAACAACTGGATGTTTAGCTTGAATAATTTTGTTTAATTCTTCAGCTTGTGGATTCATATTTAATTATTTAACAGTTTAGAAAAACTCCATATTCCTGACTGGATCAAAAACGGGCGCAATTTATTAAAAAACTTGATTCAATGGTTAATTTTCTTTCAATTTGAAATTATCAATATCGTTTTATTTACGATTCGTAAAATCAAACAAAACAATAGTCTGAAGATTGAACGATTCGTAATTATTTTAACAATTCTTCGTCGCGAATGATCATTAAAATTGAAGCGTGCGGCAAAATAAGGTATTTTTCTTTGTTGAATTCAATTTCAAAACCACTCTTTGCCAAGTAGATTGCCAAGTCACCAACATTTACCTGCAATGGAATATATTTGGCTTCATTCTTACGCCCTTCCCATGGCTCACTTTCGTCAGTGATTGATGGAATTGGGTATCCCGGACCTACTTTTACAATATAACCACTTTGTGTTTTTTCATTTTCCTGAACAGTTGGAGGAAGGTACAATCCGGATTTTGTTTTGTTTTTCGGATGCTTGGGTTTAATTAACACCCGGTCTCCTATCATGATAAATTTTTCGAGATCCTTTTCTTCTATAACTAGAGACATGTTTTTTTTCTACAAAGATAAAATTTATACTTGGTGTGCTATTATTCAGATTGATCAAAAAGAACCACACCCTTTAATCAACCAACGGCAGGGTGAAACTAACCTCCGTACCCTCGTTTGGCTCACTTTTAATAAATAATTCTCCTTCGTTTTTCTGAACAAACTCTTTGGCAAGAATCAATCCAATCCCCGATCCGGGTTCCTGAATGGTTCCCGGGTTTGAAAACGAAAGTGACGAGTTAAAGCGCAGCAGCAATTCTTCGCTCATACCAATTCCACGATCGCTAACTGTAACGAGCATTTTATCCTCTTTTTCAACCGCAGAAATGCGTATTTCGCCTCCGAGATGCGAAAATTTTATGGCATTCGAAACCAGATTCCTTAAGATGGCACTCGCCATATGATAATCGGCAAATATTTCTGAGTTGCTTTTCATTTTCAGAAAAATCGAGAGCTGTTTCCCCTCAAGCAAGGGATTAAAAAGCTCAATAACCTCGCGATAGATTCTTTCTAATTTAAAAGCTGTCGGAGAATATGGAATATGATCAAGCTGAACGGTTGACCATTTTAACAGATCCTCGAGTAACTTATAGTTATTTTTCGAAACGTTAGCCATTTGTTTGATCAATTTCATGCGGTCTTTTTCCGATATCTCATCGTATTGCTCATTCAACAACGTTGAAATAGACATGAAACTACCAATGTGGTCGCTTAAGTCGTGGGAAATTACGGACAAAAACTTTTCCCTGTTCAAAGCCAGGTTCTTATATCTCTGCTGACTCGTCTTCAACGAAGATGATATCTTTTCTAAGCGGCCATACAGGATTTCAAAAACATATTCGTTGGCAAAAGCCATTGCAGAAATAAAGAGGAAAACAATTGAAAGCCGACAAATGAGACTAATGTTGTAATCAGGACACCAAGCGAATTCTTTTAACCCATAGTAAGCTACCGCGTTTAGCACAAAAAAAATGCTCAATGCCAATAGCCCTCTTTCCTTCCCAAGTATTAAAATCACCGGAAGAGGAAGCATTAGCATAAAAGCAATGCCGGAATTATTATTTCCCCCCGTTATAAAAAAGTAGGTGCTAATAACTGAAATAACGATAACAAAAATGAGGGATGGAATAAATATATTTTTTCCCTTTCGCAATAAATAGAAAGTCAATAATCCAACAATCAAGCAGCTTCCATTGAAGATGGCTGTTGCGTAATCGGCATGAAAGATATTGCTAATTAGGAAAACACTAATAGCTAAAAAAAAGAGGTAAAGGAAAAGATGCAATAAAATGCTCTTCTTCTTTTCTTCCAGCAACTCGTATGAGCTATCATTCGTGTTAAAAAGTAGTAATTTAAAGTAGTAGTCAAAAAGCTTACTCACAGCGTTATATTTTCATACTAAAATAGCCAATTCATTAGACTAATACACTACTCAAAAAATATTAAATGATAAAACTTTAGCGGTAATCACCACTTACATCCGAAAGTACTTCATAACCATCATCGGTAACCAGAATGGTGTGTTCGAACTGAGCAGAAAGTTTGCCATCTTTTGTCCGGGCTGTCCATCCATCTTCTCTATCAACTTTTGTTGATGCCCGTCCTTCATTAATCATGGGTTCGATGGTAAAGGTCATTCCTGGTTGCATAATGTCTCCGGTATTCTTGCGGGCAATATGATCAACCTGAGGTGCTTCGTGAAACTCCAGCCCTACTCCATGTCCACAAAATTCATAGACTACGCTGTATCTTTGGGCTTTGGCATATCGGCCAATTACAAATCCTATGTTTCCAACGTAATTACCAGGCTTCACCTGCTGAATTCCCAGATCCAGTGAATGTTTGGCTGCCTTGATCAATCGGCTTGCACGTTCCGATATTTCGCCAACCGAGTACATCTTGCTGGTATCGCCATAGTAACCATCCAGAATCGTGGTTACATCAATGTTCAATATATCACCTTCTTTCAAAATCTGACTATCGCTTGGTATGCCATGGCATACAACATCGTTGAGTGATATGCAGGTTGCTTTAGGATAACCATTGTAACCTATCGTTGCCGGAATGGCTCCATGACCGCGGACAAATTCCTCAATCCTGGCATTCAAAAACTCTGTACTCACCCCAGGTTTCACAAATTCCTCAATCATTACCAATGACTGCCCTGCTAACTGACTACTTTTTCTTATCCCTTCAATCTGTTCGGGCGTTTTTATAATAATATCACTCATCTTGTAGAAAAAATTTTCGCAAAAGTCGCAAAAGCTTCTTTATTTTCAAAACTGAACAATATTTTTGTCGAAAGGTTTAAAAAATACCTCAACAACAAATGAAAAAATTCATTCAAGATTATACCATAGGTTCATATCACACCAACCAATACGCTAAAGCATCGGTTACTTCATTATTTAATATGATGCTTGAAGCAGCCTGGAAACATGCTCAGGTAATGGATTGGGGGTACGACAATTTAAAACTAAATAACATGTTCTGGGTGTTGTCGCGAGTTTATTTCGAGTTCGAACGATACCCGGATTGGCAAGAAGAAATTACGCTAAACACCTGGTCGGCAGGCACTGATGGAATGTATGCCTATCGCGAGTTTATTATAGAAAGAGCCCAAAAAGAGGTATTACTTAAAGCAAGTTCAGCCTGGTTAATTTTGGATGTGGAAACCAAACGCATTGTCAGACTTCGTGAATTTATGGATACGTTTCCTCGGCTGAATGAATCGCAGCCCTGTCGAAATCCCAAACGAATTAAACCACCCAAGGCATCAGAAGGCTTAAGCTATCGACCTGTATTGTTTAGCGATTTAGATGTCAACAAGCATTTCAACAGTGTAAAGTACCTGGAGCGTATTTTGGATTGTCTGGGAATCGATTTCTTAAATCAGTATGAATTGGCGAGCCTCGAGATTAACTATCTCAAAGAGGGGATGGCAGGAGATCAACTAGGTGTTGACACACAAAAGCTTGATGATTTACATTATAAATCGACAATTTTTCGGGAAAGTGACGGACTGCCATTGTGCTGCATGGATACGCATTGGCGAGCTCGTAAAGCTTAGTTTTACGAGTTGAGCAATTCGTTGATCTTTAGAATTTTATCCTCCAAAGGCATAAATCCATCCAACCAGTGAATTTGAGTTCCGTGTTTTTCCATACGTCGAAACCAGGTCATTTGCCGCTTGGCAAATTGGTGAATTGCAATTTCGAGCTTTGTAAACATTTCATCGTATGAAATTTCGCCTATCAAATGAAGAGTCAGATACTTGTACTCCAACCCATAATAAGTCAACTGCTCGGGTTTCAACCCTTTGTCAAGTAAACGTTGTACTTCATCAAGCATACCATCTTCCAGGCGTTGTTTTAACCGCTCAGTAATCCGTTTTCGGCGATTTTCGCGGTCAAATTTCACACCAACTACCAAACTGTTGATTTGTGGCATGTCATCAGATAGCTCCGGGTTATTCTGCATGTAAGTTTCAATTTCAATGGCTCTCAACACCCGGCGATGATTTTCCGTATCAGTTGTATTGTGCAATTCAGGTTTCATCACCTCCAGAATTTTTGCTAACTCTTTCAGGCTTTTATCTTCCAACTGACTGCGTAACTCCAGGTTTTTAGGAACCTGTATGAGTTTATAATTATTTAAAACAGCTTCAATGTAAAGTCCACTCCCCCCACAAAGAATTGGGAATTTACCTTTTGCTTTGATCTCATTAAAGGCTTTTAAGAATTCATTATGAAATAAATAAACATTGTATTCAAATCCTGCATCAACAATATCAATCAAATGATAGGGAATCTGTTGTCCATCCACTTCGTAATCTTCATAATCCTTTCCAGTGCCCAGATCCATGCCGCGGTAAATCTGTCTTGAATCTGCCGAAATAATCTCTCCGCCAAGCAGTTTAGCTGCGTGCGCCGCAACAGTTGTTTTACCCGAAGCTGTTGGACCAAGTATGGTCAGCATATGATATTTTCGTTGATTCATCGACATTTATGATTAGGGTTTACAAATTAATGTATTTTTGTAACGCAAAACCAGAGATTATGGATTTTAAACAACGATATCGTCAGCTTTTTCAAACATGTAGCAGTGTGATCATTGAACCAACAAAGGTTTGGAAAAATGAAAAAAGTGAAGATTCAACTCAAACAACTTTTAAAGACTATTTCCTTCCATTGGTGCTACTGGTTGGCACAGGTGTATTTTTAGGCGAAGTGATTTTCAGCAGCGAGTTTTTGTTTGGCTATGCAATTGCAAAAGCGGCCCGCGAAGTAATAAGCTATATCCTTCAGTACTACGTTTCGGTTTATGTGTTGAATGAATTGCTAACTAGTTTTGGAGGAAAAAAAGACCAGAACGCGATTAGTCGGCTTGTAGCTTATTCGTTCTTGCCTTTTTTAGCAGTATCGTTTATCACCGGATTATTTCCCGGACTATATGTCATCGGTATTTTAGGCCTTTACGGAGTCTTCTTATTTTTTCAGGGTGTAAAAGAAAGCCTGAATTTACCGCCCGAAAATCAGAATCGTTACATATTAATTGCCTTGCTCCTGGTTTTTCTTATCTTCATAATTTTGAACGTATTTAGTTGGAAATTACTTCAAGCCTTTTACGGATATGGTGCATAAAAAACAACATATAAACATTAAGAACAAACGAGCTTATTTCGATTACGAAATTTCAGAAAAGTTTGTTGCCGGCGTGCAGTTGGTTGGAACAGAAATAAAGTCAATCCGAAACGGAAAGGCTTCGGTAGGCGAAGCTTATTGCCGATTCACAAGAAATGAGCTATATGTGGTGAATATGAATATTTCAGAATATGACTTTGGAAATATCAACAACCATGAATCTCGTCGTGATCGCAAACTTCTTTTGAATAAAAAGGAGCTTGACAAGCTGCAAAAAAAGATAAAAGAAAGCGGATTAACTATAATTCCCCTTCGCATGTTCCTAAATGACCGTGGTTTGGCAAAGCTCGAAATCGGTCTGGCAAAAGGAAAGAAAACACACGACAAGCGCGAAACCTTAAAGGAAAAAGATGCAAAGCGCGACATGGATCGAGCCATGAAGTTTTAATCCTTTATATAAGACAAAAAACTCTTCTAATTATTTGCAACCATTATTAGGATTGTTGTAACTTGTAGCATATTAAATTTTAAACACTAAAAACTTATTGTGCTATGCATAAATATTTACCCCAAATTCTGGTTATTCTATTTTTTCTATCATTATCTGAACCTACTTCAGCCCAAGGCTTTTTAAACAAATTGAGCAAAAAAGTTCAGGATAAGATTGAGAAAAAGGTAGAAAAAAAAGTTGACGACAAAGTTGACGAAGAGGTTGACAAAAATTTAGATAAAGTTTTTGAAGGAGAAGAAAACAAGGATGAAAATAATAGTGACAGGCAAAATGAACGCATGCAGAAAATGATGAAAGGTCTGGGCATGTCCGGCGAACCTGTCTCAATCGAAGATGATTATTCCTTTGACTCAAAATTGCAAATGCATTTTGAATCGTATAAAAAGAACGGTAAAAAAGATAGCGACGGCGAATTTATCACCTTCATCGATCCGAATGGTAAAAACTTTGCTTATCAGGTTGTTAACGGAGATATGAAAGAAAAGGGACAAGGCTTATTTATCATGGATTTTGAAAATAAGGCCATGATCATTCTAACTGATGAAGATGGTGAGAAAAATGGCATCGTGTATGGGTTTGATGGAGCAGGTGCTCTGGGAATGGGCTTTGACATGGACGATTATGAGGAGCTTGAAGATGAAGATGTGCCGGACAATATTGCCATGAATCCCTATGTAAAAAAGACCGGACAAACAAAGACCATTAAAGGATATCAATGCGAAGAATACCGATACGATAACCCGGAAGAAGAAACCAAATCGAATTTCTGGATTAGTCAGGATGTTGATATCATTACCCGTGATTTTTTTGGAACAATCATGAAATCTGCTCAGTATTCGAACGAAATGCCGTGGGGCTTTGTCATGGAAGCAGAATCGGAAAATACCAAAACCGGGGAGCGTTCAATTATGAAAGTAACGGATATTGATACCAATGCCAACAAAAAATTTAGCATGGGCAATTACAAAATCACCAATATCGGCTCAATGAACATCCCAAATATGGAAAAAGAGTAGTCGGATTATAGAAACAACAAAAAGGCTGTCCTTATTCGACAGCCATTTTTGTTTGCAGACAAACCTGTATGTTCTGGTTATACTCCCCGAAGCAAACCAAATTGAGTGCGGATAAAAACTCTACTGGCCTCAAGTTTATTGGTGTTTTTTACGAATTCATTCGATAATAAATTTTGCCAGTCAAGCACCTTTAATTCCGGCATTAATATCCATGTATCCTCCCAATTGCAATTAGTTGGCAATGCTGCCGTATTCAACGGAAGTATCACTAAAAAATAAGTGCCTTCGTACTGCCGGTAAAAAGCAATCAAATGCTTGTTGTATTTCCCTTCTACCTCGAGCGGGACATAGCTCCCTTCCAGAAAAAGCTTCTCATTGTCCTTCCGTTCTTTTAAGGTCAGGTAAGTAATCCATTGCTTAATCCGGCCACTTTCAGGTTCCTGCATCAACCGATCCGCGAAGTTAAGTTTGTCAGCCTCACTATTCCGAATCATCTCATCCAACTCACTTTCTAAATGTGCATAATCAACCGGCTGACGATTATCCGGATCAACGAAACTCAAGTTCCAGCGTTCGCAGCCCTGGTAGGTGTCGGGAACTCCGGGGCATGTATTTTTTAAAATCAGCTGAGTCAACGAATTAACGATCCCATGCGGTATAATATCTATAATAAAAGCACGAAGACTTTCCCGAAAATCGCTCTTTTCTGACAAAATATTCCGCACAAATTGGATCGTTTCTGTTTCATAGCTTTCATCAGGATCACTCCATGATGAGTTGACTTTTGCCTCCCGCAGCGCTTTAATCAAATATTCGGTCAAACGATCAATAAATGTCTCATCCAATAAACCACTCATGGGCCAATGTGCGCACAATACCTGATAGATAAAGTATTCATCATTGGCCGTCGGCATTTCTCGTTCGTCTTCAAAAATCTTGAACTTCTTATTCAAAATGCGCCAATCTTTTGTGGCTTCAATCCATTTTTCGGGAACATCACTCAGCACATTTAATCGTGCGCGGGCATCTTCTCCCCGTTTGGTATCGTGGGTTGAAGTGGCATTCAACGTCAATGGCTCTTTTGTTTGCCGCTCTTGCATCAGCTGATGGAAAGTTTCAGTTCGAATTCCAAAAAAACCGGGCGAGTCTCCAACTTCGTTATGACCAATGAATGGATTATAGGAATAAAAGGCGGTGTCTTCAATTCCCTTTGCCATCAATGGACCCGTAAATTGCATACAATGCCGAAAGAACGTATCAATTTGTTTTCGCTCACTCTCCCTGTCAATATTTTTTAACTGAAATAAGTTTCGTAGCTTCTCCAATTCTTCCTTTTCTGATTTGCCTCCAGCTATTGCCGCATTAATGATAGAATTAACTTCTTCTATCTCGGTGTTGGAGAACACGGAGGGTGACTGGTAGATTTTATAAACGGGACATAACACTAAAAACTCGCCAAGCGCCCGCTGCGCATTCTCTTCCTGTAGCGGGATTCCTAAAGCAGCACTAATTGAGCGCCATTCCTGAGTCAAGTTGATTAATTCACCTTTAAAGCGGTTGTACAGAATAAATCGGTTTTTCTTGTGAAAAACATCCCGATATTCATCCGTCTTTTTAATCCAGTTGTTGTAGTATGAATAAAAAACTGATCCCTTTTCAGGATTGGTCAGTAAGTTGTTCACCAATGCTAAAAAGTCGTATCCTGTCGTTCCTTCAATTGGCCAACCGGCCGGAAGCTTTTCATCTTTCTCCAGAATTTTCTCAATCGTAAGGTGTGTATCTTCTCCTGCCAGTTTTCGCAAGCGACCCAGGTATTCCGACGGATTAAACAATCCATCAATATGGTCGACACGAATTCCATCTACCAGCTTTTTCTTGATCCAGTCAGCAATCATTTGATGTGTGGCATCAAAAACTTTTTCGTGTTGAATATTCACACAAATCAAGCTGTTGATGGTGAAGAAACGGCGATAATTGATCATTTCTTCCGTATCCTTCCAAAAGGTTGGCCGGTAAAACAACTGGTCCACTACCTCCATCATTTTCTGCGAATTGGAGTTCACAATCGATAGGCAGTGAGTGATATGGCGAATCACCTCAGGTTCTTGTTTACTTGCAGCGAACAGCTTTTGCTTGGCACGATCCCATGGCAAGTTATCCTTCTCTATTAACCATTCGTGTATATCGATCGGAATACGTGCCTCTTTCATTGGATTCAACAAAACCGGATAGGCCTTTTTCGACACCGGGTAAGTATTCTCATAGTACTTCAGTTGAAATCCCGCTTCACTGTATTCCACCGAAAGCTCCTTGTTTTCAATTAGGATTTCTAACTTCTGTCCAAAAAAAGGCAGCATCAGCTTTCCCTTCGTCTGATCTTTAAAATGACGAAGTTGAATATCGAAAAAATCAATATACTCCGATTCCTCTCCAAGCTCCAACACATCAGCAATCCACGGATTTTGAGGCGAATAAGCCATATGATTTGGTACAATATCCTGAATCCACCCCATTTTTCGGGCATGCAACTTATCAATCACTCGTCCAAAGTCATCTTCTGTTCCAATTTCAGCGTTTATTTTTAATGGATTCGTCACATCATATCCGTGCATGCTTCCTTGCACCGCCTGAAAAACAGGAGACGCATAAACTGTTTTAGCTCCTGTTTTATCCAGATACCGAATAATATTTTCTGCATCCGTCAGGCTAAAATCACTATTAAACTGAAGACGATAGGTTGATCTGGGGTTATATGTTGTCATAAACTTTAATGATTCTATAATTCCTGAGTAAAATACACTACTCCCAATGGTGGTATCATGATATTAATGGATTGCTCTTCACCGTGATATGCCACCGGGTTGGCTTCTACACCGCCAAAATTCCCCATTCCGCTTCCGCCATATTGAGTAGCATCGCTATTGAGTATTTCGACCCACGTTGTATCATCAGGGACTCCAATCCGATAGTTATATTGTGGTACAGGTGTAAAATTCGCGACAACCAACACATGCTGTTTTCGCTCTTTATCATACCGAACAAAGCTAAGGATGGAGTTTGTCGAATCGTTAGCATCAATCCACTTAAACCCATCAGGTGTAAAATCCTGCTCATACAAAGCCGGATGTCGCTTATACACACTGTTTAAATCTTTCATGAAAAATTGTAATCCCGAATGCGTATCGTAATCGAGTAAATGCCAATCGAGGCTGGTTTTGTAGTTCCATTCTTTCCATTGGCCGATTTCCATACCCATGAAATGAAGTTTTTTACCAGGATGACCAAACATGAAACCAAACATTGCACGGAGGTTCGCAAACTTTTGCCAAACATCGCCCGGCATTTTCTCAATCAAGCTGCCTTTACCATGAACAACCTCATCGTGCGAAAGCGACAACATAAAATTTTCATTAAAAGCATACATAATACTAAAAGTCATCTGGTTGTGATGGTAGCTGCGGTGAATTGGTTCGCGCTGAAAATAACCCAGCGTATCATGCATCCATCCCATATTCCATTTCATACCAAATCCTAGTCCGCCGGTATAAACCGGACGGGTAACCATTGGCCAGGCAGTCGATTCCTCAGCAATAGTTTGGACATCCGGAAAGCTCGTATAGATCGACTCATTTAAATCTCTCAAAAAGGAAATCGCCTCCAGGTTTTCACGACCTCCATGTTCGTTTGGAATCCATTCTCCCTCTTTTCGTGAGTAGTCGAGGTACAACATCGACGCTACTGCATCAACGCGAATTCCATCAACGTGGAAGTTTTCCAGCCAGCTATGTGCACTGCTAATCAGGAAATTTCGGATTTCACTACGTCCGTAGTTGAAAATATAACTACTCCAGTCGGGATGATATCCTTTTCGTGGATCCTGATGCTCAAACAAATAAGTACCATCAAAAAAATGGAGCCCATGTTGGTCGCCGGGAAAGTGAGATGGCACCCAGTCGATAATCACACCAATATCATTTTGGTGCATCACATCAACAAAATGCATAAACTCATCGGGGGTTCCGAACCGACTGGTCGGTGCAAAGAAACCAACAACCTGGTATCCCCACGAACCTGAAAACGGATATTCAGTAACCGGCAGAAGTTCAATATGTGTGTATCCCTGCTCTTTAACGTATGCACTCAACTCCTCTGCCAATTCCTGATAATTGAGTGGCCGCATATCTTCCTCCGGTTTGCGTCTCCAGGATTCCAACTGCACCTCGTAAACCGAAAACGGACTATCTAGCGCATTGTTCTTTTTTCTCTTTTTCATCCAGGAAGCATCTTCCCAGTCGTACCCATAATCCCAAACAACCGAAGCTGTTTTTGGAGGCTCTTCGCTAAACTTACCAAAGGGATCCGTCTTTTCAACCTTATAGTCATCGTATTTCGATGAAATAAAGTATTTGTATGCTTCACCTTTGCCAACAAAAGGAATAAATCCTTGCCAAATCCCCGATTCATCTTCCCTCAACTTCAAATGATGGGACTCCCGGTTCCAACCATTAAAATCGCCAATTACCGAAACTGACTTTGCATTGGGAGCCCAAACGGCAAAAAAAGTGCCTTTCGTTTTCTCATGACTTATTAGATGTGCCCCAAGCTTTTTATGAAGGGAGAAATGCTTCCCCTCGCGAAAAAGGTAAATATCATATTCGGTTAAAAATTCGTCAAATTCCCAAACAGACGATTTTTTATTTTGAGTTGGTTGCTCTTTTGACACTTGTTTAACTTTTGGCTTGGCAACCGGCTCTTTATTTTTTGCTTTTGAAGATATATTTTTTTTTGCGCTCATTTCTATGTTATTTTCTGATTTTCAAATTCAAATTATTGATTCGATTCCACGAGGTCATTTAATATTTTCTTCAGCCCGTTTAGCGGAATATGTAACCAGTCGGGTCGGTTATTGAATTCATAATCGGCTTCGTAAACTGCCTTTTCAATGGTGTAAACCGAAAGTAGATTGTGTACCTGGATTTCTTCTGATGGAATAAACGAAGCATCGCCAGCTGTTTTTAAATAGCTGTTGATAAAAATATCGTGAACCACTTTATACCAAGCCTCAAGCCACGGCTGAATAAACTCGGTGTTGCCGGCAATCTTGGTTTTACTCTCCAATTGCGACATATAAATCGCGTAATGGAACGAACGTAACATTCCGGCGACATCTTTAAACGGACAGTATTTCAAACTACGAGCAGTCAGCGATCTGGTAGGCTCTCCTTCAAAGTCAATGATCATGAAGTCTTTTCCTGTAAATAAAACCTGACCAAGATGATAATCGCCATGCACCCTTATTTTTGAAGAATGGATCTTCTTCTTTTCCAGAGTCTTTTTAATCGTACTCAGCAAAAGTGGCTCATTTTTGATGATATCATCAATCAACTCTTGCTGCTCATCATCCAGCTGTTTTTTCGACGATTTGATATCATTCATCGTTTGCTTAATTAGCGTTCGGAACGATTGATACAAAGACTTTTGATACAATAACGAGAAAGGTTCTTCTACAAAATCTTTCTTGTTTTTAACAGAAGCCAGTGCCACGTGCATTTCGGCAGTTCGCTGAGCTAACAATTCAACCATTTCAACAAAGAATGGCCCGAGCAAGTCCTTCATTTTCTCCGCACCGACATGATCAATCAGATCATTCTTCTCGGAGTATCCTGCCATTAACTCTTCTTTACTAGATAAAACCCGATCGAAGTATCGCTCGATCGAAGACTGGGTAAACTCCCAGGCATTTCCTTCATTCGGAACAAAATCAACCATTATCCCCAACGGCAAATTATCCATTCCCGCAGCACGATACTCCAAGGTACCAGCGTAATTCGGGAAATTTTTGAAAGATGTATTTTCAGACAAGGTTTTTATAATATCCAACTCCGGATTATTTCCCTCTTCCGGGCTACGGTACATTTTGAAAAAGAAGTCATGTTGGTACAAGAAAGAAGTATTGGACTGCTCGGCTGCCAAAACTTTTGAAGGCAACGGAAGCTTATCTTTCTGTACTTTTGCATTTAACTTTTTACCCGGGAGCCCAACGATTGAGCCACTTTGATTGCGAATCTTTCCGCGTTGATAAATAATTCTAAAAATACTGTCTCGTACTTCCTTGTCATACGAACCGTCAAACATGACACCTTCGTGACCATCCACATCGACATCAACGACCACTGCTTCGGGAGTTTTATGCTTGATATCGAAAACCTGCTCTCCGGTTGCAATAGAAAGTGGAATAACATAGTGTTCATCCTTACCTTCGATGTATTGGGTTTCAACAAGCAGAATATACGATTTCAGTTCATTATTGGTAACCGGGATGGTCTGACTAATCGCAATCTTTTTAATTCGCTTTGATTTTCCTCGAAACCAACGGCTTTTATTCATATACTCTTTAAGCAACTTCGAAAGTGAGGCCTTCGTTTTCTTGTCCATCTTGTTCCAGTCGGCCGATGTTAATGACATACTGAATTCCGGTGAAAGACCTTCAAGCTGTTCGTCTTCCTGGGGTTTCGTTAGTTCAAACCAAAAATAGTTTTTGAACTGCAAAGGAAACATATATGGATCTTCACTAATCTGAGCAAATTCATTTCTACTAAACACCTCCACGGGCGTGTATCCTTCAAACTCAGAAAGATCAAGTTGTGCTTGCTGAGAATATCGGGACAGGTTAATCACCACCAATATTTTTTCTTCTTCGAAACTTCGGGTAAAGGCTAATATTTTAGGATTATTCGTATCGATAAACTCGATATTTCCCCGGCTAAAAGCCTTGTATTCCTTCCGTTTTTCGATTATGCGACGCATCCACCAAAGTAGAGATGACGGATTTTTCTGATGGTTTTCGACATTGATAGACTCGTAATGATAATCGTGATTAAAAATTACGGGTAGAAACATGCGCTGTGGTTCCGCGCTTGAAAAACCGGCGTTTTTATCGGAGGTCCACTGCATGGGTGTGCGAACACCATCGCGGTCGCCCAGGTAATAATTATCACCCATCCCAATTTCGTCGCCGTAGTATATAATTGGTGTTCCCGGCATTGAGAATAATAAAATATTCATCAGCTCAATGTTCTTCCGGTCATTATCAAGCAAAGGAGCCAATCGTCGGCGAATTCCAAGATTTATTCGTTGTTTTGGATTTTGGGCAAACGCTTTATACATGTAATCCCGCTCTTCATCTGTCACCATTTCAAGGGTTAACTCATCGTGGTTACGCAGGAAAATTGCCCACTGGCAAGAATCCGGAATTTCCGGTGTTTGCTCTAAAATATCGATCAGAGGAAAACGGTCTTCCATGCGCATCGACATGTATAAACGCGGCATTAATGGAAAGTGAAAATTCATGTGACACTCATCGCCTTCACCAAAATACTCTGAGGCATCATCAGGCCACTGGTTGGCTTCTGCCAGTAACATTTTATCGTCGTATTTCTCATCAATATGAGTTCTAAGTTTTTTTAGAAATTGATGCGTTTCCGGCAAGTTTTCACAATTGGTATCTTCCCGTTCATACAAATACGGAACGGCATCCAATCGTAAGCCATCCACTCCTATTTCAAACCAGAAGTCCAGTACTTTGGTTACGGCTTTGTGCACACTCGGATTATCAAAATTCAGATCCGGCTGGTGTGAGTAAAACCGGTGCCAATAATAGGCTTTTGCTACCGGATCCCATGACCAGTTTGATATCTCGAAATCCTGAAAAATAATCCGGGCATCTTTGTATTTTTCCGTGTTGTCATTCCAAACATAAAAGTCACGGTAAGCACTTCCGGGCTTTGCCCGTCGGGCTCGTTCGAACCATTTATGATCGCTTGACGTGTGATTTAAAACCAGCTCGGTAATTACGCGTAATCCTCTTTTATGCGCTTCGCGAATAAAGCGCTTAAAATCGGCCATCGTACCATAATCTTCATGAATACTGGTGAAGTCAGCAATATCGTATCCTCCATCTTTCAACGGCGATTTGTAAAACGGAAGCAACCAAATTGCATTGACCCCTAACGATTGCAGATAGTCGAGTTTTTCAATCAATCCTCGAAAGTCGCCAATTCCATCTCCATTGCTATCTTTAAATGAACGCACATGACATTGGTAAATAATGGCATCTTTGTACCATCGCTTATTATCTTCGTTTCCCATAATAGTTAAGTTTTTACATGAAGTAGTCAAAATCTTTCTCTGAACGGACTTTTCTCCGCACCTTAAAAATCTGCACCGGCATAATACCCGGGTCAATTTCTACATAGTTGTGGTCGCCATTCCATAAATAGAAAGCACCACTCAACAAGTCGTGCACCTGAAATGGAGTGTGTTCGTCCATTTCAAACTCTTCCAGAGGAAATCGCACCCAACCGGAGTGCGTATGATGCGGATCGAGGCTAACAACGACCAAAATAATATTACTTAGGTCATCAGTCGTTTTACTGTAGCAAACCAGAGCCTCGTTTTCAATATCATGAAACTTCAGGCTATGCGTATTTTGCAAGGCTTCATTTTCATGCCGAATTTTATTGAGTCTCTTTATAATTTTCCCGAGATTGTTGGGCTTATTGAGATCCCAATTTTTAATTTCATATTTTTCTGAATTGAGGTATTCCTCTTTTCCCGGAAGAGTAGGTGTATTTTCCATTAGCTCGTAGGCCGGACCGTAGATACCATAATTGGAACTTAAAGTAGCTGCCAGTGCAATACGCTGGATAAAGCCGGCACGGTTGGCAACCTGTAAAAACTCCGGTAAAATATCAGGCGTATTGGGCCAAAAATTTGGTCTGAAAAAATCTCGTGCATCCGAATTCACCAACTCTTTACAATACTTGGTAATTTCATATTTTGTATTTCGCCACGTAAAATAGGTGTACGATTGCGTAAATCCCTGCTTCGCCAAGTTATTCATCACTTTGGGGCGGGTAAAAGCTTCGGCCAGAAAAATCACATCCGGGTGTTCCTTTTTGATGTCCTGAATAGCCCATCCCCAAAACTGCATCGATTTTGTGTGGGGATTATCAACCCGAAATATTTTCACCCCTTTCTCAATCCAAAACAAAAAGACGCTTTTCAACTCTTCCCATAAATTTTTCCAATTGTCAGTTTCGAAGTTTAGAGGATAAATGTCCTCATATTTTTTTGGTGGATTTTCGGCATATTGTAAACTACCATCGGGTCGTTGCTTAAACCATTCTGGGTGTTCTTTCACGTAAGGGTGGTCCGGTGAACACTGAAATGCCACATCCATCGCAATATCAATTCCTTCTCCAGCTGCTTCCTGAACCAGGTTTTCAAAGTCGTCCATCGTTCCCAGTTCCGGATGAATCGCTTTATGCCCGCCTTCCTTTCCTCCAATAGCCCAAGGTGATCCAGGCTCTCCTTGCTCGGCGGTAACATTATTGTTTTTCCCTTTTCGGTTGGTTTCACCAATCGGATGAATAGGCGGCAAGTACAGCACATCAAATCCCAAATTGGCTACATAGGGTAAAAAATTAACCACATCATTAAATGTTCCATGCTTTTCATCAAGCCCCAGCGAACGCGGAAAAACCTCGTACCAACTGCTAAAATTTGCTTTGACGCGCTCAACGTTTACTTCAAACTCCTTGGGATATAGCGAAACATGCTTTTTTACCGGATATTGAGTCATAACCTGATAAAGGCGCTGACTTAAAATGACGTCAATTTTGTCCTCTACAGCTTTATCTTTAGTTTGAAAATCCTGAATTACATTTTTCAGAAATTCCTTTTCTTTGGCACTAATTTTTGAATTATTCTGAAGTGCTTCCGCTATAATTTCTGCACCAATTAACAAATCAACGGAATAATCTGTTTGGGCGTCAATCCGTTTCAAAATATCGCGATGCCACGATCTGAAATGGTCAACCCACGCCTGCACCGAATAAGTATACGACCCAAGTTTCGAAACAGTGAATTCTCCTTTCCATCGGTCGTTCAGCAGATGCTCCATTGCCGCAATATGCCATTCCTTTTCTCCCTGAAAACGAAACAAGACTTCAGCACTCAACACATCATGACTATCGCAAAAAATATCAGCACTAACTTCTACCTTGTCGTTTATTACGCGCTTTACAGGAAACGCCCCGCAATCAATTTGCGGTTTTATACTTTCAATAATTACTCGTTGTTGACCATTCATAGTTGCTTAATTTGAATATATTAGAATTGCTTCTTTTGCTACTTTAATTGTTTCGCCCGCTATTATTTTTTGTGGGCTGGTTTCCCCCTTGCCATTCCACTTAATTGAAGTGGAATCGAGAATCTTTTCCATATTACCAGACTGATTAAATGGAACTTCCAATTCTGTATCATTCTGATCAAAATTCATGAATACTAAAATCTGGCGATCGCCCCGCCATCGGTGCAGTGTAAACCCTTTTCCTTTTTCGGTAATCGTTAATTTGTCCTTATCCGGAACTTGCAGTACCGGATGATTTTTCCTCAACTCAATCAGCTTTTTATAATAAGCACACATCGATTGACGCTCCGGTTTTTGCTCGATATCCCAGGAAAGCGTTGACCGTTCAAAAGCCTCTTCTGAAGCCGGATCAAGAGCTTCCCCTTTGTCATCAAAGAAAGTTTTAAACTCTTCTTTCCGACCTTCATTTACCAACCTGTTGAGCTCTTCGTCCAGGTGACTCACGAAATAGTAAAAGGGATTTCGCTCGCCATATTCTTCACCCATAAAAAGCATCGGAACATTTGGAGATACAAACATGCATCCGGCAACAAGCTTGGCCATCTCAAAACTACTAAGCGAAATCAGTCGTTCGCCATGCTTCCGGTTTCCAACCTGATCGTGATTTTGACTGAAAATTACGAACTGCTCACCGCTATTATTTTTTGTTGAATTTCCGTAGGTTTTCTTTCTGTATTTTGAATACTCTCCATCAAAAACAAACGCTTGTTTGATCGCTTTAGACAATTGTTCCGGAGTGCCAAAATCTTCATAATACCCTCTTCTTTCGTTGGTTGCCAATGCGTGTACAGCGTGATGAAAATCGTCTGACCATTGACCGTTTAATCCGTATCCTCCCGCCGAGTAAGGTGAAATATAGCGGACATCATTTAGATTAGACTCGGCAATCAAATAGTAGGGTTTTTGTGTTCGTTGACTTAATTGTTCCAACTTCCCTGCCAATTGTGTCATAATATGCTCAGCACTAAAATCATAAATTGCATGAACAGCATCCAGTCTTAGTCCATCTATATGAAAATCACGACACCACATTAATGCATTTTGTAAAAAATAATTGCGAACCTCATCCGAATTTATGTCATCAAAATTCAACGGTTCTCCCCAAGGTGTAGAATATTTTCCCGAAAAGTAGTCGCCAAAATTCGACACGTAATTTCCTTCTGGTCCAAAATGATTGTAAACCACATCAAGAATTACAGCTATCCCCTTTTGATGGCATGTATTGACTAATTTCATCAGCTCCTTGGCGCCACCATACCCATCATGCACTGCAAATGGATACACCCCATCGTATCCCCAGTTTCGCAAGCCACTGAACTGTGCCACTGGCAGCAGCTCAATCGTATTGATTCCCAGATTCTTGAGATAGTCCAAACGAGTAATAATTCCTTCAAATGTGCCTTCCTGCGAAAATGTTCCTGTATGCAGTTCATACTGAATCATGCAATCAAGAAGAACATTTACCCACTCATCATCAGTCCACTTAAAGTCATGAATATCTATCACTTCCGAAGCTTCGTGCACGCCATCGGGTTGTGAAAGTGAAGCCGGATCCGGGAGACTATTATTACCATCCAGTTCATATCTATAGCGGGTGCCGGCATCAATGTCCGAAACGATTGATGACCAATAGCCAAACTCTTCTTTATTCATGGTAATTTCGAACTTCGGAGATTCAGTCAGAAGCCTTACCGACCGGGCTTTAGGCGCCCATACCGTAAACTTGTAATCGTTGTTTTCCAGACGCGTCGGGAAAATTATTTTTTCTGTCATATTGTGCTATCATTTTGTATTTTAAGATTCTCAAAAGCGAGACCGAAATTGGCTTTCAATAAACGACTGGGATTTTCATCCTAAAATCGGGCAAGTGCCTACCTAAGAGGGAAACGTCCTTCCAAAACCCCAATTCTGCGAATTCACTCTTCATTGATTGTGGCATGATTCTTTATCTGCTTTTCCTGTATTTGGGTTTAATAATCATTTATAAGCTTATTCACCCTATGTATTAATCAATTGATATACCAAGATGAAAAAATACAAATCGCAAGTCTTACCAGGGAAGCCATATCCTCTCGGAGCAACTTATGATGGAAATGGAGTTAACTTTGCCATTTTTAGTGAAAATGCAACCAGTATCAAACTGTGTCTTTTTAATTCGCCTCAGGATGAACAGGAATATGCACAAGTTGATTTTGATGAAGTAACGGACTATGTCTGGCACCTTTATTTGCCTGACATAAAACCTGGTCAGCTATACGGGTACCGCGTTTACGGCAGGTATCAGCCAAAAACCGGCATGCGCTTTAATTCTCAGAAATTATTGATCGACCCTTACGCCAAAGCAATTAGCGGGCGGACTGAAATAGATGATAGCATGTTTGATTATCAGTTTCAATCAGCTCCGAAAAAAGGGCATGCAAAAAAAAGCATTGAAGACAGTTCAGCCAAAATGAATAAAAGTGTGGTGATTGATACCACATTTGACTGGGAGGGTGTGAAAAAGCCTGAAATACCGATGCACAATTCGATCATTTACGAACTACACGTCAAAGGTTTTACCGCCCAACATCCTGATATTCCGAAGGAAGAACGTGGGACTTACAAAGGATTGGCAAACCCCAAGATTATCAACTACTTCAAGGAACTGGGTATTACGGCTATCGAACTCATGCCAATCCATCATTTTGCACACAATAAATTCCTGCTCGATAAAGGGTTGAACAATTATTGGGGGTATAACTCCATTGGATACTTTGCTCCACATAGCGAATATAGTGCGTACGATTCACATGGAGATCAGGTAACTGAATTTAAAGAAATGGTGAAAGCCTACCATCAGGCTGGCATTGAAATAATTCTCGATGTGGTCTACAACCATACTGCTGAAGGAAATCATTTAGGTCCAACATTGGCTTTCAGAGGTATTGATAACGAAAATTATTATCGCCTTGAACCCGAAAACAAATACTACTACACCGACTATACAGGAACCGGAAACACACTGAACATGCTTAGTGCGAGAACCCTGCAATTAGTAATGGATAGTTTGCGTTACTGGGCTAACGACATGCAGGTTGATGGTTTCCGTTTTGATCTGGCATCTACTTTAGCACGTGGACTATACGATGTTGGTAAACTGTCAACCTTTTTAGATACCATTCATCAAGACCCCACTATTTCTCAGCTTAAACTAATTGCCGAGCCATGGGATTTAGGCGAAGGAGGTTATCAGGTTGGAAACTTCCCCGTATTGTGGGCCGAATGGAACGGAAAATACCGCGACTCTGTACGCAAATTCTGGCGAGGAGATGAAAGCCAGGTAAGTGAACTTGCTTTCCGGCTAAGTGGTAGCAGCGACCTATACGAAGACAATGGAAAAATGCCTTCATCCAGCATCAACTTTGTAACGGCACACGATGGATTTACCTTACACGATCTGGTCAGCTACAACAACAAACACAATGATGCAAACCTGGAAGACAGCATGGACGGGGAAGATCACAACCTCAGCTGGAACAGTGGCATTGAAGGAATCACTGATGATAAAGAGGTTATTCAACTTCGGGAACGAAGAAAACGAAGTTTTCTGGGGACTTTGCTATTAAGCCAGGGAGTCCCAATGATTAGTCATGGCGATGAATACGGAAGAACACAATACGGTAACAACAACGTGTACTGCCATGATAACCAACTAACCTGGATGAACTGGGATTGGGATGAAGACCAACAAAAGCTTTTTGAATTCACAAAAAAAATTATCCATATCCGAAACAACCATCCTGTAACACATCGACGTCGTTATTTCAAGAACCGTCGCATCCAGGGTGAAGGAATTAAAGATATTCGTTGGATCAATACGGATGGGATTGACATGAGCCAGGAAGAATGGGATACAAGTTTTATTCGCGGAATGGGTATGCTGCTTAATGGTGAGCTGATGAAAGAAATAGATGAAAATGGGAATGTGCTTGGCGAAGACATTTTACTGATTTTGGTAAACAGCTTCTGGGAGCCTATTTCATTTACACTTCCGCATGAAGGATTGAGCACTGATTGGGAGGTTCTTGTTGACTCCTACCTGGATGATGTTGATCCCAAAAACAACAAAGTATCGAATGTTTTTGAATTGAACGGACGATCCATCGCACTTTTGAAAAATATCAAATAAATAAGTTTAAACACATCTTAACACGAAAATAAAACACTCACAAACAGAACATTACACTACAAAGAAAGTACTTTCTATTTTATTCTGAATTACCGATTTCCTAAACCTGACCGAGATAAGGCTTTTTTCCGGTTGTTATTCCTAATTTTGATCTTTCAATAAATGGGGGATTCAGGAAATGGAAAACAGCAATTATAATTTCAAGCCACTTGAAGGATACGAGAATTTTGAAGCAACGACTCAGATTATCATTGCCGAAATTCTGCGTCGCAATCTTCCTTTTGAGATTATTGATGCCGATAACAACCTCATCGCGGTAAAGTACAACAACAAAGAATACATTATCCACGAGGGAACCATTTCCGATGCCAACAGCCTGATTGCTTACTGGATTTCGAACGACAAATGGATGAGTCGTCAGTTTTTAAAAAGGAAAGGAATTCGACAGGCCTCCGGAATTTTGTTGGCCAGAAATTATCAACCGGAACAATTAAATTCAATTAATTTCCCAGCAGTAGTGAAACCTGCCGATACCGATCATGGCATTGCTGTCAGCACGAATATTCAAAATCGTGAAGATTTGCAACTGGCCATCAGCGCCGCTTTTTCGCATTCTGAAAAAGTCATTGTTGAAGAATATTTTAAAGGGCAGGAGTATCGCTTTTTAGTCATTGATGAAAAAGTTCGGGCCATTGCCTATCGTGTTCCGGCCAATGTAACCGGCGATGGGCAATCCACCATCAAACAATTGATTGATCAAAAAAACAAAGGCCGGGGAACCGATTACCGCCATCCATTGTTAAAGATTACGATTGACGAGGAAGTATACAGGCATTTAAAAGCCTTATCGCTAACACCCCAAAGTATCTTGAAAGATGGAGAGAAAATCTATTTAAGAAATAACTCCAATTTGAGCACAGGGGGCGACAGCATTGATGTGACTGACGACATGCCTGACTTTTACAAAGACGTGGCAGTAAAATCAGCTCAAGCTGCAGGCTTGAACATTGCCGGTATCGACATTATTATCGGTGATATGACGAAAACTCCTTCAACCAAGAATTATATTGTGGTAGAACTAAATGCTCCAGCCATGTTATCAATGCACGATTTTCCCTATCAGGGAAAAAACAGACAGGTAGAGAAATATGTATTAGACAGTATTTTGAATTCAAAATAGATAAAATAAAAGTCGCAAGATTGATCGGGTTCTGATAAGAACAATCAACCGAACGCAAGCAAAGCACTTGTTAGATGACAGAAACAGAACGTAACATAGCAATATTGCACAAATCGCAATTAGTTGAGTACTTTGAAAGAGGAAACAAAAAACCTCAGGATTGGGGTATTGGCACCGAGCACGAGAAATTCCTTTTTCAAATCGGTGATTTTAAACGACTAACCTACAATTCGGAAACAGGTATCCGTACCATTTTGGAGCACATGCAGCAAAATGACTGGCAGCCCATTATGGAACAAGAACACCTGATTGGGTTGCGCAAAAATGGTGCCTCAATCACCCTCGAACCAGGCGGTCAGTTCGAATTATCGGGTCGAAATTTTAAAACCATACACCACACCTATATTGAAACGAAGAAGCATTTTGAGGAACTGAAAGTAATTTGTCAAAAACTCAATTTTTTCAGTTTGCCGATGGGAATTGATCCCATAACCAAGCTGGAGGATATGCCATGGATGCCCAAGGAACGCTACAAAATCATGCGTAACTACATGCCAACCAAAGGGAATTTAGGCTTACAAATGATGACCAATACGGCCACAATTCAAGTTAACCTCGATTATGACAGTGAAAAAGATATGGTTGTAAAAATGCGCATTGCGCAAGCCCTGCAACCAATTGTTTCCGCCATTTTTGCGAATTCACCATTCTCGGCGGGCAAACCCAATGGTTACCTCAGCTACCGTTCCAAAATATGGAACGACACCGATCCGGATCGTTGCGGATTCTTGCCTTTTCTTTTCGATGAAGGATTTGGATTTGAACGCTGGGTTGATTATTTGCTGGATATCCCCATGTATTTCATTTATCGTGATGGGAAATACATCTCTGCCAATGGCATCACCTTCCGCGAATTTATGGGCGGAAAGCATGGCCTATCGCCAACATTGGAAGATTGGGAAACACACACGTCAACGGCTTTTCCGGATGTTCGATTAAAACAATTTATCGAAATGCGTGGAGCCGATGCGAGCTGCGCCACACATATCGCCTCACTTTCGGCTCTTTGGGTCGGATTACTTTACGATGGACAAAGTCGCGACGAAGCCTATAAAATGATCTCAGACTGGGATATTGAAACGATTCAGGCTGTAAGAAGTCAGGTGCCAAAACGAGGACTAAAAGCAGCATCAGGAAATATTAATGTTGGCGAAGTAGCCAAAAAGCTATATCAAATTGCTGTAGACGGACTAATCCGTCGATCGGTAATATGCAATTCAGAAGATGAAGCTCAATATCTTGAGCCGGTTCGAAAAATTACAGCAAGTGGAATTACTCAGGCTGAAAGGTTGTTGGATCGCTACCACAACAAATATAATAGTAACTTAACCGCGCTCCTGGATGATTGGCAGATGTTGCAATTGCAAAGTTGTCCAAACGAATAAAAAGTAAAACGACACGTATATTCATGTTCTCGAAACTGAAATTTTTACTAAACTACACACATAAATATCGCTGGTGGTACACCGGAGGATTGTTTTTCTTGACTCTCACAGTTTGGGTATCGGTTACTATTCCCGAATTCATCCAACAAAGTATCGACCTGATTGAGAAGGGACGCATAGGCAACGAATCGGAATTCCACAAAAATGTACTAATAATTGTGGGACTTGCATTAATACTGATACTCGTGAGAACCTTTTCGCGAATCCTTATTTTTATTCCGGCGCGCCTTATTGAAAAACAGCTTAAAGGTGAGATGTTTAAAAAGCTGTCCTCGTTTGGAAAAGATTATTACGATTTAAATTCAACCGGAAATATTATCTCCCGAATCAATAACGACATCAACGGCGTGCGCATGATTACCGGATTTGGTATTCTGCAAATCGGGAATATCATCCTTTCCCTTTCGCTCACGCCATACAAAATGTGGAAACTATCGCCCGAACTAACCTTGCTATGCGTTATTCCAATGATCGTTGTCTTTATCGTTGTTCGCGTTGGGATGGCAATTATGGTTAAAAACACCCGGGCACAAATGAATATTCTCCAGAAGTTATCGGGCAAAACAATCTCCTTTTTATCAGGAAACAGTGTCATTAAAAGTTACAACATCTACCCATGGGCCGAAGAAGAAGTCCACAAAGAAAGTGTTTCGCTGTATAAAAGAACACTTAAAATCAGCTGGATTCGCTCATTCATTATGCCACTGCTCGTGAACCTTGGACAAATCCTGAAGATCGTTGTGCTTTTTGTAGGCGGAATGTATGTCATCGATGGAAAATTTACGATTGGAGAGCTGACTGCTTATATGGCATACGCAGCCCTTTTAAGTCATCCAATTATGGGATTGGGCTGGGTACTTACCGTATTTCAGCAAGGTTTTGTTGGTATTAGCAGCTTGCAAACTATTTTAAACCGCGAGGGAACCGACGATCATAAAAAAGCCCTGCCAGCACAAGCAAAAGACCAACTTTTCAGTGAAGGCATCCGGGTAAAAAATCTCAGCTTCACCTACCACAACGGGGACAAACCCGTTTTGAAAGATATTTCATTTTCGATAAAACCGGGACAGGTTGTTGGCATCACCGGACAAGTTGGTTCGGGTAAAACAACTTTGATTAACTGCCTCAATGGTTATCTGCGTCCTGAGAAAGGAATGATTTATCTGGACAAGCAAGATACGGCTGATTTGCGGAGTGAAGATATTCGATCGGTCGTTCGAACGGTAACACAAGAGGTATTCCTGTTTTCCGATACGATTGAAAGCAATATTATTTTTGGCGCAGAAAAATCGCCTGTAAAGAATGAATTTGATGATGTGATTTATAAAAGTGCCTTTTATGATGATTTACATCGACTGACCAAGCAAGAAAAAACATTGGTTGGCGAGAAAGGCATCATGCTTTCGGGCGGACAGAAACAACGGATTAGTCTGGCTCGCGCACTCTACACTCCTTGCGATTTGCTCATTCTTGATGATGTATTTTCGGCCGTAGATACGGACACCGAACGATTTCTGATCAAGCAGATTTTCGATCATCATCCGGCAAAGAGCCTGTTAGTTATTTCGAACCGGATAAGCGTACTCGAAAAAACCGACTTCACAATTGTTCTGGAAGAAGGGCGAATGGCAGCCAAAGGCAATCACCAGGAGTTACTTCAAACATCAGATTTTTACCGGGAGATTTTAACCCTGCAACAAGAAAATTAAGAACTGAAGGCAAAAGAAATGTTTAAGGCAACAATAAATAAGATATCGAATACTAACGATTGGAAACTACTCCGGAAGTTTGCTGGATTTTTTGTGCCACACAAAAAGTGGTTCTTTTTGAGCATTGCTTCAATTCCGATTACAACCGTTGCCGGTATTTTATTTCTTTGGCTGGTTGAAAATATTGTGGATAATTATATTGTGCCAGGTAATGTTGATGGGCTAACAACGCAAATTATTTTACTGGCAGTGGTACTGCTCGTCAATTTATTATTTGATGGTTTTTACAGTTATTCCTTCTCCAAAGCCGGAGGATTGGCCATTGTCGACCTTCGCAAAAGGTTATTTGGGAAATCGTTGCGATTCCCGTTGAGCTACTTCGACAAAAACCCTATCGGCGTAACCTTATCGCGGCTGACCAGCGACATGGAATCTATTCAGGAGTCGTTTGCTGCCGGAATTTTGGGACTGCTGGCCGACAGTATTAAGACGCTGGCATTAGTCAGTTACCTGTTTTATCTGAATTGGAGACTAACCTTGGTTTTACTCCTGGTCGTTCCTCTGATTATTCTGGTCATGCGGTATCTTCGGAAAAAGATCCGCCAAGCCTACAATACTTCCCGCAGCAGCCTGGCCAAATCGGCAGCTTATTTACAGGAATCACTCAATGGTATGAAAACCATTCAGCTTTATGCTGCCGAAGATGAAGTACTCGAAAAATATAACGACCTGAACAAGCAGTATTGCGATGCCCAAAACAGTTCAAACGTATACGATTCAGCACTCTATTCAATTGTTGAAGGAATTACCTCCTTGGCGACAGCGTTGGTAATTTGGTACGGTGCCATCCAAATTTGGGATTATGGATTTACAATGGGGGTACTCATTGTTTTCGTCACAACACTGGAACGTCTTTTTATTCCGGTCAGGCAGTTTGCACAGCAAATTTCCACCATTCAACGTGCCTTGTCGGCGCTGGAACATATCAGCGAGTTATTTAAACAAAGAGTTGAAGCACCCGAAGAAGTTGCAACCAATCAACCAATTGAGCCACTCGAGCTAAAAGAAATTGAATTTAAAAACGTCTTTTTCCGGTACAATGAAGATTCGCCCGATGTGTTGAAAAATGTTTCGTTTAAACTTAAGAAAGGTGATCGTATGGCGTTGGTGGGCACAACCGGATCGGGCAAGTCGACCATCATCAAACTACTAACCAAAACCTACACCGGCTACCGCGGATCGATAAAAATTAATGGCAGCGAACTCACCGGCATCCCATTAGCACAGGTTCGCGAAACAATATCGGTCATGCAACAAGATATTTTCATGTTCAATAACTCGGTTGAATTTAATATTTCCTTGGGTCGAAAATTCATAAGTCGAAGCGATGTGGAGCAAGCAGCATCTTTTGTTTTTGCCAATCACTTCGTCAACCAGCTTCCGGGAGGGTATGACTTCATCATTCAAGATAATGGTGACAACCTTTCAAAAGGTCAGGCACAACTTATTTCATTTGCCCGGGCAATTAGCGGCAACAGCGAACTAATCATCCTGGATGAAGCAACCAGTGCTGTAGATTCAGTTACTGAACAATACATCCAACAAGCCATAGCTAATATTTTCTCGATGAAAACAGTAATTGCCGTGGCTCACCGACTGAGTACAATTAAAAACTCAGACTTGATTTTGGTTCTGGAAGACGGAAAAATTATTGAACGGGGAAATCATACTGAGCTAATTCAACACGGAGGGAAATATGCACAACTGCTTCATCAACTGGCCGAAGAAAATCAACAAGAGTAGTAAAAGCTAAACGAAGAAAATGGCGACTCCGATTACTGTAATCACGGCACCAATAATTTCCTTCCAGTTTACTTTCTCTTTAAAAATAAGAATGGCCGGAGGAATAATTAAAACCGGAACAATTGCCATAATCGTTGCCGCAATTCCGGCCTTTGTATTTTGAATGGCAATTAGTGAAAAGGAAACTCCTAAGAATGGCCCAAAGAAAGAACCCAGCGTAATGCGTTTCATCGCTGAGATATTTTTCAAAGCCGCCCATACCCGATGATAACGTTTCAATACCAACAACAAGATCGCAAAGCCAACAATTCCACTCATCACCCGAATTTGAGAAGCCGCAAAAGCATCGTAATCTCCCATCCCCTTTTTGCTCATTACTAATCCGGTTGCCTGACCAAGCGCGCCTCCCAACGCCAACAAAATACCGGGGACTGAATACGCTGAAGTTAACCGTTTTCGTATTTTTTTCTCTCCATTTAAAGGACCAGCCTCCCGTTTCAAAATGACCATGCTAATTCCACATAAGGTAATTGCCATGCCAATCCAATTCGAAAGTGAAAGAACTTCGTCTAATACAAAATAGGAGATAAACGCGGTGAAAGGCGGAGTCATGGCCATCATTAGCATTGAAATACGGGCGCCAATAACCACAAAGGCTTGAAACAACAGCAAGTCGCCAATTACAAACCCGACAATGCCCGAAGCAACCAACCAAAACCACTGATAGGCGTTCGCATCAAAAGGAAACCACATTCCACGTGTTACCTGTGTGTAGGCCGAATAAATAAAGAATGCGATAACCAATCGGATCAGATTTACAGCCAAAGAGCCTACTTTTTTACCGGCTGACTCAAATGCCATACTGGTTACCGTCCAAAACACAGCGGTGAGCAAAGCCGCTATTTCACCCCAATAAGCCTGCATTACAACAAAATCTCCTTCATACTTAAACCTTAACTCTGATTTTTAGATACCCATCGAAAGGCGGCTAATTTAAATAAATAATCAGACTTACAGGCATATAAAATTCAGGTTTTAAAAAGGATGTCTCGCTTTCGATCTTTCAACAATATGCCATCGTAGTTATAAAAGATTAAGGTCTTCTAAGGTTGAAGCAAAATCATTCAGGAGGCCTGTTTTTGGTGTAAAAGTTACCTTTTGCCATTTTTCAATGCAAAACACACAAATTACTAAAAAACATTGCTTTAATTAGCACGATTAAATATGAAGCAAGATCTTCATTTTTGTTACTCATGAATGAAAGACCGTCTAACCAACGGTCTTTCTATTTTATGATTCCCGATAAGTCAATTCGTTTTTATTCTAAAAATAACAAGTTGGGGTTTTTAATTCAGATCTAGAATTAGCGTACCCCAAGCTCATTACTACATTTTAAAAATCGGTTATAAAATTATGGAATAAGAATGAATGCTTCCTTTATTCTTCGAACTGAATAACTTCTACCGGACACTCTTCTGCTGCTTCTTTAATGCAATCTTCGTTAGCTGCATAGTCAGCTCCCTCTTTAACAATAGCCTCATCGGGCATTTCAAATACATCGGGGCACGAACTTTCACACAATCCACACGACGTACAACCTTCTTCAATCCAAACTTTTGTAATTGCCATAACAATAAATTTTAGTTATAATTAATTTTAATTTTCTATTTAATTAGTACTTTATTTTTCAACGAGAGAAGCTTTAATTTGTTTTAAAACAATTCAACTTTCAGCGTTTCAAACAAAAAAGCCAGTGTCTTTCAACACTGGCTTCCGCTCATTTTTGGCAAAATGTGCCATTGCTTTTCAGCAACGCCTATTTATAAGAGGTTTTGGTCTAAACTTATTTTTCAAATATTTTGCTTTGCTCATGCACTCCACTTATTGAGCGTCCTGATGGATCAACATTGTCCTTGAAAGATTCATCCCACGCCAAAGCTTCGGCTGTACTACACGCAATTGATGGTACCGATGGCACGCATGAAGCAGCGGCATCAGAGGGGAAGTGCTCCTCAAAAATGGTACGATACAAATACTCTTCTTTCGATCTCGGTGTATTTACCGTAAAACGGAAATTAGCATTTTCCATCATCTCATCCGAGATTTTATCTTTAGCAATTTGCTTCAGCGTATCAATCCATCCATAACCAACGCCGTCTGAGAATTGTTCCTTTTGTCTCCAGGCAACGCTTGCAGGTAAAATATCTTCGAATGCTTTACGAACAACCCATTTTTCCATCTTTTCTTTGCTAGCCATTTTTGCCTGAGGATTCATGCGCATGGCCACGTCAATAAACTCTTTATCCAGGAATGGAACACGACCTTCAACTCCCCAAGCTGCCAACGACTTATTGGCACGCAAGCAATCGTACAAATTCAGTTTGCTTAGTTTGCGCAGTGTTTCCTTGTGAAACTCTTCGGCATTTGGTGCTTTATGGAAATACAGGTAACCACCAAAGATCTCATCAGCACCTTCACCGGTCAGAACCATTTTGATCCCCATGGATTTGATGACACGAGCCAACATATACATCGGAGTAGCAGCCCGTATTGTAGTTACATCGTAAGTCTCAATGTGGTAAATTACGTCGCGAATTGCATCAAGTCCTTCCTGTATGGTATAATTTATCTCATGATGAATTGTTCCAATATGGTCAGCTACTTTACGCGCTGCAGCCAGGTCAGGAGATCCATCTAATCCAATTACAAAGGAGTGCAACTGTGGCCACCAGGCGTCTTTCTCATCCCCAGCCTCAACCCTTTTGCCTGAGAATTTTTTAGCTAAAGCAGAAGTAACAGAAGAATCTAAGCCACCGGAAAGCAAAACACCATAGGGCACATCCGACATCAATTGACGATGTACTGCTTTTTCCATCGCCTCCTTCAATTCTTCGATACTGGCTTCATTATCTTTTACATTTTCGTAATCCATCCAATCGCGGGTCCACCATGTTTTAACTTCGCCATCTTTACTATATAAATAGCTGGCAGGAGGAAATTCCTCAATCTTGGTGCAAACACCTTCCAATGATTTTAACTCGGATCCAACGTAGAAGTTTCCGCTTTTGTCCCATCCCATGTACAATGGAATAATGCCAATATGGTCGCGACCGATCAGGTAAGTATCATTTTCAACATCATAAAGGGCAAATGCAAAGATTCCGCTTAAGTCGTCCAGAAAATCAATTCCTTTTTCCTGATAGAGCGCCAAAATTACTTCGCAGTCCGACCCTGTTTGGTATTCATATTTATCTTTGGTTTGTTCACGAATTTCCTGATGATTGTAGATTTCACCATTAACTCCTAAAATCAGCTTTTTATCTTTACTATATAATGGCTGACCTCCCGATTCAGGGTCAACAATTGATAATCGTTCGTGAGCAATGATTGCTTTGTCGCCACAATAAATCCCAGACCAGTCTGGCCCGCGATGTCTAATTTTTTTTGATTGTTCTAAAACCTGAGGCCGCAATTGCTGGGCATCTGTCTTCAAATCAAATACACCTACTATTCCACACATAATGCCAAAATTTTAAATCTAATTTCTTATAATACCTTTAAACAACCTGACAAAAATAAGCTTTTTGATTAAACACAAAAACATATTCTGACATTTTTCTACAAATACTGAAGTTATATTATCATACAGTGATAAAAACCAACGCTTTGATTTCTATTTGAAATAGATTAAAAACCACACCACCCCTAAAAAGAGGCAACTCCTATTCGAGAAAGAAATCTTTTTAGAAAAACACCCCCACTTTTCGACACCCTTCATTGAAAAAGACAACCTTTTATAGGAACTTCGCGAATACCCGTAATTTTTACAACTGCAACAAAAAAAGCAGCTTTTTCAAGCTGCTTTCTATATTTAGGGTTGAAATGTACATTAAACATTAAACCTGAAATGCATAACATCTCCATCCTGAACCACATATTCTTTCCCTTCTACGGACATCTTCCCGGCTTCTTTACACGCTTGCTCTGATCCGAGCGTTGTAAAGTCGTTGTATTTTATAACCTCGGCACGAATAAAACCTTTTTCGAAATCAGTATGAATAACTCCGGCAGCCTGAGGGGCTTTAAAGCCTTTTTTATAAGTCCAGGCCCGCACTTCTTTCACTCCAGCGGTAAAATAAGTTTCCAACTCCAGCAACTTATAGGCCGTCTTAATTAATTTATTAACACCCGATTCTGCAAGGCCAAGATCATCTAAAAACATTTTCCGCTCTTCAAAATCTTCTAACTCTGCAATGTCAGCTTCTGTCGCTGCTGCAATCATCAACATCTCAGCATTTTCATCCTTAATCGCTTCTTTCACTGCCTCAACATAGGCATTTCCAGTGGTTACCGAAGCCTCATCAATATTACAGATATAAAGAATGGGCTTGTTAGTCAATAGCTGAAGATCCTTTGCAATTTTTAAATCATTTTCATCCAGCTCAACCGTGCGGGCAGACTTTCCCTGATTCAAAGCCTCTTTATACAAGGAAAGAACTTTAAACAACCTTTTGGCATCAGGATCGTTTCCGGTGCGGGCTTGTTTTTCAACCTTTGCCAAACGACTTTCAACAGTTTCCAGGTCTTTCAGCTGAAGCTCAATATCAATTGTTTCCTTATCACGAACCGGATCAATGGTGGTATCAACATGTGTGATATTTTCATTCTCGAAGCAACGCAATACATGAATAATTGCGTCAGTCTCCCGAATGTTTCCCAGAAATTTATTTCCCAGTCCTTCGCCTTTGCTGGCTCCACGAACCAATCCGGCAATATCAACAATCTCCACTGTTGTAGGCACTACCCGCTCGGGATTTACCAATTCTTCCAGTTTAATCAAACGATCATCGGGGACAGTAATTACTCCAACATTCGGTTCAATGGTGCAAAACGGAAAGTTTGCCGACTGAGCCTTTGCATTCGATAAACAATTAAACAAGGTTGACTTACCAACATTTGGAAGTCCTACAATTCCACACTTTAAAGCCATTCTATTCTCTTCTTAAAAATTGAGGGGCAAAGTTAATCCTTTTTGACTATTTTTGAACACCGATTCTATTCTGAGAATAATAAATTAACAAAACAAAAAATCGCAACAAATTACTATTAATAACAGGCTGATTGAAGTGCCTAAACGCAACGTTAAAAATCGTTAAGGAGATTAAACCATTGCAAGATTAATTGATCTATCGACTAAACCCTTTCGGATAATTTCATGAAAAGCGACCAGCAACTCATTCTCGAGCTAAAACAAGAAAAGACAAAACAAGCAGCTTTTCGATCTTTAGTATCGACCTATAAAGAACGGTTGTACTGGCACATTCGCAAAATCGTAATTAGTCATGATGATACTGACGATGTTTTGCAGAATACTTTTATTAAGGTGTGGCGCAACATCGACAATTTCAGAGAGGAATCCGGATTGTTTACCTGGCTGTACCGAATTGCGACGAATGAATCTCTAACTTTTTTAAACCAGAAAAAGAAGAAAACCTTTGTCGGCAATGAAGAGTCCAACGACTATATTCTGGAAAATCTACAGACTGATCCATATATTGATGGTGATGAAATTCAGTATCGGTTGCAGAAAGCAATAGCACAGCTGCCAGACAAACAGCGTTTGGTTTTCAATATGCGTTACTTTGATGATATTAAGTATCAGGACATGGAGAAAATTCTTGAAACGTCAGAAGGAGCACTTAAGGCTTCGTATCATCATGCGGTTAAGAAAATTGAAGAATACTTTAAATCAGAAGAATAACATGGCATTTTTAGCGTAATGATTAAACTTTTCTAAATATAAAAAGTCAAAGTGAGTGATGAGAAAGAATACTGACATATGGGACGAATTACAAAATAAACCTTCGAAACCACCTTTTAAGGTTCCCGAAGGCTATTTTGACACCTTAGACGATCGAATTGAATCCCGGATTGAAGAAGAATTTCAACCTGTATCGCAAAAAGGAAAAGTAATTCGAATGCTTAAACCATTGCTGGGGATGGCTGCAAGTTTTGCACTTGTTTTTCTGTTGGTCTATTATCCACTAAGTGTTTATTTGCCCGACTATCTGGCAAAAAGCACAGAAAACTCCGAAATAAATTCGGAAATCGCATCTGAAGAAGATCTTCTGTTTTCTTACTTTTCGATCACTTCAAACTCTGTTTATGATCTATTTGCCAATGATGAAATTGCGACGGAAGAAGAAATTAGTTCGGACGAAATGTTGGATTATTTGACACTTTCGATGAATGAGGCCGAGATTTATGCCGAATTAAAATAAAAAAAATTAAACTAAAATAAAATGAAGAAATTTTTTTTATTGACATTACTGATCCTTTCAACAATGAGTTTTGCTTTCGCTCAAAACAGGATGAAACTGGATGATGACTGGATGGAAAAAATCAGATCAGAAAAAGTAGCTTTCCTGACGTCCAAGCTGGAATTAACCCCGAAGGAAGCACAAAAGTTTTGGCCTGTATATAATGAATTTGAAGAGAAACGTTTCAAAATTCATATGGAGCGCCGTAAAATGGAACATGAAACATTAGAAAATACGGATGGGTTGTCTGATTCTGAATTAAAAGCCATTTCGAATGATTTTGTTAGCTTGTTTCAACAAGAAGCCGATTTAATGAAAGAATACAGTCATAAATTCTTCGATGTTTTACCTGCTAAAAAAGTGGTCAGTTTTTACGATGTCGAAAATGACTTTCGATCACACATGCTTCAGGAATTCCGAAAGAAAAAACGAGATAATAACAATTAAAATGAGCCGCAACAGCGGCTTTTTTTATGTCTGCGAAATCGGGGAATAACATCTACATATCCACACTCTACTTTCCACTGATACCTTTTAATCCACGTCCCCCCACACATACTATAAGTCTATATACCAACACATTAACACCAACAAAGCCAAATATCAGTCCATATTGGCAGGATTTTTTCAACATCCTTAGAGAAAATTCATAAAAAAACAATGCAATGGACAATTTACAAGGTGAAAATAAGAATACTCAAAATATTAGCCCTGAAGAAGAACACTTTTTAAAACTAATTCAAAAGCGCTGGAGTCCCCGGAGTTTCAGTGATGAAAAAATCCCGATCGAATCAATTCAGCAGATTTTTGAAGCTGGAAAGACAATCATGTCCAGTTTCAATGAGCAGCCTTGGCGTATCATATTTGCGTTTAAAGATGATCCTCATTACTCAAAATTATTTGATTGTTTGGGCGAGTTTAACCAAAACTGGGTTCGAACAGCACCTTGTCTCGGAGTAGTAGTAGCAAGAAAACACTTCACCAAAAAGGACAAGATAAATCGACATCGCTTTTACGATTCGGGTGCTTTTATGGCAGCTGCTACTTTGCGAGCAACCAGCATGGGACTATTTGCACACCAAATGGCCGGGTTCACTCCACAAAAAGTGGTCGATCATTTTGATCTTCCTGATGAATTTGAGCCGATCACCATGTTTGTCATTGGAAAGCCAACTGATCCCGATCAACTTCCCGAGGACCTCAGAAAACAAGAAACGAAAAAGTCGGACAGAAAAGAGCTTGATGAGTTTTTGTACCAAGGATGGGAAGTTCCCTACAGAAAAGCTTAGCAAAGTAAAAAAGTAATTTTTAAAATCTTAATCATGAGTTACAACAATCAATACGACACACTGGTGGGAGCAATTGAAGCATTGAAAAAACGCGGTTTTACGCATAATTTCTCAGTCAACAAATCAGGTCAACTTGAAGAACATTCTGATAAGCATTATCAGGCTTCCGAAGTAATACTACATGAATTCCATCGATTTGAAGGAAATACCAATCCGGCCGACATGAGCATTGTTTATGCCGTTGAAACAAAATCGGGAGCAAAAGGAACAGTTGTCGACTCCTACGGTGTCGATGGTTCTGAAATCGTTTCAAACTTCATGAATAATGCTGAGCAAAAGCAATTTGATTGAAACAAAACCAGACTAAAAGCAACAATCATCGGCAAGGAACCTACCTTGCTTTGTATAATTAATAATCTTAAAATTTAATATTATGAGCGCAACAACAGACAAAATTAAAGGAAATTGGAATACCGTTAAAGGTAAACTTAAGCAGAAATACGGAGAATTAACTGACGATGACTTAGTATATAGCGAAGGTCAGGAAGATGAATTGATCGGTCAGATTCAGAAAAAAACAGGAAAAAGTAAGCAAGAAGTCAAAGATTTCATTGACAGCATTTAATACAAAACAACATGGGAACATTAACAGGAAAAAAAGTAGCAATATTAGCGACTAACGGGTTCGAGGAATCGGAGTTGTTTGGGCCAAAAGATGCTCTTGAAAAAAGCGGTGCTGATGTTCGGCTTATTTCGCCGGAATCAGGCAAAATTACTGCGTGGAGACATGGAGAATGGAGCCGTAAGATCGACGTTGATGTTGACATTTCGGAAGCTGAAGTTGCAGACTATGACGCGCTGATGCTTCCGGGTGGGGTAATTAATCCCGACAAACTCAGGCGTGATGAAAAAGCGGTCAGCTTTGTTCGTGATTTTATGGAAACCGGGAAACCGGTTGCAGCTATCTGTCATGGGCCTCAAATGCTAATTGAAGCTGATGCAGTTAAAGGACGAACAATGACATCCTTCTTTTCAATCAAAAAAGACCTGCAAAATGCAGGAGCTAATTGGATTGACCAAGAGGTTGTTGTTGACAAGGGGCTGGTCACTTCCCGTAACCCTTCGGATCTTGAAGCTTTTAGCTCAAAAATGATTGAAGAAATCGCTGAAGGTAATCACTAATATTCTATCAATAACAATAATGAAAGATCGAAACCAAAGGCAGTAGCATGGTTTCGATCTTTTCTAACTTCTAAAATAGATATCATGCCTAATAAAAAAGGATCATCTCGAATTAAGAATGAAGATCAGTACGAAGCACTGATTGAGAAAGGCGCTAGTAAGCAAAAAGCAGCACGAATTGCGAATTCACCTGATTCAGGTAAAAAAGGAGGGTCAAGCAAAAAATATGAAAAATGGACTAAAGAAAATCTGTATGAAAAAGCAAAGCAAGTTGGTATTGACGGAAGAGGTAGTATGTCGAAAAAAGAGTTAATCAACGCGCTGCGAAATAGCTGACAATTCAACGTATTCATTTTTTAAAGAATGAAAGCAGAGCAACTTCCCTCCTCGCTTGTTTATGTAACCGACGAAATGCCAGGATACCACCGAATAAAAATGGGTCAAGGTTTTATTTACAAAAACGAAAGAGGAAGAACACTAAAAGGTAAACGAACATTAAAACGGATCGAAAAACTAACTTTCCCCCCCATGTGGGAGAAAGTTTGGATTTCGAGAGATCCGAATGGACATATCCAGGCTACAGGACGCGATGAAAAAGGTCGCAAACAATATATTTATCATCCGCGATGGAAAAAATACATCGGTACGAAAAAGTATGACAAACTAATTGACTTCGCCAAATTACTTCCAATCATCCGCCGACGAATAAATCGCGATTTAAAACAGGCCGATTGGTCAAAAGAAAAAGTAGCAGCGCTGGCTATTATGCTGATGGATAAACTATTCTTGAGAATTGGCAACAAATACGATGAGGAAGAAAACGGCACTTACGGTACAACTACTCTGCGTAAAAACATCTGAAAGAAAGCGAAACCACGCTCGAAATCCAGTTTAAAGGTAAAAGTGGAAAGTTTAAGACTGCAACAACAAATCATCCGACGTTGAAAAAATTATTGAAAGAATGCTCTGAACTTCCCGGGTACGAGTTGTTCCGCTATAAATCGAATGGTGGTTACAAAGTGTTGAATTCCGAAGATGTAAACGAATACCTGCGAGAAATTTCCTCCCACGAGATCAGTGCCAAAAACTTCAGAACATGGGGTGGAACCGTTCTGTCAATCAAGTTTGAGCCCCGGGCGAGAAAAATTGTCGAAGAAAACCCATGAAAGAAAAAAGATGTAACCTTAGTACGCTTAGTTTCGAAAGAATTAAATAACACCGTTGCCGTGAGCCGAAAATATTACATTCACCCCAAAATACTGGCGGCGATGAGCAAGAAAAGTTTAGATGATTTTGATTTGTCGAAAAACATCAAAGAAAAAAAGCGGTATTCAAAATACGAGCTACTTGCCCTAAGTATCTTGAAAATGGACCACGGACTGAACGAGAATAACTAATATGCGTCAAAAAGATTTATGAACATGGAAATGGTTATCAATCAACTCTGGATTTTGCTCGACGTTGTAATCGCTATGGTTTTATGCAGTGTGATTGGAGGCGAACGGGAAAAACTGGATAAACCGGCTGGCTTACGCACCAATATGATTGTTGGAAGTATTTCATGCTTTTTCGTAGCAATTTCTCCGGCTCTAAGTAATTTTATCAACGAGAACATTGTAACCGATATTATGAGTGTTGATCCGGTGAGGATTTTACAATCGATCGTGGTTGGCGTTAGTTTTATTGGCGCCGGCACCATTTTGAAGTCGAAAGATGAAAATACGGTTCGGAATCTCACGACAGCTTCTACCCTGCTCTATTCGTCGGGGATTGGAATCGCCGTGGCTCTAAAAGCATATATACTTGCTGTAGGGCTCACCCTCATCATTTTATTCGTCAACTCAATCAACCATTTGAGAGGTATTAAAGCACGACTTAAAAAGAAGAGGAAATAACTGTTGGGTAATCATCATATTAAATCATTTATGAATTACTAATTTAGTCTATATCATTTACATTTGTATAAAAAAGGCTATGCGATACATTCTGGTTTTGCTACTAACCACACTCCTATCTTGCTCTGAAGAAGGTGATCATGAAGGAAAAATAATTACGATTAATGGCCTGGTTAATCCAAGTGAGCTTGGGAAAACCCTTGCACACGAGCATGTTTTGGTCGATTTTTCAGGTGCAGCAAACTACCATCCTGAAAACTACGATCATCAAGAAGCAGTTGAAAAAATACTCCCTGAACTACTCACGCTGGAAACATACGGGGTCAAAACATTAGTTGAATGCACTCCTCTTTTTGTTGGAAGAGATGTAAAACTGCTAAAACAATTAGCCGATTCAACAGGAATGCAGATTCTGACCAACACCGGATTTTATGGTGCCCAAAACAATAAATTTATCCCTGAACATGTACTGGATATGCCAGCTGAGGCCATTGCTGAGTTTTACATTGCAGAGTTTGAACAAGGCATTGAAGGCACCGGAATTAAACCCGGATTTATAAAAACTGCTGTAAATCGAGGCAAGCTATCCGAATTTCATCAAACATTGATACGAGCCGCTGCAATTGCGCACAAGTCAACCGGTCTTACAATTATGGCACATACCGGGCCTGCAATTGCCGCATTCGAAGAGCTTGAAATATTAAAAGAAGAAGGCGTTTCTCCCGAAGCATTTATCTGGACACATGCGAGCGATGAAAAAGATTGGAAAAACCTAGTTAAAGCAGCACAAATGGGAGTCTGGGTTTCATTGGACAAGTATGGATGGAACGAAAAACATCTCGAAGGTGATGCCCTTGTTTATTTAAAAAATCAGGGCGTTTTAGACAGAATTTTAATTTCACACGATGCCGGCTGGTACGCCCCGTCACAACCCGGGAACGACTTCAAGTCCTACACAAACATTTTTCAATCACTCATTCCAAATCTGAAAGCAAAAGGATTCACCGAAGGGGATATCAACCAACTTTTAATTTCAAATCCGGCAAAAGCGTTTACCGTTGGCAAACGTCTAATTAATAACCAAAACTAACAAAATATGAAAAGGCACACTTACCTTATTGCATGGCTATTTCTTTCCTTGTTCATTTTTACTGCTTGCGCAACTCAATCGGCTGGTAATATTACAAATCCTCCGGGATTTTGGCATGGACTATTTCATGGCTTCATCATCCTGTTTAGTTTTATAGCCAGCTTATTTACCGACTACGAAATTTATGCTTTCCCCAACTCTGGAGGCTGGTACAACTTTGGATTTCTGATTGGTGTAATGATGTTCGGGGGTGGCGGTGGTGCCAGTTCAAAACGAAGAAAATAATTCTTTGAATTTCCTGATCTTTTATGAAAAAATATTATTCAGGAAACAGTTGAACACAAATGTTTCCTATTGTATTCAATTGTTTCCAATCCTTTCTCACCTAAAAAGCACATTGGAACATTAAATATTGCTTTAAAACAGATTCTTAAACTCACGTTATTTAAAGAATGATTAAACTTTACAACATCATCAAGCTGAATTAACTTAAACCCGATGATTGCCCGTAGCTTTGCGGCCTAAATGAGATTTCATGTGGGTATTATTAACATTGCTGTCGGCATTTCTCTTGGGTATTTACGATGTTTTTAAGAAACTATCGGTAAATGAAAATGCTGTATTTCCGGTACTTTTAATCTCGGCAATTACAGGAGCAGTCATTTTTATCCCACCCACGCTAGGTTCCTGGTACTATCCTGAGTTTTTTCAATCCATCAATTTTTATGTGCCTCCAATCACACTGCAGGAACACGGCATGATTTTTCTGAAAACCATGATTGTAGTGAGTAGTTGGATTTTGGCATTTACCGGTTTGAAGCATTTGCCAATTACCATTGTCTCGCCCATTCGGGCAACAAGTCCGTTGTGGACTTTAATCGGAGCGATTATCATTTTTCAGGAACACCTCAATTTGTTGCAATGGGCAGGCGTTATTACCACCCTGTTGTTTTTCTACCTGTTATCGACTGCCGGTAAGCTCGAAGGCATCCACTTTCGCAAAAATATTTGGATTTTGTGCATTATTGGAGCAACGCTGCTCGGTGCATCCAGCGGGTTATACGATAAATTCATTATGCGGAAAATCGACCGTTTTGCGGTGCAGGCGTGGTTTTCATTTTATCAGGTGGTGGTTATGCTTCCGGTAGTTGCCATTTTTCGATGGAGCAAACCCAAAAGCAAGCGACCACCATTCGACTGGCGATGGAGCATTCCTGCGATTGGTGTCTTTCTACTGATGGCTGACTTCGCCTATTTTTATGCACTGAGCTATGAAGACTCCATGATTTCTGTTATTGCTGCATTAAGGCGAGGCGGAGTGTTAGTGGCTTTTGTAACCGGAGCATTTCTTTTTAAGGAAAGTAATATTCGACAAAAAGGAATCTACCTACTTGGCATTTTAGCCGGAATCTTAATGATTAGTTTAGGAAGCTAGCTTTTATTCCGACAAGAATCTTGTTAACTTCGATTGATTAAATCAACAAATATGAATCGAATTCAACTTTTACAAGGCGATATCACCGAAATGCATGTTGATGCTATCGTGAATGCAGCAAACAGAAGTCTTTTGGGAGGTGGCGGCGTTGATGGCGCTATTCATAGGGCAGCCGGCCCTAAACTAAAGGAAGCTTGTGCAAAACTAAACGGTTGTGAAACCGGGCAAGCAAAAATCACAACAGCCTATCGCCTGCCATCGCGATATGTAATTCACACCGTTGGTCCGGTTTGGCATGGTGGCGAGATTGGCGAAAAAGAACAGTTGGCTTCGGCATACCAGAATAGTTTGTTATTGGCCAAAGAATACAAATTAAAAACGATCGCTTTTCCAAATATCAGCACTGGTGTTTATGCCTTCCCAAAAGAGCTCGCCGCGAAAATCGCAATACAAACAATCCTTGAATTTTTAGATGATGACGATTGGTTTGAAGGAGTCACTTTTTGTGTTTATGACGATGAAAATCACAAAATCTACCAAGACCTTTTAAACGTCTGATTTCACTGAACATTTTACCTTTTCAACAGTCTTACAATAGGAATTAATTCTGACAACGAGAAGTAATTTATGTCCTTACTTTTCGTTCTCCGAAATACCGGTTCCTATTGAACCAATAAATTAGAGGTCAATCGCGACAAACAAGTGCGGGTTAGTCAAAAATTCAAATTCATTCTTCTTTATGAAAGTAGTTAAAAGTGTATCTTTAGTTGTTCTTATCTGTTTTATGGGCTTTTCAGATTTGAGTGCTCAACGTGATTATAAAACAGCAATCGGATTCCGTGCAGGCCCGATGGCTGGCTTGTCGCTAAAGCACTTCATCTCCGAAAGCAAAGCGCTGGAATTCATCGTTTCCTCCAGATGGAATGGAACTTTATTTCAAGGTCTGTATGAAATACATCAGGACGTGTTTAACGACTCAAACTTCAACTTATACTATGGAGCGGGCGCACATCTTGGTTATTGGGATTTGAATGGACACATACACCCTTGGTACGACAATGACGGAACTTACACCGCTTTGGGGATTGATGGAATATTGGGACTCGAGTATGCCATTCCAGATGCTCCGATCAGTGTTTCGGTTGACTGGAAGCCCATGTTTAATGTGATTAACTATACCGGCTTTTGGATGGATGACATTGGCCTGACAATACGATTCTACTTTAGATAGTTGATAGTTTACTCCAGCTGTATCGGTGTCACAAAATAGTTAAATCTGATTCAAATGATTGATTGATGAAACGTATTAAGATTGAATTCCCTGTAACGATACTCACAGCAATAGTTGTGCTGGGCGTCATTTTTTCCGGCTATCTGGTTTATCAAAGTCTATCACAAATCGTCGATTCTATTCACCGCGAAGCTCGACCAGATTTTAAGCTGCTGCAAATAAAAGATATTGCCGCTGACCTCTCCGAAGTAGAAAGTACCGTTAGACTATATTCAGTAACCCGAGATGAGAAATATTTTCATCCCTATAAGCAAATCAATCAATCCATTCAGAAAAAACTAACAAATTTGGAAGACTATGCACAGACCAGCGAAGAGCAAAAAATGCAGATTGACTCAATTCGGCAGCTGACAAATGCAAAGCTGGCTGTCTGGAAAGAAATTTTGGTGCTCCATCATGCCCGCGAAGATGCACACGAATCATTCACCGAACTGTACACCAAAATTGACAGTGCGAAAACTGAGCCTGATACCATTTTAGTTGAAGTTGAAGCTCCAGAAAAAAAACGTGGATTGCTAAAACGTATTTTTGGAGGTAAGAAAAAAGAACCTGAGATCATTGAACAAATTCAGGTTCAACCAGTGGATTCCAATACCATCGACAAAGATTCGATCAAACAAGAAATTGCACAAATAGAAGACCGCATAAAAACAACCAACCAGACAATTTCTGTTCAGGAAAAAGCATTACTCGAAGAAAACATCATCCTTTCGGAGCTGCTCAACACATTAATAACTAAATTGGAAACCGACGAACGAAGAAAACTACTTGAGAAAACTCAGGAAGCAGACCGGCTGGCAGCCATCACCTACAAACGGTTGGCCTTATTTACGCTGGGATCGGTTATCTTGTTATTATTGGTTTTGTTTCTGTTTTATAGATATTTAAACAAATCCAGAATCCATCAAAACCTACTTCACAAGGCTAAAACTGATGCTGAAAAACTAGCTCGCGCCAAAGAAGTTTTTGTAGCCACTGTAAGCCATGAAATGCGAACACCCATCAATGCCATTTACGGATTAACCGAGCAGTTGATAAAAAAGACAGATAACAACAAACGTAAAAAGGATTTGGAAATTATTTACACTTCGACCGAGCATTTAATTTCGTTGGTAGACGACACGCTTGACTTCTCGAAAATTGAAAGCCAGAAATTGAAGTTGGCAAAAGATGATTTTTCGCTGGGCAAATTACTTGCTGACGTTATAGTCCTCAACAAAGGAAAAGCGAAATCGAAAAACTTGCGGCTTAAATTAGACACGGATGGTCTTGAACCAATCGTGCTTCGCGGCGATGCTTTTAGATTAAAACAAATCCTGATCAATCTGGTTACCAATGCGATTAAGTTTACTGATCAGGGCAGTGTGACCTTAAAAGTGTCGGCAAAAGAAAATAAATGGCGCAAGATATGGGTCCGCATTCAGGTGATCGACACCGGAATTGGCATATCAAAAGAAAACCACTCGTTAATATTTGATGATTTTGTACAACTGGAAACCGACTTGACCAGAAAACAAGGAGGTGCCGGACTGGGACTGGCCATTGTAAAAAAGCTGATTGACGTGCAAAAAGGGAAAATATCCATCGACAGCGAATTAAATAAAGGAACAACAATCTCACTCGAAATTCCTTACGACATTGGCGACCCGTCAAAAATTAAACAAGCAGAACAGGAAACATTGACAATCCCGGATCATTTTAGCAGCCTGTCAATTTTAATTGTTGATGATGAAGAATTCAACCGATACCTCCTAAGATCGATCCTCGAAAAATGGAATATAAATGTAACGGAATGTTCCGATGGTCAGCAAGCGGTCGATTTGTACAAAAAAGAACATTTTGACCTTGTTTTCATGGACATTCGCATGCCGGTTTTAAACGGATTGGAAGCAGCAAAACAAATTGTACAACAAAACAACGCAGCTAAAATTATTGCACTAACGGCAACCAATAAACCTGATGATATTGAAAAATGCAAGCAAGCGGGTATGCAGCAATTTCTGCCAAAACCCTTTACTGAGAAAGAACTATTAGCGAGGCTATCAGCGGCTAGTCGACACCAACACACAGAGGCTAAATCGCATAAAGGAGAAGCAAAGCCACAAATTGATTTAAGCGAATTGAAACGCATGGCAAATGGAAATATGGCATTTGTAAATGAAATGTTAGAAATTTTCATTCGATCAAGCGATAGTGGCTTATCAGAAATGCAAAAAAACATTGACCTGAAAAATTGGGATATGGTTCGGGAATATGCACATAAAATGGCTGCTCCTGCCAAGCACATCAAGGCACTTAAATTATACTCAAAAATTAAAGAAATAGAGTACGAAGCTCAGCTGGGAGAAAACGAACAGAAAATAATCAAGCTATCTACAGAAATAGAATACGAAGTTGAGACTACTAATCGCTATTTGAGATCCATCCTCGAAGATCAATAGGGTAGGTTTTAAAATCATTTTTAGATAAAAATTCTCATTATGAGAATACTAATTCCATGCTCAAAACAAAACGACACTAATAACCAAACATTTAAGCAGACAAAAACCTAAAATACCGCTTTGGCACTTGAATTGCAGGGTTCAGAGTCAAAGAATTCATCGAAAAACCAACTGCCAGAGAAAAGAAAGTTAGAAGAAGTAAATAATTGCGACACTTAAATGATTTTTAGCCATTTCGTCACCTCTATATATTTTGTTAACAATCCCCAAAACCTCCGCCGGTTTTGGGGATTTTCATATAAAAATTTAAAGTTAAAACCCGCAAATAGCTATACTTTCACAAAATATTTCCATAACATTGCATACAGAAAAGCAATATTTTCCCTGAACCTATTTTATGGATACTGGCAAACCATTTAAAATATTTGTTGTAGAAGACGACGATTGGTATAATCGACTTCTTGTTCATAACCTGTCGTTAATTCCTGAATACGAAATCGAATCGTACACCACCGGAAAAGACTGCATAAAAAACCTGAGTCAAGAACCGGATGTCGTGACCTTAGATTATCGGTTACCCGATATGAAAGGACTCGAAGTTCTGAAAGAGATCAAAGCAATCAATGAGGATATTCAGGTTATATTAATATCCGAGCAAGATGATATTGAAGTCGTGGTTGAGCTACTTCGGCATGGTGCTTACGATTACATTGTGAAATCGTCAGACGTGAAAGAACGGCTGTTGAATACCATAAATAACATTCGCAAAGGAAGTCGGCTCAAAAAAGAAATTGTTACACTTCGAAAAGAAGTAAAAAAGAAATACAGCTACCAAAATACGATTATTGGCAACAGTCCTGCTGCCGAAAAGATGTTCTCTTTAATTGAAAAAGCCACACGCACCAATATTTCGGTTACAGTTACCGGCGAAACTGGTACGGGAAAAGAACTGGTAGCAAAAGCCATTCACTATAATTCCAACCGGGCAAAAAAACCTTTTGTACCGGTAAATGTTGCAGCGATCCCAAAAGACTTAATTGAAAGCGAGCTATTCGGGCACGAAAAAGGTTCATTCACGGGTGCGTCATCTCGCCGAATCGGAAAATTTGAAGAAGCCAGCAGTGGAACTCTTTTTCTGGATGAAATAGGTGAAATGGACATTTCTCTTCAGGCAAAACTACTTCGGGCCCTGCAAGAAAAGGAAATCAATCGGGTGGGAAGCAACGAAGCAGTAAAAGTTGATTGCCGAATCATTATTGCCACTAACCGAAACCTGCTGATGGAAGTTCAGGAAGGGAACTTCAGACAAGACTTGTATTATCGTTTATTTGGCTTACCAATTGAACTTCCGCCACTTCGCGAGCGTGGAAATGATGTAATTATTTTAGCCAAGCACTTTATAAAAAGCTTTTGCAAGGAAAATGAGCTCGATGAAAAAGCACTTAGTTCCGAAGCGGGCAGAAAACTACTTTCCTATTCATTCCCGGGAAACATCAGGGAATTAAAGTCTATCGTTGAACTTGCAGTCACGCTTTCTGATCATGACGAGATTACTAAAGATGACCTTGTATTTGGCGGGCAAAATATGATGGATAGCCTGACTAACGAGGAATGTACCATGCGCGAATACACTATTGAGATCGTTAATCGCTTTTTATCTAAATACGATAATAACATTAAATTGGTGGCTGAAAAACTGGATATTGGTGTAGCAACCATTTATCGTATGCTAAAAGAAGAAAATAAATAATTCGCGCGATCTGAAATTATCAATTTGCGAAACCAGTAATCAGATTGATAAAAATAACGGACACCCCAACAAAACGAACCTCTCATTTACAACCACTTACCAAACAATCATGTTATTGGCACGAGCATTGCTTTCCGCTTAGCACAAAAAACTATAGGAGGAAAACAACATGGACAATACAAGAAAAAAACAATTAGGAATTATCGTAACAGCTGTCGTAGTAGTCGTTTTGGCACTAGTTGGCACCTTTTACGTTTATACGCAGAAGCAATCAGAAGTTGATTCATTGTTAACAAAAAACACTGATTTAAATGAATTGATAGAAGACCGTGATTCTGTCGTAAACGAGATGGTTACTGCTTTCAATGATATTGAAAACAACCTTAAATTTATTAAAGAAAAAAGAAAGCAACTATCCATTGAGCAAAACAAAGAAGGTAATGTTGATCAGAAACAAGCCATTTTAGATGACATTACCCTGATGAATAAAATGCTGGAAGAAAGCAGCAAACATATTGCTGATCTTGAAAAGAAACTAAAAAAATCCGGTATTACAATGAACGGATTCCAACAAAAAATTGCTGCCTTATCTCAAACTGTTGAAGCCCAAAACACAGAAATGGATGAGTTGAGAAGAGTGATCGAAGAGAAAGAAGTGCTCGTTGCAGGATTGAACGAAAAGGTTGAAGACATGGAGTTTGAAATTGCGAAACAAAATGACACCATCGAAAGCAAACTAAGCATTATTGATCGAAAAACGGATGAGCTCAACACGGCACATATTGCCTATGGAACCTATAAAGAACTAAAAGAAAAAGGGTTGCTAACTAAAGAAGGTGGTTTTCTTTGGATCGGTCAAAATAAAACAATTCAGGAAAGTTTTGATGAGGAGTACTTTACAGAACTAAATATTCAGGAAACAAAAACAATTCCGCTTCACTCTAAAAAAGCAACCATTATTTCAGAACACCCGCTCGATTCGTACACATTGGTAGAAGAAGATGGACAAGTTGCTTACTTGCAGATTGATAATCCTGAGGAATTCTGGAAAATATCAAAATACGCTGTTATTGAAGTAAAATAATAGCCCAAAACGACACACTCGAATCTTCACGTATATTAAAACAAGCTCAAAAAAAAACCATCGGGACAGAGGTTCTGATGGTTTTTTGTTTTTTATAGTTTATTGACCAATTTTTGAACAGAAAAATCATTCCATCTAACATAGTATTTCACTTTAATAGAAGTTGCTTACTATTTTGCGAATTATGTACTAAAAAACACCTGTTTTTTATCGCTTTTTTTGTATTATCGTACTGTTATTACTTTTTGTTTGTAATATTGAGTGTTGGTTTGTAGAAAGAGATAAGCAAACAGTTGAATATGCGGAAACCTTGATGAGTATCCTCCTGTTTGTAAACCCAAATAGATTGAATGATGAAAAAGAACCTCAGCGTAGCACTATCCGTATTTTTATTACTAACGTTTATAGTTCCCCAACTCACCTTTGCAAAAGGCAAAGGCAGTCAACAATGGTTTATAACCCCGCGAATTGGTACCGCAACCTTGATGAGCGAAGTTGAATCAGGCTTCACTTCTGTCGACAATGAATTTAGTCATAACATGGGCTTTAGCATGGACATTACCATCTCAAAAACGTTAGGTACTAATTTTGAATTGGGTGTAGGTGTTGGCTTCTATAGTTTAAGTAGCTCCGACGACTCTCTGACAGTTATGGATTTGTCGGTTTGGAGCAGCTCCCACGAAGGATTTAACGGAGTAGCATTTTATACCAATCCAATAGAATATAAGACAACAGCTTTTACTCCAAGTGTATTGGTCCGGTATTATTTTAAGAAATTTGCTAGTCGAGTTAGAGACGCTCAACTATTCCAACCATATATTGAATTAAATGCTGGTCCGAATATCCTCTATTCCGAACTTGCTTACACTGATGTCTCAGGATTACCAAGTGACGATCCTGCATTTTCAATAGGAAAGGGATTTGAACCCAATAAATCCCCTGAAGTGAACCTGCAATATGCACTGGGTCTCGGTTCAAGATTTAATTTTAAAAGTGGGATGACTCTCACTTTGGCTGCTGAAATTTCAAAAGTAAGTACCGACTATTTAGATGGAGCACCTAATTATGCGACGACCGGTACTGATTCTAAGATCAGACAGGATTTGGCAGGACTTGTTCCCCGCATCATGTTTGGTGTTGCCATTCCTCTGAATGAAGGAAGCACCAGAGGAAATCAATATTTGCCTTGGGCACCTTAAAATAGAAACAAGAACTAAACGATAGTTAGGCTCGGAATTAATTTCCGGGCCTTTTTTCATCTGTGTGTCAATTATTTAAAAAATAGTATTTATGATGTAATGAAAAGTTTCCGTCTACGTCTTACATTTGAAAACAGTTAAGAAGCTTGTTCTGATATGCTAGCCAGAGAATTTAAAACATCGGTATTACCCCTTAGCAGCAAACTTCATCGTTATGCGTTGTATTATACAAAAAACGAGGAGGAAGCGCAGGATGTTGTTCAGGATGTATTTTTAAAACTTTGGCAAAAAAGAAAAGGGTTAAATCGTATTGAGAATTTGGAAGCATTTGCGATACGAATAACCCGAAATAAATGTCTTGATTTATTTCGATCGAGCACAAGCAAAACTTGTTCTCTGGAAGATCAAACACCCAATATCGGCAACGAGGTGCATGGCGACCTCAATAACGAGTTAGAACTATCAGAGACAGCCATACTGATCAGGAAACTTATTGGAAAGCTACCAGAGTTACAAATGCAAGTGATGAAAATGCGGGATATCGATCAACTGGAATATGAGGAAATAGCTGAGATCACAACGATGAACATCAACGCCATACGAGTTAACCTATCTCGTGCACGAAAAAAGGTTAGAAACGAATTATTAAAATACCAGGGATATGGAATTAAAGGAAGTCAAGCAAATTCTGCAAAAATACTTTGAGGGAAAGAGCACAAAACTGGAGGAGCAGTCGCTAGCTAAATATTTTAATTCGGACAATATTGATCCGGAACTGAAAGAGTATACGGCCTTTTTCACCGGAATTGATGAACTCTCAGAAAACCCCAGAAACAAGAAGCTGGAAGATGAAATTATGAATCACATCCTGGAAAATGAAAATCAGGAAAAGATTCACTACAGATGGCTTTGGCAATCAGTTAGTGGAATTGCAGCTGCAATTTTAATCGCTTTGCTCGTTGTCAATCTAAACAACGACCATCGACAATGGAACGATACATACAAGAATCCGGATCAAGCTTACGCCGAAGCCAAGCGCACCTTGCAATATGTTGCCAGATACTATCAAAAAGGGATGGATGAGTTACAACCGATAAAAAAAATTGACAATGCTTCGAAGCCACTAAATAAAAGCCTGAATTCCCTAAATAAGGGTTTTGAGGAAATACAGGAAATAGAAAAAATTAACCAAAAACTAAAAAAACAATAAAATGAAAAAGCTACTAGTTATAATAATTTGCCTAATCCCACTATTGGGAATGGCACAGAAAAGCCCCGTTGACAAATTGTTTGAAAAGTACGCCAATAAGAAAGGAATGACTACCGTTAACATTAGTGGTGCCCTGCTTGGATTAGCAAGCCAAATGGATAAAAACTCGCCCGAAGGAAATCTCCTGGCAGATTTAGATGGAGTCAGGATTTTAGCAGTCGATGATGATGACCTCAATAAGTCACTGGATTTCTACAAAGAACTTGAAAATGATGGGTTCTTCAAAAATCATGACTATCAGGTTTTAATGGAAGTGACAGAAGAAGACGAAGTTGTCCGGTTTTTCGGTCGTGATGCAGGTGCTGGTAAGTTCTCTGAGTTACTTCTGGTTGTGGGAGGTGATGACAATGCTTTGATTAGTATTCGGGGATTGATTGACCCTGAAAATATTGGTAAGATTACAGGAGCGCTGAATATTAAATACTGATTTGGATGAAGGTCGGAAAATTTACCGGCTATCATTCAGTCATCATGAAACGGTTATTGACTACCGCATAGCACAGAATGCAAACATTAGACTGATCTGAAGGAGTAAATTAGATCACCCATATCGGCCGCAATCCGGTTATTTAAGAAGTATGAAAATAGAATAAACCCAACGGGCTGAAACGCTATTTCAAAAAATATTCGCAATAAAAAAGGGAGGTGTACCTCCCTTTTTTATTATTTCTCTATGATACGTAATTTACACAGCATCACCTAATTCAGCACCTGGTTTGAATTTTACAACTTTCTTTTCAGGAATCTCGATTGGAGCACCTGATTGAGGATTTCTTCCAGTTCTGGCACTACGAGTAGCTACAGAGAAAGATCCAAATCCGATCAATGCAACACGATCTCCATTTTTTAAGGCGTCAGTAGTAGATTCTACAAAAGCATCCAAGGCTTTTTTAGCATCCGCTTTAGTTAGATCAGCTTTTTCAGCAATTGCGTCAATTAATTGAGCTTTGTTCATAAGAAAACTTGTTTAGGGTTAAAAAAAATAAACTATTTAGAAATTATATAATTAACATATTTGTATCTAAAACATCACTAAGAAGAAATTCACTTTTCTAAAACATCAGTAAAATCAATGCTTTCAAAAGCTTAATTTTTACGCTTTATAAAATTCTAAAATATGATTCAATTATGCAACCTTTATTGAAGTTTTTTTTTTTGCTAATTCTAAGTTTTTTTTTGCAATAATTTTTGAGTTTTAAAAAAATCCTCTACTTTTGCCGCCACATCAAAGGAGAGATGGCAGAGTGGTCGAATGCGGCGGTCTTGAAAACCGTTGATCTTCACGGATCCGGGGGTTCGAATCCCTCTCTCTCCGCCAACACACAAAAAGCTGCAAGTCAAACACTTGCAGCTTTTTATTTTATATTACTTCCTGTTATTAAAAACTCTTCTCATTCCATGCTATCTTCTCAATTTTTGATCGACAAATAGCTTTTTCATAGACACAAAAGACAGTTATCAATAAAACGGAACAGTTAAAAAAGGGACGATCGACTCCAGAAAAACGATACTATTGAGCCATTTTCTCTTCTTTAAAACATGAAATTATAATCAATCTCCTTCGATTAAGGCTCGATTAAAGGTAGATCCTCGCGTTTAAAGGATGAATAATTTAGCTTAGACTACCTAATTATCCCTTTCGACCTATACTTTTCGATGAAATATTGATCGGGATCATCAGAATCTTTATACTTTTTTCTCAGTTCAGTCAACTTCATTTTCATTTCGGCTACAACATCTGCCTATTCAGGGTCATTATAAACACGATTCAATTCATAAGGATCTTTCAAGATCAGTTTAAAAATCCGGTGGAGTAAATCTTTTTATAATCATTGCTTTATAATTTTTTGTGCCGATAAATGAAATCACATCAAAGTGTTTGAGATGAATTCTGAACGAACACATGAACAGTTTTTGAATAAAATTAAAGAAATGCACCCTGAATTAACCTCAAAAGACCTACGGCTGTGTGCTTACCTTCGAATGAATTTATCATCAAAGGAAATCGCTCCATTACTACGCATATCAGTTCGAGGAGTCGAAAATCATCGATATCGGGTTCGTAAAAAAAATGAAACTCGAACACGACGAAAAATTAATAGATTTGATTTTAGAGCTTTAAAACGAGTGAAATATTTTTATCGAATCAGCTCAGTTTTTCTAGGTAGTTTTTCAAGAATTACTATATTTGCACTCGCATTCAAATACGGGTGTAGCTCAGTTGGTAGAGCACTGGTCTCCAAAACCAGGTGTCGGGCGTTCGAGTCGCTCCTCCCGTGCAAAAGAGTTGTTCTGTTGAACAGCTCTTTTTTGCTTTCGGCAATTACTACCAGACTCTTCGATATAACGTAAAAACCCCTTATATTTGCCCAAATCTTTTACCGATTACCATGACTGTAGATTTATTTGTTCCCTGCTTTATTGACCAGCTTTATCCGGAAACCGCCTTTAACATGATCAAATTGCTTAAAAAGGCCGGAGTTGCAGTAGAATACAATCCTGAGCAAACCTGTTGCGGACAGCCAGCCTATAATAGTGGATATTGGAACGAATCTAAAAATCTAGCTCATAAGTTTGTAAAAGACTTCCCAGGCGACCGTCTTATTGTTAGTCCGTCGGCATCATGCACCGGATTTATCAAAAATTACTATGGAGACCTCTTCAATAAAGAGGATTTGGATTATGAATATCATTTAAAACTAAAAGAGCGGCTTTTTGAACTCACTGATTTTTTAGTGAATGAGCTGAAATATATCGATTTTGGAGCAAGCTTCCCACATAAAGTTTGCTACCACGACGCCTGTACAGCTCTTCGGGAATATGGTATAAAAAGAGAACCTCGCTTATTGCTTTCTAAAGTAAAAGGACTAGAACTGGTTGAAATGGAGGATACAGATACTTGTTGTGGTTTCGGTGGTACTTTTGTAACCAAATTCAAAGCCATTTCGGCGGCTATGACTGAACAAAAAGTTGAACATGCATTGAATACCGGAGCAGAGTATATTATCTCTACCGAATCATCTTGTTTATTAAATATTGAAAGCTATATCAAAAAAAACAAACTACCTATAAAACCTATCCATATAGCTGATATTCTGGCAAGTGGCTGGAGCAGTCAATAAAACTGTAACGCAAACGGAAATTCAAGCCAAAAAAAACATTACTGATTTCCATAACATTTTCAATTTCACTGCGTAAATCTATATTCAAGCGATTCTTTGTTATAGTGACTATATACCTATAATTCTGACGTCTCTGATTTCTTGATTGCAGGTTCGATCTTCTTAATGCGTGGTAATGGAAGCTATACTGTGATCATTGAAGAATCACGCCAGTTATTCGTTTTATTCTTAGTTCATCAAAATGAAAGTAAAAATTAAATCAAACAAAGTTCCGTTTATTAATGAAAGTCATATTGACACCAGTTATCTAAAAAAAGCAAAAAGAAAACAGTATAAACCTTTCCCTGCAAGCGATGGATTGCATTGCAAAGGAAACCGCTTTGATTATGTTGTTGAGTGGGAAATCCCCAAAGAAACAGATCGGGAATTCTCTTAATAACCAAACAAAAAGACATTGGTTTGAATTTCAGCTGTAGTTATCGCAAAATAAACATCATGTCTGATCATTCGAACTAGTTTCTAAAGGTGTTTTTTTCAAACTAAACGGAAAAACCCAGCAAAAACAGAAAAAATTGTTTTTACTGGGTTTTCTTTTTTGTCGGGATGACAAGATTTGAATACTGTGCTGTTTTTAACTGTATATCAAAAGGTTATACCGCTACGAAAAAACCAGGTCACCTTATAGTTCACATGTATTAGAACACATTCAATATGACGAAGTTAAGGCATTTTTTTGAAAGAATAAAAGGAAATTGGACATAAATTTCAGAAGGGATATTTTGTCTCAAAAATGACTATTTTTTGTCTCAAAATGGCTAATTAAGATTTCATTATTTTGTAAAATAGTGTCTGTTTTTTTAAAGAAATTGTGCATTCACAAAACCGATCTATTCTCTCAGGCATGAACAGGTAATAACCGCAAACATCCGGTTTATTTTAACCATCAGCCTTTAAAAACCTTATTTCTATTCCCAAAGCTTATACCTTTTCGGGTATAAAGAGGCTAATGTAAACAAATACTATACCCGATATGGTATAATTTCAAAATAATTTATTAAACTTATACCCGAAAAGGTATAAATTATGAGATTAAATGATTTTATAAAAGAGAAGCGAGGGGCTGTCAGGTTGACCCAACCCGAACTGGCGGAAAAGGCAGGGGTAGGTTTACGGTTTATCCGCGACCTGGAACAAGGAAAAGAAACCCTGCGCCTGGACAAAGTGAACCAAGTACTTAAATTGTTTGGCTACGAAGTTGGCCCGGTTGAAATCAGAAAGGATGAATGATGGCAAAAAGGAAAGCTGAAATAAAGATGAACGACCGGCTGGCTGGCTGGCTGGTTCAGGACGAGGAGGGCTACCATTTTCAATACGACAAAAATTACCTGAATTCTGATCCCCCTCAAGCCATAAGCCTTACTTTACCTTTGCAGGAAGCCGAATTTACTTCCAAAATCATGTTCCCCTTTTTTGATGGCCTGATTCCTGAAGGATGGCTGCTGGACATTGCCGAAAGGAACTGGAAGTTAAACCCCCGTGACCGGATGGGGCTTTTGATGGCCTGTTGCAAAGATTGTATCGGGGCTGTGAGTGTTATCCCTGCAAACGAAGAAAATGCGTAAGAACATGAACTGTCTCTATTGTTATAAGCCATTGGCCAAAAACGAACAGGATTTCCATGCACCGTGCAGCAAAAAGATGTTTGGACAGACAGTTCCTCCGGTTTTGCCCTATCAAGAAAATGAACTGGAAAAGCTGGCGGAACAAGTTTTAGAAAGCCAGACCACTGTAACCGGGGTACAGGCCAAGCTTTCGCTTCACCTGGCTCCCGGGGGCCACCGGGACACACCCAAACGGTTTACAATTGTTGGACTATGGGGCGGTTACATATTGAAACCTCCAAGCCCCAACTATCCACACTTGCCGGAAGTGGAAGACCTGACCATGCACCTGGCAAGCCTGGCTAAAATCAACGTAGTCCCACACAGCCTGATACGTATGCAGTCAGGGAACCTGGCTTATATTACCAAACGGATCGACCGGGTAAAAAAAGGCAAGCTTCACATGGAAGATATGTGCCAGTTGACCGAACGGCTGACTGAAGAAAAATACAACGGGAGCTATGAACAAATCGGGAAAGCGATCATGAAATACTCGTCCACTCCTGGTCTGGATGTCGTTAACTTTTGTGAGCTGGTCCTGTTCTCTTTCTTAACCGGAAATGCCGATATGCACCTAAAGAACTTTTCACTGATCCATCAGCCGGGAGTGGGCACTGTACTTACCCCTGCTTATGACCTTCTGGCAACAGCATTGGTCAATCCTGCAGATGACGAGGATATGGCCTTGACCCTGAACGGCAAAAAGAAAAAAATCAAGCGGAACGACTTTAAAGCTGCCTTCACAACTCTTCACCTTGATGCAAAACAGCAGGAAAATATCTTCAAAAAGATGGGGAAAAGTAAATCCAAATGGATGGATTTGATCGATGATAGTTTTCTGGCCGGTGATTTCAAGGATAGCTATAAAGAGCTGGTTGAAGCAAGGTTTGAAAGGGTGTTGTAGCAGCAAGTCATGGCATAGATTTGCGTTCACAAAACCAAAACGTTCACGCAAGCGTGAACAGACAATGACCGTGAACAAAGAATTGGGGCCAGAATATTCTAACCGAAGCATTCAATTTAAACCGTTTCCAGATTCTTTCAAGTGGAATATGAAAAATTTTATTTATTCCTATCGTCATATTTTCAGTGTCCACGAAAGGTAGACGGATTTATGGAGCAAAGACAAATATTTTTGATTTGGCTTGAAAAGTAAACAAATATGTTTACTTTTGTATGGAAAGGGGTAAGAATAATGAATACAAATATCTCTATTATCAAAGGAATACATCCTGGAATAATTCTGGACCGGGAACTCAAAAAGAGGAGACTGTCAAAAAAACAGTTTGCGAAATCAATTGACGAGTTTCCCCAAACCTTGGGAGCAATTACTAAAGGGAAACGAAGAATCAACCCTTCTTTGTCTGTTAGGATAGGAGAAAAACTGCGTATTGATGAGAGCTATTTCATGATTCTGCAGGCCTATTATGATATCGAACAGGAAAAGAGAAAACAACAGAAAGGCCATCACCCTGATCTGTCAAAAATACGGCCGGTGGTATTTTGGGATACCAATACAGATAAAATGGATTGGATAAAATATAAGCCAAGCATTATCAAGCGTGTTTTTGAGCGGGGCAATGAACAGGAAAAACAGGAAATTGTCCGCTTTTATGGGAAGGATGAAGTTTCCAGGATTTTAGAACGATCAAAGGATCTGTTGCCTGGCTGAAATACTACAAAGAAGAATAACAATCCTTTTATACATGTCTCTAAAATTATACTATAATACAGTAAATCCCTTACTTCTCTCTACTTTAAAATCATTAATGGGTTCAGCAGTTTTCAACCCATTCCGACTGGTTGGGGGAACTGCCTTAAGCCTGCTAATGGGACACCGGCAATCTGTGGATATTGACTTATTTACGGATTCAGAATACGGTGCGATAAACTTCGAAACCATTGATAAATATCTAAGAGCAAATTTTTCATACGTCGATACGATTGATTCAAAAATCGTCGGATTTGGGAAATCTTATTTTATCGGTGAATCAAAGGATCAGGCTATCAAACTCGATTTATTTTACACTGACTCCTTTATCCGAGAAATATTAAAATTGGATGGGATTCGTCTTGCCGATGCTGATGATATTGTGGCAATGAAAATAGATGTCGTGAGCCGGGGAGCCCGGAAAAAGGACTTTTGGGATTTGCATGAGCTTCTCGAACATTATAGCATAGATCAGATGCTAAAACTCCATGAAGAACGCTATCCGTATGGGCACAATGAAAAGGAAATCCTAGCCAATTTTTCAAACTTTGAACAAGCAGACACTGATTTTGACCCCATTTGTTTAAAAGGTAAATATTGGGAGGTGATCAAACTTGATATTTTGGAAGCTTTGGAAAAGAAAAAATAAAAGCACATGAGGATCAATAAACAAACTGCCAGAATCTCAATTCCAGTATGGTGCGATTGGTAGAGGGAGAGCTGACCAAGTATGACGGATGGTGTCATTAATTTCAATTCCAGTATGGTGCGATTGGTAGTTAAATCCGTTTGCAGGAAATCTAACAATTAATATTGTATTTCAATTCCAGTATGGTGCGATTGGTAGGTATATACCAGATGCCCCGAGTGACGGCAGTAAATAATTTCAATTCCAGTATGGTGCGATTGGTAGACAATTACCCGTTTGATCTTGACATTCATTATGAAATTTCAATTCCAGTATGGTGCGATTGGTAGATAGGAAGCACGAACGAAGTATTAATAACTTCCGGATTTCAATTCCAGTATGGTGCGATTGGTAGAAATCAATGGATAGAATTAACTCGGAATTCATATATTTCAATTCCAGTATGGTGCGATTGGTAGCGCCAATATTTTTATATCATGATGTTCCTAATTGATTTCAATTCCAGTATGGTGCGATTGGTAGCCAACGTCCCGTTTGTTGCATGTGCAACGGTAACAAATTTCAATTCCAGTATGGTGCGATTGGTAGAAAGTAATTGGGTTTGAACCAGATTGAGCTTGCTGATTTCAATTCCAGTATGGTGCGATTGGTAGATAAAAATAGAATAGCATGAACACAAGGAAAAACAATTTCAATTCCAGTATGGTGCGATTGGTAGAAAAATCATCAACTTTTTTTTAAAATCAAAAAAACAATTTCAATTCCAGTATGGTGCGATTGGTAGGGAACGTCTCAAAGTGGGAGCAATATTGTATATATATTTCAATTCCAGTATGGTGCGATTGGTAGAGGATATAATGAACTTGCAGATGAATCTTATATAATTTCAATTCCAGTATGGTGCGATTGGTAGCCAATACCACTGGTTTGTGGTAAGCAAAGAAACCGAATTTCAATTCCAGTATGGTGCGATTGGTAGGCAGAATCGAATAGTCTTTACCAGGTTATAATCAACATTTCAATTCCAGTATGGTGCGATTGGTAGCAACTGAAAAAGTAGCATCATGAAAGAAATCTACATTTCAATTCCAGTATGGTGCGATTGGTAGGTAATCCTTGTCATCGTGCTCCATTGACAGTTTGAATTTCAATTCCAGTATGGTGCGATTGGTAGCCCTAAGCGTATTTTGTCCGATTTGCCTGTTCCCATTTCAATTCCAGTATGGTGCGATTGGTAGAATCAAACCAGAGTATCAAAATCTGAATCACTTGGAAATTTCAATTCCAGTATGGTGCGATTGGTAGTGATTCATGTCTACTGAGTCGTACTCCGTATCAAATTTCAATTCCAGTATGGTGCGATTGGTAGTCACATCGACGAAGACAACTACAAAGTGAACTCCCATTTCAATTCCAGTATGGTGCGATTGGTAGTGCTTTCCACGTAGCTGTCTGTGTTAATGACGGGTTATTTCAATTCCAGTATGGTGCGATTGGTAGAAAATGCTTTGTTTGCCTGAATTTTTTATCTACGGAATTTCAATTCCAGTATGGTGCGATTGGTAGGCTAAAAAAGGCGAATGAAGACATTGAAAGTTACAAAATTTCAATTCCAGTATGGTGCGATTGGTAGTAAACGACTTTTAGCGCACGGCTAATTGTTTACAAATTTCAATTCCAGTATGGTGCGATTGGTAGCTGTTTCATGTTCTTTTAGCATTTTTGCTTCGCCATTTCAATTCCAGTATGGTGCGATTGGTAGAAGATTGGGGAAAGAATAATCTCGCCCCAATCTTATTTCAATTCCAGTATGGTGCGATTGGTAGTATACAATTTCTTGTATTGTTACGCTTCCCGTTCTATTATTTCAATTCCAGTATGGTGCGATTGGTAGCAGAGAAGGATAAGTTCAGAGGATATAAATTATCAGCATTTCAATTCCAGTATGGTGCGATTGGTAGTCGTTCGACGACTCAAAAAAATATATTCATATTCAATAGATTAACTTTCTCAAATATCGGATTTTTTAATGAAAAGATTGTCGATCCCCCTGAAGGTATTTTTCCCGGGGGATCGACAAATATATATAAATCGCTTATTTTCAAGATGTCAAAGAACCTGACTTTCTTTATTTTTCCCTTTTCTATGGTAGAAAACCTACTCAGGAAAGCCATCGACAACTTTTGCTACAGAAAAGTGTCCAGGTTTTGGCGTTCATGGCCAACAACTTCTTTATCCAGCCATTTCTCCTGGCGGGTTTTAAAGATAATTAAACTGTCCGTTTCCTCATCCATCAGCAGCATGGCTTCCTGTTTCAACTCCAGGAGCTTCACTTCCGAAATTTCACCTTCAAAAACCGAATTCTGTATCCAGTTCAAATATCTCCGGCAAAGTTTCAACATCTTACCCACACGCTTTTCCCCAATATCATAAACTGCTATTACATACATTACCACCACATTTTAAAAGGTTTGTATTCTTCGATGCCCAGTAGATGCTTCTGTATTTTGTAACACTCCAATTTGATCAGGTGTTTGTAGCTCACCGAGCGGTTTAGCGAGCGGTGTTTAATGGTTTCTCCCAGTCGGTCTTCAAAGGCCTGGACAACTGTTTTCTTTCCATTTGGCTTCAGCGTCACCCGGTTTAACTGTTCTTCGAAATGATAGGGCTGTACCATCTTTTTGTTCATCACTTTAAAAATAATCCGGTCGACCAGTAATGGTTTGAAAATCTCAGCCAAATCAAGCGACAAAGAGAACCGACGATCGCCCGGCTCATGCAGAAAACTGATGGTCGGATTCAACTGGGTTTGGTGGATAGCCCGCAAACACTGACTGTAGCACATCATATTACCAAATGAAATCAATGCATTCACTTCGTTTTGTGGAGGACGGTAGCTCCGACCATTCATGTTAAAATCATTAATGATCAGTTCGAAGGCTTCATAATAGTTCTTGCGGATATTCCCTTCAATGCCCATCAACTCATCAATGGCAGTGGTCGAAGAAATTTTACCGGCCAGTTTTTCAATCATTTCAATAATTGGTTCCAGGTCTTTTCCCCTGTTGTTATAGTATTTTAGGTTCTTCACCATATTGAAACTGGCACCATTCAAAATCCGTTGTGCCAAATCGATCCGTGCTTTTTTGTTTTGCTGGCATTTAACTTGTGCGATCAGCATTTTACCGGAAATCAGAGCCTCACGAGGCATAAACGAACCGGTGTAGTTTTCGTAATAATCGAAAAAGTGAATGGGGATTTGCTCCTGCCCAAGAAAATTATAGGTCGCCGAATTGGCATCCAGGTTTCCAAAACAATACAGTTCGCCCACATTCTCCACCGGAAGGAAGCGGGGTTTTTGCTCGTTGCCTTCCTCATCGTAAGGCGTAAACTTCAGAGTATTGTCGCGGCGTTGAAGACGTCCCGGATTAAATAGGTAATACGTTTTTTTCATAAGTCACCCTCCCCGCTCCAGCAAAAATCAAAGTAGCTGCAATTTTTACACTTCGTTTTTTGAATACGCCCCGGGCACTGGTCTCCATGAATGACCTTTTCAATCTTTTCGAGCATTTCTCCAATCGCTTCCCGGTCGGGGATGGTAAGCAATACTTCGTCGGTTTTGTGCAGGCGCGGGTATTCCAGTAAGCCGGTGGCGCCAGTTACACCATTTTGTTCCAGAACATACAAATAGTATTTCACCTGCCATTCGTGCGCCTCCTCGTGCTTGTCCGATTTTTTGATTTCATGCACTACCTTGTTTTTCGCGTCGAAGTAATCGATTTTGATCCCATCAATCGCGATCTCCTGGTATTTCTCACTGCGGCGGGGATACGAAGTTTCGTGCAACAGTTTGCCTTCGTAAACCAAATCGGAGGTCGATTCCATATTAATGCCATTGGCAAACAACCACAATTTGCGGTGACAGATCAGGTAATAATTGAAATGGGTTCCGGTGGTTTGCATGGATTGAAATGATTGAATAGAGATTGAATTTTAGATTGAATAAAGATTGGGGAGATTGATTATGATGGCGAGTGGTCGTTGGGATCCGGGTCATCGTCCGGCTCGTCGTCGTTTTCGATTTTATCGCGGGCATCCCAAATATCTTCCAGTTGTTCGAGATCCGGCAGAAGGCTATCCACATCGAAATCGAAGTCGAAGTCGCCAGTGGCATCACGTTCTTCGTCATATTTCATCTGTGCCTCAACCTCTTTGCAGGTGGTGCAATAGCCGGGGAATGGGCAGTGTTCAACCTCATAATCACAAAACTCAATATGGTTCTCGCCAAACGAAAGTGGAACATGTTCTTCGCTCCAAAAATCGCGGATAAACGGGTAGCGAAGGTGTCCCGGCAGGGTTGCCGGAAAGTCAAGCACAAAATGAAAATACTGCAACAATTTTTCCAATTCAACAGCCAGCAAAGCCCGCTGTTCAATGGCCAATTTTTCAGAAGGCGGAAGTTGTTCCGCCCCAATACCCGTGATTTGTGCGATGGGCTGTTTTTCGCCTTCAATGTATTGCTCCACAAACGACATGTCTTCGAGTTCCAATTCATTGTCAGGATCAGCTTCCGACTCTTCCCAGAGGCTATGCGGCGGCTTCAAATTCCAGGTCGCCTTGTGGATGTCGTCAATGAGTTGTTCGATGTAGCGTTGCATGGTATTTCGTTTATAAACCTTCAAGGGTTATGTGTTGATGTAGTTTATTCTTTCCCTTGTCCCTCCTTATTTTTCTCGATAAAATAGGGTTTCGAAGAGCTTTCGATGGCCCGGATGGCAATGTCTTTAACGCTGGTTTCGGCGGTCATAGCTTTTTGCGAAAGTTCTTTAATGGTCGTTTCCAGGTCTTTTATTTTTGCGTTTAGGGTACCGATAATCTGGTCTTTCAGTTTCAGCTCGCCAATAGTTTCTTTTTCCTTCAGTTCTTTTTCGAAGCCAAACTGGGTTTCAAGTCTTTCCGAAACAGATTTTGTTGCAGCCGTTACCGCTTTTTCGAGTTCGGTTGGGAAAGCGGAATTTTTTATCCTGAGATCTTTTAATTCGGCTTCGGCTTCCTGAATTTTCGTTTCGCGTTCGGCAAATTCTTTTTCGAATGCAGCTTTTTTGTCGGCCAGTTCTTTTTCGAGTTTTTGTTTCTTTTCTTCGTACTGGTCGGTCTCTTTCTTTCGGGTGATTTTCAGATTGTACTGGTATTCTTCGTCTTCGCGGGCCTGGCTCTTTTTCTGTTCGTCACGGGCTTCTTTGGTCTGTGCGGCATAAAGCTCCTGTTCTTTTTTCCATTGCGCCCGTTTGTCCGACATTTCAAGGTCAACCCGTTCTTTTTCAGTTCTTATCTTCTCTTCGAACTCTGCTTTCCGGGTGGCCATTTCCTGTTCAAACTGCTCTTTCTTCTCCTTTTGGGCAAGCAGCATGGCCGCAAGCGAATCGGTGCTGGCCGACAGTTGGTACAGGTCTTCCAACTGCTGTTTTTCGATTTTTATGGCTTGCTGCAGCTCTTCAAATTTCCGGAATTCCGAAACAAAGTTCTCGCTTAATTTATCGAGCGCCGCCGAAAGTCCTACTTTCAGCCCCGATACTTCTTTTACAATACCTTCGTTGCTCAATGCCGCTGCATTTTTCACAACGGTTTCCTGTTTTTGTTGTTCCTGAACTTTTTTTGGTTCGTTGGTTTTCTTCTCCTGAACTTTTTTCATCAACTCGTCGTAAGCGGCGAGGATTTCGTTTTTTGTGTTTTTTGTACTGATTACAGGTTTCATTGTCTACTGCTTTAAATAAGATAATAAGTAATCGACTTTAATTATTGCGATAATCGTCACCAGTATTTCTTCTTCTGTTTCAGGAAGGTCAATACTGCCCACAACCGAGTTTAATGCTTCAATTCTGTCGATATCGTTTCCCTTTGCCGCAGCAAAAGCATGCATGGTCAGGAAATAGTATTTTTCGATTGGATGGATGGTTTCCCTGTCGGGAAAGAATATTTCCAACTTAAGCGGGTATTCGGGACTTCCTTTTAAGTTGTGGTTTGAGATGACTTGTTCTGTAACCCATAATACCCTGATCAGCGGATAATCTGGATACTTCAGTGCATATTCATCAAGTTTATGGTGGTATTTGGGCGATTCTTTTGCCTGTAGCAGAGTTAGTTCAAGAAAATAAACACACGGCAGGCCATTGGCTGTTTTTCCGAATATCTTCAGTTCTTTTGCTGCTTGTTTCGGATTTTCTGCTATCAGTTTATATATTTCGATGAAACGGTTTTTCGCTTCTTCTGAAACAGGTTGGTCTTCAGGCCTGATGCCCAGCAACTGATCGGGGATCTCATCTTCTTCGGTTTCGATATCCAGATCTTCGAAATATTCATCGTAGATTTGATTGTGCAAGTCAACATCAATGAGGTCGTCCACAATGGAGTCGGTCAGCACGATAAAACGTTTACCTTCTTCTTCTGTCAGGCTTTCGAGCCGGGAGCTAAGGTTGAGGAACAATTCTCTTTTTTCAGCAGCCGGCATTTCCTCAAATTCATCTTCGTCAAAATCGTCATCAAAAATATCTTCGTCAAAAATATCTTCATCTTCTTCCAGTAGCACCGAATAATTGTCCGGTTCGGCGGTCTTTTCCAATTGGGCAATAATTTTCTTCACTTTTACTTCGTCGTCAAAAGGGCCTTGTACGTAAGTTGGACGTCCATTCAATCCACATTCAATTTCTATGAGCTCGATGTCGTCGGTATCTTCTTCGATCATAAACCGGGTGATCGAGGTAAAATCTTTGTGTGGTTTAAAACCATACTCTTCGGCATATTCGAGCCCGGCATATATGATATTGTGGGCCAGAACATAATCAATCTCAATCATGGTCATATGTTCCTCTATCTTTTCAATATGTTCGCGATACGCATGAATGGGGGCGTTGAACATGTAATCGGTGTCTTTAATTCCCAGGCACATGAGGTCAACTAAATAAAAACACACAGTAATATTACCATTGGTGTGTTGCCGGGCAACCGATAGTTGCGCCATTTTCGATTCTTCCCACTCTTCGTTGATCCTGCATTCGTAAACGGGCAATGTGCGCGCCTTTTTGCGGATGTAGTTTTCCGGGCTTAACATCTGCACCACCTTGCCTTTGTTCTTATTTGCCATACCTTGAATTTTTTAAATGATGACCAAAAGTACTTTTTAAACCTTTTCGCCGAAAATGAAGTTCGATTATTTGGTTGAAAAAGTTACTTTCTACCGAATAGACCCTGAAGGTTTTGAAAACCTTCAAGGTCTAGGAAAATTAAAATATTATTGCTTCACTACTGCTTTCTTCCAAATCCAACTGCAATCCCAATTCATCGTCGTATTTGCGGTCGATGAGGTAGTAGGATTGTTCTTTGATCTCTTCTTTTCGAAGCAGCTGAAACATCGCGATGGATTCCTTCATAATATTGTTGAATTTAAATGAATATACTAGTATCAATTTTTCCTGAGTCAAAACCATATTCGGGTGAATAGCACAGCTTCCAATTCAATAGAAACTTAAATCCATATTTACTTCTTTCGGGATCAAGCATATCTGCTATCGAATCAAGTTGCTTTTTATAAACAGAAATGCAGAATTGCGACATTATACTTCCCAATTTCTTCATTTCTATTTTCTTCAAAACAAAATCGTCAATCTCACAACGAATAAGGTGTTCGTAAAAATCGAATACTTTTGAACCATCTACATTTTCTCCGTAGTCGGTTAGAACGTCCATTCTCTCCAAATCTGTTCTATTCTCGAAAAATGAAACAGGAATAGAAATCGGAATAAATAGCTGCTGGCTGTCATTATCCTCAATCAATTTGAATTCAGCATGAAGTTTTGAAAAATTGAAATCTTTGAAGTACTGGTAATAGCTATTGGCTGCATGAAAAATATTCTTCATATTCCTTGATTTCTCTTCAAATACCTTTTCATACAAGGCATGAAATTGCTTCTTTACCAATATCTCTTTATAGTCATCGAAAATATCTTTGTCCGTTTGCTGTACTTTATAACGAAAGTCTGAGCCGTAAACAATACTGGTTTTATCACAATCGAACAAATAGACAACGCAATTATCTTTTGAAGCGTTGCGATTGATACGGCCAGCCAATTGTTCATCGCTATCAATAAGCGAGCGATCCTTAAATCCCAAATCCATATCGATATCAACACCAGCTTCAACAACCTGAGTTGATACAACAATAACTTTTGAATACTCTTGTTCCTTTATTGAATTGATGATTTGCTTTCTTCTGAATTCCAAAATATCGCCAGAAAGCAAAAGAATTTTATAATCTTCAAAACGTCTGTCCTTATTAATAATTCTGAAAAACAATGCCGCAGTTTTCTTGGTGATGAATTCCATTAAAACCTTAACCTTCTCTTCGTTGGATACCGTGAATTGCTCTGCTTTATCAATCATGAAATCCGACAACTCAGAAAGATAGTTTTCTTTCTCATCATTATTGGGTCTGTTTTTATTAGCCAAGGTAAAGTCAAATGAAACTCGACCTGCAAAATTGAGGTTTGTAAAATACTGTTCCCGATTTGAAATGAGCGAAATAAAAGTTCCTTTTAGATTCTCATGCAACGCATCAATTTTCGGAAGAGTTGCCGACATGATTAAAATCCGAATATTTAACAATTGAGTATAGTTAGCAAGGAAATAGACAATCTTATCCCAATGCTCTGGATTATACGTTTGAATTTCGTCAATGACTACCACCGAATTGCACAATCGATGTAACAGGTAATTACTCTCTTTTTCATTTCCTTTTAAAATATCGAAAAACCGGACATGCGACATTAGCGCAATCGGGTAATTCACAAACAAGTTATCGAGAAATAACCGTTTCTCATTTCCGTAAGCGCCATCAGCTTTTTCATGAAATCCAGCCTTGGAGTGTAGTTGAATAATGGTATTGTTATCAATCTCTAAAGTTTCTTTTATCGATTTAAATGTCTGGGTGATTAAAGTTGTAAAAGGAAAAACGTAGAATACTTTATTTAATGAAGAATCAACATTCATTAGCTCGGTAGCAAATGCCAGCGATAGATTTGTTTTTCCCGAGCCGGTTGGAGCTTCAAGATAAAAGCATCTGTTTTCAGAATGTTTTCTTAAATTCAAAATCATTTCGGCAGTAAGCTTTTGCCTCAGAATATTCAAATTTTTATTATTCCGTTCATTCAGTCTCTCAAAAGGAAAAGATTGGTAATGCTCCAAACTTGAGTAGAGGTCTTTATTGTATGGCTTTACAGTTTTAAACCGTTCGACCAGACTTTCCTTTTCTTTGCTGCTCAAAATGCCGAATTCATTAACTTTTATTTTTGTCATGAACTCGTTGGTTGCATAGAAATCAGAAGCGGTTAATAAAGAATAGAGTAGTTTGGTTGTTGCAAACAGATTAAAATAGATTTCTGGTTTGTCCCCAGCAAGTTTGTTGAATCCTTCTAATATCTTTTTTGCACTTAAAAAGAAATTTTGACCAAAGCTTTTATCAAATTGGAAACTGTAAGTCTTAAAAAATGAAAAACAATCATCAACTTGTTGCTCATCGAATTCAAATGACAAATCAATAGTCGAATTATGATGCTTAACGATAGCACTAGAGAAAAGAAGAACTATAAAATACAAAAGCAATTTTTCTTCCGAACTAAATTTTTCGTTTTCAAATATCCTTTTTAGAAAAACATTTGCATACAGATAAGATCCTAAAAACGAATGGTACGATTGGATTGAAAGATTCTTTTCTTGGATAAACAATTCGTTCTCCATTTTTAAAATCTGAAAGTTTGGATTTACCTTACCCAAATCATGATATATAATTGCTGCCAGAAAAGATTCTTTAAAGAGGTTTCTAAATTCTTCGTGATTCTTAACTGGTATATTTTGATTAAGTTCTTCAATTACAGAATCAATTACAACCTCAACACCATGAGCATCAACTAACATCAGGCAATAATCTGAAACCAACTTTGAGTGTTCAAAAAGAGTTTCCTTTTCCTTTTTGTCGTGCGACAAATGGGCAAAGTAAGTCTTTTGAGGCTCCTCAAAAAGCATTAAAAGATTCTCCGAATAATCTTTAAAACATTTGGATGATTTCATTACTCGACAATTTGTACAATGAATGCTTGCTCGGTAATTTGTAATTCTGCTTTAACTGCCAGTTCGTAAAAGTAAAATCTTCATATTCATACTGGAATAACTTTGTAGTTTCATAGGATACAGGTAATCTTTCGAAATACAAGTATTCTTTTCCAGCGAAAGAAGACATATCCAATTGAAAAATAGGATCGTACTTACCTTCTTTGATAGTTTCTTCTTTAATAAAAAGGCTGTCTATTCGGAAAATGCCTTCTGGTTTAAATATTTCATATTCATATTCCTCGAAATTATCCCACCACAACGAGAATTCATTTTTACCTAAGTAGGGAAGATATTCTGCTTTATTTTCTTTAAGGAAGTTGTAAAGTTTAGCCTCTGTCTCATTCTCTATGTCAAGCATAATCCAACACTTAAAGGCAGGAGCTACCAATGCTTGTTCTGTTATCATCAGATTGCCACCCTCCTCTTCGCTTGCTAGTCCCGTTGTATTGTTGTATTTGATAATTGTTTTGGAAAAGTTTCCATTCTCGTGGTAGGTTTTCCCATTTTCTTCCAATGGGGCAATTGATACTTTTAAGCCTTTAAGCTTTTTGTAGTATTCTGGCATTTCTCCATGTTTCTGAAAACCTTTTTCGCCAATAATTGCTCCAAGGATTCCCAGTAAAGAGGGTTTGTGAAGCATATTAAAGGTCAGATAAATCGGATCATTGGTGTCAGGTTTTTTCAAGAACCCAAAATCCGATTTAATATTGATTGAAACTATTTTTTCCATACTGCGGTTGTTTTAAACCTGTCAGGTTTAGATGAATCTACAAACTTTTTATAGATGCGTTTTGAGGCACATTTTTTACTTCAATAGATGCCTGATTTAAACTGATTTCGACGGATTCGATTTCTGCGACATTTGCTTCAATGGCTATTTTCAATTCACTTAAATCAAGTTGTACCTTACCATCAAACTTTTCTTTTTCCATCTTCATTAATTGTGTGAAGTTTGGAAGAACAAGCTTGGACTCTGGTTTTAATGTAACCCAAACCAATAACTCATTTTCGCAACCGGCTTTGGCAGCCGAATCGTAGTAAGTGACACCTTTTTGCAATGCCTCTTTCAGCTTTGCAATATCATCAGTAGAAAGCTCCTTTGCATCTTTTCCTGCAAGCATTGTAATATCTTCTAGGTTTTTAGGATTCACCGAGAAGTGATGCAAGTAATGGCCTTCGTGCAAACGGCTTTGGCGGCCAAGGGTTGTAGCTGCATTATCTTCACTTTTCTCATTAGGATTACGAAATGGAGACATTATCTGTTCAGAATAGAAATTGTTCTGGTGCCAGATATTTACACCATGGGTAATTTGAACTGGACCATGTACAGAAATGGCAACATTGTTTGTCTTTGATTTTTTCGCGAATGTTGCTCCAAATAAACGAATATCAATGCAGTTCAGAAGATCTTTAGCAATAATTTTTTTGTCCTTTTCATCCTTATGCTCAGGGAAAGCAGTTGCAAATGCATCATCCAAACTATAGGGAATGAAATCTTCATTGAACCGTTTGAAATAGAAAACTTTTTCTGTAATATAATTTTCCTTCAAAAAATTCTTAACAGCATATTTTAATGCTTTGTCCGTTGCATAAACAACACCATTAGGTAAAGTTCGGGGTTGTCCCGAAAAGTCAGCATTGTAATTTGCATTAACTGCTTTTATAATTGCTGCTCCAAAAATTCTTTTTGAATAAGTCATGTCAATTAGTTTTAAAGGTTATTATTTTTCTTTTTTAAATATCGATTCAGAGAAATAGCCTGCCAAAATCATTGGTAAGTGTTCCTTCATGTTTGAGTTATTGGGGAAATATCCCATAACCTCACTGAACAGTTTATCGAACTCATATTTGTTTGGATACAATGCGAACTTGTATTTATACATATTGAATGTACTAGCAACTGCTTGCTTAAACAGCATAGGTTCAGTTTTCTGCAAGAATGGTTCAAGCAGTGCGTGTGAACGGTTTGCCGATTCACTTTGAATCAATAGTTTCCAAATTACCTGCCCAGCTGAAAAAGCGAATTCATCATCGGTTTCGATGTGAAGCGATTCGGTTTGGGCAATTTCCCGAAGCTTCGTTTGTAACTCAACGGTTTTGTTTGCCATACTATTTGTTTTAAAGTTGTTATCGAAAATTGGTTGTAAACCAAACCAAAGGCTTAGTTTCTTTCGTATTTGTATTGTTTTTTTTAATTCGTCATCATGCCTAAGATCATCAAAAATGGAGTCCCGAAACATTTCATCTATCATTGTCATGGTTATTTCATGCTGCTTCGATTTGTATATGAAATCATACCAAGCTTTCCTGTACTTATATAGTAAATTGTAGATTGCATCAGTTAGTCCGTAATCAGGTTTAATCTCAAGGTCGTCGAAATATTTTATCCACAGTGAACCTGCCTTCGTTTCTTGAACCAACTGTTTGTTGAAAATGGGATTAACAATTTGAAATTGAAAATCAAAAACATTATGCTCTTGACTGTTAAAATAGGCTCTTGGTTCAAGTCCAAACAACTCTTTGATCATAAAATCCTCATCTGTTCTATTCTTCAAGGTGTAATTAAATACAGGAACAAAATCCAAGTCTATAATTTGTCCTTTCTGGACAAACAAAAGATAAAAGTTTTGGAGATTGCTTCTTCGAAGATTCAAAAGCGATCGAATAATTTCGGAATAACCGGCAATGCCATCAGCATTAAATAGTTTAACAACATCAGCATTCAGGTTTGCTTCATTCCGGTCAACAAAAATAGGAAGGGGATTTGGTAATTGCTTATTTTGACTCAATTGGTAAAATTTCCAAATTAATTGAGCATCCTCACTATGAATTTTATAGTTGTATTTAAAACTGGCCGATTGATGTTGCAAGAAGCGTTTTTTATCATTAAACGAACTCAGTCTATCACTAATTCCAAACACAACTTCTTGAAATGTTGTGTTATAATCAGCCTTATTAAAAACATTTTGTCCTAGATACTTTTGGTATGGGATTTTATACTCTTCGAGCGAAGGTGATTTCAAATATAATACGATAGCAAAGGCATCTTTCAGATTGTTGTATTCTATCTGCTCTAACAGATTCCAAAAGTTATTTGTCAAATAACTTTTAAAACCCTCAAACCAGATCTTCGGCTGTCCTTCTTCAACGAACTCTTCGGCTTTATTTAAATACTGTTTGGTTAGTTCATTAAGAATGCCATCTTTTCCAATACTAGCAAGGTTTTTATCTATTATTTTCTTTGTGCATCCAACTGCAAACGGAGAACAGGTAACATTGAAAATTTTCTTGTTTGGATTAAATATTTTTGCAGCGGAGACTGGCTTTGATGCTTGCAGAATCATGCGACATCGGTTAAAAAATGGAGAAATGTCCTCCTTCTTCGTAAATAGGCCAATGTCCTCCTTCGAGATATCACCATTTTCATCAACATTTCTCAGAATATATTTACCATCTTGAAGGCCAATATCAAGAGCAACGTAAATACCTTCTTTGAGCTTGGCTCCATCTTCAAACAAATCGGAAGCTTGTTCTTCAAGTGTTTCCACAAATTGGCAAATTTCTTTAATCATATTATTGTAGTATTATTAATAAAAAAACCTTTTAACTTTTTCAAAATATGATGAATCAATAAAATAATCCTTAAAAAGTTGGTCTTCAAAAATTATCAACTGAATCTGATCATCACTAAATCCTTGACTTTTAAGAGTGCTAATTCTCTTCCCTACATATTCAATAACTTTTTCTAAAGTCATAAGGTTAAATTCGAAATTTTGATATATTTCTTTCATAGAAAAAGATTTCTACAAAGCTATATTCAAATTTGGAGATATGCAAGCCCAAAATATATAAGTTTAAAACAACGTATTCTTTGCTGCTTCTTTTTCATGTTAAAAACATTAACTTTGGTCTGACATCTAAACGCATTTTAAAACACATCAATAATAGCTGTTGTTTTATTTTCCAATCGTACCATTCTGGATTTGAAACAAATAGATAAGTGTAAAACAAATTACGCTATTACTGATTGGCCAGAGTTGAAATTTTCGGCTCTGGCTTTTTTAGTTTTGCAGACCTACTCTTTAGGTATTTCTGAACTTTCGCAGTCAATCGTGTTGTTGGTTTGTTTCATATTGTTGGTGTTTTTCATTTTTATTACATGACTTCCAGTACCTCGCACCACCCAAATCCCATTGAGTTTTTTTCACCAGCTCCACAGGATAAAATCAATTGATGAATTTTTTGATTTGCTGTGAGTGTAAAATCAAACACAAAACCTCGCACCTTGCTTTGTTGCAAGGTGTAAGGTTTTATGGTAATCAGTTTTGATTTGGGCTTACTTTTCAGCTGGAACTGTAATTTCAAATTCTCCGATAAATCCGTTCCAACTGGCAAACTCAGGTGTTTTGTCCGCAAATGATTTAGAAACAGTTCTTCGTAGCCATTGTCGTCAGGCGAAAGGTATTGCGCATATTTGTCCTGTTCACCTTTCAAACTAATGACCACTGGCGAAATGGCCCGGTAACTCATCTCGGTCTGAATGATGGGCTCGGGCAGGCGTTCAATTTGTGCAACGCTTAAGTCCAATCCGTTAAACTGATCGCCAATATAGGCCTGTTGGTTATTGAACAGCCCAATGATAAATTTTTCAGCGGCATCACCGAGCTGAAAGGAAACCTTCAGGGTGATTTGGTCATTCTGAATTTCAAATAGACTTTTTTCTTTCCATAATTTGGGTTTGCCAAAATCAAGCGGAGAGTAATTAAAGAGCTTGAAACGCCGATGTCCCAAAGGATAACCTTCGGCATGTAAAAAACTGGCAAAATCCCGGTCTGCCTTTCCCAGAATTTTGTATATCCAGGCACTCAGGTAATACTGGTAGTCCATTGGAAGCATGCGCTGCCTCCCGGTACGATTGAATGTAATTTTAAATCTCATAAGGATACGATTCTATATTTCAATTATGCTTTGAAACGTTTCAGTTTTACTTTTCGAAGACCAATTTCGAACATGAAACTGTCAACGAATGTCAGTTAAACTATTTTTTACTTTTTCTTTTAAAAAATCGGTGAATTCTTTCGGCTCAACAACCTGCACCTCGTTGCAAAGCCCCAGTGCAAAACGGCCAACCCCTTCGAAACTGCAAACTGGTGCGTCGAACAGAAACTGATTGTCGTTTATCGGCTCAATGTATTCTTCGGCCAATGGGTATTCTTCTTTCAACAATTCACAAGCGCGGATAGAAAGCATCATTTTCACCTGGATTTGCAGGTTTGCACTGATCCTGAAAACATCCATTGGGAGCATGTTGTGTTTGTCTCCGTTATCCCAGGGCTCGTCCAGTACTTGCACCGAACCAATCCGCGTATTCTTAAAAGTTTTGCATGTTTGGTCTTCGGTATCAAACGCCCAGGTAGCAATATAATTCGTTGTGAAGTTAAAAGGCTCGACCACCCGGTCTTTCATCTCGTTGCTGTTGGCAGAGAAGTAACCGCGAAGAATGACCTTCTTTTTGCTTTTTATCGCATGCATGAGCTGATGGATGTTTTCTGAATGCTCCCATTTGACAATGGTATTGGCCACCCTGCCAAAATCATATAAGGCATAGAGCTTTTTGACCAGGTTTTGTTTCAAGAGGTTTTCATCGCTAATCGAGTGAATGGCTTTTTGCAGGATCACCGCTTCTTCTTTTGAAAAATGGAGCAACTCGCTTATTTCCCTGAAATAGGGAGAATCCTTGTCAATGTAGTACAAGCCTTCTTTTGGTTTGGGAATGATGAAGCCTGCTTCGCGAAAAGCCTGGATGTACCTGAAAGCCGTCCGATCGGAAATATCAAATCGTCTGGAAATTTCAGAAAGGCTCCGCCTGATCCCGCTGGAAAGGTAAATAATGATCTCCAGCATGCGTCGTAGTTTCTGTTGTTCGTTCATTATTGGGTGTCAGGTAAGCAATAATTGATTCTTGAAACATAAAATTACGATTTCAAAACAGTAAACCACAAAATATTTTAGAAAAATTAAATATGTTTATCAACAACTATCACAGCACTTTTACCCAGCTATGAAAACGAAAAATTGATGAAAGATCAATACATCAAAACCGTTTTCCCTTTCTTTTTCTTGCTTTTAATTTGCTCTTTCTGTTGTTCTGTAATCCTTGTCCGGAAACTTGAATCTGTATTTGTCGGATCAGCTCCTTTAAAATCAGCGGCTTCAAAATTTTGGCAGGTATTTCCATCTTTTCAGAAAGCTCCATTTTAGCTGCGTATTTCTGTTTCTCATTCAAATAAAACCTCGGCCGCTCCCCAAAATCTGACAGGTTCATCGGATGCCGGATTACTGCTCCATTCTCATCGGTCACAAAAACCAGATGCCCCCTCCCCGCTTTTCTGATTTCCACCTGAAAGAATCCTAAGGCCTGGTCTTACATTTCTTTTGAAGTGATAAAATCCATTCGGTTGAGCTGACCAAACAAGCTTTCCAGATTCTGTTTCAGATATCCGCTGGATGCGGTAAATTTCAGGTTCCTGAGTTGTTCCGGAATCTCCTGTTTGAGCTGGTATTTTTGTTCCAGCTCCTTGACAAACTTTTGCATCTTGTCTTTTTCGTAGCCATCGCGGATCTTTTTGCCGGTCGTTTTGTCAATCCGGGTGGAAACGACGTGAAAATGGACCCGTTCCAGGTCTTGGTGTTTGTATACAAAATAGGGTTGTTTGCCATAACCCATGTGTTCCATCATTTGGTCAATCTCATGTCGAATGGTTTTATCATCCAGCTTTAGGATATCTGAACTTGACGGATTCACCGAAATATGCAAACACTTCTTTTTGACCCTCAGGTTTTCTTTTTCGATGTCATGGAGGATTTTCCATCGATGCCTTTGATTATACAAAAACGGATTGACCGATAATGTATTCGCACTGTGAAAATAGGAAGCCACACCTTCGTTGACTTTCTTTTCGTTATACAGAAAAGCATTTTGCGTATCGTATGATTGGTGGATCACAATGACCATATCAATAATCTTTTCAGCTTTGTGAGGGGCTATCTTCAATTTTATCCATGTATTCCTGCAGCGCGGAAAAACAAGCTCGAAGCAGACCTGTTTGAATATCTCCCTGTCCCCATCGGTAAATTGATAGACCGAATTCGAGTTGATCCGTTTGGAAACTTGGTTCAGGTTAACCCCGATCTTGTTTAATTCATAATCCAGTTTGCGTACCAACAGGACAAATTCTTTAGATGCCACCACCTTTTTAATTTCCCTTTTTTTGATCAGCTTTGCCCGGCAAAAATCGCTTAGGGTCAGGTAGCCTTCCTTTTTGCAACGCTTCAATAACAATCGCTTTTCCAGGGCCGTTAACCGGACCCGGACGCCCTCATCCAACTTTTCATGATCCGGTGTTTTTGGCCACATTGGTTTCCTGGTTCCTGTTGTTTAACTGATAGCTGATATTCGACAAAGAGGGGAATTTCCCTTTTCGGGACGGAAAGCCCTGCCGGGAGGCACAAGGTTTTTGTGGAACAAAAGCACATCTTGCTATCCCCTCTTTGATCTCTGTTCCCTACCAATAAAACTAAGGGTTACACTAGAAATTCGAAACAGCAAAATGAATCAATATCAACCAATTGACATAGCCCACATTTTTCGAAGAAAAAGAAAAAAACAGTCAAAAAAAATAAAAAGAAGGCCTTTTGAAATGCCAGTCCGGTAAAAAATCAAGGCTGTCCTGCCAAACTGGATTAATTGGGTTTAAATCTTATTAAAAGCATCGAACGGCAGGCCACTTGTCTCGGCCTTGCATTTTTTAGGCAACGGACTGGTTAACTTGGGTATTCTTTTTAAGAGTTGATGGCTTGAAACAACTAAAAAAACAAACAAAGGTGTTTGCGAAATGAAATGGAGCCAACTCGTTTGTTATTGTCACCGAGACTGAAAGCCGGAAGTATGGAGGCTTTTTGTCGCAGGCACATAAAAAATTGATTGGAAATCTTCTTTTATTCTGTCTGCTCAATCTTTATTGGCATCTGAATGAATTAATATATCTCCAGAATTCATATCCTTTATGCTGGTGCAGGCAGATTCCAGCTTCTGCAACAACAGTTGCAAAATTTCAACCATGATTAGTAGCTTTTCTTCTGCTAGCCGGGAAATTCCATGATAAAATTCGGTGTGAGAGTCTACTTCCTTAAAAAAGTCCTCTCCACTACATTTTTCAAACAGGTATTCCACATTTTCTAGCTTTGGATCTGCATATACACATAGTTTCCAAAGATTAAATGCTGGTAAGTAGTTGGGCAGGTAGCTGAGCTTTGAGAAAACGAATGTCCTGAATATTCTTAGTACGGATTTGCCAAACAAATCGATTAAGCCGTCGGTAATATCTTTCTCTGCATTATCCCTCAAAACAAAATACTGTTTAGTCATTCGAATTGAAGAACGGTAATAATATTCAAGGTCAGGATAAATTGGAGTATGTGGATTTTCCCAGTGAATGGAAGGATGGTTTTGATGGGATTGAAATCTAAGGTTTTCCGGTGTCATGATCTTTTGAAAGAAAGACTGATGAAAAAACAAGTTTGTTTGTATCCAGATTTTGCATCCATAGCACTGCATCACTGATCTTTCAATATGAAAAAACAAGTTTGTTTGTATCCAGATCCGGCTGTGCCCTATAAGAACAACGGAGAGTCTGCCTTCAAATTTTGAGTTTGCGGATTGTTGAATACGGTTTAGCATCCTTGTTCCCAGTCCTTCTCCAATTAATAACAGGTAGTAGGTAGCCGTACGATCATTTCGGGTTTGATGGAATAAATAGATTTCTTCAACCGGTTGTATTTTCAGTATGTGTGTGATTATTTGAGACAGTTCCTTATCCTTTGGTGAAGGTTCTTGTTCAACAGCGATGGTTTGTGCGGGGGTACTGCTCTTAATTTGCCTTTTGAGCCCTGAAAACCGGTTTGAAATTAATTGGTATAGTTTTACCTCCGCTTCAACAATACTTTCAAACAAACCCTCATTGAGCCGTATTTCATCGCCATCTCCGGCTGCTTCTTTGCCCTGCTCAAGTTCTGAAACCAGGTAATATTCAATCCCGTTCTTTTTAACAAATACCCCTTCGATACTGGGAATAAAATTGGCCAAATGTCTGATCCTCTGGTGTAGGTTATTAGAACCAAACTGGTGTCCAATATAAAGTATTTCAAGGTACCGGATGTCAAATTCAAAAGTAGACAGGTAAGTGAGAAACATCCCGGTAAGCGAACCAAGCGGTTGAAACCGGTTGGCTTCGGATAGCAGGATATCACGATCATGATGATACATTTCTGAATACCTTTTGAATTTCTTTTTAAATGAATGCCAGTCTGTATCGAAACATTCGTTTGCCTGTGAGGCTTGATAGATAATGGCTGATTTTTGGCAATAACAAGTGATAAAAGGATTACCTGCCCGATATTCAAAATCCATTTTTCTATGGAAAATAACATAAAATAAGACATTGCTCTTGTCCCTGCTATTACGAATCCATTTTCGTGATTCAATAATTTCAACGTGCTCATTTTGGGAGGTGATAATTATGATTTGTGCAGGCTCCGTCGTTTTGCCCGGATGATAAAAGATGCGGGCAATTGGGAACTCATGGGCTAACTGTGACAACTTCTCTCTTAATACTTTGTCCTCGATCGCTGAGAATCCGGATTCTTTCATATGTTGCTTTTTAGGGGGTTACAACACAAATTTCCAAAGCGACAACAGCATATTCAATTCTAACAGTGGATAAAATATACTTTAATGAGTTGGAATCAATAGGACTTAGATAGCCCTAAGTCTGTACAACTCTTGATTAAATTACCGATTTCAAACACATTGTAGATCCATAGTATTTAGGGATAATTTACCGGGATTGGTTAATCCATCGATCTCTTTTAGTTAACCAAAATTGTTTTTATCTTTGAGTTGGCTAAAAATCTACAGGAATTATGGAAACAAAAGTACATGAAGGTCGCAATATAAAAAGGTTTCGTGAAATGCTGGGAATTAAACAGGATGCGCTGGCCTATGAGCTTGGTGAAGGCTGGACCCAGAAGAAAATTTCACTGCTGGAACAGAAAGAAACTATTGAATTGCCACTATTGCAACAAATCTCAAGTACTTTGAAAATTCCGGTAGAAGCTTTTCAGAATTTTGACGAAGACCAAGCTGTAAATTTAATATCTAACTCAGCCTCTTTTGATAATTGTCAGCAACCAGCATTTTTTAACTATCAACCAACCTTCAATCCGATTGATAAAATGGTTGAGCTGTATGAGCGTATGCTCCAGCAGCAAAAAGAAATGATTGATAAGCTTGAGAAAATAATCAAGGAAAAATGACTTTTACTTATTAAGGTTTTGTTTGACTGATTGTTAGGTGCTAACAATTGTCTTCTCCCGCCCATATTAGATGAAATGATGGAATCCAAACTAAAAGAATAGCGATCTTGTTATTTTAGTTTTTCCCTCAAATTATTCATATCATGACTTAACTTTACTTCCATCACTTTTGCATAAATCTGCGTTGTACTCAATTTTGAATGTCCCAGCATTTTACTGACCGATTCAATAGGGACACCGTTGTTTAAGGTAACAGTGGTGGCAAAAGTATGCCGGGCCAAATGAAAAGTCAGGTTCTTTGTGATTACACAAAGATCAGCGATCTCTTTTAAATAGGCATTCAGATTCTGATTAGAGATCAATGGGAATAGTGTCCCCCTCGAAACCGATTTGGGATGTTCTCTGTATTTTTCAATGATCTCTTTTGCTTTTGGCAGCAAGGGAACCGGAACCGGATTGTCTGTTTTCTCCCGTTTGGTGAAAATCCAGAGTTCCCCATCAATCCCATGTTGTAAATTTAAAGGTGCCAATTGCATCACATCACAATAAGCTACACCAGTATAGCAGCTGAAAACAAACAGGTCGCGAACATACCTTAATCGTTCAATTTTTAGTTCTTTATTCTCGATGGTTTTAAGTTCTTCTTCAGTTAAACATTCCCGGTGAACCTTTTTAAACTTTAACCGATAGGCCACAAACGGATCTTTACTGATCCATTCCATTCGAACTGCTAAATTTATCAGTTTCCTCAATCTCTCCAGATGCTTCATAACTCCATTGTTTCTCATGGGCCTTTGATGATCCAGAGGTTGATGATTTCGTAAAAAACGCTCAAAGTCACAAATAAACTGGTAATTCAACCGGTTAAGGGGAATGTCCTTTTTGTTCAAACAGGATTTGAGGAACAGTTCAACGTATTTTTTTGTAGTGCGGTAGTTTTTTAATGTCCCCCACTTTAAAATCTTCTCATTGGAGTTTTCGTGATAGTCAAATAATTCCAAGAGCAAATATTTCGAATCGTCCAATCCCAGGAATCTGTTTTTTACCGCAGTGGGAGTCACCTCCTCGTTCTCGATGACTAAATCCTGATAGTGTTCGACCAAAATCGTTCGTACTTGTTCAAGGAAGGAATTCAGGTTTTTGTATTCGTCCGTCAACGATTTGACCCTTCCTTTTTCATCATCCCAGTCCCGAACCCGGATCCATCTTTTTATGGATACTTCACAACGTTGATTATTGACCGTGATTCTCGCGAAAATAGGGGCATGCCCGTCTTTTATCTTATTTCGCCTGATCACAAAATGGACGCCAAAAGTGGCAGTCAGTGTTTTCCTTTTCATATCAAAATAGATTAATTTATAAAACAGTTCACCAAATAGTTCACGTAAGAAGTGTCATTCAACCTCAAAAGGCATCAAATGACACCAAGTTCAAATCTCCTGAATGTCCAGTATCTATAATACATACAGAAGTTTCTGTGAACCGAAATTAACAAAATAATTAGGTCACCTTATAGTTCACATGAGAACTGGTTTTATATGGTCTAAATTGATATGTTAAAAAAACAAAAAGCCCGAAAACACTGGTGTTTGCGGGCTTTTGATGTCGTTTGTATTCTTAAAAAGTCGGGATGACAAGATTTGAACTTGCGACCCCTCGCCCCCCAGACAGATAATTTTATTTTTCATTCAACGACATTTAAATGTATATACTTGTATAATAAATTGTTACGTATTTTTTATTTGATATCTATATGGATTTAAATACCTTTGTTTACGCATTTGTTGTACCTATGTTGTACCCAAAATATAGTGTAAATGATTAGTTTTAAGACGGTTTTAAGAAAGAAGAAGTTGTCTACGGGTAAATATCCGATTTATTTACGAATTACAAAGGAAAGAAAGTCAATATTCTTTCGTACTCCATACACATCGCTGGAAAAAGAATGGGATTCAAAACAAGGCAAGTTCAATAAGCATGCGATGAACTTTTTAAATAAGAACAGGTTGCTTCTCAAATTCATTGATCAGGCGACAAATGTTGTTACCGATCTTCAACAAGAACGAGGCTCTTACACTCTATATGATATTGAAAAGGCACTACGGATTGGATCCAATCCCATATCTGGCAGTGTTTTTGTTTTTTGGGACGAGATTATTTCCGAAATGGAAAAGGCGGGAAGGACTGGAAATGCACGGATAAACAGGGATACTTCCAAATCATTTCGAAAGTACAACAAAAATAAAGTGTTGTATTTTGATATGGTAACACCCGTTTATCTTGAGAAGTATGAGGCTTATTTAAGATCAAGGAATGGGACTGATGGAGGGATAAGTGTTCAAATGAGGACTTTTCGGGCTCTTTTTAATACGGCGATAAAAAGGGGATTGATCAAACAGGATATTTATCCATTCAAAATTTATAAAATATCCAAATTGAAAGGGAAGGGGCTTAAAAAGGCACTTTCATTGGACGATGTGCATAAGATAATCAAGTTGGATTTGAGTAGCCACTCCAGGCTCATTAATGCCAGAAATTATTTTGTTTTCAGTTTCTATACACGTGGGATGAATTTCGCTGATATGATGAAACTTCAGTGGAAAAATGTGATAGACGACAAAATATATTACACGAGGTCAAAAACCAGAACAAACTTTCAAATTAAAATTCTACCACCCGTTCAGGAGATTCTGAACTATTACAGGAATATGATCAGTAATACAAGCTATGTTTTCCCAATTTTGCTCAGAGATGAAATGACACCAGCTCAACTTGAGAATCGAAAGAAAAAAACGCTTAAGCAATATAATAAGGACCTAAAAGAAGTCGCTGTTTTATGTGGGATTAACAAATCAGTTTCAAGCTATGTTGCACGCCACAGTTATGCAAACAGCCTAAAACAAAAAGGGATTTCGACCGATATCATTAGCGAATCCATGGGACACCAAAACATTGCGATTACACAAGCTTATTTAAAAGAGCTGGATAATTCCCTGATAGATGAAGCGATGGAAGTATTACTGTAAGCCTTTTTTGCTGTTTTCCAGAAATAGATCATTCTCACGAAATCTCAAACCTGTAAACACTGCTCCTTTTCATTTTCGGAAGATTTTCAAAAGGAAAAGGAATTAAGAATGAATGGAAAAATTGGAAGTGTTGATGCGGGATTGCAAAAAGTTTTAATCAGAGGTTAAGTCTTTTTGAAATTGGTTTGTGAAATGGCAAAATTAACTTCTCCAATTTTGGAATGAATGGCTTTATGCCGGAAGCTTTTGAAAACCAGAGGGCTTGTCTTTCGAAAATGAAGAAATCTTTGTGCCAAGATTTGAATAGAACCTCCTTTGGCAACTTGTGCAATTATGTATCATTCAAACGCTTTTATGATCTTCCCAAAGTTTTTTGAGATCTCTCTTTCATTTGGTATTTCTGTAAATGCCAATAAGGACAACTCTTTTACATATTGGGACTTTAATGTTTTCCAAATTTCATCAAAGTTGTTAAATATTGGGGATTCATTCATTTGCTTAACATTCCAGCCCCGAGGCTCGTCGAAAGCTCTCTGGTCATGGGCAAAAACGGTTCTGAAGTCGTTCATGAATTGTGACGATTCAAAGTAGCTGCTGCAATCTTTGTTATTCAACAAAAAATACAGATCGTAGAAATGGCGAATCTTTCCGGATAATTCATCCAGGTAATTTTCTGCAAATGAAAAACGGATCAATGAAACCAGCTTTTCAATTAAAGTTTGTTTGATGTCCAGTATGTTCACCTTGAATGGTTCCAAACCATGCTCCCTGATTAAATCTGTCTGGTTGTTTTTATGAAGGTACTCGCCAATCAGGCTTTGGATTTCCAGTCTAGAATAGGGATAAGGATTTGCAAATGAATTAATTTCAACGATTAACGTATTGAGATAAGTTTCCTGCATTTTTCTCCTTTGTGTTTCGGGATATTGATAAACAGATTTGCGAAATCTGGAACCTTTGCTTGTTATTCCGTCAACTGTAGATTCAATAAGGTCTTGTGCAATTTCCTTTTCAACAGTTCTGATTAAGGTTTTTAATTGATTTCCCGAAGAATCGGCTACGTCGATAACGGCAATGTCCACATCTTCTGAAAATCGATTAATCAATTTATATCCTTTTGATAAAGAAGTTCCTCCTTTGAATACAACTGAATCCACGTATCTACTTTCTGAAAGGCGTTTCAACACTAACGAGATCCAGTAGTCCTTTTCAATGAAAAAATCCCTGATATTCAGGTTGTCGGCTGTTTCTTTTATGGCGCTTCTAAATAACTCAGGATGTTGGTGCAACATTATTGAATCCTCCATTTTTGTTTATTTGGTATGAGGTCGCTTGATATGTTTACATTAAAATAAGTTGTTGCCTTGAGACTTCTAAATAGCTTATCAGCCAAATCATTATAATTTAACTTTTCCAGCAGTGCTCCGGTTAGTGAACGGGCCTGGGAAGGATAATTTAGTGCCAGGCTGGCAAATGTCCTGATATCTTTTGCCGAAAGTTCTTTTGTCAAAAACGTTAGACGTTGAAATGACTGGTTGACTGTTGCATCCGGAATATTTTTGATATACCGGATACAGTCAAGCAATTGCAACAAGTAAATATTATTGTTTGTAATTGTGTTCCATTGCCTGACAAATTTGATCTTGTATCTTCCTCGTTGAATCTGCTTTTTGTCAAAATTTGCACCTATTTGAATTACATTCGATAACTGTGTCGTCAATCCAAACCGATTAAAAATTCCATAACCGGTTATATACCCAATAGGTTTTTGATTTTCGAATAAAAGGTCTTTGACAATTTCATATTCATCAGGGTTTAAATTTCCAACTATTCCCTTTTGAGGCTTATAAAAGCGACCTTTTGATAGCCTGTCAATTGTCCCTGCTTTAACAAGACGAAAAAGAGCCACTTTCAATGCACTTTCTTCATTTTGTTCAATGTCGAAATCATCGTATCCGAACACATAGCCCTCCGGTAATTTCTCAATCTTATTCCTAACTTTATCGACTACTTTCATACAACTAGTATTCCTCTTCAGAAATATCAAAAGTAACGTTTTCGCGGGTAAAAACGTTACTTTTAGCAAAATTATTTTTGGACCACACCTTTCTTTTCCAGTAAAAAAGTCCAAGGTTGCCTCTATTGAGCGCTCAAGAATTAGGTATTTGGGAGCAAATGACGAAGGACTGAGCAGAGTACCTATTTTCTTGCAACACTCCCAGCTTGCACAAGCAGTAATGACCAAGTTGACGACCAAGACAAAATGCTTGTAGTTAGCCAAATAGAGGATGTTGTGGCGTTGTGCAATAGCGATGGTGACCAAGTCAGTGACCAAGTTAGTGACCAAGTCAGAGCTGTAGTAAATGCAACTATTCATAGCAGAGTTTCTGATGTTCTGCACTTATTCTTGACTGCAAAGAAAAGAACCGATTTGTTCGAGAAATTGGGAATAACAAATCATTCCAGTAACAGAAAGAGATATCTGGACCCACTATTAGGCTACGGCTGGGTAGAGATGCTGTATCCTGACAGAAAAACAAGTCCAAAACAAATGTACCAAACGACAGCATCACGAAGGAAACTACTGAAATTATTGACAAGCAGCGACAAAAGCCACGCGTAACTTCACATAACCAGCAACCACACCACCTCCGCCAACAAAAACACAATCACCACCCACACCAGAACCAGGAACCACCTTGGGATCACCACTTTCTTTTGCAATGCCTGTTCATGATCTTTGAGTAGCTGCTCCAACTTGTCGGTATCCATGTCAGCCTTCAATTTGGTGTTCTTTAATTCCTCGAGTTGCCGGGCAATTTCAGGGGCAACCTCTTTAATATTTTGGCTGGTTCTTCGAAGAACTTCGGTTTCTTCAGTCAGAACATCCAGTAACTTTTGTTGTGATAAATTTTTCCTCATAACCTGAATCCTCTTTTTTTGTCGGGTATGTTTTGCTGCTTTTTCTTTTGCGATTTGGTAATTCTTAGATTTTGTAGGATTAACTTCTGCAAATTGGCGGCACTCAATGCGCGGTGAACCGAGCTGGCTTTGATCGATTCTTTTTCTACCTGGAACTTCAGCCCTACCACTTTGTCGTTCGATGCCTGCTTCAGGTGAGTTATCACGCCTTCCTGCTCCATCAGCCGGGCGTATTCAAAAATGTCACCCGGCTTCAATGACAAGATCTTGTCATGGGCCTGTACGATGATTCGTCGCAACCTGTTTTCTTTTGCCAGCTGTACTTGTCGTGCCGTTGTCAGGTTCATTTCCCGGGCGATCCGTTCTGCAACACGTTGGGCCTTTTTACCAATGTAGTTGTCCTTTCTGGCCTTTCCTTCCGTGTTGATCCGGTTCACAAAAATATGAAGATGCGTATGGTTTCTGTCTTTATGCACAAACGAAATACTCTGGTGATCTGTAAGGTTCATTTGACTCAGGAACTGTTCCGATATCTTTATAAAATCTGACTTTGTAAGCCTGGTCCCGTCCTCAATCGTCGGACTAAGGACAAACGAAAACGAATTTCGCTGGCACCGTGCATTCAGGTTTTGGAATACCCGGAACTCTTTGGCGATCTCCGTTCCGGTTTCTCCAACAAGCCGGTTGCGGCAGATCTCCTCTGCTTTAATCTTGTTCCTCGCGTAATTGACCGCATTGGAAATGTGCGATATGCTTTTGGCTTTCCCGATCATTGTTCAAATTTTTGAAGGTGCTGTTTGATCAGGGAAATGACTTCCTCCAGTTCATGCAAAATCATCTCGTTCTTATAAAAGTGCGGGCTTTTGATCAGGTTCGAGATTAGTTTGAAATTGTGGTGGTACATATGCAGGTTTTTATAGATCTCCAGTTCCTGCGGCGAAAA